>Ga0302251_1000006_pt1 | contig 443870 bp, 408 predicted proteins | sample AAG_RA_Gln_MG_FD_193534 | JGI IMG/M metagenome (GOLD analysis project Ga0302251, IMG submission 193534) | Enriched activated sludge microbial communities from anaerobic digester in WTTP, New Holstein, Wisconsin, United States - AAG_RA_Gln | ecosystem: Engineered > Bioreactor > Anaerobic >... | reverse complement strand
GATGCCCTCGACGCGGGCCTGGCGGGCGATCTCGGGATAGACCGGGGCCACCTCGCGGACGAGCTTGGGGGGCTTGACGTCGCCGATGGCCCGGACCGGGGCCTCGACCTCGCCGACGACGCCGCCCAGGACGCCGCCCACGACGCCTCCGAGGACGCCGCCGACGACGCCGCCCTCGACGCCGCCTTCGACGCCGCCCTCGACGCCGATGTCGGAGAGCGTTTCCTCGGCGATCTGCTCGGGGATCTCGACGGGGGCGACCAGCCGGCCGGCCTCGACCGGGGCCGCGCTCTGGACCCGCTTGATCCGGGCGCTCGTCGTGGAGGCCTTCCGCTTGGCCGGCGGCGGCGGCGGCGGGGGAGGCGGGGGCGGGGGCGCCAGGAAGGCGCTATAGACCTCGACCGTGGGCAGCTCGCCCGTCGAGAGCAGGGGGAGAACGATGGCCGTGACGATGAGGACGACGTGGAGGATCAAGGCGATGGGAAAGACGAGGGCTTTCCGCGCGGTGCCCTTCTCGCTCCTGAAGAACGAGTCCTTGAAGATCGCGGGCACATCCGTCGCGTTGACCGGTTTTCTAGCTTCCGCCATGATGCTTACCTCATGCTCAGAATATTACACAACTAGACAAATGGTAGTATAGAAGAAAAAGGGGGCTTTGACAAGGAAAATATTAGCGCCTCCCCGCTTTTTTCGGCTTGAACCATTTCTGCCAGAAAAGGACCACCGGGCAGGACAGGTAGATGGTCGAATAGACGCCCTCGAGCGTGCCCACGAGCATGAGGAAGGCGAAGTCGTTGATGACCTCTCCGCCGAACAGGAACAGGGCCCCGACGGTCAGGAAGACCGTGCCGGAGGTGATGATCGTCCGGCTCAGGGTCTGGTTGAGGCTGAGGTTCATGACCTCCTCGAGGGGTTTGCCCCGCAGGAGCTTCTGGTTCTCCCGGATGCGGTCGAAGATGACGATGGTGTCGTTGATGGAGAAGCCGACGATGGTCAGGATGCCGGCGATGATGGGCAGGTTGATCTCGCGGTTGGTGAATGAGTAGACCGTCATCGTGATGAGGACGTCCTGGAACAGGGTGAAGATGGCCGCCACGCCGTACTCGAGCTTGAAGCGCAAGGCGATGTAGACGAGCATGCCCAGCAGGGACCAGATGGTCGCCTGGACGGCCTTGCGGCGCAGGTCGGCCCCGACCTGGGGCCCGACCGTCTCTCGGCTGAGGACGGCCATCTTGCCGAGGTAGGTCTTCTCGCGCAGGAAGCTCAGGATCTCGGGCTTGAGCCCGAGCCCGTCGAGCCCGGAGAAATCCGTGACGATGCCGGTCTTGTTCCGGTGGGCCAGGAGGATCCGGGCGGCCTCGGGGCCGGAGCCCGGGAAGGCGTTCCCGAGGAGCTGGGTCATCGACTTCTCGTCGAGGGTGTTGAGGTCGACGAGGCCGCGGGCCTTCTCGGCCGCGCCGTCGTCGCCGCGGAGGGCGTCGATGATCTTGTCGGCCAGGGCCTCGTGGGCCTCGAGCTGGGTGGCCTCGGTGGCGTCGGTGGCGACCGATTCCATGGCCCGGATCTGGAACTCGCGGCCCGTGTCGCCCGAGCTCTGGACCTGGCTCTTGGCCAGGCCGACCTGGCCGAGGAGGTCGCGGATGGCGCCCTCGTTGGTCGGGGTCCGCAGGACGACCCGCAGGAGCGTCCCCTCGCCGAAGTCGACGCCCAGCTTGAGGCCCTTGAAGACCGTGACGTTGAGGACGCCGGCCAGCACGATCAGGCCCGTGGCGGCCAGGGTGACGTACTTGTACTTCAAAAAACGGATGTTGGGGGTTTTGAAGAGTTGCATGTCAGATACTCAGTGTCTTGGCGGATTTGCGGACCGTCAGGTCGAACAGGAGGTGGGAGATGAAGACGGCCGTGAACAGGTTTGCCATCAGGCTGATGGTCAGGGTCACGGCGTAGCCCCGGATGGGGCCGGTGCCGAACTGGAACAGGAAGACGGCCGAGATGATGGTCGTCAGGTTGGAGTCGAAGATGGCCGTGAAGGCCCGGGAGAAACCCTGGGAGACGGCGCTCACGACCCCCTTGCCGAGGGCCAGCTCCTCCTTGATCCTCTCGAAGATGAGGACGTTGGCGTCGACGGCCATGCCGATGGCCAGGATGATGCCGGCGATGCCCGGCAGGGTCAAGGCGGCCTTGAAGTAGGCCAGGGCGCCGAACAGGATGAGGACGTTGAGGATGAGGGCCACGACCGCGTTCAGGCCCGAGAGCTTGTAGAAGAAGACCATGAAGGCCATGACGGCCACGATGGCCACCAGGCCGGCTACCAGCCCTTGGCGGATGGAATCCGCGCCCAGGGCGGGGCCGATGGTCCGTTCCTCGAGGTAGTCGATGCCGGCCGGCAGGGCGCCGGCCTTGAGGACGGTGACCAGGTCCTCGGCGTCCTGGGCCGTGAACCGGCCGCGGATGATGCCGCCCTGGGCGCGCATGATCTTGGTCTCGACGACCGGCGCCGATTGGACCTTGTTGTCGAGGATGATGGCGATCTGTTTGCCGATGTTCGCGCCCGTGGCCTGTTCGAAGCGGGCCCCGCCGTCGGCGTTGAGGCTGAAGGAGACGGCCGGGTTGTTCCACTCGTCGGTCGTCTGGCGGATGGTCCGCAGGTCCTTGCCGGTGACCACGGCCACCTTGTCGACGAGGTAAAAGCCGCCTTCGCCCCGCTTGGGGTCGCCCTTGAGGACCTCGGCGTCCTCGGGGACCTGGCCGCCCGTGGCCTGGAGGAGGGTGGCCTCGTCCGCGGCCGGGCCGGCCTTGACGATCTTCCACTCGAGGACGGCCGTGACCTTGATGAGCTCCTTGACCCGGTCGGGATCGTCGACCCCGGGCAGCTCGACGACGATCTGGTCGTCGCCCTGCCTCTGGATGAGGGGCTCGGCCACGCCGAAGGTGTTGATGCGGTTGTCGATGGTCTGCTTGGCCTGCTCGACGGACTGGTCGCGGAGGTACTGGGCGGCCAGCGGCTTGAGGCTCAGGTTGGCCCGGTCGCCGACGAAGCCGTAATCCCAGTCCCGCGAGTACTCTTCGAACAGGTCGCGGGTCTTGCCTTCCTGGTCGGCCAGGACGCCATGGACGGCGATGCGGCCCAGGCCCTCCTTGGTGATCTTCTGGAAGGTGATGGTGTTGCGCTTGAGGAGATCCTCGAGCCGCGAGATCTCCTGGTCCGTCTCCATGTTGATGGAGTCGTCGGTCCGGACCTTGAGGACGAGGTGGATGCCGCCCTTGAGGTCCAGGCCGCGCTTGACCTTGGTGTCGTCGAACGGGTAGGCCAGAAGGAGCGCCCCGGCGATGACGGCCAGCGCCAGGATGACCTTCCACTGCAGGTTCTTTTTCATGGGACCTTCACTCTCGGAAAGATCCGGGCCGTCGGGGCCGCGCGGGCCCCGGGGCCCGGGACGTCACTTGGCTACGATCTGATCGGCGGGCTTGACGATCTGGCCGACGGCGCCCTTGGTGATCGAGATGGTGGTGCCAGATCCGATCCGGACCTCGATGAGGTCGCCCAGCCGGTCGTCCTTCTTGAACCCGACCACCGTGGCGACGATGCCGCCGGCGGTGATGATCTGGGTCCCGGACGTGAGCTTCTGGACCTCTTCCTGGTGCTTCTTCTGCCTCTTCCTCTGGGGCATGATGATCAGGACATAGAAGATGGCGAAGACCATCATCATCATGACCAGACCGATCATCGGGGACCCGCCGGACTGGCCGGCGCCCGCCGGCTGCATGCCGGCCGCGAAAGCTCCTAACATCATGTCTTTTCTTCCTTTTGTAAAGTGTTCGAGATCAAACTCGTCTTCAGGGAAGTGAAGGAGTCAGACGCAATAGAATGGCGTATTTTCCGGAAGATGTCAAGATAGAAATGGAGGTTGTGGACGGTGTTCAGGACGGCCGCGGCGATCTCGTCGCGCTCGTAGAGGTGCCGGAGGTAGGCCCGCGAGAAACGGCGGCAGGTCGGGCAGCCGCAGGCCTCGTCGACGGGCCGCTCGTCCCGGGCGTACTTGCGGTTCTTGATGGCCACCCGGCCCCGGCTGGTGAACAGGGTGCCGTTGCGGGCGTTGCGCGTCGGCAGGACGCAGTCGAAAAGGTCGACCCCCCGCGAGACGGCCTCGAGGACGTCCTCGACATAGCCCATGCCCATGAGGTAGCGCGGCCGGTCGGCCGGCAGCAGGCCGTGGCCGAGCTCGAGCGTCTCGAAGAGCTTCGTCTTGGGCTCGCCGATGCCCAGGCCGCCGTAGGCGTAGCCGTCGAGGTCCAGGGCCGCGACCTCTTCGATGGACCGCGTCCGCAGCCCGGCGTGGACGCCGCCCTGGCTGATGCCCCAGAGCTGCTGCTTCGTGTCGTGGCGGGCGAAGGCCTCTTTCGACCGCCGGGCCCACAGGCCGGTCAGGCGGACCGACTCGGCCAGGGTGGCCTCGCTATAAGGATAAGGTGGGAAGTGGTCCAGGCACATCAGGACGTCCGTGCCCATCCGGACCTGGAGGTCGACGACGTCCTCGGGCCTGAGCAGGACCTTGGAGCCGTCGAGGTGGGAGGAGAAGCGCACGCCCTCGTCGGTGACCTTGACCAGGGGGGACAGGCTGTAGATCTGGAAGCCGCCGCTGTCGGTCAGGATGGGCTTGGGCCAGGAGATGAAGCGGTGCAGCCCGCCCAGGGCCTCGATGTCCTCGACCCCCGGCCGGAGATAGAGATGGTAGGAGTTCAGCAGGATGATGTCGGCGCCGAGGCCCTCGAGCTGGTCGTGGGTCAGGGCCTTGACCGTGCCCTGGCTGGCCACCGGCATGAAGGCCGGCGTGGGGACGGTCCCGTGCGGGGTCTCGAGGACGCCGGCGCGGGCCGACGACGACGGGTCGCGGGCGGTGACGCGGAAGGTCGCGCTCATGGGGCGAACCGGAAATAGACGACGTCGCCGTCGCGGACGGCGTAGTCGCGGCCTTCGAGCCGGATGGCCCCGGCTTCCTTGGCGCGGGGGAGGGAGCCGTGGCGGAGGAGCTCCTCGGCGGCGACGACCTCGGCCCGGATGAAGCCCTTGGCGATGTCGGTGTGGACCGCCCCGGCGGCTTCGACGGCGGTCGCCCCGCGCCGCACCGTCCAGGCCCGGACCTCGTCCTTGCCGACGGTCAGGAAGGTGATCCGGTCGAGGAAGGCGGCCGCCTGGCCGGCGAAGAGGGGCGCGCTCGGAGTCTCGAGGCCGTATTCGGCCATGAACGCGGCCCGCTCGGGCGCTTCGAGCTCGGCCAGGTCGGCCTCGATGCGGCCGCAGAAGGCCAGGACGCGCCGGCCCGGCCCGGTTGGGGACATGTCCCCCCGGTACGTGTCCCCGGCGGCCGGGGCGGCCAGTCCGGGGAAGAGGGCCTCGGGGCGCCGGATCGACGCCAGGTCCTTTTCGTCGATGTTGACGAAGTGGAGGAGGGGTTTGAGGCTGAGGAAGGCGAAAGCCCGGATGAGCTTCTCCTCGGCCGGGGACAGCTCCGCCCCGCGCAGGCCGCGGCCCGATTCGAGCTCGGGGCGGAGCCGGCGGAGGAGGTCGCGCTCCTTCTCGCCTTCGGGGTCCTTCGTCTTCTTGAGGTCCCGGTCCAGCCGCTCGAGCCGGGCGTCGGCCTGGACGAGATCGGCCAGGACGAGCTCCTCCTCCATGCTCCGGGCGTCCGCCGCGGGATCGATCCGGCCGAGGGCCGGCGGCAGCCCGGGGTCCGCGAAGCCCCGGACGACGTGGACGAGGCCGTCCGCCCGTCGCAGATGGTCGAGGAACAGGCTGGTCTTGACCTCGCCGAACGAGATGCCGGCCAGGTCGGTCAGGTCCATCGCGGCGGCCACACGGCGCCTGTCGGGGTGGGCGGCCGCCAGGGCGTCGAGCCGGGGATCGGGCAGGGGCACGGTCCGCGCATGGGGCTCCCGCCGGCCGTCCTCGTGGCCCGCGGCGGAGCGGGCGCCGGTCAAAAGATCGAAGAGCGTCGTCTTGCCGGTCTTGGGATAGCCGAACAGGGTGACGTTCACGGGACTAGTAAAGCGGGATTGGCCGGGGGTGTCAAGGCGAGGACGTCGCGACCGCGATGTCCTCGCCGGATCGCCGGGCGGATACGGACGGAATTCGGGGACATGACCCTTTTCTCCTGAAAAGGGATCGTGTCCCAAGAATTCAGCTCAGGCGCAGGCGGATCATCGAGAGCCCGCCGATCCGGAAGGCGGGGCAACGGCCTTGATGTCGCCCGCGTTTTCCTTTAATATAGCCCTTCACGCGCCGGGAGCGACATGGACACCCAAAAGACGACGCCGAAAAAGAAGGACAAGAGCCTTTTCCGCGAGTACTTCGAGCTCATCGCCGAGACGGCCGTCTTCGTCTTCTTCGTCATGACCTTCGTCGTCCAGGCCTTCCAGATCCCGACCGGCTCCATGGAGCCGACCCTGCTCGTGGGCGACTTCCTGCTCGTCAACAAGCTGGCCTACACCCGCCCCGTCCTGCCCCTCGAGGGGGTCCTCCTGCCGCGCAAGGCCATCGAGCGGGGCAACATCGTCGTCTTCAAGTACCCCAAGAACCTGACCCAGGACTTCGTCAAGCGGGTCATCGCCCTCGAGGGCGAGAAGGTCGAGGTCCGGGACAAGCAGGTCTTCGTCGACAACAAGCCGCTCGACGAGTCCTACAAGGTCCACATCGACAGCCAGATCAACTCCAAGACCGACGTCTACAACTACGACGACGTCATCCGCGACAACTACGGCCCGGTCACCGTGCCTCCGGGGCACTGCTTCGTCATGGGCGACAACCGCGACAACAGCATGGACAGCCGCTACTGGGGCTTCCTGTCGGTCGACGCCATCAAGGGCCGCCCCTGGCTCATCTACTTCTCCTACAAGGCCGAGCGCGACGCCTGGCAGAAGACGGGCGTGCGGGACCGCCTCAAGAAGCTGGTCAGCTTCATCCCCAAGGCCCGCTGGGGCCGCATGCTCCGCATCATCAATTAGGCCTCGGGCATCCCTCTCTCGGTTCCGGCTCGGGGATGTCCGTTGACCGGCCCCGGCGAAACGCTTAACATGGGGTCATGAGGAAGGCGGCGGCGCTCGTCACGGGCCGGGAACACGTCGACGGCGCCGTCGAGAGCGTCGTCTTCTACAATCCCGACAACGGCTACACGGTGGCCCGGTTCCAGTCCGAGGACGGCGAGCCGATGACCATCGTCGGCGCGTTCCCGCCGCTCTCGCCGGGCGAGGTCCTGCGCCTTCACGGCTCCTGGCAGCTCAACGCCCGCTTCGGCCGCCAGTTCAAGGTCGACCGCTTCAGCATGACCATGCCGGCTTCGGCCAAGGGCATCGAGAAGTTCCTGGCCTCGGGCCTGGTCAAGGGCATCGGGCCGGTCCTGGCCGGCCGCATCGTGGCCGCCTTCGGGGCCGGGACGATCGACGTCCTCAACACCGAGCCCGACCGCCTGCGCGAGGTCGGCGGCGTCGGGGCCGTCAAGATCCGGGAGATCAAGCGCTCCTGGGCCGAGTACCACGGCATCCGCGAGCTCATGATGTTCCTCCAGGAGCACGACGTCTCGACCGGCCTGGCCGCCAAGATCCACCGCCAGTACGGCGACCGGTCCTTCACCGTCCTGCGGACCGATCCCTACCAGCTGGCCCTCGACATCGCCGGCGTCGGGTTCAAGACGGCCGACCAGCTGGCCCTCAAGCTGGGGATGGACCCGGGCTCGCCCGAGCGGGTCAAGGCCCACATCCTCTATATCCTGGAGAAGGACAACGAGCAGGGCCACGTCTTCTCGCTCGAGGCCGACGTCGCGGCCCGCTCGTCCGCCGAATTGAAGGTCGAGGCGGAGGCCGTCGAACGGGCCGTGGCCGCCCTGATCAGGGGCCGGCGGATCGTGGCCGAGGACGACCCCGCCGGACGGGCCCTGTACCTGCCGTTCTTCCACCAGGCCCAGGACGAGGTCGCCCGCTCCATCCACCGGCTGGCCGGCTTCCCCTGCCGGGCCCCGGGCTTCGACCTCGACCGGGCCGTCGCGGCGACCGAGCGGGACCTGGCGATGACCTTCTCGCCGCTCCAGCGCCGGGCCATCCGCGAGTCCGTGGAGCGCAAGATCCTGGTCATCACCGGCGGGCCGGGGACCGGCAAGACGACCATCGTCAAGAGCATCGTCGACGTCTTCGGCAAGTGGGGCAAGGAGGTCCTGCTGGCCGCTCCGACCGGCCGGGCGGCCAAGCGCCTGGCCGAGGCCACCGGGCGGGAGGCCCGGACCATCCATCGGGTCCTGGAGTTCCAGCCCAAGAAGGGGACCTTCAAGCGCAACGAGTCGAACCCCCTCGCCGGCGAGGCCCTGGTCGTCGACGAGTTCTCCATGGTCGACCTGCCGCTCATGTCCCATCTGCTGAAGGCCGTCCCGCCGTGGATGCGCCTGATCCTGGTCGGCGACCAGGACCAGCTGCCCTCGGTCGGGCCGGGCAACCTCCTGCGCGACATCATCGAGTCGGGGACCGTCGACGTCGTCCGCCTCGACCAGATCTTCCGCCAGGAGCGCGAGAGCCTCATCGTCCTCAACGCCCACCGCGTCAACCAGGGCCAGTCCCTCGTCTCCGGCGAGCCGGGCGACAAGGGCGCCGATTTCTATTTCATCCGCCAGGACGACCCCGACAAGGCCTTCCAGACCATCGTCAAGATGGTCTCCACGAGCGTCCCGCGACGGCTCGGGCTGAGCCCGCTGTCGCCGCAGATCCAGGTCATCAGCCCGATGTACAAGGGCGTCGTCGGCGTCGAGAACCTCAACGCCGAGCTCCAGAAGCGGCTCAATCCCGGCGGGGAAGGGCTGCCGGCCGGGTCCCGCGTCTTCAAAGCCCGCGACAAGGTCATGCAGCTGCGCAACGACTACGACAAGGACGTCTTCAACGGCGACATCGGCTCGGTCGTCCACGCCGACCGGGCCAAGGTCCGCCTCCTGGTCGACTTCGACGGCCGCACGGTCTGCTACGAGAAGGACGAGCTGGCCGACATCACCCTGGCCTACGCCGTGTCCGTCCACAAGGCCCAGGGCAGCGAGTACCAGGCCGTCGTCATGCCCCTCCTGACCCAGCACTACATCATGCTCCAGCGCAACCTCTTCTATACGGCGCTGACGCGGGCCAAGAAGCTGAGCGTCGTCATCGGCTCCTCCAAGGCCGTCCACATCGCCGTCAAGAACGACGACCCGGTCAAGCGGAACACGCGGCTCAAGGACCGGCTCGTCCGGCTCGGCCCGGCCGGGCCGGGCGTTTGACTCGATCCCGGTTCGATGGTACATTTCCCTCTTCCCCGATCCCAAGGCACGAAAGGAGAGCGCATGGACAAGTACGAATGCACGGCCTGCGGTTACATCTACAATCCCGCCGTCGGCGACCCCGAGAACGGCGTCGCGCCGGGGACCAAGTGGGAAGACCTGCCGGACGACTGGGTCTGCCCGCAGTGCGGCGTCGGCAAGGACTATTTTTCCAAGCTCGACTGATCCCCCTGGCGTCCCGGACCTGACGTGAACATCCTCATCGCCGGCGGAGGCCTGGCCGGCACCATGGCCGCCAAGGCCCTGCGCGAGCTCGATCCCGGGGCCGCGGTCACCGTCCTCGACGAGGAGCGGCATCGCTACTATCCGAGGCCCAATCTCATCGAGTTCCTGGCCGGGCGGCTGCCGTTCGAGAAGGTCTTCGCCTTCCCCGAAGGCTGGGCCGCGAAGCAGGGCATCGACCTTCGTCTGGGCCAGACGGTGGCCCGCCTGCGGCCGGCCGAACGGACCGCGGAGACCGGGTCCGGCGAGATCCTGTCCTACGACGCCCTGCTCCTGGCGACGGGCGCGCGGGCGGCCTTGCCGCCCGTCCCGGGCACCGGCCTCCCGGGCGTCTTCGTCCTGCGGACGCTCGATGACGCCCTGGCCCTGGCCGAGCACCTCCGGGAGCGCCGCCGGACCGTCGTCCTCGGCGGCGGCCTGCTCGGCCTGGAGATCGCCCGGGCCGTCCGCGGCCGCGGCGGCGAGGTCATCGTCGTGGAGTTCTTCGACCGCCTCCTGCCGCGCCAGCTCGACCCCGCCGCCGCCGGCATCCTCAAAGCCCAGTTCGAGCGGTTGGGCGTGGCCGTCGTCCTCGGCGCCGCCACACAGGAGATCCTCGGCGGCGCCGACGGGGCCGTCCGGGGCCTGAAGCTGGCCTCCGGCGCCGAGATCGCCGCCGACGGCGTGGTCGTCGCCGCCGGCGTCCGGCCCGAGACCGCGGTCGCCCGGGAGGCCGGCCTGGCCGTCGGCAAGGGCATCGTCGTCGACGACCGGATGCGGACGTCGGCCCCGGGCGTCTTCGCCGCCGGCGACGCCGCCGAGCACCGCGGCCGCCTCTACGGCATCATCCCGGCCGCTTTCGAGCAGGCCCGCGCGGCCGCCCGGGCCATCCTCGGCCGGGACGCCTTGCCCTACGCCGGCACCGTGCCGGCCAACACGCTCAAGGTCGCCGGCCTGGCCGTGACCTCGGTCGGCGACTTCGCGGCCGAGGGGCCGGGCGTCGAAGCCGTCGTCCGGGCCGATCCCGAGCGAGGCCTCTACAAGAAGATCGTCCTGCGCGACGGGCGCGCCGCCGGGGCCATCTGGATGGGCACGGCGAAGGGCGCCGCCGACGTGGCCCGCCTCGTCACCCAGGGGAAGGCCGTCGGCGCCCGCGGGGCCGACCTGCTCGAAGACACGTTCGATTTCTCGGAGCTCGCATGAAACATCCTCGCGCCGTCATCGTCCCGTTCGCCTGCGTCGTCCTGGCCCTGGCCTCGGCCCTTCCCGCGAGGAGCCAGGCGCCGGTCCCGGCCGCGTCCGCCTCGCCGGTCCAGGTCCAGGTGGGCGGTTTCCTGTCGCTCGAGTACATCAAGGGCCAGGCCGAGAGCGCCCACCCCAAGGGCGACGCGACCAACCTCCTGGCCGGCGTCCTGGCCGGAGGCCGGATCGGTCAGAGGTTCGGCTTCGGCCTGGAGGGACGCGTCGCCGACGTGACCTCGTTCGGCCTCGTCCAGGCCTGGGCGGGCTTCCTGCCTTCGCAGGCCTTCACCGTCAAGGCCGGCCTGTTCCTGGTACCCTTCGGGGCCTGGAACCGGTCCAGCCGGCCCTACGAGACGGTCCTCGTCCGGACGCCCCTCAATCTCGAATACCTCTATCCCGCCGACTGGCGGGACATCGGCGTCGCCGTCGAGGGCCAGGTCGGCGTCATGACCTATTCGGCCTATCTCACGGGCGGGCTGGCCGAGGCCGACCGGCTCGGCGGCGGCCAGCAGTTCCGGGACAACAACAACGACTGGGCCAAGGGCGGCCGGCTCGGCTTCGTCGTCAGTCAGGAGATCCAGGCGGGCGTCTCCTATTACACCGGCAAGATGGACGATCAGAAGCTGCGCGACCTCGTCCTCGAGGGCATCGACCTCTCCTGGGTCACGGCCCAGTGGGAGGTCCGGGGCGAATACACCAAGGCCCTCGTCGACAATCCCGCGCCCTTCGAGCGGGGCGAGTCCGAGGGCTGGTACGTCCTGATGTCGATGAGCTTCCGCGGCGTCCAGCCCTTCGGCAGCTTCCAGAAGGTCCGCTACACCGACGGCTACCACGGCGGCGGGATCGACATCGACCACAGGCGCTGGGCCGCGGGCCTGCGCTTCGTCCTCAGCGGCACGCTCTTCGTCAAGGCCGAGTACGACTGGAACAAGGAAAAGGGGACGGTCCTCAAGAACGACCAGGCCCAGGTCCAGCTGGGCGTGAGCTTCTGAGGCGGGGACGCGCCATGGCCAACCTGCTCGTTCTCGGCACCCAGTGGGGCGACGAAGGCAAAGGCAAGATCGTCGACCTCCTGACCCCGGCCTTCGACGTCGTGGCCCGCTACCAGGGCGGCCACAACGCCGGCCACACGGTCTACGCCGGCGGACGCAAGATCGTCCTCCATCTCATCCCCTCCGGCATCCTGCGGCCGGAGACGTTCTGCGTCATCGGCAACGGCGTCGTCATCTCCCCGGAGGCCTTCTTCCGGGAGACGGCCGACCTCGAGTCGAGGGGCGTCCGGGTCGATCCGAAGCGGCTGGCCGTCAGCCAGGGCGCCCATCTCATCATGCCCTGGCACCCGCTCGTCGAGCGCATTTCCGAGGACCGGCGCGGCGATCAGCGGATCGGCACGACCTGCCGGGGCATCGGGCCGGCCTACGAGGACAAGGCGGCCCGGCTCGGGGTCCGGGCCGGCGACCTGGCCGACCTCGCCGTGCTCCGCGAGAAGATCGAAACCGCGATCGCGGCCAAAGCCGGGATCCTCGCGGCCGCCGGACTGCCGCCGCTCGACCCGGAGGCCGTCTTCCGCGAATACGCCGGATGGGCCGGGAAGCTCGGGCCCTACCTGGCCGACGTCCCGGAGCTCCTCCACGAGCGCATGAAAGCCGGCCAGAGCGTGCTCTTCGAGGGCGCCCAGGGCGCCCTGCTCGACCTCGACCACGGCACCTACCCCTTCGTCACCTCGTCGAGCGCGACGGCCGGCGGGGCCGCGACGGGGCTCGGCGTCGGGCCGCGGACGATCCACGGCGTCCTCGGCATCACCAAGGCCTACACCACGCGCGTCGGCAGCGGACCGTTCCCGACCGAGCTCCGTGACGAGACGGGCCAAGCCATCGCCTCCCGCGGCGACGAGTTCGGGGCCTCCACGGGCCGCCCCCGCCGCTGCGGCTGGTTCGACGCCCTGGCCGTCCGCTACGCCTGCCGGATCAACGGCGTCGACCGGCTGGCCCTGACCAAGCCCGACGTCCTGGCCGGCCTCGGCGACATCTCCGTCTGCGTGGGCTACCGCTACAAGGGCGACCTGCTGCGGAGCTTCCCGCCCGAGCCCTGGATCCTGGATAAGGTCGTCCCCGAATACCGGACCCTGGCCGGCTGGCCGGAGTTCCCGCCCCGGGCCGCCGGGCTCGAGGACCTGCCGGCGGCCTTCCAAGCCTACGTCCGGGCCCTCGAGGACCTGGTCGAGACGCGGGTGGCGGTCGTCTCGACGGGCGTGGCCCGCTCGGCGACGCTCTTCCTCGAGACCGAGCTCGAGGGCCTGGTCGACCTGGCCCGGATGCGGGCCGCCGGGGGAGAGTAGGGGCGGGGATGGGCGCGGGGCCGGTCCAGCGGATCGAGATCTCGCGCCGGGCCCTGGTCCGCAACATCGGCGAGTTCCGCCGCGCGATCGGGCCGCGGCGCAAGTTCCTGGCCGTGGTCAAGGCCAACGCCTACGGCCACGGGCTCCTCGAGGTCGCCCGCGTCGCGGCGGCGTCCGGCGTCGACTGGCTCGGCGTCAACTCCGTCGACGAAGGGCTGGCCTTGCGCGCGGCCGGCATCGGGGCGCCCGTCCTGGTCCTCGGCTACGCGCCGCTCGGCGCCCTCGAAGAGGCCGTGCGGGCCGGGCTGCGGCTGACCGTCTACAACCGCGAGACGGTCGCCCGGCTGTCCCGGCTGGCGGCCGCGGCGGGACGGAACGTCCGCGTCCACGTCAAGGTCGAGACGGGCACGTGGCGCCAGGGCGTCGATCCCAAGGGCCTGGCCGCGTTCGTGGCCGCCGTCCGGCGCCGTCCCGGCCTCGTCCTCGAAGGGTTGTCGTCCCATTTCGCGAATATCGAGGACACCACCAAGCACGACTACCCGCGCCGCCAGCTGGCGGCCTACCGGGCGGCCGTCCGGGACCTGGCCGCCCGCGGCTGCCGGGTGCCGCTCCGGCACATGTCCTGCACGGCCTCCACCGTGCTCTTCCCCGAGCCGGGTTTCAATCTGGCCCGGGTCGGCCTCGGCCTGTACGGGCTGTGGCCGTCCAAGGAGACCCTCCTGTCCTGCCTGCTCGAGAACAAGGAGCCGCTGGCCCTCGAACCGGTGCTGTCCTGGCGGGCCCGGATCGCCCAGGTCAAGCGGGTCCCGGCCGGCGCCTACATCGGCTACGGTTGCGCTTATCGCACGACCCGTCCGACGGTCCTGGCCGTCGTCCCGGTCGGTTATTACGACGGCTACGACCGGAGCCTGTCGAACACGGCCCACGTCCTCGTCCGCGGCCGGCGGGCCCCCGTCCGCGGCCGCGTGGCCATGGATTTCATCACCGTCGACGTCACCGACGTTCCCGGCGTCCGCCTGGAAGACGGCGTGACGCTCCTCGGCGCGGACGGCCGCGAGCGCGTCGGGGCCGAGGACCTGGCCGCCCTGGCCGGGACGATCAGCTACGAGATCCTGGCCCGCATCAACCCGCTCGTCCCCCGCGTCGTCGTCTGAAACGGACCGGCCGCGGGCCGGCGAAAAAATACTACTAATTCTGTAGGAAATATTGTATGATAGTCCCTCGACATGAGGTGAGGACATGACTATCGGCGCCAAGACCAAGAAAGAGGTCCTCAAGGACATCATCCGCGACCTCCACGGCGGCGGCGACGTCGAGGTCCTGAAGAAACGCTTTGGAGACCTCGTCAAGGACGTCTCCGGGGCCGAGATCGGGGCCATGGAGCAGGAGCTCATCACGGAGGGCCTGCCCGAGGCGGAGATCCGCAAGCTCTGCGACGTCCACGTGAAGGTCTTCGAGGAATCCCTGGCCTCCCAGCCCGTGCCGGAAGCCGTCCCCGGCCATCCCCTGCGCACGCTCGTCGACGAGAACCGGGCCCTGGAGAAGGTCGTCGCCGAGACCCGGGCCGTCCTCGACCACCTCCGCGACGAGCCGGACCACCGGGACGGGACGGCCGACCGGGCTCGCCTGACAGCGCTGGCCGCGTCCCTCGCCGAGGTCGAAAAGCACTATCTCAAGAAGGAGAACCAGCTCTTCCCGCGGCTCGAGGAGAAGGGCATCAGCGGCCCGTCCAAGGTCATGTGGGCCGTCCACGACGACATCCGGGCCCACCTCAAGGAGTTCCGGCGGGCCATCGACACCGGCGACGAGGCCCTGGCCCGCAACACGGGGACTTGGGTCCTGCAGGAGATCGCCGACATGATCGGCAAGGAGGAGAAGGTCCTCTTCCCGATGGTCCTGGAGATGCTGACGGAAGACGACTGGGCCCGGGTCAAGAAAGGGGAGGAGGAGGTCGGCTACGCTTGGATCCCCCCGGCCCCCGCTTGGGGACCGGGCGTCGCGGCCGCTCCCGCTCCCGGGGCCGGCGCGGCGGCCGGGATCGCCCTCGACACGGGCGTCCTGACGGCCGAGCAGATCGACCTCATGCTGACCCGGCTGCCGGTCGACATCTCCTTCGTCGACGAGACCGACACCGTCCTCTACTACTCGGCCACGGCCGAGCGCGTCTTCCCGCGCACCCCCGGCGTCATCGGCCGCAAGGTCCAGAACTGCCATCCGCCGAAGAGCGTCGAGGTCGTCGAGCGCATCCTGGCGGCCTTCCGCTCGGGAGAGAAGGACGAGGCCGCCTTCTGGATCTCGTCGCGCGGGAAGTTCCTGCACATCCGCTACTTCGCCATGAGGGACAAGGCCGGCGCCTACCGGGGCGCGCTCGAGGTGACCCAGGACGTGACGGGCATCCGGGAGCTCCGCGGCGAGAGGCGCCTGCTCGATGGGAACGAGGCGTGAGGCCGGGCTTGCGAGGCCCGGCCCCCGAGCGTAAGATAAAAGGCCCCGCTTAGGGTCAAGAGAGGAGTCGATCATGAAAGACAAGGTCGAACAGGCGTTGAACAAGGTCCGCCCGGCCCTCCAGGCCGACGGCGGCGATGTCGAACTCGTCGAGGTCGGCGCGAACGGCGTGGTCAAGGTCCGGCTCAAAGGGGCCTGCGGCGGCTGCCCGATGTCCCAGCTGACCCTGAAGATGGGCATCGAGCGCATCCTGAAGAAAGAGGTCCCCGAGGTCCAGTCGGTCGAGGCCGTCTAGGCCCCGGACCGGCCGCGCGACCGCGCCCCCCCGGAGAACGCCATGCCCAAGGTCTATTGCGACCGCATCGCCGCGACGCCCCTGCTCCCGGAGGTCCGGGAGGCCATGCGGCCGTACCTCGAGGGCGCCTTCGGCAACCCCCAGAGCCTGCACGCGGCCGGCCGCGAGGCCCAGGAGGCCGTCGAGGCCGCCCGGGCCGACGTGGCCGCGCTCGTCGGGGCCCGGCCCGACGAGATCTATTTCACGGCCAGCGGCTCGGAGGCCAACAACTTCGCCCTCAAGGGCCTGGCCCTGGGACAGCAGTCCAAGGGCCGCCACCTCGTCGTCTCGGCCGTCGAGCACTCGTCCGTCCTCAATTCGGTCAAGGCCCTCGAGCGCCTGGGCTTCACTTCGAGCCTCGTCCCGGTCGACCGGACGGGGCGCGTCGACCCGGCCGACGTGGCCAAGGCCCTGACCAAGGAGACGACCGTCGTCTCGGTCATGACGGCCAACAGCGAGGTCGGGACGATCGAGCCCGTGGCCGACATCGCGGCCGTCTGCCGCGAGCGCGGCGTCCTCTTCCACACCGACGCCGTGGCCGCGGCCGGCAGCGTCCCCCTCGACGTCAAGGCCCTCGGCGTCGACGCCCTGAGCCTGGCCGGCGACCAGTTCTACGGGCCCAAGGGCGCGGCGGCCCTGTTCGTCCGCAAGGGCGTCCGCGTCCTGCCGCTCGTCGACGGCGGCATCCAGGAGGGCGGGCGCCGGGGCGGGACCGAGAACGTCCCGGCCATCGCCGGGCTCGGCGCCGCCGCGCGCCTGGCCGCCCGGGACATGGCCGCCCGGTCGGCGGCGCTCGTCCCGCTGCGCGACCGGCTCCTCGAAGGCCTGCCGGGGCGGATCGAGCGCGTCGCCGTGACCGGCTCCCGGACGGACCGCCTGCCCCACCACGCCAGCTTCTGCGTCGAGTTCGTCGAGGGCGAGGGCATGCTGCTCTTCCTGGACATGAACGGCGTCGCCGTCTCCAGCGGCTCGGCCTGCACCTCGAAGTCCCTCAAGGCCTCGCACGTCCTGCTGGCCATGGGCTACGATCACGCCCTGGCCCAGGGCTCGCTCGTCTTCAGCCTGATCGACGGCACGACGGCGGCGGACCTCGAGTATATCCTCGAGACCTTCCCGCCCATCGTCGACCGCCTGAGGAAGATGTCGCCGCTCTACACGGCGTTCCTGAAAGAGAGAGGATCATGATGTACAGCGACAAGGTCATGGACCATTTCGCCAATCCCCGCAACGTCGGGGTCCTGTCCGACGCCGACGGCGTCGGCGAGGTCGGCAACCCCGTCTGCGGCGACATGATGACGTTCTACATCAAGGTCGACGGCGACCGCCTGGCCGACGTCAAGTTCCAGACCTTCGGCTGCGGCGCGGCCATCGCCGTCTCCAGCATGGTCAGCGAGATGGCCAAGGGCAAGACGATCGACGAGGCCATGGCCATCACCAACGAGTCGGTCGCCGAGGAACTCGGCGGCCTGCCCAAGAACAAGATGCACTGCTCCAACCTCGGGGCCGACGCGCTCCACGAGGCCATCAAGAACTATCAGGACCGCAAGGCCGGCCGGGCTCCTTCCACCCAGCCGGGGGCGCACGACCACGCCCACGAGGAGGGCTGCTCCTGCCCGTATTGCGACACGGCCCTCGAGGAGGAGAACAAGACCTTCTGCCGGGCCTGCCGGGTCGAGTTCGAGGAATGCCCGGCCTGCGGCGGCATCACCAAGAAGGGCGACGCCAAGTGCGTCCACTGCGGCGCCGCCCTCGGGGCCAAAGGCTGAGGGCCTGAAGGGCAAGGGGAGGGAAGAGGGGCCATGACGACAGCGGAGACCGTCGCCAGGATCGGCGAGCTCAAGAAGAGCCGGGACGCCGTCATCCTGGCCCACAACTACCAGCTGCCCGAGGTCCAGGACATCGCCGACTTCACCGGCGACTCGCTCGAGCTCAGCCGCAAGGCCGCCGGCCTGGAGGCCTTAACCATCGTCTTCTGCGGCGTCCACTTCATGGCCGAGACGGCCGCGGTCCTGGCCCCGGCGAAGACCGTCCTGCTGCCCGAGATCGAGGCCGGCTGCCCCATGGCCGACATGATCAACGGCCGCGAGCTCAGGGCTTGGAAGGCGGAGCACCCCGGGCTCAAGGTCGTCTGCTACGTCAACACCAGCGCCGAGGTCAAGGCCGAGAGCGACATCTGCTGCACCTCGAGCAACGCCGTGGCCGTCGTCCGCTCGCTCGGCGTGCCCAAGGCCCTGTTCGTCCCGGACAAGAACCTGGCCGCCTACGCCGCCCGGGAGTCGGGGGTCGAGCTCCTCGCCTGGGACGGCTACTGCCACGTCCACCACCGCTTCACGCCCCAGGACATCCGCGACGCCCGGGCCCGCCATCCCGAGGCCGAGGTCTGGGTCCACCCCGAGTGCCCCGTGGCCGTGAGCGACCTGGCGGACAAGGTCCTGTCGACGGGGAAGATGGTCCTCGAGGCCCGGACGACCGCGAAACGGGAGGTCCTCATCGGGACGGAGAAGGGGATCATCTACCGTTTGGCCAAGGAGAACCCGGCCGTGGCCTTCTTCCCGGTCCGGGAGACCGCCGTCTGCGTCCACATGAAGATGACGACCCTGCCCAAGGTCCTGCGGGCCCTCGAGACGGGCGCCCACCGGGTGACCGTCCCGAAGGACGTCGCCGACCGGGCCCGGGGCGCCATCGAAGCCATGCTCGAGATCTCGTAAACTATAAACAAAGGAGTCGGGACCATGAAGAAGATGACCGAAGAGAACGTCAAGGCCGCCCTCGCCGGCGAGAGCCAGGCCCACGTCAAGTACGCCGCCTTCGCTGACAAGGCCGCCGCCGAAAAGCTGCCCAACATCGCCCGGGCCTTCAAGGCCAATTCCTACGCCGAACAGGTCCACGCCACGAACTACGTCAAGACCCTCGGCGCCCTCGGCTCGACCAAGGACAACCTGGCCGCCGCCGTCGGCGGCGAGTCCTTCGAGATCGAGGAGATGTACCCGGCCTACGTCCTGGTCGCCCAGTCCCAGGGCGAGAAGACGGCCGAGATGTTCCTCAACGCCGCCCTGGCCGCCGAGAAGGTCCACGCCGGCATCTACAAGGCCGCCCAGGCCGCCGTGGACGCCGGCCGGGACCTCGCGTTCAAGCCCATCCACGTCTGCGGCGTCTGCGGCTTCACCATGGAGGGCGAGGCCCCGGACAAGTGCCCCGTCTGCGGCGCGCCCAAGGACAAGTTCGTCACCTTCTGAGACGGAGGAAAGAGCCATGGCCATCGACAAGTCCCTCGCCGCCTGGCAGGTCCTCGGCGTCGCCATCCGTTCCGAGGTCGACGCCTACGCGTTCTACACCCGGCTCCAGGGCCGGGTCAAGAACGTCCTGCTCGTCCAGAAGCTCAAGTTCCTGGCCCTCGAGGAGGAGCACCACCGCAAGATCCTCGAGCGCCTGCTCGCCCAGAGGTATCCCGACAAGCCCAAGGACGTCCCCGAGTCCTCGCTCATGCCGCCGATCGGCGTGGCCCTGCCGGCCGAGCCGTCCGTGCCCGAGCTGTTCGAGGCCGCCCTCAAGGCCGAGGAGATCGCCGAGGCGTACTACAACGACGCCGCCGGGCGGGTCGAGGAGGAGGCCGGGCAGCGCATCCTGGCCTACCTCGGCCGGGTCGAGCGCAGCCACCAGGCCATGATCCGGTCCGAGCTCGACCTCATCCGCCGGTTCCCCGACTACTACGATGTCGAGGACTTCCACCTCGGCGAGGACCTCTTCCACGTCGGGCCCTGAACGGGGCCCGAAGGAGGCGCGGATGGAGAGCGCCGAACGGCGCGCCGGGGCCGTCGTCCGGCTCCTGCGGCGGCACTACCCGGAGGCCCGGACGTCCCTCGATTTCGGCAGCCCGCTCGAGATCCTGGTGGCCACCATCCTGGCCGCGCAGTGCACCGACGAGCGGGTCAACACTCTGACGCCGGGGCTCTTCCGGCGCTACCCGACGGCCGCGGCCCTGGCCCGGGCCGACCGGGCCGAGCTCGAGGCTCTCATCCGCCCGGCGGGCTTCTTCCGGAACAAGGCCAAGGCCATCACCGGCGCGGCCGCCCGGATCGTCGACGTCTACGGCGGGACCGTGCCGGACACCATGGCCGACCTCGTCACCCTTCCCGGCGTGGCCCGCAAGACGGCCAACATCGTCCTCTCGGCCGGCTACGGCAAGGCCGAGGGCATCGCCGTCGACACCCACGCCGGCCGGCTGGCCCGGCGGCTCGGCTTCAGCCGCGAGAAGGACCCGGTCAAGGTCGAGCGCGACCTCATGGCCCTGGTGCCGAAGAAGGACTGGCTCGACCTCAACGTCCTGCTCGTGGCCCACGGCCGGGCCGTCTGCCGCTCGCTCAAGCCGGCCTGCGGGGCCTGTTTCCTGGCCGGGCTGTGCCCGTCGGCCGGGACGGCCGCGACGTCCTCGCCCGAGGGCCGGAAGAAAGGGCGATGAGCCGCCGCGAGGCCATGCTCTGGGAGCCGGCCGGGGACGGCCGGGCCGCCTGCCGCCTCTGCGCCCACCGCTGCGTCGTCGCCCCGGGCGGGCGCGGCGTCTGCGCCGTCCGGGAGAACCGGGACGGCCGGCTCGAGACGCTCGTCTACGGCGAGGCCGTGGCCGCCCACGTCGACCCCATCGAGAAGAAGCCGCTCTACCATTTCCTGCCCGGCTCCAAGGCCCTGTCCGTGGCCGCGGCGGGCTGCAACTTCCGCTGCGGCTTCTGCCAGAACTGGCAGATCAGCCAGGCCCCGCGCCGGGAGGGCGGCGCCGTCGCCGGCGAGCCGTTCCCGCCCGAGGCCGTCGTCCGGGCCGCCCTCGACGCCGGCTGCCGGAGCGTTTCCTACACCTACACCGAGCCGACCGTGTTCTTCGAATACGCCTACGACACGGCCCGTCTGGCCCGGGCGGCCGGGCTCCTCAACAATTTCGTCACCAACGGCTACATGACCGCGGAAGCGCTGGAGACGGTCGCGCCCGTCCTCGACGCGGCCAACGTCGATCTCAAGGCCTTCAAGGACGAGACCTACCGGAAGGTCTGCGGGGCGCGGCTCGGACCCGTCCTCGAGACCGTCCGTCTCATGCGTAAGCTCGGCGTCTGGGTCGAGGTCACGACCCTGGTCGTGCCCGGGCTCAACGACGGGACGGACGAGCTCACGGCCACCGCCGCCTTCATCGCCTCGGTCGATCCGGCCATCCCCTGGCACATCAGCCGCTATCATCCCGACTTCGAGTACGACCTGGCCCCGCCGACGCCGGCGGCCACGCTGCGGGCGGCGGCCGCGATCGGGCGCCGCGAGGGGCTCGCGCACATCTACGTCGGCAACGTCCCGGGAGAGGGGGAGGACACGCTGTGCGCCTCGTGCGGCGCCGTCCTCATCCGCCGGCGCGGCTTCGCCGTCGTCGCCAACACCCTCGAGGGCTCGCTCTGTCCCTCGTGCGGGACGGTCCTGGCCGGCCGTTTCGCCTGACCGCGGCCTGGCCGTCCGATAGAGGGGCGCCGGGATTTCCGCTATAATGGCTGTCCGTTCAGGAGGCCCCATGATCACCAAGACCCTCGCCCGCGCCGCGGCCGCGCTCGTCGTCGCCGCCGCCGTCCTCGCGCTCGTGTCCACCCTCTCGGCCCAGGGCCGCCAAGCCCCGCCGCCCGAGTACAACGAGCTCGTCGCCGCGTCCAAGATCGTCGATCCGGCCGTGCGGCTCCGGGAGTTCGAGCGCATCAAGGCCGCCTTCCCCGAGACCCGGTTCATGGAGGCCATCGACGCCAGCATCATGCAGGCCAAGGTCGAGCTGTCGGGCTCGCTCGAAGCCGTCCTGGCCCTGCAGGCCGACTTCATGGCCAAGGGGCGCGGCTCGTCCCGGCTCCTCAATCCCAGCACCATGGCCGTCCAGCTCGTCAACCATCCCAACATCCTGGCCTTCGATCCCCAAGGGGTGCTCAAGGCCGTGCTGGACTATAGGGCCCAGGCCCGCAAAGCGGCCGCGGACGAGGCCTCGTTCGAGGGCGTGCCGGCCGAGCAACGGGATGACCTGAAGACCTACGCCCTGAGCGCGGTCGAGCTCGTCGCCGCCCGGGCCTACCTCAGCGCCGGCGACCTGCCCAAAGCCAAGACCTCGCTCGACGCCTACCGCCAAGCCGGCGGGGCGACGGGGGGCAATTTCCAGTACGTCGCCGCCGGCCTCGCCGAGAAGCAGGGCCGGAACGCCGAGGCGCTAGACCTCTACCTGAGCGCCGCCGTCGAGGAGTACATGGACGCCGCCGACCGGGCCAAGGCCCTCTACGCCAGGATCAACGGCAAGTCCGACGGCTTCGAAGCCGCCCTGGCGGCCAAGGCCAAGGCCCTGCCGTTCCATCCCGAGCCTTTCAAGGCCCCCGCCGGCTGGAAGGGCAAGGCCGTGCTGGCCGAGCTCTTCACCGGCTCCGAGTGCCCGCCCTGCGTCGGGGCCGACTTGGCCTTCGACGCCCTCGTCGAGACTTTCCCGGCCAAATACCTGGCCGTCCTCGTCTATCACCTGCCGATCCCGCGGCCCGACCCGATGATGAACCCCGCGAGCGAGGCCCGCCAGAAGGCCTATGGCGTGACCAGCACGCCGACCGTCGTCATCGACGGGACGGCCAAGAGCCTCGGCGGAGGGGCCCGCGGCGCGGCCGAAGGCAAGTTCGGCCAGTTCCGGTCGACGATCGAGCCCCTGCTCGGGGCCGAGCCGGGCGTGGCCCTCAAAGTCCAGGCCTCCCTGGCCGGGAACACGGTCAAGCTGGCCTTCGACCACGACAAGGCCGTTACCGGCGCCGAGTACCTCCTCGCCCTGGTCCAGGACGAGCAGGAGCACAAGGGCGGCAACGGCGTCGAGGTCCACCGCATGGTCGTCCGCGACCTGCGGGGGGTCGATCCGTCCGGAGCGAAGACGGCGGAGTTCGATCTGGCGGCCTCGGAGAAGGCCGCGGACGACTACCTGACGGCCTTCGAGAAGGGCTACACCCGGGTCCCCGGTTTCAAGTGGCAGGTCCGGCGCAACGCCATCGCCCGCCGGGGCCTCAAGGTCGTCTACTTCGTCCAGGAGAAGTCCACAGGCAAGGTCCTCAACGCCGTCGTCGCCGATGTCCGGTGAACGCCGGCTGGCGCCCGGCCCCCGGTCCGCGGTAAGATGACGGGGGAGGGGACAGCCCCGTGATGGACAGATACCGGTTCCTGCCGCACACGGCCGACGGCAAGTTCCAGGCCTTCGGGGCCACGCTCGAGGAGGCCTTCGCGAACGCCGCCCTGGCCACGGCCTCGCTCGTCTGGGACTGGCGGGCCGTCGAGCCCCGCGTCCGGATCCCCGTGAGGGTCCGCGGGATCGACCGCGAGCAGCTCCTGGTCAAGTTCCTGACCGAGGTCGTCTACCTGTTCGAGACCCGGCGCTTCCTTCTCGCCCGGGTCGAAGGGACGGCCGTCCGAGCCGTCCCGGGCGGCTGGGAGCTCGAGACGGTGTTCGCCGGCGACACGCTCGGGGAGGCGCACGCGCTCCACGGCGACGTCAAGGCGGTGACCTACCACGAGCTCAAGATCGAGGAGTGCGGCGGCGTCACCGTCCAGGTCGTCGTCGACAAGTGAGGACGGACATGGACCTCGAACGGACGGGCGAGCACGTCTGGACCCTGCCGCGGCGGGGGGACATGCGGGTGCCGGCCGTCGTCTACGCCTCCGAACGGCTCCTCGGGGACATCCGCCGCGACCAGACCCTGGCCCAGGCCCGCAACGTGGCCTGCCTGCCGGGCATCGTCCGCGCCTCCTACGCCATGCCCGACGCCCATCAGGGCTACGGCTTCCCGATCGGAGGCGTGGCCGCGTTCGACATCGCCGAAGGCATCGTCTCGCCGGGCGGGGTCGGCTACGACATCAACTGCGGCGTCCGGCTCCTGCGCACCAACTTTGAGGACAAGGACATCGCCCCGCGGCGCAAGGAGCTCCTCTCGGCGCTCTTCGCCGAGGTCCCGGCCGGGGTGGGGCAGGGCCGCCTGCCCAAGCTCGGCCGGGGCGTCCTCGAAGAGATCCTGCTTCGCGGCGCCGCCTGGGCCGTGGCCAACGGCTACGGGAGTCCGGAGGACCTCGAGCGGACCGAAGAGGGCGGACGGATGCGCGAGGCCTCCCTCGAGGGCGTCTCCGAGCGGGCCCTGGAACGGGGATCGTCGCAGCTCGGCACGCTCGGCTCGGGCAACCACTTTTTGGAGGTCCAAAAGGTCGAGGAGATCTTCGATCCGGAGGCCGCCCGGGCCTTCGGCCTGACGGGCCCGGGGCAGGTCCTGGTGATGATCCACTGCGGCAGCCGCGGCCTCGGCCACCAGGTGGCGAGCGACGCCATCGAGGCCATGGAGAACGAGTTCGGCGTGGCCGGACTGCCGGACCGCGAGCTCGTCCACGCCCCGTTCGCTTCGCCGGCCGGCCGGCGCTACTACGGGGCCATGTGCGCCGCGGTCAACTACGCCTTCGCCAACCGCCAGATGATCGCCCACGGCGTCCGCGCGGTCTTCGCCCGCGTCCTCGGCAGCGCTTCGGGCGTGGACCAGGTCATCGACGTCTGCCACAACGTGGCCAAGGTCGAGGAGCACGCCGTCGACGGGCGGTCGCGGCGGCTCGTCGTCCATCGCAAGGGCGCCACCCGCAGCTTCGGGCCGGGGCGGCCCGAGGTGCCGGCGCCCTACCGGGCCGTCGGCCAGCCGGTCGTCATCCCGGGCAGCATGGGCACGGCGTCCTGCATCCTGGCCGGAACGGCCGCGGCCGAGGCCCTGAGCTTCGGCTCGACCGCCCACGGCGCGGGCCGGGTCATGTCGCGCCACGAGGCCGTGCGCCGGTTCCGGGGCGAAAAGATCCGGGACGACCTGGCCCGCCGCGGCGTCGAGCTCCGTTCGACGAGTTGGAAGGGCGTCGCCGAAGAGGCGGCCGAGGCTTACAAGGACGTCGACGAGGTCGTCCGGGTCTCGCACGGGGCCGGGCTCGGACGCCTGGTGGCGCGGGTCGCGCCCCTCGGCGTCATGAAGGGCTGAGCGTCACTTCGCGGCGTCGCGCGGCACGGGCAGGGCCAGGTCGAGAGAGATCCGCCAGGGGCCCGGGGGGACGCGGCGCCAGATCCGGAGCCAGGCCGTCCCCTCGCGGGGCGAGGCCTCGTCCCGGACCGTTCCGTAGCTCCAGGCCAGATCCCCCGACCACGACAGGCCGACCTTGTAGGAGGTCTGCCGCGACTTCGGGTAACGCCCGCCCCGGGGGGCCTTGCCCTCGTCCGGGGCGAGCAGGGCCTTGGCCGCCGCCAGGCCGACGGCGGGAAGCCGTCCCGGCCGCAGGACCCGGACGTCGGCGGCACCGAAATCCGCCAGGGCTCGCCGCGTTCCCCGGCGGGCGGCCTCTTCCTCGAACGCCCCGGCCCGTCGGCCGAAAACGTATTCCTCGTCCCGCAGGGCTTCGGGAGAGAGCGGCGGGAGATCGGGCAGGCCGGCCGGGGCAGCGACCACGGACGGGGCGGCGGCCGAAGCGGGCGGAGGATCGTGCCGGACGCCCGCGTCGATGAGCACCTTCCACGTTCCGTCCGGTTCGCGGTTCCAGACCGAGACGTAGCGCCCGAAGGAGGACGGGGCCGCCTCGCGGGAGGGACGGACGGCAAACGGGCCGGTCGTGTAGCCCAGCTCGCCCGAAGCCGCGACCTCGGCCGCCTCGGGCGCCCAGGTCAGGACCGTCGGCTCGCCGGCGGGCATCCGCTCGTAGACGGGCCGTCCGGCCACGGGCGCCGGGCGGAAGACGACGGCGTCGCGGGCGAGGAATTCCAGGAAGGCCGCCCGCATGCCCTCGGACTCCGAGGTCCGCGAGAAGGCGCGCTCGGCCTCGACGAGTGAGGCCAGGGCCGGGCTTCGGTCGACCCGCCCTTCCCGCGGCGCCGGCGCGCCGGGGCCGAGGAGGGCGGCCGCGATCAGGGCGGCCGCGGTCGCGATACTCAGAGCGGCTGCTTTCATCTCAGTCCTCCCGCGATCGGCGTTTCCGGCGGGCCGGGCTTTTCCCCGCCGCCGGGGGGCCGGCCAGGAGCTCGGCGGCCGTCCGCGTGTTCAGGACGTCGTTCCTGCCGAGCCAGGCCCGCCGGGCGATGCCCAGCCCGAACCGCATCATGGCCAGGCCGCCGGCGCCGTGCGTGTCGGTCCCGATGGTGATCCCGACCCCCCGCTCCCGGGCCTTCCGCAGGTTGAACTCGTCGAGATCGAGGCGGTCGTAATGGGCGTTGAGCTCGAGGGCTTTGCCGCGCCTGGCGGCCTCGTCGATGACCTTGTCGATATCGACGTCGTAGCCCTCGCGGCCCGAGATCAACCGACCGGTCGGATGGGCGATCGTCCGGACGTGGGGGTTGGCCAGGGCCTTGAGCATCCGCCCCGTGACGTCCTTCTTGAAGCCCGAATGGACGGCCGCGACGACGAAGTCGAGCCGGGCCAGCAGTTCGTCGGGGAAGTCGAGGGAGCCGTCGGTCAGGATGTCGACCTCGCTGCCCTTGAGGACGCGGAAGCCCGTGAAGGTGCGGTTGAGGGCCTCGATCTCGGCCATCTCCTCGGCCAGGCGCCCGGCGGCCAGTCCGTGGGCGTACTTGGCGGCCTGGGAATGGTCGCAGACGGCGATGTAGGCGTAGCCCCTCTCGCGGGCCAGGGCCGCGACCTCGCGGAGCGACAGGTCGCCGTCGCTGGCCCGGGTGTGGACGTGGAGGTCGCCCCTGATATCGCCGGCCTCGACCAGCCGGGGCAGGCGGTCCGCCAGGGCCAGCTCGACCTCGCCGCGGTCCTCGCGCATCTCGGGCGGCACCCAGGGCAGGCCGAGGGCGGCGTAGCAGTCCTCTTCGCTGCGGCCGGCCAGGCGCTTGGCGCCTTTGAAGACGCCGTACTCGGAGATCTTGAGGCCGCGCTCCTTGGCCAGGCCGCGGAGCTTGATGTTGTGGGCCTTGGAGCCGGTGAAGTAGAGGAGGGCGGCCCCGTACTCCGCGGCCCCGACGACCCGCAGGTCGACCTGGCGCTCGATGTCGCCGGACCGCAGGACGATCGAGCCCTTGGTGTCGCCCTCGGCCAGGACGCGGACCGCGCCGGGATGGCGGACGAAGCGGCGGACGACGGCCGCGCCGTCCCGGCCCTCGGCCAGGATGTCGATGTCGCCGACCGTCTCCCGCATCCGGCGCAGGGAACCGGCCGCCGACACCCGGCCGACGCCGGGGCCCGCGGCGAGATAGGCGACGATCTCGTCGGCGAGGGCCGCGGCGTCGCGGACGGACAGTCTCGCGGCGGCCTTCTCCCGCGCCTCCAGGCCCTTGCGGATGTTCTCGACCTTCTTCTCGCCCATGCCGGGAAGCTTGGCCAGGGAGCCGTCGGCGATGGCCCGCTCGAGCCCGTCCAGGCCGGCGATGCCGAGCTTGTCGCGGAGGAGATGGACGGTCTTGCCGCCGAGGCCCTGGACCTCGAGCAGGGCCAGGAGGCCCTCCGGCACCTTGGCCATGACCTCGTCGTGCTTGGCCATGCGGCCCGTCCGCAGGTACTCGTCGACCTTCTTGGCCAGGCCCTCGCCGATGCCGGGGACGGACCGGAGCCGGCCCTCGGCCGCGACCTTGGCCACGTCCTCCGTGAGGTCCCGCAGAACCCGGGCCCCCTTGCGGTAGGCGACGACCTTGAAGCCCGTCTCGCCCTCGATCTCCAGGGCGTCGGCGATGCGCTCGAACAGCTCCGCGATGTCCCGGTTCTTCATGGTCCGCGCCTTCGGTCATAGGTTAATCCAAACCCGGGCCCGACGGAAGCCCCCCGTCGCCCGGCCGGGTTGACAATTCCGGCCGGGGCCTCTAAGGTAGAGAAACCATGAGGGTCCTGCTGGCCGGGTACAACGTCGACAGCGCCGTCCTCGACGAGCTCAAGCGCGGCTCGGCGCCGCGCGAGGACGTCACGCCCGAGACCCTGTCGGCCGCCTACGCCCGCATCTCCCGCGACCCGCGGCCGGTCGACGACCTGCGGGCCGCGGCCCGGGCCGAGGTCGAGCGGGCCCGCCGGTCCAACCAGTCCATCATCTTCAAAATGGGCCACCACTCGGTCGCCGAGCACGCCGTCTTCAACTTCGACGTCGTCGGCGTCAGCCGTCTGGCCATCGAGGAGATCGAGCGCTTCCGGCTGGCCTCCTTCACCGAGAAGTCCCAGCGCTACATCACGCTCGGGGAGGACTTCGTCGTCCCCGAGGAGATCAAGCGGGCCCGGCGCGAGGCCCTGTTCGTCCGCACCGTCAAGGCCCAGAACGCCCTCTACCACCGGCTCTACGCCCGGCTCAAGCCGCACGTCTTCGCCAAGCACGCGGCGGCCGCGTCCGACCCCCGCAACCACGCCGTCCTGGACGGCTGGGCCAAGGAGGACGCCCGTTACGCCGTCAGCCTGGCCACCGAAGGCCAGCTGGGGATGACCGTCAACGCCCGCAACCTCGAGCTCCTCATCCGCCGGTTCGCCGCCAAGGGCCTCGAGGAGGTCCGGGCCCTCAACGTCCGGCTCTACGAGTTGGCCAAAGCCGTCGCGCCCTCGATCATCCTGTTCACCGATCCCAGCCCCTTCGACGCCGAGACCTACCCCGACCTGGCCGTGGCCGCGGCGGCCTGGCCGGCGCCCCGGGGGAGCCGCCGGGCGGCGGCCCGGACGGCGGCGGGTGTCACCCTGGCCGCGGCGACGCCGGACGGGGACGCGCGCGCGATCGCCGCCCTGCTCCACACCGTGACGCGACACTCTTATAAGGAATGCCTGGCCCGGGCCGCCAAGGCCGGGGCCGCGGCCCGCCGCGACCTCGTCCGCCGGGCCTTCGCCCGGATGGAGTTCTACGACTTCCCCCTCCGGGAGTTCGAGCACGCCGACCTCGTCTACGACCTCGTCCTGTCGGCCTCGTGCTTCGCCCAGCTCAAGCGGCACCGCATGGCCACCCTGACCTGGCAGCGCTACGATCCCGCCCTCGGCGTCACCGTGCCGCCGTCCTTCCGGGAAGCGGGCTTGGAAGGGGACTTCCTCGCGGTCGTCGCCCGGACCGATGAGGCCCACGCCGCGCTCGAGAAGGAGGCCGGCCCGGCGGCCGACTACGTCCTGACCAACGCCCACCGGCGGCGGGCCCTGCTCAAGGTCAACGTCCGCGAGCTCTATCACATCTCGCGCCTGCGCGAGGACATCTCGGCCCAGTGGGAGATCCGCCGGGTGGCCGCCGAGATGTCCCGGCTGGCCGCGCGCAAGATGCCGCTCGCCTGCCTGCTTCTCGGTGGCAAGGACGCCTATCCCGGGGTCTACGCCAAGGTCTTCGGCCGGGCGCCGAAGATGATCCCGCCCGCCCTCCTCAAATAGGACCGGGCCGGGCCGAACCCGCTCAGGCCCCCGGTTCGAGGACGAAGACGCGGCGGCCTCGGACCTCGAGGCGCCCCTCGAAGTAGAGCCTGACCGCTTCGGGGTAGATGCGGTGCTCCTCGACCAGGATGCGGGCGGCCAGCGCGTCCTCTGTGTCGTCCTGGAGGACGGGCACGGCGGCCTGCAGGATGATCGGGCCCATGTCGACCTCGGCGGCGACGAAGTGGACCGTGCAGCCGGAGAAGCGGACGCCCCAGTCGATGGCCTTCTGCTGGACGTGGAGCCCGGGGAAGGCCGGCAGGAGGGCCGGGTGGATGTTGACGATGCGGTATTTGTAGGCGTCGCAGAGGCCCGGCGTCAGGACCTTCATATAGCCGGCCAGGCAGATGAGGTCGATGCCCCGCTTGTCTATCTCGGCCGCGACGGCCCGGTCGTAATCCTCGCGCGAGGCGAAAGACTTGGCGTCGAGGAAGACCGTGTCGAGCCCGCCGTCCCGGGCCTTGAGCAGCCCGGGGGCATCGGCCTTGTTGCTCAGGACGAGGCCGATCCCGGCGTCGATGCGGCCGGCCCGGACGGCATCCCAGATGGCCGTGAAGTTCGAGCCGCGGCCGGACAGCAGGACGGCGATCCGGCCCTTCTTTTTCGGGCTGCGGAAGACGACCTCGTCCATGGGGCCTCCTAGGTCCGGACCTTGAAATAGGCGGGCAGGGCGTCCTTCCAGGCCCGGTAGGCGGTCTCGACCGGGACCCGCAGGACTTCCCGCCCGTCGCTGGCGACGGCGAGATCGGCGCCGCCGACCCGGCCGACGGCCCGGGCCGGCACGCCGCGGGACGCGGCCAGAGCCAGGAGCCGGGCGGCGTCCTTCTTGCGGCAGCTCAGCAGGACCCGCGACTGGGATTCGCCGAAGAGCAGGGCGTCGGCCCGCAGCGGGCCGTCGAGGGCGACTTCGCAGCCGAGCCGCCGAGGGCTGTGGAACGCGCACTCGGCCAGGGCCACGGCCAGCCCGCCTTCCGAGAGGTCGTGGGCGGAGCGGACCAGCCCGGCTTCGATGGCCTCGATCACGAATTCCTGATGGCGCTTCTCCGTCTCCAGGTCCATGGCCGGCGGGGCGCCGGCCTCGAGCCCGTGGACGGTTCTCAGATATTCCGTCCCGCCGAGCTCGGCGAAGCTCTCTCCGACGAGGACGACGGCGTCCCCGGCGGCCTTGAATCCGGGCGTCGCGGCCATCCCGATATCCTCCATGAGGCCGACGACGCCCAGCACGGGGGTCGGGTGGATGGACAGGCCCTCGGTGTCGTTGTAGAAGCTGACGTTGCCCCCGGTCACGGGGATGCCGAAGATCCGGCAGGCCTCGGAGATGCCGGTGACGGCCTGTTCGAACTGGCCCATGACCTCGGGCTTCTCGGGATTGCCGAAGTTCAGGCAGTTGGTGACGCCGATCGGCCGGGCCCCGACGCAGGCCAGGTTGCGGCAGGCCTCGGCCACGGCGATGCGGGCCCCGGTCCGCGGGTCGAGGCGGGTGTAGAGGCCGTTGCCGTCGAGGGTCATGGCCAGGGCCCGCTTGGAGCCCTTGATGCGCAGCAGGGCCGCGTCCGCGCCCGGCAGGAGGGCCGTGTTGACCTGGACCATGTGGTCGTATTGGCGGAAGACCCACTCCTTGTCGGCGACGGTCGGGGATGAGAGGACGCGGAGGAAGGCCTCGCCGAGGTCGGCCGGCAGCGGCAGGTCCTCGAGGGGCGGCGCCGGGGGGGGAGGGGCCGGCGCGGCGATGGGACGGTCGTAGGCGGGGCAGAGGTTGACGACGGCGTCGACGGGGATGTCGACGACGACCTCGCCCTTGAACGACATGCGGGCTCGGCCGCCCTCGACGACCTCGCCGATGACCGGCGCGTCGAGGTCCCACTTGGCGAAGACGGCCTGGACCTCGGCCACCCGGCCGGGTTCGGCCACGAGGAGCATGCGCTCCTGGGACTCCGAGAGCAGGATCTCGTAGGGCGTCATGCCGCTCTCGCGCTGCGGCACCTTGTCGAGGTCGATGACGACGCCCATGCCGCCCTTGGCCGCCATCTCGGTCGTCGAGCAGGTCAACCCGGCCGCGCCCATGTCCTGGATGCCGACGATGAGGCCGCGGTCCATGACCTCGAGGCAGGCCTCGAGCAGGAGCTTCTCCTTGAAGGGATCGCCGACCTGGACGTTGGGGCGCTTGTGCTCGGTGTCCTTGCCGAACTCGGCCGAGGCCATGGTCGCGCCGTGGATGCCGTCGCGGCCGGTCTTGGCCCCGACGTAGAGGACCTTGTTGCCGGCGCCCTCGGCCTTGGCGTAGAAGACCTTGTCCTTGTCGGCCAGGCCGAGGCAGAAGACGTTGACCAGGGGATTGAGGTTGTAGCAGGGGTCGAAATAGATCTCGCCCCCGACGGTCGGGACGCCGAAGGCGTTGCCGTAGCCGGAGATGCCGGAAACGACCCCTTCCATGACCGAGCGGTTCTTGGCGTCGTCGGGCGGGCCGAAGCGCAGGGAGTCCATGACCGCGACGGGCCGGGCGCCCATGGTGAAGATGTCGCGGAGGATGCCGCCGACGCCCGTGGCCGCGCCCTGGTAGGGCTCGATATAGGAGGGGTGGTTGTGGGACTCGATCTTGAAGACGACGACCTGGCCGCCGCCGATGTCGAGGACGCCGGCGTTCTCGCCGGGGCCCTGGACGACCCGCGGGCCCTCGGTCGGGAGCCGCTTGAGGTGGACGCGCGAGCTCTTGTAGCCGCAGTGCTCGGACCACATGACCGAGAAGATGCCCAGCTCGGTCAGGTTGGGCTCCTTGCCGATGAGCTCGACGATGAGCCGGTATTCGTCCTCGGTCAGGTTGTGGCGTTCGAGGAGGGACTTATCGATCATGGCGGGCCTTCCTGCGGGGCGCGGCCGCCCGGCGCGCCGGCCGGGCGCGCTCGAGGCTGGCGATCAGGGATGCGAAGACCGTCCGGCCGTCCAGGCTGCCGAGGATCCGTTCCGAGGCCCGCTCCGGGTGGGGCATCAGGCCGAGGACGTTGCCGGCCTCGTTGCGGATGCCGGCGATGGCGTTGAGGGAGCCGTTGACGTTGGCCGCGTCGGTCACGCGGCCGTTGGCGTCGCAGTAGCGGAAGACGACCTGACGGCGCCGCTCGATCTCGCGCAGGACGCGCGGCGGGGCGTAGTAGTTGCCGTCGAAGTGGGCGATGGGGATGCGCAGGACCTGGCCCTTGCGGCCGGCCCGGGTGAAGTCGGTCTTGTCGTTCTCGATCCGGACGTGGACGTGCTGGCAGAGGAACTTGAGGTCCTTGTTGCGCAGCATGGCCCCCGGCAGGAGGCCGAGCTCGAGCAGGATCTGGAAGCCGTTGCAGATGCCGAGGACGCGGCCGCCGCGGCGGGCGAAGGCCTTGACCTCCTGCATGAGCGGCGAGAAGCGGGCGATGGCCCCCGAGCGGAGGTAGTCGCCGTAGGAGAAGCCGCCCGGCAGGACGACGCAGTCGACGCCCCGCAGGTCGTGGTCCTTGTGCCAGAGCCAGACGGTCGGCCGCTTCATGACCTCGCTGAGGACGTGGAAGGTGTCGTGGTCGCAGTTGGAGCCGGGGAATTGGACGACGCCGAATTTCATGGCCGTGCCCCTCAGCGGCCCTTGAGGATTTCCCAGTCGAACTTCTCGATGATGGGATTGGCCAGGACGCGCCGGGCGATCTCGGGCACCAGGGCCTCGGCCTCCTTGCGGGTCGTGCCCTCGAGGTCGAGCTCGAAGACCTTGCCCTGCCGGACCTCGGAGACCGCGCCGTAGCCCATGGTGTGGAGCGCGTTCTTGACGGTCTGGCCCTGGGGGTCGAGGACGCTGTCCTTGAACGAGACGAGGATCCTAACTCTCATGGCTGAAAACCCTTTCGAAGATGTAGTCGATCTTGGCCAGGTACGGGTCGAGGGAGAAGCAGGCCTCGATCTCCCGCGGCCCGAGGACGGCGGTCACGGCCGGGTCGGCTCCGACCAGGGCCTTGAAGTCGAGCCCCTCCTCCCAGGCCTTGAGGCTGCCGCGCTGGACGGCCTGGTAGGCGTCCTCGCGGGTCATGCCCTTGCGGGTCAGGGCCAGCAGGACGCTCTGCGAGAAGATGAGGCCGCGCGTCGCGCCGATGTTGGCCTTCATGCGGTCGGGGTGGACGACCCAATGGGCGACGATGTCGGCCGCGTCGGCCAGCAGGAAGTCGGTCAGGATGAAGGAGTCCGGGAAGACGACCCGCTCGGCCGAGGAATGGGAGATGTCGCGCTCGTGCCAGAGGGCGATGTTCTCCAGTCCGACCTGGGCGTTGGCCCGGACGAGGCGGGCCAGGCCCGAGATGCGCTCGCAGCGGACGGGGTTCTTCTTGTGCGGCATGGACGAGGAGCCCTTCTGGCCCTTGGTGAACGGCTCCTCGAGCTCGAGGACCTCGGTCCGCTGGAGGTGACGGACCTCGACGGCGAACTTCTCCACGGACGAGGCCAGCAGGGCCAGGGCCGAGAGGACCTCGGCGTGGCGGTCGCGCTGGAGGACCTGCGTCGAGACCTTGGCCGGACGGAGCTTGAGCCGCCGCAGGGCCATGACCTCGACCCGGGGGTCGAGGTGGATGTAGGTCCCGACCGAGCCCGAGATGCGGCCGACGGAGATGGTCTTCAGGGCGCTCTCGAGCCGGGTCACGTGCCGGCCGACCTCCTCGTACCAGACGAGGAGCTTGAAGCCGAAGGTCACCGGCTCGGCGTGGATGCCGTGGGTGCGCCCGATGCAGACGGTCCGCCGGTGCTTGAGGGCCTGGCGCTTGAGCAGGCGCCGGAAGGCCCGCAGGTCGGTGAGGACCTTCTCCAGCGACTCCTTGATGAGCAGCGACAGGGCCGTGTCGACGACGTCGTAGGAGGTCAGGCCGAGGTGGACGAAGCGCGACTCGGGCCCGATCTTCTCGGCGACCGAGGTCAGGAAGGCGATGATGTCGTGCTTGACGACCTTCTCGATGGCGTCGATGCGCGCGACGGAGAAGCCGGCCTTGTCGCGGATCGTCTTGAGGGCGGGCTTGGGGATCTGCCCCAGGCGCGACCAGGCCTCGCAGACGGCCAGCTCGACGTCGAGCCATTTGCGGTAGCGGTTCTCGTCGGTCCAGACGGCGCCCATCTCGGGGCGGGTATAGCGGTCGATCATGGGGCTCAGCCTTTCTTGGAGTAAGGGCGATGATAACAGCAGGGGAGAGGGGTTGTCAACGAATCGCCGGGCCGCTCAAAGGTTCTGCTATAATCCCCGTCTAAACGGGTGAGGACGAGATGGATGAACGCTCGGAGGCCGAGCTCGTGGCCGAAGCCGCGCGCGGCGGGCGCGAGGCCTTCGCCGAGCTCGTCCGCCGTTACGAGCGGCGGGTCCATGCCGTCGTCCTGCGCCTCGCCGGCGACGCCGCCGACGCCGACGACCTGGCCCAGGAGGCCTTCATGACCGCCTGGCGGGCGATCGGGAGCTTCCGCGGCGGCTCCGGTTTCTACACCTGGCTCTACCGCATCGCGGTCAACGCTTCGCTGACCTTCCTGAAGAGGAAGGGTCGCGAGAAGCGGCGGATGGCCTTCGACGACAACGCCGTCGCGGCCGGACCGGCCGCCGGGCCGGCGCCCGGCGATCCCGAAGACCGGGCCGGGGCGGGCGAGCTCAAGGCCCGCGTCGACGCGGCCGTCGGCGGCCTGCCGGCCCATTTCCGGGCCGCTTTCGCCCTGGTCGTCGACCAGGGCCTGAGCCACGCCGAGGCCGGCCGGGTCCTCGGCTGCTCGGAGAACACCGTGTCCTGGCGGCTGCACAAGGCCCGCAAGATGCTCCGGGAGCGCCTGGGGCCTTGGCTCGAGGAGGGGCGATCATGAGATGCCGGACGGTCGAACGGCGGTTATCGGACGGGTTCGACCGGGCCCTGGCGCCCGGGGCCGCGGCCCGTCTCGAAGCCCATTTGCGGGTCTGCCCGTCCTGCCGGGCCCATCGGGCCGCCCTGGCCCGCCTCCAGGCCGCCTCCGGGCCTCCGGCCGGGCGGAGCCCCGAGGACTGGGCCGTTTTCGAACACAAGCTCGAGGCCCGGCTCGACGCCTGGGAGTCCGGCCGGGCCGGCCGCTCCGCTCCGATCGCCTGGCGTCCCCGGGCGGCTTTCGCGGCCGCCGCCGCGCTCGTCCTCGCCGGGGCGGCCCTCTGGGTCGTTCTGGCCCGCTCCGGGCCGGAGGCCGGCCCGTACGCCTGGGTCCCCTCGGCCGACGGGATCGCGCCCCTGATCCGGGAGGCGGAGACCGACCCCGGCCTGGAAGGGGCCGTCGGCCGCTACCTCAGCGAATCGCTGGCCGAGCTCGCGCCTGCCGTGGACGCCGACGCCGCCGCCCTGACGGCGGCCGATCCTCTGTTCTGGGAGAGCCTCTCGGACGACGAGCTGGGGGCCGTCGCCGAGGCGCTCGGGAAGGAAACGGGACTAGGAGGTCCGCAATGAACCGCAATCGCCTTATCCTCGCCGTCCTGGGGCTGGCCCTGGCCGCAGGGATCGCGCCGTCCGTCCTGGGGGCCCCCCAGGACCCGGCCCGCAGACCCAGGCTCAGGGAGAGCCTCAGCGACCTCTATCTCGTCCGCCTGACCCGGGCCCTCGAACTGACGGAGGACCAGGCCGCCAAGCTCTACCCGGTGCTGACCCGGGCCGAAAAGGACAAGGCGGAGCTCCAGGGACGGATGGGGAACGACCTCCGGGACCTCCGTGAGGAGCTGGCCGGTCCCTCCGTCAGGGAGGGCCGGGTGGCCGGGCTCGTCGACCGCATCCGGGAAGCCCGCCGGGTCCTTCGTCAGAAGGAGGACGAGGTCGAGGCCGTTCTTGAGGCCCACCTGACGCCCGTCCAGCGGGCCCGGTACGTCATCTTCACGGTCGATTTCATGCGCTCGGTGGGGGAGAACCTGCAGCGGGTCCGCGGCCAAAGGGGCGTTTTAAAAAGAAATCCTTGACAAAAGTCGCGGTTTCCCCTAGGATACCCGTGGTCGTTCTGTATATTTCAGATTAAATCTCTGAAAAAAAGAACACTTTCGGGCCTGAGGAGAGAAGCTTTTTATATTTTTGCATCTCTTTCTCTGTATTCCCCCGTTGACGAGCAGGGCTCAGACGAGACAGGTTGAGGCGACGCCAGCGTAGCTCAGCAGGTAGAGCGGCTGATTTGTAATCAGCGGGTCAGGGGTTCGAATCCCTTCGCTGGCTTTGGGCGACGATCGAGAGCGATGACGATGCAACATAATGCGGGCAGGTTCCAGAGTGGCCAAATGGGACGGGCTGTAAACCCGTTGCGGAAACGCTTCGGAGGTTCGAATCCTTCCCTGCCCATTTCTCCGTCAATCGCCTGCGGGAATAGCTCAGTTGGTAGAGCGTCAGCCTTCCAAGCTGAACGTCGCGGGTTCGAATCCCGTTTCCCGCTCTTGCTCGAGGTGGACGGGCCCAAGTAGCTCAGTTGGTAGAGCACGTCCTTGGTAAGGACGGGGTCACCAGTTCAATTCTGGTCTTGGGCTTTTTTATCGACTCCGATCGAGGCCCCCGGGGCCGGGAAGGTTAGACATGCGAGAGATCATCACGCTCCAATGCGGGGAGTGCAAGCGTCGCAATTACAGCACGACCCGGAACAAGAAGAAGCAGACCGAGAAGCTCGAGACGAGCAAGTACTGCCCCTTCTGCCGCCGGCACACGGACCACAAGGAAGTCAAATAGCGAGGACCGGAAGGTGAGTAGCTCAATTGGCAGAGCAGCGGTCTCCAAAACCGCAGGTTGCAGGTTCGAGCCCTGTCTCACCTGCCACTGTCTCTCGCGCGACGGGCGGTGACGGGCCGTTTCGGCCCCACCGCGGAGGACACGAAGAGGACACGCCATGAACGACAAGATCCGTTGGACCAAGCGCTTCGGGAACTTCCTGAGGGACGTCCGGGCCGAGCTCAAGAAGGTCACCTGGCCCTCCAAGAACGAGGTCGTCAGCACGACCGTCGTCGTCATCGCCGCCACGGTCTTCTTCGGCTTCTATCTGTTCTTCCTGGACGTCATCTTCTCCTGGGCCATCACTCAGATCAAGACGCTGTTGGGCTAAGGGCAGGGGGACCGCACGATGGCTAAGAACTGGTTCGTCGTTCACACCTACTCGGGCTTCGAGAAGTTCGTCGCCGAATCGATCAAGCAGAAGGCGATCGAACTGCACCTCGAGGACCAGGTCGGCCAGATCATCATCCCGACCGAGGACGTCATCGAGATCCGGGCCGGCAAGAAGGTCGTCTCGACCAAGCGCTCCTACCCCGGCTACATCCTGGTCGAGATGGAGATGAACGACGAGAACTGGCTGATGATCCGGCAGGTCCCCAAGGTCACGGGCTTCGTCGGCTCGGGCCGGACGCCGACCCCCCTGAGCAAGAAGGAGGTCGGCCAGATCGTCGAGCACATGGAGACGACCTCCGAGAAGCCCAAGCCCAAGCACTCGTTCGAGAAGGGCGAGGCCGTCCGCATCATCGACGGGCCGTTCTTCAACTTCAACGGCATCGTCGAAGAGGTCAACGCCGAGCGCAACACCCTCAAAGTCCTGGTCACCATCTTCGGCCGGTCCACCCCGGTCGAGCTCGAGTTCCTGCAGGTGGAAAAGCTTTAGGAGGCCCCCTATGTCGAAGGAAGTCATCGCCAAGATCAAGCTGGAGATCGTCGCCGGGCAGGCCAGCCCTGCGCCTCCCGTCGGACCGGCCCTGGGCCAGCACGGCGTCAACATCATGGGCTTCGTCCGGGAGTTCAACGACCGGACGAAGAAGATGGACGAGGGCACCGTCGTCCCCGTCCTCATCACGGTCTTCAAGGACAAGTCGTTCAACTTCGTGGTCAAGACCCCGCCGGCCTCCTACCTCCTGAAGAAGGCCGCCGGCATCGCCAAGGGCTCCGGGGCCCCGAACAAGGACAAGGTCGGCAAGGTCACCATGAAGCAGATCGAGGACATCGCCCGGACGAAGCTGCCCGACCTCAACGCCTACGACCTCGAGGCGGCCAAGAAGATCGTCGCCGGGACGGCGAAAAACATGGGATTGGAGATCATCAGTGAGTAAGCACGGCAAGAACACCGTCAAGGCCCGGGAGGTCAGGGGGACGGAGCCCCGGACGTACTCCCTCGAGGAGGCCGTGGCCCTCCTCAAGAAGGCCCACTTCGCCAAGTTCGACGAGTCGGTCGACGTGGACATCCGGCTGGGGGTCAATCCCAAGTACTCCGACCAGATGGTCCGCGGCACCGTCGTCCTGCCCCACGGCACCGGCAAGACCAAGAGGATCTGCGTCATCGCGGCCGGGGAGAAGATCAAGGAGGCCGAGGAGGCCGGGGCCGATTTCGCCGGCGGCGACGAGATCATCGAGAAGATCGCCGGCGGCTGGATCGACTTCGACATCGTCATCGCCACCCCGGACGTCATGCGCGGCGTCGGCAAGCTCGGCCGCATCCTGGGGACCAAGGGCCTCATGCCCAACCCCAAGGCCGGGACCGTCACCTTCGACATCCGCAAGGCCGTCGAGGAGACCAAGGCCGGCAAGGTCGAGTTCCGCGTCGACAAGACGAGCATCGTCCACTCCACGGTCGGCAAGGTCTCCTTCGAGGAGGCCAAGCTCGTGGACAATATGAGGACCTTCATCCAGGCCATCCTGCACGCCAAGCCGCCGGCCGCCAAGGGCAAGTACGTGCGGTCGCTGTTCGTGTCCTCGACGATGGGCCCGTCCTTCCGGATCTCCGAGGACATCTTAGAAAGCTAGAGGAGAGAGCGCCGTGAAAAAGGCAGACAAGACCCCCATCGTCGAATCGCTCGAGCGCCTGTTCGCCGCGAACGACACCTATTACCTCGTCGACTTCAAGCGCATGAAGGTCGCCCAGTCCGTCGAGCTGCGCAAGCTCCTGCGCAAGAACGGCTACGCCTACAAGGTCATCAAGAACCGGCTGGCCCTGCGGGCCCTCGGCGAGAAGTGCCCGGAGGCCCTGCGGCCGTTCTTCCAGAAGCCGACGGCCGTCGCCTTCGCCGACAAGGACCCCGTCCAGCTGGCCAAGATCCTCAGGGACTTCTCCAACCAGGGCAAGATCCTGGCCGTCAAGGGCGGCCAGGTCGAAGGGCAGCTCATGCCCGCCGCCCGGTTCGACGAGGTCAGCAAGCTGCCGTCCCGCGAAGAGCTCCTCGGCCGGCTGGCCGGGATGATGGCCCAGCCGCTCCGGCAGCTCCTGGGCACCCTCAAGGCCCCGCTCGGCAACTTCGGCATCCTTCTCGGCGAACTCAACAAGAAGAAAAACGCTTAAAACCCCATATTTAAGGAGACGCGTGACATGGACAAACTGACCAAGGAACAGTTCTTCGCCCACCTGGACACCCTGACCATGCTGGAGATCTCGGACTACATCAAGGAGTTCGAGACCCGCTACGGCGTCAGCGCCGCTGCGGCCGCCCCCGTCATGATGGCCGCCGCTCCCGCCGCCGAAGCCGCCAAGGCCGAGGAGAAGACGGAGTTCAACGTCATCCTCAAGTCGGTCGGCGACAAGAAGATCAACGTCATCAAGGTCGTCCGCGAGGTCACCAGCCTCGGGCTCAAGGAAGCCAAGGACCTCGTCGACGGCGCCCCCAAGCCGCTCAAGGAAGGCGTCACCAAGGAAGAGGCCGAGTCCATCAAGGCCAAGTTCGCCGAAGTCGGAGCCGTCATCGAGCTTCAGTAAGTGATCCGGTTGGCTGAGCGTCCGTTGGAACGGGCCCGGAAACGGGGACGCCCGATCTCTGCTTGAGAGTGAGACGACATGCTCAAAGAACCTAGAAGACCGTATCGCGCGCGGGACGACTTCTCGAAGATCAAGGCCGTCTTCCCGATGCCCAAGCTCCTGGACATCCAGACCCAGTCCTACGCGGAGTTCCTCCAGATGGAGCTTCTGCCCGAGGAGCGCAAGGACACCGGCCTCCAGGCGGCCCTGAAGGACGTCTTCCCCATCTCCGACTTCAAGGAGACGACGGAACTCGAGTTCCTCAGCTACTCCATCGGCACCTGGGAGTGCAAGTGCGGGCGGCTCAAGGGGGTGGAGAACTCCCGGGCCAAGTGCAACGCCTGCCAGACGCTCCTGCCGGCCGGCATGGAGCTGACCGAGAAGGAGGTCTGCCCCTTCTGCGGGGCGGCCCGCAAGGTCGAGATCCCGCTCTGCGAGCACTGCGGCGACCGCGTCGGCCTGAAGATCAAGTACACCCCGATGGAGTGCATCCAGAAGGGCTACACCTACTCCATCCCCCTCAAGCTCAAGGTCCAGCTCGTGTCCTGGGAAAAGGACGCCACGACCAAGGCCAAGCGCCTCAAGCACATCAAGCAGCAGGAAGTCTATTTCGGCGACATCCCGCTCATGACCGAGAAGGGCACGTTCATCTTCAACGGCATCGAGCGGGTCGTCGTCAGCCAGCTCCAGCGTTCGCCCGGCGTGTTCTTCCGCCAGGCCGAGACCAAGGGCTTCTACATCGCCAAGATCATCCCGTACCGCGGCGCCTGGGTCGAGTTCGAGCACGATCCCAAGAACCTCATCTGGGTCCGCCTCGACCGCAAGAAGAAGTTCCTGGCCAGCGTCTTCCTCCGGGCCCTCGGCTTCGGCACCGACGAGGAGATCCTCAAGCTGTTCCACAAGGTCTATAAGGTCCTCCCCGAGGACGGCAAGCCGTTCTGGGAGGTCTCGGACGAGCTGGTCGGCAAGACCCCGGCCGACGACGTCACCGACGCCAAGGGCCGCAAGGTCCTGGCGCCGGCCAAGAAGAAGATCACGCCCGAGGTCCTGGCCGCGCTCAAGGACGCCGGCGTCACGCGCGTGCCCGCGGTCAAGAAGGAGCTCCTCGGCGCCTACGCCCTGTCCGGCATCAAGGGCAAGGTCCGGACGAACGAGCCCCTCGAGGACGTCCAGCTCGACCTCCTCCTCGGCCGCGGCGAGCCGTTCGAGGTCTTCTATCCCGAGGACGACCGGTCGGGGCTCATCTGGAGCACGACGCTCAAGAAGGACCTGCGCAAGGACCAGGCCTCGGCCCTGGGCGAGATCTACCGCAAGCTGCGGCCGGGCGAGCCCCACACCCAGGAGAGCGCCCACAACCTGTTCCACGGCCTGTTCTTCAATCCCCAGAAATACAATTTCTCCCGCATCGGCCGGCTCAAGTTCAACATCAAGCTCGGCCTGGAGACCTCCCTCGAGGACAAGACGCTGGCCCCCAAGGACTACGTCGAGGTCCTCAAGTACCTCCTCAACCTCCGCTTCGGCGAGGGCGTCGTCGACGACATCGACCACCTCGGCAACCGCCGGGTCCGCTCGGTCGGCGAGCTCGTCGAGAACGCCTTCCGCATCGGGCTGACCCGGATGGAGCGGACGATCAAGGAGAAGATGACCATCACCGCGGACCTGGCGGCGGCCATGCCCCAGGACCTCATCAACTCCAAGCCCGTCATCGCCGCCCTCAAGGAGTTCTTCGGCAGCTCCCAGCTGTCCCAGTTCATGGACCAGATCAACGCCCTGGCCGAGATCACCCACAAGCGCCGCCTGTCGGCCCTCGGCCCCGGCGGCCTCAGCCGCGAGCGGGCCGGCTTCGAGGTCCGCGACATCCAGACCTCCCACTACGGCCGCATCTGCCCGGTCGAGACGCCGGAAGGCCCGAACATCGGCCTCATCTCCTCGCTCAGCTGTTTCGCCCGGGTCAACGAGTACGGCTTCGTCGAGACGCCCTACCGCAAGGTCGAGAACGGGCGCATCGTCGACTTCGTCAAGGTCCTCCACCCCGGCTCGAGCGATTACAAGATCGGCGACATCGTCAAGAAGGACGAGATGGGCCGGGCGGTCGAGAAGCTCAAGGACCAGAAGGCCCGCCAGCTGCCGACCGTCGAGCCCTACTGCTTCTACCTGACCGCCTGGGAGGAGGAGAAGCACAACATCGCCCAGGCCAACGCCGTCGTCGACGACCGCGGCCGCTTCCAGGACGAGCTCGTCAGCGCCCGCGAGCGGGGCAACTTCAAGAACATCCCCCGCGAGCAGATCCACTACATCGACGTCTCCCCCAAGCAGCTCGTCTCCCTCTCGGCCGCCCTCATCCCGTTCCTGGAGCACGACGACGCCAACCGGGCCCTGATGGGCTCGAACATGCAGCGCCAGGCCGTGCCCCTCATCCGGCCCGAGACCCCCCTCATCGGCACGGGCATCGAGGGGCTGGTGGCCGAGGGCTCCGGCGACGTCGTCGTCTGCAAGCGCTCCGGCGTCGTCGAGTTCGTCGACGCCGAGCGCATCATCGTCCGCGTCGACGAGAAGGAGGCCGGCCGCAGCTGGGACGTCGGCACCGACCTCTACACCCTGGTCAAGTTCCTGCGGACCAACCAGAACACCTCGACCAACCACCGGCCCATCGTCCGCAAGGGCGACAAGGTCCTCCGCGGCCAGGTCCTGGCCGACAGCTCCTGCACGGACGGGGGCGAGCTGGCCCTCGGCCGCAACGTCCTCTGCGCCTTCATGCCCTGGCGGGGCTACAACTACGAGGACGCCATCATCGTCAGCGAGAAGCTCATCAAGCAGGACATCTTCACCTCGCTCCACATCGTCGAGGAGACCATCGAGGCCCGCGACACCAAGCTCGGCCCCGAGGAGATCACCCGCGACATCCCCAACGTCCCCGAGAACCTGCTCCGCAACCTCGACGAGAACGGCATCGTCCGCATCGGCGCCCACGTCAAGTCGGGCGACATCCTGGTCGGCAAGGTCGCGCCGAAGGGCGAGACCCAGCTGTCGCCGGAGGAGAAACTCCTCAAGGCCATCTTCGGGGAGAAGGCCCTCGACGTCAAGGACGCCTCGCTCTACTGCTCGCCCGGCGTCGAAGGCACGATCATCGACGTCCGCATCTTCTCCCGCCGCGGCATCGAAAAGGGTCCGCGGGCCAAGGCCATCGAGAAGGACGAGATCGCCACCCTCAAGCGCAACCTCGACTCCGAGATCGAGATCCTCGAGGCCGAGAAGTGGGACAAGGTCCGGGCCCTGCTCAAGGGCTCGGTCGTCGAGAAGACCCAGAAGATCGAGGGCCTGACCCTGGAGAAGGGGACCAAGCTGACCGAGAAGGTCCTCGAGGGCCTCGATTTCGAGGATGCCCTAAAGCTCAAGCTCGACGACGACGAGGACCGCGACCGCGAGATCAAGGATCTCGACAAGAAGGCCAAGCGCCAGGTCGAGGCCCTGCGGGCCGTCTTCAAGGACAAGGTCGACAACCTCAAGAAGGGCGACGAGCTGGCCCCCGGCGTCATCCAGGCCATCAAGGTCTTCATCGCCATGAAGCGCAAGATGTCCGTCGGCGACAAGATCTCCGGCCGCCACGGCAACAAGGGCATCGTGGCCAAGATCGTGCCCGAGGAGGACATGCCCCGGCTGCCCGACGGGCTGCCCGTCGAGATCGTCCTCAACCCCCTCGGCGTCCCCTCCCGCATGAACGTCGGCCAGATCCTCGAGACCCACGCCGGCTGGGCCTGCCAGTCCCTCGGCATCCGCATGGCCACCCCGGTCTTCGACGGCGCCAGCGAGAAGGAGATCAAGCAGCTCCTCAAGAAGGCCGGCCTGCCCGAGACGGGCAAGACGCCGCTCTTCGACGGCATGAGCGGCGACCTCCTCGACCAGGAGGTCACGGTCGGCTACATCTACATGATGAAGCTGTTCCACCTCGTCGACGACAAGATCCACGCCCGCTCGACCGGCCCGTACTCCCTCATCACCCAGCAGCCGCTGGGGGGCAAGGCCCAGTTCGGCGGCCAGCGGTTCGGCGAGATGGAGGTCTGGGCCCTGGAAGCCTACGGCGCCGCCTTCTGCCTGCAGGAGCTCCTGACGGTCAAGTCCGACGACGTCGAGGGCCGGGCCAAGATCTACGAGGCCATCGTCAAGGGCGACCTCGACTTCACGCCCGGGCTGCCCGAGTCCGTCAACGTCCTCATCCGCGAGCTCCAGAGCCTCTGCCTCAACGTCGAGCTGGAGAAGGGCGACAAGGACGACGTCCTGCCCTGGGGCATCGCCGTGCCCCAGCCGGTCAAAGGAGAAGTCTAATGGACATCCGACCGCCGATCACGACGGCGCCGCGGCCGCGGCTCGAGTTCGACCGCGTCCGCATCAGCATCGCCTCGCCCGAGAAGATCAAGAGCTGGTCCTGGGGCGAGGTGACCAAGCCCGAGACCATCAACTACCGGACGTTCAAGCCCGAGAAGGACGGTCTCTTCTGCGCCAAGATCTTCGGTCCCATCAACGACTACGAGTGCCTCTGCGGCAAGTACAAGCGGATGAAGTACCGGGGCATCATCTGCGAGCGCTGCGGCGTCGAGGTGACCAAGTCCAAGGTCCGCCGCGAGCGCATGGGCCACATCCAGCTGGCCTCGCCCGTCGCCCACATCTGGTTCTTCAAGAGCCCGCCGAGCCGCATCGGCCTCGTCCTCGACCTGTCCATCAAGGACCTCGAGAAGGTCCTCTACTTCGAATCCTACATCGTCATCGACCCGGCCGACACGCCGCTCAAGGAGAAGCAGCTCCTCAACGAGGAAGAGCACAAGGACGCCCAGGAGAAATACGGCGACAAGTTCGAGGCCAGCATCGGCGCCGAGGCCATCAAGGTCCTGCTGGAGAAGATCAACATCCAGAAGGAGGCCGAGCGCCTGCGCAAGCTCATGAAGAAGGAGACCTCGCAGCAGCGCAAGCTCCGCTACGCCAAGCGTCTGCGGGTCTTCAAGGCCCTCAAGCGGTCGGGCAACCGGCCGGAGTGGATGGTCCTCGACGTCGTCCCGGTCATCCCGCCCGACCTGCGCCCCCTGGTCCGCCTGGACGGCGGCCGGTTCGCCACCTCCGACCTCAACGACCTCTACCGCCGGGTCATCAACCGCAACAACCGGCTCAAGAAGCTCATCGAGCTCAAGGCCCCCGAGCTCATCATCCGCAACGAGAAGCGCATGCTCCAGGAGGCCGTCGACGCCCTGTTCGACAACGGCAAGCGCGGCCGGGTCCATCTCGGCGCCAACCGCCGGCCCCTGAAGTCCCTGAGCGAGGCCCTGCGCGGCAAGCAGGGACGGTTCCGCCAGAACCTCCTGGGCAAGCGCGTCGACTACTCGGGCCGGTCGGTCATCGTCGTCGGCCCCGAGCTCAAGCTCAACCAGTGCGGCCTGCCCAAGAAGATGGCCCTGGAGCTGTTCAAGCCCTTCATCTTCAACAAGCTCGAGAAGGAGGGCCTGGTCCCGAGCGTCAAGGTCGCCCGGGAGTGGCACGAGCAGGAGCGGCCCGAGGTCTGGGACTACCTCGAGGAGGTCGTCCGCGAGCACCCCATCTTCCTCAACCGCGCGCCGACCCTGCACCGCCTCGGCATCCAGGCCTTCGAGCCCCTCCTCGTCGAGGGCAAGGCCATCCAGATCCACCCCCTGGTCTGCGCGGCCTTCAACGCCGACTTCGACGGCGACCAGATGGCCGTCCACATCCCGCTCTCGGTCGAGGCCCAGATCGAGGCCCAGACCCTGATGCTGTCGACGAACAACATCCTGTCCCCGGCCCACGGCCGGCCCCTGACGATCCCCTCCCAGGACATGATCCTCGGCTGCTACTACCTGACCCTCGAGAAGAAGGGCCAGAAAGGGGAGGGGCGGATCTTCGGCGGCCCCGACGAGGCCCTCCTGGCCATGGAGGCCGGCGAGGTCGGCCTGCAGAGCCTCATCAAGCTGCGCTTCACCGGGCCGTTCATGAACCTGGCCACCTACTACGACGACCAGGGCGTCATGACCTGCCCCGTCCAGGAGTTCAAGGGCGAGCTCGTCGAGACGACGCCCGGCCGGATCATCTTCAACGGCGTCCTGCCCAAGGGCTTCCCGTTCGTCAACGGGATGATCCGCAAGAAGGGCATGGAGAACCTGGTCTTCTACACCTACCTCAGGGCCGGGCTCAAGCCGACGGTCGTCATCCTCGACGCCATGAAGGAGCTCGGCTTCAAGTACGCCACCCGGGCCGGCTTCTCGCTGGGCATCGACGACTTCGTCATCCCGGGGGAGAAGAAGGCCCTCGTCGACAAGGCCGAACGGGACGTCCTGGGCATCGAGAAGCAGTACCAGGACGGCATCATCTCCTCCGGCGAGCGCTTCAACCGCGTCGTCGAGATCTGGGGCACGGTCACCGAGAGCGTCTCCAAGGCCATGATCGACGAAATGAAGAAGATCAGCCTCGAGGGCAAGGAGCTCAACCCGCTCTACGTCATGTCCGATTCCGGCTCCCGGGGCAACCGGCAGCAGATCCGCCAGCTGGCCGGCATGCGCGGCCTGATGTCGAAGCCCTCGGGCGAGATCCTGGAGACGCCCATCGTGGCCAACCTGCGGGAAGGCCTGAACGTCCTCCAGTACTTCATCTCGACCCACGGCGCCCGCAAAGGCCTGGCCGACACGGCCCTCAAGACGGCCAACTCCGGCTACCTGACCCGCAAGCTCGTCGACGTCTGCCAGGAGGTCATCGTCGACGAGCACGATTGCGGCACGCTCAAGGGCATCAACGTCTCGGCCATCGTCGAGAACGGCGAGATCATCGAGCCGTTCATCGACCGGATCGTCGGCCGCGTCGCCCTCGAGCGGGTCGTCCATCCCGACACCGGCGAGACCATCGTCGACAGGGACGACGAGATCACCGAGAAGGTCGCCCAGGAGTTCCAGGACCTGGGCATCGAGCGGGTCAAGATCCGCTCGGTCCTGAGCTGCGAGTCCAAGCGCGGCATCTGCCAGCTCTGCTACGGCCGCTCGCCGGCCTCCGGCAAGATGGTCGAGCTCGGCGAGGCCTGCGGCATCGTCGCGGCCCAGTCGATCGGCGAGCCGGGCACCCAGCTGACCATGCGGACCTTCCACGTCGGCGGCATCGCCATGGGCGGCGCCGAGCGGTCCAAGATCGAGGCCAAGAACGAGGGCGTCCTGAAGTTCAACAACCTCAAGTCGGTCACCAACAAGGACGGCACGCTCATCGTCGTCAACCGCAGCGCCAACATCGCCGTCCTCGACCACCGCGGCCGCGAGGTCGAGCACTACCAGGTGCCCTACGGCGCCCGCATCATCGTCCCCGAGGGCCACGAGGTCAAGTCCCGCCAGGCCTTCGCCGAGTGGGACCCCTTCAACACCTACATCCTGACCGAGGAGACGGGGACGGTCCGCTTCCACGACGTCGTCCTCGGCGTCAGCATGGAGGAGGTCCAGGACGAGTTCACCGGCCTGCGCAAGCAGGTCATCATCGACCCCAAGGACGAGAAGCTCCAGCCCCAGATCGAGGTCCTCGACCCCAAGCGGACCGACGACAAGGGCCGGCCCGTCATCCTGCGCAAGTACTTCCTGCCCTCGGGGGCCAACCTCGAGATCAAGGACGCGGCCTCGGTCTTCGCCGGCGACGTCATGGCCAAGATCCCCCGCGAGGCGGCCCGCACCAAGGACATCACGGGCGGCCTGCCCCGGGCCGAGGAGCTGTTCGAGGCCCGGCGGCCCAAGCTGCCGGCCGTCATCTCCGAGATCGACGGCACCGTCCAGATCGGCGGCCTGGTCCGCGGCTACCGCAGGATCACCGTCCGCAACGAGCGCGGCGGCGAGAAGGAATACCTCATCCCCAAGGGCGCCCACCTGAGCGTCTCGGACGGGGAGAGGATCCGGGCCGGGGACGCCCTCATGGACGGCCCGGTCAACCCCCACGACATCCTCCGGGTCCTGGGCGAGAAGGAGCTGGCCGAATACCTCCTCAAGGAGGTCCAGGCCGTCTACCGGCTCCAGGGCGTTGCGATCAACGACAAGCACATCGAGACCATCATCCGGATGATGCTCCGCTGGGTCAAGGTCGAGGAGGTCGGGGACACCGACTTCCTGGTCGACGAGCAGGTCGACAAGTTCGTCTTCCAGTCGGAGAACGAGAAGGTCATCAAGAAGGGCGGCAAGCCGGCCAAGGCCCGGCCGCTCCTCCTGGGGATCACCAAGAGCGCCCTGAGCACGGACAGCTTCATCTCGGCCGCCTCCTTCCAGGAGACGACCCGGGTCCTGACCGAGGCCAGCCTGTACGGCAAGGTCGACTACCTCCGGCGCCTCAAGGAGAACATCATCATGGGCCGGCTCATCCCGGCCGGGACGGGCTACAAGCACTACCGGAACGTCGAGCTCAAGGAGGAGATGCAGCCCCTCCTCCCCGAGAAGGACGAGGAGGAGCTCCTGCCGGACGCCTGAGGGCGCCCAGGGGAGACAGAGGGATAAAAACCTTGACAGAGAGGCCGTTTTTTGTTATTATCCGTCCATTCGTCTCGGGCTATCCCCCTGGGGATGAATAAAATTTACATTCGGAATCCTGTGTAGAGGAGTATTTTTCATTGCCGACCGTCAACCAACTCGTTCGGAAAGGCCGAACCCCCAAGAAATATAAGAGCAAATCGCCGGCCCTCGACTCCTGTCCGCAGAAGCGGGGCGTCTGTACGCGCGTGTTCACGACCACGCCCAAGAAGCCGAACTCGGCCATGCGCAAGGTCGCCCGCGTCCGTCTGACGAACAACATCGAGGTCACGGGGTACATCCCCGGCATCGGCCACAACCTCCAGGAGCACTCGATCGTCATGATCCGGGGAGGCCGCGTCAAGGACCTGCCCGGCGTCCGCTACCACATCGTCCGCGGGCACCTGGACGCCGAGGGCGTCCAGAACCGGCTCAAGGCGCGGTCCCGGTACGGGGCGAAGAGGCCGAAAGAGAAAAGGGCGGCGGCCTAACGGCCAGGAGCGTTCCCCATGCCGAGACGCGGTATCATCAAAAAGCGCAAGGCGCCGGTCGACCCCCTGTACAACAGCTCGGTGGTCGCCCGGTTCATCAATCTCTTCCTCCGCAAGGGGAAGAAGACGACGGCCGAGCGGGTCGTCTACGGGACCATGGACCTGCTCAAGGCCAAGACCAAGGAAGATCCTCTCAAGGTCCTGGAGAAGGCCCTGGAGAACGTCCGCCCCTTCCTCGAGACCAAGTCGCGGCGGGTCGGCGGCGCGAATTACCAGGTGCCCATCGAGGTCCCGCCCGGGCGGTCCTACTCGCTCGGGTTCCGCTGGCTGGTCAAGTACGCCAAGGAGCGCGGCGGCAAGAGCATGCCCGAGAAGCTCTCCGCCGAGATCATCGACGCCATCAACAACCGCGGCGGCGCGGTCAAGAAGCGCGAAGACACGCACAAGATGGCGGAGGCCAACCGGGCCTTCGCCCACTACAAGTGGTAGTCTTGGAAAGAGGGCTCGGTCTGTGACCCGGTGCGATATGGAGCGAAGGCTTTATGCGGTCATACCCGATCGACAGAGTACGGAACATCGGTATCATGGCCCATATCGACGCCGGCAAGACGACGACGACCGAGCGGATGCTCTTTTATACGGGTATGACCTACAAGATGGGCGAGGTGGACGACGGGACGGCCGTGATGGATTGGATGGTCCAGGAGCAGGAGCGCGGGATCACCATCACCTCGGCCGCCACGACGTGCGCCTGGCGTGACCACCGTATCAATATCATCGATACGCCGGGTCACGTGGATTTTACCGCGGAGGTCGAGCGCTCCTTACGAGTGCTCGACGGCGCGATAGCCATACTGTGTGGAGTTGGCGGCGTCGAACCGCAGTCCGAGACAGTGTGGCGCCAGGCCGATAAGTATCGGGTGCCGCGGATCGTGTTCATCAACAAGATGGACAGGGTCGGGGCGGACCCGGAACGGGCGGTCCTCCAGTTGAGGACGCGGGTGGCGGCCAAGCCTCTGCCGATCCAGATTCCCCTGGGTAGGGAAGACGGATTCCGCGGCGTCGTCGACCTCATCGACCGCAAGGTCTACGACTGGGGTCAGGACATCCTGGGGGCGGACTTTACCGTCCGCGAGGTCGCGGAGGAGGACCGCGAGGAAGTCGACAGGAAACGACAGGACATGCTGGAAATGCTGAGCGAACACGACGACAGCCTGATGCAGAAGTACCTCGATGGCGTCGAGGTGCCTGCCGATGAGCTGCGGCGCGCCGTCCGACGGGCCACCCTGGGCCTGGAGGTCGTCCCCGTCCTCTACGGGGCCTCCTTCCGGAACAAGGGCGTGCAGCCGCTGCTCGACGCCGTCGTGGACTACCTGCCGTCGCCCGCCGACATCCCGCCCGTCGCCGGCCGCCACCCCAAGACCCAGGCCGAGGAGACCCGGCCGGCCTCGGACGAGGCCCCGTTCTCCGGCCTGGTCTTCAAGATCGCCAACGACCCCTTCCTCGGCAGCCTGGCCTACTTCCGGGTCTACTCCGGCAAGGCCAAGGTCGGGCAGGCCGTCTACAACTCGACCAAGGGCGAGGAGGAGAAGCTCTCCCGCCTGCTCGAGATGCACGCCAACAAGCGGAAAGAGGTCAAAGAGGTCTACGCCGGCGACATCGCCGCGATGGGCTCGATGAAGAACATCTCGACGGGGGACACCCTCTGCCTCAAGAGCCATCCCGTCGTCCTCGAGACCATCCGGTTCCCCGAGCCGGTCATCGCGGCCACCATCGAGCCCAAGACCAAGGCCGACCACCCCAAGCTGGCGGCGACCCTGGCCAAGCTCGTCCGCGAGGACCCCACCCTCAAGGTCGGCCAGGACCCCATGACGGGCCAGACCCTGCTCCGGGGCATGGGGGAGCTCCACCTCGAGATCGTCATGGACCGCATGGAGCGGGAGTTCGGCGTCGGGGCCAACCTGGGCAAGCCCCAGGTCGCCTACAAGGAGACCATCCAGGCGGCGGCCGAGGGCGAGGGCAAGTACGTCCGCCAAGCCGGCGGCAAGGGCCTCTACGGCCACTGCGTCGTCCGGCTGGAGCCGCTGCCCCGGGGCCGCGGCATCGAGTTCGCCGACGCCACGCGGGGCGACAGCGTGCCCCGGGAGTTCGTGGGCGACGTCGAGAACGGCGTCCGGGAGGCTTTCGAGGCGGGCGTGGTGGCCGGTTTCCCGGTCACCGACCTGCGGGCCGTCCTCGTCGGCGGCTCGAGCCACGACGTCGACGCCCAGCCGGTCGCCTACAAGATCGCGGCCTCCCTGGCCGTCCGGGACGCCGCCAAGAAGGCCGCCCCGGCCCTGCTGGAGCCGCTGATGAAGCTCGAGATCGTCGCCCCCGACGAGTACCTCGGCGACATCGTCGGCGACATCAACGCCCGCCGGGGCAAGATCGAGGGCATGGAGATGCGCGGCGGCACCCGCGTCGTCGACATCCTCGCGCCCCTGGCCGAGATGTTCGGTTACGCGACGGCGCTCAGGACCCTGACCCAGGGCCGCGGCGTCTTCGCCATGGAATTCGCCCGTTACGAGAGGACGCCCGCGGGCGTCCAGGAAGAGATCGTCGCCCGGATCGAGGGCCGCGCCCCGTTCCGGGCCGACGCCTAGAAGAGTTCGCGAGCAACGATAAGCCATACAGGAGGTGAGCGATGGCGAAAGAAAAGTTTGCGAGAACGAAGCCCCATGTCAACGTCGGGACGATCGGTCACATCGACCACGGCAAGACGACGCTGACGGCCGCCATAACCAAGGTTCTGGCGTCCAAGGGCCTGGCCCAGGCGAAGAGCTATGACGACGTCGCCAAGGCCGACGCCAAGATGTTCCGGCGCGACGCGACCAAGATCCTGACGGTCGCCCTGAGCCACGTCGAGTACGAATCGGAGAAGCGGCACTACGCCCACATCGACTGCCCCGGCCACGCCGACTACATCAAGAACATGATCTCCGGCGCGGCCCAGATGGACGGCGCCGTGCTGGTCGTGTCCGCGGCCGACGGCCCCATGCCCCAGACGCGCGAGCACATCCTGCTCGCCCGCCAGGTCAACGTGCCGGCCATCGTCGTGTTCATGAACAAGTGCGACCTCGTCGACGACCCCGAGATCCTCGACCTGGTCGAGCTCGAGGTCCGCGAGCTGCTGTCGAAGTACGAATTCCCCGGCGACAAGGTCCCCGTCATCCGCGGCAGCGCCACCAAGGCCGCCGAGGACGTCAACGGCGAGGGCGCCAAGGCCATCTGGGAGCTCGTCAAGGCCATGGACGACTTCATCCCCGACCCCCAGCGCGAGATCGACAAGCCGTTCCAGATGGCCATCGAGGACGTCTTCTCGATCACCGGCCGCGGCACGGTCGTGACGGGCCGCGTCGAGCGCGGCGTCGTCAAGGTCGGCGACGAGGTCGAGATCGTCGGCCTCCGCGAGACCCGCAAGACGGTCGTCACGGGCGTCGAGATGTTCCGCAAGCTCCTCGACCAGGCCCAGGCCGGCGACAACATCGGGGCCCTGCTCCGCGGCGTCGGCAAGGACGAGGTCGAGCGCGGCCAGGTCCTGGCCAAACCCGGCACGATCACGCCCCACCGGAAGTTCCGGGCCACCATCGTCGCCCTGACCAAGGAAGAGGGCGGGCGCCACACGCCGTTCTTCAAGGGCTACCGGCCGCAGTTCTACTTCCGGACGACCGACGTCACCGGCTCCGTCAAGCTGCCCGAGAACGTCGAGATGGTCATGCCCGGCGACGCCGTCAACCTGGAGATCGAGCTGATCACCGACGTGGCCATGGAGAAGGCCCTCCGCTTCGCCATCCGCGAGGGCGGCCGGACGGTCGGCGCCGGCACGGTCACGGATATCATCGAGTAGCCGCGGGCGCCGCCGGACGGGTCCGCCGGGCCCCGCGGCCCGGGAGAGAGCATTTCGGAGTACAGAGGATAGAGAACGATGGAAAAAATCAGAATCCGCTTACAGTCCTTCGACCACCGCCTGCTGGACCAGTCCGTCAAGGACATCGTCGTCAAGGCGAAACGCACCGGCGCCAGCGTGGCCGGCCCCATCCCCCTGCCGACGCGCATCCACAAGTTCTGCGTCCTCCGCTCCCCGCACGTCGACAAGAAGTCGCGGGAGCACTTCGAGATGCGGATCCACAAGCGGCTCATCGACATCAGCGAGTACAACAACGAGACGATCGAGGAGCTCCAGAAGCTCGACCTGCCGGCCGGCATCGATGTCGAGATCCAGGCCTACGGGGCGGGAGAGTGACCATGATCCAGGGATTGATCGCCAAGAAGATCGGCATGAGCCAGCAGTTCGACGACGCCGGCAACGTCGTCCCCGTCACCATCCTCAAGGCCGGACCCTGCACGGTCGTGCAGAAGAAGTCGGCGGACAAGGACGGCTACGTCGCCGTCCAACTCGGCTTCGTCGAGGAGCGGGCCGTCCGCAAGCCGACCAAGCCCCAGACGGGGCACTTCAAGAAGGCGGGCGTGCCCGTCGTCAAGAAGCTCCAGGAGTTCGGCTGCAGCGAGCCCGAGGGCGTCAAGGAAGGCGACACGGTCCTGGTCGACATCTTCGAGGTCGGCGAGACCGTCCACGCCGCCGGGACGAGCAAGGGCAAGGGCTTCGCCGGCGTCGTCAAGCGGCACCATTTCGCCGGCGGAGACGCGGCCCACGGCTCGATGTTCCACCGCGCTCCCGGCTCGATCGGCGCCTCGTCCTACCCCTCGAGGGTCATCAAGGGCATGCGCATGGGCGGCCACATGGGCTCGGACCGGATCACGGTCCGCAACCTCGAGGTCGTGGCCACCGACAAGGACAACAACCTGCTCATCGTCAAGGGCGCCGTGCCCGGCGCCAAGGGCGGGTACGTCCGCATCACCAAGCGCTCGTTCGCCAAGCCAGCGGCGAAGTGAACGGCGGAGAGGGCACCATGGCTAAATTGGACATCATCGATAGGAGCGGCCAGACGGCCGCCCAGGTCGACCTGCCGGAGGACCTCTTCTCCCAGGCCGGCAAGGACCATCTCGTCTACGAGGCCGTCCTCAGCTACCGGGCCAACCAGCGCCAGGGCACGGCGGCGACCAAGACCCGGGCCTTCGTCAGCGGCGGCGGCAAGAAGCCCTGGCGGCAGAAGGGCACGGGCCGGGCCCGCGTCGGCAGCACTCGCTCACCCCTGTGGAAGAAGGGCGGGACGGTCTTCGGGCCGCAGCCCCGCGACTATTCCTACGAGCTGCCGAAGAAGGCCCGCAAGGGCGCCCTGCGCTCGGTCCTGGCCGGCAAGCACGCCGCCCAGGAGCTCCTCGTCGTCCCGACCCTCGAGGTCAAGGAGCCGAAGACCAAGGAGGCCGCCGCCCTGGTCCGCGACTACAAGCTCGGGTCGGCCCTGCTGGTCGACCTGGCCGAGAACGTCCCCCTCTTCAAGGCCGTCCGGAACCTGCCCCGGATCAAGGCCGTCGACGTCTCCGGCCTCAACATCTACGACGTCCTCGCCCACAAATCGCTCGTCTTCAGCCGGCGGGCGTTCGAGGCCGTCCTGGAGAAACTCAAGTGATCAAAGACCCCCACAAGATCATCCTCCGCCCGGTCATCACGGAGAAGACGACCATGCTCAAGGGAACGAGCGGCGTCATCTGCTTCGAGGTCGCCCGGAGCGCCAACAAGATCGAGATCAAGCGGGCCGTCGAGCACCTCTTCAAGACCAAGGTGGCCGAGGTCCGGACCCAGACCAAGACGGGCAAGGTCCGCCGGGTCGGCCGGAACGCCGGCAAGACGAAGGACTGGAAGAAGGCCTTCGTCCGGCTGCGCGACGGCGAGAAACCCATCGAATACTTCGAGGCGGCGTAACATGGGCATCAAGACATACCGACCGATGACCCCCGGCCTGCGGCACAGGACGGGCAACCGATTCGAGGAGCTCAGCGGCGACCGGCCCTTCAAGCCCCTGCTCGTGTCCCTGTCCAAGTCGGGCGGGCGCGACAGCCGCGGCCGGCTGGCCATGCGCAACCGCGGCGGCGGGCACAAACAGCTCTACCGCGTCATCGATTTCAAGCGGGACAAGATCGACATCCCGGGCAAGATCGAGACCGTCGAGTACGACCCCAACCGCTCCTCCTTCATCTCCCTGGTCAAGTACCGGGACGGGGAGCGGCGCTACATCATCTACCCCGCCGGGCTCCAGGTCGGGCAGGAGGTCGTCTCGACCGACCGCCAGGCCGACATCCTGCCGGGCAACGCCATGCCCCTCCGCTTCATCCCCCTGGGCACGATCATCCACAACATCGAGCTCCGGAAGGACAAGGGCGGCCAGGTCGCCAAGTCGGCCGGGGCGGGCGCCCAGATCCTGGCCAAGGAGGGCGAATACGCCCAGGTCCGCCTGCCGTCCTCGGAGATCCGCAAGGTCCACCTGGACTGCCGGGCGACCATCGGCCAGATCGGCAACCTCGACCATTCCAACATCAGCGTCGGCAAGGCCGGGCGGTCGCGGTGGAAAGGCATCCGGCCCCACGTCCGGGGCACGGCCATGAACCCCATCGACCATCCGCACGGCGGCGGCGAGGGCAAGGCCAAGGGCGGCCGGCACCCGGTCAGCCCGACGGGCATCCCGACCAAGGGTTACAAGACCCGACAGAACAAGCGGACCCAGGCCTTCATCGTCCGGCGCAGGAGCAAGTAACCATGAGCAGATCACTGAAGAAGGGCCCGTTCATCGACGGCCACCTCCTGGATAAGGTCCAGGCCCTGTCGACCCCCGCGGCCAAGCGGACGGTCGTCAAGACCTGGTCCCGCCGGTCGACGGTCATCCCCGAGATGGTCGGCCTGACCATCGGCGTCCACAACGGGCGCAAGTTCATCCCGGTCTTCGTCACCGAGAACATGGTCGGGCACAAGCTCGGCGAGTTCTCGCCGACCCGCCACTTCAAGGGGCACACGACCAAGACGGCCAAGCAGCTCAAGGTGGAGAAGAAGCCATGACCGCCGCCGCCACCCACCTGTCCCACGCCGTGGCCCGCTACGTCCGGATGAGCCCGCAGAAGGGCCGCCTGGTGGCCGACCTCGTCCGCGACCGCTACGTCGGCGAGGCCCTGACCATCCTGCGCTTCAACGAGCGCAAGAAGATCAGCGCCGTCCTCGAGAAGGTCCTGCGCTCGGCCATCGCCAACGCCCAGCAGGCGTCGCCCGACGTCGACGTCGACACGCTGATCGTCTCGCGGATCCAGATCAACGGCGGCCCCGTGGCCAAGCGGATCCGCCCGGCGCCCATGGGGCGGGCTTACCGCGTCCAGAAGCGGACCAGCCATGTCCACATCTATCTGAGCGAAAAGGGGAAGTGACGTGGGACAGAAAACACACCCGTATGGATTCCGGCTCGGCTTCAACAAGCCCTGGACGTCCCGCTGGTTCGCCAAGGGACCGGACTACGCCCGGCTCATCCACGAAGACCTGAAGATGAAGAAGGCCGTCAAGGAGAAGTACTTCCACGCCGGCATCGCCGGCGTCGACGTCGAGCGCGTCGGGCCGAAGATCCGGGTCATCATCCACACGGCCCGCCCGGGCATCATCATCGGCCGCGGCGGCAAGGAGATCGAGAGCCTCAAGACCTATCTCGAGTCCATCGCCAAGCGCGATGTCTACGTCGACATCCGCGAGGTCGACAAGCCCGAGCTCAACGCCCTGCTCGTCGGCGAGAGCATCGCCGTCCAGCTCGAGAAGCGCATCGCCTACCGCCGGGCCATGCGCAAGGCCGTCGAGTTCGCCCTCAAGATGGGGGCCAAGGGCATCAAGGTCATGTGCGCCGGCCGGCTCGGCGGCGTCGAGATCGCCCGCTCCGAGTGGTACCTCAAGGGCCAGCTGCCCCTGCAGACCCTCAAGGCGGACATCGACTTCGCCTTCACCGAGGCCTTCACGACCTACGGCCAGATCGGCATCAAGGTCTGGGTCTACCGGGCCGACGTCGAGAAGGCCAAGATGACCTCCCAGATGGCCGAGGTCGAGGAGATCTGACCATGTTGATGCCCTCGAAAGTCAAATACCGCAAGCAGCAGCGCGGCCGCATGCGGGGCACGGCCCTGCGCGGCGGCACGCTGACCTTCGGCGAGTTCGGCCTCCAGGCCCTCGAGCCGGGCTGGCTGACCTCGCGCCAGATCGAGGCCGGCCGCATCACCATCACCCGGCACATGAAGCGGAAGGGCAAGCTCTGGATCCGGACCTTCCCCTGGAAGTCCGTGACCAAGAAGCCGACCGAGGTCCGCATGGGCAAGGGCAAGGGCGACCCCGAGTTCTGGGTCGACGTCATCCGCCCGGGCAAGATCCTGTTCGAGCTCGAGGGCATCGAGCTCGAGGAGGCCCGCGAGGCCATGCGCCTGGCCGCCCAGAAGCTGCCCGTCAAGACGCGGTTCATCTCCCGGGAAGCGAGGGAGCTCAGATGAAGATCAAGGAACTCAAGGACATGTCGGCCGACGAGCTGAAGCACAAGGAGGCGGAGCTCGTCGACCAGCTCTTCAAGCTCCGCTTCCAGAAGTCCCTCGGCCAGCTCGAGAGCCCGATGAAGGTCAAGAACGTCAAGAGGGACATCGCCCGCATCAAGACGCTGCTCAGGCAGTCGTCGAAGGCAACGGAGTAGCCCATGGACACGCAAAGGCAAGCACGGAAGACGACCAAGGTCGGCACCGTCGTCGCCCGGAAGATGAGGAAGACGGTCACCGTCGCCGTCGAGCGGCAGGTCCGCCATCCGCTGTACCGGAAGATCGTCCGGCGCGAGCAGACCTTCCTCGTCCACGACGAGGCCGAGACCTGCAAGGTCGGCGACGTCGTCCGGATCGTCGAGACGCGGCCGATCAGCAAGACCAAGCGCTGGCGGGTCCTCGAGGTCGTCGGCCTCGAGGCGGCCCTGACGGCCACGCCCATCGAGACCGACCCCCTGGCCGCCAAGGCCGTTGAGCCCGAGTCGGGAGACGGCCAATGATCCAGATGCGCACGATGCTCAAGGTCGCCGACAACTCCGGCGCCCGGCGGATCATGGCCATCACGCCGCTCGGCGGCAGCGTCGGCCACGTGGCCCGCATCGGGGACATCATCTCGGCCAACGTCAAGGAGACCGACCCGGAGAGCAAGGTCAAGAAGGGCACGGTCATCCGGGCCGTCGTCGTCCGCACCCGCAAGGAGCTGCGCCGCCGGGACGGGTCCTACATCCGGTTCGACGACAACGCCGCGGTCATCATCGACAAGGCGGGGGAGCCCGTCGGCACGCGCGTCTTCGGGCCCGTCGGGCGCGAGCTCCGGGAGAGGAAGTTCATGAAGATCATCTCCCTGGCGCCGGAGGTCCTGTGATGCACAAGATCCAGCTCAAGAAGAACGACCTCGTCGTCGTCATCCGGGGCAAGGACAAGGGGAAGACCGGCAAGGTCCTGAAGCTCTTCCCCGAGACCAACCGGGTCATCGTCGAGAGGATCAATTTCTCTAAGCACTTCGTCAAGGCCGACCGCAGCCGGAACACCCAGGGCGGGGTCATGGAGAAGGAGGCCCCGATCGCCGTGGCCAACGTCATGCTCTACTGCTCGGAGTGCGGGCAGGGCGTGCGGGCCCGCAGCCGCCGGCTCGAGGACGGCTCCAAGATCCGGCTCTGCCACCGCTGCGAGACCCTGATCGAAAGGCAAAAGTGAGGATGCGTCCATGAGCCGCTTATACGAGAAGTACCGGAAAGACGTGGTCCCGGCGCTCCAGGAGGAGCTCGGCATCGCGAATATCATGGCCGTGCCGCGCCTGGAGAAGATCATCGTCAACGTCGGTGTCGGCGACGCCATCGGCAACATCAAGCTCCTGGACACGGCCAAGGGCGAGCTGGCCCAGATCACCGGCCAGCTGCCGGGCGTCGGGCGGGCCAAGAAGTCCATCTCGGCCTTCAAGCTGAGGAAGGGCCAGCCCATCGCCTGCTACGTCACGCTCCGCAGCCGGCGGATGTACGAGTTCTTCGACCGGCTGGTCAACATCGTCCTGCCGCGGGTCCGCGACTTCCGCGGCGTCCCGGCCACGTCCTTCGACGGCCGCGGCAACTACACCCTGGGGATGCGCGACCAGCTCGTCTTCCCCGAGATCGACTACACCAAGGTCGAGCGGCCCCGGGGCATGAACATCACCATCGTCACGAGCGCCCGGACGGACAAGGAAGCCCTGGCCCTCCTCAAGAGGCTGGGCATGCCGTTCCGGGAATCCTGAGGAGAGAGGTCCGCATGGCAACTACCGCCCGCATGGCCAAGATGGTCCGCAAGCCGAAGTACGAGATCCGCGTCCGCCGCCGCTGCCGGCTCTGCGGCCGCTCCCGGGCCTATTACCGGAAATTCGACCTCTGCCGCCTGTGCTTCCGCGAGCTCGCCCTCAAGGGCGAGATCCCGGGCGTGACCAAGTCGTCCTGGTGACGGCGGAGAAAGGAACAACCATGGATTCGATTTCAGACCTGCTCACCCGGATCCGCAACGGCGTGAAGTCCAAGAAGCGGGAAGTCAACATCCCGTCCTCCCGGCTGGGGATCGAGGTCGTCAAGATCCTCAAGGAGGAGGGTTACGTCAAGAACTTCAAGGTCATCGACGACAACAAGCAGGGGATCCTCAACGTGACGCTCAAGTACACCGAGGACAACCGGAGCGTCATCAGCGGCCTCAAGCGCGTCAGCCGCCCGGGCTGCCGGATCTACTGCACCAAGGATTCCGTCCCCAAGGTCCTGGACGGGCTGGGCCTGGTCATCGTCTCGACGTCGCGCGGCGTCATGACCGGCCGGGCCTGCGAGGACCAGGGGGCGGGCGGCGAAGTCCTCTGCAGCATCTGGTAGGGGCGAGGAGAGGTACCATGTCCAGAGTCGGCAAGAAGCCCATCCCGATCCCGGCCGGCGTGACCGTCACGGTCCACGCCGACCGGATCGATTTCGAAGGGAAGAAGGGGAAACTGACCTCGCCGCTGCGGCCGGGCATCACGGCCGCCGTCGAGGGCCAGGTCCTGACCCTGACCCGGGCGAACGAGAGCCAGCAGACCCGGGCCGACCACGGCCTGGGCCGGGCCCTGGCCCGCAACGCCGCGGCCGGCGTCTCCGAGGGCTACGAGAAGAAGATGGAGATCGTCGGGGTCGGTTACAAGGCCAAGGTCGAGAAGGGCCGGCTGGAGATCAGCCTGGGCTACTCGCGGCCGATCGTCTACGACATCCCCGAGGGGGTCGAGATCGTCGCCGAGAAGCCCACCCTGCTCACCGTCCGCGGCATCGACCGCCAGAAGGTGGGCCAGGTGGCCGACGACATCAAGAGCCTGCGCCTCCCGGACCCCTACAAGCAGAAGGGCGTCCGCTACCTCGGCGAGAGGCTGATCAAGAAAGAACGAAAGGCGGGAGTGACCGGTGCTTAAAGACAAGACCAAGGACAAGAAGGTCCGGGACGACCGTCTCCGGAAGCGCATCCGCGAGCGGGTCGAGGGCACGCCCGAGCGGCCCCGGCTGCACGTGTTCAAGAGCAACGCCTACGTCTACACCCAGGTCATCAACGACCGGGAGGGCGCCGTGCTCCTGACCGCCTCGACGCTGGAGAAGGAGTTCCGGGGCAAGGCCAAGAGCACCAAGAACCGGGACGCCTGCGCCCTGCTCGGCGAGCTCCTGGGCAAGCGCCTCAAGGAGGCCAAGATCGAGAAGGTCGTCTTCGACCGGGGCACGCACCCCTATCACGGACGCATCAAGACCCTGGCGGAGGCCATCCGCAAGGAAGGCATCCAGTTCTGAGCGGACGGCCGGACCAAGGAGAGAAACAGTGGATGATCGCAGACACAGCAGGAAAGTCGGAATCGTCGACGACGAGGGGATGGAGCTCAAGGACCAGGTCATCTCCATCCGCCGGGTCACCAAGGTCGTCAAGGGCGGCAAGAACCTGAGCTTCTCGGCCCTCGTGGCCGTCGGCGACGAGCGGGGCCGGGTCGGCATCGGCAAGGGCAAGGCCCGCGAGGTGCCCCAGGCCATCGCCAAGGGCGTCGAGGCGGCCCGCAAGAGCATGATCCGCGTGCCCCTGGCCGAGACGACCATCCCACACCTGGTCAAGGGCATCGACGGGGCCGGCCTGGTCGTCCTCCGCCCGGCCTCGAAAGGGACGGGCGTCATCGCCGGCGGCGCCGTCCGGGTCATCATGCAGCTGGCCGGCATCCGGGACATCCTGACCAAGTCCATCCGCAGCAGCAACCCCATCAGCGTCGCCAACGCGACCCTGGACGCCCTGCGGCGGATCCGCAATCCCGAGGACGTGGCCAAGATCCGCGGCAAGGCGAAAGGTGCGCTATGACCGCCAACGCGAAGAACACCCCCAAGAACCCCAAGGCGCCCAAGGGCGCGAAGCCGGCCGCCGGCGGGCGGACCGTCAAGGTCACGCTCGTCCGCAGCCTCATCGGGTACCCGGCCGTCCAGCGTGAGACGGCCAAGGGCCTGGGACTCCGCAAGCCCGGCTCGAGCGCCGTGCTCGTCGAGACGCCGGCCGTCCTGGGCATGATCAACAGGATCGTCCACGCTCTCAAGGTCGAAACGGTGGAGAAGCCATGAACCTCAGCAAACTCAAACCGGCCCCCGGATCGCGGCAGGACCGCAAGCGCGTCGGGCGCGGCCCCGGCTCCGGCTGGGGCAAGACGGCCGGCCGCGGCAGCAAAGGCCAGCTCCAGGGGAGCGGCTATTCCCGCAAGCGCGGCTTCGAGGGCGGCCAGATGCCCCTGACCCGGCGCATCCCCAAGCGCGGCTTCACCAGCCTCAACCGCGAGGAGATCGCCGTCGTCAACCTGGACCGCCTGGCCAAGCTCCGCAAGGAGGACGTCGGGCCCAAGGAGATGGCCGAGCACCGCCTCATCGGCAAGGCCACCGACCGGGTCAAGGTCCTCGGGCGGGGCGACCTGGCCTCGGCCAAGACCGTCCGGGCCCACGAGTTCTCCGCCTCGGCGGTCAAGAAGATCGAGGCCAAGGGCGGGCAGGCCGTGCTCATCGGGAAAGGCCAATGCTAGACTCCATCCGCAACATCTTCAGCATCCCGGAGCTGCGCAAACGGGTCATCTTCACCCTGCTCCTGCTGGCCGTCTACCGGATCGGCGGCGTCATCCCCAACCCGGGGCTGAGCGCCACGGCCCTGGCCGAGTTCTGGCAGAGCCAGAAGGGCTCCCTGCTCGGCTTCATCGACCTGTTCAGCGGGCGGAACATGTCCCGGATGACGATCTTCGCCCTGGGCATCATGCCCTACATCTCGGCCTCGATCATCCTCCAGCTGCTGACGGTCGTCTGGCCCTACCTCGAGCGCCTGTCCAAGGAAGGCGAGCTGGGGCGGAAGAAGATCACCCAGTACACCCGCTACGGCACGATCCTCATCTGCCTCATCCAGGCCTTCGGCATCGCCATCTTCCTCGAGGCCCTGCGGACCCCGGCCGGGGCCCCCGTCGTCATCAACCCGGGCTGGGGATTCAAGCTCCTGACCATCCTGACCCTGACCACGGGGACGGTCTTCGTCATGTGGCTGGGCGAGCAGATCTCGGAGCGGGGCATCGGCAACGGCATCTCGCTCATCATCTTCGCCGGCATCGTCGTCGACTTCCCGAGCGGCCTGGTCGGCCTGGTCCGCGGCCTGCAGACGGGCAGCATGGACCCCCTGAAGATGATCTTCCTGGGCGCCCTGATGGTCGCCGTCATCGCCTTCATCGTCTTCGTCGAGCGCGGCCAGCGCCGCATCCCCGTCTCCTACGCCAAGCGCGTCGTCGGCCGCAAGGTCTACGGCGGCCAGAGCACCCACTTGCCCCTGCGGGTCAACACGGGCGGCGTCATCCCCATCATCTTCGCCGCCTCGGTCATCACCATCCCGGCCACCCTGGCCAACCTCATCAAGGTGCCCTGGGTCCAGTCCATCGCCGCCCAGTTCGGCATGGGCATGCCGCTCTACAACGTCGTCTACATCGCGGCCATCATCTTCTTCACCTACTTCTACATCTCGATCATCTTCAACCCCGTCGACGTGGCCGACAACCTCCGCAAGTACGGCGGCTTCATCCCCGGCATCCGGCCGGGCAAGAACACCTCCGACTACATCGACGACGTCCTCAGCCGCATCACCCTGGCCGGCGCCCTGTACCTGGCGGCCGTGGCCATCCTGCCCGAGTTCCTGATCACCGGCCTCAAGGTCCAGGGCCTGCCCTGGATCGGCCCCTGGCTCGAGGCCAACCTGCCCCGGTTCATGACCGAGGGCCTGGGCATCAACTTCATGTTCGGCGGCACCTCCATCCTCATCGTCGTCGGCGTGGCCATGGACACCATGCAGCAGATCGAGGCCCAGCTCGTCATGCGCCACTACGACGGCTTCATGCGCCGCAGCCGCATCCGCGGGAGGCGCGGATGAGGATCATCCTCCTGGGCGCTCCCGGAAGCGGCAAGGGGACTGTGGCCGAGGCCCTGCGCCAAGCCTACGGGTTCCCCAAGATCTCCACGGGGGATCTGCTCCGGGAAGCCGTCCGGGAGAAGTCGCCGCTCGGCCTGGTCGCCGCCGCCCAGATGGGCAAGGGCAACCTCGTCGACGACGCGACCGTCCTGGCCCTGCTCCGCCAGCGCCTGGCCAGGGAGGATTGCGCGGACGGCTACGTCCTCGACGGCTTCCCCCGCAACCTGTCCCAGGCCGACAGCCTCGAAAGCCTCGGCCTGGCCGGGCCGGAGCTCGTCTTCGACCTCGAGGTCCGGGACGAGGTCGTCCTGGAGCGGCTGGCCAACCGCCGGACCTGCCCGCGCTGCGAGGCCATCTACCACCTCGTCAACAAGCCGCCCAAGACCGCCGGCGTCTGCGACGTCTGCGGCACGGCCCTCGTCCAGAGGGCCGACGACACGCCCGAGGTCATTCGGAAGCGGCTGGAGACCCACCGGGCCCAGACCGAGCCCCTGGTCGCCCGTTACGCGGCCAAGGGCAACCTCCACCGGATCGACGCCAACGGGACGGCCGCCGACCAGATCGCCCGGGTCCGCCGGGTCATCGACGCCGCCCTGGGGCGCCCGGCCGGGACGGGGGAGGGGCGATGATCACCCTCAAGTCCGCGTCCGAGCTCGAGACCATGCGCCAGAGCAGCCGCATCGTCGCGGCCGTCCTGGCCGAGCTCGAGCCGCTCATCCGGCCCGGCATCCGGACGCGCGACCTCGACCTCTACGCCGAGAAGAGGACCCGGGAGCTGGGCGCCGTGCCGGCCTTCAAGGGCTACCGGGGCTATCCGGCCTCGGTCTGTATCTCGGTCAACGAGGAGGTCATCCACGGCATCCCCTCAGGCCGCATCCTCCAGGACGGCGACATCGTCAGCCTGGACTTCGGCGTCCTCTACGAGGGCTTCTACAGCGACTCCGCCCTGACCGCGCCGGTCGGCCGGGTCCCGGCCGAGGCCCAGAGGCTCATCGCCGCGGCCGAGCGCTCCTTCTTCAAGGGCCTCGAGCAGATGCGGGAAGGCGCCCGCCTGTCGGACGTCTCCGCGGCCATCCAGCGGTCGGTCGAGGACGAGGGCTTCTCGGTCATCCGCCAGTTCGTCGGCCACGGCATCGGCCGTGCCCTGCACGAGGAGCCCCAGGTCCCCAACTTCGGCGCGCCGGGCCGCGGCCCCAAGATCAAGCCGGGGATGACCCTGGCCATCGAGCCCATGATCGCCGCCGGAGGGCCCGAGGTCGAGGTCCTGGAGGACGGCTGGACGGCCGTCACCCGGGACCGCCGCCTGGCCGCCCACTACGAGCACACCGTGGCCATGACCGAGAACGGGCCGGAGGTGCTCAGCGCCCGGACGGCGACGGCCGCCGCCGGGGCCGGGTCGGACAAGGAGGTCCCGCATGCCTAGACAGGACATGTTCGAGGCCGAGGGCGTCGTGCTGGAGACCCTGCCCAACGCCATGTTCCGGGTCGAGCTTTCCAACAAGCACATCATCCTGGCCCACATCTCCGGCAAGATGCGCAAGCACTTCATCCGCATCCTGCCCGGCGACCGGGTCCTCCTGGAGCTGTCGCCCTACGACCTGACCAAGGGCCGGATCACCTATCGCTTCAAATAAAGGACGGGACGATGAAAGTCAAAGCATCCGTGAAGAAGATCTGCCGGAACTGCAAGATCGTCCGGCGCAAGGGCGTGGTGCGGGTCATCTGCTCCAACCCGAAGCATAAACAAAAACAGGGATAAGCGAGGTTCTCATGGCACGAATCGCAGGCATCACGCTCCCTCCCGACAAGCGGATCGAGGTCGGCCTGACCTACATCTACGGCATCGGCCGGTCCAAGAGCCGCCAGCTGCTCGACGAGGCCAAGATCGACCGGAACAAGAAGGTCAAGGCCCTGTCCGAGGACGAGGTCAACAAGATCCGCCAGATCATCGAGAAGCGGGAGAAGATCGAGGGCGACCTCCGCAAAGAGGTCACCATGAACATCAAGCGGCTGGTCGACATCGGCTGCTACCGGGGCCTCCGGCACAAGAAGAAACTGCCCGTCCGGGGCCAGCGGACCAAGACCAACGCCCGGACCCGCAAGGGCTCCAAGGGCCAGCGGATCAAGAAGATCAAAGAGACGAAAGCGTAAGGAGGGCCGTCGCACATGCCGCCTAAAACCGCCGCCAAGAAGAAGAAAGTCCGGAGGGAGATCGGGTTCGGAGTGGCCCACATCCAGTCCACCTTCAACAACACGATCATCACCATCACCGACCACGTCGGCGCCACCGTCGTCTGGGCCAGCGCCGGGACCTCCGGCTTCAAGGGCGCCCGCAAGGGCACGCCCTTCGCCGCCCAGCTGGCGGCCAAGGATGCCGCGACCAAGGCCCGGGAGTCCGGCGTCCGCGCCGTCGACGTGCGCCTGAAGGGCCCCGGCGCGGGCCGGGAATCGTCCATCCGCGCCATGCAGGCCGCCGGCCTGGAGATCAAGTCCATCAAGGACGTGACGCCGATCCCGCACAACGGCTGCCGCGTCCGCCGCCGCCGGCGGGTCTGAGGAGGGGAGGAGACACCATGGCGAAATTCCAAGGAGCCGACTGCCGGCTGTGCCGGGTCGAGAAGAACAAGCTCTATTTCAAGGGCCACAAGTGCCTGACGGACAAGTGCCCGCTCGAGCGGCGGGCCTACGCGCCGGGCCAGCACGGACGGTCGCGCAAGCGCGTCCTCGGCTACGCCATCCAGCTCCGCGAGAAGCAGAAGCTGAAAAGGTTCTACGGCATGTCCGAGGAGCAGTTCCGCTTCTTCTTCGAGCGGGCCGAGCGCCAGAAGGGCGTCACCGGCGAGAACCTCCTGTCCATGCTCGAGCGCCGGCTGGACAACGTCGTCTACCTGATGGGCTTCTCCCTGTCCCGCGGCCACGCCCGCCAGCTCATCGGGCACGGCCACTTCCGGGTCAACGACCACAAGGCCGACATCGCCTCCGCGCTGGTCAAGCCGGGCGACGTCGTGGCCTACCGCCCCCGCTCGGCCAAGAGCGAGGACATCCAGGCCGTGGTGGCCTCGAACCGGTCCAAGAGCGTGCCCGGCTGGCTCGAGGTCGATTGGGACAACCTCAAGGGCCGGGTCCTGGCGCTGCCCACGCGGGCCGACGTCACCCTGCCGGTCGAGGAACACCTGGTCGTCGAGCTGTACTCCAAGTGAGCGGAGGAACGCCATGACAGAGACGAATTTCCAGAGACCCAAGTACCTGGAGTGCGATTTCGAGACCCTGACGCCGCAGTACGGCCGGTTCCAGGCCCAGCCCTTCGAACGGGGCTACGGGGTGACCGTGGGCAACGCCCTGCGGCGCATCCTGCTGTCGTCGATCACCGGGGCGGCCATCACCTCCGTCCGCATCCACGGCGTCCTGCACGAGTTCTCGACCATCCCCGGCGTCGTCGAGGACGTCACGGACATCCTCCTCAACCTCAAGAGCATCCCCCTCAAGCTCGAGGGCGACGAGCCGCGGCGGATGACCATCAAGAAGACCGGCCCGGCCACGGTCACCGCGGCCGACATCTCGGCCGACTCCGAGATCGTCATCCTGGACAAGGACATCACCATCGCCTCCCTCGACACGGACGGCACCCTCGAGGTCGAGATGGTCGTCAAGAACGGCCGCGGCTACGTCCCGGCCGACCAGAACTTCGACGAGGACCAGAGCCTCGACTACATCCCGCTCGACTCCTCGCACTCGCCGGTGCTCAAGGTCAACTACAAGGTCGAGCCGGCCCGGGTCGGCAAGCGCATCGACTACGAAGGCCTGACCCTGGAGATCGGGACGACCGGGGCCATCCGGCCCATGGACGCCCTGTCGCAGGCGGCCAAGCTCCTGCGCGACCACCTGGGCATCTTCCTCAACGTCGTCGACGAGCCGCTCGAGCGCGACGCGGCCCCGGCCAAGAAGGACATCCCCCTGCTCGGGCAGTCCGACGTCCTGGCCAAGACCATCGACCACCTGGAGCTGTCGGTCCGCTCCAACAACTGCCTCCGCTCGGCCGGCATCGAGCGGATCTACGAGCTCGTCCAGAAGACCGAGGACGAGCTGCTCAAGACCAAGAACTTCGGCCGCAAGTCCCTGGCCGAGATCAAGGAGACCCTGGCCAATCTGAACCTCGGGCTGAACATCGAGCTCCACCCCCGGCTCGTCGAGAGGATCCAGGCCGACATCAAGACGGGCACGCCCGAGAAGGAGACGGAAGCATGAGGCATCAGGTCAAGAAAGGGAATCTGGGCCGCAATACGGCCCACCGCCGGGCCCTGCTGCGCAACCTCGTGACCTCGTTCCTGGAGAAGGAGCGGGTCCGGACGACGCTGGCCAAGGCCCGGTCGGTCAAGCCCGTGGCCGAGAAGATGATCACCCTGGGCAAGCGGGGCACCCTGCACGCCCGGCGCCAGGCCCTGGCCTACCTGACCAAGGAGGCCGCGGTCAAGAAGCTGTTCGACGACCTCGGGCCGCGCTTCAAGGAGCGCCCCGGCGGCTACGCCCGCATCGTCAAGCTCGACCTCCGGGCCGGCGACGGCGCGTCGATGGCCATGCTCGAGCTCGTCGGGACGGAGTTCAAGGCCAAGGTCAAGAAGAAAAAGGACGCCAAGAAGCCGGCTCCCGCCGCCAAGTAACGCTTTCTCCGGGGACATGTACGCTTCGTACATGTCCCCTTTTTTTTGCCCGCTATGGGCACACCGGCAGGACTATCTCTCCGGATATTTCGCAGAAACCCGGCTTCGTGTATCTCCGGGGGTTTTCTGCCCTCCGCTCACTTCGGTTGGCGGGCAGCCTGGTAGATCTTCGTCCAGCGCTCCTCTTTGAGGTTGTCGATGCGGACGCAGGGGGTCTGGTAGGTCGTGGCGTTGATGAACAGCCCGCCCTCGATCATCATGCCGACGTGGCTGATGCGGTCGATGGCCCGGCCGAAGAAGACGAGGTCGCCGGGCTTTTCCTGGCCCTTGGGGACCTCGAGGAGGCCGCTCGCGGTCATCTGGATGCCGGCGTCGCGCAGGATGGGGATGCCGCTCATCTTGTAGACGAGCTGGGCGAAGCCGGAGCAATCGAGGCCGAGCGGCGAGGTGCCTCCCCAGGTGTAGGGGAGCCCCATGAAACGCTTGGACAGGGCGATCATGTCCTCGACGGGCCGGCGCGGCCAGGTCCAGGGGGCTTCCCGGATATCGCCGTCGCCGCGCTGGACGAAGGCGTGGTGGCCGCAGGGCAGGACGACCTCGAGCCAGCGCTCGCCGCTCTCGGCGGCGAGCTCGAGGACGGCGCTGATGGGGGCCACCTTGAGGGGCTTGTGCTTGGTGACGTCGGTCTCGCGGTAGGTGTTGGCCAGGAGCGCGGAGACGACGAAGACCTTGCCCGCGGACGCATAGGGTTTGGCCCCGGCTTCCAGGACGCGCAGGGCCTTGGCGGACACCCAGCCCTCGTAAGTGTCTGGCGTGGCGATGCGGACCCAGTCCTCGCCGGCCGGGTTCTTTTCTCTCTTCAGGACCTTGACGTTGTCGCCGAGCAGGGCCTGGCTGACGACGTCGGTGTCGGCGGAGGGGCCGCTGTGCATGTTCTCGACCGTGGTCAAGACGACGGCGGCGGCCGGCGCGTCCGCTTGGGGCGCGGCGCAGGCCAGGGCGGGGGAGAGGACGGCGAGGAGCGCGGCGAGGACGGCCTTGGTCATCGGGAACCTCCTGGGCGATGTCCGAGATGAAATGATAGGTTTTCTCGCGCTTTTTTTCAATATATAATGCGGCCGAGAGGTGCCGCATGAAACGCAAGGATTTCCTGAAGCTCGCGGGCGCGGCCGCGGCCGCCCCGCTCCTCACCGGTTGCCCGAAGGCCGCCGCGCCCCGGGCGGGCGGGACCGGCCCGGCCAAGGTCACGGTCAAGATCTTCGACCTCAAGCTCCGCTACGCCTGGGGCCTGTCGCGGGGCACGTGGACGGTCCGCACCAACGCCTTCGTCCGGATCGAGAAGGACGGCGTCGTCGGCCTCGGCGAAGCGGCCCCCATCGCCCGCTACAACGAGACGGCCCAGACCGCGGCCGCCTTCATCGACCAGGCCCGGCCCGTCCTCGACCGCGACCTCCGCGACTACGCCGTGCGCCTGGCCGAGATCGAGGCCGTCGCCCCCGGCGAGCACGCCGCCAAGGCCGCCCTGGACATGGCCATCCTGGACTGGTACGCCCGGACGCTCGACGTCCCGCTCTGGCGCTTCCTCGGCCTCGGGAAGGACAAACCCGTGACCACGACGTACACCATCGGCATCGACGAGATCCCCGTCATGCAGGCGAAGACCCGCGAGGCGTCCGCCTTCGGGGTCTTCAAGATCAAGGTCGGCACGCCCGACGACCGCAAGATCATCGAGGGCATCCGCGAGGTCACCGACAAGCCCCTGCGGGCCGACGCCAACGAGGGCTGGAAGACCAAGGAGCAGGCCCTGGAGATGATCGAGTGGATGGCGCCCCGCGGCGTCGAGCTCATCGAGCAGCCCCTGCCGGCCGTCCAGCTCGAGGACTACGCCTGGCTCAAGGAGCGCTCGCCGATCCCGGTCTTCGCCGACGAGAGCCTCATCCAGCCGTCCGACCTCCCGCGCATCGCCCCCTACTTCCACGGCGTCAACGTCAAGCTCATGAAGTGCGGCGGCGTCCAGGAGGCCGTGCGGCTGGCGGCCATGGCCCGGACCCTGGGCCTCAAGCTCATGATCGGTTGCATGGTCGAGACCTCGGTCGGCATCTCGGCCGGGGCCGCCGTGGCTTCGCTGTTCGACTACGCCGACCTCGACGGCACCCTGCTCATCTCCAACGACCCCTTCCGGGGCGTCCAGGTGGTCGGCGACCGCCTGGTCCTCGGGGACGGGCCGGGGCTCGGCGTCGGGGGCGGCCTGTTCTAGCCCGGGCCGCGGCTATTTGTCGGACACGACCCGGCCGATCTCGCTAGAGCGGGCCAGCCGGGAGACGTGCTCGTAGACGAGCCGGGAGATCCGGGCGATGGCCGGATTGCCGTCGGCGTCCCGCTTCAGGTAGGTCGTCATGACGCTGAGGACGTAGGGCCGGCCCGGCAGCAGGACGAGGCCCGAGTCGCAACGGACGGCCTCGAGCTCGCCCGGCTTCTCGGCCACCTCGACGCCCTCGGGGACGCCGGCGCGGAGGGGGCTGTCCTTGGGGATGGCCAGCATCTCGAGAAAGGCCTTGCGGCCGGGCTCCTTGAGGAAGGCGCCCTTCCAGACGCTCTCGAGCAGGGTCATCATCTCCAGGGGCGTCGAGACGTTCTCCCGCCCTTCCGATGCGGCCTTGAGGTCCATCATCTTCCGCCGCAGCCGGGTCTTGCGGAGCCCCAGGGCGTCCAGGCGCCGGTTGACGGCCTCCATCCCGACCTTGTCGATGAGGAGGTTCGTGGCCGTGTTGTCCGACAGGACGACCATCAGCACGGCCGTGTCCCGGACCGAGAGCGAGAGGGACGGCCGGCCGAGGAAGTAGAGGACGCCCGAACCGGCGACGCGGTTGCCGTCGTCGACGGGCAGGAACTCGTCGAGGTCGAGCCGCCCCTCCTCGGCCTGCTTGAACATCTCGGCCAGGACGGCGATCTTGATGGAGCTGGCCTGGGGGAAGACCTCGCGCTCGTTGACGAACAGGGTTTTCCCCGTGGTCAGGTCCTTGAAGGCCAGGCCCAGGACGCCGTCGAGACCGCTCTCGACGGCCTTGAGCTCGGCCTGGAGCTTGGCCTCGAGGATGGACGGGAACCGGCCCTGGGCCGCGGCGGACGGGACGAGAGACGCGGCCAGGACGACGATGACGGCGGGGACGAGGCTCTTGCGCATGGTTTCCTCCGGGGCGTTTTCGTCCACATTAGCCCAACGGAGGAAGGGAAGTCAATCGCCGCCGGCCCGCGGGCCGGGTCCGTCTCAGGAGGTTTTGCCGACCTGGATCGTGAGCTTCTGCCCGACGAAGAGGATGTCCGAGGCCAGGGAATTGGCCGCCTTGATGGCCTCGACGGTCGTGCGGTGGTTCTTGGCGATCTGGAACAGGTTGTCGCCGTTCTTGACGACGTAGGTCACGGTCTCTCCCGGCTGGGCCGTGGTCGGGGCCGCGGCCCCGGCCGGCGGGGCCTCGACGCCGCCGCGCGAGGGGACGCGCAGGATCTGGCCGACCCGGATGAGGTTCGAGCGCAGGCCGTTGAGGCGCTTGATGGCCTCGACCGAGGTCCGGTAGCGGCGGGCGATGGCGCCCAGCGTGTCGCCGGGCCGGACGGTGTGCCGGTCGGTGACGACGTCGGGCGGGATGTACTGAGGGAGAGAGACGATGCAGGCCAGGCAGCGTTCGCCGTAGCCGGCCGGGACGCGCAGGTCGTAGGGGTAGTTGGGGGTCGAGTCGTGGCGGAGCTCCGAGTTCAGGGCGACCAGGACGGCCGCATCGAGGCCGAGGTTCTGGGACAGCGTGGCCAGCTTGACGGCGGCGTCGACCTTGACCGTGTCGAAGGCGACCGGCGGGTCGGGCGTCGGCAGGGTGAAGCCGTACTTGGCCGGGTCGCCGACGATGAGCAGGGTGGCGATGAACCGGGGCACGTGGCGGGCCGTCTCGAAGGGCAGGTTGGCGAAGATGTCCCAGAAGCTGTCGAAATAGTCGACCTTCTGGGCCCGGATGACGCGCTGGACGGCCGCCTCGCCGCAGTTGTAGGCGGCGATGGCCGTCGTCCAGTCGCCGAACATCGTGTGGAGCTCGATCATGTACTTGATGGCCGCCCGGGTGGCCTTGAGGGGGTCCATGCGCTCGTCGATGTACTTGTCCTGCTTGAGGCCGTAACGGTAGCCGGTCGAGCGGATGAACTGCCACATGCCCAGGGCCCGGGCCCGCGACAGGGCCCGCGGCTTGAAGGCGCTCTCGATGAGCGGGATCCAGGCCAGCTGCTCGGGCAGTCCTTCCTTGCGCAGCTCGGCCAGGATCATGTCCATGTATTGGCCCGAGCGGCGGTAGGATTCCTCGAAGGCCCGGCGCTCGACGGTCTGGAAGGACTTGACCTCCCGGGCCACCCACTGGTTCTCGACGAGCGGGATGGAGCCGTTGACCGAGGAGGCCAGGGTCGTCCGGGAGGCTGAGATGCCCTGGATGCGCTGGGCGATGAGCAGGCGCAGGTCGTGCTTCTCCTGGAGGAGCGGGGAGTCGGCCGGGAGGGCCATCCTCAGGAGGAGCCCGTAGGCTTCATCGAGCTTGGCCAGGGCGCCGTCCATGTCCTCCCGGTCAAGGGCCGCCTGGGCCTCCTCGTAGGCGGAGAAGGCGTCTTCGAGAAGGGCCGCGGGGTCTTTCTTGGCGCCGCCCTCGAGCCCGGCCGGCACGGCCTGGGCGTCCTGGGCGGCCGGAGGCGTGACCGGCTGCTCGGCGGATCTGTCCGCGAGGCCCTTTTCGGCGACCGTCGGTTCCGCCGCTATGACGGCGGGAGCGGTCACAGGGGCCGGCCGGGGCGTCGTCTTGGCCGCCTTGGGGGCCGAAGAACAGGCCGCCAGAAGCGATAGGGCGACGGAGAGAAGGGAGAGGGGGATGGATGGGCGCTGTCTAACCTTCATTTTTAAAATATTTTATACCACACGGTCGAGTGACCGTCAACGGAAGCGGCAAAAATCCCCCTTAAAGGGGCTTCCGGTGCCAGTTCCAGGCCGTCTCGACGATGGTCTCGAGGTCCGACGAACGGGGCTTCCAGCCGAGCAGGATCTCGGCCTTGGCCTTGGAGGCCAGGAGCACGGCGACGTCGCCCTGTCGCCTGGGCGCGTCGAAGCGGGGGACGGGTCGGCCCGTGACCTTCTCGGCCGTCCGGATGACCTCGAGGACGGAATGGCCCCGCTCCGTGCCGAGGTTGAAGACATCGCCGGTACCCCCGGCGAGGAGCTTCTTCAGGGCGAGGACGTGGGCCGCGGCCAGGTCGTTGACGTGGATGTAGTCCCGGACGGCCGTGCCGTCGGGGGTGGGGAAGTCGGTCCCGAAGACGGCCAGGCGGGGCCGCCGGCCCAGGACGGCGAGCAGGATGTTGGGGACGAGGTGGGTCTCCGGGTCGTGGCATTCGCCCGTCGTGCCGTCGGCGTCGGCGCCGGCGGCGTTGAAGTAGCGGAGCGAGATAGAGCGCAGACCGTGGGCCCGCTCGTAATCCCTGAGGATGTCCTCGACCATGAGCTTGGCCCGGCCGTAGGGATTGGCCGGACGGGTCGGATGGGTCTCCGGGATGGGCGTCTCGAGGGGCTCGCCGTAGACCGCGGCGGTCGAGGAGAAGATGAGGCGGGGGACGCCGGCCTCGAGCATGGCGTCGAAGAGATTGAGGCTCGTCGTCAGGTTGTGGGTATAGTACTTCCGGGGGTCGGCGCAGGACTCGCCGACCTGGATGAGGGAGGCGAAGTGGAGGACGGCGCCGATCTCATGCTCGCGGAAGACCCGCCGCAGGAGCTCGCGGTCGAGAAGGTCGCCCCGGACGAGGGGCGCGCCGCCGGCGAGCTCGGCCCGGCCGCTCGAGAGGTTGTCGAGGACGAGGACGTCGAAGCCCTCCCGGCGAAGCTCGCGGACGGTGTGCGAACCGATGTAGCCGGCGCCCCCGGCGACGAGGACGGTCATGGGACGCTCCTTTCGACGAGCCGGCGGGCCTTGGCCAGGCCCTGGGCCCGGGTCTCGAAGGCGTTGTCGAGCTGGGCCTTGTAGAGCTTGGCCAGGATCCTGCCCATGCCCGGCCCCGGCGGGACCCCCAGGGCCAGGAGGTCCCGGCCCATGACCAGGGGCTTGATGGTCTCGCGGTTGACGCGGAGCTCCTCGAACTTGGCGAACAGCCAGCGGGCGGTCCGGTCGAGGCCGCGGACGAGTCGCGTGCCGCGCCCGGCCCGGTCGGCGGCGTCGAGCAGGACCAGGAGCTCGATCTCGCCCTCGACGTCGGCGGCAAGCCGGTTGAAGGCCTTCTTGGTCACCTCGGCCCGGTTCGTCCACAGCTCGCCGGCCCGGTGGTGGGAGCGGATGAGCAGGGGGACGAGGCGGCCGATGGGGACGCCGCCCCAGGTCTGGACCTTGAACCGGGCCAGGACCCGACGGGCGGCCCGCTCGCTTTGGATGTCGTGGCCGAGCGAGGTCACGGCCATGCGCCCGCGCTTGTAGGCCCAGCGGGTCGTCGAGACCTTGCCCAGGTCGTGATAGAGCGCGGCCAGGGCCAGGGCCAGCCGGCGCGGCTCGGAGAGCCCGGACAGGCCGGCCAGGGCCGCCGCCTGGTCCACGGCGAGCTTGGTGTGGGCCCAGACCGTGTGGTGGCCGTACTCGTCGGTCTCGGGATGGAAGAGGGCGTCCTGGATGACCAGGGCCAGGGCCTGGAGCTCGGGATACCAGGCTTCGAGGACGCCGAGGCGGAACATCTCCTCCAGGCCGACCGAGGGCCGGGGCGAGCGCAGCAGGATCTTGAACATCTCGTCGTTGACCCGTTCCAGGCTCAGGCCGGAGAGGTCGACGGCCCGGGCCAGCGGGTAGATGGCCGGGTCGACCTTGAAGCCGAGGACGGAGGCGAAGCGGGCCACCCGGACGACCCGCAGGGGGTCCTCGGGGAAAGCGGCCGGATCGGTCAGGCGGATCCGCTTGGCCAGGGTGTCCTTGCGGCCGTCGAAGGGATCGACGAGCAGGCCGTCGGCGAGCCGGAGGGCCATGCTGTTGGTCCGGAAGTCGCGGCGGGCCAGGTCCTTCTCGACCGGCAGGTCGGGATCGGCGGCGACCAGGATGTCCTTGTGGCCGCGGACGGCGGCCGCGGCGGCCCGGTCGGTCCGGGGCAGGGCCACGTCGTAGGTCCGGCCCTTCACGGTGAATTTGATGATGCCGAAGCTCTTGCCGACCAGGTCGACCCGGCCGTGCCGCTCGAGCTTCTCGATCATGACCTCGATGGGGTGCCGGGCGACGAGGAGGTCGACGTCGGGGGAGGGACAGCCGCGGACGAGGTCGCGGACGGCGCCGCCCACGGCGTAGACGTCGCGGCCGAAGAGCCGGACGAACAGCTTCCGGTCGGCGAAGTCGAAGGCGAGCCTGGCCATGGACCCCGTCCGGTCCCTAGCGGGCGGCGAACTTCTCCAGGACGTCCTTGACGGCGTCCTTGTGGACCATGAACATGAGGGCTTTGAGGCGAACGTAGTCCGTGTGGTAGAAGAAGTAGCCCTTGGCCCGGCCCCACCAGGCGTTCTCCCAGGAGTCCTTGATCAGGAACCAGTTGCCCTTGGCCGACTCGAGGTAGCCGACGCAGTGGACGGCGTGGTCGTCGGTCGTCGTCCCGTTCGCGAACCGGAGCTCGCGGCTGGACGGATCGATGGAGCTCGGCGGCAGGTCGAAGGTCGGCACGACGGCGACGTCGCCGGCGCCGAGATAGCCCGGCTCGGAGAAGTCGACGGCCAGGGTGGCCGTGTAGCCCTTGCGCAGGGCCCGCAGGAAGGCCAGGGAGAACTCGTGGAGGGGCAGGTTGTGGAAGTCGGCGCTGCGCCACCAGTTGTCGGGCACCTTGAACTCGCCCTTGGCGTAGGCGGGCAAGTAGAGGAAGCTGACGAAGGCGGCGTAATCGTCGGGAACGAGACCGAGCTCGGCCAGGTACTGGAGCGGCGTCAGCGAACGGCCGTCGACGGCGATGCGCTCGGGCGGCCGGCCCAGGTGCCGGTCGAGGATGGCCCGGACGCCGGCCAGGGCCCGGGCCTCGTCCCAGTCGCCGCGGGAAGCCAGCCCGTTGAGGTAGTCGCGGAACTCGCGGAACAGGGCCCGGTGGTCGTGGGCCGTGCGGCCGTCCATGAGGCCGGTGTAGTCCGAGCCGCGGACGAGACCGTACTGCTTGATGCGGACCAGGGCCGAGTTGGGCTCGGAGCCCTGCCCCAGGAAGGAGTGGCCCTTCTCGCGGACGAAGCGGCGGGCCTTCTCCACGTATTCCCAATAGACGGTGTGGAGCTCGGACAGCTTGACCTCGGGCTTGCCCTGGCGGCGCAGCTCGGACTCGAGGAGCGAGGTCGCGGCGAAGGCCCAGCACGTCCCGGTATCGCCCTGTTGGACGGGGGGGAGGTGGAAGAACTTGGTGAACTCGAGGGGGCTCGCGGGCTTCTCCAGGCCGGTGAGGTCGACGGCCAGGAAGTCGGCCTCGGCGCTCGTCGGCGAGCCCTTGATATAGACGGCGGCGTCGCGCTTGACCTGGCCGGGAACGGGGCCGGGTTTGGCGGCGTCGGGGGAGCCGCAGGAGGCGGCCAGGACGGCGGCCAGCAGGGCGAGGCCGGACACGGAACGCTTGGACATGTGGGTCCCTCCTCTAGGGGGCGCTGGACCCCCATTATAGGGAAAAATGGGGCCGTTTCTATCTATTTTTTTCATCTTCGCGGCGGGAAAGCGGGAGCGGTCCCGTTGCCGCGGCTTGTCGGGGACGGCGTTTTCCGGTATCCTGGGGGACTGGAGCGACCATGACAGCGACGACGACGCGGCGCGGGGCGGCCCTGGCGGCCGTTCTGGCCCTCTGCGCCCCCCTCGGAGCGGCCCCGGCCAAGGACGGCCTGACCCTGAGCCTCAAGGAAAAGGTCATCAAGAACCTGAGCTCCTCGGGCCTGGTCCTGGCCTTCCACATCGCCGTCGACAACGGATCCGCCAAGCCCCGCGACCTCGTCCGCTACCGCTACCGCGTCCGCATCGACCAGCGCGAGTACATCAACACGACGGTCACGCTGCCGGAGCCGCTGGCCGTTCCCGCCGGCGGGAAGACCCTCATCGCCCTGCCGGTCAAGATCTCCTACGACCTGCTGAAGGCCGCGCTCGGCCCGGTCGAGGACAAGGCCCTCTGCGACATCGTCGGGGACATGTTCTTCCGCAACGACCGCAACCGGGAGGAGAAGGTCGCCTTCGCCTACAGCGGCGAGTTCCCCGTCTTCCAGGACCCCGAGATCGATCTCCTGCCGCTCAAGGTCAACGACCTGACCGTCGGCGGGGCCGACGTCGTCTTCCGGCCCCGGTTCAGGAACGGCAACCGCTACGAGCTCATCGTCGACCGCATCGACTTCACCCTCGCCTTCAGCGGCCGCGAGGTCCTGGCCGGTCCCATCGAGGGGGACAAGAGCCTGCCGCGGACGGGGGAGAAGACCTTCGCCCTGCCGTTCATCCTGGATTTCTTCGAGGCCGGAGAGGATGTCCGGGCCGGCTTCGACAAGGACGAGTTCCCCTGCCGCTTCGCCGGCCGGATCGAGATCGCCTCGGTCTGGGGCCGGCTGGTCATCCTCTTCGACAAGACCCAGAACATCCGCCTGGAGCGCGTCTCCCGCTGAAAAAAAGGGACATGCCCCCCCGAGGGACATGTCCCCGAACGACGGTCCGGCCGGAGCCGGCGGGTCTTAAAACCAGAAGCTGAAGCCGGCCGTCAGGGCCAGCCCGCCGAGCTCGAAGTCGTCGAACCCGACGAACCACTCCTCGAACTTGGCCTTGGACGAGTGCCAGCGGGCCTCGGCCTCGAAGGTGGCCCGGTAGCCGATGGGGACCTGGAAGCCGCCGAAGGCGTGCCAGCCGAAGGCCATGCCCGACTCGCGGCCGTTGGCCGACTCGAGGGGGTAGATGGAGACGTCGCCGTAGACCTCGTCGGGGTAGATCCACTCGTCGGCGAAGTTGATCGTGTCGCCGTACAGCCGCACCCGCCAGAAGTTGAGCGTGCCGCCGCCGCCGACGAAGGGGATGATGCGGGCCTTGCGGCCGAGCGGCAGGAATTTGACGGACAGCTGCAGGGGCGTCGTGGTGACGCTGAAGGAGTGCATGACGTCGTCGCCGTCGTAGAGCTCGTAGGGGAAGGCGAAGTCGCCCTCGTCCAGGGCGAACCAGACCCAGTCGTTGTAGTAGCCCATGCGGGTCCGGTTGAAGGAGTCGAGCGTCAGGGCCAGGTTGAAGTTCTTGCCGGCGAAGTACTCGTAGCTGAGGCCCATGATGCCGCCCCGGAAGTCCTTCATGGGGAAGCTCATCTGGCCGAGTTCGATGGCCCAGAGGCTGTCGGGATGGCTGTCCAGATAGGAATTGGACAGGGCCCGGGGCATGTAGTAGCCGAGCCTCAGGGAGATCGAGTCGGAGAAGGCCAGCGAGGGCACCAGGACGAGCAGGGCCGCGGCGATGACCGTCAGTTTTTTCATGTCGTTCCTCCTATACGCCCAGCATTATAGCAAAATCCGTGCCAGGGGGGCCGCCGCTTTTCCAGGGGGAGCCCGGCGCGGCCTCTGTTCCCAAAACAGGTCAGGTGTCCTCCGGACGGCCGCCCGGACTGTTTGACTTTTGGACACCGGCCCGCTAACATCCCGGCCGGGGAGGATCCATTGCCCGAAACCCGTCTCGTCAAGGCCGGCCCGGCGCCCGACGGCGGCCTGCCCCTGGCCGAGATCGCCGCGTCCCTCCTCGAGGGGGCCGTGGCCGCCTATCCCACGGAGACCTTTTACGCCCTGGGCGCGGCCGCCTTCTCGAAAAAGGGCGTCGAACGGGTCTATCGGCTGAAGGGCCGGGACCGGTCCAAGCCCCTTCCGCTCATCGCTTCCGATCTCGACATGGTCGCGCGGATCGCCGGCCCTCCGCCGCCGCTTTTCGCCCGGCTGGCCGAAGAGTTCTGGCCCGGTCCGCTGACCCTGGTCATGCCGGCCGCGCCGGGCCTGCCCGAGACCATATTAGGCCCTGGCCGCACGGTCGCCGTCCGCGTCCCGCCCCCGGCCTGGCTCCGGTCCCTCGTCCGCGAGCTGGCCGAGCCACTGACGTCGACGAGCGCTAACCTCGCCGGAGAGGACCCGCTCGACGATCCGGCCGAAGTGGCCGCGCTCGTCGGGGACAAGGTCGACTGGCTCATCGACGGCGGCCGCGCCCCCGGCGGGCGGCCTTCGACCATCGTCGATCTCACGGGCGGCGCGCCCCGCATCCTGCGCGAAGGGGCCGTCCCCTCCGCATTGATACTTAAGGTACTTGGGACCTACTGAAGAAATGTCCTCTCGAGGGGGCGAAGGATGTTGCCTCGAAGTTCCCCGTTGCTGGAGGAGGGGACCCGCGTAGCGGGGGGGAACCGTGCGAACTGGTTCCCCGGGGGGCCGGGGAGCTAGAGGCACATCCCGAGCCAAAACCCGAGAGAGGGCGACCCTCGAAAGTTGCCCTACTTGACCTTGGCGCCGGCCGGGATGTCCCGGTCGAAGAAGGGGATGAGGGCTTTGTTGTCCGCGGTGATGGCCGCGAGGAGCATGGCCTGAGACTCGATGCCCCGGATGACGGCCGGCTGCAGGTTGCAGATGACGATGAGCTTCTTGCCGACCAGCTCCTCGGGGGTGTAGGTCTCGGCCACTCCGGCCACCATCTGCCTCTGCTCCGTGCCGATGTCGATCCTGAGCTTGAGGATCTTGGTCGCCCCGGGCACGCGCTCGGCCTCGAGGATCTGGGCGACGCGCAGGTCCATTTTCTGGAACTCGGCGTAGGTGATGATATCCATGTTCGCGATCCCCTCCTTTGAGGTTCCCGGCGCCGGCGCCGGTGCGGCCGGGGCGGCGGGCGCCGCCGCGTCCTCGGCCAGGAAATCCTTCAGGGCCACCCGCGGGAAGAGGGCCTGCGGCGCCCCGACCGTGCGGCCGGGGCCGAAGCCGTCGAAGGCGATCTCCGCGTAGGGCACGTCGGCGGGCTTTCTCGACTCGTTGAGGAAGCCCCAGACGCGCTCGACCGACCGCGGCATGACCGGGAAGACGAGGTAGCTCGCCCCCCGGATGGCCGCCGCGGCCTGGAGCAGGACCCGGGCCAGCCGGGGCCTGAGGGCCGGGTCCTTGGCCATGATCCAGGGCTGGTGGTCGGCCAGGTATTTGTTGACCAGGCCGATGTAGGCCCAGATCTCCTCCAGGGCCTTGTTCAGGGCGCAGGCCCCGTAGAGCTCGAAGACGCGGCCCTTGAGGGCCTCGAACTCCGTCCGGACGCGGGCGTCCTCGGCCGTCTCCTCGCCCGGGGCGTCGATGCGGCCGCCGAAATAGTTGCCGATCATGGTCAGCGTGCGCTGGACGAGGTTGCCGAAGTCGTTGGCCAGGTCCGAGTTGACCCGGTGCAGGAAGCCCTCGTGGGAGAAATTGCCGTCCTGGCCGATGGGGATCTCGCGGAGCAGGAAGTAGCGCAGGGGGTCGGGCCCGAAGACCTTGAGCAGGACGTGCGGGTCGAGGACGTTGCCCTTGGACTTGGACATCTTGGTGTCGTCGCGCAGCCACCAGCCGTGGCCGTAGACCGTCCGCGGCAGGGGCAGGCCCGAGGCCATCAGGAAGGCCGGCCAGTAGACGGCGTGGAACCGCAGGATGTCCTTCCCGACGAGGTGGACGTCGGCCGGCCAGAACTTCTCGTAACGGGCCATGTCCCAATCGTAGCCGATGCCCGTGACGTAGTTGTGGAGGGCGTCGAACCAGACGTAGATGGTGTGCTTGGGGTCGCCAGGCACGGGGAGGCCCCACTTGACCGTGGTCCGGGTGATGCTGAGGTCCTTGAGGCCGCCGCGGACGAAGCTGGCCACCTCGTTGAGGCGGCTCTGGGGCCGGACGAACTCGGGATGTTCCTCATAGAGCTTCAAGAGCCGGTCCTGGTAGGCCGAGAGCCGGAAGAAGTAGGTTTCCTCGGCGACGACCGAGGCCTTCTTGCCGCAGTCGGGGCAGGTCTTCGAGCCGTCGGCCTCGACGGCGACATCGTCGGGGAGGAAGTTCTCGTCCGAGACGCAGTACCAGCCCTGGTACGTGCCCTTGTAGATATCGCCCTGGTCGAGGAGCTTCCGGAACAGCTTCTGGACGCCCTTCTCGTGGAAGTCCATGGTCGTCCGGATGAAGAAGTCGTGGGAGATGTCCAGGGCCTTCCAGAGGTCCTGGGCCCGGCCGACGACGGCGTCCGCCAGGGCCTTGGGCGTCAGGCCCTTCTCGGCGGCGGCCTTCTCGATCTTCTGGCCGTGCTCGTCGGTCCCGGTCAGGAAGAAGACGTCCCTACCGGCCAGCTTGTGGAAGCGGGCCAGGGCGTCGGCGATGACGGTCGTGTAGGCGTGCCCGATGTGGGGCACGTCGTTGACGTAGTAGATGGGGGTGGTGACGTAAAAGGTCTTCTTAGAGCTCGTTGACACTTCGGGGTCCTCCTCGGATGAGCATCATGGCTTCGGCCCGCGTGGCCGCGTTCTTGCGGAACGAGCCGCGGACGGCCGAGGTCACCGTGATCGATTTGGGCTTTTTGGCCCCCCGCATCGACATGCACATGTGCTCGGCCTCGATGACAACCATGACGCCCAGGGGCTCGAGGTGCTTGTCGAGCAGGTCGGCGATCTGTTTCGTCAACCGCTCCTGGACCTGGAGCCGCCTGGACAGAACCTCCACGACCCGGGCGATCTTGCTCAGCCCGACGATGCGCCCGGCTTTGGGGATGTAGGCCACATGGGCCACGCCCGCGAAAGGCAGAAGGTGGTGCTCGCACATGGAGTAGAGAGGGATGTTCTTGATGAGGACCATCTCGTCGTGCTTCTCGTCCTCGATCGTCCGGAGGTTGCGGGTCGCCTCGCGCTCCGTGCCGCCGAGGACCTCCGCGAGCATCCGGGCCACGCGGCGGGGAGTGGCCCGGATGCCGGGCCGGCGGGGGTCCTCGCCGACGCCCTCGAGGATGAGGGTGACGCCCTGTTCGATCTTCTTGGTGTTCATGGGATGTCCTTGTCGCCCCGGCCGCCCGCGCCTAGGGCTTCCCTCGCCGGCCGGCCGCGTAGGCGCCGACGGCCCGGTGGGAGAGCTCCTTGAGCGGGCGGCGCGTCTTGCGGGCCGCCGCGACGAGGTCGTCGTACTCGGGCTGGACGTTGACCGTCCGGCCGCCGAGCGTGGCCACCTTGAGGCCGACCTTGGCGCCGTCGACGCGGACCGACTCGAAGCGCCGGTCGAGGACCCGCCGGCCGACCGGGAAATAGCGGACGCCGATGGAGGTCGTCTCGCGGAAGACGGCCTCGACGAGCGCATCCAGCTTGTCCGCCGTGACGAGCAGCTCGAGCTTCGTGCCCAGGCGGTTCTTCTTCATGACCACGGGGGAGAGGGCGGCGTCGAGGGCGCCCTCCTCGAAGGCCCGCTCGATGAAGTGGGCCAGGAGCTGGGACGTGGCGTCGTCGATCGTGGCCTCGACGACGAAGACGCTCTTCTCCGCGTCGAAGGAGGTGGCCTCGCCGTAATAGACACGCAGGATGTTCGGGATGCCGGAGGACTCCTTGGTCCCGGCGCCGCGGCCGATGCGCTCGTAGACGAGCTCGGGGAGCTTGAGGAAATCCTCGGCCAGGGTGGCCACGATGGCCGCCCCGGTCGGGGTGACGAGCTCCGACTCGACGAAGGCGGCATAGACCGGCGCTTTCTTCAGCAGCTCGGCCACGGCCGGCGGCGGGACGGCCAGGCGGCCGTGAGAGGTCTCGACCCAGCCCGAGCCGACGTTGAGCGGGGAGCAGTAGACCTCCGAGACGCCCAGCTCGTCGAGCAGGAACGACGTCCCGACGATATCGACCAGGGCGTCGTCGGCCCCGGCCTCGTGGAGGTGGGCTTCGCGGAACCTGCGGCCGTGGACCTTGGCCTCGGCTTCGAACAGCCGCCGGAAGATGGCCAGGGCCCGGTCCCTGACGGCCGGTTTGAAGCGGCTCTTGAGGACGATCCGCTCGATGTCGCCGAAATCGCGTTCGACGTGATCGTGCCGCCGGACGTCGACGTCGACCTTGAGCGCGGCGAAGCCCCCCCGGCGGACGCGCCGGACGGAGACCGCCACGGGCAGGCGGAGCCCGGCCATCCGCTCCGTGAACAGGGCCGGGTCGACCCCGAGGTCGAGCAGGGCGCCGAGGCACATGTCCCCGCTAACCCCCGAGGAGGCATCGAGATAGACGTACTTCATGGTCATCATAGGATATCCATTTCCCCTGAAAAAAGCAAAGCCCGGCGGCCCGGGCGGGGGTTGACGCGGAGGCGCCGAAAAGGTATATCAGGGCCAGGAGAACGCATGGCGAGGACAAAGACCAAGGCCGCCCCATCGGCCTCGATCGGCATCCTGGGCGGGACCGGGCTCTACGAGATCGAGGGCTTCAAGGACAAGACGGAGGTCCGGCTGCGGACGCCGTTCGGGGCCCCGTCCGGTCCCTACGTCGTCGGGACGCTCGAGGGCCGCCGGGTGGCCTTCCTGGCGCGCCACGGCAGGGGCCACCGGCTCCTGCCGGCCGAGGTCCCGTACCGGGCCAACATCTACGGCTTCAAGAAGCTCGGCGTCGGGCGCATCGTCTCGGTCAATTCCGTCGGATCCCTGCGCGAGCACATCCCGCCGCGCGACCTCGTCCTGCCGGACCAGTTCTTCGACCGGACGCGGCGGCCGAACACCTTCTTCGGCGAGGGGATTGTGGCCCATGTCAGCCTGGGCCAGCCCGTCTGTCCGGGGCTCAACGCGGCCCTCTACGACGCCGCGCGGGGCCTGGGCCTGCGGGTCCACAAGGGCGGCGTCTACCTCTGCATCGAGGGCCCGGCCTTCTCGACCAAGGCCGAATCGCTGGCCTACCGGTCCTGGGGCGCCGACATCATCGGCATGACCGCCGCGACCGAGGCCCGGCTCTGCCGCGAAGCCGAGATCTGCTACGCCACGTTGAGCCTGGTCACGGATTACGACGTCTGGCACGAGACCGAGGAACCGGTCACGGTGGAGCTCGTCCTGCAGAACCTCTCGGCCAATATCGCCAACGCCAAGGCCGTCCTCAAGAAGGCCCTGGCCGCGCTCGATGGTGACGCCGAGCGGGCCTGCGATTGCGGCTCGGCCCTCCGGAACGCCGTCGTCACCGCTCCGGCCGCCGTCCCGGCCTCGACGAGAAAGAAGCTGGCCCTTCTCGTCGACAGATATCTGCGCTGAAACCGGAGTCCCCATGAGCCTGGTCATCGTCGGTTCCGTCGCCTTCGACACCATCCGGACGCCCTGGGGCGACCGGGAGAGGATCGTCGGCGGCTCGGGCACCTATTGCTCGCTCGCGGCCAGCTTCTTCACCAAGCCCCGCATCGTCGGCGTCGTGGGGCGCGATTTCCCGCGCAAGACCCTGGCCCTGCTCAAGTCCCGCGGCGTCGACCTCCGCGGGCTCCAGGTCAAGGCCGGCAAGACCTTCCACTGGGAAGGGAAGTACGAGGACGACCCCAACAAGCGGACGACCCTGCGGACCGAGCTCAACGTCTTCGCCGATTTCCGGCCCGCGGTCCCCCCGGCCTACCGGGGCTCGCGCATCGTCTACCTGGCCAACCTCGATCCGGAGCACCACGAGTTCGTCCTGCGCCAGTTCCGCAAGCCGGCCCTGGTGGCCATGGACACCATCCGCCTGTGGATCGACTCCCGGCGCGAGGTCCTGCTCAAGGAGCTCGGCCGGGTCGACATCATGTTCGCCAACGACGAGGAGGCCCGTCTCATCACCGGCGAGTCCAACCTCGTGGCCGCCGGGCGGGCCCTGGTCCGGCTCGGCCCGTCCCTGGTCCTGCTCAAGAAGGGCGAGCACGGGGCCCTCGTCTTCGGCCCCGACGGCGTCTTCGGCGTCCTGGCCCACCCCTGCGAGCACGTCATCGACCCGACGGGGGCGGGGGACAGCTTCGCCGGCGGCTTCCTCGGCTACCTCGACCGCTGCGGCGATGGGCTCGCGCCCCGCGACGTCCGCCGTGCGGCCGTCTACGGCAGCGTCCTGGCCTCGTTCGCCATCGAGGACTTCGGCGTGGGCCGCCTCGAGACGCTCGACGCCGGCCTGGTCGAGGCCCGTTTCCGCCAGTTCCGCAAATTGACCGCCTTCTGAAAGAGGATAGCCATGTCAGAGCTCAAACCCCCGATGGAACCCTTCCGCATCAAGATGGTCGAGCCCCTGCGCTCGACGACGCGCCGCGAGCGCGAAACCCTCCTCAAACAGGCCGGATTCAACCCCTTCGGCATCCCGGCCGAGAAGGTCACCATCGATCTCCTGACCGACTCCGGCACCTCGGCCATGAGCGACGACCAGTGGGCCGGTCTCATGACCGGCGACGAGTCCTACGCCGGGGCCCGCAGCTTCTTCCGTCTCGAGGAGGCCGTGCGTTCCGTCTTCGGCTTCCGCCACGTCATCCCCACCCACCAGGGCCGGGCGGCCGAGCGGGTCCTGTTCGGCGCGCTCCTCGGCAAGGGCGACAGCGTCCCGAGCAACATCCACTTCGACACGACTCGGGCCAACATCGAGGTCCTCGAGGCCAAGGCCGTGGACCTGGCCGCCGCCCCGGCCTACGACCCCGACACGGAGGCCCCCTTCAAGGGCGACATGGACACGGCCAAGCTCCGGAAGTTCCTCGAGCGCAAGGGCAAGGGGCGGGTCCCCCTGGTCATGATGACCGTGACCAACAACAGCGGCGGCGGCCAGCCCGTCTCGCTCCGGAACATCAAGGAGACGAGCGAGGTCTGCGCCCACTTCGGCGTCCCGTTCTTCCTCGACGCCTGCCGCTTCGCCGAGAACGCCTGGTTCATCAAGAAGCGGGAGAAGGGCTACGACCGCAAGAGCGTCCTGGAGATCGCCCAGGAGATGTTCTCCTATGCGGACGGCGCGACCATGAGCGGCAAGAAGGACGCCCTGGTCAACATCGGCGGCTTCGTCACTCTCGACGACGACGCCCTGGCCGAGAAGATCAAGAACGACCTCATCATCGGCGAGGGCTTCCCGACCTACGGCGGCCTGGCCGGCCGCGACCTCGAGGCCATGGCCCGCGGGCTCAAGGAGGCGCTCGACGAGGACTACCTCGAGCACCGCACGGCCCAGGTGGCCTATCTCGGCGGGCTCCTGGCCGAGGCGGGCGTCCCCGTGCTCAAGCCGTTCGGGGGCCACGCCGTCTATCTCCTGGCCGACCGCTTCCTGCCCCACATCCGCCGGGCCCAGTACCCGGGCTGGGCGCTGACCGTGGCCCTCTACCGCGAGTACGGCATCCGGGCCGTCGAGATCGGCGGGGTCATGTTCGGGCAGAAGACGGGCAAGGGGAAGACGGAGACCTATCCCGAGCTCGAGCTCGTCCGGCTGGCCGTGCCGCGCCGCGTCTACACGGCCTCGCACCTGCGCTACGTCGCGGACGCCCTCATCGAGCTCTACGAGGACCGGGACAAGGTCCGGGGACTGAGGATCGTCCGCGAGTCGCCGTTCCTGCGGCACTTCACGGCCCGCCTCGAAGAGGTCTGACGGTCAGATCTTGATCTCGTCCGAGGGCTCGCAGCGGAGGTCGAGGCTGCCGATGCCGGCGTCGATGTCGACCTCGATGGTCACGCCGCTCTGGCCGTAGGCGGCGTTGACCCAGGCCCCGTTCTCCTTGGTCAGGCCGTGGGCGTCGACCGAGCCCAGGCCGCCGTCGACCTTGACCCGGACGCCGACCTCGGTCGGGAAGACGAGCCGCCCGCTGCCGACCCCGCCGTCGATCTTGACCCGGAAGCTCTCGGCCCGCGGGCCGCGCAGGTCGAGCCGGGTCTCGCCGACGCCCATGTCGATCTCCAACCGCTCGAGCTTCAGGCCGCGCAGGTCGAGGTCGCTCTCGCCGGCGCCGAGGTCGATGGTCAGGTCGAGGGGCACGGCCGTGCTGAGATCGAGGTCCCAGCGGTTGCGGATGCGCCCGAAGGGGATGGTGTTGCGGCGGGCGTGGCGGACGTGGAGGATGCCCTTGCCGTCGAAGCTGCGGTAGTCGACCTCGGGCCGCAGGCGCTCGCGGTTGAACTCGAAGGAGCCTTTCATGAGGTTGGCCTGGTCGGCGCCGCGGACGTACAGGCGTCCGGCGCCCATGTGCAGGCCGACCTCGGCCCGCGTGGCCCCCTCGAGGGCGACCGACTTCGTCTCGGTCCGGTAATCGCCCCCGCGGGGCTCGTCACAGGCGGTGAAGAGGGCCCCCAGGGCCAGGACGGCTATTCCCAAGCTCATTCTTTTCAACGACATGGTTCGGCCTCCGGAGAGGAATTGGACGGTTCAAAAGAGTATACGGACGCCGCCCTCCCTGAGTTCCCCCCGTCGGGACCATTTATATCGCAGCCCGTACCCGGCGTCCTCACGGCGTCCGGCCGTTGCCGTTCTTGGCGTAGGCCGCGAGATCGAGGAAACCGTGGCCGCTGAGGTTGAAGAGGATCGACTCCGGCCGCCCGGCCCGCTTGGCCGCCAGGGCCTCGTCGACGACCGCGGCGATGGCGTGGGCCGATTCCGGGGCCGGCAGGACGCCCTCCGTGCGCATGAACAGGACGCCGGCGTCGAAGACGGCCTTCTCGGACACGGCCTTGGCCTCGACCAGGCCGAGGGCGGCCAGGTGGCTGACGAGGGGGGCCATGCCGTGATAGCGCAGGCCGCCGGCGTGCAGGGGAGGCGGCACGAACTCCGCGCCCAGCGTGTGCATGTGGAGCAGGGGCGTCAGCCCGGCGCTGTCGCCGAAATCGTACCGGAGGCCGCCGCGCGTCAGGGTCGGGCAGGCCTCGGGCTCGACGGCCAAGAAGCGCGTCGCCCGGTCGCGGCGAAGCCGGTGGCGGACGAAGGGGAAGGCCAGGCCGGCGAAGTTCGAGCCGCCGCCGACGCAGCCGACGATCGTGTCGGGCACGGCCCCGAGCTCGGCCATCTGTTTCTCGGCCTCGAGGCCGATGACCGTCTGGTGGAGGAGCACGGCGTCGAGGACGGAGCCCAGGGCGTACTTGACGCCGGGGGTCTTGGCGGCGACCTCGACGGCCTCGGAGATGGCGATGCCGAGGCTGCCCGGATGGTCGGGATCCCGGTCGTAGAAGGACTTCCCGGCCGCGGTCGTCGGCCCGGGGCTCTCCAGGACCCGGCCCCCGAACATCTCCATGAGCGTCCGGCGGCCCGGCTTCTGCCGGTAGCTCGAGCGGACCATGAAGATGCGGGTGGCGACCCCGAAGCGCGAGCCGGCGTAGGCCAGGGCCGAGCCCCACTGGCCGGCCCCGGTCTCCGTGGCCAGGGTTTCGACGCCCTCCCGGGAGGCCAGATAGGCCTGCATCAGGGCCGTGTTCGTCTTGTGGCTGCCGACCGGGCCGGCGCCTTCGTACTTGTAGTAGATGCGGGCTGGAGTGTCTAGGGCTTTCTTCAGGGCCGTCGCCTCGACGAGCGGCGTCGGCCGGAAGACGGCGTAGGCCTCGAGGACGGCGTCGGGGATGGGCACGGCGCGCGCGGTCTCGGCCTCCTGGGCTACGAAGCCTTTGGGGAAGAGGCCTTCGAGGTCTTCCGGCCGGAGGGGCTCCCTCGTCGCCGGATGGAGAGGCGGCTTGGGGAGTTCGGGGAGGTCGGCCTTGATGTTGTAGAAGGCCAGGGGGAGATCGGCGTCCTTTCGGGATGCGAAGCGCATGGCGGTCACGTTCCTTTCGTTGTCCTGCCCGCCGTCGCCGGCGGGCGCCCAAGGGGAGGGGGGAGGCGCGGGCGCACTCGTCCCTAAAAAAGGGATGGGCGGGGGGAACGGATTTATCGGGCGGTTGGGACCGCCCACCAGTTCCAGAGCCGGACGCACGTCACCGCGAGGGCGACGGGAAATGCGGCTCGGACGTCCATGTCCCGGCGATTATAGGAAAGGGCGGGCGGGCTGTCAAGCGGCGTCAGTAGCTCAGGCGGTCCGGACGGTCCGTCCAGGCCTCGAACAGGGGCAGGCACTCGTCGCGGAGATATCCGGGGACGAGGACGATGCGGCTGCGGCCGAGGGCCTTCATCCGGGCGTTGGAGATGGCCAGTTCGTGGAAACCGGCCCGGGCGGCATCGCGGATGCCCGTGCCGTAGAAGACGCGGCCGATGCGGGCCCAGTGGATGGCGCCGAAGCACATCGGGCAGGGCTCGGTCGTCGAGTAGATCTCGCAGCCCGAGAGGTCGAACGTGCCGAGCTTTTTGGCCGCCTTGCGGATGGCGTTGACCTCGGCGTGTGCGGTCGGATCGCCCGTCAGGACCGTGTTGCGGGCCGCCGCGACGATCCGGCCGTCCTTGACGACGCAGGCCCCGAACGGCCCGCCGTCCGGGCGGATGAGATTCCGGCGGGCCTCCCGGACGGCCCGGCGCATGAAGCGGGGCTCGGGCTCGAGGCGCGTTCTCTTGGCCATGGCGTCCCTCCGTCCCGATTATACCCGGTTGACCGCCGGGACTTGAATCTGATTTAATGAGGGCGTGAAGACCCTCCGGACCCTCCTCGCGGTCCTCCTGGCCGCCGGCCTGGTCCTGGCGGCGCCCGGCGCGCTCCTGCGTCAGCGGCCCGGCGGTCCGGTCGCCCTGGTCAAGATCCCCAAGGGCCCCGGCTATTCGCCGGCCCTCGTCGCGCGGCTCGGCGTCGATGTCCGGCAGGAGCTGCGGACCTCCCTCCTGGCCCTGGCCGACGCAACGGACCAGGCCCGCCTGCGGCGGAGCGGGGTCCGCTTCTCGGTCCTCGACCGGACGGCCGGGCGCCGCGAGCTCTTCGTCGTCGGGGCGGGCTCGCCCGCCGACTTGGCCGCTCTGCGCGCCGCGGGCCGGGCCGTGGCCGTCGAGCCCGGCACGGCGATCTTCTGGACCGAGACCGGGAGCGCGGCCGAGGCCGTCCCGGCCGGACTGCCGCGAAAGGCCCTGTCCGCGCGGACCGTCAGGCCGGCGCGCCCGGCCGCCGCCCCGACCGGTCCCGCCCCGGCCGCCCCCCCGGCGGACCCGTTCATCGAGACCCTGGCCGGGCAGGTGACGGCCTCGAGCCTCAACGCCACGGTCCAAACGCTCCAGGATTTCCAGACCCGGTACGCCTCGACGTCCAACTGCGAGGCGGCCGGGGAGGCCCTCTACGCGGCGTTCTCGGCCCTCGGCCTCGACGACGTCGCCTTCCAGACCTTCACCTTCGCCGGCTCCTACACTTCGCGCAACGTCGTCGCCGAGAAGACCGGTTCGACCTTCCCCGACGACATCTATATCGTCTGCGCCCACTACGATTCGACCTCGCCCTCGGCCACGCGGCTGACCCATGCCCCGGGGGCCGACGACAACGCCAGCGGCACGGCCGCCGTCCTCGAGGCGGCCCGGGTGTTGGCGCCCCACGAGCTCGACTATACCGTCCGTTTCATCGCCTTCTCGGCCGAGGAATGGGGCCTGTACGGCAGCCGGGCCTACGCGGCCGCCGCCCGAACGGCGGGCGAGCGCGTCCGCGGCGTCATCAACCTCGACATGATCGCCTACGCCGACGCCATGCCCGAGGACCTCCAGATCATCGTCAACCCGGCTTCGGAGTGGCTGGCCGACCTCTATCTGGGAGCGGCCGCGAGCTACGGGCCTCTCGCGGCCACCAAGACCGTGGACGCCTCCTTCGTCTACTCAGACCACTCGCCGTTCTGGGACACCAATTACCCCGCCCTGCTGGCCATCGAGGACGACCCGCTGACGAATCCCTACTACCACAAGACGACGGACACCTTGAGCACGCTCCAGCCGGACTTCTTCACGGCCTCGGCGCGGGCCTCGCTGGGGCTGCTGGCCGAGCTGGCCCAGCCGGTCAAGGCGGGTTACCCCGGCACGCCCACGGGCCTCCTGGCCATGTGGGAGGTCTACTACTCAATGTTCCGGTCACTGGCTACCGTCCACCTGACCTGGCGGGACCAGGCCGATGCGGCCGGCTACAACGTCTACCGGAGCTCGACCCCCCATCTCGGCTACGTCAAGCTCAACGCCGCGCCCATCGAGGGCCGGACGTTCACCGACGACACGGTCGTCGCCGAGGGGACCTACTATTACGTGGTCACGGCCGTCGGTCCCACCGGTCTGGAGAGCAACCGTTCGGCCGAGATCGTCCCGGCCGACTTTTTCATCGACGACGCGCCCCGTCCGGAGGCCCCGTGAAGCGCCGCGCCGCGCTTCTCGGTCTCGCAGGGGCCCTGGCGCTCGGCCTCGTCACGTCGGCGAAGGCCCAGAGCCTCAGCGTCTCGGCCGCCGGCGGCGGGATGTTCCCGTCGAACGGGCTCTATCGCGACATCTACGGCCGGAGCCTCGCCCTGGCCGGCGACCTCTGGCTCGACCTCAGGGGGCCGTTCGGCTTCACCGCGGGGTTCTCGGCCCTCTCCGACGACGGTGTGGCTTTAGGGCCGGACGACCTGTACGATGTGAAATTGACGAGGCGGACGGTCCCCGTCGTCGCCTATGGACGGTTCGGCGTCGGGCCCGTGACCGTCCGGGCGGGCGCCGGATTGGCCTTCCACCGCGTCGAGGAGACCTGGCGGACGGTCGATCTCGGCTTCACGGGCACGAAGACGGCGCCGCGCTTCCTGTTGGGCGCGTCCGTCAGGCTCATCGGACGGCTGTCGTTCACGGCCTACGCCACCTATGACCCCCTGCATATGAAAGAGGATCCTTATGCGAGCTCCGTCGACGTCGGCGGCCTGACCGCCGTCGCCGGCCTCGCCTGGCGCATATTCTGAGCCGCCCTTCACCAATCCCGTTCCCAGGAGGACCCATGACCGACGACAAGAAGAACCAGAGCCGGCGCGATTTCCTCAAGATCGGCGCCGCGGCCGGGCTCGGCGCGGCCGTGGCCGGGCTGGGCCTCAAAGCCGATGAACGCGGCGCCGCCCCGGGGGAGGGCCGCTCGCAGTTCCGGGCCCCGGCCCTGCCGTCGGTCAAGGTCGGCTTCGTCGGCGTCGGGGGCATGGGCTCGGCCCACGTCATGAACTACCTGAACATCGAGGGGGTCGAGATCAAGGCCATCTGCGACGTCCGCCCGGCCCACGTCGAGCGGGCCCAGAAGTGGGTCGTCGAGGCCGGACAGCCCGAGCCCAAGGGTTACTCCAAGGGCGAGCGGGACTTCGAGCGCATGTGCGAGACCGAGGACCTCGACCTGGTCATGACGGCGACCCCTTGGGAATGGCACGTCCCGGTGTGCCTGGCGGCCATGCGCAGCGGCAAGCACGCCGCGACCGAGGTCCCGGCGGCCATGTCGCTCGAGGACTGCTGGGCCCTGGTCGAGGCGGCCGAAAAATACGGGAAGCACTGCCAGATGATGGAGAACTGCTGCTACGACCGCGTCGAGCTCATGACCCTCAACTTGGTCCGCAAGGGCGTCCTCGGCGAGGTCCTCCACGCCGAGGCCGGCTACCTCCACGACCTGCGCGGGGTCAAGTTCGCCAACGAGGGGGAGGGGCTGTGGCGGCGGGCCTGGGCGGAGAAGCGCAACGGCAACCTCTATCCGACCCACGGCCTCGGCCCGGTGGCCCAGTGCCTGAACGTCAACCGCGGCGACGCCCTCGACTATATGGTCTCGATGAGCAGCCCGGCCCGCGGGCTCCACGAGTACGCCGTGGCCACGTTCGGGGCCGACTCCCCGCAGGCGAAGGAACGCTACGCCCTCGGCGACGTCAACACCAGCCTCATCAAGACCAAGCTCGGCAAGACCATCATCCTCATCCACGACACCAACCTGCCCCGGCCGTACACGCGCATCAACCTGGTCCAAGGGACCAAGGGCCTGGCCCACAAGTGGCCGGACCGGATCTACGTCGAGGGCCTGGCCGAGCAGCCCCACCGCTGGGACGACTTCGAGCGCTTCGCCGCCGAGCACGAGCACCCGCTCTGGAAGGCCATAGCGTCGAAGGGGGAGGGCAGGGGCCACGGCGGCATGGACTACATCGAGGACTACCGCCTCGTCCAGTCCCTGCTCAAAGGCGAGCCCCTCGACCAGGACGTCTACGACGCCGCGGCCTGGAGCGCCATCGTCGGGGCCAGCGTCCTGAGCGTCGCGGCCAAGGGCCGGCCGGTGGCCATCCCCGACTTCACGCGGGGGAAATGGAAGACCAATCCGCCCCTCGGGATCATCGAGGCCTAGAACCCGATCCTTTTGCGATGCGCTTGACAAACGGCGTTCCCGGCTTATAATGAAACTGTGAAAACCAAAAGAGTTTCCAAAGTATCTGCGCCGTCCGGGCGGCCGGGGAGGCCCCGGGCCGCGGCGGACGGGGCCGTCCGGGACCGGGTCCTGGCCGCCGCCCGGGCCCTGTTCCTCGAGCGGGGCTTCCTGGGGACGACCGCCGACGACATCGCCGCCGAGCTCGGCATCAGCAAGGCCACCCTCTACCGGACGTTCCGGAGCAAGGAGGACATCCTGCGGGCCGTCGTCCGCCGGAACATGGAGGAGGTCCTGGCCGGCGTCGAAGCCATCCTCCGGGACGGCGCGCTCGGATTCGTCGAGCGCATGGCCGCCCTGTTCGGCCACCTGGCCGGCGAGATCTCCCGATTCGGGCCGCTCCTGGCCCGCGACATGCGGCGGGCCGCCCCCTCGGTCTGGCGCGAGGTCCACGAGTTCCGCCAGGACAAGATCCTCCGGAACTTCCGCCTCATCCTCGAGTCGGGCCGCCGCGACGGTTATTTCCGGTCCGACGTCGACGCCGACCTCGTCCTGCGGATGTTCCTCGAGCTCGTCCAGCGGCTGGTCACGCCCGAGGAGGTCCGCCGCACCGGCCGGTCCCCGGCCGACCTGTTCGGATCGGTCATCAAGGTCTTTTTCCAGGGCATCCTGACGGACCGGGGCCGCGGCGACTTCGCCGCCGCGACGCCGGCCCTGTTCGAGCCCCGCAAGGAGGGCCGCACATGAATCGCAAGCTCGCGACGCTCGGCCTGGCCGTGCTGGCCGGCTGGGCCTGTTCGAACGGACGGGAACGGGGCCTCATCGCCGCTTCGGGCACCATCGAGGCCGTCGAGGTCCGCGTCGCCGCCAAGGTCCCGGGATAGGTCCTCGAGCTGGCCGTCGAGGAAGGGGCCCGGGTCGAGGCCGGCGCGGTCCTGGCGACCATCGACCACGCCTCCCTCGACATCCAGCTCCGCCAAGCCCAGGCCTAGCCCTGGCCGAGGCCCAATTGGCCCTGCTCGTCGAAGGGGCCCGGGCGGAGGACATCCAGCAGGCCCGGGCCGTCCTGCGCCAGGCCGAGGCCGGCCTCAAGGTGGCCACGGACGACGCCGTCCGGATGCGCGAGCTGGCCCGGACGGGGAGCGTCACCCCCAAGCAGAGGGACGACGCGGAGGCCCGGCTGACCGTCGCCGAGACCCAGCGGTCCGCGGCGGCCGAAGCCGTGCGCAAGCTCGAGCGGCTGGCCCGCCCCGCCGAGGTCCGGGCCGCCGAGGCCGGGGCCGCCCAGGCCGGCGCGGCCGCGGACCTGCTGGCCAAGACGATCGCCGACGCGACGGCCGTCGCGCCCGCGGGCGGCGTCGTCACCCACAAGGCCGTCGAGGCCGGCGAGACCGTCACGCCCGGCGCGACCCTGTTCACCGTGGCTGACCTCGCCCGCGTCCACGTCATGATCTACGTCAACGAGGTCGACCTGGGCCGGTCCGGCTCGGCGACCCGGTCGAGGTCCGGATCGACGCCTTCCCGGAGCGCGCCTTCGAGGGCCGCGTCACCCACATCTCCCCGGAAGCCGAGTTCACGCCCGAGAACGTCCAGACCAAGGACGACCGGGTCAAGCTCGTCATCGGCGTCAAGGTCGAGATCCCCAATCCGGACGGCGCGCTCAAGCCCGGCCTGCCCGCCGACGCCGTCGTCCGCGCCGTCCCGGCCGGGCGCTGAGGGGACGGGAGGGGGAGAGGATGCCCGCGCCCGCCGTCGAGACCCGGGGCCTGGCCCGTTCCTTCGGGACCGTCGAGGCCGTCCGGGCCCTGGACCTGACCATCGGGGAAGGGGAGATGTTCGCCCTGGTCGGCCCCGACGGGGCCGGCAGGACAACCGTCATCCGCATGCTCTGCGGGCTCCTGCCGCCGACCGCCGGCCGGGCCTCGGTCCTCGGGCACGACGTCGTCGCCGACCCGGCCGGCCTCAAGAGCCGGATCGGGTATTTCTCGCAGAAGTTCAGCCTCTACGGCGACCTGACCGTCGACGAGAACATCGAGTTCTTCGCCGAGGCCCACCTCGTCCGGGACTTCCGCCCCCGGCGCGAGGAGCTCCTCGCGTTCACTCGCCTGGCCCCGTTCCGCGACCGGCTGGCCGACCGCCTCTCGGGCGGCATGAAGCAGAAGCTGGCCCTGGCCTGCGCCCTCGTCGCCTCGCCCCGCATCGTCTTCCTCGACGAGCCGACGACGGGCGTCGACGCCGTCTCGCGCCGCGACTTCTGGAAGATCCTGTCGAGCCTGCTGCGGTCGGGCATCACGGTCGTCATGACGACGCCTTACATGGACGAGGCTGAGCGCTGCACGCGCGTCGGCCTCCTGGCCGGCGGCCGCCTGCTCGCGGCCGACACGCCGGCGGCCGTCAAGCGGCTCATGCGCGGCACGGTCGTCGAGATCGTCTGTCCCGAGATCCGCCGGGCCTTCTCTATCCTCAAAGGCCTGCCCGGCGTCCGCGAGGTCCAGCTGTTCGGCGACCGGCTCGACGCCGTCGTCGACGACCCGGACCGGGAGATGCCGCGCCTCGAGGCCGCCCTGGCGGCGGCCGGCATCCCCATCCTCCAGCGCCGGACCCTGGCGCCGTCGCTCGAGAACGTCTTCATCTCCGTCACCCGGGAGGGACAGGTCCCCGCGGGGGCGGCCCCGGGAGGTCGAACATGAGCCGGAAGCTCCTCAAGGTCCTCACGGTCCTGGCCCTGCCGGTGGCCGCGGCGGCCGCTCTCGCTCGACGAGGCCGTCGCCGCCGGGTTGGCTTCGAGCCCGGCCCTGCACGCCTCGCGGATGAAGGCCGAGGCCTCCGCGGCCCGGGCCCGCGAAGTCGCGGCCGGGCGCCTGCCCTCGTTCCGGCTCGGGGCCGGCTACACGCGCCTCAGCGAGGTGCCGCCCTTCCAGGTGACGCTGCCTATCTCGCCGGTCCCCATCGTCGTCTCTCAGAACTACTTCAACAACTGGAACCTCCGCCTGTCGGTCCAGCAGCCCCTGTTCACCGGCTTCCGTCTCGAAGCCGGCGCCGACCTGGCCAAGGACCGGGCCGAGCTCGTCTACGCGGTCAAAAACGCCTACTGGGGGCTGGCCAAGGCCCTCCAGGTCGAGGCCGTCGTCCGGAAGAACGTCCGGCAGGTCGCCGAACGCCTCAAGGACGTCCGGGCCTTCTTCGAGCAGGGCCTGCTCGTCCGCAACGAGGTCCTGAGGGCCGAGCTCCAGCTGTCCAACGCCGAGCTCATGGCCATCGACGCCCGGGACGGCGTCGAGGTCGCCCGGACGGCCCTGGCCAGCCTGATCGGCCTGCCCCTCGATGCGGAGATCGAGCCCATGACCACGGCCGAAAGCCATGCCGCCCGCGGGCCCGAAGCCGCCCCCGCGGCGCTCATCGACAAGGCCCTGCAGGACCGGCCCGAGCTGCGGGCGGCGGACCTCCGCGTCCGGGCCTCGGAAGCGGGCCTGAAGGCGGCCCGGGCCGGCTTCTATCCCCAGGTCGCGCTGGCCGGCAACTACTATTACCTGCGGCCCAATGCCCGCTTCATGCCGGCCCTCGACAAGTTCAAGGGCACCTGGGACGTCGGCCTGGCCGTCTCGTTCGACCTCTGGAACTGGGGCCAGACGAAGAGGCAGGCCGAGCAGGCCAAGGCCCAGGCGGCCCAGGCCCGGGACGCCCGGGCCCTCCTCGAGGACCAGGCCGTCCCGGAGGTCACCCAGAGCCGCCTGGCCCTGGCCCGGGCCCGCGAGAAGACCGTCGTCGCGGCCGCCGCCGTCGTCCAGGCCGACGAGAACCTGCGACTGGTCCGCGTGCGGTTCCGGCAGGGCGTGGCCCTCAACACCGAGGTCCTGGACGCCGAGGTCTTCCTGCTCCAGGCCCGGCTGGCCCGCGCCCAGGCCGGCATCGACCACGTCCTGGCCCTGGCCCGCCTGGAGAAGGCGCTCGGGGAGTGAGGCGGGGAGAGGGGACGGGGGAAGCGCCGTGACGGACAAGGCCATCGAGGTCAGGCCGCTCGTCAAGCGCTTCGGCGTCTTCACGGCGGTCGAAGGCGTCACGTTCGACGTCGAACGGGGGGCCATCTTCGGTTTCCTCGGGGCCAACGGGGCCGGTAAGTCGACGACCATCCGCATGCTCTGCGGCCTGCTCGACCCGACCTCCGGCACGGCCACGGTCGGCGGCCACGACATCCGTCGCGAGCCCGAGCGGGTCAAGCGGGCCATCGGCTACATGTCGCAGCGCTTCTCGCTCTACGACGACCTGACCGTGGCCGAGAACATCCGCTTCTTCGGCGGCGCCTACGGACTCTCGGCCAGGGACGTCGGGGCCCGCCTGCCCTGGGTCCTGGAGATGGCCGGGCTCGTGGGGCGTGAGCGCAGCCTGACCCGGACGCTCTCGGCCGGCTGGAAGCAGCGCCTGGCCCTCGGCTGCGCCGTCCTCCACGAGCCGGGCATCGTCTTCCTCGACGAGCCGACGGGCGGCGTGGATCCGGCCTCGCGGCGCCGCTTCTGGGAGATCATCAACGGCCTGTCCGATCGGGGCATGACCGTCTTCGTCACGACCCACTACCTCGACGAGGCCGAGTACTGCAACGACATCCGCCTCATCCACGCCGGGCGCATCGTCGCCGGCGGCAGTCCCCGGGAGCTCAAGACCGCGGTCATCGGCCATCCCATCCTCGAGGTGGCCGCCGACCGGACCGTCGAGGCCATGGAGATCCTCCAGAAGGAGCCCTGGGTCGTCGACACCTCGATCTTCGGCACGGCCTTCCACGTCGGCGTCGCCGACGAGGCCGAGGGCCGCCGGCTCGTCCGGGAGCGCCTGGAGCGGGCCGGCATCGCGGTCACGCGGGTCGAGCGCATCGTGCCCTCGCTCGAGGACGTCTTCATCCACAAGATCGAGGAGGGCCGGCCGGCAGGCCGGGGGAGGGGCGGGCATGATCCCCGCATCCCTGTTCCGTTTGCGGGCCGTCGTCCGCAAGGAGCTCCGCCAGATCGGGCGGGACGCCCTGTCGCTGGCCTTCATGGTCTTCCTGCCGGGCTTCATGCTCCTGATGTTCGGCTTCGCCCTCAACTTCGACGTCAAGCACATCCCCCTGGCCGTCGTCGACCAGGACGGCAGCCGGGCCAGCCGCGACCTCGTCGACAAGTTCCGCACGACCGAGTATTTCGACCTCAAGGCCGTCCTGCCGGAGACCGCGGCCGTCGACGCGCTCATGGCCCGGGAGGAGGTCCGGGTCGCCCTGGTCGTCCCGCCGGACTCCGCCGAGGACCTCCTGGCCGGGCGGAGCCCCTCGGTCCAGGTCCTCGTCGACGGCTCGAACGCCATGAGCGGCTCCACGGCCGCCGGCTACATCGGGGCCATCCTCCAGGCCATTCCCAGAGGATCACGATGGAGGCCCTGGCCCGCCGAGGCGCCGCCACCGTGGCCCTGCCCGTGACGGCCGAGGTCCGGGTCTGGTACAACCCCGAGCTCCGCAGCCGCAATTTCATGGTCCCGGGCGTCCTGGGCCTCATCCTGATGATCATGACCATCTCGCTGGCCTCGATGGGCATCGTCCGGGAGAAAGAAGCCGGGACGATGGAGCAGCTCATCGTCACGCCCATCCGGCCGTACCAGCTCATCGTCGGCAAACTCCTGCCGTTCGTCCTCATCGGCCTCGTCGAGGCGTCCTTCGTCACGGCCGTGGCCGATTTCTGGTTCGCCGTGCCGGTCCGGGGCAGCTTCCCGGTCCTCCTGGCCGTCTGCCTGGCCTTCATGTTCAACACCCTCGGTTACGGCCTGTTCATCTCGACCATCTCGGAATCCCAACAGCAGGCCATGTTCACGACCGTCTTCTTCGTCATGCCCATGATCCTGCTCGGCGGCTTCGTCTTCCCCGTCGAGAACATGCCGCCGTTCTTCCAGGCCGTCTCGCGCCTCGTCCCGACGCGTTACTTTTTCGTCAGCATCCGCGGCATCATGCTCCGGGGCGCGGGCTGGCCGGAGCTCTGGGACCAGGTCGCCTGGCTGGCCGGGCTCGGCACGGTCATCCTGGGCCTGAGTATCGCCCGCTTCAAGAAGAAGCTCGATTGACAGCCGCGGCGGGACCGGGCTATAAGAGCCCCATGGCCCTCCTCTCCGCGCCCGTCCCGCCGGCGAACCGGACGGGACGCTCGGGAGGGCGCGCCCGTCTGCGGGCCCTGGCCCTGCTCGTCCTGGCCGCCGCGGTCGGCTCGTGCCGGCCGGGACCGGCCCGCGCCACGCAGGCCGGGGACCGCCTCCGGTACCGCCGTCCCGCCGCCGATTGGAACGAGGCCCTGCCGGTCGGTAACGGCCGCCTGGGGGCCATGGTCTTCGGCGGGCCCGATCGCGAGCTCCTCCAGCTCAACGAGGAGACGCTCTGGGCCGGCTCTCCCGTCGACAACAACAATCCCGGCGCCCTGGCCAACCTGCCGCGCATCCGGGAGGCCCTGTTCGCCGGCCGGTACGCCGAAGCTTCGGCCCTGGCCGAGAGATACCTTTTAGGGACGCCGCCCCGCATCCGCTCCTACCAGTCCCTCGGCGACCTCGCGATCGAGCTCGAGGGCGTCCGGGCCGGGGCCGGATACGAGAGGTCCCTCGACCTCGGGGACGGCGTGGCCGCGGTCGTCTGCGAGACCGCGGCGGGAGAGGCGGTCCTTCGCGAGGTCCTGGCTTCGGCCGTCGACGACGTCCTGGCCGTGCGCGTCGCGGTGGCCCGCGGAGGCCGGATCAACGGCACGGTCCGGCTGGGCCGGGCCAGGGACGCCTCGACGGCCGCCGACGGTCCTCGCGGTCTCGTCCTCGCCGGCCGCATCGTCGACGCTCCCGATCCACTCAGCGGGCCGGGTGGCGGGCACATGCGCTTCGCCGCCCGGCTCGAGGCCCTGGCCGAGGGCGGACGCGTCGCGGCTTCGGACGGGGCCCTCCGCGTCGAGAATGCCCGGGCCGTGACCCTCCTGCTCGCGGCGGCCACCGATTACGATCCGGAGCGCCTGGCCCTCGATCCCGGCGTCGATCCCGTCGCCAAGGCCGCGGCGACGGTCGCCGCGGCGGTCCGGCGCCCGTGGGCGGAGCTTCGGGCCCGTCACGTCGCCGAGCACCGCGCGCTCTACGACCGGGTCGCGCTCGCCCTCGGCCGTCCTTCCGCCGCCTCCGGCCTGCCGACCGACGAGCGTCTGGAGCGGGTCAGGGCCGGGGCCGACGATCCCGCCCTGGCCGCTCTGTATTTCCAGTACGGGCGCTACCTCCTCATGGGCTCGTCGCGCCGGCCGGCCGTGCTGCCGGCCAACCTCCAGGGGATCTGGAACCGGGACTTCGAGGCCGCCTGGAACTCCGATTTCCACACCAACATCAACCTGCAGATGAACTACTGGCCGGCCGAGGTGGCCAACCTGCCCGAGACGGTCGCTCCCCTCGCCGACTTCATCCGGCGCCTGACCGTCCCCGGCGCCGTGACCGCCCGCAATACCTACGGCACGGCGGGTTGGACGCTCCACCATCTGACCGATCCCTTCGGCCGCACGGGCGTCGCCGACGGCGTCTGGGGCGTCTCGCCCATGGCCGGCCCGTGGCTGACCTTCCCGCTCTGGGACCATTACGAGTTCACGGCCGACACGGGCTTCCTGCGCGACGTCGCCTATCCCGTCATGAGAGGCGCCGCGGAGTTCGTGGCCGGATTCCTCGTCCCGTCCCCGGACGGGTCCCTGGTCACGGCCCCGTCCCATTCGCCGGAGAACGCCTACCTCGATCCCAGGACCGGCCGGCCCGAATCTTTGACCTACGCCGCGACGATCGACGTCGAGATCGCCCGGGCCCTGTTCGACCGCTGCATCCGGGCCGCGACGGTCCTGGGCGTCGACGCCGAGTTCGCCGCCCGCCTCGGCGAGCTCGAACGGCGCCTGCCGCCTCTCCGGACAGGGAAGCACGGCAACCTCCGGGAATGGATCGAGGACTACGACGAGGCCGAGCCGGGACACCGCCACATGTCGCATCTGCTGGCCCTCTATCCCCTGGCCCAGATCACGCCGGAGACGCCGGAGCTGTTCGAGGCGGCCCGGCGGACGCTGGCCCGGCGACTCGCCCACGGCGGTGGGCAGACCGGCTGGAGCCGGGCTTGGATCGTCAGCTTCTACGCCCGCCTCCTCGACGGGGAGTCGGCCCACGCGAACCTCCTGACGCTCCTGCGCCGGTCCACGCTGACGAACCTCTTCGACACCCACCCGCCCTTCCAGATCGACGGCAACTTCGGCGGCGCGGCGGGCCTCGCCGAGATGCTCGTCCAGTCCCACCGCGGGTTCATCCAGATCCTGCCGGCCGTCCCCGCGGCCTGGCCCGAGGGCCGTTTCCGGGGGCTGCGGGCCCGCGGCGGGTTCGAGATCGACGCGGCTTGGCGCGACGGGCGGGTGGTCGAACTGCGCGTGCGCTCGACGGCGGGCGGCCGGCTGAGGCTGCTCGATCCCTTCGGCGGCCGCGCGTTCGAAGCGGCCGGCGCGGAACCGGCCGAGGCCCGGCCCCGCGGCGGCATGATCGAGATCGAGACCCGCCCGGGCCAGGAGATCGTCTATTCGACGACGATCTCGTCGGTGAAAAGCCAGGCCTTGCCGCCCGCCCCGTAGTGCCAGTCGGGGACGGTCCCGACAGAGCGGGCCAGGACCCGGACGAACCGGACCCTCCGCGGCTCGAACCGGGCCGCGAAGGCCTTGACCGTAACGGCGGCCTCCCGCTCCGGCACGTCGTTCGCGACCGTGGCCACCGTCTCGAACTCCCGGCCGTCCTCCGAGACCGCGAACTCGACGGCTGTCGGCAGGAAGATCCACGAGTTGATGTTCTGCAGGCCGCGCGTCGTCAGTCCCCGGACGTCCCGGGCCTTCCCCAGGTCGACGACGGCCTCGAGGTCGACGCCCTCGAAGCCCTGCCAGCGGCCGTCGGCGGCGTCCTTGGTGCCGAGAAGGCCGTCGGTCAGGGCCGCCTCCCCGCCGCCGTCGTACTTCGGGCTGAAGGGCGAGCCCAAAACGGGCCGGAGGCCCGAGGCGAGATGGACGACGTACGTCTCAGCCGAGACGGCCGGGCTGAGCCGCGTCCCGGCCTCGAAGGCGGCTGCCCGGACCTCCGTGGTCCGCCGGACGGCGAAGGACCCGCGGTAGCGCTTGGACGAAGGCGACGGGTCCCGGCCGTCGGTCGTGTAGCGGATGTCCGGGCCGGGAATCTCCGTCCGCAGGGCCACGGAGATCCTCCGGGCCTTCGGCTCGGCGCCGGCTCCGACGGCCACGAGGAAGGCGCTCCGGGCGGCGTTCAGCCCGGCGGCGTCGTAGCGGGCGAACAGCTCCTGGACCCGGGCCGCGAAGCCGGCCCAGTCACGCGCCTCCTTCGGCGACCAGACGGCCTCGGCCAGGGCGGCCAGGCGCGGCAGGGCCATGTATTCGGCGTGGCGGCCCTCGCCGACGTACTCTGTCCATAGGTTGGCCTGCCCGCCGAGGACGCGCCGGGCCTCGTCGGCCGTGAGCTCCGCCGGCACGGGCTCGAACGCGTAGACCTTCGACAGGGGCACGTAACCGCCGATGGCCAACGGCTCTTGGGCCGGCGGCCCCTGGTAGTAATCGATATAGCAGTGCGAGGTCGGGGACATGACGACGTCGTGGCCGGCCCTGGCCGCGGCGATGCCGCCCTCGGTGCCGCGCCAGGACATGACAGTGGCCCCCGGGGCCAGACCGCCCTCGAGGATCTCGTCCCAGCCGACGAGTCGCTTGCCGAGGCCGTCGAGGATGCGCTCGACGCGCCGCACGAAATAGCTCTGGAGTTCCTTCACATCGGCCAGCTTCTCGGCCTTCATCCGGGCCCGGCACTTGGGGCATCGGGTCCACTCGGCCTTGTCGACCTCGTCGCCGCCGATGTGGATGTACGGCCCGGGGAAGAGGGCGGCCACCTCGGCCAGGATGTCGGCGAGCACGGCGAAGGTCCTGTCGTTGCCGGGACAGAAGACGTCCGTGATCGGCCAATAGCCGCCCGGCGGGACGGTGAACGGGCCGCCCGTGCACGACAGCTCCGGGTAGGCGGTCAGGGCCGCCTTGGCGTGTCCGGGCATCTCGATCTCGGGCACGACCGTGATGTGGCGGGCGGCGGCGTAGGCGACGACCTCGCGGATGTCGTCCTGGGTGTAGAAACCCCCGTAGGTCGCGGCCTCGCCCGGCCTTTGCGGCTCGCGGGCGTTCCAATGGTCGTTCTCGCGGTCCACGCGCCAGGCGCCGATCTCGGTCAGCCGCGGGTACATCTTGATCTCGACGCGCCAGCCCTGGTCGTCGGTCAGGTGCCATTGGAAGGTGTTGAGTTTGTGGAGGGCCAGGATGTCGATCCAGCGCAGGACGAAGTCCTTGGGGAAGAAGTGGCGGGCGCAGTCGAGCAGGGCGCCGCGCCAGGCGAAGCGCGGCCGGTCCTCGACCGCGACGCAGGGCACGGTCAGCGGCCCGGCCCCCGGCGACCCCGACGGGCGCTCGATCGAGGGCGGCAGGAGTTGCCGCAGGGTCTGGACGCCGTAGAAGAGGCCGGCCGGCGCCGCGGCCCGCACCAGGAGGCTGTCCGGGGAGACGTCCAGGAGGTATCCCTCGGGGCCCAGCCGGGCCGCGAGGTCCTCGAGGCGAAGGACGACGGTTCCCGCGGGCGCCGGCGAGCCGGCGGCCGCTCCCGGAACGGTGTCCAGCGGCAGGTCGAGTCCCGTGCCCCGTTCGAGGAGGTCCTCGAGCGCGGCGGCCACGGGCACGGCCCCGGGCTGGTCCTCGGGAACGAGGAGCCGTGTGGCCGGACCGACCGTGAACGCGCCCGCCCGGGCCGCGAGCGAGAGGGGCGCCGGAACGACGGCGGGCCCGGCCGGCGCTTTGACGGCCGGGGCGGTCGAGCAGGCCGCGGCCAGGACGGCCGCTCCCATGCCGGCCGCGAGGGATATCCGGAAAGAAGGCTTCGGGACCATGGGACGACCTCCTGTCGGGGGATCCGCGGTTGGGGAGTGTAGTCATCCGCGGGGAGGGAAGTCAAGGCGGGGCGGTTTGACGGCTGGCCGTGTTGACATCCCTCTCGGCGGCGGTCTATCATCCCTCCATCCGCCCGCGGAGGGAGAGCACGCCATGCGCAAGTCGACCGTCCTCCTCGTCCTTCTGGTGAGCCTGGGGGCCTGGGCTTGCAAGGGCGGCCGGACGGCCGCGCCCGCGCCGCCGGGAGAGAAGGCCGCGGCCGGCCCCTTCGTCAAGGTCGAGGACGGCCGCTTCACCCTCGACGGGAAGCCCCACTATTTCGTCGGGGCCAACTTCTGGCAGGGCATGAACCTTGCCGTCGACGGCCCCTCCGGGGACCGGCCCCGTCTCCTGCGCGAGCTCGACCGCCTGGGCGGCCTCGGCGTCACCAATCTGCGGGTCATGGCCTCCTCCGAAGGCCCCAACACCGAGCCCTACCGCATGGTCCCGGCCCTGATGACGGCTCCCGGCGAGTACGACGGCAGCGTCCTCGACGGCCTCGACTTCCTGCTGGCCGAGATGGGCAAACGGGGGATGAGGGCGGTCATGGTCCTCAACAACTTCTGGCAATGGTCGGGGGGCATGGCCCAATACGTCTCCTGGAAGGAACATTCGCCCATCCCGTATCCCGGCGATTATGAGAAATTCATCGCCTACGCGGCCAGGTTCTACGGCTACCCGGAGTGCCAGGACTGGTTCCGGGACCACATCGCCATGGTCGTCGGCCGCATCAATCCCTATACCGGCCGCAAGTACCGGGATGACCCGGCCGTGTTCTCCTGGGAGCTGGCCAACGAGCCGCGGCGCTACCCGCAGAGCTGGATCGACGAGACCGCGGCCTACATCCATTCGCTCGACCCCAACCACCCGGTCACGACCGGATCCGAGGGCGCCCCTCCCGGCGAGCCGGGTCAGGACTTCACCGCCACCCACCGCTCGCCGGGCATCGACTACGCGACCATCCACATCTGGCCGCAGAACTGGGACTGGTACGACCCCAAGCGGCCGGCGACCTACAAGGCCGTGGCCGAGCCCCGGGCCGCCGCCTATTTCCGCAAGCTGGCCGACGAGACCAAGGCCCTGGGCAAGCCCCTCGTCCTCGAGGAGTTCGGCCTGGCCCGGGATTGGGCCAGCCGGAAGAACAACCTCGACCCGGCCTCGACGACGGCGACCAAGGACCTCTATTACGCCGCCCTGTACGCGCTCGTCGAGGAGTCCGTCGCCTCCGGCGGCCCTTGCCAGGGCGATAACTTCTGGGCCTGGGCGGGGGAGGCCCGGCCGGGCATGTCCTGGGTGGGCGATCCGCCCCACGAGCCGGCCGGATGGTACTCCGTCTACGACGCCGACCTCTCGACGCTGGCCCTGATCCGGGCCCACGCCGCGGCGGTCGCCGGGCGGACGCGATGACCCGGTCCGACACCATCGTCGTCGCCGCCGACTGGGCCCCCATCCGGGCTCTCGAGCCCGTTTTCACCCGGACGCCCGAAGCGGTCTACGGCGACCTATTGCCCGTCCTGAGGGCGGCCGATCTGCGCCTGGTCAACTGCGAGTGCGCCCTGACCGCGGCCCGCCGGCCGGTCTGGAAGAGCGGGGCCGTTTTCAAGGGCCTGCCGGGCCACGTCGCGGGCCTCACGGCCGTCCCGTTCGAGGCCGCCACCCTGGCCAACAACCACGTCTTCGACTACGGCCTCGAGGGCTTTCGCGAGACGCTCGACGTCCTCCGCCGCGCCGGCGTCCGGACGGTGGGCGCCGGCCCGACCCTCGACGAAGCCGCCGCCCCGCTCGAGCTGACGGCCGGCGGCACCCCGGTCACCGTGCTGGCCTTCGGCGAAGGGGAGGACCTGACGGCCTCGACCGGCGGCCCCGGGGTCTGCGGCTGGGAGATCGACCGCCTCGCGGCCGAGATCCGCAAGGCCAAGGCGCGCGGCCGGTTCGTCGTCGTCGTGGCCCACGCCGGGCTCGAGTACATCCCTTTCCCGCCGCCCTACGTCGTCGCCGCCTACCGGGCCCTCTCCGACGCGGGAGCCGACGCCGTCGTCGGCCACCATCCCCACGTGCCGCAAGGACTGGAGACGCGGAGCGGCCGGCTCATCGCCTACAGCCTGGGCAACTTCGCCTTCTTCCAGCTCTCCGACCTCTATTACAGGAAGGCCGGCTTCCTCCTCGAGCTCCGCGTCCGCGGCGGCCGGCTGGCCTCCCACACCGTCCATCCCTACCGCATCTCGGAGTCGGGCCTTCGCTCGCTCCGGGGGAATGAATCGGCGGCGTTCCGGAGGACGCTCGGGCGCATCTCCCGGCCTCTCCGCAGCAAGGGTGGGGTGGAGGCGGCCTGGCAGGCCTATCTGGCCTATTACGGTCCCGAGGGCTTCAAAGCCGAGGTCCGCGGCATCCTGGACCGGATGGAGACCGAGCCGCGCAAGGGGGCGGCCATGTTCCGCAACCGGATCACGACCCTCCAGCACCGCGAGCTCTGGCGCGACGCCCTGACCCGGTCCATGGCCGGGAAGCCGGCGCGCGTCCCGGCGGACCTGGCGGGGACCGTCCGGGAGTGGTTCACCCGGACCGTGCCCGGCGGCCCGGCTCAGAGACCGTAGCGCCGGCCGGCCGCTTCGACGATGGCCCCGATGAGACGCCGATAGTCCTCGTCCTCGCCGAGCGGCGAGCCGTGGTAGAGGGTGTAGATCTGCGGCGACCAGCTCTTGTGCGGCTTGAGGCCGGGGATGCCGTTGACCTCGATGATGCGCAGGCGGCCGGCCCGGTCGACGCGCATGTCGATGCGGATGTGGTCGAGGCAGCCCATGGCCTCGGCGGCGGCGTCGCCCAGCGCCTGGGCCTCCTTCGTCCGTTCCCCGGCCAGGCCGACCTTGGTCAGCCCGACGCCGCGGAGGTCGCTCCGCAGGATGCGGTAGTTGCGGAAGTGGCTGTCCTCGACCGTGACCTGTCCCGGCAGGACCTCCCGCGTCCGGCCGTTGCCGAGGACGAGGGCCGTGTACTCGTCGCCCGGCAGGAACTCCTCGACCAGGGCCGGCTCGTCGAACTCCTTCTCGACGAAGGCGACCCGGCGCCGGAGCTCCGACTCGTCGTGGACGACGCTCTCGTCGGAGATGCCGACCGAGCGCGATTCGCAGATGGGTTTGACGAAGGCCGGGTAGGTGACGGACGAGGCGTCGTCCCCGGAGCGCAGGAGAACGTGAGAGGGGACGGCCACGCCGGCCGCGGCCAGGATCTCGTGGGTCCGGAACTTGTCGATCATGGCCTTCATGGTCCGGCTGTCGGAGCCGATGTAGGGAATGCCGCGCTCGTCGAAGACGTCGGCCACCCACAGACCTTCGGCGTTGCGGCCGATGAAGGCTTCGTTCGGGGTGATGTGGTAGAGGGCGCTCCAGGCGATGTCGAAGTCGGGCTTGTCGACGAGGCGGAGGAACTCGGCCTCGTCGTTGACATAGGCGATGCGCGTCGGGTGGCCGAGGGATCCGCAGGCCTGGCGGACGGACTCGGTGACCTTCATGTCCCCCCAGCCCTGGGCATCGCCGCCGGGTCCGGTCAGCAGCAGGATCTTCATGAACGTCTCCTCAGAACAGCGTGGGGATATGGGTGTAGTCGAGCAGGGCCCGGGCCGTCGCCGGCGAGACGGGCTCGAGCCGGCGGGCCACGGCCCGCCGCTGGCTTTCGGCCAAGGCGACCTTGGAGACGACCTCGACCGTGACGGCAGAAGGGATCGCTCCGGCGAACGCGTCGTCGTCCAGTCCGGCCGTCAGCCCCGCGACGAGCCGCTCGTTCGGGTCGAGGATCCGGACAGGGGGGGCTCCGGCCAGGCGCTCGAAGGCCCGGCCGAACTCGGCGGCGACGTAGCCGTAGTGGGTGCAGGCCAGACCGGCGAGAGGCGCGGGGCCGGCCGGCCCCGCTTCGAGGGCGCGGGCGACGCAGGCCTCGACGAGGCCGGGCAGGGCGTCGGCGTCGGGGTCCCTGTCGATGGCCGCGGCCAAGCCGTGGCAGGCGACCGCCCGGACGCGCCGGGGGTCGATGCCCCGGGCGGCCAGCCGGCGGACGTGCTCGCCCGACGCGACCGTCGTCCTGGTCCCGAAGAGGACGAGCGTCGCCGCCGGGTCCCCGGAAAGGGCCTCGGCGAAGAGCTCGACGCCGGCGTCGACGATGCCGGTCACGGGCGCGACGGGGGAGCGGGCAAAGTCCGTCTTTTCGTAGACGACCGACAGGGTGTTGCAGGCGATGACGACGAGATCGGGCCGGTAGCGGGCCATGGCCGCCAGGGCCCGGTCGAACACGGCCGCCCGTGCGGCGTCGCCGGGGAGGTCGTTGTAGCCGCGGCCCTCGTCGGGCCAGGCGTTGACGTAGACGAGATCGAACCGCCGCCCGCCGCCCGCCGTCCGCAGCCGCCGTTCGAGCCCGGCGCAGATGGACAGGCCGCCGAGGCCGGAGTCGGTCAGGACGACGCGCCCGTCGCGGTCGGGGCCGATGACGTCGAGCAGGGTCGTCATTCGGCGGCTGTCCGGAAGTCCCGGCGGACCTCGTCGAGGAGAGCGGGCTCGGTGAGCAGGCGGTAGCCGGCCCGGGCCAGGAAGTAGACGCCGTCGAGGAGGGCCCGTTCGCCGCCCTCGCCGGCCGCGGCCCGGGCGAACTCCTCGGTATGGATGGGCGCGTCGGCGGCCTTGACCATCGGCTCGATGGTGGGCACGGCCCAGGAGACGTTGGCCAGGTCGGTCGAGCCGTAGGCGTCCCGGAACCGGCGGGGCCCGAGCCGGCCGCGCTCCTCGAACAACCCGGCGAAGAGGTCCTCCAGAACGGCGTTGCGCTTGAAGGTCGTGACGCCGGGTCCCGGTTCGGTGATCTCGACCCGGCAGCCGGCGGCCGCCGCGGCGTCCCGGGCCAGGCAGGAGGCGTGCTCGGCCAGGCTGTCGAGCTTGGCCATGGCGTCGGCCCGCAGGGAGAACCGGCCCCGGGCGTAGTCGGGGACGATGTTGGGCGCCTCGCCGCCGGCCTCGATGATGCCGTGGAAGAGCGTCCCCGGCGGGAGCTTCGTCCGCGGCAGGACGGCCGCGTGATAGAAGTCGACCAGGGCGTCGAGGGCGTTGGCCCCGGCCCCGGGCGCGGCCGCGGCGTGGGCCTTGCGGCCGAAGAACTCGACGACGAAGGTCCGCCGGGCCATGGCCTGGCAGATGACGGAGTCGAGCGCGTGGGGATGGATCTGGAGGACGGCGTCCGAGCCGGCGAAGACGCCGTCCCGGACGAGGCGGACCTTGCCGCTCCCTTTTTCCTCGGCCGGCGTGCCGACGACCTCGACCGTGCCGGGCGTTCCGGGAGGGAGGACGGCGCCGAGGACGACGGCGGCGTAGACGCCGGCCGCGCCGATGATGTTGTGCCCGCAGGCGTGCCCCAATCCGGGCAGGGCGTCCATCTCGGCCGTGAAGGTCACGCGCGGCCCGCCGTCCGCGCCGGAGCGGACGGCCCGGAAGGCCGTCGGATAGGAGGACAGGTTCTCCGTGACGGCGAAGCCCTCGGCCGCGAGCGTCGCCCGGAGAAGGCGCGAGGTGGCGTGCTCCTCGAAGGCCAGCTCGGGCTCGGCGTGGATGCGGCGGCTGAGGCCGAGGATGGCGGCGCGGCGCTCCTCGACGGCGGCGGCGATCCGGTCCTTGATGTCCATAACGATCCGGCACCTATGATAATGCAGGCGGGAAAAAGTTGTCAAAGACGGGATTTCCGATGGGCCGCCTGTGCTAAGATGGGGCCCGCCGCGGAGGCGCGAAAGGAGTCGGGTCATGGGCACGCGCGTGAAAGCCGTTGTGATCCTGGTCCTGGGCCTGGGGTTGGTCGGAGCGTCACGGGCGGCGGCCCAGACGGTCCTCGAGAGCGCCGGATTGCGCCTGGAGATCGACGGCCGCGGGGCCATCGCCCGGTTGGCCGATCCCCGGACCGGCCGGGAATACCTCCCCGAAGGCGTCCCCGGATATCTCGTCCGGGTCCGGGAGGCCGGCGGCGCCGAGCTCGCCCCCGTCTCCTTAAAACCGGCCAAGGACCTGTGGACGTTCACTTTCGACGGCGGCATCGCCCTGACGGTCAGGGCCTCCCGGAAATCGGGCTACCTCAGGTTCGAGCTGGTCAGAGCCGTCCGGCCGGAGCGGATCGACGCCGTGCTCTGGGGGCCCATCCCCACGACCATCGGGGACACGGTCGGCGAAGTCGTCGGCGTCGTGCGCGACGCCGATCACGCCGTCGGTATACAAACCCTCAACACCAAGACCTGCGGCGGGAAGCTCGTCAACGCCGAGGGGACCACGGGCGGCCGGACGACGGCGACAAAAGAAGCCTACGGCTCGAGCCTCCAGGCTTTCACCGTCAATCAGGTCCGGGACCGGGTCATCCCCGTCTGGGGGCAGTTCGCGGACGTGCCGGTCAGGGCACTGCCCGGCTTCAAGTTGGAAGGGAGCGCCCTGGCCCTGTTCGGCGCAACTCCCGACCGGGCCCTGCCGCTCATCGGCGAGATCGAGCGGGCCGAGGGCCTGCCGCACCCGACGATCGACGGGGAATGGGTCAAGACGTCCAAGGCCCCCGGCCGGCCCTACCTCATCGCCGAGTTCGGCGAGGACGGCTTCGACGCCCTGCTCGAGTACGCCCTGCGGCTGGGGTTCCCGGCCGTCTATCACAGCGGCCCCTTCGAGACCTGGGGGCACTTCGACCTCCGGAAGGACCTCTTCCCGAACGGCCGGGCCGGCTTCAAGGCCTGCGTCGACAAGGCCCGGGCCCGCGGCCTCCGCGTCGGCGCGCACACGCTGACCAACTTCATCACCACGAACGATCCCTTCGTGACCACGGGCGCCAACCGCGGGCTGATGGGCGCGGGCGCCGCGACCCTGGGGCGGGCGATCGACGCCGCGGCGACCGAGATCGTCGTCGACCGCGAAGACCTCTTCCGGCAGGCCTCGACGCTCCAGAGCGCGCTCATCGGGACGGAGATCGTCCGCTACCGGGAGGTGACCGGGACGGGCCCCTACACCCTGACCGACTGCGTCCGCGGCGCCTTCGGGACCCCGGCCGCGGCCCACGCCGCGGGCGTCGAGGTCCGCAAGCTCATGGACCATCCCTACAAGACCTTCTTCCCGGACTGGCCCATGCAGGAGGAGCTCATCGCCAACCTGGCCGGTTTCTTCGCGGAGACCGGGGCGTCCCAGATGGACTTCGACGGCCACGAGGGGACCTGCTACCTCGGCCGGGGCGACTTCGGCCACGTCCACTTCGTCGAGGCCTTCCTCGGCCGGGTCGGCCACCCCGTCGTCAACGGCTCGAGCAACATCGGCCACTACTACTGGCACTTCAACAGCTACATCAACTGGGGCGAGCCGTGGTACGCGAGCTTCCGGGAGAGCCAATCCGGCTACCGCATCGACAACCAAGCCCTCTACGAGCGCAACTACATGCCGCACATGCTGGGCTGGTTCCTGATGACCCCGGACACCCGGCTCGAGGACATCGAGTGGATGCTGGCCCGGGCGGCCGGTTTCGACGCCGGCTACGCCTTCGTGGCCGAGCTCGCCTCGCTGCGCCAGAACCCGGCCACCGACGCCATCGTCGAGGCCGTCCGGACCTGGGAGGAGGCCAAGGCGAGCGGGGCCTTCAGCGACGAGCAGAGGTCCCGGCTCAAGGACCCCGAGCGCGACTTCCGGCTGGAGAAGGCCGGGCAGGGGAGATGGGTCCTGCGGAGCGTCGACAAGTTCCGCTTCGAGCACCGCCGCAAGGTCCTCCAGCCGGGCGAGCCGGCCGGCTCCGAGTGGCGCTTCGCCACCGGGTCCGAGGCCCGGCCGCTCCATCTTCAGCTCCTCGTCGCGGGCGAGGGCGCGGAGGCCAGGGACATCACGCTCGAGGTCGACCGCTTCTTCCGGGTCGCCGTGCCGAACGTCCTCTCCGCCGGCGCCTCGCTCGTCTGGGACGGCTCGGACCGCATCCTCCTCTACGACGACAAAGGGCGTAAGACCGGGGCGGTCGACGTCGGGAAGGGCCTGCCCCTCCTGCGGGAGGGGACGCACACGGTCGCCGTCGACGCCAAGCTCGAAGGCGACGGCGCGGTCATCAAGGGGATCGTGCGGGTCGCGGGACGGGTCGAACCGGTCGGGAGATAAGGGCCTAGAGGATCAGCATGGCGTCGCCGTAGGAGAAGAAGCGGTAGCGCTCCCTGACCGCCTCCCGGTAGGCCGCCCTCGTCAGATCGTAGCCGGCGAAGGCCGAGACGAGCATCAGCAGAGTCGACTGCGGCAGGTGGAAGTTCGTCAACAGCCGGTCGACGGCATGGAACGCGTAGCCCGGGGTGATGAAGAGCGAGGTGGCTCCGCGGCCGGCTCGGACGGCTCCGTCCCGCCAGGCGCTCTCGAGCGTCCGGACCACGGTCGTGCCGACGGCCGTGACCGGGCGGCCATCGGCCTTGGCGGCGTTGACGGCCTTGGCGACGGCCGGGGCGACGTCATAGGTCTCCTCGAGCATCCGGTGGTCGGCGACGAGCTCGGCCCGGACGGGCTGGAAGGTGGCCAGGCCGACATCGAGGGTGACCCGCCGGACCTCGACGCCCCGGTCGCCGAGGGCGCGCAGGACGCCCTTGGTGAAATGCAGGCCGGCCGTCGGAGCTGCGATGGCGCCCTCCTTCCTGGCGAAGACCGTCTGGTAGCGGTCGATGTCGCCGGGCCGGGCGCTCTCGTCCTCGCGGGGCCTCTTGATGTAGGGAGGCAGGGGAGCGTAGCCGTGCTTCCGGAGCAGGGCCCGGACGTCCGTCGCGCCGAAGTCGAGCAGGCGCCGGCCTTCCCCGGCCGCTCCGGCCGCCCGCGCCGTGACCCCGCCGGGGAAGCGCACGACGTCGCCGGGCCGGACCCTTTTCGCCGGGCGGCAGAGGACCTCCCACGTCCCCGGCGCGGCCGTTTCCCGCACGAACAGGAACTCGATCTTCGCTTCGCCGCTCGTTCCCCAGAGCCGGGCCGGCAGGACCCGGGTGTCGTTGAGAACGAGGACGTCGCCGGCGGCCATCAGGCCCGAGAACTCGCGGAAGCGGCCGTGGCGGAGCGCGCCTGTCCGGCGGTCGACGATCATCAGGCGCGAGTCGTCTCGGTGGGGGAGGGGCCGCTGGGCGATGAGCTCGGGCGGCAGGTCGTAATCGTAGTCGGCGACGCGGAGGGGAGGGCCGGGAGGCATGGCAGTCGGCGGGGGCCTCAGTCCTTGAACAGCTTCTTCTGCCCGGCCGGGCGGGCGGCCCGGCCGCGCGCGCCGGGCTCCCTGAACTCGTAGCCCAGGTGGGCGTAGGCCCGGGGCGTGACGACGCGGCCGCGGATGGTCCGGTCGAGGAAGCCGATGCGCATGAGGAAGGGCTCGTAGATGCTCTCGATGGTGTCCTTCTCCTCGTCGATGGCCGCGGCGATGGTGCCGATCCCGACCGGCCCGCCGCCGAAGTTCTCGACGATGGTCGAGAGGATCTTGCGGTCGACGTCGTCGAGGCCCAGGGCGTCGACCTCCATGAGGTCGAGGGCCCGCTGGGCCTCCTTGGCGGTGATGACCCCGCCGCCCTTGACGTCGGCGTAGTCGCGGACCCGCCGCAGGAGCCGGTTGGCGACGCGCGGCGTGCCCCGCGAGCGCAGGGCGATCTCGCCGGCCCCGGCGTCGTCGACCTTGACCTTGAGGATGCCGGCCGAGCGCCGGATGACCTTTTTGAGGTCCTCGTCCCGGTAGTAGTCGAGGCGGTGGATGATGCCGAAGCGGCCGCGCAGGGGGGCGGTGATGCGGCCGGCCCGGGTCGTGGCCCCGATGAGGGTGAACTTCTTGATCTTGAGCTTGTGGCTGCGGGCCCCCGGCCCCTGGCCGATGACGATGTCGAGGCTGAAGTCCTCCATGGCCGAGTAGAGGATCTCCTCGACCGAGGGCTGCAGGCGGTGGATCTCGTCGATGAACAGGGTCTCCTTGGCCTGCATGTTGGTCAGGATGGCCGACAGGTCCCCGGTCCGCTCGATGACCGGCCCGGCCGTGGGCTTGATGCCGACGCCCATCTCCTTGGCGATGAGGTAGGCCAGGCTGGTCTTGCCGAGGCCGGGCGGGCCGTAGAGGAGGACGTGGTCGAGCTGCTCGCCGCGCTTCTTGGCCGCCTCGATGAAGACCTTGAGGTTGGCCTTGACCTTGTCCTGCCCGACGAACTCGTCGAACGAGCGCGGCCGCAGGCTGTCCTCGAACAGGACGTCCTCGCGGGTGCGGATGGGGCTGAGGATGGCGGGCATCGGTGTCGCTCCGGGCTATTCTAATTCAAGAGCGGCAGCGCCGCAAGGACGGGCCGTCGCCGCCTCTCAGATCTTGGCCAGGCGCTTCAAGCAGTCGCGGAGGAGCTTCTCGAACTCGGCCCCCGGCTTGTTCGCGGCCAGCGTCTGGTCGACGGCCCGCTCGGCCTCCTTGCGCCGGAAACCCATGTTCTGGAGGGCCGAGAGGAGGTCCTCCTTCTCCGGCGAGCCCTTCGCGGCCAGGAGCTTCTCCTTCTTCTCGAGCTTGTCCTGGAGCTCCATGGTGATGCGCAGGGCCGTCTTCTTGCCGATGCCGGGGACGAGGGAGATGCGGGCCACGTCGCTGGCCCGGACGGCGTCGGCCAGGTCGTCGGGGGCGATGCCCGACAGGACGTTCATGGCCAGCTTGGGCCCGATGCCGGAGATGCCGATGAGCTTGAGGAACATGTCCTTCTCGTCCTGGGCCAGGAAGCCGAACAGGGCGATGGCGTCGTCCGTGACGTGGGTGTGGACGAGGAGCTCGACCGTGCCGCCGACCTCGCCGAGGCGGACGAAGGACGAGACGGGGATGGCCGCGGCGAAGCCGACGCCGCCCGTCTCGACGATGACGTGGCCGGGGGTCTTGTGGATGAGCGTGCCCTTGAGATAGGCGATCATGTCGCGTCCTCGCTGTCGATCTTGGCTCGATACTGTCGGGCGTTGAGGTGGCAGATGGCCGCGGCCAGGGCGTCGGAGGCGTCGAGGGGGACGTCGTCGTCGGCCAGGCCGAGGAGGGAGCGGACCATGGTCAGCACCTGGTCCTTGTCGGCCTGTCCGTAGCCGGTGACGGCCTTCTTGATCTCCAGGGCCGAGTACTCGGCCAGGGCGCAGCCGGTCTCGGCCACGGCGACCAGGACCGCCCCGCGGACCTGCCCGAGCAGGAGGGCCGTCTTCATGTTCTGGGCGTAGAAGGCGTTCTCGATGGCCGCCTCGGCCGGGGCGTAGGTCCGGATGAGACCCTCGATCTCGGATTTGATCTCGGCCAGCTTCAGGGGCAGAGGGTGCTTGGCGGTCGGGGCGATGACGCCGAAGGCGACGGGGACGAGGCGGCCGCCGTCCTCGTCCACGATCCCGAAGCCCGTCGACCGGAGGCTGGGATCGATCCCGAGGACCCGCATGGATGCCGCCGGGGCGTCACCCAGCCTGCGAGAAGGCGGCGATCTCCTCTTCGGAGATGTCGAAGTTGGAGGAGACGGACTGGACGTCGTCGTGGTCCTCGAGCTCCTCGACGAGGCGGAGCACCTGCTGGGCCTCCTTGCCCTCGACCTTGACGTAGTTCTGGGGCAGGAACCCGACCTCGGAGGCGGCGATCTCGATCTCGGCCTTCTTGATGGCCTCGAGCACGGCCTCGAACTTCTCGGGCGAGGTCGTGACCTCGAACAGGGTGCCCTCGTCCTTGAGGTCGTCGGCCCCGGCCGTCAGGGCGATGTCCATGAGGATGTCCTCGGAGGCCTTGGCCTTCTCGACGTCGATGTAGCCCATGCGCTTGAACATCCAGGCCACCGAGCCCTTCTCGCTCATCTGGCCGCCGCACTTCTGGAAGATGTGGCGGATCTCGGACACGGTCCGGTTCTTGTTGTCGGTGACGGCCTGCATGAAGACGGCCACGCCGCCGGGGCCGTAGCCCTCGTAGGACACTTCCTCGTAGGTGGCGCCCTCGAGCTGGCCGGTGCCCTTCATGATGGCCCGCTTGACGTTGTCGGCCGGCATGTTGGCCGCTTTGGCGTCGTTGATGGCCTTGCGCAGGGCGGCGTTCTTGTCGGGGTCGCCGCCGCCGGCCCGGGCCGCCATGCTGATCTCGCGGATGAGGCGGGTGAAGATCTTGCCCTTCTTGGCGTCGGTCGCGGCTTTTTTATGCTTGATCGAGGCCCACTTGGAATGTCCGGACATGGTCGTCTCCTTGAGGTTTCGAGCCCCCCTAAAGTAGCACAAACGGTCGGCCGGCGCAACCCTGCGGCCGGATACACTAGTATAACAGTAGGAAATATGCTAGACTGATGAATATGCTATAATTCCCCGCACCCGAAGGAGGTCCGCATGAAGACGAACATGGGAGGTCTCGACCGCACCCTGCGGCTCGCCGCCGCGGCCGTCATCGCCGTCCTGCTCATCCTGCACGCCGTCAAGGGCACGGCGGCCATCGTCCTGGCCGTCGTGGCCGCGGTCTTCGTCATCACCACGCTCGTCGGCGTCTGCCCGGCCTACGTCCCGTTCGGGCTGTCGACGAAGAAGAAGGACAAGAAGGGCGCCTGCTGTCCGCACTGAGCCCGCGACCGGGCGGGGAGGCCGTCATGACGAGCGCACCCGATCCCAAGCCCGGCGTCCGCGTCGAGCTGGCCGTGACGGGGATGAGCTGCTCGGGCTGCGCGGCCAACGTCGAACGGGCCCTGCGCAAGGTCCCCGGCGTCCGCGAGGCCGCCGTCAACATCGCCACGTCCAAGGCCACCGTCGTCGTCGACCCGTCCTTCGCCGGGCGCGAGGCCCTCGTCGCAGCGGTCCGGGGAGCCGGATACGACGTGGCCGACGAGGCCGCCGAGGTCGAAGAGACCCGCGACGCGGAGTACCTCTCGCTCCGCCGCGACGTCCTTTGGGGCGGAGCGTTGGCCCTGGTCATCTTCCTCGGCAGCATGCGGCACTGGTTCCCCTGGATGCCTGCCTTGCTGCAGGACTTCTTCGTCCTCTGGGCCCTGGCCACGCCCGTCCAGTTCGTCCTGGGCCTGCGCTTCTACAAAGGGGCCTGGAGCGCGCTCAAGCACGGCGCGGCCAACATGAACACCCTCGTGGCCGTGGGCACTTCGGCCGCCTACCTCTTCAGCGTCGCCGCGACCGTCTGGCCGGGCCTGTTCGCGCTCGCGGGCATCGAGCCCCAGGTCTACTTCGACACCTCGGCCGTCATCATCGTGCTCATCCTGTTCGGCCGCCTGCTCGAGGCCCGGGCCAAGGGCCGGACGTCCGATGCCGTGCGGCGGCTCATGGGCCTGCGGCCGCGGACGGCCCGCGTCCTCGGCCCCGACGGGGAGCGCGAAATGCCCGTCGAGGACGTCCGGGCCGGCGACATTCTCGTCGTCAGGCCCGGCGAGACCGTCCCGGTCGACGGCGTCGTCGTCGAAGGCCGGTCGTCGGTCGACGAGTCCATGATCAGCGGCGAGAGCCTGCCCGTGGACAAGGCGCCCGGCGCGTCCGTCGTCGGGGCCACCCTCAATAAGTGGGGCAGCTTCCGGTTCCGGGCCGAACGCGTCGGCGAGGACACCGCGCTGGCCCGCATCATCAGGCTGGTCGAGGAGGCCCAGGGCACCAAGGCCCCCATCCAGCGCCTGGCCGACGTCATCGCCGGGGTCTTCGTGCCGGCCGTCATCGGCGTCGCCGTCCTGACCTTCGCGGCCTGGGCCCTGTTCGGGCCCGAGCCCCGTCTCGTCACGGCCCTGCTCAACTTCGTGGCCGTCCTCATCATCGCCTGTCCCTGCGCCATGGGCCTGGCCACGCCGACGGCCATCATGGTCGGGACGGGCAAGGGGGCCGAGCGGGGCGTCCTCATCAAGAGCGGGGAGAGCCTGGAGACCCTCCACAAGGTCGACACGGTCGTCTTCGACAAGACGGGCACCCTGACCGAGGGCCGGCCGGAGGTCACCGACGCCGCGGCCGCGCCGGGCGTCGGGCTCGAAGAGCTCCTCCGCCTGGCCGCTTCGGTCGAGGCGCCCTCCGAGCATCCGCTCGGACAGGCCGTCGTCCGCCGGGCCGCCGCATCGGGCCTCGCGCCGGAGAAGGTCGACGAGTTCCGGGCCCTCGAGGGCATGGGGGTCGAGGCCGTGGTCGGCGGCAGGCGCGTCCTCGTCGGCAGCCCGCGCCTGGTCGCCTCGGCCGGGGTCGACCTCGCGCCCCTCGCGGCCGAGGCCGCCCGGCTGGCCGCCGAGGGCAAGACGGCCGCCTATGCCGCGGTCGACGGCCGGCTGGCCGGCCTGTTCGGCCTGTCCGACACCCTCAAGCCGGGCGCCCGCGCGGCCGTCGACAGGCTCCGCCGGCAGGGCCTGAGGATCGTCATGCTGACCGGCGACAACGAGCGGACGGCCCGGACCGTGGCCGCGGCGGCCGGCATCGACGAGGTCGTCGCCGAGGTCCTGCCCGGCGACAAGGCGGCCGTAATCGGCCGGCTTCAGAGCGAGGGGAGAAAGGTGGCCATGGTCGGCGACGGCATCAACGACGCCCCGGCCCTGGCCCGGGCCGACGTCGGAGTGGCCCTGGGCACGGGCACCGACGTGGCCTTGGCCTCGGCGGACGTGGCCCTCATCTCCGGGGACCTGGAAGGGGTGGTGGCGGCCCGGGAGCTCAGCCGGCGGACCATCCGGACCATCCGGCAGAACCTGTTCTGGGCTTTCGCCTATAACGTCGTCGGCATCCCGGTCGCGGCGGGGGGCCTCTATCCGTTCCTGGGCCTGCGCCTCGATCCCATGATCGCTTCGGCGGCCATGGCCCTGAGCTCGGTCTCGGTCGTCACCAACTCGCTCCGGCTCCGCCGGGCCCGGTTCTGAGCCCGATCAGAAGACGAACCGGAGGGCCAGTCCGGCCCGCAGGTAGGAGGGGTTCACGTCGAGCGTCCCCAGGCCGATGGCGGCCTCGATCTCGTCGATGGGCCGGGTGATGATCTCGTCCTCGACGATATGGAGCTGGAGCGGGGTCTTGGGCGCCGCGTAGTAGCGCAGGTCGACGGCCAGGATGACGTTGTGAAAAGCCTCGTAGGCGGCCTCGACGCCGAGGTTGGCGCCGTATTTGGTCTGGGGGCCGAAATCGACGACCATGCGGTAGGTCCCGCCGCTCAGGACGAACTCGTCCCCGTTCTGAGCCAGGTCGAAGAAGGTGTAGCCGATGTGCCCTGCCTTGCCCTCGAAGTGGAAGACGCTGGGGCCGGCCGAGACGCTCAACGACAGGTCGTCGGCGACGCGGAAGCGGGCCAGGGCGTTGAGGCTGAAGGCCGTCGTGGTCAGGTTCCCGGTCGAGGCCTCCCAGTCGATCTCGTCAGCGTACGTCTCCGGCTCGAAGGCCTGGAATTGGATGGTGTAGGTGTAGGGACCGTTCGAGCCGCCGAGCTTGGGCCGGTGCCAGTCGGCCAGGACCTGGAGGCCGAAGTTCTCGCCGAACAGGACGTTGAAGTAGCCGTTCAGGCCGTAGGTCGTGCGGCCCCGGAAGCGGACCGTCTGCTCGGCCAGGCCGGCGATGAACCGGTCGGGCGGGGCGAAGGCCGGCTGGAAGCGGTTGAGGTAGGTCGCGTTCATGTTCGGCCGGACCAGGGTCCAGCCGAATCCGAGCTCGAAGCGGATGTCGGCCGCGAGGGGGGCGGCCGCCGCGAGGACGAGAAAAAGAGCGAGGAGCGGAGCGAGCTTCCGGATCATGTCTTGGCGCCTCCTGGCGGGAGGAAGGCTACCACGGCCCGGACCGGGATGTCAATCCCCCTCGGGCGTCAAGTCGTTTAAGATCAAGCCTTTTCGGCCCGGACGGACTAGCCGAAGAAGACCTTGGCGATCTCGTAGAGCTCGGCGTCGACGGTCTTCGGCTCGGCCAGGGCCTCCTCGAAGGGGACGGGGACGATCCGGTTGCCCCGCAGGCCGACCATGTGGCCGAAGGTCTCCTTGTGGACGAGCTCGATCGCGGCCACTCCGAAACGGGTGGCCAGGATGCGGTCGAAGGCCGTCGGCGAGCCGCCCCGCTGGATGTGGCCGAGGACCGTGACCCGGGTGTCGATGGCCGTGCGCATCTCGATCTCGCGGGCGATCATGTTGCCGATGCCGCCCAGGCGGACGTGCCCGAAGGCGTCCTTCTCGCCCGACTGGGTGATGAGGCTGGCGTCCTGGGGCTTGGCGCCCTCGGCCACGACGACGATGCTGAACATCTTGCCGCGCTCGCGGCGCTTCTGGATCTGGGCGCAGATGTCGTCCATGTCGAAGGGGAATTCGGGGATGAGGATGATGTCGGCCCCGCCGGCCAGGCCGCCCTCGACGGCGATCCAGCCGGCATGCCGGCCCATGACCTCGACGACCATGACCCGGTGGTGGGCCTCGGCCGTCGTGTGCAGCCGGTCGAGGGCCTCGGCGACGATGGACACGGCCGTGTCGAAGCCGAAGGTGTAATCGGTCCCGGCCAGGTCGTTGTCGATCGTCTTGGGCACGCCGACGCAGCGAAGGCCCTTGTCGAAGAGCTTCTTGGCGACGCCGAGGGTGTCCTCGCCGCCGACGGCGATGACCGCGTCGAGCTCGAACTTCTCGACCTGGGAGAAGATCTTGCCGACGCCGTCCTCGACCCGGAAGGGATTGGTCCGGGAGGTGCCGAGGATGGTGCCGCCGCGCGGCAGGATGCCCGAGATGGCGTTGAGGTCGAGCGGGAAGATCTTGCCTTCGATGAGCCCGAGCCAGCCGTTCTTGATGCCCAGGATATCGTAGCCGAAGTGGACGATGCCCTTCCGGGTCACGGCCCGGATGACCGCGTTGAGCCCGGGGCAGTCGCCGCCGCCCGTCAGGATCCCGACTCTCATGCTCGACCTCCGTAAAACGCTCATCACGGCCCCCCAGGTCGGCAGGGATTATACCCGCCCGGTCCGGCCATTTCAAGTTGGACCGGTCCAACGCGGTCCCGAGGTGGTCCGCCGGGGCGCGCCGCCGGCGGCGCCGCCGGCGGCCTTGACCGGGCCGGGCGTTTTCTTTATGGTAGGGGGGACCGCGCACGACACCCAGCGACAGGAGGACACCATGCCGGCGACGATCATCAGCGGAAAAGAGGTCTCCAGCCAGATCCGGGCCGAGCTCAAGGAGCGGACGGCCCGCCTGAGGGAGAAAGGGCACGTCCCCGGCCTGGCCGTCGTCCTCGTCGGCGAGGACCCCGCCTCGGTCTCCTACGTCACGGCCAAGGCCCAGGCGGCCGCCGAGCTGGGCATGTTCGAGACGACCATCCGCATGCCGGCCGACTCGTCGGAGGCGGACATCCTCCGGCAGGTCGACAGCCTCAACCGCGACGACCGCTACAACGGCTTCCTCGTCCAGCTGCCGCTGCCGAAATATGTCAGCGCCGAGAAGGTCATCAACCTCATCTCGCCGGACAAGGACGTCGACGGCTTCCATCCCGTCAACGTCGGCAAGATGCTGCGCGGCGAGCCCTGCCCGCTGCCCTGCACGCCCTACGGCGTCGTCCAGCTCCTCGTCCGCGGCGGCTACGGCCCGGACGGCAAGCACGTCGTCGTCTGCGGCCGGAGCAACATCGTCGGCAAGCCCCTGGCGGCCATGCTCATCCAGAAGCGCAAGGGGGCCAACGCCACGGTCACCGTCTGCCACACGGCCACGCCCGACCTGGTCAAGTTCACCCTGCAGGCTGACATCCTGGTCGCGGCCATGGGCGTGCCGCGGGCCATCAAGGCCGAGATGGTCCCGCCGGGCTGCGTCGTCATCGACGTCGGGGTCAACCGGGTCGCCGACGCCGCGGCGGCCAAGGGCTTCCGGCTGGTCGGCGACGTCGACTTCGAGCCCGTCAAGGAGAAGGCCTCGGCCATCACGCCCGTCCCCGGCGGGGTCGGCCCGATGACGGTGACCATGCTCATGATGAACACCATCGAGGCGGCCGAGCGCAAGGCCGGCCTGGCCGTCTAGGCCGAGGACCGACGTGAAGATCGGCAAGATCGACGAAGCCGATTTCCGCGCCCTGATCCAGGGCAAGTTCGGCCGGCGCGACCCCTCGGTCCTCGTCCCGCCGCGGACGGGCGTCGACGCCGCCGTCGTCGACATCGGCGGCGGGCGGGCCCTGGTCGTGGCCGAGGACCCCATCTTCACCATGCCCCGCCTGTCCCTCGAGACGTTCGGGCGGTTCACCGTCCACATCGGGGCCAGCGACGTCGCCGTGATGGGCGTCAAGCCCCGCTACATGACCTACACCCTCCTCCTGCCGCCCGAGACCGGGCGGGCCGAGGTCGGGCGGATCGTCGATTCCATCCACGAGGCCGCCCGCGGGCTGGGCATCGCCATCGTCGGGGGCCACACCGGCTTTTATCCGGGCTTTACCGCCCCGACGATCGGCGGCATCGCCGTCTTCGGCCTGGCCCGGAAGAAGGACATCATCACGCCGGCCGGGGCCCGGCCCGGCGACGCGGTCGTCCTGACCAAGGGCCCGGCCATCGAGACGGCCGCCCTGCTGGCCTCGCTCCGGGAGGCGGAGCTCCCGGGTCGCTATCCCGCGGAGTTGGTGGCCAAGGCCAAAGCGCTGACCCGGTCCATCACGGTCGTCGCCGACGCGCTGACCGCGGCCGCCTCGGGCGGGGTCACGGCCATGCACGACGCCACGGAGGGCGGCGTCGTCGGCGGGCTCTACGAGATCGCCGCGGCCAGCGGCGTGGGCATGGAGGTCGACGAGCGCCTGTTCGTCTATCCCGACGAGGTCCGCATGGTCTGCGAGGCCTTCGCCATCGATCCGGTCAGGGCCATCGCCGAGGGCAGCCTCCTCGTGACGGTCCGGCCGGGCCGGAGCGCCGACCTGCTGGCCCGGCTCAAGCGCAAGAGGATCGCCGCGTCGGTCGTCGGGCGGGTGGTCGCGGACAAGCGCCGCCGGACCCTCGTCCGCCGCGACGGCCGGACCGAGCCCCTGGCCATCCCGGAGCAGGACCCGTTCTGGCCGGCCTTCTTCGAGGGGCTTGGAAAATCGTGAGCGGAGCCCCGCCCGCAGACGGGGAGGGGGGAGGCCTCAGCGGGCCTTGGCGCGGGCTTTCTTGGCCTTCTTTTCGGCCCGGACGGCGACGTCCTTGAGAGTCAGGCCGTCGAAATAGCCCTTCAGCAGGTCGGTCGCGCCCTTCCAGATCTCGAAGGTCGGGCAGGTCTCGAGGTGCTCGCAGTAGCCGCCGTCCTCGACGCACTCGACGAGGCAGCAGTTGCCCTCGAGAGCGTGGAGGATCTCGCTGAGCCGGATGTCCTCGGGCCGGCGGGCCAGGGTGTAGCCGCCGCCGGCGCCGCGGATGCTCTTGACGAGGCGGTTGATCTTGAGGGGGATGATGATCTGCTCGAGGTAGCGGATGGAGATGCGCTCGTCCTCGGAGATGCGCTTGAGGATGACGGCGTCGCTGCCGTTGCCGTAGTGGCGGGCTAGGTTGAGCATCAAGCGGGTGCCGTAGCGCCCCTTGGTCGATAGTCTGATCATCGCGGGCTCCTGGTCCCATTCTATACGGCTTTTCCCCCAATATCAACTCAAATTGATAGGAATTATCAACTTACTAGTTTTTGAAAAGGGCCCGGACCCGCCTTGACACCCTCCTCGGCGAATGGGTATCCTAACCTTCTCTTGATCCCACGAGCAAAGGAACGCCCATGCCCCGTCAGATCCTTCTCGGTGACGAAGCCGTCGCCCTGGGGGCCGTCCACGCCGGCCTCTCGGCGGCCTATTCCTACCCCGGCACGCCCGCGTCGGAGATCCTGGAGTTCCTCGTCCGCAAAGCGGCCGAGACCAAGAGCTTCACGGCCGTCTGGTCCGTCAACGAGAAGACGGCCTACGAGGAGGCCCTTGGCGCTTCGTTCGCCGGCAAGCGGGCCCTGGTGTCCTTCAAGCACGTCGGCCTCAACGTCGCGGCCGACCCGTTCATGAACTCGGCCATCACCGGCGCCAACGGCGGACTGGTCGTCGTCAGCGCGGACGACCCCGGCATGCACAGCTCGCAGAACGAGCAGGACAGCCGCTACTACGCCCAATTCGCCCACATCTACGCCTGCGAGCCCTCCGACCAACAGGAGGCCTACGACATGACCCGGGAGGCCTACGACCTGTCCGAGCGCCTCGAGGTCCCGGTGCTCGTCCGTATGGTCACCCGGCTCTCGCACAGCCGCTCGGCCGTCGAGGTCGGCGAGCCCCGTCCCCAGAACTCCCTGCGCAAGAGCGCCGCCAAGGACTGGATCCTGCTGCCGGTCAACGCCCGCCGGCGCTTCGCCCGGCTCCTCGACCTGCAGGCCGAGATGGTCCGGCTCTCGGAGACCTCCCGCTTCAACGTCCTGGAGACCGCCGGCCGGGACCGCGCCTTCGGCGTCATCGCCTCGGGCGTCGCCTACAACTACTTCCGCGAGGCCGTGGCCGGTCAGGCCTCTCCGCCGCCCTTTGTGAAGGTCTCGACCTATCCCATCCCCGAGGGCCTCGTTCGCCGGCTCGTCGAGAGCGTCGACACGGTCCTGGTCCTCGAGGACGGCTACCCCTTCATCGAACGCCAGCTCAAGGGCCTCTTCGGCATCGCCGGCAAGACCGTGCGCGGCAAGACCGACGGCACCCTGCCGGCCTCCGGCGAGCTGACCCCCGACATCGTCCGGGCCGCCCTGGGCCTGCCGCCGCTCCCGGCCCTCGGCGCGAGCGGCCTGCCGCTGGCCGGCCGCCCGCCCCAGCTGTGCGTCGGCTGCCCCCACGCCGACACCTTCAAGGCCCTCAACAAGGTCCTCGAGGGCGCCGCCGGGGCCAACGTCTTCAGCGACATCGGCTGCTACACCCTGGGCGCCCTGCCGCCCTACAGCGCCATCCACAGCTGCGTCTGCATGGGGGCCAGCATCGGCATGGCCCGGGGCGCGGCCGACGTCGGTCTCCACCCGGCCGTCTCGGTCATCGGCGATTCGACCTTCGCCCACTCGGGCATCACGCCCCTGCTCGGCGCGGCCGCCGCCGACACGAACATGACCGTCGTCATCCTCGACAACGCCACGACGGCCATGACCGGCGGCCAGCCGACCTACGGCTCGGGCCAGGGCCTGCTCCGGCTCGTCGAGGGCCTGGGCGTCCCCAAGGAGCACATCCGGACCATCGAGCCCCTGCCCAAGAACCACGAGAAGAACGTCCAGGTCCTGCGGGAGGAGATCGACCACCGCGGCCTGTCGGTCGTCGTCGCCGTCCGCGAGTGCGTCCAGGAACAGCGGAAGAAAAGGAGCTAGGCCATGAAACAGGACATCATCCTGGCCGGGGTCGGGGGGCAAGGCATCCTGTCGATCGCCTACGTCATCGACAACGCCGCCCTGGCCGACGGCCTGTCCTTCAAGCAGGCCGAGGTCCACGGCATGGCCCAGCGGGGCGGGGCCGTGCAGTCCCACATGCGGCTCTCGAAGGGGGCCATCTGGAGCGACCTCATCCCCAAGGGCGAGGCCGACATGGTGCTCAGCGTCGAGCCGCTCGAGGCCCTGCGCTACCTGGACTACCTCCGGCCCGACGGCATCGTCGTCACCAGCTCGACGCCCTTCCGCAACATCCCCGATTACCCCGACGTCGAGGCCGTCCTGGCCGCGGTCCGCAAGGCGCCCCGGGCCGTCGTCGTCGACGCCGAGAAGCTGGCCAAGGAGGCCGGCACGGTCAAGGCCCAGAACATCGTCCTGCTGGGAGCGGCCGCGCCCAGCCTCATCCTGGCCGAGGCCTCGCTCCTGCGGACGATCGAGGACCTCTTCCGCGGCCGGGGCCCGACCGTCCTGGAGGCCAACCTCAAGGCCTTCGCCCTGGGCAAGCAGGCGGCCCTCGGCCGATGAGGACCCCCTGGGCCCGGACCCTCCGCATCCTCGAGCGGGCCGAGAAAGACGGCCGGGACTTCCTGCTCGAGCCCGAGGTCTACGCCGTCCTGCGCGAGGCCGGCATCCCCACGCCCCGCCACATCCTGGCCGGGCCGGACGGCCGGGTCCTTCGGGCCCGCCTGGACGCCCTCGGCTCGCCGAAGGCCGTCGTCAAGATCGTCTCGCCGCGCGTCATCCACAAGTCCGACGTCGGCGGCGTCGCCGTCTGTGAGGCCGCTCCGGCGGCCGTCCGGAAGACCTGTGAGACCATGTTGCGGACGGTCGTCGCCCGCACCCGGTCCGCCGACCGCGAGGCCGTCCGGGAGTCCGTCCGCGGCTTCCTGGTCGTCGAGAAGGTCGCCTTCGAGGACGCGGGCTTCGGTTCCGAGATCCTGTTCGGCCTGCGCAATTCGCCCGACTTCGGGCCGGTGTTGACCGTCGGTTCGGGCGGTCTCGACGTCGAGTACATGAACGCCCGGCTCAAGGAGGGGCGGGCCGCCGGCATCGCCTCGGCCCACCTTCTCGACGAGGCCGGGGCCCGGGCCCTGCTCGAGCCGCTGGCCTTCTTCGGCAAGATGGCCGCCCCGTTCCGGGGACGCCCGCCTCTCGTCTCTCCCGAGGCGCTCGTGGCGACGCTGCTGCGGTTCCGCGACCTGGCCGCGGCCTTCTCGCCGTTCGCGGCCGGGACCCCGTTCGTCCTGGAGGAGGCCGAGGTCAATCCGTTCGTCGTCCGGCGCGGCCGGCTCGTGCCGCTCGACGGCGTCTGCCGCTTTTCCCGCCGCAAGGCGGTCCTCGCGGAGCGCCCCATCGAGGGCGTCGGCAAGCTCCTCAGGCCAGGGTCGATCGGCATCATCGGCGTTTCCGAGAAGATGAACATCGGCCGGGTCATCCTGGCCAACATCCTCAAGGCCGGCTTCCCGCCGGACCGGGTCACCGTGGTCAAGCCCGGGCTCGACGCGATCGACGGCTGCCGCTGCGTCCCCAGCGTCGCCGCCATGCCCGAGACGGTCGACCTGTTCGTCCTGACCCTCGGCGCGGACCTCTGCGCCGGGGTCGTCGAGGACCTCGTCGCCCACGGCAAGGCCCGTTCGGTCATCCTCATCGCCGGCGGAATGGGGGAGAAGGAGGGCGGGGCCTCCATCGAGGACCGCATCCGCGGCGTCCTCGCCGAGGGCCGCCGGTCCGGCCGGACGACGCCCGTGGTCAACGGCGGCAACTGCCTGGGCGTCGTCTCCAAGCCGGGCCGCTACGACACGCTCTTCATCCCCGGCCACAAGCTGCCCCGGCCGGCCACGGCCGGCACGGCCTCGGCCATGATCAGCCAGAGCGGCGCCTTCATGATCTGCCGGATGAGCAAGATGCCGGCCCTGGAGCCCGTCTACTCGGTCTCCCTGGGCAACCAGCTCGACCTGACCGCCTCGGACTACCTGCGTTCTCTCAAAGACGATCCCGCCGTCCGCAGCTTCTTCGTCTACATGGAGGGCTTCAAGCCCGGCGACGGCTTGGCCTTCGCCCGGGCCATCGGCGAGATCGCGGCCTCGGGCCGGACGGTCCTGGTCTACAAGGCCGGCCGCAGCCCCGAGGGCCGCTCGGCGACCTCGAGCCACACGGCCTCGGTGGCCGGCGACTACGGCGTCTTCAAGGCCCTTTGCGCCCGGGCCGGCGCCGTCGTGGCCGAGGACCTGTTCGTCTTCGAGAGCTTCATGAAGGGCCTGGCCCTGCTCGAAGGGCGGGCCGCGGCGGGCCGGCGGGTCGGGCTCATCAGCAACGCCGGCTTCGAGTGCGTCATGATGGCCGACAACCTCAAGGACGGCGACGGCCTCGACCTGGCCTCGTTCTCCCCGGCGACGCACGAGCGCATCCTCGCGAGCCTGCGGCCCCTCGGCATCGACCGGCTCCTCGACGTCCACAATCCGCTCGACGTGACGCCCGTCGCCGACGACGCCGCCTTCGCGGAGAGCGCCCGGGCCTTCGTCGAGGACCCCGGCGTCGACTGCGCCGTCCTGTCCAACGTGCCGCTGACGCGGGCCATGCAGACCCTGCCGCCGGGACCGGGGCACGCCGAGGACCTGGCCGCGCCGGGGAGCTTCGCCTCGCGGGTCGTCGACATCTTCCGATCGACGGCGAAACCCCTCGTCGTCAACATCGACGCCGGGGCGCTCTACGACCCCCTGGCCGCCCATCTCGAGGCGGCGGGGGTGCCCGTCTTCAGGCGGGCGGACGAGGCCCTGCGCTTCATGAGGATGTTCGTCGGACGGACGGCCCGCTAGCGTGGCCGTTCGGAGGTCCGGTCCCTAGCGGACCCGGCCCTGGAAGCGGTGGGGGAATCCGGACGGGTCGTTGGTCGTGATCGAGCCCGTGTGGCAGACCCGGCACGACGTCGCCAGGGTCCCGCCGTGGGCGTCCACCACTCCGTTGATCCCGCCGCCCTTCGATCTGGCGTGACAGACCTTGCAGCTGCCGAGGGGCACGGCCTTGTTCTGGTACTGGGTGAACATGTAGTGGTCGGACGGCTCGTTCGAAGGCACCTGGGCGTGGGGGCTGCCGTGGCAGGCCGGGCAGGCTATCCCGCCGTGGCCGGCGGCGTTGCGGTAGAGGGCGTCGCCCGTACCGACCTCGGCCACGAACGTGTGGCAATTGACGCAGGACGGCTCGCCGACCCAGGGCACCCGGCCGGCATAGATCATCGTCGTCAGCGTCGTCAGGGAGCCGTGGCAGTTCGTGCAGTTGCCGTCGGCGTCGGTGTGGGCCGTGCTCCGGTGGGATCGCGTCTGGGCCCCGGCGTGGCAACTGTAGCAGGAGATGCCGGTCTGGGTGGCGTGGAAGCCGTGGACGGCCTTGGACAGGTACGAGCCCGAAGTGCCTTCGCCGGTCTGGCCGAGGGCCGGGGAACCGTGGCAGTCGGCGCAGAGGACGGGCAGGCCGTCCTCGACGAAGGTCGTGTCCTCGGCCTCGTCGTGCGTGGCCAGGACCGATTCGGCGTCGTCGCCGTTGTGGCAGGAGGCGCAGCCCCATTCGTCCGAGACCGGAACCGTGGCCCGGGTCCGGGCCAGGACGTCCCCCGTGGACGCGTCGCGGACGGTGATCTCGGCGACCTGGTAGGGTTCCCAGGTCAGGTCGTCCTTCAGGGGCACGACGGGGATTCCGTCGGCCTGGAAATGGGTGCCCTTCAGGAGCATGTCCCCGGTGAGGCCGTTGTTGACGCCCGGGTCGACCAGGTTGAGGCCGGTGTCGGGGGCCAGGGCGACGCCGAAGAGGTCGAGGGAGTCGTCCCAGAAGCCCCGGTAATCGCGGACCGGGTCCGCGGTCGTCTTGCCGTAGGAAGAGGTGTTGTCGACGAGCGCGTACTCCACCGTGACGCCGGAGGTCACGATCTGGGGCGGGTCGCCGCGCCGGACGACCTGGGCCCACAGGGTATTGTAAGGAGGCTGGAAGACCTCGGCCTCGTAGGTGGCGTTGATCTCGTGCATGCCGAGGTCGTTCCAGGCCAGGACGACATAGGACATCGACTCGGCCGGGATGACGACGGGCGTGACATCGGTATCGTCCTTGGTCTGGCAGGAGGCGAGGAACGCGGCCAGGACCAGGACGGCGACGGCGGCAGGGGTGCGGCGCTTCGGCATACGGCTCTCCTTCCGGGCTATTATTCCCTGAAACGTCCCAATTTGCAAACGACGGCCGCGGCCGGACCGTTTCCTTGTCCGGCCCCGGTGCCCGTGGTACAATCGGGCGACATGAAGCGCGTCCCCGTCCTCGCGGCCGTCCTGGCCTGGTGGATGGGAGGGGGTATCCTCATGAGCCGACCGCAGACGCCCGACGCCCGCCTCCTGGCCTCCTTCATCCCCGTCACGGCCGGCCCCTGGCTCTCGGAGGCCGACCAGGTCTTCGACGCCGAGACCGTCTTCGACTACATCGACGGCGCCGGCGAGGTCTACCGCTCCTACAACATGCGCGGACTCGTGGCCCGGCGCTTCCACAAGGACGGCCGCCCGGACCTCGTCGTCGATGCCTTCGACATGGGCTCGGCGGAGGACGCCTTCGGCGTCTTCACCCACGACCTCGACGGCGAGGACGCGGCGATCGGCCAGGGCTCGGCCTACAAGGCCGGTCTGCTGTCGTTCTGGAAGGACCGCTATTTCGTGTCGGTCTACGCCGAGGAGGAGACGCCGGAAACCAAGGCCCTGGTGCTCGATCTCGGCCGGCGCATCGCCGCGGCCATCCCGGGGACGGGGGAGAGGCCGGCCCTGCTGGCGCTCCTGCCGCCCGACGGGCTCGAGGGAGGCCGGGTCCGCTTCTTCCACTCGCACGCCGTCCTCAATTACCACTTCTTCGTCGCCGAGGCCAACGTCCTGCTCCTCGGCCCGGAGACCGACGCCGTCCTGGCCCCGTACGGGTCGGGCCGGCTCTTCGTGGCGGCCTACGGCGCGCCCGCGGCCGCGGCCCGGGCCCGGGACTCGTTCGCCGCGGCCTATTTGCCGGAAGCGGGGGCGAGCGGCGCCCTGCGCACCGAGAACGGCCGGTGGACGGCCGTCCGCACCGGAGGGGCCCTCGTCGCGGTCGTCTTCGACGCGGCCTCCGAACGGGAGGCCCTGGACCGGCTCGATGCCGTCTTCGCCCTGGCCCGCGGCCGGGCCGTCCGTTAGAAACAAAAAAGGAGGACACGACCATGGCCAAGACCTTCACCCGCCGGGATTTCCTCAAGACCGCCGCCGCCGCCCCGCTGGCCGGCGCGGTCCTGCCGCGCCTCTCCGGAGAGCCCGCCCCGCTCGCGCCCTCGGCCGCGCCCGCCGCCGACAGGGTCCGCGTCGTCCTCGTCCGCGACCCGGCCCCTCTCGGCGCCGGCGGCGCGCCGCCGGCCGAAGTCGTCCAGCGGATGCTCGACGACGCCGTCAAGGCCCTGCTCGGCGAATCCGACATCGTCAAGGCCTGGAAGACGCTCATCCGGCCTGACGACGTCGTCGGCATCAAGACCAACGCCTGGCGCTACATCCCGACGACGGCCGAGGTCGAGCAGGCCATCAAACGGCGGGTCATGGACGCGGGCGTGGCCGAGACCGACATCGGCATCGACGACCGCGGCGTCCTCCGCCATCCCGTCTTCCAGCGGGCCACCGCCCTCGTCAACGCCCGCCCCATGCGGACCCACCACTGGTCCGGCGTCGGCAGCCTGATCAAGAACTACATCATGTTCACCCCCCAGCCTTCGGCCTGGCACGGCGACACCTGCGCCGACCTGGCCGCCATCTGGGACCTCCCGGCCGTCAAGGGCAAGACCCGGCTCAACGTCCTGGTCATGTTCACGCCCCTGTTCCACAGCGTAGGGCCGCACAACTACGCCAAGGACTACGTCTGGGAGTACAAGGGCCTCGTCGTCAGCCTCGATCCCGTGGCCGCCGACGCCGTCGGGCTGCGCATCATCGAGGCCAAGCGCCGGGCCCACTTCGGGGACGACCGGCCCCTGCCGATGACGCCCCACCACATCGCGCTGGCCGAGACGCGCCACCATCTCGGCGTGGCCGATCCGGCCCGCATCGAGCTCGTCAAGCTCGGCTGGGACGACGGGATCCTGGTCTAGGCCGCCATGACGGAGATCGGGCTGTTCGCCGGCGGGGCCGTGTTCGGGGCCCTGGTCGTCCTCGTCGTCCACCTCATCCGCAGGAAGGACACCCGCGAGATCGCCCTGGCCCTGGCCCGCGAAACGGAGTCAGAAAAGGTCCGGGACCTCGAGGCCCTCATCGGCCGGGTCCGCGACAGCTTCGGGGCCCTGTCGCAGGAGGCCCTCAAGTCCAGCACGGGCGAGCTCCTCAAGCTGGCCCGGGAGAACCTGGACGGCCGGATGCAGGTCGGCGCCAAGGAGCTGGAGACCAAGAAACAACTCATCGACCAGAACCTGTCCGCCATGAAGGGCGACCTCCAGAAGATGCAGGACCTCGTGGCCCGCTTCGAGTCCGAGCGGGCCCGCCAGTACGGCCAGCTCGACGCCCAGCTCAAGACGGCGGCCCGCGAGACCTCGCGTCTGCAGGACACGGCCGACCATCTCCGCCAGGCCCTGGTCAGCACCAAGGCCCGCGGCCAGTGGGGCGAGCGCATGGCCGAGGACGTCCTGCGGCTGGCCGGTTTCGTCGAGGGCGTCAACTACATCAAGCAGACGGTCCTCGACCTGGCCGCCTCGAGGCCCGATTACACCTTCCGGCTGCCCCAGGGCCTGAAGGTCAACATGGACGTCAAGTTCCCCCTCAACAGCTACCTGCGCTACCTCGAGGCCGGCGACGAGGCCGCCCGGGAAGGCCACCGGGCCCAGTTCCTGCGCGACGTCCGCACCCGGATCAAGGAAGTGACGACCCGCGACTACATCAATCCCGAGGAGCGGACGCTCGACTACGTCCTGGTCTTCATCCCCAACGAGCAGGTCTACGCCTTCATCAACGAGAACGACCCGGGCCTCGTGGACGAGGCCCTGAAGGCCAAGGTCATCCTCTGCTCGCCGTTCACGCTCTTCGCCATCCTGGCCATCATCCGGCAGTCCCTCGACAATTTCAGCATGGAGAAGACGGCCGGCGAGATCCTCGGCCTGGTGCGGAACTTCGAGCGGGAGTGGGAGAAGTTCACGGATTCCATGGCCAAGATGGGGGACAGGCTCGAGGCCGCCCGCAAGGAGTTCGGCCAGATGACGGGGACGCGCAAGGACAAGCTCGACCGCTCCCTGCGCAAGATCGAGGACCTCAGGCGGCTGAAGGGGATCGGCGAGGCCGGGGCGCTCGAGGCCGAGGCCGAGGTCCCGGCCCTGGAGCCGGGCGGCGACGACGCGACGGAGGAGTGAGAGATGGAGACACCCCGGAAGAAAGCCCGGAAGCTCCCCCGGGGCGCGGTCGTCCCGGCGGCCGCGGTCCTCGTCCTGGCCGCGCTCATCGTCCGCGGGGCGACGAAACGGACGGCCGTCGATGCCTACGTCCTGGAGCCCTTCGATCTCGACTACACCGTGCTGGCCAACTGCACGGTCGACTATCCCAAGCCGCTCGACCTGACCTTCCTCCGCGAGGGCATCGTCAGCGAGGTGGCCGTCTAGGACGGGGACCCGATGGCGAAGGGCCTCGTCCTGGCCCGCATCGACGACTTCGACGCCGAGCGGAACCTGGCCATCAGCGCCGACAACCTCCGCTCGGCCGAGCTCAAGCTGCGGAACGCCCGCGAGGAGGTCCTGCCGAACCTGGGGGAGAAGCTCAACGAGTACGAGGTCAACCTCCGGCAGGCCGAGCGGAACCGCGACCGCTTCACCGAGCTCCTGGCCGCCGGCGGCGTGTCCAAGGCCGACCTGGAGAAGGCCGAGAAGGAATACCAGCGGGCCCTGTCCCAGTACAACCAGCAGAAGCTCGAGCTCGAGAGCTACTCCCGGAGCGGGCGGCTGGCCGACCTCGAGTACCAGGTCTCCATCGGCCGGGCCCGGCTCGACCTGGCCCGGCGGAACCTGGAGAACACCCGGATCGCCGCGCCTTTCGAGGGGACGGTGCTCAAGGTCGACGTCCAGCCGGGGCAGAAGGCGACCTTGGCCACGCGGGCCTTCACGGTCATCGAGAAAGCGCCCTGGGAGCTGGGCCTCTACGTCGACCAGCGCGAGCTGCCCTTCCTCAAGGAGGGCCTGGCCGCCCTGGTGACGATGGACGCCTACCCCGGCGACCGCATCCGCGGCGAGGTGTCCTATGTCTGCAGCGAGGTCGACAAGGAGAAGAACACCTGCGAGCGGCGCATCCGGCTCGTCGACCCCCCCGCCTTCATCAAGCCCGGGATGGCCGGACGGGCCGAGATCCTGGCCGCCCGGTTCGAGAAGGCCCTGGCCCTGCCCGCGCGGTTCGCCAAGACCAGAGCCGGCGGCGGGACCGTCTGGCGGTGGGACGGACAGAGGGCCGAGCTCGTCCCGGCGGCGCTCAAGCCGGTCGGCGAGCGCTGGGTCCTCGTCGAGGGCCTCGAGGCCGGGACCTTGGTCCTCGACGCCGACGCGGCGGCCGCGGCGCGCCGGCTCAAGCCGGGCCGCCGGGTGCCGGGGCCCGCGGCCGCCGGGGAGAGATGTTCGTCCGTCCGTACGAGACCCACATCGCCTTCCGGTTCCTCCTGAAGGGGCGGGGCCAGTCCGTCCTCCTGCTCGTCGGCATCGCGGTCGGCGTGGCCGTGCCGTTCTTCCTGTCGGCCCTCATCGGCGGGCTCCAGGAGAGCCTCATCGAGCGCACGGTCGTCTCGGCCCCCCATATCTTCCTCCTCCCCCCCGACGACCTGCCGACGAGTCTCCTCGCCGGCGACGGGCAGACCGTCGATTCGCGGCGCGTGCCCTATTCCGAGCTGACCGAGATCCTGTCCTGGCGGCCGTACTACGACTTCCTAAAGACGACTCCCGGCGTCGAGGCCGCCTGCCCAGTGGCCGGGGGCCAGGGCTTCATCGAGCGGGGAGGGGCCACCGAGACCGTGGCCATCAAGGGCATCCTGGCCGAGGAGGGCGCCCGCGTCTACCGTTTCGACCGCAACCTCCGCTCGGGCCGGGCGGGCCTGACCGGCGACGCGGCCATCGTCGGCCTTTCGGTCGCAGACAAGCTGCGCCTCGACCTCGGCGACCGGTTCTTCGTCCGCAACAGCAAGGGGGCGGGGGAGACGTTCACCGTGGAGGGGATCGTCGACCTGGGCGCCGTCCAGGCCAACGCCCTGGTCTTCCTGTCGCTCGACCGGGCCCGCAGCTTCCTCGGCCTCGACGGGATCAGCGCCGTCGAGGTCCGGGTGGCGGACCCGTTCCGGGCCGAGGCCGTCGCCGCGGGACTGCGGCGGGAGTTCTCGCGGGTCAAGTTCGAGTCCTGGCAGTCCCGCAACAAAGAGCTGCTGACGGCCCTGTGGTCGCAGAGCGGCTCGTCCGGCGTCATCCAGTTCTTCGTCCTCTTCGCCATCTCGCTCGGCATCGCCTCCGTTCTGCGTATCGCCGCCGTCCAGAAATCCCGCCAGATCGGCATTCTCAAGGCCATGGGGGTCGACGACCGGGGGGCGGCCCGCATCTTCCTCATCCAGGGACTGGTCCTCGGCGCCGGCGGGTCGGTCCTGGGCCTCGGGCTGGGCTACGGCATCGGCCTGGCCTTCCTGCGCTTCTTCGGGACGGGACCCTCGGGCTCCAGCTCGGCGCCTTCAACCTGGTCGTCCCGGCCGTCTTCGGCGCCGCCGTCGCCTCGGTCATCCCGGCCCGCGAGGCCGCTCGCCTGTCCCCGATCGAGGTCATCCGCAATGGCTGACATCATCGAGGCCCGCGGCCTGGCCAAGCGTTTCGGCGACGTCGTGCCGACCGAGGTCCTGCATGGCATCGACGTCTCGTTCGAGCGCGGCGCCCTGACCGCGGTCATCGGGCCCTCGGGTTCGGGCAAGACGACCCTGCTCAACATCGTCAGCCTGCTCGAAAGCCCGACGGCGGGAACCCTCCTCGTCGACGGCCGCATCTGCAAGTCCTTCCGGGTCGCCGACAAGGGGATCGATGCGGCCCGCGGGCTGCTCGAGGACCGCGACTGCTTCGTCGACGGGGCGGGCGATCATGCCCGGCGGGGCTAGGCCCGCGGGCCGAACAGGGCCGTGCCGAGTCGGACCAGCGTGGCGCCCTCCTCGACGGCCACCCGCCAGGAATGGCTCATGCCCATCGACAGCAGCCTCATCTCGACGCCCGGCACGGCGGCGGCTTCGAGGGCTTCGAAGACGCGGCGGGTCTCCTTGAAGTAGGGGCGGGAGTCCTCGGGGTCGCCTTCGAACGGTCCCATGGTCATGACGCCCCGGACGCGCAGAGAGGGGAGGGCGGCCAGGTCCCGGACCAGGGCCTCGGCGTCGTCCGGCATGACCCCGGCCTTCTGGGGCTCGCGGCCGCTGTTGACCTCGACGAGGACGTCGATCGTCCGACCGGCGGCGGCGGCCCGCCTGTCGAGCTCCCGGCCGAGGCCGAGGGAATCGACGGTCTCGACGAGGTCGAAGAGCTCGACGGCCTTTTTGGCCTTGTTCGTCTGGAGGTGGCCGATGAGGTGCCAGCGGACCCGTCGGCCGACCTCCGGGGCGACGGCGGCCGCCTCCTGGACGTAGTTCTCGCCGACGATCCGGACCCCGGCCTCGACGGCTTCGAGGATCTCGGCCGGAGTCCTGGTCTTGGCGGCCGCCACGAGCTCGACGCCGGGGGGCAGCTCGCTCAGGACGGCCTTGACGCTGGCGGCGATGGCGCTCATCGGGAGCATTCTAGCACACTTCTTTTATGGGCGCGGCTGGGTTATAATCGGCCCTTCCTCCGGAGAACCATGATGACCATCCGCGAAGAGCTGGAACGGACCGAGCGCCAGGTCCTCTCGCCCAAAGCCTGCCTGAGCTCGGCCTCGCGGGGGAGGGTCCGGTCCGAAGCGCCGCACGTCCTGCGGACGGATTTCCAGCGCGACCGCGACCGCATCATCCACTCCAAATCCTTCCGCCGCCTCAAGCACAAGACCCAGGTCTTCCTGTCGCCGTTCGGCGACCACTACCGGACGCGGCTGACCCACTGCCTCGAGGTCTCCCAGATCGCCCGGACCATCGCCAAGGCCCTGCGCCTCAACGAGGACCTGACCGAGGCCATCGCCCTCGGCCACGACCTCGGCCACACCCCGTTCGGCCACGCCGGCGAGCAGACCCTGCGCAAGCTCCTGCCCCTCGGCTTCCACCACGCCGACCAGAGCCTGCGGGTCGTCGAGAAGCTCGAGTACGAGGGCAAGGGCCTCAACCTGACCTTCGAGGTCCGCGACGGCATCCACCGCCACTCCAAGGGCCGGGGCGAGATCTTCGACCAGGACGCCGAGGACATGCCCTCGACCCTCGAGGGACAGATCGTCCGGGTCTCCGACGTCATCGCCTACGTCAACCACGACGTCGACGATGCGCTCCGGGCCGGCATCATCAGGGAAGAGGACATCCCGGCCGGACTGGTCAAGGTCTTGGGGAAATGGCACGCCACGCGCATCGACCGCATGGTCCTCGACGTCGTCGAGGCCAGCCTGGCCGCGGGCCTCGAGCGCATCGCCATGAGCGACCGCATCATGAGGGCCGTCGTCGAGCTGCGCGAGTTCCTCTACCGGAACGTCTACTTCAACTCCGCCGCCCGGGACGAGCTGCGCAAGACCGAGAAGATCATCACCGACCTCTTCGGCTACATCACGGAGCGTCCCCAGGAATACATCCGGCCGTATCCGGCCGGCGACCCGGAGATCGTCCGGGTCGGGGACTTCATCGCCGGCATGACCGACCGCTACGCCATGGCCCTCTACGAGCAGGTCTTCCTCCCCAAGGCCTGGCCCATCCTCTAAGGAGCACCGATCCATGGCCAGAACCAAACACCTCGCCCGCATCGCCGCCCGCCTCCGCGCCCACTCCCTGCGCATGACCACGGCGGCCGGCTCGGGGCACCCGACGACCTGTCTCTCCGCGGCCGACCTCGTGGCCTGCCTGTTCTTCCGCGAGATGCGCTGGAACCCGGCCGATCCGCACGACCCGGCGGCCGACGAGTTCGTCCTGTCCAAGGGCCACGCCGCGCCCCTGCTCTGGGCGGCCTACGCCGAAGCCGGCATCCTGCCGCCCGAGAGCCTCCTTGACCTGCGCAAGATCTCGAGCGACCTCGAGGGCCACCCGACGCCCCGCATGCCCTGGATCAAGGCCGCCACCGGCTCTCTCGGCCAGGGCCTGTCGGTCGGGGCCGGCCTGGCCCTGGCCCAGCGCCTGGACCGGTCGCCGGGCCGCACCTTCGTGCTTCTCGGCGACGGCGAGTGCGCGGAGGGCCAGGTCTGGGAGGCCGCGGCCGCGGCGGCCCACTGGAAGCTCCGCAACCTCGTCGCCGTCGTCGACGTCAACCGGCTCGGCCAGTCCGATTGGACCATGCACGGCCACGACCTGGCCGCCCTCAAGCGCAAGTTCGCTGCCTTCGGCTGGGACGCCGTCGTCGTCGACGGTCACAAGATCGACAAGGTCCTGGCCGGCCTCCAGCGGGCCGGCAAGAAGGGCCGGCCCACCGCCGTCCTGGCCCGGACCCTCAAGGGCAAGGGCGTCAGCTTCATCGAGGACCGCAACGGCTGGCACGGCAAGCCCCTCAAGGCCGACGAGCTGGCCCGGGCCCTCGAAGAGCTCGGGCCGACGCCGGAGGTCGACGCCCGCCGCTTCATCCACAAGCCCAAGCCGTTCCGCAAGATGAAGATCGTCGTGGCCATGGGTTTCCCCCGGACGACCTACACGGAAAAGACCGCGACCCGCCTGGCCTACGGCAACGCCCTCCTCAACCTGGCCAAGGTCGACCCCCGGGTCGTGGCCGTCGACGGCGACGTCAAGAACTCGACCTACGCCGACAAGTTCTTCGAGGCCTTCCCGGACCGCGCCTTCCAGGGCTACATCGCCGAGCAGAACATGGTCGGCGTGGGCATGGGCCTGGCGGCCAAGGGCTACATCCCCTTCATGGCCACCTTCGCCGCCTTCCTGACCCGGGCCCACGACCAGGTCCGTATGGCCGCCTACTCGTTCTCCAACATCAAGCTCTGCGGCTCCCACGTCGGGGTCAGCATCGGCGAGGACGGCCCGTCCCAGATGGGGCTCGAGGACCTGGCCATGTTCCGGCCCATCCCGGGCTGCGTCGTCCTCTACCCGGGCGACGCCGTCTCGTCCGAGGCCTGCGTCGCGGCCGCGGCGGCCCACAGGGGCCTGTGCTACATCCGGACCTCGCGCCCGGCGACGCCCCTCCTGTATCCCGCCGGAGAGACCTTTCCGATCGGCGGCTCCAAGGTCCTGCGGAAAGGGGAGGGGGACGCCGTCACGGCCGTCGCCGCCGGCGTCACGCTCCACGAGGCCGTCAAGGCCTGCGACCTGCTGAAGAAGGAGGGCATCGGCCTGCGCGTCCTCGACGCCTATTCCGTCGCCCCGCTCGACGTCGAGGGCCTCCGCCGCGAGGCCGCGGCCACGGGCGGCCGGGTCGTCGTGGTCGAGGACCACTTCCCGGCCGGCGGTCTGGGCGAGGCCGTGGCGGTCGCCCTGGCCGGCGAGGCCAAGGTCGTCCACCTCTGCGTCCGCGAGCTGCCGCGGTCGGGCAAGCCCGACGAGCTCCTGGAGCGCTTCGGCATCTCGGCCGGGCACATCGTCCGGGCCGTCCGGGAGCTCCTCGGCCGTTGAGCGCCCGCCGCCTCGCGCCCTCGATCGCCGCGGCGTCGGCCGTCCTGGCCGTTGTGTGCGCCGCCGCCATCCGTTCCCAGGCCCCGGCCCCGCCGCGTCCCTCGGCCCGCCCCGGCGACGTCCTCAAGGGCCTGGTGACGACGGTCTACGATGGCGACACCATCAGGGTCCGCCTGCACGGATTGGGCGAGGAGAAGGTCCGGCTCATCGGCGTCGACACCCCCGAGCTCGACGACGAGCGCGAACCGGTCCGGCTCCTGGCCTTTTTGGCCAAGCGTTACGCCTTCAGCCGGCTCTACCGGACCACCGTCGAGCTCGTCCGCGGCCCCGAGGAGCGCGACGACTACGGCCGGCTCCTGGCCTTCGTCCGCACCGAGGGGGGCGAGAGCTTCAACGTCCGGCTCGTCCGGGACGGTTACGCCCACGCCTTCCTGAAGTTCCCTTTCGACGAGGACCTCAGGCGGCAGCTGCGGGAGGCCGAAGCGGAGGCCCGCCGGGCCGGCCGGGGGCTGTGGCGGGAGGAGCCCTATCCCGTGATCGCCGCCGAGGCCGCCTCGGCCCGCGTGGGCGAGGTCCTGACCGTCCGCTTCCGCTGTCGCCGCCAGTTCAAGCGGGGCGGCTTCCACCTCCTCGAGGCCGAGGGGGCCGCCTTCGACGCGGCCATCCCCCCCGAGGTCTTCAAGACCCTGCCCGGCTCCCTCGACTTCGCGGGCCGGACGCTCGAAGCCACCGGCCTCGTCGAGCTCTACAAAGGCCGTCCCCAGATCATGATCGGCCTGCCCGTCCAACTCGTCCGGACGGGCGGCCAGGAGTAGCCCATGTCCGCGATCCTTTCGCCCGACCTCCGGGCCGCCCTCGAGGCCGCCGTCGGAGCGGCCCATGTCGACTCCGATCCCGAGCGCACGGCCGACTACGGCCACGACGAATTTTCGCTCCGCGAGATCGCCCGCGACCCGGACCTGGTCGTCAAGCCGGGCTCGACCGAGGAGGTCGCGGCCGTCCTGCGCCTGGCCGACGCGCACGGCGTCCCCGTCACCCCGCGCGGCGGGGCGACCGGCCTGTGCGGCGGCTGCGTTCCCGTCCGGGGCGGCATCGTCCTGTCGCTCGAGCGCATGGCCCGCGTCCTGGAGGTCGACGCCGACAACCAGATGGCCGTGACCGAGGCCGGCGTCCGGCTGGCCGATTTCGCCCGGGCCGTCGAGGAGGCCGGGCTGACCTTCCCGCCCCACCCGGGCGACGAGAGCGCCATGATGGGCGGCCTGGTGGCCACCAACGCCGGCGGCAGCCGGGCCGTCAAGTATGGGACCATCCGGACCTACGTGCGCGGCCTGACCCTGGTGACGCCGTCCGGGGACGTCCTGCGCCTGGGCGGCAAGCTCGAGAAATCGAGCACGGGCTACAACCTCATGCACCTCGTCATCGGCTCCGAGGGCACGCTCGGCGTCGTCACCGAGATCGTCCTCCACCTCAAGGCCCGGCCCGGCCAGACGCGCTCGCTCGTCGTGCCCTTCGACGCCCTCGAGCCGGCCCTGGAGACCGTGCCCCTGATCATGAAGCGGGGCATCGTCCCCCTGGCCGTGGAGTTCCTGGAGATCGAGCCCATCGTCCTGACCGAAGCCCACATCCGCAAGACCTGGCCGACCAAGCTCGGCCGGACCCATCTCCTGATCATCCTCGACGCCTCGTCGGACGAGGAGATGGACCGGCTGTCCCAGGCCGTGGCCGAGATCTGCTGCGAGAAGGGGGCCATCGACGTCTTCATCGCCGACACGCCCAGCAAGCAGGAGGAGGTCCTGGCCATCCGCTCCCAGATCTACGACGCCATCAAGGCCGGGACCGTCGAGATCCTCGACATCGCCGTGCCCCGGGCCGAGGTGGCCGGGCACGTCCGCGCCGTCCGGGACATCGCGGCCCGCACCGGCCTGTGGCTGCCGACCTTCGGCCACGCCGCCGACGGCAACGTCCACACCCACATCATGAAGGCCCGCTACGAGAACGGGGCCATGGTCCCTATCCCCGAAGCCGCCTGGCGGGACAAGGCCGACGGCGTCCGGCGGGAGATCTTCGAGGACTGCCGCCGCCGCGGCGGGGTCATCTCCGGCGAGCACGGCATCGGCCTGGTCAAAAAGCCCTATCTGCCGCTCGTCTTCGACGCCCGGCAGATCGAGATCATGCGCGGCATCAAGAAGGTCTTCGATCCCCGGGGCATCATGAACCCCGGCAAGATCTTTGACTAGGACAGGCCTTCGTGCTATACCTGGAGCGCAAGGGGCTATGATCAATCCTTCGTCATAGGGGGTCCGTCATGGTCGTCGAACGCATCACCGAGATCTACGTCATCCTCGAGAACAAGCCGTCCCAGCTGGGGGACCTGTGCAGCTTCCTGGCCGAGAACGAGATCAACATCGACGCCATCGGCGTCTTCCACGACACGGCCAAGCTCGTCGTCCAGCAGCTCAACAAGGCCGTCAAGCTGCTCGGCAAGCTCAGCTATACGACCGAGCTCCGGGATGTCATCCGGGTCGACCTGGAGAACCGGCCGGGGGCCTTGGCCGAGCTGACGACCAAGCTCGGAGACGAGGGCATCAACATCGAGTACATCTACGGCACCCTGTCGCGCAAGGGCAACGGCGTCTCGGTCGTCCTGGACGTCTCCAACATCGAGCGGGCCTGCCAGGTCCTGGGCGCCTAGCCGCCCAGCGCCCACGCCCCGCCCTTTACCGGGCCGCCCTCTTGGGCTACACTGCCCCCGTGCCCGAACGAGTCGATGTCGCCGTTGTCGGGGCCGGGGCCGCCGGTATGACCGCGGCCGTGGCCGCCGCCCGCGGAGGCGCCTCGGTCGCCGTGCTCGAGCGGCTGCCCTCGACCGGCAAGAAGCTCCTGGCGACAGGCGGCGGCCGCTGCAACATCTCGAACGAGAGGCTCGCGCCCTCGGCCTTCACTTCGACCGATCCGGGGCTCGTCGCCTCGGTCCTGGCCCGCTGCGGCGCGGCGGAGATCCGCTCCTTCTTCGAGGGCTTGGGCCTGCGGCTGACCACGGACGAAAGCGGCCGGGTCTGGCCGGCGACGAACCAGGCGGCTTCGGTGCTGCGGGTCCTCGAGATCGAGCTCCGGCGGCTCCGGGTGGCCGTGGAGACGCGCTTCACGGTCCGCTCGATCGCGGGCCCCGCGGGGGCCTTGGACGTCGTCTCCGAGGACGGCCGCACCGTCCGGGCCCGGGCCGTCGTCCTGGCCGCCGGCGGCCGGTCCTACCCAGCTTTGGGATCGGACGGCTCCGGCTACGCCCTGGCCACGGCCGCCGGGCACCGCATCGTGCCGCCCGTGCCGAGCGCCGTGCCCCTGCTCGTCAGGGTCCGGATGTGCCATTTCCTCCAGGGGCTGCGGATGCGGGCCCGGGTCGAGAGCCGGATCGGCGGCAGGGCCGCCCAGACCGCCGACGGCGAGCTCCTGTTCACCCAGTACGGGCTGTCGGGCACGGCCGTCCTCGACGTCAGCGAAAGCCTGTCGGTGGCCTTGAACCGGGACGGCCGCGACGACACGGCCGTCGTCGTCGACTTCGCGCCCTTCGTCGGCCAAGAGGAACTGGCCGCCCTCTTCCGCGACCGGCTGGCCGCCGGCTGGGCGGCCGAGGACCTGGGGACGGGCATCTTGCCGGAGAGGTTCTCGCGTTTACTGGCGCGCCTGCTCCAGGAACAGGGGTATGCCGCGGGGACCGGCGACGAGCGGGCGGCGACCGGGCGGCTGGCCGGGCTGCTCAAGGCCAGGGAATTCCGCGTCCAGGGCACGCGGGGCTGGAACGAGGCCGAATTCACCGCCGGCGGCGTCGACGCCCGGCAGGTCCTGCCCGGGACGCTCGAGTCCCGGCTCCGGCGCGGGCTCTATTTCGCCGGCGAGGTCCTCGACGTCCAGGCCGGCCGCGGCGGCTACAACCTCGGCTGGGCCTGGGCCTCCGGCCTGGTGGCCGGTCGGGCCGAATAAGCGAAAGGCGGTCTCCATGATCCTCCGGACCCGACCCCTCCAGGCGCTCCTGGCGGCCCTGGCGCTGGCGGCGGCGTGCACTCCGGCCGGGGACAAGGACGCCTACCCCGCGCCTCGCCACGACCTCGTCTTCGAACGTCTCGCGACGACCTGGGACGAGGGCATCCCCCTGGGGAACGGCCTCGTCGGGGCCCTGGTCTGGCAGAAGGGCGGGGTCTTGCGCCTGTCCCTCGACCGGGCCGACCTCTGGGACCTGCGCCCCGTGGCCGAATTCGCCGGCCCCGAGTTCCGGTTCTCTTGGGTCCGCGACCACGTGCTCAGGAACGACTACGGGCCCGTCCACCGCATGGGCGACGAGCCCTACGACCGCGATCCCGCGCCGACCAAGATCCCGGCCGCGGCCCTCGAGTTCGACGTCTCGGGGTTCGGCGAGATCGAGTCTGTACGGCTGTCCCTGGCCGAAGCCGTCTGCCGCGTGAGATGGAAGAATGGCGCCCGGCTGACCGCCTTCGTCCAGGCCACGGAGCCCGTCGGCTGGTTCCAGTTCGAAGGTTGGCCGGCCGGGAAGAGACCCAAGCTCGTTCCCCCCGCCTACGCCGCGCCGGCCGCCGGGCCGGGGGGCGCCCCGAATTCCCTGACCCCGGGCTCTCTGGCCCGGCTGGGCTACCCGGAGCCCGATCTCGTCGCCGAGGAGACCTCCGTCCGCTACCATCAGGAGGGCTGGGGCGGCATGAGCTACGAGGTGGCCGCCGACTGGGACATGCCCGACTACGGGATGCTCACGGGGGCCTGGAGCGTCAGCTCGCGCTATCCGGACGACGCCGCCGTTCCCGGGCGGGAACCGCGCGACGCCGAGCTGGCCCCGGACGAGGCCGCCCGGGCCCTGAAGCGGACTATGGCCCGCGACCTCGCCGCCCACCTGGCCTGGTGGCGGGCGTACTGGGCCAAAGCCACCGTCCGCCTGCCCGATCCCGTCCTGGAAAAGCAGTGGTACCTCGAGACCTACAAGTTCGGGGCGGCCTCGCGCCGGGGCGCCCCCCCCATCACGCTCCAGGCCGTCTGGACGGCCGACGACGGCGGCCTGCCGCCGTGGAAGGGCGACTTCCACAACGACCTCAACACCCAGCTCTCCTACTGGCCCTGCTACAGCGGGAACCGGCTGGAGGAGGGCCTGGCCTTTCTGGATTGGCTGTGGGCCATCAAGCCGCGGTGCGAGGACTACACGCGGACCTACTTCGGCGTCGACGGCCTCAACGTCCCCGGCGTGGCCGCGCTCGACGGCGCCCCGATGGGCGGCTGGATCCAATATTCGCTCGGCCCCACGGTCTCGGCCTGGCTGGCCCAGCACTTCTGGCTCCACTGGCGCTACAGCGGCGACCGGGATTTCCTCGAAGAGCGGGCATACCCCTACATCAAGGGCGTCGCCGTCTTCCTCGATAACATCTCGATCCGGCGCGCCGACGGCAAGAGACGGCTGCCGCTCAGCTCGAGCCCCGAGATCAACGACAATCGCGTCGACGCCTGGTTCCCCGAGACCACCAACTTCGACCTGGCCCTCGTCCGCTGGCTCTACGGCGCCGCGGCGGCTATGGCCGACGAGCTGGGCGTGATGGCCGACGCCGCGCGGTGGCGGGCCGTCCTCGGCGAGTGGCCGGACCTGGCCCGGGCCGAGGAGGACGGCCGGCTCCTCGTGGCGCCCGGCTATCCGCTCAAGGAATCCCACCGGCACTTCTCGCACCTCATGGCCATCCATCCGCTGGGGCTCATCGACCCGCGCGGGGGAGAGGCGGACGCGCGGACCGTCGCCGCGTCCCTGGACGAGCTCGACCGTCTCGGCCCGGACTGGTGGTGCGGCTATTCCTACAGTTGGCTCGGCAACATGGCCGCCCGGGCGGGGGACGGCGTCCGGGCCGCGACGGCCCTGCGGACGTTCGCGGACTGCTTCTGTCTCCCCAACAGCTTCCACGCCAACGGCGATCAGTCCAAGAGCGGCAAATCCAAGATGACCTACCGCCCCTTCACGCTCGAGGGGAACTTCGCCTTCGCGGCGGGCGTCCAGGAGATGCTCCTCCAGAGCCACGGCGGGACCGTGCGGGTCTTCCCGGCCGTGCCGGCCGGCTGGCGGGACGTCTCGTTCGACGCGCTGCGGGCGGAGGGCGCCTTCCTCGTCTCGGCGGTCCGCAGGGACGGCGCGGTCGTCGAGGTCCGTGTCGTCGCCGAGAAAGGGGGATGCCTCCGTCTCGAGAACCCGTTCGCCGGCGGCGCCTTCAGACCGGCCGGAGAAGCGGCCTCCTCCGCGCGCGCCGTCGGGCCCGTCCTCGAGGCCGAGTTCGGTCCCGGCGACGTCCTTCGCCTCGTCCCGCGCTGACGGGGCCGGCGCGCCGGCCCCGCCCGCCGCGGCTCACATGCCCGGGTAGAGCAGGGCGTTGAGCAGGAACTTGTAGGTCCCGTGCGACTGGGCCCGGCTCTGGCAGCGGACGCCGATGAGGATGACGCGCCCGTCCTTCCACTTCGTGTCGACGACGGCGGCCTTGCGGGAGAGGTACTCCTCGCCGAGCAGCCAGCCGCTCATCAGGATTTCGTCCGGGGGATAGGTCGCGACGACCTTGCGGTCCCAGCCGTAGCCCGGCGAGAAGGTGTCGAAGGCCAGGCTGTTGACGAACATGGCCGCGGTCTCCCTGGGCAGGCCGTAGCCGATGGGGGACTCGTTGTCGACGAGGATCCGCAGCAGCGAGGTCGGGCAGAAGAACTTGGTCCGGTCGACGCCGGCCAGGGCGTTGCGGGCCGGGGCCCCGAACTCGGCGATGGCGAACTCCGAGGCGCCGTTGAGGGCCACCAGGCGGCCGCCCTTCTCGACGAAGGCCTTGAGCGCGTCGACGCCCTCCTGGCCGATGCCGCCCTCGTATTCGGGCGGCATGGGGCTCTGGCGGAACATCCGGGCCATGGGCGACTCGGCGCCGCCGCCGGGGGCCGCGCCGGGGCGGGTGCCCTTGATGGTGTTGGCGTTCTCGTCGGCGAAGACGATGACGTCGAAGTCGGCCCGCAGGTCGACCTTCTGGTCCTTGGCGCCCTTGATGTCGGCGTTGTGGAGGGTCTTGAAGGGGATGCCCAGGTCGTCGAAGACGTAGCGGGTCCAGCCCTCGTCCATGTTGCCGCGCCAGGACTGGAAGAGGCCGAGGCGCGGGAACTTGACCGGCTCCTTGGCCAGCCCCGAGACGTCGTCGACGTCAAGGACGGCCAGGTTGAGCTTGGCGGCCAGGGCGGGCAGGGCCTTCTTCACGGCGGCGGAGTTCTTGACGATGAAGCCGCCGGGCTGGAGGTCGTGGCCCTTGACCGCGGCCTTGGCCTTGGTCCGCCAGACCTCGGCCCCGTCCTTGAGGAGGGCGACGGCCATCGCGTAGGAAGCGTTGACGCGGGCATCGAGGATGAAGAAGCCGGCTTTGCCCTGGTCCGGGACCTTGGGGTAGGGGACGGCCTCGAGACGCTCGAGCCTGGCCTCGAAGGGCTCCTCGATCTCGTCGCACAGGACGCCCATCTGGAGGGGCAGGGTCCAGGCGGCGTTGTCGTAAGGCGGGACGGGGGGGCCGCCGGGGTACTGGCGCATGTCGGGGTATTTCTGCTTCTCGAGCAGGGCCCAGGCGAAGGTCTTGTAGGGCTGGGCCGTCTTGACCACGAACGAACCGGCCGTGTAGAAGCGGCCGCCGGCGACGAAGTCGGCCTTGGCCTGGTGGAGCTCGACGCCGCCCATCCTGAGGACCTCGAGCATCTTGAGCATGGTCGGGTAGTCGCGCTGGACGGCGGGGATGACGAACGCGTAGGGCTGGCCGGGCTCGACCTTCTCGATCGAGTTCTTATACATCTGGTAGAAGTTGAAGAGGAAGTCCTCCTTGTGGAGGCCGGCCGTCTTGATCATGCTCTTGGACAGGACGAGCTCGTAGTCGACCAGGTCGCGCAGGCGCCACCAGCCGCCGGGCCAGGGGTCGACGAAGTCCATGCGCTTCTCGTGGAAGCCCGTTTGGAGCTCATTCGGCTCGATATAGATGGGCGTGGCCGTCCGGACCGAGGCGGCCTCGCTGAGGATGCCGAGGACGTTGTGGAGCCAGGACGTGTCGTCGCAGGCCCCGATCCACCAGGCCGTGTACGAGCGGCCGTTGACGACGCCGCTCAGGCCGTGCTTCTGGAGGTCGTAGCTCATCTCCGTGCCGACGAGGTTGACGCCGCGCCAGACCGAGGGCTGGATATTGGGCAGGGGCGGGTCCATGAACGGCGGCACGAACAGCCGGGCGCCGTTGGAGCCCTGCTGGTGCTCGTCGACGTGGATCTGGGGCAGCCAGTCGTGGTAGAGGACCTTGGTCACGGCCCGGGTCTCGGGCAGGTTGAACATGTACCAGTCGCGGTTGTTGTCGTGCCCGGCGTAGTGGTGGTAGAGCCAGGGCATGTTGGCGCCCTCGTATTGCGTGCCGACGTACTTCTCGTACCAGTCGACGACCATCTGGTTGCCGTCGGGGTTGTGGGACGGGACGAGCAGGACGACGACGTCGTCGAGGACCTTGCCGGCGTCGAAGAAGGTCTTGCCGGTGACGAGGTCGTAGGCCAGTTCCATGGACATCTGCGAGGCGGCGACCTCGGTGGCGTGGAGAGAGCAGGTGATGAGGACGATCGCCTTGCCTTCCTTGGCCAGCTTGCGGGCCTCTTCGACGGAAGTCGTCCGCGGATCGCGGAGCTTGCGGGTGATCTCCTTCCAGCGGTCGAGCTTGGCCAGGTTGGCGGGAGTGGAGATCGCGGCCATGACGATCGGCCTCTTGAGGACCGACTCGCCGATCGTAAACAGCTTGAGCTTGTTCGTCTCCTGGGCCAGCTTCTCGAAGTAGGCCTTGATCTGGCCGTAATCGGCGAGTTTGCGGTCCTCGCCGACCTTGTGGCCGAGGAACTTGTCGGGCGGGGTCTGGGCCGCGAGCGCGCCGGCGACGAGGGCCAGCGCGGCCAGGGCCAGGGATAGGCGAGCAACGACGGGGGAGCGTTTCATGGGCGACCTCCTGACGAAGATCAAAGAGGTCTATCTATCACCGGGCCGGAGCGGCTGTCAAGGCGCCGGGCCGTCGACGGACCGGCCCGCGGCGGGGCGCCATCCGTGCTAGTCGCGCGAAGATCGCAGGACGAGCATGCGGATGAGCTGGGAGGCGGCCGAGGCCGTCGCGGCCACGTAGGTCAGGGCCGCCGCGCCGAGGACCTTCTTGGCCCCGACGAGCTCGTCGCCGGAGAGGAAGCGCCGCTCTTCGAGCAGGGCCACGGCCCGCTTGGAGGCGTTGAACTCGACCGGCAGGGTGACGACCGTGAAGGCCACGGCTCCGGCGAAGAGAACGATGCCGATGTCCATGAGCGTGGTCGAGGTCTTGCCGCCGAAGAAGAACCCGGCCAGGAAGAGGGGGAAGGCCAGGCCCGAGCCGAGGTTGGCGACGGGATAGATGAGCGAGCGGAGGCCCATCGGGCCGTACTGGGTGTGATGCTGGATGGCGTGGCCGGTCTCGTGGGCGGCGATGCCCAGCGCGGCGATCGACGTGCTGTCGTGGACGCCCTCGGACAGGCGCAGGACCTTCTTGCGGGGGTCGTAATGGTCGGTCAGCTGGCCCGGCTGGCGCTCGATGGTCACGGCGCCGGCTCCGGCCGCCTGGAGCAGCTGGTGGGCGGCCTGGGCCCCGGTCATCCGGGAAGCGGCGAAGACCTGGCTGTATTTCCGGTAGGCGCTCTTGACCCTGGCCTGGGCGTAAAAGGCCAGGATGAGGGCCGGGATGGCCAGAAGAAAGGTCGGGTCACCGAAGAACATATCATCCCTCCTTGGTCGAATATCCATTTTACCCCATCCCGGAGAAAAAATGTATAATAGAAGGGACCGTGCTAGACGGGGAGCTAGCGGTGCCCTGTAACCCACGATCCGCTCCAGTGGGGTCGAACTCCCTGCCGAGGCTTCCCTCTTTCTGGCCGGTGCCCGGGCACGTGGCGTCGAAGGCCGGGGCCCTGCGCGAAGGGCCGCCCGCGAAACCCGTCAGGGCCGGAAGGCAGCAGCGGTAACGGGAGGGTCCCTTGTGCGGCAGTCCGCCTCGCCGGAGCCGGCGGCCCGGAGCACGCGGGGAGAGTGCTGTCGGAGCAGGGTGCACGGTTTTTCCTTTGCCGCGAGCGTCAGCGAGCGGAGGCAGAAACCTAGCGGAGGCACGCGGAGCGAGGTTTCTGCGAAATATCGGAATAGATAACTCCGCCTGACCTGCATTTCCTTCTTGAGCGTCAGCGAGCGGCCACTCTTGACTCCCGTCAGGCCCCGGTCTACCATGCCCTCATCGCTCGAGGAGGGACCCATGACCAGACGTTCCCTGTCGTTCCTATTGGCCATTCTCTGCCTGCTCCCGCTCGTTCTCCGGGCCCAGGAGACCGATGAGGAGGGCTGCAAGGACCACCCGCTGTTCAACCGCATGAAGGGCTTCGTCCTCTATTCCTGCGAGTCGAATTTCGACGCCGTCGAGTTCTATGTCGGCGAGGATAAGACCCGGACGATCGAGGGACGGAAGACGGTCCTCGGCTACTCGCTGCCCGAAGGCCGGCCGGCGCCGTCCGAGCTCCAGATCCTGCGGAACTTCATCAACGCGGCCCAGTCCGCCGGCGGCAAGGTCGTCTACCAGACGGACATCTACGTCTCCCTGCAGATCGTCAAAGGAGGCGGCGAGATCTGGGTGGCCGTCGACACGGCCAACAACGGCACCTTCTACACGCTGACCGTCCTCGAGGTCGGGGAGATGGTCCAGGAGGTCACGGCCGGCGACATGCTGGCCGCGCTCGAGAAGGACGGCCGCATCGCCCTGGAGATCCACTTCGACACGGGGAAAGCGACGATCCGGCCGGAATCGGAGAGGATCGTCGGGGAGATCGCCGCGCTCCTCGGGCAGAACCCGGACCTCAAGGTGTCCATCGAAGGCCACACCGACAACACGGGGACCGCCCAGGGGAACAAGACGCTGTCCGAGGAACGGGCCAAGGCCGTCGTCGCCGCGGTGGCCGCCAAAGGGATCGCGGCCGCCCGGATGGGCGCCGTCGGCTGGGGCCAGGACAAGCCGGTCGCGGACAATGGGACCGAAGCGGGACGGGCCCGGAACCGGCGGGTCGAGGTCGTCAAGAAGTGAGCAGGCCGAGGGCCCGCAGGAGCCCCGCGATCTCGGCCTTGGCCGCGTCGGCCACGGGGAGCAGGGGCAGGCGGGTCGGGCCGCCGTAGAAGCCGCGCAGGTCCTGGGCGTACTTGAGCCCGGCGATGCCGTAGGTCTCCATCAGGGCCCGATTGAGGGGCACCAGGTCGAGCTGGAGCCGTCGGGCTTCGTCCTTCCGGCCGGCCTTGAACAGGCGGAAGATCTCGGCCGGGACCTCGGGAGCCGCGTTGGCCACGGCCAGGATGGCGCCGGACGCCCCCATCTCGAGCCCGGGATAGACGACGTGCCCCGAGCCCACGAAATAGAGGAAGCTCTCCGGCACCTCGCGGCGGACCTCCTCCAGGAAGGCGATGCTGCCCGAGCTCTCCTTGAGCCCGGCGACGTTCGGGTGGGCGGCCAGCTCGACGACCAGGCGCGGCTCGAGGGAAATGCCGGTGTTGGCCGGCATGTTGTAAACGAGGACGGGATAGCGGCTGGCCTCGGCCACGGCCAGGTAATGGGCCCGCAGGGCCTCTCGGGTCATCTTGGATTTGAAGTAGGACGGCGGCCGGACGAGCACGGCGTCGACGCCGCGGGCCGGCAGGCTCGCGGTGAAGTCGATGGTCCCCTTGGTCCACTCGCGGGCCGTGCCGACGAGGACCCGTTTTCCGGGGCCGGCCTCGTCGACGACGGCTTCGACGAGGGCGAGCGACTCGGCGTCGGTGAGCGAGACGCTCTCGCCGGTCGAGCCCAGGACGAGGTAGCCGGCCACGCCGGTGGCGTTGAGGCGGCCGACGTTGGCCGCGATCCTGTCCGGGGCGACGCGGTCGCCGTCGAACGGCGTCGTCAGGGCGACGAAGATGCCTTCGAGGGGCTGGGTCACGGGCGTTCTCCTTTGCGCATCTCGCGGACCGCCCGCTCGATCTCCCGGAGCTCGGCCTCGCCCAGCCCGAAATAGTGCCCGACCTCGTGGAGGACCGTGTCCCGGACGTGGTCCTTGATGTCCTCGTCGGAGCGCGAAATGGACTCGATGGGCCGCCGGTAGATGACGATGACGTCGGGCGGGTAATTACCGTAGGAGCCCGGGCTCCGGTGGGTGTAGGGGACGCCGTGGTAGATGCCGAGCAGGTTCGTCCCCGGCGGGCAGTCGTCCTCGACCTGGACGTTGACGTTGTCGATGAGCTTGCGGAATTTCGCCGGGATCTCGTCGAGGGCCGCGGCGACGAGCTCCTCGAACCGGGCGGGGTCCATGGACGGCCGGAAGGGGCTGCGGCCGAAGGGGTTGGGCCGCCGGTTCATGACTCGATGCCCTCGCGGGCCGGGACGCCGCGGTCGAAATAGTGTTTGACGGCCTTCATCTCCGTGACCAGGTCGGCCCGCTCGACGAAGGAGGCCGGGGCGCGGCGCCCGGTCAGGACGAGCTCGACGGCGGACGGCTTGCGGTCGATGAGGTCGAGGACGTCGGCTTCGGCCAGGACCTTGAGGTGGACGGCCGTGTTGACCTCGTCGAGGACGACGATGTCGTACGCGCCCGAGAGCAGGGCTTTGCGGGCCCGGTCGAGGCCGGCGCGGGCCAGGGCGACGTCCTCGGCGGCCGGGCCGGCCTCGGCCGTCAGGAAGCCCTCGCGGCCGAACTGCTCGATGACGACGAGCGGGGCCAGCTTCTTGGCCGCCTCGATCTCGCCGGTCGGCCGGCCCTTGAGGAACTGGGCGACGAAGGTCCGCAGGCCGCGCCCGGCGGCCCGGAAGGCCAGGCCCATGGCCGCGGTCGTCTTGCCCTTGCCGTCTCCCGTATAGACCTGAACGTATCCTGTGGTCATCCCGCCTATTGTTGAACAAACTCGCCCCGCTGTCAAAAAAACGGACTTTTCCGTGATATAATCGCCCCATGCTCGACCCCAAATTCGTCCTGGAAAACCTTGAATCCGTTCAGAATAGGCTGGCCGCGCGCGGCCCGCGGATCTCCTTCGACGACTTCGTCCGCGTCTCCCGCGAGAAGAAGGAGGTCCTCAAGAAGGCCGAGGACCTGCGGGCCGTCAAGAACAAGGCCTCCGAGGAGGTCTCCCGGCTGAAGCGGGCCGGCGCGGACGCCTCCGGCCTCATCGCCGAGATGCGCACGGTCGGCGACGAGATCGCGGCCCTCGAGGAGCGCCTCAAGGGCTTCGACGAGGAGCTCCGGACGACCCTGCTCAACATCCCCAACATCCCCCACGAGTCCGTCCCCGCCGGCAAGAGCGCCGAGGACAACCGCGAGGTCCGGCGGTGGGGGAGACGTCCCGAGTTCGCCTTCAAGCCCCAGGCCCACTGGGACGTCGGCGAGAAGCTCGGCCTCCTCGACTTCGAACGCGCGGCCAAGATCACCGGCTCCCGCTTCACCGTCTACTTCGGGGCGGCGGCCCGGCTCGAGCGGGCCCTCATCGGCTTCATGCTCGACCTCCACACGCGCGAGCGCGGCTTCACCGAGGTCCTGCCGCCCTTCATCGCCAACGCCGACAGCCTGACCGGCACGGGCAACCTGCCCAAGTTCAAGGAGGACCTGTTCAAGCTCGAGGGCTTCGACTGGTACCTCATCCCGACGGCCGAGGTGCCGCTGACCAACCTCTACCGGAACGAGATCCTCGACGGCGCCGCCCTGCCGGCCCGTTTCGTCGCTTGGACGCCCTGCTTCCGCAGCGAGGCGGGCTCCTACGGCAAGGACGTCCGCGGCCTCATCCGCCAGCACCAGTTCAACAAGGTCGAGATGATGATCTTCAGCCGGCCCGAGTCGTCCTTCGACGAGCTCGAGCACATGACGGCCTCGGCCGAGGAGGTCCTCAAGCGCCTGGGCCTCCACCACCGCGTCGTCCTCCTCTGCACGGGCGACATGGGCTTCGCCAGCGCCAAGACCTACGACCTCGAGGTCTGGATGCCCAGCCGCGAGGGCTTCATGGAGATCTCGTCCTGCTCGAACTGCGCCGACTTCCAGGCCCGGCGGTCCAACATCCGCTTCAAGCGCGAGGCCAAGGGCAAGCCCGAGTTCGCCCACACCCTCAACGGCTCGGGCCTGGCCGTGGGCCGGACGGTCAGCGCCGTCCTCGAGAACTGCCAGCAGGCCGACGGCTCGGTCGTCGTGCCCGAGGCCCTGCGGCCCTATATGAACGGCCTGGAGCGGATCGTCCGGTCCTGACGTCCGGGCCGGCGCCCGCCCCCTCCTATTCTCCCGGCGCTTGCCAGCCGGCCTCCCGGCACGTAGAATGAAGGCCGTGGCGCGGAGGGATGGCCGAGTGGTTGAAGGCGGCGGTCTTGAAAACCGCTTTCCGGTCCTCCGGAACGGGGGTTCGAATCCCTCTCCCTCCGCCACCGTCGTTCTGCTGCGGGGGATCAACAACGTCGGCAGCCGCCGGGTGACCATGGCCGCCCTCAAGAAGGCCTTCGAAGACCTCGGCGGCAAGAACGTCCGGACCGTCCTGGCCAGCGGGAATGTCGTCTTCGACCCGCCCCGGCAGAGTCCCGACATCGTTCGAAAGCTTACGGCCGGCCTCGAGAAGGCCCTGGGCTTCCCCGTCGTCGTCGTCACCCGGACGGTCCGGGAGCTCGAGGGGATCATCCGCTCGGAACCCTTCAAGGGCGTTCCCGCCGCCCCCGAGGACCAGCTCTATGTGACCTTTCTCGGCGGGAAGGGGAGCGCAAGACCCGGGGCGCGATTGCCGGATCCACCCAAGGAGACGCGCGTCGTACGGGTCGATCCGGGCGAGATCTTCAGCGTGGTCATGCGGTCCCGGGGCGGTCGGACCCCCGATCTCATGAAATACCTCGACCGGAACCTCGGCCCTGCCGTGACGACCCGGAATTGGCGCACGGTCCTCAAGCTCGCAGGAGGCGGACGATGAATCTGACCGGACTGCCCAACATCGGCAAGACGACCGCGGCCAAGCTCGAGAAGATCGGCATCAAGACGGCCGAGGACTTCCTCGCGCGCGACCCCTACGACGTCTTCCACGAGCTCAGGACGAAGGTCGACAAGACCCTCTGCCGCTGCGCCCTGGCCGGCATCGTCGGCGCCAAGACGAGGGAGCCCTGGCACAAGATCACCAAGAAGACGGCCGCCGAGTACGAGCGGCGCCACCCCCGTCACACTTGGGGCCCCTGCTGACGGCCCTCCGTTTGGCTTTGGCCCCGGTCTCATGCTAGAATAGCCCGGTTCCCCGACCGCGGAGAGGTGCTGGAGTGGTCGATCAGGAACGCCTGCTAAGCGTTTGCCCTGGCTCAAACCGGGGCCGCGGGTTCGAATCCCGCCCTCTCCGCCATTCTCTCCTTCCCCGCTGACCGCGCCCCGCCGCGCCGTCGCCCGATGCCCGGCGACAGGGGAGAGTCCGCTTGACTTTGGCCTCCCGTTCCCCTAGATTTGAGGACAAATGTGCGCTCGCCCGCGGCCATCCATGTTCCCTGGCCGCACCGTCCCCTGGGCGCGAAAGGGATCCGCCATGACCATGAACCGCCGTATCCCCGTCGGGGCACTCTGCCTGCTCCTCGCGGCCGTCGCCGCCGCGCTCCCGGCCTGCGCCAAGAAGGCCGAAGGGCCGTCCTACGACGCCGTCCGGGCCGCCTTCGCCGACCCGCCGGCCGCCTACCGCAGCGCCCCTCTCTGGGTCTGGAATGACCGCATGACCCGCGAGGAGATCGACCGCCAGCTCGAGGACTTCAAGGCCCGGGGCATCGGAGGCGCCTTCATCCACCCCCGGCCCGGGCTCATCACGCCCTATCTCACGGACGAGTGGTTCGCCCTGTGCGCCCACGCCGTCGAGAAGGGCAAGGCCCTCGGGCTCAAGATCTGGCTCTACGACGAGAACTCCTATCCCTCGGGCTTCGCCGGCGGCCACGTGCCCGCGGCCATGCCCGATGCGGCCCGCTCGGGCCTGCGGCTGCGGACGTTCGACGGCCCGCCGCCGGCCCCCCTCGACCCCGCGCCGCTCGTCGTCCTGCGCCGCACCCTGACCGGCATCGAGGACGTCACGAACAAGGTCGCCGCGCTCGGGGCCGACGCCGCCAAGTATTTCGTCTTCGACGTCGTCAAGGCCACGCCGTCGCCCTGGCACGGCGGTTTCACCTACGTCGACCTCATGCGCAAGGACGTCACCGAGAAGTTCCTCGACCTGACCCTCGACGGCTACAAGGCCGTGATCGGGGCCGAGTTCGGCAAGACCGTGCCTGGCGTCTTCCAGGACGAGGCCGAGATCGCTCCGCCCGGCGGCGCCGACACCGTCAACTACACCCCGGCCCTGTTCGCGGCCTTCCAGACGCGCTGGGGGTACGACCTCAAGACGAGCCTGCTCTCCCTCTACGAGGAGACCGGCAACTGGAAACGGGTCCGCCACGACTTCTACGCCACCCTCCTCGACCTGTTCATCGAGAACTGGGCCAAGCCCTACTACGCCTACGCCACGGACAACGCCCTGGCCTTCACCGGCCATTACTGGGAGCACGAATGGCCCCGGCCGCGCGTCTCGCCCGACAGCCTGGCCATGGCCTCCTACGCCCACATGCCCGGCATCGACATCCTGATGAACGAGTGGAGCGACGCCCCCGACGCCCAGTTCGGCAACGCCCGCGCCGTCCGCGAGATCCGCAGCGCCGCCAACCAGCACGGCCGGGAACGGACCATGTCCGAGACCTACGGCGCCGGCGGCTGGGACCTGACCTTCGCCGACCAGAAGCGCATCGGCGACTGGGAGTATGCCCTGGGCGTCAACTTCCTCAACCAGCACCTTTCGTACGCCACCATCCAGGGCGCCCGCAAGCGCGACCACCCGCTGTCGTTCTCGGACGTCGAGCCCTGGTGGCCCCGCTACAACCTCCTGGCCGACTACTTCGGGCGTCTGTCGGTCGCGATGAGCCTCGGCCGGCAGGTCAACCGGGTCCTGGTCATCGAGCCCACGACCACGGCCTGGATGCTCTACTCTCCGGCGGGCGCCTCCGAGGAGTTCGCCTCCGTCGGGACCGACTTCCAGGCCTTCGTCCGCCTCCTCGAGGCCGAGCAGATCGAGTACGACCTGGTCAGCGAAAAAGCCCTCCAGGAGTTCGGCTCGGTCGCCCACGCCCGGCTCAATGTCGGCCAGGGCTCCTACGGGCTGATTGTCCTGCCCCCGGGCCTGCGCAACCTCGAGGACACCACCCTGGCCCTCATCCGCGATTACGTCATCCGCGACGGCCAGGTCCTGTCCTGGGTCGCCCCGCCCGACTACGTCAACGGCCTGCTGACCGAGGACGTCCGCATCCTCCAGGAGTCCTTCGGCGACCGCTGGCGCAACTCCGGGCCCGACGGCTTCGACCGGCTCCGGGCCATGAGCCCGCAGGACCTCGTCCTCGCGGGCCTTCTCCCCGGCAACCGGCTCTTCCATCAGCGGCGGGAGTTCGACGGCTTCCGGCTCGTCTTCCTGGCCAACGCCGACCCGGCCGCGGCGGTCGAGGCCTCGCTCGAGCTCACCGGCGGTTCGGCCGAGGAGTGGGACCCGTTCTCAGGCGCCGTCAAGCCCTATCCGTTCGAGCGCCGCGGCGGGCGCGTCGGCCTGTCCTTCTCGCTCCCGCCGGCCGGCAGCCTCCTCCTCTGCGTCAAGGATGCCAAGGCCAAGCCGTTCGCCCCGGCGCCGGCCCCCGTCTGGCAGGAGGTCGTCCCCGAGGGGGTTCTCGCCGTCGAGCCGCTCGGGCCGAACGTCCTGACCCTGGACTACTGCGACCTCGTCCTCGACGGCCGGACCGAGAAGGACCTCTACTTCTACGACGCCCAGCGCAAGACCTTCCAGGCCCACGGCCTCGACCGCAATCCCTGGGACAGCGCCGTCCAGTACAAGACGAACATCCTCGACAAGGACAAGTTCCCGGCCGGCTCGGGCTTCGAGGCCGTCTTCGCCTTCCGGGCCGTCAAGGGCGACGCCCACGACTTCGCCGGCCTCAAGGCCGTCGTCGAGCGCCCCGCTCTCTTCCGCGTGGCCATCAACGGGAAGGAGGTCACGGCCCTTCCCGGCGAATGGTGGCTCGACCGCGGCTTCGGCGTCTTCCCGATCGGGCCCCACCTCGTCTCGGGCCTCAACCGGCTCACGGTCCGGGCCCGGCCGTTCACCATCCACTCCGAGCTCGAGCCGGTCTATCTGCGCGGCGACTTCCGCCTCGTCCCGGCCGCCCGGGGCTTCGAGGTCCATCCGCCGGCCCCCTTGGCCGCCGGCTCCTGGAAGGCCCAGGGACGGCCGTTCGATGCGGCCGGCGTCCGCTACACCCGGACCTTCACCATCCCCGCTTTGGCGGCGGGCGAGTCCTACCGCCTTGACCTCGGGCCCTGGCTCGGGGCGACGGCCGAGGTCTTCGTCAACGGCCGCCCGGCCGGCACGGCGGCCTTCCCGCCCCACCGGCTGGACCTGACGGCCGCCCTGACGGCGGGCGCCAACGAGATCGCCGTCGTCGTCACGGGCACGCTCAAGAACACGCTCGGCCCCTTCCACAACGCGCCGCCCCTCGGCCGGGCCTGGCCCGGCTCCTTCCAGCAGGGGGCCAAGGGCGGCCTGCCGCCGGGAGCGGCGTACAGCTTCGTCGATTACGGACTGTTCGAGGACTTCAAGCTCATGAAAGGCACGATCCCCCGATGACATCCCTGCCCGGCTTCGACAACGCCCGCTACCTCCAGGAACAGAAGAAGGCCATCCTCGACCGGATGACCCGGTTCCCGAACAAGCTCTACCTCGAGTTCGGCGGCAAGCTCTTCTTCGACTACCACGCCGTCCGGGTCCTGCCCGGCTACGACCCCAACGTCAAGATGAAGCTCCTCCAGGAGCTCCGCAGCCGGGCCGACTTCCTGCTCTGCATCTACGCCGGCGACATCGAGCGGCGCAAGATGCGGGCCGATTTCGGCCATACCTACGACGTGGACGCCCTCAAGCTCATCGACGATCTCGGCGAGTGGGGCATCCGCATCAAGGCCGTCGTCATCACCCGGTTCGACAACCAGCCGGCCGCCCGCATCTTCAAGAACAAGCTCGAGCGGCAGGGCATCCGCGTCTACACCCACAGCTTCACCAAGGGCTACCCGACCGACGTCGACGTCATCGTCAGCGACGAGGGCTACGGGGCCAACGACTACATCGAGACCGAGCACCCCCTGGTCATCGTCACCGGGCCGGGGCCCGGCAGCGGCAAGCTGGCCACCTGCCTGTCCCAGCTCTACCACGAGCACCGCCGCGGACTGGAGACGGGCTACGCCAAGTTCGAGACCTTCCCCATCTGGAACATCCCCCTCAAGCACCCGGTCAACGTGGCCTACGAGGCGGCCACGGCCGACATCGGCGACTTCAACCTCGTCGACCCCTTCCACCTCGAGGCCTACGGCCAGACGGCCGTCAACTACAACCGCGACGTCGAGATCTTCCCGGTCCTGCGGCGCATCATCGAGAGGATCACGGGCGCCCCGTCCTTCTACAAGTCGCCGACGGACATGGGCTGCAACGCCGCCGGCTTCGGGATCATGGACGACGGCGTGTGCCGGGAGGCGGCCAAGCAGGAGCTCATCCGCCGCTTCTTCCGCTACTCCTGCGAGTACACGCTGGGCTTCGTCGAGAAGGAGACCGTCCAGCGGGCCGAGCTGCTCATGAAGGAGCTCGGCGTCAAGCCCGAGGACCGCCGCGTCGTCGAGCCGGCCCGCCGGGCGGCCGAGGAGGCCCGGGCGGCGGGCAAGGGCAACAAGGGGGTCTTCGTCGGCGCGGCCATGGAGCTTCGCGACGGCACCATCGTCACCGGCAAGAACTCGCCCCTCATGCACGCGGCCTCGGCCCTGGTCCTCAACGCCGTCAAGACCCTGGCCGGCATCCCCGACAGGATCCCGCTCCTTTCGCCCTCGATCGTGGAATCGGTCGGCGAGCTCAAGAAGAGCGTCTTCGGGGCCAAGTCGGTCAGCCTGGACCTGTCGGAGGTCCTCATCTGCCTGAGCATCACCGCGGCGGCCAACCCGATGGCCCACCTGGCCCTGGAGAAGATGAAGGAGATGTCCGGAACGGAGGTCCACATCACCCACATCCCGACGCCCGGCGACGACGCGGGACTGCGGCGGTTCGGCATCAACCTGACGACCGATCCGCAGTTCGCGGGCCACAGCCTGGTCGTGGGCTAGGGCGGGGGAGGACGACATGGCTCTGGCCCTGTTCCGGCCCCGCGGCCTCGACCACGGCATCGCCAAGGGAAGACATCCCCTGCGGCGGGCCTCGGCCTTCCTGGGCGGCGTGGGGGCCGCTCATATCGTCACCTCGGTCGTCCTGGCCGCGACGGGGGCCGTCCCGACCGCGCCCGTCCTGATCGGCCTCGATCCGGTCAACTACCACGTCTGGCAGGCCCTGTTCATCGTCCCCCTGATCTTCACGGTCTGGGTCCTTTCGTCGGGCGTCATCCTGGTCCTGGGCAAGAAGGGCTGCCGGCGGAGCCAGCTCCTGGCCGAGACGGCTTGGGCCTGGGGCGGGCCGCTCCTCGTGGCCTGGGTCCCGGCCCTCGTCCAGGCCGCCTTCATGGCCCTGGGCATGGGCCAGGAGGAGTGGGTGACGCTGTTCTCGGAGCCGGGCCCTTGGCAAACGGGTTACCTGGCCTTCTACGCGGCGGCGGCGGCCCTGGCCGTCCGCGACTTCATCCTGGTCGCCCGGACTGTGCACAAGAAGCCCTGGCCTGCGGCGGTCCTGACCGGGACGGCCGCGGCGGCCCTGGCGATCGGCGCCTTCGTTCTGTTCATCCGCTGAGACGGCGGGCGGGGCCGGCGGGATCGCGGCCCCGGGAAAGGGGATAGGCCATGGCCGACGGCGTCGTTCTCGACGGTATCGTCTTCCGCGAATTCCGGCCCGAGGACTACGACCGGGTCATGGAGCTCTGGGCCGAGGGCGGCCTGCCCCTCAAGCCCCGCGGCCGCGACACCCGGGAGAACATCGTCCTTCAGGTCGCCCTGCCGAACGTCCGCTTCCTCCTGGCCGAGGAGGCGGACGGCCGGGTCGTCGGCACGGTCCTGGCCACCCACGACGGCCGCAAGGGCTGGATCAACCGCCTGGCCGTCGACGCGGGCCTGCGCCGCCGCGGCCTGGGCGCCCGGCTCGTCGCCGAGGCCGAGCGTTGGCTCGAAGCCCAGGGCCTCGACATCCTGGCCTGCCTCATCGAGGACGGCAACGCCGTGTCCATGGCCGTCTTCGAGTCGCTCGGGTACAAGAAGCACCCCGAGATCATCTACTTCGCCAAGCGCCGCCGCCCCGACGTCTGAATCTCCCCCCTTTATTTTTCGGCTCAATTACTATAGAATTGATAGGAATTAATACAGGTAACCAAGGAGAGAGTCCTTCATGAAACCCCGCGAGATCGTTCCCGATGTCCACTACGTCGGAGCCCCGGACTTCGACCGCCGGCTCTTCGACGCCCTCATCCCCCTGCCCGACGGGACGAGCTATAACTCCTATCTCGTCACCGGCCGCGACAAGGTCGCCCTGGTCGACTCCATCGAGCCCGAGATGCTGCCCGTCCTGCGGTCCTACCTCGAGGACGTGCCGCGCATCGACTATATCGTTTCCAACCACACCGAGCAGGACCACTCGGGCGGCATCCCCTGGCTCCTCGAGCGCTATCCCGGCGCGGTCGTCCTGGCCTCCGAGCCGGCCAAGCCCATGCTCGTCGACCACCTGGGGATCGACCCCGCCCGCGTCCGCGCCGTCGCCGACGGCGAGCGGCTGCCCCTCGGCGGCAAGACCCTCCGGTTCGTCTACACGCCCTGGGTCCACTGGCCGGAGACGATGTCGACCTATCTCGAGGAGGACCGCATCCTGTTCAGCTGCGACTGGTTCGGGGCCCACGTCGCCCAGACGGACCTGTTCGCCGACTGCTCCGACTGCATCCTGGCCGAGGCCAAGCGCTACTACGCCGAGATCATGATGCCCTTCCGCAAGATCGTCCAGAAGAACCTGGACAAGATCAAGGACCTCGACATCCGCATGATCGCCCCGAGCCACGGCCCCATCCACCGCGATCCCGCGACCATCGTCCAGGCCTACCGCGATTGGACCGACGACATGCCCCACAACAGCGTCGTCATCCCCTGGGTGACCATGCACGGCTCGACGGCGATCCTGGTCGGGCGCCTCGTCGACGGCCTGGTCGCCAAGGGGGTCAGCGTCTTTCCCTTCAACATGGCCACGGCCGACATCGGCCAGCTGGCCATGGCCCTGGTCGACGCGGCGACGGTCGTCGTGGCCGCCCCGACCGTCCACGTCGGGCCCCACCCGGCCGTCCTCGACGCCGTCGTCCTGGCCAACGCCCTACGGCCCAAGGCCCGCTTCGCCTCGTTCGTCGGGTCCTTCGGCTGGGGCAGCCGGATGGTCGACGCCGTCAAGGGGGCCATACCCAACCTCAAGGTCGAGATCATCCCCCCGGTCATCTGCAAGGGCATACCGAAGGCGGCCGACCTCGAAGCGATCGACCGGCTGGTCGAGGCCATCGCGGCCAAGCACCGCGGGATCGGCCTGGCGGCCTAATCCCGTCCGGCCAGCGCTTCGACGATCTTGACGCTCCCCGAAGGCAGGGGGTAGCGCCGGATCCCGTTCATGGTCACCCAGCGCCGGCGCGGCCCGGGCTCGAAGCCCGGATCGCGGAGGGCGCACAGATAGGCGTGCAGGCGCACCCGGAACCGCGTGTAGGCGTGGGTCACCGTCGCCAACCGCTTCAAGACGCGGACCTCGATCCCGACCTCCTCGCGGACCTCGCGGCGCAGGGCCGCCCGCGGGCTCTCCCCGGGCTCGACCTTGCCGCCGGGGAACTCCCACAGGCCGGCCAGCAATCCCTTCTCCGCCCGCTCCTGGATGAGGAAGCGGCCGCGGCGCTCGATGACGGCCACGACGGCCTCGATCTCCTCCGTCCGCAGCCGCCGGGGCTCCGGGATGACTTCCTGCCGGCCCTCGCGGGCCGCCCGGCAGGCGAAGCGCACCGGACAGGCCAGGCATTGGGGGTTCCGGCTCCGGCAGACGAGGGCCCCGAGCTCCATCAGGCCCTGGTTGAAATCGCCCGGCGCGTCGTTCGGGAAGACCTTGTCGAGATAGGCGCGGAGGTCGCGGTCGACGCGCGGCCCGGCCGGTCCGTCGAGGCCGAGGACCCGCATCAGGACGCGCCGGACGTTGGCGTCGATGACGGGCCGGGGCCGGCCGTAGGCCAGGCTGAGGACGGCCGCCGCGGTGTAGGGGCCGAACCCCGGCAGCCGGCGCAGGGCCGCTTCGTCGTCGGGGACCCGGCCGCCGTGCTCGCGGAGGACGAGACCGGCGGCGCGGTGGAGGTTGCGGGCCCGCTGGTAATAGCCCAGGCCCTGCCACTCGCGGAGGACCCGGCGGAGCGGCGCCCTGGCCAGCGAATCGAGATCGGGAAAGACCCGGGCCCAGCGCTCGAAGTAGGGGACGACGGCCGGGACGGTCGTCTGCTGGAGCATGACCTCCGAGACCCAGATGAGATAGGGGTCGCGGGTCCGCCGCCAGGGCAGGTCGCGGCGCCGGGCCCGGTACCAGGCCAGCAGCCGGCCGGCGAACTTACTTCTTATCGCCCTGGCCTTCCGGGGGAGCGGTCGCCGCGGCCTTCCAGTCGGCCTTGGCTTTGGGCAGGTCGGCCAGGAACCCGGAGTCGACGAGAAAGAGATAGTCGAGCCCGGCGGCCTTGACGGCGACCTGTTTCTTGGCCGCGTCCTCCCGCCCGATGAAGAGGACGACCTCCTTCTCCTTGTCCTGGAAGTCCCTGGTCTTGACGCGGACCTCCGTGCCCGGGTCGAGGCCGTAGGCGCCGAGGGGACCGGGGGCATCGACGAAGGCGGCCGCCTCGAGGCCCTCGACCTTGCGGACGAAGTCCTCGAGCTTGACGCGGTCGGCCTCCTCCTTGGCCGCGGCGTCGAGGTACCAGGTCTCGGCGTCGCCGGCCTTGACCTTGACCGCGGCGATCTCGGCGCCGTCCCGCTTGACGAGGACGGAATGGGCGTCCCAGGCGTAGAAGTCGGCCACCTTCTTTTCGCGCAGCTCCTCGACCTTGCGGTCGAGGTCGGTGAGGACGGTGCCCTCGAAGGCGACGACCTTGGTCGCGAGCGAGGTCGTGGCGTACTGGGCCTCGCCCTCTTTGTGGAGGGTGAAGACGATCTCCTGGCTGGCCGCGGGGAGGGACAGGGCGACCTCGTATTCGGGCTTGGCCAGCCCGAACTTCTCCAGCGCGCCGGCGTCCTTGTCCTCGGCCGCGAAGTCCTTGGCCCGCAGGCCCGACAGGGCGTCGAGGAGGGAATCGACCTTGGTCTTGGCGGCCAGGGCGGCGACGGGCGAGGTCAGGGCCCAGCCGGACTCGGTCCGGGCCGCCTCCCAGGCGACGTCCTTGGCCCTGACCCGGATCTTCCGAACGTCCGACACGGCGAACTTGAAGATGTCCTTCTGTCTCAGGTCGAGGACCTTCTTGTCGAGCTGCGGTCTGACGGTCGCGGCCAGCAGGACCAGCCGCGGGTCGTCCTCGCGCTTGGCGAACAGGCTCTTGTCGAGAGGGTTCTCCATGCCGATGTGGACCTTGACCGGGGCGTCCATGCCCTTGGCCCACAGGCGGACCTCGGTCCCCGGCAGGCCGTAAGCGGCCGGGTCCTCGACCTCTTTCTCGACGACGCGCTCGAGGCGCAGCCCGGCCAGGGCGCCGGCCAGGGCCTTGGCCTCGTATTCGTCGGCGGCCGCGGCGAGCGGAGAGGTCAGGCGCCAGGCGCCGGCCTCGTCCCTCTCCAGGGCCAGCGTCTCGTCGGGACGGGCGATCTCGATCTTGCGCAGGTCGTCCTCGGCGATGTCGACGAGGGCCTTGGTCTTTTCCTCGGCCGCGCTCTTCTTCTCGCCCTTGGAGTCGAAATAGAGGACGACGGCGAGCAGGGCGGCGAAGACGCCGAGGAGGACGAGGGTCGTCTTGGCTTTCACAGCGCCCTCCTCCGCAGCCAGACCGCGATGCCCGCGGCCAGCACGGCCAGGGGCAGCAGGACCAGGCTGACGAGCATGAGCAGGCGGCCTTGGGACGGGGTCATCTGGACGGTCCGCGGCGTCTGCGTCTTGGGCTGGATGGCGATGAGGTCGGACTCCTCGGTCAGCCAGTTGGCGACGTTGAGGAAGAAGTTGCCGTTGCCCGAGAGCCCGTAATAGCGATTCTTGACGAAGTCGGAGTCGCCGATGACGGCGACGCGGGCTTCCTTCTCGGCCGCGTCGGGCTTGGCCGCGGGCGTCTCGGCCGGAGCGGCGCCTTCCGCCGGGGCGGGGGAGGCGGGCTTGGTCTTGAACGAGGACACGGCCGCCAGGCCGATGGGGCCCTGCTTGTCCTTGTCCGCCGTGAACTTGACCTCCTTTTGGTCGAGCTCGCGCTCGGACCAGGAGTTGGGGCTGGTCTTGGCCAGGGCGGCCACCGTGGCGCCCTCGGGTTTGGTCTCGCCCGGCTCGACGGAGCGGGCGTAGGGGAAGAAGGTGGCGTAGCCGAACTGGGAGGTGATGGCGTGGGGCTCGTACTCGCTGACGACGGGCATGAAATAGTCCCCGCCGAGCAGGCGCGAGACGGTGTCGACGACGATGTCGTTCTCGAGCTTGAAGCCGTAGTCGGCCAGGAACAGGGGCAGCAGCGTCGGAGTCTCGGGGTCGACCAGGAACAGGACCCGGCCGCCGTCCGCGAGATAAACCTTGATCGTCTCGTACTCGTTCGGCAGGAGGTCCTTCTGCGGTCCGGGGACGACGAGGAGGGCGCAGTCCTTGGGGAAGCGGTCGGCCAGGGCCAGGCTTTGCTTCTTGACCTCGTAGCCGAGCTTCTCGAGCTCGGCCTTGACGGTCGAGAAGCCGTTGTCGCCCGAATCCTCGACGGTCGCCTCGCCGTGGCCCTCGAGAAAGGTGATGACCTTCTTCTGGGCCCGCGTGGCCTTGATGAGGGCGTTGGTCAGGTCCTCCTCGGAGGTCGTCGTGATGCGGCCCTCCTTGTCGCCGGCCTCGATGACGGTCGTGCCGTCCTGGGTCACGTCGTAGCGCTTGACCAGGCCGGGATTCTTGTCGGGATCGACGAACTCGTACTTGACCTTGCCGGAATGGTAGGCGTAGAGCTTGAGCAGGTTCTCCATGGCCGCCCGGCCGTAGTTGCCCTCGCGGAAGAAGCCCTTGAAGGAGACCTCCGTCTTGAGGTTCTTGAGGACGGCCACCGACTGATCGGACAGGCTGTGGAGCTTGCCCACGGTGAAGTCCATGCGGTAGTCGTGCTTGGAGACGAAGTAGTTGACCAGGACGAGGATGGCCAGGACCAGGACGACGACGAGGGCCAGGTTGCCGGAATAGAGGAAGGACTTGCGGGTGAAGGAGCGCTTGAGCGCTTCGCGGTTGAGGACGACGTGGGCGGCGAGGGCCACGAGGCCCAGTCCGCCGAGGACGAGAAAGGGGGTCTTGAGGTGGGGCCAGACGGCCGCGACGACGAGGGCCGCGCCGATGAGGGCCGCGGCCGCCAGGTTGAGATTCTTGGTCAGCTTGGACATGGGATCACCTCCACCGCCGGGACTGGAGGACCGAGTGGGCCAGGAACAGGCCGAAACCGGCCAGGCTCAGGAAGTAGACGGCGTCCTTGAGGTCGAAGATGCCCTTGGGCAGGTCCTCGAAGTGGGACGACAGGGACAGGTAGCCGACGACGCCCTGCCAAGAGCCGCTGCCGATCTGGGACAGCCAGTTGAGGACGAGGAAGAGCAGCAGGGTCAGGAAGGTCAGGATGGCGGCGACGATCTGGTTCTCGGTCACGGACGAGAAGAACAGGCCGACGGCCAGGGCTGCCGCGCCGAGCAGGAACAGGCCCAGGTAGCCCGTCAGCCAGGGCGCCAGCTCGGGATTGCCGAAGGCGAAGGCGAAGAGAGAAAGCAGCGCGGTCAGGCCGAGCATAACGGCCAGCATGACCAGGGCGGCCAGGTACTTGCCGAGGACGATCTGGCCGACCGAGAGGGGCGAGGTGTAGAGGAGCTCGTCCGTGCCGTTCTTCTTCTCCTCGGCCAGCAGGCGCATGGTCAGCAGGGGCGTCAGGAGGACCAGGACGAGGACCATGTTGTGGAACAGGGGCGTGAAGACCATCTCGTTGACGTTGATCTGCTGGGCGTAATAGGGGTTCTGGGCCATCTGCATGGCCTGGAGGTTGAACCACATGACCAGGTTGTAGAAGAAGTAGCCGAAGATGAGGCTGTAGGCGAACAGGACGACGTAGGCCACGGGCGAGCTGAAGTAGGAGCGCAGCTCCTTTTTCGTCAGGGACCAGATGTTCGTCATGATTCGAGCCCTCCCGACACGATCTTCAGGTACAGGTCCTCGATGCCGCCGAGGGAGCGCATCTCGACCAGGCCGAGACCCTTGTCCAGGGCGGTCCGGGCGACGGTCTCGCGGAGGTCGCGGCCGCGGGCCCATTCGACCTGGACCTCGCCGCCGACGGCCTCGGCGCGCTCGACGCCGGGGAGGCCGCGGAACAGGGCGGCCTCCTCGTCCCCGGCCCGGCGCAGGCGGAGGACGACGCCGTCCCGCTTCTCGAAGGAGGCGGCCAGGTCGGCCAGGGACCCCGAAGCCATGAGCCGGCCCTGGTTGATGATGACGACGCCGTCGCAGACCTGGGTGACCTCGGGCAGGATGTGGGTCGACAGGAGGATGGTGTGCTCGCCCTTGAGGCCGCGGATGAGCTCGCGGATCTCCCGGATCTGTCCGGGGTCGAGGCCGATGGTCGGCTCGTCGAGGACGAGGACCCGGGGATCGTGGATCATGGCCTGGGCGATGCCGACCCGCTGCTTGTAGCCGCGGGAGATATTCTTGATGAGCCGGCGGGCGACGTCCCCGAGGCCGGCCGAGGCCAGGACGCGGTCGACGGCGGCCTTGCGCCTGGCCTTGGGGACCTGCTTGATCTCGGCCACGAAGCCGAGGTAGCCGGCGACGGTCATGTCCTGGTAGAGGGGGACGACCTCGGGCAGGTAGCCGATGGACCGCTTGAGCCCGTCGGGCTGGTCGAAGACGTCGTGGCCGGCCACCGTGGCCCGGCCCGACGTGGCCGGGAGGTAGCCGGTCAGGACGCGCATCGTCGTCGTCTTGCCGGCCGCGTTGGGCCCGAGCAGGCCCCAGATGCGGCCCGGCTCGACCTTGAAGGTCAGGTCGGCCACGGCGACGAGCTCCCCGTATCGTTTGGTGAGCCCTTGGACATCGATCATGTTCACCTCCGCTATAAGGTAAATGAACCGCCGGAAGGCGAGGGGCGTTGCGTCACATGCGCTCGGGGGGCGGGATGCCCATCAGGCCGAGCGCGGCGTGGAGCTGGTCCTTGACCGTCTTGAGGACGAGCAGGCGGAAGCCCCGCACCTCGCCGTTCGCCTCGGCCAGGATGGGGTATTTATGGTAGTAGCCGTTGAGCTTCTGGCAGAGGAGGAAGGCGAACTTGGCCAGGTGCGAGAACTCCAGGGCCGAGATCGACCGCAGGACCTCCTCCTCGAGGGAGGCGGCCGTCTGGACGAGGTCCCAGAAGTCGGCCGTCTCCGTCTCGGAGAGCCCCGCCGGGAGGGCCGGGGCGCGGCCCGCCGCGGGCCCGACGTCGGCTTCGGCCAGGCCGAAGCGCTCCTTGAGCTTGCGGAAGATGCTGGCCAGGCGGACGGCCGTGTACTGGAGGTAGGGCCCGGTCTCGCCCTCGAAGCTCAGGGCCTCCTCGAAGTCGAAGACGATGACCGAGTTGCGGGCGAACTTGAGCATGAAGTAGCGCAGGGCCCCCGTGGCGATCTGGCGGGCGATGCGGCGCCGTTCGTCCTCGGGAAGCTCGGGATTGCGTTTGGCGATCTCGGCCCCGGCCTTGTCCTCGAGCCGGTCGAGGAGATCGTCGGCCTTGACCCCCAGGCCCTTGCGGCCGGAGACCTCGAGGAAGGAGCGCTCCTTCTCCTCGTCGGAGGCGGCGTAGCCGAGTTCGGCCAGGCTCTTGGGGGACAGGGCGACCATCTCGTAGGAGAAGTGGACCGATTTGGCGGCCTGCTCGTCGAACTTCAGGGACCGCAGGCCCTGGACGACGACCTTCTGCAGGTAGGACTGGCGGGTGTCGATGACGTTGTAGACCTTGCCCGCTCCGCCGAAGGACGGCGAGGCGGACGAGGGCTCCGGCGTCGAGATCCACAGGGTCCGGCCGTCCCGTTCGGCGAAGGGCTCGTAGAAGAAGTCGCGGCCGAGCAGGCCGAACTTCCAGAGCTGGTAGGCGATGTCCTTGCCGACGTAGGTCACGGTGCCGTCCGAGCGGACGATGACCTTCTCGCGCTCCTCGTCCTCTTCGAGGCGCATCACCCAGCAGCCCTGGTTCTCGCCCTCGGCCGCGAGAGAGATGGAGCCGCGCTCCTTGAGCAGCTCGAAGGCCTTGTCCCAGAACTTGAGGTGCAGGATGGTGCTCTCGCAGGGCAGGACGTCGTAGCCGATGCCGATGCGCTCCATGGTGGCCAGGTGGGCCCGGACGATGCGCCGCGAGACGTAGCGGGACAGGCCGTACTCGGGGTCCCGGCCGTGCTCGATCCTCTTGTAGATCTCGGCCTTGCGGGCTTGGGCCTCGGGGTGTTCGGCGAGATAGGCGGAGACCCGGGTATAGAGGTCCCAGCAGTAGTAGTCGAACTTGCCCGGCAGGGCTTCGAGGTCGTCGACCGTCTTCCTCTCGAGCTCCATGAGGCCATAGACGACGTCGACGACCTGGACGCCCGTGTCGTCGATGTAGTTCTGGACCTCGACCGTCTCTCCCTTATACCTCAAGCAGCGGGCCAGGGTGTCGCCCAGGCAGGCGTTCCGGAGGTGGCCGATGTGGGCGGCCTTGTTGGGGTTGATGTTGGTGTGCTCGATGACGATCTTCCGTTCCTCGGCGGCGAGGTCGGTCCGCCCGGCCAGGCGGATGGCCTCGGCCAGGACGGCGGCCTTGTCCAGCCACAGGTTCAGGAAGCCGCCGCCGGCGGGCTCGGCCTTGACCACGCCCTCGACCGAGGCCAGCAGGGGAGCGGCCTCCGCCGCGATGGCCCGCGGCGCCTTCCTAAGCTTATTGGCCAGCTGGAAGGGGAAGGTCAGGGCCAGGTCGCCCATCTTCGGGTCGGGCGTCGGGGCCATGTCGAGGTCGGCGGGCTCGAGCGGATAGACGGCCTTCAGGCGTTCGTAGAGGCGGTCCTTGAGAGCGGCTTTGAAGGTGATCATTTTCGGCGCCCTATTATAACAAATCGCCGCCGGTCGGCAAGCCGGGAAGTTGCGTTCGTCATGAACAACAAATATGGAAACGTTCCCGTTCACGGGCTCGGGGCGGCTTGAACCGGGGCCGCAGTTGTGATAATTTTGGGCTTCTTTCCGAGAAAGGAAGGTCCCATGAAGAAGACGCGATTCAACGAGCTGCACAAACAGCTCGGCGGCAAGATGATCGAGTTCTGCGGCTGGGAGATGCCCGTCGAGTACGCCGGCATCATCCCCGAGCACATGGCCGTCCGGACCAAGGCCGGCCTGTTCGACGTCAGCCACATGGGCGAGGTCCTGGTCACGGGCAAGGACGCCCTGGCCTTCGTCCAGTGGCTGACCCCGAACGACGCCGGCAAGCTCGCCCCCGGGCAGGTCCAGTACACGGCCCTGATGACCCCGGAGTCGACCTTCGTCGACGATATGCTCGTCTACTGCATCGGCCCCGCGGAGTACTTCCTGGTCGTCAACGCGGCCAACGACGACAAGGACTTCGCCTGGATCGCCGGGCACACCCAGGGCTTCGACGTCAAGGTCGAGCACCAGAGCGACGTCTATTCCCAGGTCGCCCTCCAGGGCCCCCTGGCCGAGGTCCTCCTGCAGCCGCTCACGGACATCGACCTGGCGGCCATGAAGTCCTTCCACTGGGCCAAGGGCCGGGTCTGCGGCAAGGCCTGCCTGGTCTCCCGCACGGGCTACACGGGGGAGGACGGCTTCGAGATCTACACCATGGAGCCCGACCCCGCCGTGATCTGGTCGACCCTCATCGAGACCGGCAAGCCCCAGGGCCTCCAGCCCATCGGCCTGGGCGCCCGGGACACCCTGCGCCTCGAGTCCAAGCTCATGCTCTACGGCAACGACATCTCGGACAAGACGACCGTCCTCGAGGCCGACCTCAAGTGGATCGTCAAGCTCGCCAAGGGCGACTTCCTGGGCAAGCCGGTCATCGAGAAGCAGCTTCTCGAGGGCCTGACCCGCAAGCTCGTCGGCTTCGAGATGGCCGAGCCCGGCATCGCCCGGCCCCACTACCCGGTCTTCTACAAAGGGGAGCGGGTCGGCGACGTCGCCTCGGGCACCTTCTCGCCCCTGCTCAAGAAGGCCATCGGCCTCGTCTACCTGCCCATCGACGGCACCGCCGCCGGCACGGAGTTCGAGATCGAGATCCGCGGCAAGCGGACCAAGGCCCGCGTCATCCCCACGCCCTTCTACAAAAGGGCCAAGAAATAACCCGTCCGGTCAACAAGGAGGACCCATGTATCCGAACGACTTCCGCTACACCAAGGAACACGAGTGGATCAAGGTCGAGGGCGACGAAGCCCTCGTCGGCATCACCGACTTCGCCCAGCACCAGCTCGGCGACATCATCTTCGTCGAGCTGCCCGCCGTCGGCAAGGAGCTGGCCGCCCGCCAGTCCATCGGCGTCGTCGAGTCGGTCAAGTCCGTCTCCGACGTCTACGCCCCCGTCGCCGGCACGGTCGTCGCCGTGAACGACGCCCTGGCCCAGACGGCCGACCTCCTCAACAAGGACCCCCACGGCCAGGGCTGGATCGTCCGCATCAAGATCAAGGACAAGAAGGACGTCGAGGCCCTGCTCCCCGTCGGCGACTACGAGAAGTTCCTGGAGGGGCTCGAGCACTGAGGCCGCGTCCGTCCTGACAAGGGGTTTGCCATGAGCTATCTCTCTCTGAGCGATCAAGACAAGAAGGAGATGCTGGCCCGGACGGGCGTCGCCTCCGTCGACGACCTGTTCTGCTGCATCCCCGAGGCGGTCCGCCTCAAGCGGCCCCTCGACCTGCCGCCGGCCCAATCCGAGCTCGAGCTCGTCCGGACGATCGAGGCCCTGGGCCGCAAGAACGCCGGGACGGGGCTCGTCGCCTTCCTCGGCGGCGGGGCCTACGAGCACTTCATCCCGACCGTCGTCGATTCCCTCAGCTCGCGGGGCGAGTTCGTCAGCCCGTACACGCCCTACCAGCCCGAGGTCAGCCAGGGCACGCTCCAGGCGGTCTTCGAGTTCCAGACCCTCGTCTGCCAGCTCACCGGCCTGGACATCGCCAACGCCTCCCTCTACGAGGGCGGCACGGCCGTGGCCGAGGCCGTCCTGATGGCCCAGCGGGTCACGAACCGGAACAAGGTTCTTCTGGCCCGCAGCCTCCACCCGCAGTTCCGCGAGGTCGTCCGGACCTACATCAAGAACCTCGGGGTCGAGCCCGTCGAGGTCCCGTTCGGCCCCGACGGCCGGATGGACGCCGCGGCCCTGGCCAAGGCCCTCGACGACAAGACGGCCGCGGTCGTCTGCCAGTCGCCGAACTTCTTCGGCGTCGTCGAGGACGTCGCCGCCCTCTCGGCCGCCGCCCACGGCGTCAAGGCCCTGTCCGTGGTCATCGTCGCCGAGGCCGTCTCGCTCGGCCTGCTCGAGGCCCCGGGCAAGCTCGGCGCCGACATCGCCGCCGGCGAGGCCCAGTCCCTGGGTGTCCCCCTGAGCTTCGGCGGGCCCTATCTCGGCTTCATGGCCTGCAGGAAGGAGTTCCTGCGCCAGATGCCCGGCCGGGTCACCGGCCAGACCCTCGACCGGGACGGCCAGCGGGGCTTCGTCCTGACGCTCTCCACCCGCGAGCAGCACATCCGCCGCGAGCGGGCCACCTCGAACATCTGCACCAACCAGGCCCTCTGCGCCCTCCGCGCGACCATCTGGATGGAGACCCTGGGCAAGCAGGGCCTGCGCGAGCTGGCCTGGCAGAACGCCCAGAAAGCGGCCTACGCCGCCGGCCGGCTGGCCGCCGTCAAGGGCGTCAAGAAGGCCTTCGCCGGGCCGTCCTTCAACGAGTTCGTCGTCACCCTGCCCAAGCCCTGGCCGGCCGTCGACGCCGCCCTCAAGGCCAAGGGCTTCGTCGGCGGGTACGGCCTCGAAGGGGCCTACCCCGAGCTCGCCAACGCGGCCCTCGTCTGCGTCACCGAAATGAGGACCAAGGACCAGATCGACAGGCTGGCCCAGGCCCTGGAGGAGGTCCTGTCATGATCAAAGAGATCCGCGAACCCCTGGTGTTCGAGCTCAGCGCGCCGGGCAAGCGGGCGGCCGAGCTGCCCCCGCTCGACGTGCCCGAGGCCAAGGACGTCCTGGCCGGGGCCGCCCTGCGGCGCGAGATCGAGGACTTCCCCGAGATCTCGGAGACCGAGGTCACCCGGCACTTCACGCGGCTGTCCCAGAAGAACTACTGCGTCGACCTGGGCATCTATCCCCTCGGCTCCTGCACGATGAAGTACAACCCCAAGGTCAACGAGCGCCTCTCGGCCCACCCGGCCTTCGCCGGCTCGCACCCGCTCCTGTCCGAGGACCTCGTCCAGGGCAACCTCGAGGCCCTCAAGACCCTCGAGCGGCTGCTCGGCGAGATCGCCGGCATGGACGCCTTCACCCTCCACCCGGCGGCCGGCGCCCACGGCGAGCTCACCGGCATGATGCTCGTCCGGGCCGCCCTCGAGGCCCGCGGCAACGCCCGCAAGCACGTCCTCATCCCGGACTCGGCCCACGGCACGAACCCGTCCTCGGCCCACATCTGCGGCTACACGGTCAAGGAGATCAAGTCCAACGAGAACGGCACCATCGACCTGGCCGGGCTCGAGGCCGAGATGACCGAGGACGTGGCCGCCCTCATGGTCACCAACCCGAACACGCTCGGCGTCTTCGAGCCCGACATCCAGAAGATCGCCGCCATCGTCCACGCCAAGGGCGGCTTCGTCTACATGGACGGGGCCAACATGAACGCCCTGACCGGGATCGTCCGGCCGGGCGACATGGGCGTCGACGTCCTCCACATCAACGTCCACAAGACCTTCTCCACCCCGCACGGCGGCGGCGGCCCCGGGGCCGGACCGGTCGGCATCAAGAAGGAGCTCATCCCGTTCCTGCCCGTCCCCGTCATCGTCGAGAAGGGCGGGCGATACGCCCTCGACTTCGACCGGCCCGCGACCGTCGGCCGTATCCGCAGCCACTTCGGCAATTACTCCGTCCTGGTCCGGGCCCTCTGCTACATCCTGTCCCTCGGCCCCAAGGGCGTCCGCGAGATCGCCGAGTACGCCGTGCTCAACGCCAACTACATCCGCAAGAGCCTGGAAGGGGAGTACCACCTCAAGTACGCGACCCCCTCGATGCACGAGTGCGTCTTCTCCGACAAGCTCCAGAAGGAACACGGCGTGACCAACCTCGACATCGCCAAGCGGCTCATCGACTACGGCGTCCACCCGCCGACGATGTCCTTCCCGCTCATCGTCCACGGCGCCCTGATGATCGAGCCGACCGAGACCGAGAGCCGCCGCGACCTCGACCTGTTCATCGGGGCCATGAAGGCCATCGCCCGGGAGGCCAAGGAGGAGCCCCAGACGCTCCACGACGCGCCGCACGTGACCTACGTCCGCCGCCTCGACGAGGTGGCCGCGGCCAAGACGCCCGTCCTGCGCTGGGAAAAGAAGTCCTGACATGTCCCTCCAGGGCCTGATCCTCGGCCTTCACCAGTTCTGGGCCGGCCAGGGCTGCTACCTGGCCCCGACCTACGACGTCGAGGTCGGCGCCGGCACCATGACGCCCGACACCTTCTTCCGCGTCTTGGGGCCGCGGCCCTGGCGGGTCGGCTATGTCCAGCCGTCGCGCCGTCCCGACGACGGCCGCTTCGGCGAGAACCCCAACCGGGTCCAGAAGCACCACCAGTATCAGGTCATCATGAAGCCGTCGCCGGCCGACATCCAGGACGTCTACGTCCGGAGCCTGCGGTCGCTCGGCATCGCCCTCGAGGACCACGACCTGCGCTTCGACGAGGACAACTGGGAATCGCCGACGATCGGCGCCTGGGGCGTCGGCTGGCAGGTCCTGCTCGACGGGCTCGAGATCAGCCAGTTCACCTACTTCCAGCAGTGCGGCGGCATCGACCTCTCTCCGGTCGCCGTCGAGATCACCTACGGCCTGGAGAGGCTGGAGATGTTCCTCGAGCAGAAGGACGACATCTACGACCTCGACTGGTCGGCCGACGTCACCTACCGCGACCTGCGCCTGCGCGAGGAGAAGGAGTTCTCCGAGTACAACTTCAACGCCGCCTCCGTGACCATGCTGCGGCAGGCCTTCGCGGCCGCCCACAAGGAGGCCGGCCGCCTCATCGCCAAGGACCTCCTCCTGCCGGCCTACGACATGTGCCTCAAGTGCTCCCACAACTTCAACCTGCTCGACTCCCGGGGCGCCATCAGCGTCACCGAGCGGGTCAAGATGATCTCCCAGATCCGGGCCCTGGTCAACGACGTCGCCCGGCGCTACACGACCGGCGGGAAGGAAGGCGCCTGATGGAATTCCTCCTGGAGCTGCTGACCGAGGAGCTGCCGGCCTCCCACATCCGGGCCGCGCTGGACCAGCTCGAGGCCGGTTTCCGCAGGGAGTTCGCCGAGGCCCGCATCGACGTCGCGTCCCTGAAGGTCCTGGCCACCCCGCGCCGGCTCGTCGTCGCGGCCGGCCTGGCCGCCGGCCAGCCGGACCGCGAGGAGGTCGTTACCGGGCCGCCCCTGGCCATCGCCAGGACGGCGGACGGGAGCCTGAGCCCGGCCGGCAAGGGCTTCGCCCGCTCCCAGGGCGTCGACGAGGGCCTGCTCGAGGCCGTCCGCACGCCCAAGGGGGAATATCTCGGCTTCAAGCGCCTGGCCAAGGGCACGCCGACGGCCGAGGTCCTGGCCGCGGCCGTGCCGCGCGTCCTGGGCTCGCTGGCCTTCCCCAAGATGATGCGTTGGGCCGACGGACCCTTCCGCTTCTCCCGGCCCATCCACGGCCTGCTCTGCGTCTTCGACGGCCGCCCCGTCGAGACCGCTTTCGAGGGCCTCAAGGCCACGGACACGACCGTCGGCCACCGCATCGCCGCGCCCGGCCCGGTCCGGGCGACCGACCTGGCTTCGTACCAAGCCGCCCTGGCCGCCGCCTCCGTGGTCGTCGATCCCGCCGACCGCCGCAAGATGATCACGGACCAGATCGAGGCTGCGTTGGCTCCGCTCGAGGCCAAGGTCCACCCCGATCCCGGCCTCCTCGACGACCTGACCCTCAACGTCGAGCACCCGCTCGTCGTCTTCGGCGCCTTCCCGGAGGGCTTCCTGAGCCTGCCGATCGAGGTCCTGTCGACGGCCATGCGCGAGGGCCAGAAGCTCTTCTCGGTCGTCAAGGGCAAAAAACAGCTGCCTTACTTCCTGGGCGTGGCCGACGCCGCCGCGGACGCCAAGGGGCTCATCCGCCGGGGCAACGAGCGGGTCTTGCGGGCCCGGCTCGAGGACGCCCGCTTCTTCTGGGACCAGGACCGCAAGGTCCCGCTCGCCGAGCGGGCCGCCGGTCTCGGGAACGTCCTGTTCCAGGAGAAGCTCGGCAGTTACGAGGACAAGGCCCAGCGCCTGAAGAAGATCGTGGCCTACCTCTGCGACCGCACGGAGGCGGCCGAGGTCAAGGCCGCGGCCGTCGAGGCCGCCGGCCTGTGCAAGGCCGACCTCCTGACCGAGATGGTCAAGGAGTTCTCCGGCCTCCAGGGCCGCATGGGCGGCCTGTACGCCCGCGAGGAAGGGGCCCCGGCCGCCGTCCACCAGGCCATCTACGAGCACTATCAGCCCGTCGGCCTCGACGACGCCTCGCCGGCCTCCCTCACGGGGGCCCTGCTGTCGGTCGCCGACAAGATGGATTCCATCGTCGGCGGCATCGGGGTTGGCCTGGCCGTCAGCGGCTCGAGCGATCCCTTCGGCCTGCGGCGCAACGCCCAGGGCGTCTGCAAGGTCGTCCTCGACCGCCGGCTGCGCTTCCCGTTCCCGCTCCTCGTCGACCGCGTCCTGGCCGTCTACGGCGACCGCCTGACCGTCGAGCGGCCGGCCGTCAAGGCCGCCTGCCTCGACTTCTTCGCCGGCCGGCTGCGATACATCCTGGAGAAGAAGGGCTTCCGCTACGACCTCGTCGCGGCCGCCCTGGCCCCCGGCCTCGACCGCCTCACCGACGTCCAGGGCCGGGTCGAGGCCCTGGCCGCCCTGGGCTCGAGCCCCCAGTTCGAGCCCTTCATCCTGATGGCCAAGCGCATCGCCAACATCATCAAGGGGCTGCCCGCGGCCAAGGTCAACCCCGACCTCCTGGCCGAGAAGGAGGAGCGCGACCTCCACGCCACGCTGGCCATCGTCCGCGACAACGCCGGGCCCATGATCGCCCGCGGCGACTTCGCCCGGGCCCAGGGCATCGTCTTCAAGCTCCAGCCGGTCCTCAACACCTTCTTCGAGAAGGTCATGGTCATGGCCGAGGACAAGAAGGTCCGGCAGAACCGGATCGGGCTGCTGCAGTCCATCCACAAGCTGCTGCTGGAGATCGCCGACTACTCCCTCGTCGTCGTCGAGGGGGAGCGCTCCGCCAAACCGAAGGCCGGGCGTTAAGCGCCGGGGCCGTCCGGGCCCCGGTCCGCGTCGGCGTCCGTCACGGTCTCGACGTATTTCTGCTCCAAGGCCACGATCCGCGTCAGGACCTGCGGGGCGTTCTGGCCTTTCTCCAATCCGTAAGGGCAGAGCAGGACGCCGGCCTGGTATTTGTAGCTCTTGCCGGCGTTGAAGGTCGACCAGCGCACCCGGCCGTGGAGATCGAGGGGCGCCCGCTCGCCCGGGATGGAGACGTGGAGGATGACGCGGGACTTGAACTTCAGGGGCTTCTGGGTCAGGAAACGGATGCCGCCGCGGCTGAGGTCGAGCACCGGGCAGAACTCCTCGTCGACGCGCGCCTGGGGGCCGAACAGCCGTTTCTTGCGGTAGGAGACCGTCGCTCCGGGGATCTTGAACCGCTGGCAGAGTCGCCTTTCCATCCCCTTCTCGGACATGGGATCCTCCGTTTCTCGGGCGGTCGTCTGGTCCGAAGATATATCAGACCCGGGCCGGAAGTCAAATCGCCGCGGCCTCACTCCTTGAGGACGACGGCCCGCGCGGGAGGCAGGGAGACGGAGGCCCGGGCCGAGACCGAGGTCCCGCCGGAGACGGTCCGGGAGTAGGCGAAGGCCAGGCTGCTGACCTTCTGGTAGGACGGCGCGGAGGGCGCCGGCGGCTTTTTGGCCACCAGCTCCTTGATGGCCTTGTAAGCCAGGGCCAGGGCGTCGAGGACGTTGACGCCGTGGGCCATGGGATCGTTCTTCGGCGTCGGCATGTACGGCTTCTGCCCGGGCATGGACGGGCCGCCCAGCGGGAAGGTGAAGACGGTCGGCCGCGGGGCGATCTTGCGGCTCTTGAGGACGAGCTTGTTGTCGATGTAGAGGGAGATCTCGCCCTCCTGGACGGGCTTGAGGGCCAGGCCCGGCCGGGGGGCGTCGTCCGGCCGCGGCCGTGATGCGTCGGGCGCGGCGGCGGCCACGTCGGCGATATCGACGCGGACCAGGACGGAGCGTCGGCAGACGAGGTCGCCGGCCTTGAGGTCGAGGACGAATTCGTAGACGTCGGAGCGGTCGAACAGGCCGCGCAGGGGCACGGTCAGGATGTGGAAGCCCTTGGGCCAGAAGCCGCCCTCGAGGATGTAGGGACCGAGGGAGATGCGGTAGAAGGCGTCGTTCAGGAGTTCCAGGCCGATGTCGACCGAGTCCGGCAGCCCCGTGGCCGGCGACCGCGGGTAGGACAGGAGGTTGACGTCGTAGACGAGGGGATAGAGGCGCTTCCAGGTGGCCCAGAACGGGATGAAGGCCCGCAGGGTGTAATCGTCGAGGAAACCGAAATCGGGATCGTTGTCCCGGTAAGTCTCGAAATAATCGGCTACGAGGTCGCGCTCCAGCGTTTTGTCGCCCAGCCTCTCGGCCAGGTAGGGCAGGATGAGGAGGGCCGTCTGGCGGTCCTCGCCCTCGAGGGTCTTGGCCGCCTCGGCCAGGTATTCGTAGGCGGCGCGGTGGTCGGGGTCGCGGCCGAGGCGGGAGTTCAGCTCCGTCTTCCAGTCGGCCCTCAGGACGGGCGCCAGGGCCGAGAGGACCGCCAGGACCGCCGCCGCTTTCTTAATCATGATAGACGAACTCGAACGTGATCTCGAGGAGGTCGCCCGGGAAATCCGCAGGCAGGGCGGGGAAGGGGAGGACGGCCCTCAGGGCGTCGAGGGCGGACCGGTCGAGAGCATCGACCGCCGTGCCTTCGAGGATCTCGATCGAGTCGAGCTCGCCCGTCCGCTTGATGACGACGATCATGGCGATGCGGGCCGGGTCGGGCACTTCGGCGACCGACGGCAGGACCCAGTTGGCCTGGAGCCGGTCGACGATGCCGGTGGCCCAGGGCAGGAGATCGTAGCCTTTGTAAGGGATGGAGATGCCGACCCGCTGTCCGCCGACCGGCCCGCCGGGGCCCGTGCCGCCGCCGCGGCCTCGACCGGATCCGTAGCCCCCGACGCCGCCGCCGTAGGCGCCCCGGTTGTACCGGGAGAAGTCGGGCAGAGGGGCCCCGGCGGCGAATCCGGGCGGTCCCGGCGGAGTGCCAGGAGGGGCCAGCGGGATGGTCAGGTCGGACTTGCCGTGGATGGCCAGCGATTCCCGGAACCGCGAGGAGAGGGAGGGAATGGCCGATCCCGCCCCGGGGATGCCCGCGGCCGCTCCGGCCTCGGGGCCGGGTCCGGGTTCGCCGCCGCCTGTTCCTGCTGCGGCCGGCTCCAACGCGGCGGCGGTCGGGGCCGCCGTTTCCGTCCGGGACAGGCCGGGCGCGGCGCCGGGGACGTCGGCCAGGCCGCGCCCGCCGACGACCTTGGGCAGGGCCACGGTCAGGGGCGGCACGATGACGACGCTGCGGACCTCCTGTCTGCCGAAAGGCAGGATCTTGACCGTGAACCGGGCGTGATAGACGAGCAGGCCGAGCAGGGCATGGACGAGGACCGTGACCAGGAGGCCGGCGGCCCGGTCTCGCCGGGGCCGGCCGTCTTTCTCTTTTGGCGGTAGGATGTCCTCGAACACGGTCGCTCCGAACGGCTATTATATTATAATCTCCGGACTTCCCGAAAAGTTCCCGCCCCGGGCCGGGCGCCCTCAGGCCGTGCGGCCCAGGACGAGGAGGTAGAGGCCGCAGAGGGCGTTGAGGACGGCCAGCCGCAGGACCAGGGCCGCTATCCCGAAGAGCGGGATGAGCAGCGCGGCGGCCAGGACCGCCCCGGCGAACGAGGCCGCGAGGTCGATGCCATAGGCGAGGCCCGGGTGCGGCCGGCTCTGCATCACGAGCCGGTTGGCGCTGACGAACAGATAACCGCCGAGCAGGCCGAACAGGCCGAGCAGGACGAACGGCAGGGCCTCGCCGCCGGCGCCGCGCAGGGTCGCGTAGGTCGCGGCGAGCAGGAGGACGAAGCCGGCCTGGACGAGCGCGAGGTCGGCCCGCCCCGACCGTTTCCGGCGCCGTCCGAGCGCCCCGCCGGCGACGAGCCCGGCCATGAAGGCGGCCAGCAGGAGGGGGACCTTGCCGTAGACGTAGCCGAAGTTGGCCTGGAAGGCGATGAGCAGGGCCACCTCGACGACGATGGTCGTGAAGCCCATGACAGCGACGGGGACGAGGGACCGGACCGGCGACCCTCTCCAGACCGAGGCCAGGACCAGGAGGACGACGGCCGCGGCGATCAGAGGCAGATCCAGGAGCCAAAAGGGACCGGCCTCGGCCGCCGCGTCGACGAGGCCCCGGCCGGGGCCCGCGAACTGGCTGGCCCAAAGCTGAGCCTGGAAGTATGTGCTGACCGGGACGAGGTCCCGGTTGGCGCGGGCCTCCCGGCCCGCGGACGCCAGGGTCTTTTCCAGGCGCTCGACGCGTCCGGGATCGAGCCGGAACGGCAACATGGCGGGGCTGACGTGCCTCGTCTGGAGACCGAGCCGGTCCAGCCGGGCCGAAAGCGTCGCGGCGTCGACGGTGAGAGGGCCGTCCGAAGCCAGTACGACGACCCTGTCCCCGGGGACGAGGCGGACGCCGCCGGGGAAGACCTCCTCCAAGGCCCGGACGACCGAGGCCAGCAGCCGGGCGGCCGCCGCCCCGACGTAGTTCTCGCCTCCGGTCAGAGTGAAACCGAGCACGCCGCCGGGAACGAGCTTGGCCCTGACGGCGGCAAAGAACTCGCGTGTGTAGTAGCGGTTGATCTGGGTCGTGGCCGGGTCGGGCAGGGCGACGAGGACGGCGTCGTAAGGCCCGGCGGCCCGTTCGAGAAAGCTGCGTCCGTCCCGCGCGAAGAGACGGACGCGGGGACCGTCGAGGGCCGCAACGGCCGCCGCGGGCAGGTGACGCCGGGACAGACGGATGACGGCCGGATCGAGCTCGACGCCGTCGACCGTCGCCCCCGGGTATTTGAGGATCTCCTCGACCGCGCCGCCGGCCGCGCCGCCGATGAGCAGGACCCGGCCGGCCGTCTCGCGCTGGAGCAGGGCGAAGTGGACGGTGTCCTCGGCGGCCCCGGGATCGGGGCGGCTGAAGACGGCCAAGCCGTTGTCGTAGAGCGTCATCTGGTCCGCCGCGCGGACGACGACGAGCTGGCCGTAGGGCGAGTCCTCGGCCTCGACGAACTCGAACGGCCGCCAGACGGCTTCCAGGGCCGGGCGGTCGGCCAGGACCAGGCCGGCCGACAGGGCCAGGGCGGCCGCGAGCGGCGCCGCGGCGCGCCGCGGCCTCAGGGCCAGGAGCGCCGTCAAGGCGGCGGCCCCCCCCGCCGCGGCGGCGCCCTGCCAGTTGGTGAGGCGCGGGACGAGGAGGAGCTGGACGGCCACCCCGGCCGCCGCCGCTCCGGCCGATTCGCGGACGTAGGTCTTGGCCGCGTCGCCGTCCGCGAGCCGGGCGTTGAGGACGAAGGCCCGGCCGAGCGGGAAGCTCAGGACGCCGGTGAGGGCGAGGGCGAAGCCGAAGGCGGCGGCCAGCCCGGCGGTTTCGGAGGGCAGGAGCCCCATGAGCTTGTGCGAGAACCGCAGGAGCGCGAGGGCGGCGTAGAAGAGGACGATGGCCGCTCCGTAGAGCCGGGCCAGGCGCGCCGGCGCGTCGGCCGACGGCCGGGCCGGGCGGACGAGGCTGCCGATCCCTCCCCACAGCAGCCAGGACCCGAGGACGAGGCCGAAGGTCAGCTCGTTCCCGGTGAAGGCGGCGGCGAACTCCCGCAGGAGATAAATCTGGAGGGACGCGGCCAGAAAGCCCAGCAGGAAGGCCGGCAGGCCCGGCCTCAGGTCCAGACGCCGGGGATGGCTGTCCCGCATCGTTCGCAGGTACCCTTCTTGAGGCGGACGGCGTCGATCCGGTAGCCCGTCCGGGCGATGACCGCGGCCCCGCAGCCGGGGCAGAGCGTGTCCTCGGCCTCGTGACCGGGGACGTTGCCGACATAGACGTGCTTCAGGCCCTCGGCCAGGGCCGTGCGCCGCGCCTCCTCCAGCGTCGAGACCGGCGTCGGGGGCAGGTTGCGGAGGAGGTACATCGGCTGGAAGCGGGAGAAATGCAGGGGGACGCCCGGGCCGGCTTCGTCCCTGACCCAGCGGGCCATCTCGCGGACCTTGTCCATCCGGTCGTTCAGGGTGGGGATGACGAGGTAGACGATCTCGAGCCAGGCCTTGGACTTGGCCACGGTCCGAATGGTCCGGAGGACGGGCTCGAGGTCGCCGCGGACGAAGGAGGCGTAGAAGTCCTGGGTGAAGCCCTTGAGGTCGACCTTGACCGCGTCGACGAGCTCGAGGAGCTCGGCCAGGGGCTCGGGATCGATGTGGCCGCCCGTCACGACGACGCTCCGGACCCCGCGCCGGCGCGCGGCGATCGCCGTGTCGGCCATGTATTCGAAGAACACGGTCGGCTCGCTGTAGGTGTAGGCGATGGAGGGACAGCCGGCCGCGGCGGCCCGCGCCGCGGCGGCCGCGGGCGGCAGGTCGATCGACTCGATCTGCTCCGGCCGGGCCTGGGAGATCTCCCAGTTCTGGCAGAACTTGCAGTTGACGTTGCAGCCGGCCGTGGCCAGGGACAGGGCCGTCGTGCCCGGCAGGAAATGGAAGAACGGCTTCTTCTCGATGGGATCGACGTTGAGGCTGCAGACCCTGCCGTAGACGAGCGTGTAATACGTGCCGCCGATGTTCTCCCGGACGCCGCAATAGCCGCGCTCCTTGTCGCCGAGCCGGCAGTGCCGGGGACAGAGGCGGCACTCGATCTCCCGGTCGGGGAGCTTGACGTAGTGCCGGGCCTCGACGCGCGAGAGGCGGGCGGCCGGGGCGGCGGCCGCCAGGCGGGCGCAGAGCGAGGGCAGGCCGGCGCCGAGGGCCAGCCCGGTCCCGGCCGCGCCGCGGAGAAAGGCCCGCCGCCTCACGTCACCGTCTCCTCGACGCGCTCGATGGCGGCCGGATCGGCCGTCCCCAGCCCCATCCGGGCGGCCGTGGCCAGGTAGCGCGGGGCGCGCCCTTCGGCCTCGAGGGACGGCAGCCCGGCTTCGGCCCGGAGCCCTTCGACGATCGACCAGCCGACGCTGTCGACGGCGACCGGATCGAGGCCGAGGACGAAGCCGCCGTACTTGGCCGCCCAGCGGGCATGGAACGAGGGTCCCTTGTGGTACTGGACGGTCAAGGCGTCGAGCACGGTCAGCCGGTGGCGGCTCTTGACGGGCGGGGCGTCGAAGACCTCGGCGACGTGAGGGTCGCAGCCGCCGTCGTGGTACTTGTTCGGGTTGTGGACGGCCCCGAAATAGTTCTTCATGCCGGCCGTGAGGCCGGCCAGGCCGTGGTCCTTGAGCAGGGCCAAGCTGATCGAAGCCGTGCACTCCCCGGTCAGGATGCGTGAGAACAGGCTGCCGACGCCGAGGTGGGCGACGAGATCGGGCCCGTAGCCCTGGTCGGGGTCGTCCGTCCCGAGGACCCGGATCCCGTACTTCCCTTCGCCGACCGCGTAGCCGGCGTCGCGGAGCTCGCGCGACGTCCGGTCCCAAACGACGATGTTCGCGCCCGGCACGCCGCCCTGGAGGAGCCAAGCCGCCACGGTCAGGGCGACCTCGGGCCCGGTGCTGAGGGCCTTGCCGCCGATGGCGTTGACCTTGATGCCGACGCGGTCGGCGGGGGAGAAGAGCGAAGCCACGGCCGCGGCGGGGTCGGCCCGTCCGGTGAGCCGGACGAAGCCCCGTCCGAGCATCGCGGCGACGCCGGCCGGGTCCGGCGCTCCCGCGGCGGTCCAAGCCCGCGGGCTGCGGACGACGACGACGCGCGACACGGCCATGCCGTTCCCATGATGTCGCTTTTCCGGCGACCTGTCAAACGGGCCGGGCGGCCGCGACCGGCTTGCCAAGCCGCCGGCCCTCCTATATATTGAACGCGTGCGGAGGCCGACCATGAGAACTTCCGGAACCCCCCATAAAATCGCTTTGGCCGTCATCCTCGCGGCCGCCTGCGGCCTCGTCGCGGGTGCCGCCGCGGCCCAGGAGCGCCCGGCCAGCCCGGAGCTGGCCGCCCTCGTGCCCCGGCTAGAGGGCTGGGCCCTGTCGGAGGCGCCGCGGCCCTATTTCCCCGAGACGCTCTTCGAGTACATCAACGGGGCCGCCGAGAGCTATCTGAGCTACGACTTCCGCGAGCTCATCGTCGCCGATCTCCAGAAAACCGGGACCAAGGCCACCCTGACGGTCGAGATCTACGACATGGGCAGGCCGCTCAACGCCTTCGGCATCTACGGCTCCGAGCGCTACCCGGAGAACCCCCCGTCGGGCGTCGGCGAGCTCGACTACCTCGAAGGCGAATCCCTCAACTTCCTGGCCGGCCGCTTCTACGTCAAGCTGCTCGCGTTCGGTCTGGGCGAGGACACGGGGAGGACGCTCAAGGCCTTCGGGACGGCCATCGCCAAGGCCATCGGCCCGGGCCCCGGCCTGCCGCGGCTCGTCCGGGCCTTCCCGGCCGAGGGCCTGGTCGCCCGCAGCGAGAAGTACATCAAGTCCAACGTCATGGGCTATGCCTTCCTCCGCGACGGCTACGTGGCCGCCTATCGCGGCGACGGCCCGGACCTGGAGGGGTTCTTCATCGACATGGGCGGCGAGGCCGAGGCCGAGGCGGCCCTGGCCCGGCTGCTCGAAGCCCTGGCGGCCGACAAGCAGGAGGCCGCCAAGGCCGGGGACGGGCACAAGGTCAGGAACCGCTTCGGACAGAGCCTGTTCATCGCCCGCGTCGGCGGCGTCCTCTGCGGGGCCATGCGCGTCCCGGACGGGTCCGAGGCGGCGGGGGAGAAGCTCCTCGGGGCCCTGGCGGCGGCCCTGAAAGCCCTGCCCCCGTCGAAGTGAACGGGACGATCCGGGAGGGACGTGGACGACAAGAAGTTCCTTAGGGTGGCCCTGGCCCTGGTGGCCCTGTTCGTCGCCGGCGTCTTCCTCAAGCTGGCCCGGCCCGTCCTCATCCCCTTCATCCTGGCCGTCTTCCTGTCCTACATCGTCGATCCCGCGCTGACCCTGCTGACGCGCTGCCGCTGGCCGCGGCCGGGGGCCGTGCTCATCGTCCTGTGCCTGATGTTCGTCGTCCTCTATCTCCTCGGCGTCCTGGCCTATTCCAGCGGCAAGGCCTTCGTGGCCGAACTGCCGAAATACCAGGACCGCCTCGGCCAGGTCGCCCGGTTCCTGGAGAGCGGCTTCGGCCCCTTCAAGGTCGATCTCTCGGCCGCCCTGGCCGGGCTGGATTTCGACCGGCTCGGGGCCTTCCTTCTCAAAGCCATCGGGCCCTTCTTTGGCGTCATCGGCAAGCTCCTCCTGGTCTTCGTCTTCCTCGTCTTCATCGTCGCCGGCCGGGGCCGGGCGGCGGCCAAGCTGGCCCGGGCCCTCGACGGCCCGAGCGCCGGCCGGGTGGCCGGCGTGGTCGAAGCCATCAACGCCCAGATCCGGAAATACCTGGTCATCAAGACCCTCGTCAGCCTGGCCAACGGGATCATGGTCTGGGTCGTGCTGGCCCTCTTCGGCGTCGATTTCGCGGCCCTGTTCGGGCTGCTGGCCTTCCTGCTCAACTACATCCCCAACATCGGCTCGTTCATCGCCACCGTCCTGCGCGTCGGTTTCGCCTTCTTCCAGTTCGGGACCTTCTGGACGCCGTTCTGGATCCTGGTCGTCACCAACGGCCTGGACATGGTCCTCGGGAACATCATCGAGCCCCGGATCATGGGCAAGGGCCTCGGCCTGAGCCCGCTCCTGGTCTTCTTCTCCCTGCTCTTCTGGGGCTGGCTGTGGGGCATCCCGGGCATGATCCTGTCCGTGCCGCTGACGGCGATGATCAAGATCGTCTGCCAGAACGTGCCCGCGCTGCGGCCGGTCGCGGTGCTGATGGGGCCCTGAGCGGGCCGGGGACGGGGGGACCGCGCCTCAGGACCGGTCGAAGTCGTCGGCTTCGATGACGAAGGCCTCGTCCGAGAGCTTCTTGAGCCGGCGTCCGAAGCGGGCTTTGAGGACCTTCCCCGCGGCCGCCTGCTCGGCGCTCTTTTTGGACGGTCCCTTGGCCTTGGCCAGGACCTCCCCCCCGAGACGGACCTCGACGGTGAAGGCCCGGTCGTGGGCCGGGCCCTTCTCGGAGACGAGGCCGTAGGCCGGCACGCCGAGGCCCTCCTTCTGACAGAGCTCCTGGAGGGCGGACTTGGAGTTGTTGACGGTCTGGGTCTCGGTCCGGACGCCCTTCAGCGAGGCGCCGAGGAGGGGGCGCAGGAAGGCCCGGGCGGCTTCGAAACCGCCGTCGAGGTAGACGGCTCCTGTCAGGGCCTCGAACGATCCGGCCAGGATGGAGACCTTTTTGCGGCCGCCGCTCCTGTCCTCGCCCCGCCCGAGGCGGATGGCCTTCTCCAGCTTGATCTCCCGGGCCAGCCTGGCCAGGGCCAACGTGCTTGTCGCCGAGGCCTTGAGCTTCGACAGCTCGCCCTCGTTCCGGCCGGGGAAAGCGGCCAGGGCGAACTCGGCCGCGACGAGGCCGACGACCGAATCGCCCAGGAATTCCAGGACCTCGTTGTCCTCCGGGGCCTCGGGATCGCACTCGTAGGCGTGGGAGCTGTGGGTCAGGGCCCGCAGGAGCAGGGCCCGGTCCCGGAATGCGTGGCCGACGGCCTTCTCCACCCGGTCCAGGGCCTTCTCTTCGGTCTTCATGGCTCGAAGGGGTAGGCGACGCGCCCGCCGACGATGGTCATGACCGGGCCGCCCCGGAGCCGCCAACCGTGGAACGGGGTGTTGCGGCCCTTGGACTCGAACCGTCCGCGGTCGACAACGGTCTCGAGGTCGAGGTCGAGCAGGGTCAGGTCGGCGTCGGCGCCCGGGGCGATCCGCCCCTTCGCCGCGAGGCCGAGCAGGCGGGCCGGGGCGGTCGAGAGGAGCTCGACGAGCCGCGGCAGGGACAGGATCCCCGGCCGGACGAGCCGGTCGAGGAAGAGCGGCACGGCCGTCTCGAGGCCGACGATGCCGAACGGCGCCTCGGCGAAGGGACGGGCTTTCTCCGCCGGCGTGTGGGGCGCGTGATCGGTGGCCAGGACGTCGATCGTCCCCGTTCTCAAGCCCTCGACGAGGGCGGCCACGTCGGCCCGGGAGCGCAGCGGCGGGTTCATCTTGAAATCGGGGTCGGGGCCGGGGATGTCCTCGTCCGCGAGGAGGAGGTGATGGGGCGTGGCCTCGGCCGTGACCCGGACGCCCCGGGCCTTCGCTTCGCGGACCATGCGGACGCCGCCCACCGTCGACAGGTGGGCGATGTGGACGGGCGCCCCGGCGGCCTCGGCCAGGACGATGTCCCGGGCGACCATGATGTCCTCGGCGGCGGCCGGTATGCCCGGCAGGCCCAGGCGGTCGGCCGCGGCGCCTTCGTTGACGGCCCCGCCCTCGAACAGGGCCCGGTCCTCGCAGTGGTCGACGACGAACGCGCCGGCGGCGGCCGCCGCGACGAGGGCCCGTCTCATGAGGCGGCTGTCGGTCACGGGCCGGCCGTCGTCCGAGAAGGCCACGGCCCCGGCCGCGACGAGGGCCGGCATGTCGACGAGCTCCGCGCCCTTCGAGCCCCGGGTGACCGCCGCGATGGGCAGGACCCGGGCCAACCCGGCCCGCCGGGCCGCGGTCAGGACCCGCTCCGTGACCTCGGGGGCGTCGTTCACGGGATCGGTGTTGGGCATGGCGCAGAGGGCCGTGAAGCCGCCGCGGACGGCCGCCCGCAGGCCCGTCAGGACCGTCTCCTTGGCCTCGAAGCCCGGCTCGCGGAGGTGGACATGGAGGTCGATGAGCCCGGGCACGACGACGAGCCCGGCCGCCTCGACGGTCCGGTCCGGGCGGACGGCGGCCGTCCCTCCGACGGAGGCGACGCGGCCGTCCTCGACCAGGACGTCCTCCACCGCGTCGAGGCCCGACGCCGGGTCGACGACCCGCCCGCCCCGGATGAGGAGCCTCACCGCTTGCGCCCCCCGCCGATCTTGACCGGCTCGGCGATCAGGACCTCCTCGTGGCCGTCGGTCTCCTTGAGGCGGACCCGGACGACCTCGCGGCGCGAGGTCGGCAGGACCTTGCCGACGTAATCGGGCCGGATGGGCAGCTCGCGGTGGCCGCGGTCGATGAGCACGGCCAGCTGAACCGTCTGGGGCCGGCCGGTGTCGATGAGCGCGTCCATGGCCGCCCGGATGGTCCGGCCGGTCATCAGGACGTCGTCGACGAGCAGGACGTCCCTCTTGGCGACCGGGAAGCCGAGGCCTTTCTGGCTCGCCGCCGCCTTGGCCGCGGAGGCCGGGACGTCGTCCCGGTAGCGGGTGATGTCGAGGACGCCGACGGGCACGGTGACGCCTTCCATCTCGGCGATCAGGCGGGCCAGGCGCTTGCCGATGGCCACCCCGCGGGTCTTGACGCCGACGATGACCAGGCTCTTGAGGTTCCGGTTGGTCTCGATAATCTCGGTCGCGACGCGGGCCAGGACGCGGCGGATCTTGGTCGCGTCCATGATCCGGGCTTTGGTCTTCTCGTCCATGGGACTTCTCCTCCGGCCGCCTCTCGGCGGCCGACCCTTTGAAGATGTACGAAGCCGCCGGAAATGTCAACCCCGGCGGGCGAACCAGTCCTCGGCGGCGGCGATGTCGCGGGCGATGGCCGCGGACAGGGCCTCGGCCCCGGGGAAGGCCCGGGGGCGCCTCAGCCGGCGAAGCAGGCGGACCGTGATCCCGGCGCCGTAGAGCGAGCCCCGGAAGTCGAGGAGCAGGGTCTCGACCGTCAGGGGATTGGGCCCGAAGGTCGGGTTGGTGCCGATGCTGGTCACCGACGGGTGGGCCGTCCGGCCCTTGAGCGTCTCGCTGATGTAGATGCCCTCGGGCAGGAGCTCGTTGGCCGTGTCGAGGTTGGCCGTCGGGTAGCCGAGCAGGCGGCCGCGCTTCCGGCCCGGGACGACGCGGCCGGCGATCTCGTAGGGCCGGCCGAGCAGGCGGGCCGCTTCCTCGACGCCCCCCCGGGCGAGGAGGGCCCGCACGGCCGTCGAGCTGACCACCCGGCCGCCGAGCACCGCCGGCGCGACGGCCTGGACGGCGAGGCCGGCCTCGCGGCCGAGGCGCCTCAGGAGGTCCACATCGCCGCGGCGGCCGCGGCCGAAGCGGAAGCCTCTCCCGACGACCACCTCGCGGGCCCCCAGCCGGCCGCGGAGGACGTCCTCGACGAACTCCCGGCAGGACAGGCGGGCGAAGGGCCTCCCGAAGGGGACCAGGACCACCGCGTCAATCCCGGTCGCCCGGAGCCGGTCCAGGCGCTGCGCGGGGGTGTCGATGAGGCGGACGGAGCGCCGGCCCAGGGCCCGCTCGGGGTGAGGCTCGAAGGTCAGGACGAGCGAGCGCAGCCCCGCCGCCCCGGCCCGGGCGCACAGGCGCTCCAGGAGCCGCCGGTGGCCGCAATGGAGGCCGTCGAAATTGCCGACGGCCACCGCCGAGGGGCGGGGGAGGAGGCGGGGATCGGACAGGCCGCGGAATACGACCATGCGCCTACATCTTGACGAGGTCGGCCTTGCGCAGGTAAGCCAGCTTGAGCTGGTCGAGGACGCCGTCGAGGAACTTCTCCTCCTCGGGCTCGAGGTTGCCTTTGGTGCGGTCCTTGAGGAGGTCGAGGAGGTCGATGTTGCGCTTGGCCAGGCCCAGGTTCTCGCGGTGTTCGCCGGACGCCGGGTCGACCACCAGCCCCAGTTGGACCAGGGCCGGGAAATACAGCAACACGACGACGGAGCTGAAATCGAGCGGGGGCAGGAACTCGCCGGGGTCGCCGCCGCGGGCTCTCTCTTTGAGGTCGTCTTCGGTCATGGGACATCCTTCCAGCGTTCCATCTTACCCTCGGGGCGGCCAAAGTTCAAGGCGCCGGCGGGCCTTGACCCGAGGCCCCTTTCGGGATTAGTCTGGAGTCGATCTGGAGGGGGAGATGAACAAGCTGACGATGTCGGTGTTCGCCGTCGCGGGGGTCTGCTTGGCGCTCGTCCCGGCCCGCGCCCAGTTCACCGCCGCGGAGCTCGCGGAGCGCCCGGCCTGGGAGGACTTCCTTCGGGACGCCGAGATCGTCGAGCGGGTCCAGCTGAGCCTCGACGAGGGGGTCACCCGGCCGTGGAAGCTGACACTCCGGCGGGGGGATACCGTCCGCCATGCCCTGTGGAAGGACCCCAGCGGCGTCCGGGGTGGCTTCTGGGAGGGCTGGAAGTACGAGATCGCCGCTTACGCCCTGGACAAGTTCCTGGGCCTCGGTTTGGTGCCGCCGACGGTCGAGAAGGCCATGGACGGCCGGCCGGGCTCGTGCCAGCTCTGGATCGAGGACACGGAGCGCTATTACGACCTGCTGGCGGCCCGCAGGGACCTCGACGCCTTCCGGACGGAGGCCTGGGCCAAGGCCGGCTATTTGGCCCAGTTCTTCGACGACCTGGCCGGGAACTCCGACCGCCACGTCCGCAACATCCTGGTCAGGCCCGACCGGCGTGTCGTCCTCATCGACCACTCGCGGGCCTTTCGCACGACCCGGAGCTTCGTCGAGGACATCCCGTTCTCGGCGAAGAACGTCCCGCCGGCCAACCTCATGAGGAAGCTGCCTCGGGACCTGGTCGAGAGGACGCGGGGGCTGACCGAAGCCGGATTGAGGGAGGCTTTGGGTGGCCTGCTCACGGACGAGGAGATCCGGGCCGTTCTGGCCCGGCGGGGGCTCCTGATGGCCGAGGTCCGTCGGATCTGCGAAACCTTCGGCGAGGCCGACGTCCTCTACTGACGCGGGCGGTCAGCCGGCGGCCGGGGCCGCGCCGCCCTTCTTGCGCAGGACCAGGGCGGCCTTGATGAATTCGTCCAGGTCGCCGTCGAGGACACGGTCGGTGTCGCCTGTCTCGACCCGGGTCCGCAGGTCCTTGATCATCCGGTAGGGGTGGAGGACGTAGGAGCGGATCTGGTTGCCCCAGGCGATGTCGGACTTCAGGTCCTCGAGCTTCTCCAGCTTCTCGTTGCGCTTCGTCTTCTCCAGCTCGTACAGGCGGGCCTTGAGGATCTTCATGACCATGGCCTTGTTCTTGTGCTGGGAGCGCTCGTTCTGGCACTGGACGACGATGCCGGTCGGGATGTGGGTGATGCGCACGGCCGAATCGGTCCGGTTAACGTGCTGGCCGCCGGCCCCCGAGGCCCGGTAGGTGTCGATGCGCAGGTCGTCCGGATTGATGTCGATCTGGATATCCTCGTCGATCTCGGGGTAGACGAAGACGGCGGCGAACGAGGTGTGGCGACGCTTGGCCGCGTCGAACGGGGAGATGCGGACCAGGCGGTGGACGCCCGTCTCCTGCCCGAGGTTGCCGAAGGCGAAGTCCCCCTCCAGCCGGATGGTGGCGCTCTTGAGCCCGGCCTCTTCCCCCGGCTGCTGGTCGAGGACCTCGGCTTTGAAGCCCTTGCGCTCGGCGTACCGGAGGTACATCCGCAGGAGCATCTGGGCCCAGTCCTGGGACTCCGTGCCGCCGGCCCCGGGGTGGATGGTCATGATGGCGTTGCGCGGGTCGTCGGGATCGTAGAACAGGGCCCGCAGTTCGGCCTCCTGGAGGGCCGTCTCGAGGCGGCCGACGGCGGCCGCGCCTTCGGCCTCGACGCTCTCGCCCTCGGCGGCCAGCTCGACCAGGACCTCGAGCTCCTCCTTCTGGCCGAGGATGCCCTTGAAGAACTGGATGTCCTTTTCGAGGAGCTTCTTCCTCTGCTGGAGGGATTGGGACAGCTTCTGGTCCTGCCAGACCTCGGGCGAGGCCAGGCGCGCGTTTATCGTCCCGAGCTCGCCGGTTTTGTGATCGAGGTCAAAGAAAACCTCGGACCTCTTCGACCTTCTCGAAGAGGCTGCCCAGGCGGGCCTTGAAGTCGATGGCTTTGGCGTCGGTCGGTGTCATGGCGTTCTGTCCTTGGCGGTCGTTCCGGCGGGACGGTCAGTACTTGACGACCCAGAAGTCCGTCTTGCCCCCGGCGGCGGCATTGAGCTTGTCCTTGAGCTCGACGGCCCGGTCCCTGACGGAGAACCCGCCCAGCCGGACCTTGTAGAGCTTTTCCCCCGCCTGCGGGCTCAGCAGGAGGACGGTCTGCCCCTGCTTCCGGTACCTGTCCGCGGCGGCCTCGGCCTTGGTCCGGCTCTCCGAGGACATGACCTGGACGTACCACAGGCCCTTGGCCGCCGGGGCGACCGTCTTCTTGGTCTCGGTCGGGGTCTTCGGGGCCGGCGGCTTCACGGACGGGGCCGCGGTCGAGGGCCCGGAGGACGGCTCCGAAGCCGGGGACTTGGCCGTCTCCGTTCCGGGACCGGGGACCAAGCCCGAAGGAGGCGCCGCGGCGGCGGCCTCGGACTCCTCGGACGTCGGCTTGACCGGGGGCTCCTTGACGAGGTCGGGGATCTGCTGGGCGACGACCTGGGTCGGGGTCGCGGCGATGCCGGCCTGCGTCTTGCCGACCGAGACGCCGAGCAGGAAGATGAACACGCCCAGGGCGAGGACGCCGAGGAAGATGACGACGAGCAGGGTGCTGGAGACCTGGATCTCCCGGAACTCTTTGTTTTTCATCAGCTCTGCTTTTTCTCCTGGCCCCTATCGTACTGGAAGGCCCGCAGGATTTCCAGAGGCAGGGGGAAAACGATGGTCGAGTTCTTCTCGGTGGCGATCTCGGTCAGGGTGCTCAGGAAGCGGAGCTGGAGCGCCTGGGGGTTCTGGGAGATGATGTCGGCGGCTTCGGTCAGCTTGCCGGCGGCCTGGAACTCGCCGTCGGCGTGGATGACCTTGGCCCGCCGCTCGCGCTCGGCCTCGGCCTGCTTGGCGATGGCCCGGATCATGTTCTCCGGCAGGTCGACCTGCTTCATCTCGACGAGCTGGACCTTGATGCCCCAGGGGTCGGTGTGCTGCTCGATGATCTCCTGGAGCCGGAGGTTGAGCTTCTCGCGCTCCGAGAGGAGGTCGTCGAGGGGGACCTGGCCCAGGACGCTGCGCAGGGTCGTCTGGGCCAGCTGGGAGGTCGCGTAGAGGTAGTCCTGGACGTCGAGGACGGACTTGAGCGGGTCGACGACCCGGAAATAGAGGACGGCGTTGACCTTGACGGTGACGTTGTCCTTGGTGATGACGTCCTGGGGAGGGATGTCCATGGTGATGAGCCGCAGGCTGACCCGGACCATGCGGTCGATGGGGGAGAAGACCAGGATGATGCCCGGCCCTTTGGGCTGGGGCAGGACCCGGCCGAGCCGGAAGATGACCCCCCGTTCGTACTCCCGGAGGACCTTGATGGAGTTCAGGATGTAAAGGACGACGATGCCGGCGACGATGATGGGATAGGTGATCATGGGTCCCTCCTCGGTCAGATCTTGGTGACGCGGACCTTCAAGCCGTCGAGGACCTCGACGACGCGGACCTTCTCGCCGGCCCGGACGGCTTCCCCGCCCGTCTCCGCCCGCCACAGCTCGCCGTGGACGAAGACCGTCCCGGCGGGGGAGAGGTCGGTCCGGGCCGTCCCCGTCTCGCCGACCAGGCCCTCGCGGCCGGTCAGGGGCCGGCGGCCGTGGGCCCTGACGACGAGCGTCAGGAGGAACAGGACGACGGCCGCGACTCCCAGGACGACGGCCAGGACGAGGCCGAGCGCCGGGCGCAGCTCGGGCAGGGGCGACTTGACGAGCATGAGCGAGCCGATGATCATGGCGGCGATCCCTCCGACGGCCAGCATGCCGAAGCTTTGGACCTTGACCTCCAGGACGAACAGGATGCCGGCCAGCAGGATGAGGCCCAGACCGACGTAGTTGATGGGCAGGATCTGGAACGCGAAGACGGCCAGCAGGAGACACAGGCCGCCCAGGACCCCGGGCAGGATGGCCCCGGGGTGGGAGAACTCGAAATAGAGGCCGACCAGACCGATCATGAGCAGGATGTAGGCCAGGTTGGGATTGGCGATGGTCAGCAGGAATCTCTGGCGGAAGGTCATCGGGCGGTCGACGACGGGCTTGCCGGCCAGGGCCAGGACCTGCTCGGAGCCGTCGAAGCGGCGGACGGTCCGGCCGTCGAGCCTGGCCACGAGCTCGTCCTCGGAGCCGGCGACGAGGTCGGCCAGCCCTCCCTCCAGGGCTTCCGTCTCCGTGTAGGACCGGCTCTCGCGGACCCCGGCCTCGGCCAGGGCGACGTTGCGGCCGCGCTGGCCGGCCAACGACCGGATATAGGCCGCGGCGTCCTCGACGGCCTTGCCCTCCATCGTCTTGTCCATCGTCGCCCCGGTCAGGGAGACGCCGACGGGATGGGCGGCCCCGGTGCTCGTGCCCGGGGCCATGGCGAAGACGTCGCAGGCCAGCCCGATGAAGAACCCGGCCGAGGCGGCCCGAGAGCCGCTCGGCCCGACGAAGGCGGCGACGGGGGTCCGGGCGTTGAGGACGGCCGTGATGATCTCCCGCATGGAGGTGTCGAGGCCGCCCGGGGTGTCGAGGGTCAGGACGAAGAGGTCGGCGGCCTCCCGGTCGGCCCGTTCGAGGGCCCGGACGACGTACTCCGAGGTGACCGGGTGGATGGGGGCGTCGATCCTGACCCGGACGACCGCGGCCGGGGCGAACGACGGGACGAGCAGGGCCAGGGAAAGAAGGGCGAGGGATCGCAAGATGGCTTCATTATAAGAAGGGGACGGGGCCAAGTCAACTTCGCGGCCGATGTCCCGCTGGGGCTTGACTTTTTATTTTCAATAGATTAAATGTAGAAGTCGCGTTCGCGCAAGGAGTGACTCCGATGATCAAGAACGATATCGCCCTGGCGATCGAAAAGAAGACCGAGTTCAACAGGGCCAAGTCCCTGTCGATCGTCGAGGCCGTCCTGGAGTCCCTCAAGAGCGCCCTCGCCGGCCGGGAAAAGGTCGAGATCCGGGGCTTCGGCAGCTTCAAGGTCGTGGCCAAGAAGACCGGATTCGGGCGCGACATCCGTCGTCAGAAGCAGATCCGCATCGAGAAGGGCCAGCGGATCAAGTTCCGCCCCGGCCAGGAGCTCAAGACCCTCCTCTCCAAGGCCAAGACCTCTTAAGCCGGTCTATTTCGACTCGAGATCCCTGACGAGCTGGGCGTAGACGCGCTCCGTCTGCTCGACCGTCGCGGCCAAGTCCCCGGAAACGTCGATGACGTAGTCGGCGCGCTTCCTCTTCTCGCGGGCGGGCATCTGGGCGCCGATCTTGCGCAGGGCTTCGGCCCGGCCGATGCCGTCGCGGAGCCTCAGACGGCGGACCTGCTCGGCCTTGGGGCAGTGGACGACGACGACGCGGTCGAACCGCCCGGCGACGCCGGCCTCGAAGACCAGGGCGGCCTCGACGACGAGGATGCGCCGACCCCCCTCCCGCTCGAGCCGGCGGGCGGCTTTCTCCTGCTCGGCCAGGACCAGGGGATGGACGAGGCGGTCGAGGAAGCGCCGGTCGGCCGGCCGGGAGAAGATCCGGGCGCCCAGCCGGGCCCGGTCGATGGTCCGGTCGGGGCGGAGGACGGCGGGCCCGAAGCGGGCGGCCACGGCCCGCCAGGCCGCCCGGCCCGGGGCCATGAGGGCGTGGGCCTCGCGGTCGGCGGAGAAGACGACGCAGCCTTTTTCGGCCAGGAGACGGGAGACGACGGACTTGCCGCAGGCGATCCCGCCCGTCAGGGCGACGCGCAGGACGCTATTTCTTCTTGGACGTCTTCTTTTCGGGAACGACCTTGAACATGTCATCGCTGAAGCGCACGGCGACGCCCTGGCGCTTGGTCTTCTTGTCGGGTTTCTCCAGCCGGACGGTGATGCCGCCGATGCGCATCCGCAGCTTCTTGCCGTCGGCCAGCTTCTCGGGCAGATCGATGTAGAGGTTGAGCTTGGAGCCGACGACGACGCCGGAGTCCAGAGTGAAATAGGCCCCGCCCGAGGAGATGTTCTCGAGGTGGGTCTCCTCCTTGAACTTGGCCCCGTCGGCCAGGCTGCCCTCGATCAGGGTGTCCAGCGGGAAGTCGAACCGCCACTCGCGGCGGCGGTTGATCTCCAGCTCGTCGGGCACGGCTTTCGCGGTCTTCTTTTTGGGGGCGGCTTTCTTTGTCATGGCGTCCTCGTTTCCTGACCCTAGAACAAGGCCGAGTTGATGGCGTAGAGCGCCAGCTGCAGCCGGCTGTGCGTGTCGAGCTTGGCGTAGATGCTCTTGATGTGGGAGCGGACGGTGTTCTTGCTGATGAACATGAGCTCGGCGATCTCGTCGTTGCTCTTGCCCTGGCCGATGAGGCGCAGGACCTGGAACTCGGTCGGGGTGAGCTGGTCGAGCGTCTTCTCCTTGAGGTCGCGGCCGACGACCGAGATGATGCGGTCCATGATGCTCGACATCTTGTCGCGGGGCAGCCAGATCTCGCCCTTGTGGATGCCGCGGACGGCCTCGGGCAGCTGGGTCGAGGCGTCGTTGAGGTCGAAATAGCCCCGGGCCCCGGCGTTGATGAGGTTGACGATCTCCTCGTGGGCCGGGATGCTGCCGAGCAGAAGGAGCTCCGACCGGCCCTGGGTCTTGGAGATCTCGCGGATGGCCTTGCAGATCTCCCTCAGGTTGGGCAGGGCCTCCATGTGGGCGAAGAGGATGACCTGGGGCTTGAGCTTCTTGATCGAGTCGATGAACGACTCGATGGTGTTCTTCTCGATGTTGAGGATCTCCAGGTCGGGGTCCGCCTCGAGGGCTCTGAGGATCCCGGCGAGGATGATGTCGGAGGGGCAGAAGACGAGCAGGGTGATCTTCTGCGATCCGGCGGTCACGGGAGCTTTCTTTTTCTCCATGCTGGCCTCGGTCCCTTTGGGCGGTTTGGATGATCGGTTGGGTTTGTCCATCGGGTTGCCGGAATCATAGTCAATCCCGCCGGGCATGTCAAGCCGGGGGGTGAGGGGGGGGTGAGGAGGGGGACCCGGCCCGACGTCCCTACGCCGGCGGCAGGCTGTTCGGGTGGAGGCGGAAGCCGCGGTCGAGACGGACGACCACGAACTGCTGGCGGTCGTTCTTCTCCTCGAAGCGGACGTAGACGACCGCCCCGGACAGGACCAGGCGCAGCGGGCTCTCGAGGATGAGGGTGCGGGGGATGTCGAGGAAGAGGGTCAGCCGGGCGTCGATGGTCAGGCGGGCCTTGAGCCGGAGGGAGACCTCCTGGGCGCTGATGCCGCAGACGGAGGTCCGCTCCTCGAACTTCCGCCCGGCCGCGTCGAGGCCCTTGACCAGGGCCGGCAGGGACAGCTCGAAGGACCGCTCGCGCTTCCCTGTCCGCGGCGCGGCCGGGGAGGGCGGGCCCTGGAGGGATTTGACCATGTCCATCTCGTCGCGCATTATCCCAGCCTCCGGCGCTCCCTTCCATCGCTCATTTCGGGGAATCGCGGGGTCAAATTCGGCCCCCGGGAGTCACCCCCAGGGGCTAGACGCGGCGGCCCGCCGCGGCCGGGGGCCGGCGCCCTCACGCGGCGTCCGCCTGGATGAGGTAGCGGGATTCCAGACGGAGGGCGACCTGGGGGGCCCGGTCCTCGCCTTCGACCGGATCGACGTCGACGATGGTCCCCTTGACGACCAGACGGAGGCTGCGGCCCTCGCCCAGTTTGGGGGGGAGGACGATGGCCAGCTTCAGTCGGGAGCCCAGGGCGACGGGATTGCGCAGCGGGAAAAGGGCGCCCTGGTGGCTCATGAAGGCCAGGGTCGTCTCCTCGTGGAAGAACGCGCCGTCCGGATCGGGGCCCTCGACGGTCATGGGCAGGGAGAGCTTGAAACCCCGTTCGGGCGGACGGTGCCGGACGGGCCGGGAAGCCCACGCGGTCCTGCTCAACATTTCGACTGTTCCTTTTCCTTTGAAATTGGCGTGTCCAATGTCCCATGGGCCCCGCGGCCGGTCAATCACCCCTAAGGATGAACCGGCGGGGGATATTCTTGACAATCCGCGCGGCCGCCGCTAGAATCGTAAAACGCACAAATACAAGGAGATGTCGTGAACGACCAGGACCGGCAGGTGAAGAGCATCACGCCCAAGAGCGAGGACTTCTCGCGATGGTACCAGGAGATCGTCCAGAAGGCCGAGCTCGCCGACTACACCCCGATGAAGGGCATGATGGTCATCCGGCCCTACGGCTACGCGGTCTGGGAGAACGTCCGGGACGCCCTCGACCGCCGGATCAAGGCGACCGGCCACGTCAACGCCTATTTCCCGCTGTTCATCCCCGAGAGCTTCCTCAAGAAGGAGGCCGAGCACGTCGAGGGCTTCTCGCCCGAGGTCGCCTGGGTGACGGTCGGCGGCAAGGAAGAGCTCGAAGAGCGGCTGGCCGTCCGGCCGACCTCCGAAGCCATCATCGGGCACATGTACGCCAAGTGGGTCAAATCCTGGCGCGACCTGCCCGTCCTCGTCAACCAGTGGGCCAACATCGTCCGCTGGGAGAAGGTCACCCGGCCGTTCCTGCGGACGACGGAGTTCCTCTGGCAGGAGGGCCACACCTGCCACGAGACGGCCGAGGAAGGCGAGGCCGAGACGCTGCGCATCCTCGACCTCTACCGGGACGTCTGCGAGTCGGAGCTGGCCATCCCCGTGCTGGCCGGCCGCAAATCGCTGTCCGAGAAGTTCGCCGGCGCCTCCATGACCTACGCCCTCGAGGCTTTGATGTCCGACGGCAAGGCCCTGCAGATGGGCACCTCGCACAACCTGGGCCAGCATTTTTCCAAGGCCTTCGACATCAAGTTCGAGGACCGCAACCAGACCCTCCAGTACGTCTGGCAGACGTCCTGGGGCATGACGACGCGGACGATCGGGGCCCTGATCATGGTCCACGGCGACGACTCGGGCCTGCGCTTCCCGCCCCGCGTCGCGCCCGTCCAGGCCGTGATCGTGCCCATCTCCGTCGGCAACTGGAAGGAGACCGTCCTGCCGGCCGCCGAGGCCGTCGTCCGGGACCTTCGCGCGGCCGGCCTGCGGGTCGAGATCGACGCTCGAGAGGAGGCCACGCCGGGCTGGAAGTTCGCCGAGTACGAGATGCGCGGGGTGCCGCTCCGGATCGAGATCGGGCCGCGCGACGTCAAGGCCGGCCAAGCCGTCCTGGTCCGCCGTGATCTCAAGACCAAGGAGACCGCGCCGCTGGCCTCGCTGGCCGCGCGCGTGCCGGCCTTGCTGGACGCCGTCCAGGCGGAGCTCCTGGCCCAGGCCCGGGCCTACCTGCGGGCCAACATCCGGGACGCCGCCGATTACGAGGCCTTCAAGGCCATTTTGGAGAACGAGCGGGGTTTCGTCCGGGCGCCCTGGTGCGGCGGCGAAGCCTGCGAAGCCCGGATCAAGGCCGAAACCATGGCCACGATCCGGGTCATCCCGCTCGACGAGGCCGAAGCGAGGACGGAGCGCCCCTGCGTCGCCTGCGGCGCCGCGGGACAGGCGCTGGCCTACTTCGCCCGATCCTACTGAACGAGGAGGGCGGCCGCCCGTGGCCGAGGACTTCGCGCGCCTGCGCCGGCTGATGGTCGAGACCCAGATCCGGGCCCGGGGCGTCCGCGACCCGCTCGTCCTGGCGGCCATGGCCAAGGTCCCCCGCCATCATTTCGTCCCGGAAGACCTGCGTTCCCGGGCCTACGCCGACGAGCCCCTGCCGATCGGCGAAGGCCAGACCATCTCCCAACCCTATATCGTCGCCTATATGACGGAGGCCTTGGGCCTGAAGGGCGGGGAGAGGGTCCTCGAGGTCGGCACGGGATCGGGTTACCAGGCGGCCGTGCTGGCCGAGATCGCCGGCGGGGTCTGGACGGTCGAGCTCCTCGGGTCCCTGTCCCGGCGGGCCCGGGCCGTCCTCGACGAGCTCGGCTACGGCCGCATCCGTTACCGGGTCGGCAACGGCTGGGACGGCTGGCCGGAGGAGGCGCCGTTCGACGCCATCGTAGTCACCGCGGCCGCCTCCGAGGTCCCCGCCGCGCTCGAGGCCCAGCTCGCGGTCGGGGGACGCATGATCCTTCCGGTCGGCACCGTCTTCCAGGAACTCGTGCGGGTCCGCCGGCTCCGGAGCGGCTATGCGCGGGACAAGCTCCTGCCCGTGCGCTTCGTGCCGCTCGTCCGCTGACGCCGGGTCCCGCCGGGCGCCTCAGTCCTTCTCGCCGTAATACCGGACCTTGGGAGGCTTCTTGGGGTCCGAACCGTAGAAGAACAGCCACTTGTCGTGGCTCTCCTGGTCGTTCCAGATCTTGACCGACTTGTTCGTCGAAGTGCTGACGACGCCCAGGATCTGCGGGTTCTTGATGGCCGGGAGGACCCGTTCGGGGGCGACGAGGACCTCGCCGGCCGATTCCTTGCCGCCGGGGACCCGGCCCGAGGCCAGGACGACGTTCCATTCGCCGTCGGGGCTGAACGGGTCCCGGTAGAGGCGCCGGAGGCATTTCTTCTCGAGGAGCTCCTTGAGGCTGGCCGGGAACTTGCCGGGATTCTTCTGGACGAACAGGCGGACGGCCTCGGCGTACTGCCCGCCGCGGAAGATGAGCTCCTCCTCCTTCTCGCGCTGGACCTCGGTCTGCCAGACCGGCAGGGCGGTGAGCAGGGCCAGGCTGATGACGAGCACGGCCATGGCCAGCATGATCAGGACGTAGCCGGGCCGGCCGGCCGGCCCGTCACCAGGTGTTGTACGGTGAGCCATCGATGGGCGACTTGCCTTCCGATCCGGACTTGACGTCGACGATCCCCGGGACCTCGTTGAACATGGGGTCCTCGGGGGAGGGGAGCTCGCGGACCTCGACCCAGGTCGTGGACTGGTTGGTCATCGGGTCGACCGGGATGGCCCGGAGGTAGCTGTCCTGGACCAGGGCCTGGAGCCCGGCCGGGTACTTGCCCTTGTCCATGGCGTACTGGTCGATGAGCTTGCGCAGGATGAACAGGTTCTCCTTGAGCACGGCTTCCTTGGCCTTGACCGTCGAGGCCTTGTAGTTGGGCAGGGCGATGCCCAGGAGAAGGCCGATGATGCCCAGGACGATGATGAGCTCGATGAGCGTGAAGCCGCGCTCACCAGTCCTTGTAGAAGGTCCCGTCGAGGGCCTTGGCCGGGCTTTTGGTGTAGACATCGTAGACGTTCTCCTCTCCCCAGACGTCGTCGTCGGGATCGTCCTGGTAGGACCGCAGGCCCCAGTCGAAGGAGTTGGTCATGGGGTCGATAGGGATGCGGCGGAGGAAACGGACGGTCCGCTTGCGGCCCGAGCCCTGGCCCTTGGCGTCCTTGTCCTCGACCTCGACGCCCTTGACCAGGTCCTCGAGCGTGGGCGGGTAGCCCTCGGTGTCCTTGTCGAACTCGAATTTCTTCTCGTCGGCCAGCTTCTTCCAGGCGTCGATGGCCTCGCGCATCTGCCGCAGGGACCGGGCCAGCTGGACCTCGTTGTCGCGCTTGACGGCCATCTTGCCGAAGGGCAGGGCGGCCATGGCCAGGACGGCGACGATCGAGAGGGTGATGATCATCTCGATCAGGGTGAAGCCGCGGGCGTTCCGATGGCGCACGTTCGCTCCCCGCCCCCGCGTCCGCCGCGGGGGCTCCTCCCGGATTATAGGCCGAAGGCCGGGGAAATCAATACCGGCCGCGTCCGCCGCGGTCCCGGCCGCCCCGGCGGTCCGGGCCGTGGTCCCGGGGCGGGCGCTGGGGCTCGGGGCGCGGCGTCAACTCGGGGTTCTCGCCGCCGCCCGGCTCGCAGGCCTTCTTGCTCAGCCGGATCTTGTTGTCGGCCGGGTCGATGCTGACGACCTTGACCGTCACCGTGTCGCCCAGGTGGAGGACGTCGTGGATGCTGGCGATCCGGTAGGGGGCGACCTCGGAGATGTGCAGGAGGCCGACCAGGTTGGGCATGATCTCGACGAAGGCCCCGTATTCCTCGAGCCGGACGATCTTGCCGGTGTAGGTCTGGCCGAGCTCGGCCTCGGCCGTCAGGTCGAGGATCATCTGCTTGGCCGCCTCGGCGGCCGACATGTCGGTCGAGGCGATGAGGATCTTGCCGTCCTCCTCGATGTCGATCTTGGCCCCCGTCTGGCTGACGATCTTCTTGATGATCTTGCCGGCGGGGCCGATGACCTCGCCGACCTTCTCGGGATTGATGTTGAGGATGAGGATGCGCGGCGCGTAGACCGATATGTCCGGGCGCGGCGCGGCGATGGTCTCCTTCATGCGGGCCAGGACCTTGAGCCGGGCGGCCTTGGACTTGGCCATGATCTCGCGGAGCATGGGCAGCGTGACGCAGGCGATCTTGAGGTCGAGCTGGATGGCCGTGACGCCTTTCTCGGTGCCGGCCATCTTGAAGTCCATGTCGCCGAAGTGGTCTTCCAGGCCGGCGATGTCGGTCAGGATGGCGTACGGGCCGTCCCCGGAGGTGACCAGGCCCATGGCGATGCCGGCCACGATCATCTTGAGGGGCACCCCGGCGTCCATCAGGGCCAGGATGCCGCCGCAGACGGTGGCCTGGGAGGAGGAGCCGTTGCTCTCCAGGATGTCGGAGACGATGCGGATCGTGTAGGGGAAGGTCTCGATGTCGGGGATGGCCGGCAGGATGGACTTCTCGGCCAGGGCGCCGTGCCCGATCTCGCGGCGGCCGGGGGCCCTCAGGAAGCCGACCTCGCCGACCGAGAAGGACGGGAAGTTGTAGTGGAGCATGAAGCGCTTCTTCGATTCCTCGCCCAGGCTGTCGAGCCGCTGGGCGTCCTCGAAGGTGCCCAGGGTGACGGTGGCCAGGGCCTGGGTCTCGCCGCGGGTGAACAGGGCCGAGCCGTGGGTCCGGGTCAGCAGGCCGACCTCGGCCGTGATGGGCCGGATGTCGTCGAAGCCGCGGCCGTCGGTCCGCAGGTTCTTCTTGAGGACGAGCTCGCGGAAGAGCTTCTCCTCGAGCTTGGAGAAGAGTCCCTTGAGCTCGAGCTTGTCCTCGGGCTTGTCCTCGGGCACGGCGGCCAGGGCGGCCTCGCGGACCGCGAACAGGGCGGCCTCGCTGGCCTTCTTGCCCTTGACCTGCATGGCCTCGAGCAGGGCCGGGCCGTGCTCGCGCTCGACCCGGGCCAGCTTCTCGGCGTCCACGGGCTTGACGGTGAAGGCCCGCTTCTTGATGCCGAGCTGGGCGAAGAGGTCCTTCTGGGCCTTGATGATGCGCTGGTTCTCGCGGTGGGCCAGCTCCAGGCCCTCGAGGACGAGGTCCTCGCCGATCTCCTGGGCGCCGGCCTCGATCATGATGACGCCGTCCTCGTTGCTGACGACGGTCATGTTGAGGGGGCTGCGGTCGAGCTCCTTGTCGGTCGGATTGACGGCCAGGGCGCCGTCGACCAGGCCGACCTTGACGGCGCCGAGGGGCGTCGTGAAGGGGATGTCGGAGAAGTACAGGGCGCAGGAGGCGCCGATGACGCCGAGCGTGTCGGGCTCGCTCTCGAGGTCGGCCGACAGGAGCAGGCCGACGATCTGGGTGTCGTAGAAGTAGCCCTCGGGGAAGAGCGGCCGGATGGGCCGGTCGATCAGGCGGGCCATGAGGATCTCCCGCTCCGAGGGCCGGCCCTCGCGCTTGAAGAAGCCGCCGGGGATCTTGCCGGCCGCGTAGGTGTTCTCGCGGTAATCGACGATGAGGGGCAGGAAGTCCTTGCCCTCCTTGAGCTCCTTGCGGGACGTGGCCGTGACCAGCATCATCGTGTCGCCGTAGCGGACGACGGCCGAGCCGTCGGCCTGCTTGGCGACCCGGCCGATCTCGACGCTGAGGGTCCTCTTGTTGATCTCTAGACTGATAGTGTGGGACATGGGGGGTTCCTTTGGAGGCCGGGCCTACTTGCGGAGGCCGAGCTTCTGGATGAGCTTTTCGTAGCGGCCGACATCGTTCTTCTTGATGTACTCGAGGAGCCGCTTTCTCTGGCCGACGAGCTTCATGAGGCCGGCCCGGGAATGGAAGTCCTTCTTGTGATCGCCGAAATGCTTGACGAGCAGGTTGATCCGCTCGGTCAACAGGGCCACCTGGACCTCGGGCGAGCCCGAATCCGTCGGGTGGGCCTGGTTCTCCTTGACGATCTTCGTCTTGTGTTCCTTGCTAATCACGCGTTTTGTTCTCCTGATGTTTTTTTCCGGCCCATTTTAACAGAAAAGCGGCGGAATGACAATACAGTCTTGGGTTTGCGGGCGGAAAAGAGGGGAGAGGCCGGGCGGTCAGCCGGCCAGGGCCTTCTTGCGGGCCTGGAGCTGGCGGGCGTACTTGGAGGTCAGGTTGCCCTGTTTCTCCCGGCATTCGGCCAGCTTGGCCTCGATCTCGGCCGGGGACAGGGTGTTCATCTTCTTGCGCTTCTTGGCGTCTTTCTTCTCGTCGGCCATGGGTCGTTCCTTTCTGGGTGTCCCGGGCCCCGGCCGTCCGGGGCTCGAGGACGGTTACTCTACCAGAAAGCCGCGGCCAAGGCAAACCGGCCGCCCGCCGGCGCGGCCGCTTGTTGCCCGGAACGGGGCGTTTGGACTATCATGCCCGGGAGGTGAACCCATGGACCGACGCGCCTTCCTGAGAAGCTCGCTGAAGACGGCGGCCGCGGTCTCCGCGGCCGGCTCCGGCCTGATCCTCCAAGGCTGTTCCAAGGCCAAGGACCTCGACCTCGTCGTGGCCGGCGGGACCGTCTACGACGGCTCCGGCGGTCCTCCCGTCGAGACCGACATCGGCATCGCCGGGGGGGCCATACGCGAGATCGGCCGGATCCGCGTCCCGCGGGCCAAGGCCGTCGTCGACGCCCGCGGTCTGGCCGTCTCGCCCGGCTTCGTCGACGTTCACGACCACACCGACACGGCCCTGCTCGTCAATCCCCGGGCCGAGAGCGCCGTCCGCCAAGGGGTGACGACCCTCGTCAGCGGTCAGTGCGGCGGCTCGCCCTTCCCGCTGACCGGAGAGGCCGCGGCGGAAATGAGCGGGCGGCTGGCCAGGGAGTACGGCCTGACGGCTGGCTGGACGGACATCCGGGGCTTCCTGGCGCGGATCGAGGCCGCCGGCGCGGCCCTCAATTATTCGACCTTCGTCGGCAACGGCACGGTCCGGGCCGCGGCCATGGGTTACGACGACCGGCCCGCCTCGCCGGCCGATCTCGAGCGGATGAAGGCCCTGGTCGCCGAGGCCATGGCCGGCGGGGCCCTGGGCCTGTCCTCCGGCCTCGAATACACGCCCAGCAGTTTCGCCTCGACGGAGGAGCTCGTCGCCCTCAGCCGGGTGGCGGCCGCCGCCGGGGGCGTCTACGCGACCCACATGCGCAACGAGGACAAGGCCGTCCTCGAGGCCGTCGACGAGGCCCTGCGCGTCGCCCGCGAGGCGCCCGTCCGGCTCCAGATCTCCCACCTCAAGATCGGCGACGCCGCCAACTGGCCCAAGCTCGACGCGCTGCTGGCCAACCTGGAGAAAGCCCGGGCCGAGGGCGTCGACCTGCGCTGCGACCGCTATCCCTACATCGCCGGGGCGACGACGCTCGGGCTGCTCTTCCCGCTCTGGGCCCGCGAGGGGACGTCGGAGGCCTTCGTGGCCCGGCTCAAGGACCCGGCCCTCGACGCCCGCCTGCGGGCGGCTATGGCCCAGGAGCTGGCCGAGCGCGGCACCTGGGAGACCGTCCTCATCTCGTCGGTGGGCACGGAGGCCAACCGCTGGGTCGAGGGCCTCAATGTCGTCGAGGCCTCGGCCAAGGCCGGCAAGGAGCCCTACGCCTTCATGCGCGACCTCCTCGTCGAGGAAGGCGGCTACGCCGGCATGATCAGCTTCTACGGCGACGAGGCCGTCCTCGAACGCATACTGTCCCGCCCCTATGTCGGCGTGGGCGCGGACGCCGAGGCCATCGCCCCCTACGGCCCGCTCAGCAAGGGCAAGCCCCATCCTCGCAATTACGGGACCTTCCCGCGGGTCCTCGGGCGTTACGTCCGCGAGCGCAAGCTCGTGCCACTCGAAGAGATGATCCGCAAGATGACGGCCATGCCGGCGGCCCACATGGGCTTCGTCCGGCGAGGGCAGATCAAGGTCGGCTGGGCCGCCGACCTCTGCGTCTTCGACCCGGCCACGGTCGCCGACCGGGCCACGTTCAAGGAACCGGCCGTCTACCCCCAGGCGATCCGGCACGTCGTCGTCAACGGCCAGGCCGTCGTCGCCGACGGCGAACACACCGGGCGGCTGCCCGGCCGGGTCCTGAGGAAGGACGCCCGCGGGGCGGTGGCGTGAGCCACCGTCCGCGACGCGCCCTGCGGGCGGCCGGATGGCTGACGCTCCTGGCCGCGGCCGGGGCGGGCCTCCGGGCCCAAGTTCCCGCCGCGCCCGCCGGACCGGTCGTGCGGCTGACCTACCGGGACCTGCGGCCGGGCGAGCCGCTCCTCGTCTTCCTCGAGGACGACGGCACGGTCGTGTCGGCCCGGGTCGGCCTCCTCGGCCGTTCGGCCGAGCTGCGGCCGGCCCCCGGCTCCGCGAAGGAGCGATCCGGGAATGGGGTCTTCGCCTTCATGGGCATCGACGTCCAGGCCAAGCCGGGCCCGGCCCTGCTCGAGGTCAAGATCGTCCGCCGGGGCGGCCGGGTCGAGGACGTCCGCCGCGAGCTCGCCGTCGCCGCCCGGGCCTTTCCCTCGACCAAGCTGACCCTCGATCCGAACTACGTCACCCCGCCCGCCTCGGTCCAGGCCCGCATCAAACGCGAGTCCGAGCTCGTCGCCCTGGCCACGAGCGTGGTCACCCCGGAGTGGCGCGGGGACGGCCCGTTCGTCCGGCCCCACGAGGCCCCGGCCTGGCCGAACTTCGGCCAACGGCGCTTGAACAACAACGTCCTGCAGTCGCTCCACACCGGGCTCGACCTGCGGGTCCCGCTCGGCGAGCCCATCCGGGCGGCCAACGCCGGGACGGTGGTCCTGGCCAGCGACCTCTACCTCGGGGGCAGGACCGTCATCATCGACCACGGCCTGGGCGTCTTCAGCTCCTACGGGCACATGTCGGAGCTGCGGGTCCGCCGCGGCGAGGCCGTCCGCAAGGGCGCGACGGTCGGGCTGTGCGGCTCGACGGGGCGGTCGACGGGGCCGCATCTCCATTGGTCGTTCAAGGTCCTCGAGGCCCGCGTCGACCCCGAGGCCATGCTGAAGCTGCCGCTATGAGGGAACTTTCCGGCTTGCGCTCCGTCTACCATTGAGAATACCATAGCCGTTCCATGAGCATCGAGGTCAAGGACATCCACTTCCGCTACGGCCGGGTCGTCGCCCTCGACGGCGTGACCGCGAGCCTCGGCGCGGGCGCGGTCGGCCTGCTCGGGCCGAACGGGGCCGGCAAGAGCACCCTGCTGCGCATCCTGCTCGGCTTCCTCGTCCCCGAGAGAGGGGAGGGCAAGGTCCTGGACTTCGACATCCGCCGCGACCGGGCCATGATCCGCCGCTCCGTGGGCTACATGCCGGAGAGCGACTGCTTCGTCCCCGGCATGGACGCCGTGACCTTCACGGCCTATTTCGGCGAGCTCTCGGGCATGCCCCGCCGCGAGGCCATGAAACGGGCCCACGAGGTTCTCTTCTACGTCGGCCTCGAGGAGGCCCGCTACCGCCTGCTCGACACCTATTCGGCCGGCATGAAGCAGCGCCTCAAACTGGCCCAGGCCCTGGTCCACGATCCCAAGGTCCTGTTCCTCGACGAGCCGACCTCGAACCTCGATCCGACCGGCCGGGCCGAGGTCCTGGAGCTCATCCGGGACATCGCCGCGAACCGGTCCATCCAGGTCCTGCTGTCGTCCCACATCCTCGACGACATCGAGTCGCTCTGCGAGACGGTCGTCATCCTCAAGCAGGGCAAGGTCGCCGCCGAGGGCCGCATGGCCGACCTGCGGGCCATCCAGTACAGCCTCTACGAGGTCCGCGTCAAGGGCGACGCGGGCCTGTTCCGCAAAGAGCTCGAGGCCGGCGGCAGCCGGGTCGACGAGACCGAGGACGGCCTGATCAAGGTCTACATGCCGGAAGCGGGCGACCGCATGGACGTCTTCCGGGCGGCCGCCCGGACCGGCGCCCAGGTCCGCTATTTCGTCAAGAGCCGGACCTCGCTCGAGGACCTCTTCGCCGGCGTCGTGGGGGTGGAGTGATGGCCGTCGTCCGCGAGAAGGGCTACGCCCACTGGGACGGCCGGCTCGTCGAGCGCCGCCGGCCCTGGTGGCCGATCACCCGGACCGGCATCCGGCTGGCCTTCCGCAAGAAGGCCTTCCGGTTCTTCTTCGCCGGCGGCTTCCTGCCGGCCTTCTTCGCCCTGGGCGGCCTGTACGTCTCCGAGCGGCTGGAGGACTTCAAGGCCCTGGTCCAGAGCAACCGGGCCCTGCTGCGGATCGATCCCGCCTACTTCCGGACCTTCCTCGTCAATCCGCCCTTCCTCTTCCTCCTGCTCATCGTCCTCGTCTTCGCCGCCTCGGGCCTGGTCGCCGACGACCTCAAGCACAACTCGCTCCAGCTCTATTTCTCCCGGCCTCTCTCCAAGAAGGACTATATCGTCGGCAAGATGTCGGTCGTGGCCTTCTTCGTCTTGGCCCTGGCCGGGCTGCCCTGGCTCCTTCTCGTCGCCTTCAAGCTCGTCTTCGCCGGGAACTTACGGTTCCTGGCCGCCTACCCGCTCCTGCCCCTGGGTATCCTGGGCTACGCCGTCTTCCTGGCCGTCTTCTTCGCCCTCTTATTCATGCTCCTCTCGGCCTCGAGCCGCAACTCCCGCTACGTCTCCATCCTCGTCTTCACGACCTATCTCTTCTCCGACATCCTGTCCGGCATCCTGACCGGCATCTTCCGGACGCCTTATATGGGCCTGTTCTCCCTCCGGGCCAACATCCAGCAGGCCGGGTCCGTCTTCTTCGGCACCAAGCCCCCGCTGGCCGTGCCGCCCGTCTGGTCGTTCGCGGTCCTGGCGGCCATCGGCGCTCTGTCGCTCGTCGTCCTCGACCGGAAGATCCGCGGCGTCGAGGTCATCAAGTGAGCGCCGTCATCGCCGCCGACCGGCTGTCCAAATACTACGGCAACGTCCTCGGCCTCAACGAGGTCAGCCTGACGGTCGAGGAGGGCATCACCGGCCTGCTCGGCCCGAACGGGGCCGGCAAGTCGACCTTCATGAAGCTCGTAACCGGCCAGCTCTGGACTGACCTGGGCACGGTCACCGTCCGCGGCCGGCGGACCTGGAATGCGCCGGAGCTGTTCCGGGCGATCGGGTTCTGCCCCGAGCACGACGTCTTCTACGAGGACATGACCGGCTTCGAGTTCGTGGCCGGCCTGATGCGCCTGCACGGCTTCCCGAAGGCCGAGGCCCGCGACCGGGCCGCCCGGTCGCTCGAGCTCGTCGACCTGGGCAAGGACAAGGACCGGCTCATCCGCGGCTACAGCCGGGGCATGCGCCAACGGGTCAAGTTCGCCCAGGCCGTGGCCCACGACCCCGGCATCGTCATCCTGGACGAGCCCATGAGCGGGCTCGACCCGCTCGGCAAGCGCAAGCTCATCCGCCTCATCAAGGACTTCAAGAAGGAGGGCCGGACCATCCTCGTCTCGAGCCACGTCCTGCCCGAGATCGAGGCCCTGACCTCGCGGGTCGTCCTCATCCATCAGGGCCGGGTCCTGGCCGAGGGGGACGTGCCCTTCATCCGCGAGCTCATCGAGGCCCACCCGCACCAGATCTCGGTCCGCTCGAGCGATCCCCGGGGCCTGGCGGCGCGTTTCGTCGGCGACGCCTCGATCCAGAAGATGACCTTCGGCGCCGATGGCCGGACCCTCGTCGTGGAGACGCACCGGCGGGACGAGTTCTTCGGCCGGCTGACCGGGGCGGTCCTGGAGGCCGGGATCGAGGTCGAGGAGATCTCGTCGCCCGACGACAACCTCCAGGCCGTCTTCGAATACCTGGTGGGGAAGTGACATGAACGTTGGAGGACCCGCCGCCCGCGTCTTCGGCGTCTTCTTCCCGCTCGGCCTCAAGACGGGCAAGACCCGGGCCCTGGCCCTGCTGGGGCTGTTCCCGGTCCTGCTGGCCGTCGTGGCCCGGATCTTCCTGCGGGGACGGTCGGGCGACATGGCCGCCGTCTTCACCGAGATCCTGATGGTCTTCTTCCTCCAGCTCTACGTCGTCATCCTGGCCCTTTTCTACGGCACGTCCGTCGTGGCCGAGGAGGTCGAGAACCGCACCCTGGCCTACCTCGTCACCCGGCCCGTGCCCAAGCCGGCCGTGGTCCTGGGGAAGTTCGCGGCCTACGCCCTGCTGATGTTCGCTCTCGTGGGCGTCGGGCTGGGGGTGTCTTTCTTCGTCCTCAACGCCCCCCGGCTCGCCGACCCGTCCCTCTACCTGACCTTCCTGCGCTATCTCGGCGTCCTCGGTCTGGGCATCCTGGCCTATACGGCCTTCTTCACTTTCCTGGGGGCGCTCCTCAAGAAGGCGATCATCGTCGGGCTCATCTTCGGCTTCGGCTGGGAGAACATCATCCAGTATTTCCCCGGCTCGACGCAGAGGTTCTCCCTCGTCCACTACCTGAAATCCCTCCTGCCGTACCGGCCGGCGGGGATCGTCGGCGGCGGAGGGGGCCGCGGCGTGGCCCTGCTGCTCTTCCGGTTGGAGCCGACGCCGCCGCTCCTGGCCGTGCTGGCCCTGGCGGCCCTCACGGCCGTCTTCCTGGGCCTGGCCTGCCTTCTCTTCCGGACGAAAGAATACCTCTACGAGGAGTAGGGCCGCCCGGCCTTACTTGATCTCCGCGGCGGGTTCGTCCTTCTTGACCTTGATGAGGTCGCCGGCCTTGGCCTGGGCCATCTTCCCGAGCTTGTCCAGCAGCTCCTGGGGCAGGGTGATGAGGATCTGGGTGTGGTCCCCGCCGGAGTGGATGTCGACGGCCTCGAGGGCTTCGCCGGCCAGAGGCTCCTGGGCGGCGGCCATGGCCCCGAGGGCCTTGAAGCCGTTGAGCGTCGAGGCCAGCTTCTCGTTCTGCTCCTCGGTGCCGCCGAGGGCCCGGATATCGGCCGTGAATTCGGCCAACCGGTAGTCGAAGGCCATCGTCAGGCCGGTGACGCCCTCGAGGACCTGGAGCTGGGGCGAGGAGGCCAGGGCCTTCTGCATGAGCTCCTTGGGGAGGGCGAACGCGCCCCAGGCCAGGCCGGACTTGTCGGCCTTCTTGACGACGGCGGCCAGCTCGGCGTTCTTGGCCGCGGACTCGGCCTTCTTCTGGTGGACGTCGATGATGGCCCGGACGCCCTTGGCGCTGCCGGCGACGATGTGCGTGGCGTCGAGGAAGGCCGCGGCCGTGGTCTGCTTGCCTTCGGCGCCGTCGAGGTTCGTGTAGACGGAGACGCCGTTGTACGTCTCTTCCTTGACCTCCGGGGCCTTCTCCTTCATGAGCGCGAGGAGCTTGGCCTTGTCGTAGGTCATCGTGAGGACGAGGCCGCCCTCCGCTCCGGCGGCCGGCCCGTCGGCGGCGCCGCTGAGGCCGAACCCGAAGTAGGAGATGTCCTTCATCGGGTCGATGCCGGTCATGGCCGCGAACTCGTCGTACTTGGCCTTGGCCTGGGGATCGTCGAGGGCCTTCTTGGCGGCCTCGGTCGACATCGCCCGGGCCACGTCGACAGCCACGACGCCCATGGTCGACTTGGGCAGGAGCTTGATCAGGGATTCGCCGGCCGCGGCTCCGGTCTTGAGGCCGCCGGACGGGGCGCAGGCGGCCAGGGCGAAAGCCAGGACGACGGCGAGGGACAGGACGGCGGTTCTTTTCATGGACGGGACCTCCTACGGGATTCTCAATGGGATACGAATTCCCCATCCGATCGGTTCACGGCCGGACTATACCACTTTCCCCGGCCGGCCGGCAATCGGGCCGGCGCCGTCTTGCGACCGGGCCCGATTTGTTATAGTTATAGGGACTCCGGACAGCCTGCCGGCACGACGCGCAGAAAGGAGACCACATGAATCCATCCCGCCCGGCCCGCGCTCTGCGGCTCGCCCTCATCCTCCTCCTGGCCGCGGCGGCCCTGGCCCCGGCCGCGGCCGCCGGCCAGTACCCGGCCGTGCTCGGTCTCAAGGACCAGGCCTCGGTCTACGACGGCTGGCTGGCCGCGCGGCTCGACAAGCTCCTGCCCGAGCTCATGCGCCGCGAGAAGATCGACATGTGGCTGGTCATCTGCCGGGAGTACAACGAGGATCCCGTCTACCTGTCGCTCGTCCCCTTCGCCAGCCTCTCGGCCCGCCGGCTGAGCATCCTGGTCATGTCCGACCGGGGCGGCGACAAGGGCGTCGAGCGTTTCGCCGTCAGCCGCTACGGCGTCGGGAAGCTCTTCCCGACCGTCTGGAAGGCGGGGGATGAGGATCAGTGGCAGGCCCTGGCCAAGGCCGTCCGGGAGCGCGATCCCAAGCGCATCGGCATCGACGAGTCGGACGTCTTCGCCTTCGGCGACGGCCTCTCCGCGTCCCTGAAGAAGAAGCTCGTCCAGGCCCTGGGCCCCGACCTCTCGAAGCGCCTCGTCGGGGCCGAGCGGCTGGCCGTGGGCTGGCTCGAACGGCGCCTGCCCGAGGAGATCGAGGTCTACGACCGCATCTGCTCCGTGGCCCACGCCGTCATCGCCGAGGCCTTCTCGCCGGCCGTCATCACGCCGGGCGTCACGACGACGGCCGACGTCGAGTGGTGGATCTGGGAGAAGTTCCGCTCGCTCGGCCAGACGACCTGGTTCAATCCCGGCATCTCCCTCCAGCGGCCCAAGTCGAGTCCCCAGGGGGACAGCCCGGTCATCCATCCCGGCGATCTCCTGCACTGCGACATCGGGATCCATTATCTCCGCCTCAACACGGACACCCAGCAGCTCGCCTACGTCCTGATGCCCGGCGAGACCGACGCCCCGGCCGGGCTCAAGGCCGCCCTGGCCAAGGGCAACCGTCTCCAGGACATCCTCCTGGGCGAGATGAAGGAGGGCCTGACCGGGAACCAGGTCCTGGCGTCGGCCCTCAGGAAGGCCAAGGACGAGGGCCTCCGGCCGAGTATCTACACCCATCCCCTCGGCGTCCACGGGCACGCCGCCGGCCCGACCATCGGCCTGTGGGACAAGCAGGGCGGCGTCCCCGGCGACGGCGACTATCCGCTCTTCGCCGACACCGTCTATTCCATCGAGCTCAACATCACCGACGCCGTCGCCGAATGGGCCGGTCAGGACGTCCAGATCGCCCTCGAGCAGGACGCCGTCTTCACCAAGGCCGGGGCCCGGTTCCTCGACCGGCGCCAGACCGAGCTCATCCTGATCAGGTGAAAGCCATGGGAGCGGGATCCGCTATCGCGGGAGGGATAAGGGAATGACCGAAGAGAACGCGCCGGGCGGACCGACGCCCTTCCAGAGGATCCTGCGGGGCCGGCGGAGCATCCGCCGCTACCTCGAGACGCCGGTGGAGTCGTGGAAGCTCCGGGCCTGCCTCGAGGCCGCGCGCCTGGCCCCCTCGGCCCACAACGCCCAGCCCTGCCGCATCGTCGTCGTCGACGAACCGGCCCTCAAGGCGGAGCTGGCCGCGGCGGCCTTCTCCGGCCTCTACTCCGTCACGAAGTTCGCCGCCAAGGCCCCCGTCCTGCTCGTCCTGCTGGCCAAACGGCACCTCGTCGCCCACCATCTCGGGGCCCGCTTCCAGAAGGTGCCCTACTATCTCGTCGACATGGGCATCGCCGGCGAGCACATCGTCCTCCAGGCCGAAGAGCTCGGCCTGGCCACGTGCTGGCTGGGCTGGATCAACTACCGGCGCGTCCGCAAGGTCCTGCGCCTGCCGCGCAAGTTCAAGATCGTAGCCATGATGCCGCTCGGCTATGCCGAGAAGAGGCCTCAGCGCGAGCCGCCGCGCAAGGGCTTCGACGAAGTCGCCTTCTTCAACCGGGTGCCGGGAGAGTGAAGGACCGGCGCATGATCCTGTTCCTGGCCATCGCCCTGAGCGTCTACGGCCTGGTCAATTTCTACGTCGCCCGCCGCGGCTATCAGGCCCTCTCGGCGGCCCCCCTGGCCCGGACGGTGTTCCTCGTCCTGTTCGTCGCCCTGGCCCTGGCCTTTCCCGTCGGCCGCATCCTCTTGAGCGGCGCCCGGGGCCGGTTGGCCACCGTGCTGGCCGAGGCCGGCATGTTCCACATGGCCGTGATGCTCTACGCGGTCATGGCCGTCCTGGCCGTCGACCTCGTGCGCCTGGCTAACGCCTTCGTCCCGTTCCTGCCGCGGGCCTGGTCGGCCCCCGGCTCGCGGGCCGGCCTCGCGGTCTTCGCCGTCGCCGCCGGGGTGGTCGCCCTCGTTCTCGCCTACGGCGCCTGGAACGCGACCCGGCTGCGGACGGTCGACCTCGACCTCCGCCTGCCGGCCGGGAGCGGGTCGGTCGAACGCCTGACCCTGGTGGCCGCTTCGGACCTCCATCTGGGCGCCCTGGTCGGCCCCCGAAGGCTCGAGAAGGTCGTGGCCCGCGTCAACGCGCTCGACCCGGACGCCGTGCTCTTCGCCGGGGACATCGTCGACGAATCGGTGACCGAGGCCATCGAGGCCCGCCTGGGCGGGATCATGAGGGGCCTGCGGGCGCCGCTCGGCGTCTACGCCTGCCCCGGCAACCACGAGTTTTACAGCGGGCTCGAGCGGAACCTGGCCTGCCTCCGGTCCTGCGGCGTCACAGTCCTTCAGGACGAGGCCGTCGAAGTGGGCGGGGCCTTCCGCCTCGTCGGGAGGCGCGACCCGAGCTCGCTCGGCCGGGGCGAGGTCCGCCTGTCCATCCCCGGCATCCTCGACAGATCCGGGCTGGCCGCGGCGGACCTGCCCGTCGTCGTCCTCGACCACCAGCCCCTCCGTCTCGACGAGGCCGCCGCCGCGGGCGCCGCCCTCCAGATCTCCGGGCACACCCACGACGGCCAGCTCTTCCCGATCGACGTCATCAACGGCTTCATCTACGAGCTCAACTGGGGCTATCGGCGGAAGGGGGAGACCCACTTCTACGTGACGAGCGGCGCGGGGACGTGGGGACCGCCGGTGCGCGTCGGCAGCCGGGCCGAGATCGTCCGCATCCGCGTCACCTTCGACCGGCCCGCGGTCTGAACTCGCCGCGGGCAAAAGAAAAGGGAGAAAGGCGGGGGCCTTTCTCCCTTCGGGACTCGTTCGGGCGGAGGGACTTACTTCTTGACGGGGGGCGTCGCGGCCTTGGACTGGTCGTAGCGACGGATGACCTCGTCGGTGATGTCGATCGTGGGGCTGGCCGTGACGACGCCGCTCGACATGGCGTCGAGGACGAGGTCGAGACCGCGCTCCTTGGCCAGGTTCTCGATGACGACGACCATCTCGCCGCGGATCTTGTTGATGAGGTTGTTGGCGAAGGCCTGGCCGTCGCGGGTGGCGTCCTCTTCGTAGCGCTTGCGCTCGGTCGACTTCTTCTCGATGTCGGACTGGATGCCCGCCAGGGCCTCGTTGGTCATCGTCAGCCGGCCCGTCGAGAGCTTGTTGTCGAGCAGCCGGATGGCATCGTCGAGCTTCTGGATGTCGTTCTTGATCTTGGTGTCGCGGTCCTGCATCTGGGCCAGGGCCTTCTTGCCTTCGGCGCAGGTCTCGAACGCCTTCTGGGAGTTGATGATGGCCACCTTGCTCACCTGCTGGGCGTACGTCGCGCCGACGACGGCCAGGACGAACAGGATGACGAGGGGGGCGAGGGTGCGGAATCTGTTCATGGGACCTCCTATCGTGTCCTAATCCTCTTAACTCATTCCACTCGGGAATAGATGCGGTATTCTACCACGACGCGCCGATTTTTTTAAGGGTCTCGTCGATCCGGGCCAAAGCCGCCCGGAGATAGGCCTCCCCGGGGCCGTAACCGAACCGGAGGTAGCCGTCGAGCTCGAAGTGGTCCCCGGGGACGGCCAGGACGCTCTGTTCCCGGATGAGGCGCTCGACGAGCTCGGTCGAATTGACCTTCAGGCCGTAGCGGGCGAAGCAGATGGCCCCGGCCTTGGGCGGCCGGTAGGAGAACAGCCCGCCGTGGGCCCGGAGCCAGGCCTCCAGGACGGGGAAGTTGGCGTTGAGGATGCCCCGGGTCCGGGCCAGGATGCGCTCCCGGGCCGCCGGCTCCAGGGCGAAGGCGGCCAGCCGGTCGCTCAGGGCCGAGGGCGAGATGGTCGTGTAATCGTGGTAGGGCCAGGTCCGCTTGACGACGTCCTCGGGCCCGGCGATCCAGCCGATGCGCAGGCCCGGCAGGCCGTAGGCCTTGGACAGGCCGTTGACGACCAGGACGCGCTCGGCCAGGCCCCAGAAGCTCGGGGTCGTGACGCCGGAGAGCTCGGCGCCCCGGTAGACCTCGTCGGCCAGGATCCAGGCCCCGGCCTTCTCGGCCAGGCCGACGACGGCCTTCATGACCTCGGGGGTGAGGACCGAGCCGGTCGGATTGTTCGGATTGGTCAGGACGATGAGCTTGGTTTTCGGCGTCACCAGCCGGGCCAGCTCGTCGAGGTCGGGCTGCCAGTCGAGCTCCTCCCTCAGGGTGAAAGTCTTGACCTTGGCCCCGAAGGCCCGCATCAGGCCGCCCATCTGCATGTAATTGGGCAGCTCGAAGAGGACTTCGTCGCCCGGCTCGATGAGGCTCCACATGAGCAGGAAGTTGGCCTCCGAGGAACCGGCCGTGGTCAGGATCTGCTCCAGGCCGGCGCCGGGGTAGAGCGCGGCGATGCGCTCGCGCAGGGGGACGGTGCCGTTGGTCTGGGTGTAGCCGAGCTCGACCCGGGTCAGCTCCTCGAGCTGGGCCGGGGTCAGGAGCTCGGACAGGGTCATGGGGTGGACGCCGCTCTCGGACAGGTTGTAGTCGACGACGTTCTCCCAGACCGACTGCATGCGTTCCATCTTGAACAGGTCGATCTTCATGGACAGCCTCTCACGCGGGGATTCAGATCTCGACCTTGAGGACGCCCTTCAACGCGAAGCCGAGGACGATCGACAGGACGAGGTAGGCGACGAGCCAGTGGACGTTCAGGCCGAAGGCCGGGAGGGCGGCGGCCGGGTAGAGGACTTCGATCGAACGGACGGGGCCGCCCCCGGGCAGAGGGGGCTCGCCGGGGTAGAGCACGCGCTCGGCGAGCGAGCCGCGCGAGGCCAAGGCCGAGATGCGGGCCAGGCGGTCCCCGCCGGCCGCCACGGTCTTGCCGAAGGCCAACGAGCCGGCCCGGACGACGAGGCGCCCCGAGCCGGGCCCGACGGCCCGGACGCGCCAGACGGCCTCGCCCAGATCGGCGATGCGCACGGCCGGCGAGGTGACCTCGACGAAGGGGGGAGGCTCGAGAGCCAGGTCGAGCGAGGCGGGGTCGACGCCCGCCTCGAAACGGGCCTTGACCAGGGTCTCCCTCCCCGTCGCGAGCGGGGCCCGGTCGTACCAGACCGAGAGCTGGGCCAGGATGAGGACGAGCGGCACGATCATGACGGCCAGGGGCTTGAGGTTCGCGGCGAGATAGCTCAGGTTGGCCTTGAGCACGCCGGCCTGGGCCGACAGGGTCACCCGCATGTCGTCCTTGTAGAGGCGCATCTCCAGCAGGTGGGCCTTGATGCGGTCCTTGGCCCGGCGGATGGCCGCCTGGTTCGAGGTCAGCTTGTAGACCTCGAGCATGAGCAGGGCCGTCAGCAGGGAGACGGCGGTCAGCCCGACCCACGGGGACATCCCCCGGAAGGGCCAGAGGACCGCCCCGACGAGCCCGCCGAAGACGACGTTGACGGCGTGCATGGGGCCTCAGCCGATGTAGCCCAGCCCCTTGAGCTTCTTCTTGATCTCCTCCTCGGAGTCGGCCTCCTCGATCTTGGCCACTTCCTTCTCCAGGCAGTGGGCGACGAATTCCTCGACCGAGGAGTAGCCGGACATCTCGGCGTACTTCTTGATCTTGGCGAAGAGGGCCTTGTCGACGGCGACTTTCGCGGTGGCCATGGCGATGCTCCTTGTCCGGTCAGGTTTTGGCGAGGACGTCGCGGCCGATCATGCCGGCCGGACGCTCGACGCCGTAGACGCCCAGCACGGAGGCCGTCAGGTCCTCCAGGGCCGGGTCCGCGGCCGTGAATCTCCGGTTGGCGAAAGCGATGCCCGGCAGGACATCCGGGGCCGACATGTGGTCGCCGCTCCAGCGCTGGGTGTTGTCCTCGAGGACCTCGCGCGGGAAGCCGCCGAGCGGGGACTGCCAGGAGATGCGGTAGCCCGGGGCGAAGCCCAGGACGATGTCCGGGGCGTTCTCGAGGTTGCGGCCGCGATAAGTGTCCTTGGCCACGAAGGCCCGGCGGACGACCTTCTCGCCCGTCGCCGGGTCGGTCAGGGCCTCGAGCCTGCGGACGATCTCCCGGACGAGGTTGTCCTTGTCGGCGCCCGGCTCCACGGCGCCCTCGCCCTCGCGGCCGCGCTCGTTGATGTAGAGGCCGTTGAGGCCCATGCCGTAGGCCCGGGTCTTCGACCAGTCCGTGTTGTCGAAGTAGGCCGACTCCTCCTGCTTCCAGGGCCGCTTGAGCCGGTGGAAGCCCTCGCGGACGAGCCAGGTGTTGAGGTTGAAACCGCGGCGGAAGGTGTTGAAACCGTGGTCGGACATGACCAGGACGACCGTGTCGCGGTCCGCCTTGCGCAGGGCCAGGTCGAGGGCCCTGTCCATCTCGGCGTAGGTCCGGGCGATGACGTCGCCGAAGCGGGCGGCCAGCTTTTCGTCGTAGGCCGGGTGGCCGGGATCGGTCAGGCGCCAGAACATGTGCTGGCGCTGGTCGGCGTTGGAGAAATAGTAGAACAGGAGGCCCCCGTCGAAGCGGCCGAGCTCGTATTCGAGCATGGCCATGCTCTCCTCGTAGACGAGGTCGTCGAGATGGAGGAACTCCTCCTCGTCCAGGACGCCGTTCTCCAGGGCGCTCGTGTCGGCCGGCAGCCCTTTGGTGAAATAGGGGCCGAAGCGCCGTTCGAGCTCCCGGGCGTAGGACTCCGGCGTGGAGATGGGCAGGGCCGGGCGGGCCGGGTCCATGTGGATGGGCGAGACGTAGAGCTTGAACTTGGGCCGGACCTCCTTGAGGTAGAACAGGCAGATGCCGTGGACGCTCTGAGTCGGCATGAGGCCGAAGCGGACCCGCTGCCAGCCGCTCCACTCGCCCTGGCGGAGGACGAACTCGCGGCCCTGGAGGGCGATCTTGGCCGCGGCGTGCTCGGGGTCGAGGAAGACCTGGAAGGGCACGGACGCCTCCGGGGCGCCGACCTTGAAGGCGTTCGTCGGGCCTTTGAGATCGGCTTCGACCCGGTTGCCGACGACGAAGACGTCGATGACCCGGCCGCCGCCGCCGGCCTCCTGGACGACGGACGCCGAGGCGTTCGTGTAATAGCTGAAGATGCCGTACGAGCCCTTGAGGTCGGGCGTGTTCATGCCGGCGAGCGTCCGCTGCTCCGACTCCACGGGCGGGTAGTTCGAGGGCATCTTGAATACGGTCGCCGGGACGCCGTGCTCCTCGAGGACCTGCCAGAAGGCCCGGCCCTTGCGGAGGTTCCGGACCCGTCCGCCCGAGAGGGGGATGAGCGTCTTGCCCAGGCGGATGGTCTTCCCCCCGCCGATCGTCTCGGTGGCCGAGAAGACGGGCACGTAGGTCTTGGGATCGCGGTTGAAGAAGTCGAAGATGGCGTGCCCGCCGGGGTCCATGCCGGTGATGAAGTTGGACCAGGCCACGGGGGTCTGGGGCGGCAGGCTGGTGCCGAGCGGCCGGAAGTCGCCGCCCTGTTCGAGGAGGCGGCGGAAGGCCGGCAGGCGGCCCTCGTCGATCCAGCGCCTCGTCAGGACGGGATCGAGGCCGTCGAGACCGAGGACGACGACCTTCTTCGCGCTGCGTGCCGGGCCGGGCGAGCGGGGAGCGAGCCGGGCCGCTCCGCCCAGTCCCAGCGCGGCCGAAGCGGCCACGCCGGCCTTGAGGAATTCCCGCCGCGAGAGGCGGGCGCGCCCGTGTCCGCTCATGTCGTCCTTCCCTTCGCCCCGGGAGAGAGGGCGGCGACATCGACCAGGCCGCGGCCGTCCATATGGGCCGGCGGCGCGAGGCCGAAGAGCTCCAGCACGGTCGGGGCCAGGTCCATGATGGAGGGCTTGTCGGTCCTCAGGCGCAGGTTCGAGAACAGCACGCCCGGCACCAGGGCGGGGTCGATGCAGTGGTCGCCGCTCCAGGCCTTGACGTTGTCCTCGACGACGGTGTCGTCGACGATGCCGGTGACGCCGTCCCAGGAGGCCCGGTAGCCCTCGTTGTACCCGACGATGAGGTCGGGAGCGTTGTCCTTGTACGGCCCGGCATAGACCGCGTCGCGGTCGTAGACGCGGCTGACGGCCGGCGGGCCGTTCGGCCCGTCGCGCAGGGCCTCGAGCTTGCGGGCCAGCTCGGCCTTGAGGGCCGCGGCGGCGGCGCCGGGCGCGACCGTCCCGCGGGCCTCGCGCCCCTCGAGGTTGAGGTAGATGCCGCCGAGCCCCAGGCCGTAGGCCCGGGTCCGCCCCCAGTCGACGTCCTTGAACCATTCGCCGCTCGTCTCCCGTCCCTCGTTCAGGGCCAGGTAGCCGTTCTTCCGGAGCCAGGAATTGAGGTTGACCCCGCGGCGGAAGGACTTGAAGCCGTGGTCGGACATGACGAACAGGGCGTCCCGCGGGCCGAGACCGGCGGCGACCCGGCCGACGAGCCCGTCCATCTTCTTATAGAGGTCCTCGACGACGGCCGCGCTCATCCGGGCCTGTCCGGTCTTGAGGGCCGGGTGGGCCTTGTCGAGATAGCGGAAGAACATGTGCTGGATGCTGTCGGTCGTCTCGAAGACGATCGTGACCAGGCCCTTCGAGGTCTTGGCCAGGGCGTTCCGGAGCATGGCCTCCCAGGCCTCGTGGTTGTCGTAGGTCAGTTCGAGGAAGGCCTTCTCGTCGAGGGCGCCTTCGTTGAGGGCCCAGGTGTCGTTGGCCTCGCCCAGGGTGATGTAGCGGCCCAGGAGCTTGGCCAGGTAGACGGAGTAGATGAACGGGTGGGAGATGGGCAGGGCCGGCTTCTCGGGGTCGATGTTGAGGGGCGTGATGTACATCTCGAACGGGGGCTCGAGCGAGGCGATGCGGAAGCGGCAGATGCCCCGGACCTTGACCCCCAGGCCGGCCCGGAAGACGACCGGGGTCCACGGGCTGAAGGTCTTCTCTTTGAGGAAGAACGGCTTCTCCCGGCCGACGGCGACGCGGGCCCCGCCGGCCGCCCGGTCGATGGTCACGGTCAGGGGTAGCCGGATCTCCTCGGGGACCTTGAGGAGCGAGTTCTCCGGGCCCGAGAGCTCGGTCCGGATGACGTCGCCTTCGCGGCGGACGAGGACGGCCACGCCGCCCTCGCGCTTCCGGACCTTCTCGGCGTCCTCGGTGAAGAAGGCGAACGTCCCCTGGCTGCCCTTGAGATCGGGGGCGCACATGCCGGAGAGCAGGTGGCCCTTGAACTTCTCCGGCGGGAAGGTGATGGGTACGCGCAGGACCGTCGCCGGCACGCCCTTCTCGCCGAGGATCTTCCAGAACGGCACGCACCGGCGCATCCCCCGGACCTCGGGCTTGGAGAGAGGGACGAGGTATTTGCCCAGGGCCAGGGTCCGTTTAGGCCGGCCGGTGCGGGCCGAGGACAGGTTCGGGAGATAGGTCCGGGGGTCCCGGCTGAGGAAGTCGAAGATGTTGTGCTTGGAGGGCTCCGAGCCGGTCATGAAGGACGACCAGGCGACGGGCGAGATGGCCGGGGTCGTCGTCCGCAGGCGGGCGTAGGCCCCGTCCTTCCGCAGCCGGGCCAGGTTCGGGAGTTTGCCTTCGGCCATGAACTTCTCGGCCAGCGTCGGCTCCATGCCGTCGAGACCGAGGATGACGACGCGGTCGACGCGGCTGCGGCCGAGGGCCCGCCGGCCGCGGACCGTCCGCCACAGGAAGCGGAAGGGCCAGGACAGGAACGAGAACAGGGCCAGGACGAAGGTCAGGAAGAGGACCAGGAAGGAGGACAGGAAGGCGAAGCCGGCCCCCGGCCCGACATAGGCGGAGAGGGGAGAGGCCAGGGCGAGGAGGGCGGCCGCCGCGAGGATCGTGCCCGTCCGCTTCATCAGTAGTTCTTGAGGATGATCGGGGCCAGGTCGGCGATGCGCAGGTCGTCGCCGTGGTCCTCGACCGACCAGAAGAAGGCGTCGTCCCAGGTATGCATGCCCTGGAGGCCGGAGCGCCCGAAGACCTCCTTCCGGCGGACCGAGCCCTTCATGTCGAAGCCGGGTTCGCCGACGACCACGAGGTCCGGGCCCTTGGCGGCGTGGGGGCCGTGGTAGACCTCCTCGTTGACGAAGATCTTCTTGACGACGCGCCGGCCCTCGTACGTCAGCTGCTCGAGCTTGCCGGCGATCTCCTGGCGCAGGGCCCGGCGGGCGCTGCGCGCGATCGTGCCCTTGGGGAAGCGGTCCTTGAGATGGATGTAGATCCGGTTGGGGTCGAGGGCGAAGGCCTTGGTCCGGCCGTGGATGTCGCCGAGCCCCGTCGGTTCGGGCTTGAGGAAACGGAGGTAGCCGTTCTGCTCGAGCCAGGCGTTGAGATAGACCTCCTGGACGATGCCGGTGAAGCCGTGGTCGGACAGGATGTAGAAGCCGGCGTAGGTGTTGGTGAGCTTGTGATAGGCGGCGACGATCTTGCCGATGAGGCGGTCGATGTGGCGGTAGAAATCGAGGAATCGCTCGTGGGAGGGATGGCCGGGGTCCTCGTAGGCGCGCCACAGGAAGTGGTGGAGCCGGTCGGTCCCCGTGACGACGTACTCGAAGTAGTCCCAGTCGCCTTCCCAGAAGTGGTTGAGGGCCTTCTGGCCCCCGGCCATGGTCTTGGTCAGCTCCTGCCAGAGGACCTCGGGGCTCTCGCGGCATTTGAGGATGTCGACGTCGATCTGGTAGCCCATCTGTTCGAGGGCGGCCCGGTAGGTCATCGGCCAGACGGCCTTGGCCAGCTCCAGGGCCACGAAACCGGAGACGAGGACGCCCTGGATCTCGCGGGCCGGGTAGGTCGAGGGCTGGTTGATGACGATGCTCCGGCGGCCCTTGGCGCCCAGGCGGTCCCACAGGGTGGGGGCCTTGACGTCGAGGTAATTGGGGAACCGGATGTCGTACGAATGAGGCTTGAAGTCGGTGAAGCCGAAGACGCCGTGCGTGCCCGAGTCCGTCCCGGTCATGAAATCCGTCCAGGACACGGCCGAGATCTCGGGCAGGCTGGCCTTCATCCGGTGGAGCCTGCCGATGTCCATCAGGCGGGCCATGGTCGACATGATCCCCCGGCGGGCCAGCTCGGCGATCATGCCGTAGGGCACGCCGTCGAGGCCGATGACGCAGGCTTTTTCGGTCCTTTTTCGCTTCGCTACGGCCATGGGACGGCTTCTTCCGGCTTGGAAATCAGGATTTTACCGCAATCTGGCCGTCCGGTCAACCGGTCCGGGTTGACTTTGCCGGGGCGGAGGGATTAAATGGGGCCTCGAAAAGAGAGGCGCCATGACAGGCAGGGACAGACTCCGCGACAGGTTGGTCCGGGAATACCGCAAAAAGACGGCCCGCAGCCGGACGGTCTACCGTCGGGCCCAGAAGGTCATGATCGAGGGCGGCAGCCATTCCATTCGGCTTTGGCGCCCTTACCCGTTCTTCGCGGCCGGGGCCGAGGGGCCCTTCGTCCGCGACATCGACGGCAACGCCTACATCGACTACTGGCAGGGGCACTACGCCAACATTCTGGGCCACAATCCCGGCTTCGTCCGGCGGGGCATGGCCGCTAGCGTCGGCCGGGGCGCCCTCCACACGGGCTTCGAGGCCGGCCACCAGATCGAGCTGGCCGAGGCCCTCGTCCGGGCCGTCGGCGGCGGCGAGGGCAAAGTCCGCTTCACGACCTCCGGCACCCTGGCCACGATGTACGCCGTCATGCTGGCCCAGGGGCTGACCGGCCGCGACCTCGTGCTCAAGGTCGGCGGCGGCTGGCACGGCGCCTCGCCCTATCTGCTCAAGGGCGTCAAGTACCATCCGGGCTCGGGCTTCGAGGGCCCCGAATCGGCCGGCCTGCTCGACGACATCGTCCGGCGGACCCTGGTCACCCGGTTCGACGACGGCGACGACCTGGCCCGGGTCATGGCCTCTCACGGCGACCGCATCGCCTGTTTCATCGTCGAGCCGTTCCTGGGCGTCGGCGGCTTCCTGGCCGCCTCCCGCGAGTACCTGACCCTGGCCCGCGAGCTGACGGCCCGCCACGGCGTCCTGCTCGTGTTCGACGAGATCATCTCCGGTTTCCGTTTCGCCCCGGCCGGCGTCCAGACCCTCTACGGGATCCGGCCCGACCTGTCGACCTTCGGCAAGATCATCGGAGGCGGCCACGCCGTGGCCGCGGTCGTCGGACCGGCCCGGACCATGGAGGCCTGCGAGCGCGACCTCGGCGGCCGCGGCCGGGTCATGTTCGAGGGCGGCACCTTCTCGTCCCACTCGGAATACATGAGGGCCGGGCTGCTCATGCTCGGCCGCCTGGCCGCCCGGGCCGCGACGGTCTATCCGAAGCTGGCCCGCGCGGGGGAGACCCTGCGGCGGGGCATCGAGGAGGCCTTCGCCGCCGCCGGCCTGCGGGCCCGCTGCACGGGCGGAGGGAACGACGTCGTCCGCGGCAGCTCGATGTTCATGGTCCATTTCCCGAAGGGGGAGGAAGGGCGCCTGGACCGGCCCGAGGCCCTCCAGGACGCCGGGCGCATGGACATCGCCCTCCGGGAAGACCTGCTCAAGCTGGCCCTGCTCGTCAACGGCGTCAACGTCGTCCACGGCGGCGGGGCGGTCTCGGCGGCCCACGGTCCGAAGGAGATCGCCGCGACCTTGGCCGCCTACGGCGAGGCGGCCCGGCTGATCGCGGACTATCGGGATTGACGCCGCCGGCCGGGACGCCTATCCGCCCGTCACCGCGGTGAAGGCGTAGGCGCCGCTCTCGACCTCGAAGACGACGCTCCCGCCGTCGTTCCCGGCCGGCGCGACGCCGGGGACGCGGACGACCTCGTGGCCGGCCCGCCACACCGTCTTTCCCGATTCGAGGACACGGGCCCCCGGGCCCGGCAGGGGGACATGGACTTCGGCCGTCGCCCCGACGGGGATCCCGATCTCGAGGGCGAACGTCCCGTCGGCCCTTTTCCAGGACGAGGAAACGGGGCCGGCGGCGGTCTCCAGCCGGGCCTCGACGAACGTCAGATCGCCGAGGGGATGGGGTTTGACCCGGACCTTGGCCCAACCCGGGCGGGCCGGTGACAAGCCGGCTAGGGCGCGGTAGAACCAGGCGTCGATGCTGCCGAGCATGATGTGGTTCTGGGAGTTCATGGCGTGGCCGCCGAGCTTCTCCCAACGCTCCCAAAGGGTCGTCGCTCCCTCGGCGACCATGTAGCCCCAACCCGGATAGCTCTTCTGGGTCGCCACCCGGAAGGCCGTCTCGCCGCGGCCGGCCTCGGTCAGGACGTCGAGGAGATAGCGCGTGCCGAGGATGCCGGTGTCGAGGTGGAAGTCCTGGAGGACCTCGACGCTCCTGAGCAGGGAGGCCAGGACCTTGTCCTTGCGGTCGGCGGGGACCATGTCGAGATAGAGGGGCAGGAGGTTGGAGGTCTGATTGGGGTGATTGTCGACGGGGCTGACCCGGATCGCGGCGTATTGGGAGTCGCCCAGGTAGGTGTCGTTGAAGGCCGTCTTGACGGACTCCGCGAGCCGTTCGTACTCCCGGACCTCGTCCACGCGGCCGAGGACGGCCGCCAAACGGGCCAGGACGAGGACGTCGTGGTAATAATACCAGGTCGAGGTCAGGTCGACCGGCGTTTTCTTCGGCACGACGCTCCCCGGCGGGCACCAGTCGCCGTATTTTCCCAGGGTCCGGACGATGCGGCCGTCGGAATGGCGGCCGAGGAACTCGACGTACGTCTTCAGGGCGGCGTAGTGGGCCTCGACGAACCGCCGGTCACCCGTGTGCGTCCAGAGCAGGTCGACGAGCGCGGCGTAGGCCGACGACCAGGCCGGGTCGGCCGGGTAGAGCCGGGGCAGGTAGGGCGGGACGACGTCCGGCAGGCTGCCGTCCTCCCTCAGGGCCAGCTGGATGTCGTCCAGGTACTTGGCGTAGAAGGCCGTCATGTCGAAGTTGAAGACGGCCTCCTCGGCCGAGAGGTGGGCGTCGCCGAGCCAGCCGTGGCGTTCGTCGCGCTGCGGGCAGTCGGTCGGGATGCTCATGAGGTTGGAGAGCTGGCCGCGGACGACGTTATCGTGGATGCGCCCGACGAGGCCGTTGGAGCAGCGGAACGCGCCCGTCCGGCGGACGTCCGAGTGGACGAAGGCCGCCTCGAGGGCGTCCGGGCCGGGCGGGCCGGGGAATCCCGTCATCTCGACGTAGCGGAAGCCGTGATAGGTGAACCGGGGCTCGAAGACCTCGGGCCCGCCGCCGCGCAGGATGTAGGCGTCGGTGGCCTCGGCGTTCTCGTTCGGCCCGACGTTGAGCGTGCCGTCCTCGTGGAGGAGCTCGGCGTGGCGGAGGCGGACCTCGGCGCCCGTCGGGCCCTCGACCTTGAGCCGGACCCAGCCGGTGAAGTTCCGGCCGAAGTCGTAGATCAGCGCCCCGGAGGGCAGCCGCTCGACCGACCGCGGGCCGAACCGCTCGACGACCCGGACCGGCGGCAGGGTCTGCGCGGCCAGGGGATAGCCGTCGACCGCGACGGCCTTGGCCCAGGCCCGGTCATCGAAGCCCGGCCGGTCCCAGCCGTCGACGAGGATGCGGGCGTCGGTGCGTTCGCCGTGATACAGGCCGTTCTCGGACAACGGTCCGGCGGAGGTCCGCCAGCTCTCGTCGGCATCGACGACGCGCCGGGCCCCGCTCTCGTACTCGATCTCGATGCGGCAGGCCAAGCGGGGCCCGCCGTAGCCGTAGGCCGCGGTGTGCCGGCCGTTGCCGAGGATGACCCCGGCGGCGTTCCGGCCCCGGACGAGGGCCGTAACGTCGTGGACGGCGTAGAGGGCTTTGCGGCGGTAGTCCGTCCAGCCGGGATCGAGGACGCTCGTCCCGACCTTTTCGCCGTTCAGGCGCAGCTCGTAGTGGCCGAGCCCGCAGACGAAGGCCAAGGCCATGGCCACACGCTCCCCGCAGGCGAACTCCTTGCGCAGGTAGACGGCGTGGGCCTGGGCGTCGTCGGCGCCCTGGTGGCCGAGCAGGAGCGTGCCCTTGGACCGGAACTCGCGGACCTCTCCGGCGGCGATCCAGAGCGCCTTCCACTCGCCGGGATCGAGGAAACCGGTGACGAAGGAGGCCGGCCCGCTCCACGGGCTCGGGCGCCCCTCGCGGTCCCACCAGCGGACCTTCCAGTGATAGCGGGCGCAACTCCGCAGCGGCTCGCCGCCGTAAAGGAGACCGGGAGGTCCGGCGGGAGCGGGCAGCCGGCCCGGGTCCCAGAGATCACCGATGTCGCCGCGCAGGAGCTCGGCCGACGAGGCGACCAGGACCTGCCAGGACGTCGGACGGTCGCCCCGGACGGGGCTCTCGACCGTCCACGCCAGGCGCGGCGACGCGGTGTCGATGCCCAGGGGCTCGTCGAGGTACTCGCAGCGGAGGTTCGCGGGCGGGCGCGGGGTCATGGCGGCATCCTTTTATAGGCGGATCAGGGGGCGGCTTCGGCCAGGAAGTAGTCGGCGGCCTCGATGCCGTACTTGGCCGGGTCGAGGGCCGTGGCGATCGTCCGGGTGAAGCGGCCGGTCGCGGGGTCCCTCTCGGTCAGGTCGACGACCGGGCCGTCGATCTTGCGGCCGTCGGCGCCGGCGACGATCTTGACGGCCGGGCGCATGAGGTAGCGGGATTCGGGATTGACGTCGCGGACGAGGCCGATCTCGCCCGTCGTCAGGGCCACCAGCGTGCCGATGGGGAAGACCCCCATCATGTTGACGAAGGCTTTGAGGATGACGGGATTGAACTCCGTCCCGCTCTGGTCGAGCATGACGCTCAGGGCCTCGGCCCGCGTGAAGTCCTTGCTCCGGTAGACGCGCCTCGTGGTGATGGCGTCGAAGACGTCGACGACCTTGACGATCTTGCTGAACAGGTTGACGTCGTCCTTCTTGAAGTAGCGGGGATAGCCGCTGAGGTCCTCCTTGATGTGGTGTTCCAGGGCGACGTGGATGGCCCGCAGGGGCAGGCGGCGGAACTCCTTCAGGAGAACGAGCTTCTCGGCCCCGTGGAAGGGGTGCTTCTCCATGACCTCCCGCTCGGCGTCGGTCAGCCGGCCGGGCTTGTTGAGGATCTCGAGCGGGGTCCGGGTCTTGCCGAGGTCGTGGAAGAAAGCGGCCATCCCCAGGTCGACGAGCTCGGTCCGGCTCAGCCCCAGGCGGCGGCCGAGGGCCGTGGCCAGGAGGCAGACGTTGACGGAATGGTTGAGGGTGTATTCGTCGTGGTTCTTGATGTTGGTCAGGCCCTGGATGAAGGCCTCGTCCTCGACGATGTGGTTGTAGATCGACTGCATGAGCCGGCGGGTCGTGCTGATCTTGATGGGCTCATTGCGCTGGTCCCGGGCGAAGGATTCCTTGAGATGGACGATGCTCAGGAAGAACATCCGGGCCGCGTTCTGGTGGAGGCCCTGGACGGCCTCCTCGGCCGTGATCTTCTCGAGTTCGACGTGGACGACGCCGGCCGCGTCGAGGTCGGCCTCCAGCCGGGCGAAGCCGGCCTCGTCCTTCTTGTCGCGCTTGGCGAACACGGACATGAACCGCAGGAGCTCGTCCCGGGCCAGTCCGGCCTTGAACACCACGGCCTCGACGTCCCGGGTCCGGAACTCCTCGAGCACCGATTTGAAGATGCCGTAGGTGCCGACGCCGAACTTGAGGCGCATGCCGTTGAGCATGAGGGCGCCGTGGCGGGAGCGGAGCTCGACGTCGCCCGCGTCGGCCAGGGCGGCGGCCAGGCTCTCGTGGAGCAGGCCCCCCTGGATGACGAAGGCGTCGTTGGCGATGTCGTAGATCTTGGCGATCTTGTCGACGATGTGGAAGCGGATGAGCAGCTCGACACCGCTCTTCTGGAAGGCCCGGGACTCGGGCGCGCGCTTGACCGGATCCTTCTCGCCCATGTCCGTTCCTTATCCTTTGTCCGGGCCCGCCGCGGGCATCCGCGTCAGCGCCGCCGTGCAGGCCTCGCGGACGGCCCGGGTTCGGCCGATGGCGCCCTTCTGCAGGAGGGTCGAGGCCTCCGGGGTGGCCATGCTCTCCAGGCCGGCCACGGCGGCCAGGCGCATCTCGAGAGACCTCTTCGAGCCGAACAGGGGCGCCTTGCTCAGGGTCCGGCCCAGGAAAGCCAGGGCCTCGGGGGTCCGGGTCCGGCCGAGGAAGGCCAGGATGGCTTCCTTCTCCTTGAGGCTCTTGTCGCGGAACCCGGGGGCCGAGGCCTCGCGTACGATCTGCTGGACGCGGGCCCCGCCCTCGCCGGGATCGAGCTTCATGGCCGCCTGGATGCGGACCTCCTCGTCGGGGTCCTTGAGAAAGCCGAGGAGGATGCGGTTGGCCATCTCGTCCCTGACCTGGCCGAGGATGTGGACGACCTCGAGCTTGATGTCGCGGTTCTGGAAGTTCAGAAAGGTCGACAGGTGGGGGAGGCCCTTGCGCTCGGGGATCCGGGCCAGGATCCCGACCAGCTCGCGGGCCAGGTCGGGCCGGGCCGGGTCGGCCAAGGCCGCCAGCAACCCGGGCTGGGAGGCGCCGGTCCGTTCGATGAAGCCGAGGACTTTGTGCCGGGCTTCGCCGTCCGGGGCGATGTCGTGGAGCCCGGCGGCCAGCCCCAGGGCCGGCGGGCCGAGGAGCCCGAAGAAGCCGAGCAGCGACTCCCAGTCGAGGGCCTTCTTCTTCTCGAGCAGGGCCTTGACGGCCTCGACCGTCTTGGGGCTGACGACGCGGCGGAGGAAGGCGTCGAGCAGGGCCGTCTTGGCGGGATCGCCGGCCAGGTGCCGGCCGAGCTCCTGGACCTTCTGGATGATAAGGACCGGGACCTGGAAGTCGCCGCGCTGGAGCCGGTCGAAATTATACTCGAGCAGGGCGTCGAGGCTGGCTTGGCGGCCGGCCTCGTCCTCCTCGAGGTAGATGATCTCGACCATGAGGTTGATGTACTCCTCCTCGGCCGAGATGGTCCGGTTCGCCCGGACCATCCGTTCGAGGGACTGGAGCTCGTCCTCGGTCAACGTGGGGTCCATGCCCGCGGCCGGGCTCCTCTCGCCGGCCGTCCGCTCCTGCTCCGAGGCCTCCGCCGGAGCGGGGGCCGGCCCCGCGTCCTCGCCGTCCGCCCGTTCGGCGGCCCGGCGGACCTCCTCACGGTCGGGGCCGTCGAGCTCGATGCGGCCTTCGGTCAGCCGGGCCGGGTCGACCCGGACCTCGATCCTCTCCCCGGCCAAGTCCTCCGGCAAGCCTGGGATATCGGGGCGGCGGATGTCCTCGCCGCGCCGCTCGGCCAGGATGCGGCTCTCGAGGTATTCGTCGGGCGCGTAGTATTGGATGTTGGGGAAGTCGCGCTCCCAGAGGGCGGCCACGATGTCGCAGTCCTCGGCCGGCTTCTGGGCCTCGGCCTTGACCAGCTCGAGGAACTCCAGGACCTCCGGCCGGTCCAGGCCTTCGTAGAAATAGAGGATGTGCAATCCGTCCTTGAAGAAGAAGAACGGCAGGCTCTTGATGGCCACTTCGTCGGTGTAGACCGGCTTGCCCTCGTAGACGAACGAGAACTCCTCGATGGCGACCTGGAGCTTCTGGTGGGCGGCGAGGAAGGCCGTGAACTTGGCCGCGAGCTGGTCGACGAAGTTGAGGACCGTGGCGTGGTCGGTCGGGAAGATCTTCATGGCCGAGACGGTGTTGGCCAGGTAGTGGAGGAGGTCCTTGACCTTCTCGGCGCGGGCGGGGTCGGACGGCGGTTCGAAGGCCGTCTCGGGCACTCGGAGGGTCGGATCCTGCGGACTGGTCATGAGCGGCCACTCCTCAGTTTAGTCAAAAAGCGGGTCCCGTCAACGGAAAAAACCGGGCCGGCGCGAGGGGACCGGTCAGCGGCGGCTGAGGACGCGGCGCTCGTAGGCCTCGACCTCGCGGAGCCACTCGTCGGCCGGCGGCACTCCCGACTTCAGGCAATGGTGATCCCAGACGGCGCCGTAGGGCAGGGCTTTGAGCTCCTCGAAGAGGGTCAGCCGGTCCAGGGCCTTGGCCGGCGGATCGAGCTCCTTGACCCGGTCGTGCGGCTCGAGCAGGGCCAGCAGCAGGGCTTTGAGGAAGGACCGCGCCCCCAATACCCAGGCCCCGATGCGGTTGACGCTGGCGTCGAAATAGTCGAGGGCGACGTGGATGCGTTCCATGGCGCCGTTGCGGACGATCTCGGCCGCCAGCTCCCGGACCTCGTCGGTGAGCAGGACGATGTGGTCGCTGTCCCAGCGGACGCCCCGGCTGACGTGGAGCAGAAGCTCGCCGGTGAAGGGCAGCAGGGCGGAGATCTTGTCGGCCACGGACTCGGTCGGGTGGAAGTGGCCGAGGTCGAGGCAGACCATCTTCTGCCGGGTCAGGGCGTAACCCAGATAGAACTCGTGCGAGCCGACGACGAAGGACTCGCTGCCGATGCCGAAGAGCTTGCTCTCGAGCGAGTCCTTGATCTGCTGGGGGCTGTACTCGGCCTCGAAGATCTCGTCGAGGGAGCGCCGCAGGACGGCCCGGGCGCCGGCCCGGTCGGCCGGGAGGTCCTTCGAGCCGTCGGGGATCCACAGGTTGTGGAGGCAGGCCGCCTGCTGCTCGCGGCCGATGGAGGCGGCGATCTTGCGGCAGCACTTGACGTGGTCGACCCAGAACTTGCGGATCCCGTTCTCCCGGCTGCTCAGGGTGAAGCCGGAAGCGGCCTTGGGGTGGGCGAAGCAGGTGGGATTGAAGTCGATCTTGAGTCCCAGGCGGCGGGCCCACTCGGTCCAGCCGCGGAAGTGCTCGGGCTCCAAGGCGTTGCGGTCGACGGGTTTCCCGTTGAGCTCGGCGTACATGGCGTGGAGGTTGACCCGGTGGCGGCCGGGGATGAGGGCCAGGGCCTGCTGGATGTCGGCCCTGAGTTCGTCGGCCGTCCGGGCCCGGCCGGGATGCCCGCCGGTGACCTGGAGGCCGCTCGCGTCGAGGCCGCCCGGTTGGGGTTCGAAGCCGCGGACGTCGTCGCCCTGCCAGCAGTGAAGGGACAGGGCGAACCCCCGCAGGCGCTCCAGGGCCTTGTCCGTGTCGACGCCCCGCTCGGCATACTTGTCGCGCGAGGACAGATAGGCTTTCTCCACGGACGACGGATCCATCCTCAACCCTCCCCGTAAGAACGCCATGGTTATAAGCCTCCTGTCTCCCGATGTCAAGTGCCGATGATGGCCCGGAACCGGCCGTAGGCGGCGTCCCAGGCGGCGGCCGGGCCCGACGGCTCGTAGAGCGCGGGCGCGAACGATTCCCGGACGATCCGCCGGACCTCCGCCGGCGACCCGACCAGTCCCAAGGCCATGGCCTGGACGAGGATGTTGCCGACGGCCGTGGCCTCGGCCGGGCCGGCCGCGACGGGCAGGCCGGCGGCCTCGGCGGTCAGCCGGCAGAGGAGGGCGTTGCGCGAGCCGCCGCCGATGACGTGGACGCGGTCGATGGGGTGGCCGAGGACGGACCGGAGCTGGTCGAGGACGAAGCGGTACTTCAAGGCCAGGCTCTCGAGGACGGCCCGGACCGTGGCGGCTTTCGTCGCCGGCGGCGTTTGCCCGGTCCGCCGGCAGTAGGCGGCCACGGCCTCGGGCATGTCCGGCGGATTGAGGAAGAGCGGGTCGTCCGGGTCGATGAGCGCGGCGAACCCAGGGGCGGACTCTGCGGCGGCGGCGAGCTCCTCGTAGGTGGCCGTGTCACCGGCCGCGGCCCAGGCTTTGCGGCAACCCTGGAGGAGCCACAGGCCGGTGACGTTCTTGAGGAAGCGGACGGTGCCGCCGACGCCGCCTTCGTTGGTGAAGTTGGCCGTCAGGGACGCCGGGGAGATGACCGGGGCGGGCGCCTCGACGCCGACGAGCGACCAGGTGCCCGAGGAGATATAGGCCCAGTGCCCGCCCTCGGCGGGCACGGCGGCCACGGCCGAGGCCGTGTCGTGGCTGGCGGTCAGGACGACGGGGACGTCGCGGAGGCCCGTCTCGGCGACGACCGCGTCGGAGAGCGGCCCCAGAACGGCGCCCGGCTCCACGACAGGCTGTAAGATCCGGCGCGAGAAGCCCATGGCTTGGAACAGGCCGGGGATCCAGGTCCGTGTCCGCGGATCGAGCATTTGCGAGGTCGAGGCGATGGTGGACTCGGCCGCCTTTCGGCCGGTCAGGAGGTACAGGAACAGGTCCGGCATGAACAGGAGGTCGGCCGCCGCCTCGAGCTGAGGGGACCGGTCGCGGACCATGGCGTAGAGCTGGAAGAGCGTGTTGAAGGGCATGAACTGGATGCCCGTCGCCCCGTAGAGCTCCGCCCGGGGCACGAGCTTGAGATAGTCCTCCATGGCCCCGGCGTTGCGGGTGTCGCGGTAGCAGAACGGCAGGCCCAGGAGGCGGCCGTCGGAGGCCAGGAGGCCGAAGTCGACCCCCCAGGTGTCGACCGAAAGGCTGTCAGGGCGGACCCCCGTCGCGGCCGCGGCGTCGCGCATGGCCGTCTTCATCTCGTCGAGCAGGGCGTAGACGTTCCAGTGGATGTGTCCGGAGAGCGTCAGGGGGGTGTTCGGGAACCGGCGGACCTCGTGGACCGTGAGGCGGCCGCCGGCGAGCTCGCCGAGGACGGCCCGGCCGCTCTCGGCGCCGACGTCGAAGGCCAGGATGCGGGCGGGGGCGTTCGGGGATCGGGCCATGCGTCGTTCTCGAGACCATCGTTATATGCGCAACGGGCCCGGTTTTCAAGTGCGGGACCGCGGGTTGGCAAAGCGGCCTCGATTCGGCTAAAATGACTCACGGTCAACGCTCCTTCCCGCCGAGGTGACATGCCGCTCGAAGACAAGCTCAAACAGCTCCGCCGCGAGCGCGAGGCCCGCGCCTCGCGCGCCCAATCCGTCGAGAAGGCCTGGGAGAGGATCGACGAGGACGGCGGCCTGAGCGTCAAGCAGAAGCTCGAGCGTCTCATCGCCCTGACCGACAAGGGCCGGGGCCTGGCTCCGCGGACCGAGGCCCGGCCGGTCGAGGTCAAACGCCGGGAGCCGGTCCAGGTCTTCGAGAACTCCTACGTCCTCGGCGCGAGCTACGGCCGCATCCCCATCGCCATGGGCCTGCAAGTCCCGGCCGATATCCTGGGCTTCCTCGGCCGGGAGGCGGCCTTCGACGGACTCGACCTGTCGACGGCGGTCTTCCTCGACCTCGAGACGACGGGCCTGGCCGGCGGCACGGGCACGGTCGCGTTCCTGGTCGGGCTGGCCTACTTCCGGGACGAGCGCTTCAAGATCACCCAGTTCTTCCTCCACGACTTGGCCGAGGAGGAGCGCCTGGTCCGCGAGCTCGGCCAGTTCGTCGGGGACATGGGCTTCAAGTCCATCGTCACCTACAACGGCAAGGCCTTCGACATGCCGCTCGTCGAGACGCGCTTCGCCATGCACCGGACGGCGTGCCCGCTGCGGGGCTTGCCTCACCTCGATTTCCTGTTCTCGGCCCGCAGCCTCTGGAAGCACAAGTACGACAGCTGCCGGCTCTTCACCCTGGCCCAGGAGATCTGCCAGGCCGAGCGGTCCGAGGACATCCCCGGGGCCGAGGTCCCCGTGCGCTACTTCCAGTATATCCGCAACGGCGATTTCTCGCTCATCGAGCCCATCCTCTACCACAACCAGGAGGACCTGCTGTCGCTCCTGGGCGTCGTCGTGGCCGGGGCTATCCTCGTCGAGCGCAACCGGGCTTCGGCCGCGCGCGGGGACGGCGACGCCATGGACCTCTTCGGCGTGGCCAAGCTGTTCGAGAGGGCCGGCGACGCGACCCAGTCCGCGGCCCTGCTCGAGCAGGCCCTGGCCAGCGGCCGGGGCCTGACGGCGGAAGTGTCCCAGGCCGCGCGCAAGAAGCTCACCCATCACTTCAAGAAGACCAAGGACTGGGACAAGGCCCTGTCGTTCTGGCAGGAGGGGGCTTCCGGCGACGAGCTCGAGAGCTATCGCGAGTTGGCCATGCACTTCGAGCACCGGGCCAAGGACTTCGCCGAGGCGGCGCGCCTGGCCACCGAGGGCCTGGCCCTGGCCAAGGAGCGGCGGCAATTCGCGGCCGAGAAGGACTTCGAGAAACGCCTGTCCCGGATCAAGGGCAAGGCGGCCAAGGGGAGGGGATAGGCCGGCCATGAGAGCCATGGTCCTCGCGGCGAGCGGGCCGGCGGCCGGACGGCCGCTCGAACTCAAGGGAGTCCCGGTGCCCGCCGTGGGGCCCGAGGACATCCTCGTCCGGGTCCGCGCCTGCGGCGTCTGCCACACCGATCTCCATGCCGTCGAAGGGGAACTCCCCGAGACGAAGCTCCCGCTCATCCCGGGTCACGAGGTCGTCGGCGTCGTCGAGAGAGCGGGGGAGCGGGCGGGGCGCTTCAAGGCCGGCGACCGGGTCGGCGCGGCTTGGCTGCGCTCCGCCTGCGGCGCCTGCCGCTTCTGCCGGAGCGGCCGCGAGAACCTCTGTGAGTCGGCCCGCTTCAACGGCTGCCACGCCGACGGCGGCTACGCCGAGTTCATGGTCTTGCCGGAAGAGTTCGCCTACGCCCTGCCCGGCCGGTTCTCGGACGAGGAAGCCGCGCCGCTCCTCTGTGCGGGGATCGTCGGCTACCGGGCCCTGGCGATGAGCGGCCTCGAGAAGGGCGGGACGCTCGGCCTCTACGGCTTCGGCGCCTCGGCCCACATCGCCCTCCAGGTCGCCAAATACCAGGGAGCCAAGGTGTTCGTCTTCTCCCGCGGCCAGGCTCACAGGCGGCTGGCCCTGGAATTGGGCGCCGACTGGACGGGGACGGCCAGGGACGATCCGCCGGAGAAGCTGACGAGCGCGGTCATCTTCGCGCCTGTCGGGTCGCTTTTCCTGGACGCCCTCCGCGTCCTCGACCGGGGCGGGACGGTGGCTTCGGCCGGCATCCACATGAGCCCCGTTCCGGAGCTGGCTTACGACCGGCTCCTCTACCACGAGCGACGCATGGTCAGCGTGGCCAACGCCACGCGCCGGGACGGCGAGGAGCTCCTGAAGCTCGCGGCCGAGATCCCCATCCGGACGACGGTCCGGGTGTTCCCCTTGGAGGCGGCCAACGAAGCGCTGGCCTTCCTCAAGGCCGGGAGGATCGACGGCGCCGCCGTCTTGAAAATCGGCCCCGAATAGGTTATAGTAACCCCGCTTTTCCGCCCTGCGCGCCCGTAGCTCAGTTGGATAGAGCGTCTGACTACGAATCAGCAGGTCGGGTGTTCGAGTCACCCCGGGCGCGCTTTCTATTTCTCTTAAAAATCAATCGGTTATCGGTCACCTCTCTTTTTAGTCTCCATACCATAATTTCAGTAATTTTCAGTGTTTTTTATGAGCATTTATGATGGAAAACCGGGCTGGGCCAGCAAGCTTAGGCCGAGAAAGGAAAGGATTGAAACGCAGTAGGTAGTGCCTTAAAATTATAATGGCGGTTTTTTGCGACCACTGCTGAGAAGGATAGTCATGACTGAGGTTGAACGACGGCAATGGGATGCCCAGGCCAAGCGCGACTTGGCGCTGAGGAAAGGTGCCTTGCCGCTCGAACGCGGAACCCAGGAGTTGATCTGGAACCTGGACTCCGTGGACATCCATGCGGGCAAGCTCGACTATCAAATAGGCCAGGTCCTCATCGTGATAGCGCAGAAGTTGATTGAAGGCCGACCGGAGGCGCTGTTCGATTCGGTGGATACCTTCCTCGGTGTCCAGGACCTAGTGCGCAAGCTCGATCCTCTCAGCGCTGATTTCTGGGGACCGGAACTGAGATTCACTGACGCAGACTTCAATCGAATCCTGAACAAGCGCCTGACCTCGGAGGAGATTGAAAAGATCGTTGGGAAACTGCCCACCCTGATCTTCCGAGTCCGTAGCCGGGCCAGCTTGAAGGTCGTGGACCCGGAGACGGGCAAACCGGCATGGAAGGACTACGAGATCATCAACTATGACAATATCGCTGGTGTTGAGGTGATCAAGAGCGGCGAGATGAAGCGGGGCCTTGGGGCAGGTGAGGAGCGTCGCGCCTATCGCATCTACTTCAAGTCCCGAATCGGCCTGGCCTTTTGGCACAACATGGCCGCAGGTGGCTATTCCTTGCTGACTAACGAGCATGATTGCCGACGCCGATTCCTTGCCCTGCCCGGGTCGGCTCAGATGCTGGTGTGGGCGCTATGGGGCTGGGCGGACAACAAACCGGCAATCCGGTCCAGGGAGCAGTTGTTCAAGATCATGGGCTGGAAGCAATCAATGGATGCTGACGTTCGGCGGCTTCAAGTCAAGCGTCTTCACCAGGCCCTTAACCGGCTGGTCCGGGACGGGTTCCTTCAATCCTGGAGCATCAAAGAGACCGGTGCCTATCGGCTGGAAAAGGTCAGCAAGAATCCTCAGCTTGAGACGGCTCACTAATACCATTCTTTTCGTATTAGCAGTCCCTTTATGGGCAGGTTCCTAATCCATCTTTGTCCCGATTAGTGCCCACTCGCTCAGCAATAATGCTGACCCCAGTAATTCAGAACCTTATCGGGAATAATTCAGAACCTTATCGGAAAAATACTGGTAGTGAGTTTCTAAATCAATGGTTTAGGGGACCTCTAAAAGAGGAATAAAAGAGGATTATTATTCTTTATGGGTTTTTATGTTCTTTATGACTATAGGCTTCCTATAGTCATGTTCGGGTGTGTGAGAGACCATGCCCCGAAGCGGGGCATCTGCCGAAGCGGCAGTGAAGAAAATCTGATCAGTCTGGAAGAAGCCGGTTCCTTTTTGGCACTGTCGTTCCTGTCGCCGGAGAAAGTTCCTGGCGAGTCCGAGGCGAGCGCCTGGGCGCGAGCCGTGGGAGGAGCCAGGAAGTTTCGTAGGAGAGGCGCTTGATCGGAAACCTATCCCCATGCCCAGGCCAGGGACGTTTGAGGCACTAGCGCGAGCTGACGCGCAAATAGAGGGTATTGAAGTGCCCGCTGGTCCTGTTGTCAATGGGCACCAAAATGTGTACCAATTATGGGAAAGTAAAAGTGTACCACCCTGCCCATTGAAGTTCCCTCACATCGAAGCTCCCGCCTGGTCTTCACCTCCTTGCTGGGGATACGGAGACTTGCCGAAGCCGTGATCCTTGAGCCGGTAGCTGTGGCCCTTGATGTTGATGACCTTGGAGTGATGGAGGAGACGGTCAAGGATGGCCGCGGCGATCACAGCGTCGCCGAACAGCTCCTGCCAGTCGCCGAAGCTCTTGTTCGAGGTCAGGATGATGGAGCTCTTCTCGTAGCGGTAGGAGATGAACTGGAAGAAGAGATAGGCTTCGCGGCTGTCGACCGGAAGATAGCCGGCCTCGTCGACGATGACGAGACTGGAGCTGAGGTAGGCCTTGCCCTTGCTCTGGGTCTCCTTGAGCTTCGCGATCAGCTGGTGCATGGTCGTGAACCAGACCTTGAAGCCGTGGCTGCAGGCCTTGATGGCCAAGGCCACCGCTAAATGCGTTTTTCCCACGCCGGGCGGCCCGAGGAAGACGACGTTCTCGTGGCGGGCGAGGAACGTCAGGTCGAAGAGCTCCATCACGGCCTTCTTGTCGAGATGGGGGTGGAAGCCGAAGTCGTACTCCTCGATCGTCTTGCCGAAGGGGAGTCCGGCGATCTTGAGCGCGGTCTGGATGCGGCGCTTCTCCTTGGCCGCCACCTCCTCCTCGAGCAGGTGGTCGAGAAACGCCAGGTAGGAGGTCTTCTGGGCTTCGGCTTGGCCGGCCACGGTGTCGAGCACTTCGGCGGCCCGGACGAGCTTGAGCCGGCGGAGGTTGTCCTGGAGCCGTTCGCAGGTCAGCTCTTCCATGCTGCGCCTCCGGCAAGCTCCTCGTACTCGGCGAGCGGCCGATGGTGGACGTCGATCCAGAGACTGCCTCGCGTCAGCCCCCGCGTCGCCTTGCCCTTCGTGCGGCCGTACTTGCGCCGCAGCTGCTCCTTATCGCGGCGGAGCTCCTCGTAGAACCGGGGCTGGGCCAGGAGGTTGTTCTTCGTCCGCGGCTCCTCGTAGGTCGCCAGCAGGTCCTGGTCGTGATAGATCCGGACAACGCCGTTCTTGACCTTGAGCATGACCCTCAGGCCCACCACGCGATGCGGGACGACGTAGCGGTTGGCGTTGAACGAGATCTGACAGTCCCGGTAAACCTTGCGGAAGACCTTGAGCGAGGTGTCGTAATCGGAAGCCGGCAATGGGCCCAGATACGGGCGCTCCTGTCTCAAGCGCTCATCGATACGCTGGTGGGTCGTGCCGTGGACGCGCTGGTTGGCCTTGGCCAGCCACACTTGCGCGTCCTCGTTCGCTCTCCCGATCGAGGTGAACCGGTAGCCCCGCCAGAAGCTCTCCCGGAAGTAGTCCACCGGACGTTCCACCTTGCCCTTGGTCCAGGGACCGTAGGGAGGGCAGAGCCGGGGCTGGAAGCCGTAGTGGTTGGCGAAATGCAGGAACTCCGAGTTCCAGACGGGCTTCCCGGCCTCGTCGCGGCCGATGACGACGAGCTTCATGTTGTCGTAGAGGATCTCGGCCGGAACACCCCCGAGCGCGTGGAAAGCGCGGATGTGGCCGTCCATGAACGTCTCGAGGGTGGTGCGCTCCATGAGCTCGACGTGATCGGCCCGGCTGAAGCCCAGAACGAGGAGGAAGGCGTAGATCGTCGTCGGCCGGCCCGCCGGCTCCTCGACCTGGAGGTCGGCCCAATCGAACTGCGCCTGGCGGCCGGGCTCGGTCTCAAACCGCGCGTAGGCCAGGCGGATCTTCCGCGCCTTGATCGTCCGGACGTGGCGCTTCACGGTGTCGTAGCCGCCGGCGTAGCCCTGGTTCTTCAGTAGCTCATAGATCTTCGTCGCCCGGTAATCGTCGTCCTCGAGCAAGTCCTCGATGGCCTGGATATAGGGCACCAAGATCGACTCGCGCCGGGGGCCCTTGTGGTAGCGCGGCAGCTCCTTCTCGGCAAGATGCTTCCGGACAGTCTGGCGATGCAGGCCCGTCGCCCTCGCGATCGCCCGTAGGCTCTGGCCTTCCCTGCGCATGGCATGCAGCTCCATGTATACCTCCTTGGAGATCATCCGGTACCACCTCCTCTCTCCGAGGAGACGATACCATGCCCCTATCCCCAGGGTGGTACACTTTTCGTGCCCATTACTGGTACATTTTTACATGCCCAGCGACACCTGTGTTATAGCGGGGATATGTATGGATGGGGCACCTTGGTATGCCAGGACTGTCATGGCCCAAAGAAGACGAGAGACTCGAAGCGGTGCAAGCACTGTAACTTTAAATCGAAGGAATGGGCAGAGATTCAAAGGGAAAGCCAGACGAGGAAATTCGAGGACCCTGCGGAGCGGGAGAAGTTGCGTATTGCTCGAATAAGGCAATATGAAGACCCGGCAGAACATGTGAAGACTAGCGAGGCCCTGAAGAAATACTTTGAGGACCCGAAGGAACGGGAGAAGCGCGGGAAGGCCATAAAGGAGTCTAAAAAGCATCAGGCCTCTAGGAAGTCCAAGGAGTTTAGGAAGAAGATGAGTGTGGCTATGAAGAAATACTTCGAGGACCCTGAAGCACGAAAGAAGAGAGGAGAGGCCGTCCGCCGGGGTTGGGCGAAGCGGAGGGAAAAGAATGGATGACATCAAACAAGAGACCGCTGACTGGCTACAGGAATCCATCGAGCACGCCGAGCCGGGTTCCCGGTGGATGGACCTGGGGAAATTGCTGGCGAAGTATGACCTCAGCATCAGTCTGAAGAATGGGCGGGATGTTGAGGTGAGGTTCACCGAGAAAAAGTGATAGACATCAAATGGATTTTCTCCGGTGTGGGCGTCCCGGCAGTAGTGGCGCTTGTCCTCTTCATCAAGAGCAGATTGAAGAAGAAGTCACCCGCCCCAATTCAGAATCTCGATCCTGTGGCGATCATAGGGGAGATCGAAGCCGCTCCCTTCCTCCATCGGCCTGAAACGGCAAAGCGATACGTCGGCGCTCGGGTAGAGTGGAGTGGTCAGCTCTACTTTGCTGAGGAAACGATGACAAGGGGACAAGCCCGCCTTCAGCTATACGTGCCAGATACAGGCCATAAAATAACGGTCTGGTTCGTGATCAAGTCAAAGGACTACCCAGGGCTAAATCTTCTTCATGATCAAAGTCAGATTAGATTTCGGGGAACGATTGTAGCTGTCCAAGGTTCCCTAATCCTGTTGAAGGATGTGAAATTGTTGGAATGGTGAAAGGAGTAATAGATATGGCAAAAACAAAGCTCTGGTCAAAAGCCGAGGCTACTCGCAGGATTACAGAGCTAAAGAAATCGTTGGTGAAGCTCGAAGGTGCAAAGGACCCGGAGGTGGTTTCTCTAGTAGCGAGAGTTCAACAAAGGATCCGTGCCTATGAAACAATACGACCCAATTATGAGAAGTGGGTCAAGACACAGAAGAAAGTGAAGAGTCCAAAGCCGAAGAAGTAGGACGCCCTATCCTATTATGATTGAGTTTGCTCAGCGGGGGTGGGGTAAAAAAAAAAGCGCGCCGGGCCTCTCCGAGTCTCATTATGGGCATTTGAGGTGCTCAGAGATGCCCGGAACTTCAACTCCCATCAGTTCAAGTACTATTCCGAATCCGCCATTTGCCCAATCACCAGGCGGGTGTTCGGAGGTACCCTCACGTCAGGGACGCGCTGCTGACAATAGGGGTGTCAAAAAACACCTCCTTGTCAGGAAGCCGATGCTTCCTTCCCTAAAATAGGACTACGGTCCAGACTTGTCATGACACTGGCTCATACCAATCCCTTACGCGGCCCGAGTTCCGAGCAGCAGCGGGCGGAGAGAGGCGGGAAGAGGGGGATTGCAATTATGGATTGTATTTGCTAAAGTCAGATAAAGTCCGAGTCGAGCAAAGGGATGGACAGCCAAGTCCGAAACCTTTTTCTCAGGGCCTTCGATTGGGTTGATGATTGTTTATCGCCGGTCTTTAGATCCCTTGTGAATGGTCTAGAGGTTAGAGGTTACGAGGCATCTTTCTCTAAGCCTACAAAAGAATCGTTATGTATTGTCTTTTCTAAGGACCACAATCGTTTCGAATATACTCTCACGTGTTATATACGACCGCCGAAGCCGGAAAAGTTAGAAGGCCATATCGAGCTTTCATGTTCTTATGTAATTCCAGGTACCCGATTCTCGGGTTGCCCCTTTCGATCCACAAAGAAGGACTACGACATTGATGATATTTCTGAGAAAGAGATCATAAGACACTTCAATCGGATTTTCGATTTTTGGTTCAGTATAGAAAAACAAGCCAAAAAAGGGGAGGAAAAGTGAATAGGAACTGCCTCTTTATAGGGATCACGTTATTCATTTTGTTGACATCCTCATGCATTACTCCGACTTCTGATGTCGTAGTGTCCCCCTCGATTAAAGATGAAGGTGTTAGACGAATAGCCGTATGGCGATTACGGGACGGCGGGCAGATGCCAAACTCTGGAGATATTGCTACGACAGCAATAGAAAGCGCGTTGATGGAAAAGGGATTCGGAATAGTGTCGTATAGCATGATCAAGGATATCTTAGCTGTTGAGATCGGATATAAAGAAGGAATGGCCCTCGAGTCAGGAATGCTTACTGTCGAAGTCCTGAACAAACTAAAGGAGGATACTAATGCCGACGCAATATTACTAGGATCAGTTAGTGAGGCATGGTGCAATATGGCATGGCTACCTCCTTGTCGAATGGCCGTGTCTTTCAAGATTATTAGTACTACTTCTGGTGAGCTGCTTGCATCGGCAAGTGTCAGCGATGAAGGTTTTGCCATCGAGAAAGCGGCCCTCAAGATGGCAAGAAAGGCGGCGGCGAAAATAAAGAAATGATGGTTTGATGAGGTGGACGATTTACATAACGATAAATAAGGGGTGTGAGGAATAGGAATGATTAACGCATACCTGAATACCAAAGTCGAAATAATCAGAGACGGGAGTAAAATATTAGATACGAAGGCCAATGTTCAGGAAGGGCAAATATATCTGGGGAATGTTGACATAAGAGAGCTAGATATCATTCGAGTAACAGTAGCTGGGATCGAGTATCAGGTTACAAGCGTTCATACTCAACTAGACGGGAATCGCATAATCTACAAAAAAGTTAAGTATAACAAGGTTGGATAGAATGCGAAACACCTGCGGGCATTGTAACTTCCAGGGCGATTTGACGGAGAAGAGGATATTCTGCTTGTTGAAGAATGAGTGGATTCCTATCGCTTCGACTTGCGAGAACTGGGTCGAGTACTCTCACAACATGAACAAAGAGGATAGGGTGAAATATGCGATACAAGCTCGGGCGCGTCTAGATTCAAAGGAGAGTACCAAGGAGCAGAAAAGATTCCAGCTCTGGATTCTTGTGCTAGGAATTGTCCTGGGCATCGTTGGCACTATTTTGACGCAGTGGATTCTCAAGAGGTTAGGGCTCGCTTGATTTTGGGGAGATGCGCCGAGGGGCCAGAGGCCAAGTAATCGGCTTGGCCCCGATGATCAAAGAGGACGCCTTATCGGCGAAGACCGCGCCTCATAGAGATAGACGTCCGAGGGGCTTTAAGAATCTCAAAGGGGCTAGAGAAGATGGAAGGATACCTTGAAAAACTCCGAGTGCATCTCCAGAGAGAGCTGTCTAAGAACGCAGTCGATTACCTACAAAATGGATTGTCGCTATATCACAGAAAATCATTTCGAGGCAATCAGGTTGTGATCGGAACTCTGTCCATTGCAATTGAATTAATGATCAAAGCGCTTATTGCCAAGTATCATCCAGTCCTCTTGTTTAAGGATCTCCCGATTGAGATAAAGGTCCTATTCATCTGCCCGCAAATAGTAACAACTGGAGCGCACTGGCGGCGTTTTGATATCGATATTCGTTCATCGACATTCAAGATGATAGAGCTGGACGAATGTATCTCGATATTTTATGTGCTTTTCTCAAAGAAGAAACAACTGTATCAGCCGTATTTTAAATTGCTGGCCAGTTGTCGAAATGTCAGCATTCATGCGTCCATGCCTTCGTTTCAAAACTATGATCAAGATAGGACTGTGTATCTAGCTCTTGACGTTTACCAGTTCATCAAGGATCAGGGTGTATTCGACGTTTATTCCTATGGCATTACGAAAGCCGATAAGGCTTTCCTGGAAAGTTATGACACAGAAAGAGCGGAAAGGGTGAGGAGAAAGATCGAGGCGGCAAAGAGGAAATCGAAGGAGATAACACACGAGGAGTGCTTGGTTAGCATCGAAGGTTGGGAGCATTTTGTCACAAAGTGTCCGGTATGCAATTCTGACGGAGTATTGGAAGGGAATACAGAGCCCTGGATGGAAGCTACGTCCGAATACGTTGAAGAGACCGGGCTTACGTTTAGCGCTAATAGTTTCAAGTGCGATGAATGCGGGTTAGTTTTGGATGACGTCGCAGAACTCTCTCTCGCAGGGATGAAAGATACCTATGATCGATCAGCGGAAGCAGATAAGTATTTTGAGGAATATCAGCCTGATTTAGAGGATATCGATATTGGGCCAGATTGAGACTAGCGATAGTCCAGAGGTTTAACCATGTCTGACCTAACTGCGGTCGAGCGGATTAAGCTCGAAAGAGCCCTGAAGATGGGCGAAGGCTTTGTGTTGAATTTCTGCAATAGGACCTTCGCCGAGTTCGTACTGCTCAGTACAGGGATTGATATCTACGATCAGAAATACGGCATGGGGGGCAACTCAAAAGCCAATCGGCTGAGGACTTTTTGGAATATCGAAAGTAATTATGTAGTCGGGAAGCTGCTCGGAGATATCGTCGATGGGTGGGAAGAGGTTGGAGGAGGCGACGCATTTCCAGAAGAGTGCAAGAAGATTATCAGCAGAATTAGGGAAAGCGCTCCCGTTCCAGACATAGACGTGTTAAGTGCAGCTTCTGATGAAAAAGTGTTTGAAGCTTTAGCCAAGTCGATACGTGATTCTATCGAACGCAACGAGCCACAAAACGGTCTCGATAGACTACATACGTACGTCGTTAAGTACTTGCGTGCTCGCCTTGGAGATCGAGGGATCCCTGCAGAGCGGGATAAGCCGCTTCATAGTCTCGCAGGCGAATACATAAAGGCTCTACGGAATGAGGGCAAGATCGAATCGGAAATGTCAGAGCGAATATTGAAGTCGTCGATTTCGATACTGGAAGCGTTTAATGACGTTCGCAGCAACAAGAGCTTTGCGCACGACAATCCTATGCTAAAGCACGGGGAGAGCATCCTAATCCATAGCTATATTACGAGCTTGATTCGCTTTATTCAGGGGATAGAATCCGGCTCAAGCCATGATCAGCATGAGGACAATAAAAGCGAACCGGACGCGTTCTAGTCATGTGCTTCTGGAATAAGTTGGGTTGGTTCTTGGGAATGCTCAAGTTCTCTTAGGGCCGCCTATGGGGTACACTCACCCCTTCCAATCCTGTACTCCCGGGACGACCCGCCGATAAGCCCTAATAACTCCATGATTGATCATCATCCGCGCCCGTAACATCAGGCGGGACAGCCACTTACCATCATTCTTTTTTTATAAAAGTATTGACACTCATAGTGTAGCGCCTTAATTTAAAATCAATCCCTACTAAATCAGTAGGGACAACTATGCTCAAAGGAGGATCATTATGAGCAAGAAGGTTGAGACGGCCAAGGACAGACGCCAGAAGTTCCTGGCCGAGCATGGCGAGAAGGTAATGGCGAAGTTCCGTGAGGTCGGTTCCGCAGTCAAGGTCGAGAAGGCACTGAAGTTGTCGCCGTTCATGGTCGAGTACGTCCTGTACGTCAAGGGCGGCATCGGCAAGAGGAAGGACGTCGTGGAGGCGGCCAAGGAAGACGGGAAAGGGAAGAAGCAAAAATGACGAACCCGAGCGGCTGGGCTGGCTCGACAGCCGAGACGATCAAGTACCTGACCGACTCTCAGGTGCAGGCGTTCTTTGCCGCCGTGGAGGCGGTGCCGGACAAGGTGATACGCGCTCGGGATCTCTGCCTGTTCAATTTGATGCTCTCGTTCGGTTTGAGAGTCATGGAAGTCGCGCTGATCAAACTCGAGCACGTGCACCTGATGGTCGAACCGGCCCAGGTGTACATCACTCGGGTCAAAAGGAAACGGGCAAAGGACGGGAAGGAGAAACCCCGACTCGGCAGTTGGTATGACCTCTCGGAGCGCAACGAGGCGCTGATCCGTGCTTGGCTGAAGGTGCGGAAATCGTATCCCCATGCCGCCGATTCGGCGTCCCTGTTCATCACCCGCGAATCCGGCACGTTCTCAGCGCCGCACGTGTACGACTCGACCATCAAGTACGGAAAGGCGGCTGGATTGAAGGTTCACCCGCATATGTTCCGGCACACTTGCGGCGTGAGGTTGGCGAAGGCGGGGAGGAATGCCTTTGCCATTCAGAAGCGTCTCGGCCACGTGTCGGTGATCTCGACTCAATGCTACGTGGACCTGGCCGGTCCCGACCGACACAAGGAAGATCGCCGGGACGATGAAGCGATAGAAGCATGACTAAGACCAAACTCTGTCCCAAGTGCCTTGGAGTCGGCCTAATCGAGACAAGGATAGGCGGGCATTACTGCAGGGAGTGCGGCGGCAGGGGGCGCATCCCGAAACCTGATCCTATAGGCAGGACCGAAGAAGTCGCCCAGCAGGCGCCCGCTAAAGGCGAGCCGGGCGTGGTTCCAGGGGGCTCCCTATGATCAAGCAACCGATATACCGGCCCAACCCGACTGACTCACGGAGGGGGGCCGCAGTAGCCGCCTTCAACCTATCGTTGTTCACAGCCTGGGTCGAGCGTCAACCTCCAGCAGTTCAGCACTATTGGATGACGGTGAAATCGAAAGTCTGGAGCATGGAGAGTCTGTTCTTTGAGTTCGAGGGCCTAACCATCAGGATGCCGAAGGCGAAGGAACTCCTCCACTGCTTGTACCGAGCCGCCTTGGTGCTCGTGGACGAAAAGGATAGTGCCGACCGCACCATCACCGCTAAGAGCCTTGCTAAGGTCTTCGGATTGACGAGAGGCGTCTATCAGCGGTTAGTCAAAGAGGAGAAGGCATGGCAGGCACGTCCTCGGTTAGCTGAAGAGAGTCGAACACTGCGTCGGCGGAACTGGTCCATCACCTACAGTCGTCCCCCTTACCGGCACTCAATGGCGTGGGTGCTGAAGCGACCGGACCTCATCGAGATCGCCACGAAGATTTCCCGCCTCGTCTAATCGTTCATCGAAACCTCGAAAGAGTCTGAAGTAGGCTAGACCCTTAGATTCTTTTTGCCCATCATAAAAGTGTAGGAGAAAGAATATGGAAAAGACCTATCCGACAACCTTGATCAATGAGGGCCGAGAGGCCGTTGACGTCCTTGAGCTGGACGGCGCAGTGATCGTCCACTTGGAACCGGGTCAGCAGTTCACGATCGAAAGCAGAAACTCCATGACCATGTATTCCCGCTGGAGCGAGGTCCGGTGGTCGGAGGATGGAGTATTCTTTCTCCCTCGTCCTGGTTTCGTCGAGCCCGACCGGGGCCGATGGGTGCTCGAGCTCAGGAACGAAGGCGGGGAAGCAAAAGAGTGGCGGACTGTCGGCGGTGAGCGAATCTGCTTGCCCAAGTCGGTGCCCGTCCTGATCGGCCTGAAGCTCGACGATCCTCTGGTCCGGTTCAAGTCGCTGACCATCGTGCGGAGGCGCGTCATGGTCAAGGACGAGAGCCAGCCCGGTTACATCATTCACGAATGGCGGACGAAGGACGAGATGGTCGAGCGATCGGCGTCGGACCTCAAGGCGATTGAGAAACTTCTGAGCGAGAGGAAATAGATGATGAAGGGGTGGCGGTTTCCTTCTTGGCCGCTTGAGGGCGTAACCCCGGGGGCGGGCCTCAGGTCCGCCTCTCCCTTCACTACACTGAGGGGGCCGGGTGTTTCATCGCGCCCGGTGGGCCGAAAGGCACCAGGGGAATCCGGTTACGAGACATGCCCGGAAGCTCCTGCCCCTCTAACCTCCTTTACTGCGTCAGGGCGGCGGCGACCAATTGCCACTTCACGCCGTCCTTGGTCGGAGGGCTCCGGGTTCGGACTTTCCCTGGAACCCTCCGGCCAGAATTATCCGGCTGGTCGATCAAGGCCCGGCCGGTTTTCATTTTGAGTGGAGATGGCAATGCAACTCATAGAAAAAATTGAGATACTAGAGAAAGGGAAGAGGACACTGACCCAGGACGATCAGGCCCTCTTGATCAAGTTCCGTCTGATGGGCGCGGAGGAGGAGAATGAGAACAAACGCACTTACCCCCGCCCAGTCCTGGCCAAGGCTGTCGAGGACCTGAAGGCACGGCTAGCGAAAAGGAAGGCGTCGTTCGCCATGACCACGCACAAGGACGATGAGAAAGTTGACGACGTTGCGGCTGTCCTGGAGGACGTCGAGATGAAGGGCAACGATGTCTGGGCCACCGCCCGAGTCCTGCCGACGCAACGAGGCAAGAACGTCCAAGCCTTGATCAAGCACGGTGCCGCAGTGGGCGTCTCGGCGAAGGCAACCGGACGGGTGGAGAAGGGCATTGTTCAGCCGGGCCTGGTGCTCCGTGGGTTCGATTTCGTTTTGGACCCTGGATTCGGGACGTATGCCGACAAGTCGAGCATCCTCGAGTCTGTCGAAGTCCCGGACGAGGACGATGGCGCGGTGACGGAAGAGCAACTGCGAGAGTTCGGGCTGGTCGAGGACGGCTTGACCGAAGAGAACCTGAAGGCGCGATTCGAGTTTGCGTTGCGGTCGGGCTACCGGGGCGACTTCGCGTCGTTCAAGAAAACTTTTGAGAAGGAGTAACGTCATGAAGAAAACTATCACACTTGAGATAGAGACAAGCGGAAAAAACCTTGACGCGGCCAGCGAGTCGGCCGTCATGGATGCCGTGGAGAAGGCCCTGCAGGCCACCGCGTTCAGTGTCACCGTGCGAGTCCAGGCTCCTGCGCCTGCGGCACCGGCTCCGCCGAAGGCGTAGCCATGCTCTACAAAGCGCTCCAAGGCAATCTCTGCTCCCGGGCAGACGACCTTCGTGGCTTGGAGACCGGACCCTGGGTCGTGGATGAATGGCGTGAGATCACCGGCTCTCTCCAGTGGGACCCTGACAATAACGTGCCAAGGAACGGACTGGTCTGCTCCGACGACATCCTTCACTGCCAGGTCGAGTTGACCGAATACATTGCCGCCGTCGAGACGGACGGGCAGTCGATCATTCACGGCAAAAGTCAGATGTGGGAGAGGATGCGAATCACCTCACTCAAAGCATGGCCTACGGCGAAGTCGGCACTGGTGCTCGACTGGGCCGAAGGCCGGTCGCACGATGCCTGGGCGTCCTGGTTTCCGACGGAGGCAGTGCTCTATGCCGCCGCACAATACACGGGCCAGTGGGCCGATATGCTGGCCGTGATCGAGCCGGTGTGGCGCGGGATGTTCACGAACAACGAGACGATTCCTGCCCACAGCCTGCACCTGACCAAAGGGGCTCACAAACTGTCTGGCTACACCGAAGTTCAGGAGCCGATCGTCAGGTTGGCCTATGCCTACGCTCTGGCCAAGAATGGATACTTCAACCTGCTTGGTGCGGCCGGGTGGGTCCTACTGGCGGAGGCGATCCGCCCAGGCGCTTGGGAAACGGTACGAGGATTCACTGAGGACTACTGGGCCGGACTACCGGAGGTCTAACATGAAGACGCTCCTGTTCGTTCCCGTCCTGATCATCCTGGCTTTGATCAGGGCCGTCAGCCACACTGCGGAGTTCGTCTGGCCGGTGCGTCCGGTGCAGGCGGTGGCCAATTGGAGCGCACGAATCCTGAAGGAGTTATTGATCAATGACAAAGAAAAAAAGCAATCCGTCCTTGGGACGGTTACACCAAGCCGGTGAGGAGACGCGATGAGCGACCTATTCGTCGGCAACGTGCCCTTCAAGGCAGAGGACGCCGACCTGAGGGCGGTGTTCGAAAAGTATGGCGCTGTCCGTGAGGCCAGGATCATCTTCGACAGAGAGTCGGCCACTTCCCGAGGCTTCGCCTTCGTCACGTTCGAGCGAGCCGAGGACGCCGACGCGGCGTTCAACGATACACAGGAACTGGTCCTCTTTGGTCGAGTCCTAAGAATCCAGAGAGCAAGGGAGAAAGACAATGGGCGAGTTAATCCCTAGTGGGACGACAGTCGATCAAATCAATAAGGCACAGGGCCTGGGCCTGCGGGTGAAGCCACCCGAGGCACCGGAGTACACTGGCGAAATCTACAGGACTACCATCCGAAACAACAGCGGGGGCGAGGTCCGAGTGCTGACCGACAAGGGCATGGAGTGGTTCTGGCTTCATCCAGGCAAGGAGATCACGCTGACCTCCTGGTCCCCACACACCCGCCTGGCCCCGTTCTCGAAGCTCGTCTATGAGAAGGACGGGCGGCTCACTACCACCCGGCGCTGGGGATTCCGTGACCCGGCTGAGGATGCTCCATACTCCATCCTTCTCGACAACAGGGACGGGGGCGAGTCGGAGAGCATCCGCATCGGCGACGAATATGTGGAGGCCCACCGAGGCCTGCCCCGCCGAGTGGAGGTTCGCACCCTTGGTGACCCCATGATCGCTTACAAGTCCGTGATCTGGCGCAAGCGCACCGTGAAGGAGCCTGCCCCTGGTCACCGTGATTACCTGATCACTAGGACGATCGTCGAGAAAGTCCTGGTGCCTCGGAAGGCGTCGGAGCTCCGTGCGATCAAGCGCGAGATGGAGAAAGCCGCCGTCGCGGAGGCCCGCCGCTCAGCGGCCAAGCGGTTCAAGGGCGTAGTCGGGGGACCGGAGACGGACGATGCCGAAACCGAGACCCCAGCCGACTAACATTATCGAGGCGTGGGAGTCGCCCGATTACTTCCGTCCGCTCTTCGGCAAAGAATTGTCGTCGTGGAAAGGCTGGCGGACATTCCTGAAAGCGTTGTACGGCATCCCGTTCGAGGATGAAGAAGAACAACTGCTATTCCAACTAGGGACACTTCGTGAGACGCCCTCTCCCGATGGATACCATGAGGCGTATGCCATCGTAGGTCGGAGAGGGGGCAAGAGTCGCATTTCGTCGCTCACCGCCGCCTATGAGGCGGTCCTGGGCGGGTGGAGCGCGAGAATCGCCGCAGGAGAGAGAGCCTGGGTGTTCGTCATCGCCACGGACAAAAGCCAGGCCAGCATCATCCTCAACTATACCAGGGCATTCCTTCATCTGTTCGATGATCAAAAGCACCCGAGGGAATCCCTTGTTGAGCGCGAGACAGTGGATGAGGTTCACCTTCGGAATGGTGTCTCCGTGGCCGTCAAGCCCTGCACGTTCCGTGCTAGCCGAGGATACTCCACCTGTTGTGTAATAGCAGACGAGATCGCGTTCTGGCGAGATGAGAATTCCGCTAATCCAGCCGCAGAGATCATCACTTCCATTCTGCCCGGCATGATACCGGGAGCGAAACTCATCGGCATCTCGACGCCTTATGGACGGATGGGATTCTTGTATGACATTCACCGGGAGCATTTCGGCAAAGCAGAGAGCGACTTCCTCGTTTGGCAGGCAGATACTAGGACGATGAATCCGACCTACGACGAGGCCATGATCAGACGGCTAGTGAAGCGCGACCCGATTGCCATGAGAGCCGAGTACGATGCTCAATTCCGAGAGGATGTCCAGGCCTTCCTGCCCCTTGAATTGATCGAACTGAGCATGGTCCACCAGCAGACCCTGCCGGTGCCCGGGCATACCTACACAGCGTTCGTTGACCCGAGCGGTGGGCGGCACGACAGCATGACCTTGGCCGTGACGCATTGTGAAGGGGAGAAGATCATCCTAGACAGAATAGAGGAGAGGCATCCGCCGTTTGACCCTCAGGCCGTCACGAAGGAGTTTGCCGACCTGATCAAGGCCTTCGGATGCCACTCGGCAACGTCTGACCGGTTCGGCGGCGTGTGGGTTTCGGATGCCTTCCAGAAGGCCGGCGTCAGGATGGATATGAGTGACCTTCCCGCCTCGGATTTGTACCTTAACTTCGCCGCCTTATTGAACTCGGGCCGGGTAGAACTTGTCGAGCATGACCGACTCAAGCTCCAACTGCAGTCCCTCGAACGCCGGACAGGTCAGATGGGCAAGGATAAGGTCGACCATCCTCCTGGCCTTCACGACGACCTTGCCAACGCCGTGGCCGGTGCCGTTGTCATGGCAAGTCATGATCGGGCATGGACCGCCGAGGAGCAGACCGCTCGGATGCCCCGTCCCCAATCTGGCCGCCCTCCGGCACTTATCCGTCCTGAAGAACGGGCCACACAGGTTCGCCGGGCGGCTGAGAAGGAGATGGACGAGTTCATGCGTGGGACCGGTTGCTCCCCGGTTATAAGGAGATAGGATGGACAACCATTCCCTTATAGGGGCCAATCGGAGTTATGGGCGCAAAGCGCGTTTCCGGCGTAATTTTGCTAACCTTTTAGTGCCTCCCGGTCCGAAAATGGACCTTATCAGAGCCAAAATCAGCAACCTAAGAAAATCACTGGCTTCTAAGTTACTGACTGGTAAAGAATTATCTTGATTTCAGAGAAAAAATTGATTAGAATATTAATCATGAGAGTGAGAAATCCAATGGAGGCAAAGCCATGGAACCCAGATGGCTAGCACAGATGCCTCTGTCGAACGAGGCCTCTTGTCTGTAGGGCAAGTGGCCGAATTTCTCAATCTACACCCAACCACCATTTACCAGAAGGTCGCAGAGGGCAGTATCCCTTACACGCGGATTGGCCGAGCCGTCCGTTTCGACCGCCGCATGATTGATGATTGGCTCGATAGGCGGACGATCAAAGAGAATCCGGCGACCGAGTTATTCCTAAGCCACGACGTCAGCCTAGCGGCCTTTGACAAGCAATTCCTTAGAGGAGGCAGTACCGTGGGCAAACAAACCTCGCGGTACTGGAATTATGGTATAGGAGGCGTGTTTTGTCGGACGACTGCAGGTGGCCACGACCGATGGTATCTGCAGTACAAGGACGAGAGCGGCAAGTGGCGGCAAGAAGTGGTCTCGCATGCCCTAACAAGGGCGGAGGCCGTGGTTGCCCTGCAGGCCAAGGTCCGAGAGGTCTTCGAGCAGGTCCATCACGTCAAGCCACGGACGAAGAGGATCGGGTTCACCGAGTACTCGAAGATGTACCTGGATGATTATGCCAAGGTGAACAAGCGCAGTTGGCGAACGGACGTGGGCGCGATGAAGGTCCTGGACCGGTACTTCGGGCGGCTGACGCTGGAAGAGATCGACGGCCATCGGCTCGAAAAGTACAAGACGTGGCGGCTCGGCAACTACCCGGTGACCAAGACGACAGTGAATAGGGACCTGGCCCTGGTAAGGCGCATGCTGTCGTTGGCCGTCGAATGGGGCTATCTCGACGAGACGCGGATGCCGAAGTTCCGATTCTATCCGGAGAAGGATAACCTCAAGGAGCGCATCCTGACCCAAGAAGAGGAGCAGCGGCTTCTGGCGGTCTGCCCGCCGCGCCTGAAGTCCATGATCATCGTGGCTTTGAACTCAGGCATGCGACTTGGCGAGATTCTTGGGCTCCGATGGAGCCAGGTGGACCTGGCCTCAGGCCGGATTCGGGTCGAGCGGACCAAGAGCGGCCGGATTCGGTATGTGGACATGAACGAGGTCTTGATCGCCGAGTTCAGGCGGCTGCGAGAGGGGAGGGGAAGGTCGGAATGCGTATTCACTAGCCCCATCACCGGCCAGCCGTTCGTAGATGCCGGGTCGGCTTGGGCCACGGCTTGCCGAAGGGCAGAGATCAAGGGCCTGCGATTCCATGACCTGCGTCATACCTTTGCCACTCGTCTGATCGAGCACGGGGTGAATCTCATCACGGTCAAGGAACTTCTAGGCCATAGCTCGGTCGAGATCACGCAAAGGTACACCCACCCGGCCGAGGCCTTGAAGAAGGCGGCTGTGGCCGCCCTGGTTCCTGCGGATGCGAGTTTATTGAATATTTATGATCGCCAGTCCGCGCCGGATGAGAAGAAGCCGCTATCCGATCCGCGCTCAATGAATTAGCGAGATACCATGGACATCCGACGTGAAAACTACGAATCAGCAGGTCGGGTGTTCGAGTCACCCCGGGCGCGCTTTCTTTTTTTCCGATCTTTCCCCTTGTTCTGTTGGATGGGCTTGACTTGTCCGGCAAGCCGCGCAGAATAATTGGGCGGATTCTGTGAGGGGAATTGTGAGCCGATCAAGGATCTCCATACTATTCATTGTCTTGTTCTCTCTATCGATCGTTTTGGCCTTATATTGCCCGGGCAAAAGGGCGTATCGTTCGCAATACAGCCGCTGGGTAGCGTTGTTCCCGCATATACGGGAATCGCTCGTTCCGCGATATCGGATGCGTACGGGAACGAAAAGATCGCACTGTTAAGCCCCAAGCCGCTTCCCGAAAGCGCTTATTACGAGCCGAGGAAGCGATGCCGGGCGGAAAAGATCCTGGAGTTCCTGTATTCTTTGAAAACGGACGAGATCGATAAGGCCGTCGGTTTGACCAGCTCGGACATCTCGACGACGAAGGACCCCTATGACGATTGGGGAATCTTCGGCATGGCTTACATTAACGGCCGCACCTGTGTCATCTCGACCTACCGGCTGGGCGAGGGAAAGGTAGACACGGCCCTTTTTCTCGAAAGGCTCAAAAAGGTCATCGCTCACGAGGTCGGGCACATCCTAGGCCTTCAGCATTGCCCGACACCGGGATGCCTGATGCAGGCCGCGCAAGGCAGGATCGCGACCATCGACGGGAGCGAAGGGCGTCTTTGCCCCCGATGCCAGGGCCGCCTCGGACTGAAAGACACGGCGAGTTCCAGGGCGGCCCGGAACCCGTCCCCGCTATGACCTGTTGCCGCCCTTCTTGCGGGCCCTTCTGACTGCCCCGGCCCGCTTCTCAGTCGCGGGCTTCGTCTCCTCGATATCGTAGTAGTAGTCCAGTCCGGTGTGGTGGAGGAGTTCCTCACGCATCAAGTAGCGGAGGGTGTTGTAGAACTTGCTGCGCTGGACGAACAGGTCGTTCTCGGGGTCGAGGCCTTCGCGGACCATGGGGCTCTTGAAGTAGAAGGACAGCCACTCCTGGATGCCGTGCATCCCGGCCCGGGCGGCCAGGTCGGTGAACAGGACCAGGTCGAGGGCCACCGGGGCGGCCAGGATGGAGTCCCGGCAGAGGAAGTTGACCTTGATCTGCATGGGATAGTCCATCCAACCGAAGATGTCGACGGCGTCCCAGGATTCCTTGTTGTCGCCGCGCGGCGGGTAGTAGTTGATGCGGATCTTGTGGTAGAGGTCGCCGTAGAGCCCGGGGTGGAGGTCGGGCCGAAGAATGGTGTCGAGGACGCCCAGCTTGGTGATCTCCTTGGAGCGGAAGGAGTCCGGGTCGTCCAGGACCTCGCCGTCGCGGTTGCCGAGGATGTTGGAGGAGAACCAGCCCGAGACGCCGAGCAGGCGGGCCGCCAGTCCGGGCGCCAGGATGGTCTTCATCAGGGTCTGGCCGGTCTTGAAGTCCTTGCCGCAGACGGGCCGCCGGGTCTCGGCGGCGAGCTCGAGCAGGGCGGGGCAATCGGTCGTGATGTGGGGCGCCCCGTTGACGTAGGGGAGGCCCATCTTCAGGGCCGCGTAGGCGTAGATCTGGCTGGGGCTGATGTCGGGAGAGCTCGTTTTGAGCCCGGCTTCGAAGGCCCCCAGGGAGCCATGGACCTTGCCCGCGGGACGGTAAGCTTCGGTCGAGGCTGTCCAGATCATGACCAGGCGCGAGGTCTTGTGGCGGCTCCGGAAATCGGCGATGTCCCTCATGAGGGCCTCGGCCAGGGCCATCTTGGACCGGGACTTCTTGACGTGGCGGCCGTCGAGGTTGCGGACGTAGGCCCGGTCGAAGACGGCCCGCATGGGAGCCACGGACTCGAGCTCGTCGCGGACGGCGTCGATGTGGGCGTCCGTCAGGACCCGGGCTTTGCGGGCCGCTTCGTAGGCCGTGTCGGGGAAACAGTCCCAGCCGCCGAAGACCAGGTCGTCGAGACGGGCCAGGTCGACGAATTCGCGGACGGGGACGGAGCGCTTCTCGGTCCGCTTGCCGAGGCGGATCCGGCCCATCTCGGCGACCGAGCCGACGGGGCGGGCCAGTTTCTTGCGGGCCGCGAAGACGCCGGCCAGGAGCGTCGACGACACGGCCCCGATGCCGGGCATGAGCACGCCGAGCTTGCCCCGGGCCGGGGCGATAGCTTCACCTCTGAGGATGTCGGACATGGCAGGACTCCTTCCTCGCTAACCCGGGCTATCGGGGCGGCTCGGCCGGCCGCCCGATGAGCCAATGGCGGACGAACCGGTAGGGGATGTTGAGGGCCGGGACGCAGAGCAGGATGGCGATGACGATGTCCAGGCGGTCGGCGACGGCGAAACCGAAGACGCCAAGATAGACGAGCCCCCGGAAATCCCCGCTCGCTCCCGAGCCGGTCTGGGCCTTCTTGTACTCGCGTTCGAGATAATAGAGGACCATTTGGAGCATGTAGGCGGCCAGGCCGAACAGGCTCAAGAAATAAAAGTAGAGCCGGCCCGACTGGATGTAGTAGCCGGTGGCCATGGCCCCGAGGACGAAGAAGTCGGTGACCCGGTCGAGATAGAGGTCGAGGTAGGCGCCGAACCGGGTGCACATGTCCCGTGACCGGGCCAGCATGCCGTCGGCCCCGTCGAGCAGGGTGCCGGCGTAGATGAGCAGGCCGGCGGCGATGAAGCTCCGATGGCTGCCGCCGAGGAAGGCGGCCGCCCCGGCCAGGCTCACGACGAAGGCCGCCGCCGTCAGGTGGTTGGGACGCAGGTTCAGCCGCATGGCCGCCCGGACGATGAGGGCGGCGATCGGCCGGTTGACGAGCCGGTCGACCTGGACGAACTTGGGCAGACGCGCGGGCAAGGGCGGCTTGAGGGCGGCCTTCAGGTCGAAAGCGGTCTTGTCTTCAGGCGTTTCCATGTTCGGACTCTCCACGTGGGGTCGAGGGGACCGGGCCCCGATAGAGAGGAAGCGTGATTATAGGCCCCGCGCCGGGCGGTGTCAACTCCGGCGCGGCCTCGGCGGCTTGCCGATCCCGCCCCTCTCTCTTATAATGAGCTCCATGCGCGTACGATCAGGCCCGCGAGGGCCACGATGAGCGGCGGCCCCGGCGCCTTATCCCCGGCCCGCTGGGGGCGGGGTTTCGCCCGTCTCAATTTCCGGCGGGCCGGTGAATGCGCCGCCGTGCTGCGCTGGCTCGAGGCCGGGGCAGGGGAGCGGGTCCTCGATGTGGGCAGCGGCGACGGCTTCTACGACTGGCGCGTCAGCCGCTCGAGCGCCCGCGTCACAGGCATCGATCTGCACGAGAAGCGTCTGGCTTACGCCCGCCGGCACTACTCGGACGAGCGGACGGAGTTCCTGGCCTTGGACGCCGAGCGGGCCGACTTCCCGGCCGGCTCTTTCGACAGGGCCATGAGCCTCTGCGTCATGGAGCACCCCGGCGACGACGAGCGGGTCATGCGCAACGTGGCCCGGGCCCTTAAGCCGGGCGGCCGGTTCGTCTTCTCGGCCGACAGCCTCTCGAACCCGGGGCTCACGGCGCGCGAGCGGGACCGGCACCGCGTCCGCTACGCCGTGCGGACGTCCTACACGCGGGAGGTCGTGCGGGCCAAGCTCGACCGGACCGCCTTCGACCTGGCCCTCGTCCGGATATCCTGGGCCCTCGACCGGCTTCCAGGCCTCCTCCTCCCTCTCCGCGCGCCCGGCTATCTCCTGCTCGGCGCCGTCTGGTCCGCCTTCACCGCCGTCCGGGGCCTCAGACAGCCGTCGGACGCGCCCGGCGGCCTGACGATCGTCGTCCGGGCCAGAAAGAGGGACTCGTGACCCCCCCAGAAACCTGCGTCATCATCGCCGCCGGCCGCGGCAGCCGCCTGGCCGGAAGGACCCCGAGCAAGCCCCTGCTCGAGGTCGCCGGCCGGCGCCTCATCGACCGGGCTATCGCCGCCGCCCTCCTCGCCGGGGTCCGCCGGTTCGTCGTCGTGACCGGATACGAAGCGGGCGCCGTCGAGGCCCACCTGGCCGCGCGCGCCGCGGCCGAGGGCCTGTCCGTCGAGACAGTCCGGAACGACGAGTGGGAGAAGGAGAACGGGCTCTCGGTCCTCAAGGCCCGCGGGCGGACCGGGGAACGCTTCTTCCTGCTCATGGCCGACCACATCGTCGACCCGCGCCTGCTCGAGGGTCTGGCCGAGCGGGGCGTCGACGCGGGAGGGCTCGTCCTGGCCGTAGACAGCCGCGTCGAAGGCCACCCCTACGTCGACCTCGACGACGTCACACGGGTCCGCGTCGAGGACGGACGCATCGCGGAGATCGGCAAGCGCATCGAGGGTTTCAACGCCTTCGATACAGGGGTGTTCCTCTGCACGCCAGCCCTGTTCAAGGCCCTCGAGGAGAGCCAGGGCCGCGGCGACTTCACCCTCTCGGGCGGCGTCCGCGCGCTCGCCGCGAGGGGCCGGGCCGGGACCTGGGACGCCGGCGACCTGTTCTGGATCGATGTCGACGACGAGGCCGCGCTGGCGAAAGCCGAAACGGCCGTCGCCGCCGGGCTCGACGGACGGACGGGCAGCGGAGGATCTGCTCGCCGGAAGCCGGGCGGGCCCGCGCGGTTCCTGTTCTGCGCCGCCGGCTTCCTGCTCCTCGTCTATCTGGTGTGGCGGATCGGCTTCGATGCCGCCGTCGCCCAGGTCGCCCGGTTCGGCCCCTGGTTCCTGGTCATCACCGGGATCGCGCTCGGATGGCTCTTCCTCCAGGCCTGCGCCTGGTCCCTCGTCCAGGCCGCCCACTTCCGGAGGGTCCCGCTGTTGAGCCTCTTCCGGGCCAAGATCATCGGCGACACGCTTAACGCGCTCATCCCCACGGCCAGCGTCGGCGGCGACGCCGCGCGGGCCTTCCTGATCCGGCGCCACGCGCCGCTCGAAGAGGCCATCCCGGGCGTGCTCGCCGACAAGACCATCGAGTTCGCTTCGGGCAGCCTGTTCCTGGCGACAGGCTTTTTGCTCAGCCTGCTGTTCGTCGACCTGCCCGGCTGGATGGACGCCGTCGCGGCGGTCTGCCTCGCCGGCATGGCCGTCGGGGTGGCGGGCCTGGTCCTGCTCCAACAAAGGGGAGCGGCCTGGACCCTCGAACGCCTGGGCCGGTTGGTCCCCGGGGTCCGCCGGTTCGTCGCGAGGAAGGAGGACGGCATCCGGGCCCTCGACCGCAATCTCCGCCTCGTCTGCGGCCGTCTCGACGCCCGGACGGGCGCCGCGGCCGCCCTGCATTACGCCGCCAGGGTCCTCGGCGCCGGAGAAGTCCTCGTCGTCATGAAGGTCCTCGGCTCGCCCGTGCCGGTCATCGAGGCGGTCTTCATCGCGGCGGGCGTCAGTATCGTCAACACGGCCCTGTTCGTCGTGCCCGGACACATGGGCGTCATGGAGAGCGCCCACGTCCTCATCCTGCGGAGCCTGGGCTTCGCGGCGGAGACGGGGCTCGGGGTGGGCCTCATCCGGCGGCTGCGCAAGCTGGCGACCATGTCGGCGGGCCTGGTCCTGCTCGCCCTGGACAAAGGGCATCATCGGTCCAAGGGGGGAACATGAAGATCGGCGAGCGTTCGGTCCGCGAAGACCGGGATACGACGGAGGTTTCGGCGACCGTCGACGGGTACCGTCTGTGGTACCGGGTGCCGCGATCGTATGCCGTGACCGATTCGGCCGACCCCTTTCTCGCGGCGGCCCTGTTCCCGGCCATGAGGCTGGGGCGGAAGATCGAGATCGACCCGATTCTGTCCGTGTCTCCGCGGCTCCTGGACAACCTGCGGATCCTCCAGGAGATCCACCATACCTGGAATCCCCGGCTCGAGATCGTCCCCATCGACGCGAGGACTTCCCCGAGCCGGGCCCTTCACGGCGGGGTCATGTCGTTCTTCTCGGGCGGGGTCGACAGCGTGTACACGTTCCTCAAGCGCCAGGGAGAGCTGACCCATCTCGTCTTCATCCAGGGCTTCGATTTTTCCGCCGAGAGCGGGAATTCCGGGGGCCTGACCGCGGCGGACCTGACGGACCTGTCGCAGCTCGCCTTCAAGCTCCTGAAGCTCGCGGCCGAGGTCCCCATCCGGACGAAGGTCCGGTTGTTCCCCCTGGAGGCGGCCAACGAAGCGCTGGCCCCGCTCAAGGCCGGGAGGATCGACGGCGCCGCCGTCTTGAAAATGGGGATATGACCCCATTAGCTTGAATTGGGGGTTGTGTCCCCGTTTTCACGCCCGGGCCCGTCGATCGGCCCGTCTATCTTGAAAATCCCATATAAATAGGTTATATTAACCCCGCTTTTCCGTCCTGCGCGCCCGTAGCTCAGTTGGATAGAGCGTCTGACTACGAATCAGCAGGTCGGGAGTTCGAGTCACCCGGGGCGCGCTTCTCTTCTTCCTCGTGATGTGACGCCATCGCCGTCCGCCCGTTCTTCGGGCCCGTTCAGCTTCCCACCTCGACCCATCGACCCAGCCGGTCCGATTCCACGGCGGCGTCGATGACGCACATCATCTCGTGGCCGCTCCGAAAGCCGGGGAAGTCCGCCCGGTAGGGCCGCCCGGCCCGCTTGGCCGCCAGGGCTTCATAGAAGTCGCGGAACAGATTGAAGACCGCATCGTGGTAACCCATGGGGTGCCCCGTGGGCAGGCCGGCGTAGCGCCGCGTGGCCTCGTCCTGGAGGACGGAGGACTCGTAGAAGACCTCGTTGCCCTTCTCCCGGTGGCCGATCCAGAGGGCGTTCGGGTGGACGTGGCTCCAGGCGTAGGATTCCTTCGAGCCGAAGACCTGGAGCTCGATCTCGACCTTGCGCCCGGCCGCGGCCTGGCAGGTCGTGAAGTTGCCGCGGGCCCCGTTGTCGAGCTTGAGGAACAGGGACGCGTAGTCGTCGAGGACGATATCGACGGCCTCCCGCTCGCCGGCCGCGCCGGCCCCGAACGACAACACGCCGCCCTTGGGTCGGAAGCGCCGCGGCAGGCAGGTGTGGAGCTCGGCCATGACCTCGACGATGCGCCGTCCGGTGACGAATTGGACCAGGTCGCACCAGTGGCTGCCGAGGTCGGCCACGACGTTGGCCCGGCCGGCCACGGCCGGATCGAGACGCCAGGAATAGTCGGTCTCGAGGAAGAGCCAGTCCTGGAGGAAGTGCCCGACGAAGGCCCGGACCTCGCCGAGATCGCCGCGCCGCGCCCGGGCCGCCGCCTCCTGGACGACGGGATAGTAGCGGTAGCAGAAGCCGATGCCGGTCAGCGCGCCGTGCTTCTCGGCCAGCGCGACGAGCCGCCGCGATTCCCCCGAGTCGAGGGCCAGGGGCTTCTCGGAGAAGACGTCCTTGCCCGCCTCGACGGCCCGGGCGTTGATCGCGAAATGGGCGTTGTTCGGGGCGCAGTCGTGGACGACCTCGACGGCCGGATCGTCGATGAGGGCCTCGGCCGTGCCGTAGACCCGCGGGACGCCGTGCTTCGCCGCGGCCGCCCGGGCCTGGCCCTCGTTCGTGTCGGCTACGGCCACGACCTCGACCCCCGGCAGCCGCCGCAGCATGTCCAGGTGGACGAGCCCGATGTAGCCCGCTCCGACCAGACCGACCTTGATCGTTGTCATGGAGGCCTCCGTTCCGCCGACAGCATAGACCATCCGCCGACCCCGGTAAAGGGGGAGACGGATTGCCTCCGGACCCGAAATCGGGTAAAAGGGGCCCATGGCCCATCATCTCGCCGCCCGGTCCGGCTATCCCGCCCTCGTCAAGCGTCTGAACCGCTTTCCCCAGGGCGCGCCCCCCTCCGACCTCCTCTTCGCCATCCTCAAGATGCTCATGAGCGAGAAGGAAGCCTCGCTCGTGGCCCTGGTCCCCATCAAGCCGTTCGCGGCGGCCAAGGCCGCCCGCTGCTGGCGTATGAGCGAGGCCGACGCCCGCAAGGCCCTCGATGCCCTGGCCTCCCGGGCCCTGCTCGTCGACATCGAGGGCCCCAAGGGAACGGCCTACGTCCTGCCTCCGCCCATGGCCGGGTTCTTCGAGTTCTCGCTCATGCGCCTCAGGGGGGACATCGACCAGAAGGCCCTGGCGCAGCTCTATTATCAGTACATCACGGTCGAGGAGGACTTCATCAAGGCCCTCTTCACCCATGGCGAGACCCACCTCGGGCGGACCTTCGTCGACGAGACTGTCCTGACGGAAGAGAACGCCCTGCACGTCCTCGACTACGAGCGGGCCAGCGAGGTCGTCAAGACCGCGTCCCACCGCGGTGTCGGCCTCTGCTACTGCCGGCACAAGATGGAGCACGCGGGCGGCGCCTGCGACGCGCCCCTCGACATCTGCATGACCTTCAACAACACCGCGGCGGCCCTCGTCCGGCACGGCTACGCCCGGCCCGTCGACGTGGCCGAGGGCCTGGCCCTGCTCGACGAGGCCCGGGGCCGCAATCTCGTCCAGTTCGGCGAGAACGTCCGCCGGCGGGTCAGCTTCATCTGCAATTGCTGTGGCTGCTGCTGCGAGGCCATGATCGCCCAGCGGCGCTTCGGGCTCCTCCATCCCGTCCACACGACGAATTTCCTGCCCGTGGTCGAGGCCGCCGCGTGCACGGGGTGCGGCGATTGCGTCGCCGCCTGTCCGGTCGAGGCCATGACCATGGTCTCGGCCAACGACCCGGCCCACGCACGCAAGAAGCGGGCCAAGGTCGACACGGCGATGTGCCTGGGCTGCGGCGTTTGCGTCCGGGTTTGCAGGGCCAGGAGCCTGCGTCTCGAGAGCCGGCCCGAGCGGGTCATCACGCCGCTCGACTCGACCCATAAAGCCGTGGTCATGGCCATCGAGCGCGGCCGGCTCCAGGACCTCATCTTCGACAACCGGGCCCTCATGAGCCACCGGGCCCTGGCGGCCGTCCTCGGGGTCATCCTGCGGCTGCCGCCGCTCAAGCAGGCCCTGGCTTCGAAGCAGGTCAAGTCCCGTTACCTCGAAGCCCTCCTCCGCCGCGTCCGGATCTAGGGTAAAAAAACCCCACCCCGCGGGGGGTGGGGCGAGACAGGAGGTAAGGCTAGACGGGAGGCCCGGGGATCAGAAACCGATCCCGACCAGGGCCATGAGGGACCTGTTCTTGCCGGACTCGCCCTCGAGCGGGTCCTTGATGAAGTTGGCCAGGCCGTAGTTGTAACGGCCCTCGACGGAGAGGGACAGGCCGGGCAGCTTGAAGGCCAGGCCCAGGCCGCCGACCACGCCGTAGTCGAAGCGCTCGAAGTTCTCGGTCAGATCGGCTTCGTCGGACTCCCCGCCGCCTTCCATGACGCCCTTGGCCTTGAGGAGGTAGCCGCCGTAGCCGCCCGCATAGAGGAAGGGGCGGACGGGGCCGGCCGGGACGACGTTGAACTTGAGCAGGACGGGGACCTGGACGTAATCGAACTGATACTTGAGGCTGAAGGGCACGCCCTCGATGTCCTCCTCGATCTTGGCGCCCATCCGGGTGTAGAGGACCTCGGGCTGGACGGAGACGAAGCCGAGCTTGAACTCGAGGTATGCGCCGGCCACCCAGGAGGGCAGGTACTTCCACTCGGCCCCGTCCATCTCCCCGGTGAGACTGAACTTGGCCAGCGAAAGGCCGGCCTTGAGCCCGACGCCGGCCGAGAGGTCCCGGGGCGCGAGCGCGGCCACGCACAGGACGGCCATCAGAACGACGATCAGCTTTTTCATTTCAAATCTCTCCTTTGTTGATTCGGAAATCGCCTCCAGTTTAGATCAGGCGCGCCGGCCGTCCATCCTCCTTATCGGGGGATTCCGGGGTGATAAACGCCCCGGCCGGCTAACCCCGAAAGGGGAGAAGCCGGTTGACCGGCCGTGAAGGCCCATGCTATAAGCCGGTACGGGAGAGACCATGGAACTTCACGCCCTCGGCGAGTTCGTCGCCGTCCTGGCCGCTTCGGTCGTCATCATCTTCCTGTCCCACCGGCTGCGCCTGCCTTCGGTCGTCGGCTTCCTCCTGACCGGCGTCCTTATCGGCCCGGGCGGCCTGGCCATCGTCAAGAACACCGGCACGGTCGGCGTCATGGCCGAGATCGGCGTCGTCATGCTCCTGTTCACCATCGGCCTCGAATTCGAGCCTTCGCGGCTGCGCCGCATCCAGAGGGACTTCTGGGCCGGCGGCGGGCTCCAGGTGACCCTGACCGTATCGGCCACGGTGGCCGTCCTGGCGTTCCTGCGGGTGCCCCTGCGCGAGGCCTTCTTCTACGGTTTTCTGGTGTCCCTGAGCAGCACGGCCGTGGTCCTCAAGATCCTGGCCGACCGCGGCGAGTCCGACTCGCCTCAGGGCCGCATCGCCCTGGCCGTGCTCATCTTCCAGGACCTGGCCATCGTGCCGATGATCGCCCTCGTCCCGGTCCTGGCCAACGCCGACAGGGTCTCTGTCGGGGCCGTGGCGGTCAAGTTCGGCCTGAGCGCCCTGGCCATCGGGACGGCCTTCGCCCTGGCCCGGTTCCTGATGCCGCGCCTCCTCCACCTGGTCGTCCGGACCCGCATCCGCGAGATCTTCCTGATCGCCTCCCTCTTCATCTGCCTCGGACTGGCCCTGCTGACGTCCTCCCTGGGTCTGTCCCTGGCCCTGGGCGCCTTCCTGGCCGGCGTCGTCCTGGCCGAGTCCGAGTACAGCCACCAGGTCGTCTCCGACATCCTGCCTTTCAAGGACGTCTTCAACAGCCTGTTCTTCATCTCCGTCGGCATGCTCCTCGACGTCCGGGCCGTCTGGGAGTTCCGCGGCCTCGTCCTGGTCCTGGTCGCGTCCATCCTGGCCCTCAAGTGCGCCGTCGTCGTCCTGACGGTCGGGCTCCTCGGCTACGGCGGCCGCATCGCCGTCATCACGGGACTGGCCCTGGCCCAGGTCGGGGAGTTCTCGTTCGTCCTGGCCGGCGTCGGCCGGTCCAGCGGATTGCTGCCCGGGGACATCTTCCAGGCCTTCATCGCCTCCTCCATACTGACCATCCTGGTGACGCCGCTTCTCATCCAGGCCTCGCCGGCCCTGGCCGAACGGGGGGCGCGCCGCCTCCGCTGGCGCAAAAGGACGCCCGGTGACGAGGCGGCGCCGGGTCCCCGGCTCGACGGTCACGTCATCATCGCCGGCTACGGCCTCAACGGCAAGAACCTGGCCCACGTGCTCAAGGAGGCCGGCATCGGCTACGTCATCCTCGAGCTCAATCCCGTGACCGTCAGAGGCGCGTCGGCCGCCGGCGAGCCCATCGTCTTCGGCGACGTCTCGAGCCCGACCATCCTGAGGGAGGCCGGCGTCGAGCGGGCCAGGGGCATCGTCTTCGCCATCTCGGACCCGGCCATGACCCGCCGCGGGGTCATCGCCGCCAAGGCCCTCAATCCCGGGTTGTTCGTCATCGTCCGGACCCGCTACGCCTCGGAGACCGACGAGCTCGTCGCCCTCGGGGCGGGGGACGTCATTCCGGAGGAGTTCGAGACCTCGATCGAGATCTTCACCCGGGTCCTGGAGAAATACCACGTGCCGCGCAACGTCATCGACGCCCAGGTCAAGGTCCTGCGCGGCGAATGCTACGGCCTGCTGCGGGGATCGTGCCCGGCTGTCCGGCCCGTGACCGAGAGGATCGCCGACCTGCTGGCCGCCGGCACGGCCTCGACGTTCTTCGTCGGCCGGGGCGCCTGGCCGTCAGGAAAGACCTTGGGGCGCATCGCCCTGCGGACGCGGACGGGGGCCACCGTCATCGCCGTGGCTCGCGGCGAGGCCTCCTTCGCCGGCCCGGGGGCCGAATTCGAGGTCAGGGACCAGGATACCCTCGTCCTCGTGGCCAGCCACCGGGACATGGACCGGGCCTTCCGGTATCTGACGCTGGGGGAGGACGGGGGGCTCCCAGATCCCGCCGCCGGCCGGTCCGCGTGAAGCCCGTGCCCGGCGCCCCTTGGCCGTCCCTTCTCCTCGTCGGCCCGACCGGATCGGGCAAGTCCCCGCTCGGCCGGGAGCTCGAACGGCGCGGCTGGCGGGGCCGTCCCTGCGCCCATTTCGATTTCGGCGAGAATCTCCGGGCCGAGGCCGCGTCGGCGGCGGTTTCCCCGTTCGGGCTGACCGATGACGAGCGGGCCGCCGTCCGGAGGTCGCTGGCCACCGGGGCGCTCTTCGAGGACGGCGACCTGCCGCTCGTCTTCAAAGTCCTGGCCGGGTTCGCCGCGGCCCGGGACCTCGCCCGGACCGGGGCCCTTCTCGTCCTCAACGGCCTGCCCCGACACGCGGGTCAAGCCGCCGCGTTGGAGAGGATCGTCCGGGTCGAGGCCGTCATCTCGCTGGAGGCTTCCGCCGAGGTCATCCGGGAGCGCCTGCGCCTCGACCCGGGCGGGGACAGGGCCGGACGGACCGACGACACCCTCGCGTCGGTCGCGCGCCGCCTGGCCGACTATCGCCTCCGGACGGCGCCCCTGGTCGGGCACTACCGGGAGCGCGGCGCGCGCATCGTCACGGTCGAGGTCACGGCGGACATGACGGCGGCGGAGGCGTTCGACAGCCTTCTTGCGGCCGGCGGGACGTCCTGAGCGCCCGGCGCGGCCGACGGGAGCAAAATCCGGTTGACAGGCCCCGCTCCAACATCATAAAGTCGTAGTCCCGAAATTCCCGCGAGGAGGCCCTCATGTCCGATACGCGCAAGAGACGGTTCGCCGGGCGCGCCCTGGCCCTGGCCCTCGTCCTGGCCGCCGCCGTTGCGGCCTTCGCAGCCCGGCCCGCCGCCGTGACGGTCAACGCCGCCGGCGTCGCCTGGCCCGACGAGTTCGACGCCTGCACCTCCATCCAGGTCGGCCGGCTGGCCACCGTGGACGGATCCGTCATCACCTGCCACACCTGCGACGGCCCGTACCGCCAGTGGGTCAACATCGTGCCCCGCCAAAAATGGCCCGACAAGTCCATGAACAAGATCTATTCGGGCCGGATGCACACCGAGTTCACGGCCGACCTCCGGGGCCTCGTCCAGACGGGCGAGATCCCCCAGGTCCCCGAGACGTACCGCTTCCTCAACACGGCCTACCCGGCCCTCAACGAGCACGGCCTGGCCATCGGCGAGACGACCATCGGCGGCCGCCGCGAGCTGGTCAACAACGAGGGCATGTTCATGATCGAAGAGCTCGAGCGCGTCGCCCTCGAGCGCTGCAAGACGGCCCGCGAGGCCATCCGGCTCGTCGGCGAGCTGGTCAAGCAGTACGGCTACGGCGACTTCGGCGAGTGCCTGACCTTCGCCGACGGCAAGGAGGTCTGGCACTTCGAGATCATGGGCGCCGGGCCGCTCGAGAAGGGCGCCGTCTGGGCGGCCGTCCGCATCCCGGACGACCACGTCGGCATCTCGGCCAACATCCCGCGCATCGCCGAGATCGACCTCAAGGACCCCGACCGTTACATGGCCTCGGAGAACGTCTTCCAGGTGGCCCAGGACATGGGCTGGTGGGATCCCAAGGGCGGCAAGCCCTTCAAGTGGTGGGAGGCTTACAACGGCCGCAAGCCGTTCTCGACCCGGGAGTACTTCGTCCTCAGCAGCCTGGCCCCCTCGCTCAAGCTGACCATGGACATGGCCGAGCTGCCGTTCTCGGTCAAGCCCGAAAAGAAGCTGTCGGTCCGCGACGTCCTGGCCATCTACCGGGACCCCTATGAAGGGACCGACCTCGACATGACCAAGGGCCTGATGGTTCCCCGGCCCCAGCCCCGGCCCAAGCCGGGCGAGACGCCCGCGGCCCCTCCGGCCGAGCCTCCGCTTACGAAGAGCCCGGCCGCCAGCGCCTGGATGTCCCGCGACGTCCTCAACCTCGTCAACGGCCTCAAGCCCGGCACGGTCGTGCCGCAACGGACCATCCCCATCTCGGGCTGCGCCTACGCCACGGTCCTCCAGGTCCGGGGCTGGCTGCCGCCCGCGGTCGGGGCCGTCTGCTGGTTCGCCTTCGACAACCCGGCCATGAGCGCCCGCATCCCCATCTTCGCCGGGACGACCGAGCTGCCGCCGTCGTTCGAGATCTGCGCCCAGCACCGTTTCCGCCTGGATTCGGCGGCCTGGGCCTTCCGGCGCGCCAATCGCCTGGCCACGCTGAAGTGGGGGCAAACGCGCAAGACCGTCGAGGCCACGGTCGCCGAGTTCGAGGACAAGGCCTTCGCCGACCTGCCCCTGCTGGAGAAGAAGGTCCAGGAGATCCTGGCTTCCAAGACGCCGGACAAGGAGCCGTTCACGGTCGAGCAGTACCTGACCAAGTACACGAACGATACGGCCCGGGCCGCCGTCCAGAAGTACCTGGAGCTCGGGGACCGGTTCTGGATGCTCATCGCCATGAGCCTCTGAAGCCCGCAGGAAGAAAGAAAAAGGGCCGTTCTTTCCGGCGGCGATCCCCCGGACGGAACGGCCCTTGGTCTGTTTACAACGCGTACTTGTAGAGCTTCATCCCGGCCGGGAGCCTGGCCTTCTCCTTGTAGATGTTCCAGTAATAGGCCTTGGCCTCGGCCAGCTTGGCGTAGAGCGGGTGATCCGTGTCGACGACATGGGTGGCCGCGACCGCGTTCGACTCGTCGACGCAGACGAGCTTCTGGCAGCGGTTCATGACCCCGGCCGTGCCGATGCTGGCGGCGACGACGAGCTCCTTCGACCGGACCCGCTCGACGAGTTCGCCGTAGGTCACGTGGCGCTCCTCGACCTTGACCCCCATGTCCCGCAGGATGGCCACCATGCCTTGGATCGTCACCGAGGGCAGGATGAGTTCGCTCTCCGGGATCTTGACGATGGTACCGTCACGGAACCCGAACAGGCAGCAGGACGAGTCCCATTCCGTGATATGGCGCTCGGCGAGCGGCAGGTGGGTCCGGTCGTCGAGGAACAGGGCCGCGGCCGCCTTGGGATCGACGTCCTTGGCCGCCTCGAGGGCTTTGAGGCTGATCATGTAGTTGATGCCCAGCTTGAGCCAGCCCGTCCCGTTGAGCGCGACGGCCCGGACCATGTGGGGGATGACGACGCCGCTGAAGGGTTCGCCGAGGTAGTTGTCGTAGCTGCAGAAGATGGCCCGGACCGCCGGCTGCCCGGGGAAGGTTACGCCCATGGACTGTTCCTCGTCGAACGTGAACGGCCGGAGGTAGCCCTGGAGGCCCTTGTCGGCCATGTCCTCGAGGAAGGCCCGGATGGCCGGGTCCTTGAAATACTGGTGGACGATGATGCTCTCCATCTCCTCGACCGAGGGGATGAGCCCGGCCTGGGCCTTGCCCAGGTTGAAGGCGATGCCCCGCTGGAGGCGCTCGAGGTTCTTGTGCCAGTTCAGGAAGTGGACCTCGACCCCGCCGCCCGGGGTCCGCTTGCAGAAGAAGCGGATGCCCTCGAAGCACAGGCAGGAAGCGTAGAAGACCGAACGCGACACGGCGAAGACCTTCGCGTCGGACTCGAGGAGGGAGAAGGACTTGTCGGGCAGCAGATAGCGCATCTGCCGGGGGGCCCATCGGACGCCTTCGAACTTGGCCATGGTGTGTCTCCTTTCCGCGCCCGCCGGCCTACTTGACCACGGGCTTGAGGTGCTCGACGAAATACTCGACCCGCGATTCCGGGTAGCGGGCGTAGCCGATGCCGTGCTGCATCTCCGGGTAGATCATGAGGTCGAACGTCTTGTTCTCCTTGAGCAGCGCCTGCACGAGCTGGATGGTGTTGCCGGGGTGGACGTTGTCGTCGACGGCGCCGTGGTGGATGAAGAGCTTGCCCTTGAGGTTCTTGGCGTAAGTCAGGCAGGAGCCCTTCTCGTAGCCCTCGGGATTGTCCTGGGGCCGGCGCATGTAGCGCTCGGTGTAGATGGAATCGTAGTTCCTCCAGTCGGTGACGGGGGCCCCGGCCACGCCGACGTGGAAGACGTCGGGCTCCTTGAGCAGGGCCAGGCAGGTGAAGTAGCCGCCGTAGGAGTGGCCGGTGATGCCGACCCGGGCCGTGTCGACGTAGGGCCTGCGGCCGAGGGCCTTGACGAAGGCGACGTGGTCCTCGAGCTCGACCTGGCCGAGCTTCATGTAGTGGAGGTTCTGGAAGGCCTTGCCCCGGCCCGAGACGCCGCGGTAGTCGCAGACGGCGACGAGGAATCCCAGCTGGGCCAGGGCCTGGCTGCCGTCGGCCATGAGGAAGCGGTTGGCGACGCCCTTGGAGCCGGGTCCGCCGTAGATGGACAGGATGAGGGGGTACTTCTCGCCCGGGTCGAAGTGGGCCGGGAAGTAGAGGACGCCGTCGAGGTCGTACTTGCCGTCGGCCGACTTGAACAGGAAGTGCTCGGGCTTGATGAGGCCGTAGTCGAGGAACTCCTTCGGCAGGACGGTCTCGCTCAGGACCTTGACGGCCTTGCCGTCGGCCGCGAAGAGGGTCGTCTTGGCCGGCTGGTCGAAGCTCTGGAAGGCGTCCGTGTAGTAGTCGCAGGTCGGGGAGAAGGAGACCCGGTGGGTGCCCGGCTCCCTGGTCAGGCGGGCGAAGCCCGTGCCGTCGAGCTTGACCCGGTAGGCGTGGGTCTCGGTGCCGTTGGCTTCCGAGCCGCTGAAATAGACCAGGCCGCGGGCTTCGTCGACCTCCTGGATGGCGCCGACGGGGAGCTTGGCCGCGGTCAGTTGCTTGAGGAGCTTGCCCGAGGACCGGTCGTAGAGATAGATCTCCCGCCAGCCCGAGCGCTCCGAGGTCCACAGGAAGCGCTGGTTGTCGGCCAGGAACCACAGGTCGGTCGACTCGTCGATGTAGCAGGGATCGGTGTCCGTCAGGAGGAGACGGGTCTTGCCCGTGGCCGGATCGGCGGCGAAGAGCTCGATCCGGTTCTGGAGCCGGTTGAGGCGGTGGTAGGTGAACTCCTTCGAGTCGTTGGTCCACTTGCCCCGGTAGAGGTAGACGTCGAGGTCGTCGCCCGTCTCCAGGCGGACGATCTTCTTGGTGGCCACGTCGACGACGAAGAGGCGGACGATGGGATTGTTGCCGCCGGGCTTGGGATAGCCCAGGAGCTCGAAGCGGGGGATGGGCTGGATGTCGTGGACGATGGGGTATTTCGTGACCGGCTTCTCGTCGAACTGCATGAAGGCGATCTTGGCCGAGTCGGGCGACCACCAGAAGGCCTCGTACTGGGCCAGCTCCTCGGGGTAGACCCAGTCGGGGAAGCCGTTGCGCAGGTCCTCGGTCCCGTCGGACGTCAGGGCCGTCTCGTTGCCGTCCAGGTCCTTGATGTAGAGGTTGTAGTTCCGGGTGAAGGCCCGGTATTTGAGATCGGGCGAGAGGACGTCGCCGTAGCCGCGGCCGCGGACGCCGGTGATGGCGCGTTCCGGCTCGTAAGCGGCCAGCTTGGCCGAGGCCAGCTCGTAGAGGAAGACCTTGTTGAAGGCCTGGAACTGGATGCGCTTCCCGCCGTCGAGGTACTGGAAGCGCCCGAAAGGCAGCTTGACCTCCTGGCGCCCGGTCAGGGCGTTGACCGCCGCGATGATCTTGGCGTCGTCGAAGAGCGCGGTCTTGGCGCCGGTCGCCAGGTCGGTCCGCTTGAAGGTGCCGTCCTCCAAGGCGTAGGAGCCCCGGCCGTCGGGAGTCCAGGCGAAGCCGCCGGGAGCGCCGGGTCCGCCCATGAAGCGGCGGGCCTCTTTCTGGAGCTTCTCGTAGAGGGCCTTGCCGACGAGTTTCTGGGGCGCGGGGGCGGCGGCCTGTTGGGCGAAGGCCTGGCCCGCGACGAGCAGGGCCAACAGGGCTGCGGCGAGGACGACGGGCAGCGGGCGTTCTCTCATCCTGGACCTCCTTGGTCTATCCGATGGGCTTGTCGTTGGGCTTTCGTTCGAGACGGCGCACGGAGAGGATCCGGACCGGCGGCGTCAGCGCCTGGCCCTCGGCCGGCAGGGCCTGGATGGCCCTGACGACGTCCGCTCCCGAGACGATCCGGCCGAAGGCGGCGAAGCCCTGGCCGTCGGGATTGCGCCGGCCTCCGAAGTCGAGCTCGGGCTGGTCGCCGACGCAGAAGAAGAAGCTCGACGCCGCCGTGCCGGGCGCGGAGCGGGCCATGGAGATCGTCCCGTCGAGGTGGCGCAAGCCGGTCGCCCGGGTGGTCTCGTGGGCGATGGGCGGGAACTCCCGGTCCCCGTCGAGCTGGCCGCCCTGGATGACCTCGATCTTGACGGCGTTCCCGGGCTGGTTGGCCAGGGTCACGGTCCGGTGGAAGGTCGAGCCGTCGTAGAGGCCGGCGTCGACGTAGCGCAGGAAGTTGGCGGCGGTGACCGGGGCCCCGGCCAGGTCGATCTCGACGACGATGTCGCCTTTCTCCGTGGCCACGACGACGCGGGGGTTGGGCGGCGCGGCCGCGGCCAGCGCCGCCAGGCAGGCGAGGAGGAGGCTCATCCGGATCGGTCTCATTTTCGTCAAGGAAGACCTATTCTAGGGGTTTCGGGCCGGGAGTTCAACCTTTTCGCGACGGCTTCGCTTCAGGGCTTCAGCCGGGCGACGGCCTCGAGGAACCGGTCGACGGTGGCGGCATCGTCGTAGTGGGCGAAGCTGGCCCGGCAGATGCCTTCGGGCCGGCCGAGGTGCCGGTAGACGGCGGCCGAATAGTGGTTGCCGTCGGCGATCTGGATGGCCGCTTCGGCCCACAGGCGCTCCTTGGCCCGGGTGGGGGAGAGGCCGGCCACGTCGAAGGCGAAGGTCGGGACGCGCTCGGCGGCCCGGTCGGGGTCGGCGATGCCGAAGCAGGCCAGACGCCCGGCCGGCAGGCGCCGGAAGCCCTCGAGGACGCGGCGGGTGAGGCCGGCCTCGTAAGCGGCGATGGCCGACATCGCGGCCGCGAACTTCGCCGGCCGGGGGGACGCTTCGGGTGCGGCGTTCGTCCGGCCCGCCAGCCAGAGGAGGTATTCGAGCGCCGCCTCCAGGGCGGCCAGGGAGGCGTTGTTGAGCATGCCCATCTCGAACCGGCCCGGGAGGACGGGCTTGTTCGTCTCGACGCGGTAGGGGCGGAGCTTCTCCAGGACCTCGGCCCGGCCCCAGAGAACGCCGAGCATGGGCCCGAAGACCTTGTAGCCGGAGAAGACCAGCAGGTCGATACCGCTCCGGCGGACGTCGAGAGGGCCGTGGGGGGCGTGGTGGACGGCGTCGACGGCGAGGAGCGCCCCGGGGGCCTTCCGGCGGATCCCCGCCGCGGCCTCGGCCAGGGGGACGGTCGAACCGGTGCCGTTCGACGCGGCCGTCAGGGCCACGAGAGCGGTCCGGGCGTCGACGAGCGACAGGAGATGGGCGATGTCGAGCGTCCCTTCGATCGTGACCTTGGCCCGCCGCACTTCGCGGCCGAGGCCCTCCCCGAAGACGGTCTCCCAGGGGGAGACGTTGGCCATGTGGTCGAGGTCGGTGACGACGAGGTTGGCCTCCGGGGCGAACTCGCCGCGCAGGCCGTAGGCCAGGGCAAAGAAGGCGGACGTGGCCGACTGATGGAAGCTGATCTCCCGCCCGTCGGCGGCTTGGAGGAAGTCGGCGGTGAGGGCCCGGACCCGGGCGTGCAGGGCGGCCGTCTCCGTCTCGCCGGGACAGACGGTCCCGGGCATGGGATTGAGCCGGCCCTGGGCGTCGCGGGCGGCCTCGGCGGCCGTATCGACGGTCAGGCTGCCGGCGCCGGTGTTGAGGTAGGTCCGCGGCCGCCCGCCGGAGTCGCGGTCGATCATCGGGAAGCGGGCCCGGACCAGGGGATGGATGGCCGCCAGGGCGGCAGGATCGTGTTCGTTCATGGCTGTCCTCGCATGTCGAGCCCCCACTCTAAACGAACCCCGGGGCGATTTCAATCGCCGGAACGGTTGACAGGCCCCGGCCGATGGATTACTAATGCGCCGATAGGAGTGCCGCCATGAACAGAGCCGCCGTCCGCCTGTCGCTCGCCGTCCTCGTCGCCTTCGCCGCCGCCTGCGGGCCCGAGCCGGCCACGTCCTGGAAGCCTGCGGGAGACCGCATCGCCACCCGCTGGGCGGCCGAGGTCGGTCCGGAGAGCGTCCTGCCCGAATACCCCCGGCCCCAGCTCGTCCGGCCCGAGTGGGCCGGCCTCAACGGTCTGTGGGACTACGCCATCACGGCCCGGGACGCCGGGCGGCCCGCGGCGTGGGACGGGAAGATCCTGGTGCCCTTCGCGGTCGAATCGTCCCTCTCGGGCGTCGGCAAGCCCGTCGGCATCGGCAACGCCCTCTGGTACCGGCGGACCGTCGACGTGCCCAAGGCCTGGCGCTCGGGCCGGGTCCTGCTCCATTTCGGCGCCGTCGACTGGGAGTGCACGGTCTGGGTCAACGGCCGCGAGGCCGGGACCCACCGGGGCGGCTACGACCCGTTCACCTACGACGTGACCGGTCTCCTCAAGCGGGGCGGCGGGCAGGAGATCGTCCTGCGCGTCTGGGACCCGACCGACGAAGACAACCGCGGCATCGCCCGCGGCAAGCAGGTCATGAAGCCGCACGGCATCTTCTATACGGCCGTGACCGGCGTCTGGCAGACGGTCTGGATGGAGCCCGTGCCCGAGACCTACATCGCCCGCCTCGATGTCACCTCCGACATCCGCGCCGGGACCCTGACCTTCAGGCCCCGGATCGTCGGCGATCCGGCCGGGCTGTCGCTCGCCGTGACCGTCGAGCGGAACGGGACGGCGGCCGGCTCGGCCCGCGGCCCGGCGGCCGTGGCCGCCGTGGTCGGACTGGACCGGCCCGCGCTGTGGTCCCCGGACGATCCGGCCCTCTACGACGTCAAGGTCTCCTTGGCCCGGGAGGGCCGGGAGATCGACGCCGTCACGAGCTACGCCGGGCTGCGGGAGATCTCCGTCGCCAAGGACCGCCACGGGTTCAATCGCCTCTTCCTCAACGGCGAGCCCCTCTTCCAGTTCGGGCCCCTCGACCAGGGCTGGTGGCCCGACGGCCTCTACACGGCCCCGACCGACGCGGCCCTGCGGTACGACCTCGAGACCATCAAGGGCTTGGGCCTGAACATGCTCCGCAAGCACGTCAAGGTCGAGCCCGACCGCCTCTACTCCTGGTGCGACCGGCTCGGCCTGCTGGTCTGGCAGGACATGCCGAGCGCCCTCTATGAGAGAGAGGCCATGGCCGCGGACGACCTGGCCGTTCGCGACGCCCAGTTCGAGGGCGAGTGGAAGGCCGTCATGGACGCCCTCCGGAACCACCCTTCGATCGTCATGTGGGTGCCTTTCAACGAGGGATGGGGGCAGTACGACACGGAGCGGATCGCGGCCTGGACGAAGAGCTACGATCCGACGCGCCTGGTCAACAACGCCAGCGGCTGGACGGACAAGGGCGCCGGCGACACGGTCGACATCCACAGCTATCCCGGCCCCGACATGCCCAAGCCCGAGGAGAGACGGGCCGCCGTGCTGGGCGAGTTCGGCGGTCTGGGGCTGCCCTTGACCGGCCACCTCTGGCAGGCCGAGGGCAATTGGGGCTACCGGAATTTCGACGACACGGCCGCTTTCGAAGCCCGATACACCGAGCTCATCAAGAACCTCTATCCCCTCGTCGACCGGGGCCTGGCCGCGGCCGTCTACACCCAGACCTCCGACTGCGAGGTCGAGGTCAACGGGCTCCTGACCTACGACCGCGCGGTGCTCAAGCTCGACCCGGCCCGCTTCTCCCCGCTCAACCGGGGTTTCCTGCCGCCCCGCTTCCTCACCGACCAGTCCCTCTTCGTGGGCCCTTATCTCGTGGTCGAGCTCTCGGCCCGGCCGGGGGCGACCATCCGCTACACGCTGGACGGGGCCGATCCCGACCCCGCCTCGGCGCTCTACGAGAAGCCCATCGAGATCGTCCGCGAGACGACGGTCAAGGCCCGGGCTTTCTGGCCCGACGGGACGGCCAGTTTGGCCGAGATCCGGACCTTCCGGCGGGCCGAGCCCCTTCCGGCCGTCTCCGCCCCGGGGGCCAAGGGACTGGCCTGGGAATCGTTCGAGGGGACCTTCGACAAGCTGCCCGATTTCGGGACCCTGACCGCGGCGCGGACGGGGACGACGGCGCGGCCGGACGCCTCTCTCGCGGGCCTCGAGACCCGGTTCGCCATGCGCTTCCGGGGCTTCGTCCGGGTCCCGCGCGAAGGCGTCTACATCTTCTATATCTCCTCGGACGACGGGTCCAAGCTGACCCTCGCGGGCCGCGAGCTGGTGGCCATCGACGGCGTCCACGGCATGACCGAAGAGGGGGCCGAAATCGCCCTCGGGGCCGGCTGGCACCCCTTCGAGCTGGTCTATTTCCAGAGCACGGGGGATATGGGGCTGGACCTGGCCTGGAGCGGCCCGGGCATCAAGAAAGGCCCCGTGCCGGCGTCGGCCTTCGGGCACTGAGCCCCGGCCGGCGTCACCTCTTGCGGCCGCCGGCGGCCGCCCAGGCCTCGAGCGTGGTGCCTTCCGAGATCATGGTCACGTTCTCGCGGCGGGCCGCGGCCAGGAAACGCTCGAGGAGCGCCGCCCGCGTCTCGGGCCAGGGCCAGGTCCCGCCGGTCCTTCCGGCCTCTTCGCGCAGATCGTCCCAGCGGGTCAGGACGACATAGTCGACGGGCAGGGCGGCCCGACGGACGCGGCGGACGTACTCGGCCGAGCGGCGGGCCCGCCTCTCCGCCCGGTCGAGGAGGCGACGCGACTTCGTCAGGGTCGCCAGGGACAGGAACTTGGCGTCGGGCGGCGAGTAGCATCCCAGGGGATCTCCGGAGCGGGCCAGGGCCGTTTCGAGGGCTTCCAGAAAGTCGTCCATGGCCCCGGCCGCCGGGCCGTAATATCCCGAGAGGAACTCCTCCCGCAGCTCGTCCGCGTCGAGACGCGGGTCCCACAGAAGCTTGGCCAGGACCCAGGCCCGCAGCTCGGCCATCTCCGAGCCCCAGGACTGATAGGCTCCCTGCTCGAAGACGCCGCGGACGTTCTTCCCCGCGAGCAGCCGCAGGTTCGGTCCCAGGACGCCGTAATTGGGGTGGGGCTGGATGTAATGGGAGAAGTCGGTCGTGTAGTCCCAGACGTAGAGACGGCCGGCGATCCGCGACCAGCCGTCGAGGTCGTCTAAGAAGGCCTTGTTGGCCGGGTCGTCGAGCGGCTTGGCGAAGGAGCACTCGATGCTGCAGAGCCGGACGATGACGTTCGGCCGGGGACGGACGAGGCGCGGCGGCTTGCGGGTGTACTGGTAGGCCAGCGTGTCGAAGGCGACGTGCGGGAACTCGGCTTCGAGGTCGGCGGCCACGGCGTTGACGAAGCGCAGGAGCGTTCCCGCCGGACCTCCCTCCTCGGCGTCGACGGCCCGGCATTCGGGGCAGGCGCAGGGATTGAAGCAGTCGTTCTGGGAGACCGAGGCGATCGTGGCCGCGGGGTCGGCCCGCAGGCGCTCGCGCAGGTTGCGGACGAGCTCCCGCCGCAAGTCCTCGTTGGTCAGGCAGAGCTGGGCGTTCTCAGCCGTCCGCTTCCCGTCGATCTCGCTGAACCATTCGGGATGGTCGGCGAAATACCGGGCCGGCGGGACGAGCTCGTAGAACGTGTGGACGAAGCCGGCGTAGACCTGGCGGCCGCCGCGCGGGGCATCGCCTCCGGCGACCCAGCCGTTGGCCTTGTTGCGGGCCGCCCAGGGGGCATCGAAGGCGACATACCAGAACGGCTCCCGGAATTCGAACGGGGGCGTGTAACGGACCGACGTATCGGGGACGGTGAGCGAAGGCCGGCGGGGCATGCGGCTGGCCGTCGAGGTCCACCAGCGGCAGCCGACGGCGTCCTCGAGAAAGGTGTAGACGGCGTAGAGCGTGCCTCGCGGGCCGCCCCCCGCCAGGACGAGGTCGCCGCCCACGGTCCGGACGACGGTCTCTTCCGGGGCGAGTCCCGCGAGGTCGACGGACGGGACCGCCAGACGGGCGGCGCCCGGCCCGACGAGAAGGCGGCCGCCGGGCGTCCCGGCGTCCTCCGAGACCGGGAAATCGGCCCCGGTGACGATGCGGAGGAAGAGGGCCAGCTCAGAGGCGGCGAAGCGCTCGGTCCCCGACGCGCCGGGCGCGACGACGACGCGGGCGGCCGGCCGGCCTCGCCGGGAGATCGCGACCGGGGCGGACAGCGCGGCCGGGGCGAGCCCGGCCAGGACGACCAGCCCGGCCGCGAGCCGGGCCAGGGACCGGAGACGGGGAGCGGGGGGGATCATGGCCGCATTCTAGCACAGGCGGGACGGGAATTGGGCTATAATGAGGGCGCCATGAGCAGCGAAGCCTACGTCATCATCAAGCAGAACGAGTACATGAGGAAGTTCCGCAACGCCGGGGCCGTCGACGGGAAGTCCGCCCGGACCCTGGCCGAAATGGGCGTCAAGCCCGACCGGATCTTCCGCAAGATGGTCGACAAAGAGGTTTTCCGGCCGGGGAGGACCACCGAACTGTATTATCTGGACACGGCCGCGGCGGAGGCCTTCGTCGAGGCCCGCCGCAAGCGGGCCTTCTACATGTTCCTCCTGATCATCGCGGTCTTCCTGGTCCTGTTCTTCCTCGGCCGCCGGTGAGGCCTCAATAGCCGAGCTTGAGGGACTGCGGCGAGGCGCCGCCGCCGAACGCGTAGGGCAGGCGGGCCAGCCGGAAGTCGTTCCGCTCGAGCAGGATGTCGCGCGTTCCCTCCCCGGTGAGCTTGAGGAACGTCCCCGTCCCCGGCGCCGCCCGGCAGTCCCGGACGAGGGCCAAGCCGACCTGGTGCAGGAGGACGGCCGGGGCCTCGGCCGCTCCCGGCGCCTGGACGGCCTTGACGCCGTCGAGGACGAGGTCCTCGACCTCCTCGAAAGCCAGTCCGCTCTCCCATCCTTCCCACGCCGGTTCCTCCCAGGCGACCTCGACGTCGCGCAGGCGCAGGTCGCGGGCCTGTCGGAAGACGAGGCCGTGGACGGCTTTGTCGTAGGGCGCCCGCGGATCGTGGGCCACGGTCAGCTTGACGTTCTCGAACGAGACGGCCTCCAGCCACGAGTCGGGGTGGCCGTTGCAGACGCTCGAGCCGTGGCCCCGGGCGACGACGTTCTGGACCTTGACGTTCCGGATGGCCCCGGCCGGGCGGTCCTTCTCCGGAGGCCAGTGGGCGTGGACCTCGCTCCGCTTCTTGATATTGAAATGGAACGGCTCGCCGTCCCCCCACCAGAACCACTCGTAGCGGACGGTGTCGATGGTCAGGTTCGACAGGACGACGTTCTCGACCGCGCCGCCGTCGAAGGTCATGAAGGCGATGCCCCGGTTGGAAGCCGTGATGACGCAGTTGTCGACGGTCACGTTGCGGATGCCGGCGATGTTGCCGTCGCAGAACTTGATGGCGCTCGAGGCCGAGCTCAGTCGGCAGTTGGTCACGGTGATGTTCTCGCAGGGCTTGGCCGGCCCGAACCAGTCCATCGAGTAGAAGACCAGGGCGTCGTCGCCGGTCTCGATCGTCGAATTGGCGATGCGGACGTCCCGGCAGCCGTCGGGGTCGATGCCGTCGGCCCAGACGCCGTCCCGCAGGCTGGTCCGGATGGTCACGCCGTCGACGACCAGCCGCTCGCACTGGACGGGGTGTATGGTCCAGGACGGCGAGTCGACGAAGGAGACGCCGGCGATGCGGACGTCGGCGCAGCGCACGAGCAGGACGAGCTTCCCGTAGCGGTCCGGTTTGGGGAAGGCGCGCAGGAGAGGCAGCCCGAGCTTCTCCATCTCGATCTGGTTGGGACGGATGAAGTCGTCCTCATGGTCGCCCTTGAGGCGCCGGTCGTAGGCGCCGCCGCCGTCGAAGACGCCGCGGCCCTCGATGGTCACCTGGGTCAGGTCCTCGCCGTAGAGCAGGGCGTCCTTGTCGAAGCGGGACCTGTCGTGGAGCGAGCGGACGGTGGCCCCGGCCTCGAGGTAGAGCCGGACGCGGCTGCGGAGATGGACGGTCCCGCTGGTGTAGTCGCCGGGCGGGAAGAGGACGGTGCCGCCGCCGCTCTCGGCGCAGGCGTCGACGGCCTTCTGGATGGCCTCCTGGGCCAGGTCGCCCTCGAGGCCGGTCGCTCCGAAATCGCGGACGTTGCAGATCGTTCCCGTCCGGACGGTCGGGGCCGACGGGGCGGACCGGCCGCAGGCGGCGGCCAGGGCCAGCCCGGCGGCGAGAGCGGCGACGGGCGGTGACGGCACTCTCATGGGGTCCCTCCTCGGCCGGGACGATAGCACGGGGCGGGCCGTTTGGCAACGCCGCGGGCCGCCGCGGCGGAGGATTGCCCGCCGCGCGCCTCTGGGATAGAATCGCCTCCGCGCGGCGCGGCCGGACAGGCCGGCCCGAGGAGGAGAACGATGGACAGACGACAGGCGCTCAAGGACATGGCCGCCGCCGGGACACTGGCGGCCTTGGCCGCGGTCCCGGCCAGGGCCGCGGCGGGGACGGGCGATCCGTCGACCGTCGACAAGGTCAAGGCGTCGATGCTGGCCATGCAGCGGGAGGCCTGGGAACAGGGCGTGGCCATGCAGGCCCTGCTCGAGTGGGGGGACCGCGAGGCGGTCCTGCGTCTGGCCCACGGGGCCCTTCTCCGGATCTACGAGGACGGCCGGTTGGGCATGGTCTCCGACAACCACGGCGTCACCGATCCGGCCGCCAACGGCGAGGGCGTCCTCTTCGCGGCCCGGGAGACGGGCGAACCCCGGTTCGCCGACGGCGCGGCCCGCATGTTGGGCTACCTGATGAAGACGGCGCCGCGGACGGCCGACGGTACGCTCCACCACATCGACCACAAACCCCAGGTCTGGGTCGACTCCGTGTACATGGCCCCGCCGTTCCTGGCCGTGGCCGGGGAGCCGGCCGAGGCCGTCCGGCAGATCGAGGGCTTCCGCCGCATCCTCTGGGACGCGAAAGCCCGGCTGTTCTCCCACATCTGGGACGACGGGAAGAAGGCCTTCGAACGCAAGGCGCACTGGGGGGTCGGCAACGGCTGGGCCGCCGCCGGCATGACCCGCGTCGTCCGGGCTCTCCCGGCGGCCATGAAGGCCGAGCGACGGCGCCTCGTCGGATACGTCAGGGAGGTCCTGGACGGGTGCCTGAAGCATCGCCGGCCCGACGGCCTCTTCCACGACGTCGTCGACGACCCGGGGACGTTCGTCGAGACGAACCTCGGCCAGATGCTTTCCTACACGATCTTCCGCGGCGTCAATGGAGGGTGGCTGCCGGAGTCCTATCTCGCCGAGGCGGCGGTCATGCGCCGGGCGGCCGCGGCCAAGGTCGACGCCTTGGGTTACGTCAGGGACGTCTGCGGCTCGCCGACCTTCGAGAAACCGGGCACGGCCACCGAAGGCCAGGCCTTCTTCATCCTCATGGAGGCGGCGGCCCGGGACGCGGGCGTCTGACGGCCTATCTCGCCGTCTTGAGGTCTCCGCAGCGGATGCCGCGGGGGTTGAAGCACTTATTGCACGAAATGCACGCCGACCGGGCCGTCCGGCCTTCGCGGAAGTCCTTGATCAGGAAGGGCTCCCGGATGAGCGGGCGGCTCAGGGAGACGAGGTCGACCGTCCCCGACGCGACGAGCCTCTCGGCCACGGCCAGGCTGCGGATGCCCCCGAGCCCCGAGACCGGCACCGAGACGGCCTTCTTAATGGCGGCCGCGCCGGGAACCAGATAACCCTCCTCGTCCTCGCGCCGCAGCCCCGGCCAGACCGAACCCCGGCCGGCCTCGGCCATGCCCCCGCTCACCTCGATGGCGTCGATGCCGTCGGCCTCGAGCAGGCGCGCGACCCGGACGGCGTCCTCGAGGCTCAGGCCGCCCTCGAGGAAGTCCGTGGCGTTGAGCTTGACCATGACCGGGAAATCCCGGCCCCAGGCGGCTTTGACGCCGCGCAGGGCCTCGAGCAGGGCCCGGGCCCGGTTCTCCACCGGGCCGCCCCACTCGTCGGTCCGCCGGTTCGTGTGGGGGGAGAGGAAGCTCGACAGGAGATAGCCGTGGGCGGCGTGGAGCTGGACGCCGTCGAACCCGGCCGCTTTGGCCCGGCCCGCGGCGGCGACGAAATCGCCGATCAGGGCCCGGACCTCGTCCGCGGCGAGCTCCCGCGGCATGACCTTGGAGACGGGATCGTAGACGGCGGAAGGGGAGACGGGGACGCCGCCGCAATCCCGTTCTTTGGTCTGGCGCCCGGCGTGGGCGATCTGCAGGAAGATCTTGGCGGGGAAGCGGTGGACGGCGGCCGGGATGCGGGCCAGGCCCTCGACGAAGCGGTCGTCGAAGACGCCCATCTGCCGGGGGCTGGCCTTGCCGACGGGCTGAACGTGGGAGTGACCGGTGACGATGAGGCCGACCTCGCCCTCGGCCAGGCGGGCGTAGAGAGCGACGCCGGCGTCCGAGACGAAGCCGTCGTCGTCGGACATGTAGTCGTGGGTGGCCGAACGGACGAAGCGGTTCGGAACGGTGACGGGGCCGATGGCGAGGGGGGTGAAGAGGACGCTCATGGGGACCATTCTAGCGGAAAACGGACCGAGGGGAAGACCCGGCCGTTGCCGCCGCCGGGTCCGGTTGATATAATCCGGGCCATGAACGGTCGGATCGCCGATGGCCTGCGCCGTTTCGCCGCCCCGGCGGCGGTCCTCGTCCTCGCGACGGCCTGCGCGCGGTTGCCCGGTCCGGCCCGGGACGAGGCTCTGGCGTTGCGGGTCATGACCTTCAACGTCCGCTATGACGAGCCGCGGGACGGCCCGAACGCCTGGCCGCGGCGCAAGGACCTCGTCGCCGGGACCGTCTCCTTCCACGCCCCGGACGTGGCTGGACTCCAGGAGGTCCTGGCCCCGCAGCTGGCGGACCTCCGCGCTCTCTTGCCGGCCTACGAGGCCGTCGGGGTCGGCCGCGACGACGGAAGGGAGGCCGGGGAATTCAACCCGGTCCTCTTCCGCAAGGCCCGCTTCCGCCTTCTCGCTTCGTCGACCTTCTGGCTGTCCGAGCGGCCGGACGAGCCGGGCAGGAAAGGCTGGGACGCCGCCTGCGCCCGCATCGTGACCTGGGCCCGGCTACGGGACCGCTGGACGGGCCGCACGGTCGTCGTCTTCAACACCCACTTCGACCACGTCGGGGAGACGGCCCGGCGCGAGAGCGCGGCCCTCGTCCTGGCCTCGATCGCGCGGATCGCAAGCCGGGACCCGTTCGTCCTGACCGGGGACTTCAACAGCACGCGCGAGGACGCGGCCTATCGGACGCTCCTCGCGGCCCGCGGCGGAGGCCCCCGGCTGAGGGATGCCCGCGACCTGTCCGCCGAGCCCCCCTACGGCCCGCCGGCCTCGTTCAACGGCTTCCGGGCCGAGCCGGCCTCGGGCCTGCCGATCGACCACATCCTGGTCGGGCCGGGCTTCGCCGCGACGCGGACGGCCATCCTGCCGGCGACGGTGGCCGGCCGGTTCCTCTCCGACCACAATCCCGTCGTGGCCGACCTGCGGCTTGCACGGCGTTAGCCCTTTGGTCTATTGTGTCTGCTGACGGAAGACCCGGGGAAAGGAGACCGGTCGTGGCCGTAGCCGAGATCGAACGCAAGGTGCTGGCGGCCCTGGACGCCCTCGGCATCGCCTACGTCCGCTACGAGCATCCGCCCGTCGCCACGGTCGAGGAAGCCGAGAAGCATTGGGGCGGCCTGAAGGGGACCCACTGCAAGAACCTCTTCCTCCGCAATTACAAGGGCAACCGCCACTACCTCGTCATCGCCCCGGTCACGCGCGGCATCGACCTGCGCCGCCTCAACGCGGCCCTCGGCGAGGACCGCCTGAGCTTCGCTTCCCCCGAGCGGCTGAAGCGCTGGCTGGGCGTCGAGCCCGGTTCGGTCTCGCCGTTCGGGCTCGTCAACGACGGGGAGCGCCACGTCCGGGTCGTCTGCGACGAGTCCCTGCGGACGAGCGCGTTCCTCGGCTTCCATCCCAACGTCAACACGGCGACCCTGGAGATCGCCTTCGCCGATCTCGAGAAGTTCCTGGCCGCCCGCGGCAACGACGTCCGCTGGCTCGAGCTCTAGGTCGCCCAGGAGGTCCCGCGCATGCGACTCAGATACCTCGCCGCCGCCGGCCTGCTGGTCTCGGCCGCGGCCGCCGCGTCCTTCACCCGCGTCGCCATCCCCGGGCCCAAGACCGCCTTCGACCCTCCCGGGTACGTCTGCCGGCGGACGGCCGGCCCGCTGACGATCGACGGCCGGCTGGACGAGCCCTCCTGGGCCGAGGCCGACTGGACCGAGGTCTTCGGCGACATCGAGGGGCCGTCCAAGCCCGAGCCGCGCTACCGGACCCGGGTCCAGATGCTCTGGGACGACGCCTGCCTCTACGTCGGGGCCTATCTCGAGGAGCCCCATCTCTGGGCCACCCTGACCGAGCGCGACGCCGTCATCTTCCAAGACAACGACTTCGAGGTCTTCATCGATCCCGACGGCGACAGCCACGCCTATTACGAGCTGGAGATGAACGCCCTCAACACGGTCTGGGACCTCCTCCTCGTCAAACCCTACCGGGACGGCGGCCCGGCCGTCCACGCCTGGGACATCCAAGGGCTCCGGACGGCCGTCCGCCTCATGGGCACGCTCAACGATCCGTCGGACCGGGACAAGGCCTGGACGGTCGAGATCGCCCTGCCCTTCGCCGTCCTCCGGGAAGCCATCCCGGGCAAGCCCGAGAGGCCCGTCCCGGGGGAGCAGTGGCGGGTCAACTTCTCGCGGGTCGAATACCGGCTCGACGCCGGCGGCGGCGCCTACGCCAAGGTCAAGGACCCCGGCACGGGCCAGCCCCTGCCCGAGGACAATTGGACTTGGGCGCCGCAGGGCGTCGTCAACATCCATTATCCCGAGATGTGGGGCTTCGTCCAGTTCTCCTCGAAACTCCCCGGCAAGGGCAAGGAGAAATTCGCGCGCCGGCCCGAGGAGAAGGTCAAGTGGGCCCTGAGGAAGATCTATTACGCGGAGAGGGACCGCGACTTCAAGGGGTCCGGTTTCACGGCGTCCCTGGAGGACCTGGGCCTCGGCAAGGACCCGGCGCTCAGGATCAAGGGCTGGTCCCATCCGCCCGCCCTTTACGCGACGCCGGGGCTGTTCGAGGCCGTCTACACGGCCAAATCGGGCCAGAGTTGGCACATCCGGCAGGACGGGCTGGTCTGGACGGAATCCCCGGCCGGCCCGCCCGTGAAATGAGGGGACACCCATGCGCCAGACCCTCGTTCGGGCCCTCCTGACGGTCCTGCTCGCCTCGTCCGTCGCCGCCCCGGCGGCGGCCGGCGCCCTGCCCGCGGCCAAGCCCGAGACGGCCGGCATGTCCTCGGCCCAGCTCGCCCTCCTCGACGGGCTCATCGAGTCCGCCGTCGCCCGCCGGGACTTCCCGGGGGCTGTCCTGATCGTGGCCCGCAAAGGGAAGATCGTCTACCGGAAAGCCTTCGGTCACGCCCAGACCGTGCCCGAACCGCGGCCGCTCACGGCCGACATGATCTTCGACCAGGCCTCGGTCACCAAGCCGGTGGCCACGGCCACGGCGGTCATGCTCCTCGTCGAGCGCGGCCGGCTCCGGCTCTGGGACAAGGTCAAGACCTACGTGCCCTCGTTCTCGGCCTGGTACGGAGAGAAGGGCCTGGCCGGCGAGGACGCCCGGCTCTTCCATCTCCTGACTCATACATCCGGGTTGCCGCCCTACACGGACGCCAAGGAGGCGGCCAAGGCGCTGGGCGATCCCTGCACGACGGCCGCTCTGGCCGCGTACATCGCGGTCATCCCAAAAGAGAGGCCGGCCGGCGCCGCCTTCGTCTACAGTTGCCTCAACTACATCACCCTGGCCCACATCGTCGAGACCGTCAGCGGCGAGAGCCTGGCCGAGTTCACGGCGGCGAATATCTTCAGGCCCTTAGGCATGACCCGGACGTTCTTCCGGCCGCCGGCCGGGCTCCTCGAAGCCTGCGTGCCGACCGAGGTCGTCGACGGCCGGCCCCTCCGGGGCGTCGTCCACGACCCCCTGGCCCGGCTGCAGGGCGGCGTTTCCGGCAACGCGGGGCTGTTCGCCACGGCCGACGACCTGGCCGTCTTCGCCCAGATGCTCCTCGGCGGCGGCGCGCTCGGGGGCGTCCGCGTCCTGGCCCCCCTGACCGTGGCCCGGATGACCGAGATCTTCCCCGTGTACGGCGCGTTCGGCCGCGGCCTCGGCTGGGACATGGAGACGGACTACTCGACCAACGGGGGAGACCTCTTCGGCCCCCGCTCCTACGGCCACACCGGCTACACGGGCACCTCGGTCTGGATCGACCCGGAGACGGCGACCTCGGTCGTCTTCCTGACCAACCGGGTCCACCCCGACGACAAGGGGGACATCATCGCCCTGCGGAGCAAGGTCGCCAACGTCGTGGCCGCGGCCGTCCGGAACCCATAAAGCCTTTGACAGGCCCTTCCGGGCTGTGCTATCGTGCCGCCAAGGATACGGGGCATGCCGGCACCCATCGAACGCGAGATCACCATCAAGGCGACGCGGGCGCACGCCATCCTGACCGAGGCCATCCAGATCTTCAGGACCTATCTCGAGGGCCATATCGCGTCGAGCGCGCCCGAATACTACCGGGCCCGGAACCTGTTCAAGGAGGGCAAGGCCTTCTTCGACCAGACCGTCCAGGACGCCAAGAAGCTCCTCGGGCCCGTCCCCATCTACGCCGCCCCCGACTTCGAGAAGTGGCGGACCCAGGCCCTCATCGAGAACCGGATCACCATCAGAGGCCAGACGGTCGAGGAGCTGTGCGAGGAGCTCCTGGCCGACGATTTTCTGAAGGTCATCATGACGCCCGGGGAGATCGAGGCCTACGTCAGGGACCGTTTCGAGGCCCAGAAGACGGGCAAGCGCAAGCTGGCCAACATCAAGGTCCGCATGACCCTCGACCGGCTGGCCGGGCTCGTCGCCGAGGGGCAGGAGCTCCAGAAGACGGCCCAGCGCAAGCAGCAGGGCCTGCCGGTCTGACGGCCGGTCAGCGCAGGCCGGCCGCTCCCCGCCAATACCGCATCTTGCCGACGCCGCCGCGGTCCGGCCGGGCGTCGTACCCCAAGCCGTATTGTCCCTCTTCGGCCGCGACGAGCACCTTCCCGCCGTAGAGGGCTTTGGTCAGGTTGACGACCGTGTAGTCCAGCTTGTCCGCGCGCCGGATGCCGAAGACGAGGTCGCCGTCGGTCTCGAAGTCGCCGAGGCGGATGCGGCCGGCCTCGTACGTGTAGCGGGGACGGCGGTGGTCCCGGCTCATGTCCCGCCGCAGGTCGTTCTTGATGCCCACGACGATCTCCCGGTCCCCGGAACGGATGACGACGCCGGTCGCCGCGCGCGCGGGGTCGGCGGGCAGGGCCTCGACGCGGCCGGCCCAGTGCGCCGACGGCTCGCCGGCCGGGCGGGGGACGAGGACCGCGGCCAGGGCCCAGGTCTCGCCGAGCTCGAAGTGCTGGGCCCAGGACTGGTGGACGAGCCACTCGTCCTGGTAGTGGCGCTTCTCCGGCTCGACGCCCTCCATCCGGGGCTGGCCGTCCGGGAACAGCAGGAGCAGGCGCCGGTCCTGGGGCAGGACGGCGTTCTGGATGCGGTCGTAGCCCGTGTCGTACCAGCCCTCGCCGCGGGCGTGGACCTGGCGGGTGTGCCAGAGCTGCCCGAGGGTGAAATAGTCCTCGCGCAGGGCCTTGAAGACGTCGATGACGACATAGACCCCGGGATCCTTGACGAAGACGACGACGCGGTCGGCCTGGAAGCCCCAGCCGTCGTCGATGACGCGGGTGCGGGCATAGTCGAAGTCGTCGAACGACAGGAAGTCGACCTTGCGCGTCCGGACCGGGCGGTAGGAGCCGGCGTTGCGCATGAACTCGAGCAGGCCCTGTCCGGGGACGGCCTCGCGGACGCTGTAGCGGGCCTCCCCGGCCTCCTGCCCCCAGAAGATCTTCTCCGGCCGGACGCAGAGGCGGTTGTGGAAGTAGTCCTGCCGGTAGGCGCCGTACGGCCCCGAGGGCATGAAATCGCGGTAGCCGCCGTCGTGGAGGAGGACCGACCCGCCGGACATCAGCAGGACGAGGCTGTTCTCGTCGGCGTGGCCGTGGGTCATCTTCTCCTCTTCGACCGGGATGGTGTCGCGGAGGTAGTCGCGGAAGTTGAGGCCGCCGTCGCCCTCGTCCCGGTAGTTGAGGAGCAGGTAGTTCGAAGCCGGCGTCCAGCCGTCCCGGAGGACGATCTTCTTGCCGACGAGGTCGTCCATGACCTCCGTCGAGCCGGCGGCCGGGGGAGCGGCCGCGACCTCGTCGGTGCCCCAGCGGTAGGCGTCGAGGAGCATGGCCCCGAGCCCGGCGCTCGTCGGCTTGGAGAAGTCGACGAACTTGGCGGCGATGGTCTCGGCGGCCCACTTGCAGCCGGGGTCGCGCAGGGCGGCCGCGGCGGCCTCGAAGAAGACCAGGAAGTGGTTCCAGTTGGAGGTCCAATGGGCGTCGCCGACGTCGGGGACCATGCCGGCCGGCGACATGAGCCGGACGTAATATTGGCCGTAATAGCGCCATTCGGGCGTGGCGAAGAGCTCGGGCATCTTCTCCAGGGCGTCGGCGTAACCGAGAAGGGAGTAGAGCCAGACGCCGTTGTAGATGGTGGCGTCCTCGATCTGCCAGTTGCCCCAGTTGTCGTCGCCGAGGGCCCGGCGCTGCATCTCCCAGCGGGCGGCCTCGGGGTGGTTCGGCAGGGCCCGGACGGCCCAGGCCAGGGACTCGGCCCGCAGGGCCGACCGGTTCATCGGCCCCCACTCGGCCGTGCGCAGGAGGTAGCGCATGCTGCCGGCGATGGTCTCGGCGGCGGCCGCCTCCTCGGACGGCGTGAGGCGGCCGAGCCGGCGCAGGACGTCGAAGGTCCGGACGTAGCGCATGACGGTGAAGAAATCGGGCAGGGCCGGCACGCCGCCGGCGTAGTCGGAGCGCAGGGCGATCGAGGACGCGGGATAGATCGAGCGGAAGTCGCCGTAGGTCAGGAGGACCTCCTTGGCCCGGGCGGCGTACTCCGGCTTCCGCTCTTTCTCGTACAGGGTGGCATAGATGACGGCCATCTCCAGCAGCCCCCCGGGGGCGCGGTAGCCGAAGACGTTGAGAGGGTCGAAGGTCTTGCGCCACTGGTCGAGCAGCTCGGCCCGGTGGGCGTGGGTCCAATCCGCCGCGGCCCGGGCGTAGGCGAGATAACGCGCCCGGGGGGCCGCCGCCAGAGGAGGGGAGAGGAGGGGCAGGGCGAGGAACACGGCGATGGCCAGGGCCAGCGGCCGGGCGAGAGTGTGAAGCGCGCGTCTCATGGGGTCCTCCTTACGGGCTCAGGACCTGTGTTTACCACAGGTCCGGGGTCGAAGCCAACCCGGGCGTCCACTCCGGGACGCGTCTTGCGCGGGCATTCGCGGCTGTGAGACAATAGCTTCTCGAATCCGACGAGGAGGATATGGGACATGGTACGAACGATCGGCAGGCGCGATTTCGTCAAGACCGGCGCGGCGGCCGGGTTGACCATGGCCCTCGGCCGGACGCTCGCCGGAGCGGACGGAGGGCGCAAGGCCCGGGGAATCGACGTGGCCGTCGGCGTCGGCGAAGACTACGGCCTGGCCGCCGGGCGGGCCATCGAGGCCCTCGGGGGCATGAAGGCCTTCGTCCGCAAGGGGGCCAAGGTAGCCCTCCTGCCCAACGTCCAGAGCCGGCACCCCGGTTCCTTCACCAAGCCCGAGATCGTGCGGGCCGTCATCCGGCTTTGCCGGGAAGCCGGCGCCGCAGAGGTCGACTGCCTCAGCTGGCAGCCTATCAAGCAGTGGGAGGACACCGGCCTCAAGGCCGTCTGCGACGAGGAGGGGGCCGGCCTCAGGATCTACGAGAAGGACGAGGCCCTCTTCAAGGCCGTCCCTGTTCCCGGCGGGTTGGCCCTCAAGGAGGCCCGCATCCTGGCCGCCTACTTCGACCACGACGTCCTCGTCAACATGCCCATCACCAAGGACCACGCCGGCAACAAGTTCACCGGGACCATGAAGAACCTCATGGGCCTGAACTCGCCGGCGAGCGACCGGACCTTCCACCGCCCCAACTGGAAGACCGACCCCGACGACGTCGCCCATCTCGAGCAGTGCATCGTCGATCTCAACAAGGCCGTCAAACCGGCCCTCAACGTCGTCGACGCCACCGAGTTCATCGTCACCAACGGCCCCTTCGGCCCGGGCGAGCTCCTCAAGCCCCGCAAGGTCGTGGCCGGCACGGACCGCGTCGCCGTCGACGCCTACTGCGCCGGGCTGTGGGGGCTCAGGCCCGAGGACATCGTCCAGATCAAGCGGGGCTCGGACCAGGGCCTCGGGACCTTCGACCCGGCCAAGGTCGTCGTCAAGGAGGTCCGCGTCTAGCGGTCCCGATGGGCGCGCTCGCGAAATGGCGATGGGCCGTGGCGGCCGCGATGCTCCTCTGCGCCGGGCTCCCGGCGGCCTCGGCCGGCCCGGGCCAGGGATCGCTGCGCGGATATCTCCCCGCCGACGGGGCCGCCGCCGGTTGGTCCCGGGACGGCGGGCCCCAGGAGTTCGAAGGGGAGGACCTCTACACGTACATCGACGGCGGGGCCGAGATCTACCAGGAATACGGTTTCCGCCGCGCCGTCGTCCAGGACTACCGGGACGCAGCCGGCCGAGAAGTCTCGCTTGAGATCTTCGAGATGGCCGATCCGGCGGCCGCCTTCGGCATGTTCACTTTCAAGCGCTCGGGCAAGGGCGCGCCCCTGGCCCTGGGCGGAGGGGCCGAGCTCGAAGCCTATTACCTCAACTTCTGGCAGGGCCGATTCCTGGTCACCTTGACGGGCTTCGACGAGTCGGCCGGGACGCTCGAGGGTCTCAAAGCCCTGGCCGGGGCCGCGGAGAAAGGGCTCGGCGACGGCGGCGATGTCCCCGGGATAGTCGGCCTGCTGCCGCCGGAGGGCCTGGTCGCCGGGAGCGTCAAGTACCTCAGGGGCCCGCTCGGCCTGGCCAATGTCTATCCGTTCGGCACCGCCCGCGGCCTGGCTTTCGAGGAGGCCGTGCGGGGCGTCTACGACAGCGGAGAGACCCTTATCGTGCTCGGATACGGTTCGGTCGAGGCCCGAACGGCCGCCGGGCGGGAACTCGAAGCGGCGCTCGCGTCATCGGGGCGGTTCGAGCGCCCAGGGAACTACGCGGCGGACGCCGTCGTGCTCAAGGACGGAAAAGGGAATTATCTGGCTTTCCGGGGGATCGAGGGACGCCTGGCCGTCGGCGTCCACGACACCCTTGACTGGGCTTTGCGGACGGCCGCCCGGGCCCGTTAGGGGGCCCGGCCGGGCCGGACCCCGCCGTGGCCGGCCTTACTGCAGGACCTGCTTGACGATGCCGACCAGGTCCAGGGCGTAATCGATCTCCGTGATCGGGACCTTGCCCGCTTGGGCCAGCTTCGTGAAGCGCCCGTCCTTGTTGCTCTCCTTGGTCACGACGATGTAGTCGGCCAGGGGGGCCACGGCGTCGATCATGCGCTCGTTGTCGCTGCCGGCCGGGCCGCGCTTGGACTCGCCGCCGATGTGGACGGCCATGACGAAGATCTTCTTCGACTTGCAATACTCGATGAGCTTCTTCAGCCGGGCCTCCTCGCTGTCGAGGGTCAGGCCCGAGGCGCCCATGCCCTTGAGGCTGGCGCCGATGGCGAAGATGACGGCCTTATAGGGCGTGCCGGCCGGGTACTTGGCCGTATCGGTCAGGCTCTCGACGTGGAAGCCGGGGCCCGACTCGCGGCCGCCGAGCCCGACGCCGTCGGCCACCATCTCCGGGGTCGGGACGTCGCAGTAATCGTAGGCGATGCCGGCCTCGTCGAGGACGATGTTGACCGTCGTGACGTCGGTGCTCTGGCCGGCCGAGGTCGTCAGCACGGGCAGGCCGGCCTTGGGGACGGCCTGGCCGGCGAAGAGCAGGGTCAGTCCGGCCGCCGCCAGGACGGCCAGGACAAGGGGCGTTCTCTTGGTCATGGGGATCTCCTTTACTTCTTGACGGGTTCCAGGAGGATGTCGAAGGCCCGGACGGCCTTCTTCCACCAGTCGGGGGTGGCCGGCTGGCCGCGGACCATGTTGCGTTTCTCGACGTTGTAGAGGTAGAGACGGTTGTACTTGACGAGCAGGTCGTCGCCGAGCTTCCACCAGGCGTTGGTCACCGCCGTCGCGTTGTGGATGGCGAAGGCGGTCAGGAACTCGGCCGCCTTGGCCGGCTTCTTCTTCCACAGGGCCAGGGCCTGCTGGTCGATCTCCGGGAGGCGGGCGACGAGGTCCGCTTCGTAGGTCTTCTGGGCCGCCTGGACGTCCTTGATGGCCTCGGCGTAGACGGGCTGGACGTGGTAATCCGTGTAGTCGAAGGCCCAGCGGACGGAGTTGCGGTCGAAGGTCCAATGGTCGCCGAAGGTGAAGGACTTGGGGATCTCCGTCATCCCGGCGTAGAGGGGCATGTAGCACGAGGTGTCCTGGGAGCCGAAGGCGATCCAGACGATGCCGCCGATGGGGTCGGGCAAGCCGGCCCGGGACTGGGTGATCGTCGAGTACTCGGCCAGGCCGTGGTCGACGACCCGCGTGCCCCGGAAGTAGTTGGGATTCTTGAACGGGCCGCCGCGGATGCCCTGGACGGGGTCGAAGGGCGTGCCGTAGCTGCGGTCGCGGGTGATGGCCATGACGTCCTGGACCGAGATCTTGCGGTCGGGTTTGACCGAGAACGGCAGGTCCATGTTGGGGGTCTCGGGCTTGAGCTTGAGCGAGGGCGCGACGAGGTCCAGGATGCGCCACAGGCGCTGGTAGCGGCCGTTCGAGCTCATCGCGCTGCCCTCGACGGGGGAGTAGGCCCTCTTCCAGTTGAAGGGCTTGCCGCTCTTGGGATCGTAGTAGCCCATGTCGACGGCCAGGGAGACGGCGTTGGGCGAGGCCATGAAGAAGTCCTTGTTCGCGAGGTCGATCTCGCCGATGCGCGACTCGTTGGGGCAGACCGAGACGTGGTCGTCGGGCACGCGCTGGGCGCACCAGACGGCCCCCGGCTTGCCGCTCTCGGGGGTCCACAGGGGCCCGACGGGCATGATCTCGAAGATCCAGGCTTCGCGCGGATCGGCCACGGCCAGCATCTCGCCGTCGTCGTGGAAGCCGTAGCCGTAGGTCTCCGCGAGCGCGCCCATGACCCGGATGGCCTCCCGGGCCGTCGCCGCGCGTTCCATCGCCAGGAGCGTCAGCATGGTCAGGTCGAGCTTGGCCGCCGGGGTCGGGTTGACCATCTTGCGCTGGCAGCCGATGGTGGCCTCGCCGATGGAAACCTGCTTCTCGTTCATGTAGCCGAACATACCGTGATGGTAGGCGTAGGTATGGGCGACCTGGGGGATCTCGAGGCCGGCCAGGTCCTTCTTGTAGGCCTCCCACTTGGGGCCTTCGGACGGGGGCCAGGTCTTGTATTGCGAGATGTGGTAGATGACGCGCTTGGTCCCCGGCTTGTGGTCGGCGGCCGGGACGTGGCGCCAGGTCCAGTCGCAGGTGCCGCAGTCGCAGGTGTGGGTGGTCATGACCGAGCCGTCGGTCGAGGCGGCCGGGCCGACCAGGATGGAGGTGCAGCCCTCGGGGCCGGCGAAGTCGTCGGCCGCGAGGGCGGCCGACGCGGGATCCTGCCCGCCGGAGGCCGGGCCGTGGCCGGCCAGGAGGACGGCCAGGGCGACGGCGCCGAGGACGGCGAGGAGTCGTTGAGCGTTCATGGGGTCTCCTTGTTACCGGTTCCCCGCCGGCCGCGCGGCGGGTTCGTCGAGGACGTCGAAGGCCCGGACGGCCCTGTTCCACCAGTCCGGATTGGCCGTGGGGATGCGCCCGCTGCGGCGCTTGGCGGCGTCGTAGAGGCCGAGGTGATTGTACTTGACCAGGAGGTCGTCCCCGAGCTTCCACCAGGCCGCGACGACGTCGGCGGCGTTCTTGAGGGTGAAGCCGGTGACGTGCCGGACGGCCTCCTTGGGGCTGCGCGTGTAGAGTTCGGCGGCGGCGCGGTCGGCCTCGGCGACGCGGTCGAAGGCCCCGTCCTCCCAGGTCTTGCGGGCCGCCTTGACGTCTTCGATGGCCGCGTTGTAGGCGACCTGGACGTGGAAGTCGACATAGTCGAAGGCCCAGCGGGCCGAGTCCCGGTCGAGGACGAAATGGTCGCCGACGGAGAACGACGGGGGCACGGCCGTGGCCCCGGCATAGAGCGGGACGTAACAGGAGGTGTCCTGGGCGCCCAGGGCCACCCAGACCAGGCCGCCGACCGCGTCCGGCAGCCAGGACCGGCACTGGGTCAGGGTCGTGTATTCGACGTTGGGGACGCTGATGAGGCGGGTGCCCTTGTAATAGTTGGGATTCCGGAACGGGCCGCCGCGCAGGCCCCGGACGGGGTCGAAGACGGTGCCCTCGGACTTGTCCCGGGTCAGGGCCATGACGTCCCGGGCCGAGAGCTTGCGGTCGGGCTTGACCGAGAACGGGAAGTCCATGTTGGCCGTCTCGGCCTTGAACTTCTGCGAAGGCGCGACGAGGTCGAAGAACCGCCACATCCGCGACCGCCGGCCCTCGCTCGACACGGCCGAGCCCTCGGCGGGCGAATAGGCCTTCTTCCAGCTGAAGGGCTTGCCGCTCTTGGCATCGTAGAGGCCGGCCTCCTCGGCGAACGACACGACGTGGGCCGAGGCCATGAAGTAGTCCCCGTTGGCCAGGTCGATCTCGCCGATGCGGGCCTCGTTGGGACAGACCGAGACGTGGTCGTCGGGCACCCGCTGGGCGCACCAGACGGCCCCGGGCTTGCCGCTCTCGGGGGTCCACAGCGGGCCGACGGGGACGATCTCGAAGACCCAGATCTCCTTGGGATCGGAGACGGCCAGCATCTCCCCGCCGTCGGTGTTCCCGTAGCCGTAGGTCTCGGCCAGGGAGCCCATCAGCCGGATGGCCTCGCGCGCCGTCCGGCAGCGCTCCATGGCCAGCAGGGTCAGCATGGTGATGTTGGTCGCCGGCGTCGGGGTCGGGTTGGCCAGCTTGCGGACGTTGCCGATGGTCGACTCGGCGATGGCCAGCTGCTGGTCGTTCATGTAGCCGAAGACGGAGTGGTGGTAGCCGTAGGTGTGGGGGGGCTGGGGCAGGGCGACGGGCGTGGGGTCCTTGAGGACCATGGCCCACTTGCCGCCGTCCGACGGCGGCCAGGTCCGGATCTGGTCGATGCGGTAGAGGCGGCGGGTCTCGCCGGGCTTGTGGTCGGCCGCCGGGACGTGGCGCCAGGTGAAGTCGCAGACGCCGCAGTCGGCGGCGTGGGTGCTCATGACCGAGCCGTCGGCCGAGGCCTCGCGCCCGACCATGATGACGGTGCAGGCTTCCGCCCGGAGGGCGTCTTCGCCGGCGGGCCCCGCGGGGCGGTCGAGGCCGGCCCCGCCGGCCATGACGAACACGGCGGCGACGGCGAGGATGGCGGGAAGGGCTTTGCGGATGAACATGTCGGGCTCCTCCGCGGGGCGGCGCGCCGGGGCGGCCCCGCTCAATTCCAGACCACCGCGCCGGGCCCGGCTTGGGCGGGGTCGGACAGGTACCGGCCGATCCCGTCCCGGACGACGTCGGCGTAGCGCGGGACGCCGCGGACGGCGATGGGCTTGTCCGCGGTCTTCTTGGTGAACTGCTTCAGGATCTCCAGGGTCACGGACAGGTTCTGGCCGACCCTCTTGTCGAGCGGCCAGCCGGATTCGTCGTAGGGGACGAAGAGCTTCTTCTTGCGGGAGAGGCTCAGCAGGAAGGGGTCCTTGCCGTCGAGCAGGAGCCGGACCGTCTTGGGGCCCGTCGGCTGGTCGAGGAAGGGGATGGGGGCTTCGAGGAGGAACGGCAGGGCCGGGCCGTGGTCGCCGATCTCCCGGTGGGACAGGCCCCGGAAACCGGTCGGGGAGGGCTCGACGTGGTTATCGAAGCCCTCCATGGCCTTGACGGTCAGGGAGGCCAGGGTGGCGATCTTGACCGACTTCTCGGGCGCGACGATGCAGTTGGTGACCGGGAACATGGTCTCGGCGCCGTGGACGTCGACGGCCACGTCGACCCCCTCGCGGCGCATGAGCTCCATGGCGCCGAACGTCACCCGCTCCATGAGGGGCCCGCCCGGGCGGCCGGGCCAGGTCCGGTTGGTGTTGCGGACGTCGATGTAGGACAGGAGCTGGCGCTCGGGGTAGTGGATGTAGACGTCCGGATCGGGCCACTGGTCGAGCGGGGAGGCGTCGCGGTTCCCGTAGCGGAAACGCCGGGCGCCCCAGTCGGTGGCGACGTCGAAGTAGAGCGGGTAGCCGTCCCCGGCCCGGGTGTTGCGGCTGCCGCTGTTGTTGAAGAAGGGGATGACGTAGAGCGTGCCCTTCTCGACGACGGCGCGCTCGATGACGACCAGGGCCGAGAGCATGCCCTCGGGCTCGTTGGAGTGGGTGTTGCCCATGATCAGGGCCTTGCCTCCCGGCGCTTTCCCCTCGAGGACGAAGACGAAGGTGTCGCCGGCCGTGCCGGCCAGCCCCGGCGCGTACTCGCTCAGGCGCTTGACCGCGGTCACGCCCGGCCCCTTGACCACGGGGACGTCGTGATGCCGGTGGCGGAAAAGGGGCAATCCGCCCCAGAGGACCAGGGCCACGGTGGCCGCGGTCAGCGAGCTCTTATAGAGGATGTCCTTGGTGTTCATGGCGGCGGCCTCACTTCCACCGCAGGAGCCGGAGGAGCAGGGGGATCATGACCAGCAGGTAGAGGACGGCGTCGGCGCGCTTGTCCTTCTCCCGGACCAGGTTCCAGGCGGCCAGCCCGAACAGGGCGGCCGCGATGAGGTAATAGGCGATCATGATGATCATGGCGGGCCTACATGCTCCACTTGACCAGGAAGGAGAGCTTCGAGCTGAAGACGATCATGGCCATGGCCGCGGCCGTGATGACCAGCCAGGGCAGCCAGGTGGCCTTGAGGAAATCACGGTAGGGTCCTTTGTATCCCGAGACCATGGTGCTCAGGCGGCCGATCAGGGCCGTCGGCGGCAGGCCGTCGCCGAGGGGCCAGAGCAGGCTCAGGCCGGCGATGACGACCGTAGCGTGATAGCCCATCGAGTCGAGGAGCCAGATGAGCGGGATGCCCAGGATGGCCGCGGCACCGTAGGTCAGGACGCCCTCGGAGAAGGGGATGATGACGGGCAGGAGGAGGAAGAGAACGAGGAGGGGCGTCGAGATGGCGGCGAAGGACAGCAGGCCCCGGACGCCTGTCGCGGTCATGATCTGTTGGAGCATGCCGACGACGACCGTGGTCGCCAGCAAAGGCAGGAGCCGCTTGACGGTGTCGCGGGCGAGCGGCAGGACGGCGATCCGCCGCGGGCTGAAGAGGAGGGCCACGGCGGCCGCGGCCACGAACTCCAAGGCCAGCCCGAAGATCGGCGTGGCGAAGGGCCAGATGCGGTAGGCCGCAACTAGGCCGAAGAAGACCAGGAAGGGCAGGGCGACGCGCCACCAGGTCATGCCCGCCGGCGGCTCCGGGAGCTCGGCCGGGCCGGGCGCGGCGCCTTCGTCCTTCTTCAGGCCAAGGACGAGCATGGTGAAGGTCCCCAGGAGCAGGACCGGGATGCCCAGCGTGAACTCGAAGCCGACGTAGGGGATGGCCGTGCCGGCGCAGAGGATCATGGCCCAGATGTTGACCGGCGGCGCGGCGGCGCTCAGGCCGGCCACGATGAACAGGATGGCCGCCACCCGCTTGGGCCCGATGCCCAGGCGCCCCAGGGCCATGGCCACCGGCGCCCCGACGACGAGCAGGGAGACGCTGCCGGCCCCGGTCAGGGCCCCGGGGATGAGGACGATGACCATCAGGGCCAGCAGGGCCGGCACCCGCCGGCGGCCGAAGACCCGGAGGGTGGCCCGGACGACGTAGACGACGCCGCCGGACCGGTCGACGATGGTCATGAACAGCGTCGCCGTGAAGAAGACGAGCATGACGTCGAGGTAGGTGACGGAGCCCTCGACGAGGTGGCGCCCGAGCTCGCCGATGGGCGGCGTGGCGGCGAAGGCGCCGGCCAGGCCGCCGGCGGCGGCGGCGGCGAAGATGCCGAGCTCGACGGGGAGCTTGGCGGCTTTGGCCGCGACGTAGGCCGCGACCATGACCCCGAGGATGATGAGGATCTGTGTGATCATGTCGAGACAGGCATCTTACCCGAATCCCGGAGGCCGGGTCAACAGGCCGTGGGGAGCCGCGGGGGAGGCGCCGCCGCCGTTATGGACAAGGGCCGGGATTTCGGCTAAGATGGCCGCGGAAAGGGGTCGAAAGGAGTTTCGACCTATGCCTATACCCGAACCTCCCGCCCGGGAGGGGATTTCCCAACCGCCCTGTCTTCCGCTACAATGGAGCCATGTAAGGAGGGAATCCATGCGGCATTCCGCTTTATCGAAGATCCTGGTCGGCCTGTGCCTGGCCGGGTTCGCGCTGGCCGTCGGCGTGCCCGACCTCGGCGCCCAGTGGTACGGACGCAACAAGGTCCAGTACCAGAAGTTCGACTTCAAGATCATGAAGACCCGGCACTACGACGTCTACTACTATCTCCAGGACGAGGCCACGGTCAAGATGGCCTGCCTCATGGCCGAGCGCTGGTACGCCCGGCTGTCCCGGATGTTCAACCACGAGCTCAAGGGCCGCCAGCCCCTCATCCTCTACGGCAGCAGCCCCGAGTTCCAGCAGACCACGGTCACCCAGGAGATGCTGGGCGAGGGCACGGGCGGCTTCACGGAGTCGTTCAAGCGCCGCATCGTCCTGCCCTACGGCGCCTCCCTGGCCGAGACCGACCACGTCATCGGCCACGAGCTCGTCCACGCCTTCCAGTACGACATCATGGCCCAGGGCCACTCCGACCAGGCCCGGGGCAACGACGCCGCCCTGCGCATCCCTCTCTGGTTCATCGAGGGCATGGCCGAGTACCTGTCCATCGGCCCCGTCGATCCCAACACCTCGATGTGGATGCGCGACGCCGTCCGGCGCAAGGAGCTGCCGCAGCTCAAGAAGCTCGACAACTCCTACAAGTTCTTCCCCTACCGCTGGGGCCAGGCCGTCTGGGCCTACATCACCGGCCGCTGGGGCGACGAGGTCATCGGCAAGATGATGAAATCGGTCGGCCGGGCCGGCGATTACGAGATCATCCTGGAGAGCGTCCTCGGCGTCAAGCTCAAGCAGCTCTCGGCCGACTGGCACAAGGCCATGCAGGACGCCTACGGGCCGGTCCTGGAGAAGACCCAGCCGGTCGACACCTTCGCCAAGACCCTGTTCAAGGGCGTCGAGTCCAATCCCTACAACATCGCCCCGGCCGTCAGCCCCGACGGCCGGTCCCTCATCTTCCTCTCGTCGCGGGACCTGTTCTCGATCGACCTCTTCCTGGCCGACGCCGACACGGGCAAGGTCCGTCGCAAGATCATCTCGACGGCCGTCGACCCCCACTTCGAGAGCATCCAGTTCATCAAGTCGGCCGGCTCGTGGGACGCGGCGGGCGAGCGGTTCGTCTTCGGCGGCATCGCCAAGGGCCGTCCCGTCCTGACGGTCATCGACGTGGCCAAGGACAAGATCGTCAGGGAGGTCCCGTTCAAGGAGCTGGCCGAGATCCTCAACCCCGTCTTCTCGCCCGACGGCCGCTACCTGGCCTTCACCGGTCTGGCGGGCGGCGTCTCCGACCTGTTCATTTACGACCTGCGCGACAACATCCTCCAGCAGATGACCCGCGACGTCTTCGCCGACCTCCAGCCGGCCTGGTCGCCCGACGGCAAGACCGTGGCTTTCGTCACGGAGAGGTTCTCGGCCAATATGGAGTGGGTGGAGCCCGGGTATTACGAGCTGGCCCTCCTGGACATCGCCTCGGGCCGCATCCAGAAGCTCCTGGCCTTCCCCAACGCCAAGAACATCAACCCCCAGTGGACGCCCGACGGCGGGGCCCTCTACTTCCTGTCCGACCAGAACGGCAAGACCGATATCTACCGGATCGACGTGGCCACGGCCCAGATCTCCCAGGTCACGAACCTCTACACGGGCGTCGCCGGAATCACCGAGCTCAGCCCGTCCATCTCGGTCGCCCTGGGGACCGGCCGCCTGGTCTTCTCGGGCTACCTCGGCGGCTATTACTCCCTGTTCGCCCTTGACGACCCGGCCGCGCTGGCCGGCCAGGCCTTCCTGGCCCAGTTCGAGGGCGATCCCGGCATCCTGCCGCCGCGCAAGGAGCCCGAGGGCTCGCTCCTCGGCCTCCTGAAGAACCCGCTCTTCGGCCTGCCCAAGGACCAGAACTTCACCATCGCGGACTACAATCCGAAGCTGGGCCTGGACTACGTCTCGCCGCCCAACATCGCCGTCGGGGTCGACCGCTACGGCACCTACGGCGCCGGCGGCCTGTCGGCCTATTGGAGCGACATGCTCGGCTACCACACCGTCGTCACGACGGCCTTCACCGGCTCGCGGCTCATCGACACCTCGGGCGTCGTCGGCTACCTCAACAACCGCCACCGCCTGAACTGGGGCGCGGCCGCCCAGCGCATCGTCTATCCCTATCCTTATTACAGCTACTTCCAGCAGGACGGCCTCATCTACGATGTCGAGGACATCTACCGGCTGATCAATTACGACCTGTCCGTCTTCGGGCAGTATCCGCTCAGCCAGGTCAGCCGCTTCCAGCTCAGCGCCGGCTATCGCATCACGGACTACAACCACACCGTCTACCAGCGCATCTACGACCTCAACGGCTTCCTCCTCGACTACCAGAAGTACAATCCCGGGGACATGCCCGAGGCCATGAACTACGCCTACATGACGGGCGGCTACTACTACGACACGGGGATGTTCGGGGCGACCAGCCCCATCCTGGGCCAGAACATCGGCCTGACCGTCTCGCCGGCCGTCGGCAAGATGACCTTCGCCACCCTGTCGGCCGACTTCCGCAAGTACATCATGCCCGTCCGCCCGTTCACCCTGGCCTTCCGGGCCATGCACCTGGGCCGGTACGGCAAGGACTCCGAGGACACCCGGTTCTATCCCCTCTACATCGCCTATTGGGACCTCGTCCGCGGCTACGAGTCGTACAGCAACGAGGAGTTGAGCTACTACGACGCCAATCCGGCCGAAACCTTCGATTTCGGCCGCCTCTACGGCAGCAAGATGATGGTCGCCAACGTCGAGCTGCGCTTCCCGCTGCTCGGCGTCCTGGGCCTCGGCAAGGGCTACTATGGCGCCTGGCCCCTCGAGTTCTACGGCTTCTTCGACTGGGGCGTCGCCTACGCCTCGGCCCCCAACCAATGGTGGGGCGGCTACGACGGCGAAGGCAATCCCGTGCCCGAGAAGGTCAAGCCGTGGTTCGCCGGCGGCGACCGCAAGCCCATCCGCAGCTACGGCATCGGCCTGCGGACCAACCTGTTCGGCTACCTCATCCTCGGCCTGAACTACGTCTATCCCATGGACCGCCCGGTCCGCGGCTGGCACTTCCAGGTCAGCATCAGCCCGGGCTTCTGACGATCAGACCGGCCGCGCCGGACCGCTTCCCGGGAGCGCTCCGGCGCGGCCTTTCCGCATCCGAACGACCCCCCCCCCCGGGAGAAGGAGAGGGAGGGGACCATGAAGCGAACGCTTTCCGTTATCGTGGCCATCATCGTTATCGGCGCGGCCGCGGCGCCGGCCGCCGCCCTATGGGCCTTCGACGTCGAGGGGGGACTCGCCTGGAGCGGCTACAACGACGTCCGCATTCCCGGGGACGGAGGTACGCTCTTCTCCCTGTCGAGGGAGCTCGACGCCGCCAACCGGGCCTACGGGCGCCTGCGCTTGAGCTGGACCTTCCATCCCCGCCACACCGTGTCCGTCCTCTACGCCCCGTTCCGGTTCCCCTCGACGGGCGCCCTGGACCGGGACGTCGTCTTCGCGGGGGAGACCTTCCCGGCCGGCGCGTCGGTCCGGGGCACCTAAGTCTTCAACTCCTACCGGCTGACCTGGCGCTACGGCCTCGTGCGCAAGCCGCGCTTCGAGCTCGGGCTCGGCCTGACGGTCAAGGTCCGCGACGCCCTCATCGCCCTCGAGGACGCGGAGCGGCGGGGGGAGAAGACGGACCTGGGCGTGGTGCCGCTCATCAACTTCCGCCTCCTCGGCCAGTTGGGTGAGAAGTGGGGGATCCTGTTCGAAGGCGACGCCCTGGCCGCGCCGCAGGGCCCGGCCGAGGACGTCTCGCTCTGGACCGACCTCTCGAAGTCGCTCCGGCTGAGGGCCGGCTACCGGCTCCTCGAGGGCGGCGCCGACAACGACGAGGTCTACACCTTCGCCCTGGTCAACTACGCCTTCGCCGGCCTGACCCTGACCTTCTGACCGGACTATTCTTTCGGGAACCAGGGCACGAAAGCGCTCGTGCGCCGGGCGTAATCCTGGAAGGCGGCGTTCCCCGCGTATCGCCTCTCGAGCATGGGCACGCCCGAGACCTTGGCCAGCAGAAAGGTGATGAGGAGCGGGCTCGCTACCGTCATCCAGCCGGACGGGATTTCCAGGGCGATGATGAAGATCCCTCCCCACATCAGCGACTCCCCGAAGTAGTTCGGGTGGCGCGTGTATCTCCAGAGCCCCCAATCCATGATCCTGCCCTTGTTCGCCGGGTCCTTTTTGAAGCGGGCCAGCTGGGCGTCGCCGACGGCCTCGAAGACGAATCCCAGGATCCAGATGAGGGTTCCGGCCATGGCGAACAGGTCCCCCGTGCCGGCGCCGGGCGGGTGGGCCCATCGATAGGTGTTGACCAGGACGACCGGCAGGGCGATGACGAGCATGAACAAGCCCTGGAGAAGGAAGACCTGGAGATAGCTCCTCCAGACGAACGTCCGGCCCCATTTCGCGCGCCAGGCCGCGTACCTGGGGTCTTCGCCTTTGCCCTTGTTCCTCCGGGAGATATGCCGGGCCAGCCTCAGTCCCCAGACGCCGACGAGGGAGCTTACGAGGGCAGGCAGAAAGAGAGACGTTCTGCGAAAGAAGAACGTATAGGACGCGATGAGGACGAAGCCGAGCCCCCAGGCGATATCGGCGACGGAGTTATCCTTCCTGGCCAGGGCGACGGCGAACCAGGCCGTCATGTAAAGCGCCACCAGGATGGCCGAAGCCCCGAGCGCGTTCAGGAACGAGTCCATGGCCGCCTCCCGTCCCGTCGGGTCCCGGGACCCCGCCGGGTCATTCGAAGGTCAGGGCGACGCCGACGACGCCGATGCCGTTGTGGGCCCCGACGACGGGCGAGACCTCGGAGATGAAAGCCGCCTTCTTGCCCAATATGGCCTCGAGGGCCTCGGCGTAGCGCAGGGCCCGGAAGGGGTTCTGGGCGTGGACGACGCCGTAGTTCCAGACCGGCCGTCCGGCCGTCTCGCGCCGGATGAGGCCGAGGATCTTCTTCATGTTGGCCCGCCGGCTGAAGGACTTGCCCAGGATGGCGGCCTTGCCGTCCCGGTCGAGGGTGACGATGGGCTTGATGTTGAGGACCGCGGCCAGCAGGCCCTTGAGGGGGCTGACCCGGCCGCCGCGGACCATGTACTTGAGCGTCTTGACGTCCACCCAGAGACGCGTTTTGGCCACCCAGTCCTCGGCCTCCCGGGCGACCTCCGCGAACGGCCGGCCGGCCCGGACGGCCTCGGCGATGCGAAGGACGACCAGGCCCTCGGACACGGACAGCTGCCGGGAGTCCACGACGGCCACGCGCGAGGCGTCCAGGCCCAGGGCCTGCCGGGCCTGGAGGAGCTGGGCATGGAAGCCGGTCAAACCGCCCGAGATGGACACGGCCACGACGGCCTCGTAATGGGCGGCCAGGAACTCCAGAGCCCTCTGCACGTGGGCCTGGGAGGGCTGGGCGCTCTTGGGCATGTCGCGCTTGGTCCGGAGGAGGTCGTAGAAGCGGTCCGGCTCGATGGTCACCTTGTCGAGGAACAGGCTGTCGCCGAAGAACAGGTTGAAAGGCACGACGTGGACCTGGTGGTCGTCGAGGACGGCCCGGGGCAGGTCGCAGGCGGAATCCGTCAGGACGGCGACGGGGGCCTTGCGCTCGTGGGCGGCCTCGAACTGCCGGAGCATGTCGTCGGCCTTGATGTCCAGGATGGCGCCGTGCTTCTGGAGCTCGAAGAACAGGCCGGCCGCGTCGTCGGTGTGGACGTGGAGGCGGAGCTTGCGCGGCGAGCCGGCCACGACCGCCGAATCGCCGGAGAGGCGGACGAGCGCCTGGACGGCCTCGACGTCGATGGCCTCGCCGGCCATCAGGGCCTCGGCGCAGAAGCGCTTAGTCACGCTCGACCGGGCCGCCGGCAGATCGCCGGCATGAGGCAGGTCGGCCGCCTCGGCCGCCCGGACGTCCCGGATGCGGCCCTTGCGGATGAAGCCGACGACGCCCTGCAGGAAGTCCAGGAAGCCTTTGGCGCCGGCGTCGACGACGCCGGCCCGGGCCAGGACGGCCAGCTTCTTGGGTGTGTCCGCGAGGGACCGTTCGGCGGCCGGCAGGGTATAGGCGAACAGCTCGGCGAAATCCGTCACCCTGTGGCGCTGCTCGTAGAGGGCCTCGGCCCAGTCGTGGAGGAGGGTCAGCATGGTGCCCTCGACGGGCGTCAGGACGGCCCGGCGAGCGTGTTGGACGGCCCGGCGGACGCTTTCGGCGAACCGGCCGACGGACAGCCGGTGCTCGCCGCGGACCTCCTGGCTGAGGCCGTAGAGGAACTGGGCGAAGATGAGCCCCGAGTTCCCGCGGGCCCCGGCCAGGGCGGCGTCGGCCATGGAGCCCAGGGCGTCCGTGGCCGAACGGTGGGCCTTGGCCCCGGCGGCGATGGAGCGCATGGTCGAGGCCAGGTTCGTCCCCGTGTCGGAATCGGGCACCGGGAAGACGTTGATCTTGTTGAGGTGGGCCTGGTCGCGGATGACGGCCTGGCCGCCGGCGAGAAAGGCGTAGTAGAGCCGCTTGCCGTCGAGATAGCGGATCTTCATGCCGGTTCCCATGACCTCCCGGTCCATTCTACCATGCCGGCCCTAGGGCTTGCCCTCCGGGGCCGCGTCCAGCGCGGGGGGACGGAAGGCCACGGCCAGGAGGACGGCGGCGGCCAGGGCGGTCAGGCAGGGCAACAGGAACAGGGACCGGAAATCCGTGATCCCGCCGGCCGTGAAGACCGACTGGAGCAGCCAGGGGCCGAGCGTATTGGCCGCCAGGACCCCCAAACCCAGGATCATGACGTTGAACAGCCCCTGGGCGCTCGAGCGGACGTCCTTGGGGAAGTAGGTGTCGACGAAGATGTAGACCGTGGCGAAGAAGAAGGCGTAGCAGATGCCGTGGAAGATCTGGACGGTGACGATGGCCCAGGGCGAAGAGGCGAAGAAGGCGTAGACGGCGAACCGGCCGGCGTGGCCCAGGATGCCGATGAGCATGGTCAGCTTCCAGCCCAGCTTCTTCAGCACCAGGCCCAGGACGAGCATGGTCAGGAGCTCGGAGACCTGGCCCAGGCTCATGACCGGCATGATCCAGTTGCCGGGGATGCCGACGCCGCCGGCGTCGCGGGCGGCGCCCAGGAACGTCCCCGTCCAGTTGAAGTAGAGATTGTGGACGAAGGCGTCGATGAAGGCGATGAGCCAGAGGATGAGGACGAAGGGCCGCTTGAGGAGGCGCAGGGCCTCGAGCCAGGCGAAGCGCTCCGTCCGGCCGCCGTCGCCGGCCGTCCTTTTCTTGGCCGGCGTGTGCGGCAGGAGCAGACTGAAGGCGGCCAGGGCCAGCGAGACGGCCCCGGCCACGATGAACGTCCAGCGCGTGGCCTGCCTCAGGGCCGGGCCGGTCAGGCCCGAGCCGAGGACCGTGCCCAGCCAGGCCACGAAGCCTTTGGGGGCGGCGGCGGAGACCTTGGCCCAGTCGACGAGGATGAAGGTGAACGGCCAGGCGGCCAGGATCCAGCCCAGGGTCCCGCCCATGCGGATGAGGCCGAATTCCTTCTTCGGGTCCTTCATGTTGGCGAAGGCGATGGAATTGACGATGGACAGGGTCGGGACATAGAGGAGGCAGTGCACGGCCATCAGGGCGAAGAAGGGCCAGAAGGCGCGCGTGAAGCCCAGGCCGAGGAGGGCCAGGCCGCCGACGAGCTGGCTGAAGCCCAGGAACTTCTCGGCCGCGAAGTGCCGGTCGGCGAACTGGTTGCTGAAGAACATTCCGACGATGGCCGCCAGAGGGAAGGCGTTGAGGACCCAGGACTGCTGGACGGGCGTGAAACCCAGGCTCGGCAGGTAGCTGAAGATGAGGGGCAGCCAGGCGCCCCAGATGAAGAACTCCAGGACCATCATCAGGAACAGCTTGTTGCGCGGGCTCTTCGTCTCGGTCATGGGCGGATCTCCTTGTCCTCGGTTCCCGGCTCGGCCGGATCAGAGTTCCTTGAGGAAGACGTTCCGGAAGAACGGCGGGGACTGGCTGTCGTGGTTCTGCAGCCCGATGTAGCCCTCGGGCGCCAGGTCCCGGACCTTGCCGCCGGGACGGGACTCCCAGTCCAGGGCGGTCTTGCCGTTCAGGACGACTTTCAGGCGCGGGCCCCTGAACTCGATGCGCAGGTGGTTCCACTCGCCGGCCGGCTTGGAAGCCAGGACCTTGGGGGCCTCGATGTCGTATGCCGCCCCGGTGTGATGGACGCCGGTCGAGGCGTCGTCGATCTGGACCTCGATGCTGTGGTAGATGTAGTCGTCGCTCACCGGGACCTCGGGGACGCGCAGGAAGATGCCGGAGTTGGTCGTCGGCGTCGAGCACATGAACTCGCACTCGAGGACGAAGTCCCGGAGCTTCCTGCCGTACCAGAGCAGGCCCATGCCGCCCTGGCCCTTGAGGACGCCGGTCTTGGGGTCGCACTCGAAATAGCCGGGGCCGTAGTGGTTCCAACCGTGCTTCTCGTAGCCGCCGGAGCCGCGGCGCAGGGCCTGAATCCAGCCGTCGTAATAGGTGACGCTCTTGACGTAGGCCATGCTCTTGCGGAAGGCCGGCATGGGATCGGCGACCTCGGACTCGTTCTCGTACTCCATGGTCAGGTAGCCGTCGTAGTCCTGCAGGGTCAGCTCGGCCAGCAGGTCGCGGATGCGGCCCTTGCCGAGGCCCCAGGCGACGTCGTCGACGCCCTCGGCCGTGCCGAAGTCGCTGCGGTCCTTGAGATGGACGTCGAGGATGCGGCCCTTGAGGAGCTTGAAGGCCTCGCGGGGGTCGATCATGCCGCGCATCCAGTGGCCGCTGTCGGCGCACGAGCCGATGCGGGGGTCGCGTCCGTCCACGCGGGCGAAGACCGTCTCGGGCAGATGGTACTTCGAGGGCGCCGGATGGTTGTGGATGGCGATCTTGACGTTGTACTCTTTGACCAGGCGCTCGAGCAGGGTGAAGTCGTCGTCGGCCGGCTCGCAGGCCAGGACGCGGATGCCCATCCGGCGGGCGAAGTCGAAGACCCGGCGCATGCTCTCCTCGGTCGTGCCGATGTCGACGACCCCGTAGCCGTAGAGCGTGACGCCGGCCGCCTTGAGGGCCTCCCTGGCGTAGGCGGCCTGCTCGTCGGTCATGGCCTCGTTGAACCGGGCTTCGGGGAACTTCCCGCCGAGGGTCTGGCCGGGGTAGGCTTCGATCGCGGCGACGCCGAGCTCCTTGAGCTTGTCGAGGGTCTCGACGAAGGTGAACTTGCGGAAGGTCCAGGCCTCCGAGGCGAAGGGGAAGGGCTTGATGCGGACGGCGGCGTAGTCGGTCGACGCGACGGCTTTCTGCAGCTCGGCCGAGATGTGCCGGATCTGGGGAGCGGCCTGGCAGGCCGGGCCGGCGGCCGCGGCGGCGATGACGACGAGGGCGAAGACGGCGAGGGCTCGTTTCATGGGGCCTCCTCGGGGATCACTTGGTTTTGGGGTTCCACTTCCCCAGGGCCACGGGCGGGACGTAGGCTTCCAGGCCCTTGAAGGGGAAAGGCACGGTCCGGCCGAGCTCGGCGCTGCGGTAGGCGGCCATGAGCAGTTCGGCCACGGCGACGCCGTCCGAGAAATTCTCCTCGGGCCGGACGCCGCGGAGGAACGAGCGGACCATGTGCCGGTTCTCGGCGGTGTAGCCGTACTCGCCGGCCTCGTCGGCCACGACGGGCATGAGCCCGATCTCGGCGTTCTGTTTCTCGACCAGGTCCTCGCCGGCCTTGCCGCGGACGGCCCGGCTGAAGAAGACCTTGAGACCGGCGTCGAGAGTGTTGATCTGGAGGGCGTATTCGGGGCCCAGGAGCTCCATGCTCAGGCGCAGCCCGGCTCCGACGTAGCACCAGCTCGTCGTCGTCTCGACGACCAGGGTCTTGCCGGAGCGGTCCTTGTACTCGACGAGGGAGCGGGCGAAGTCCTCGGAGGGGCGCTTGAGGTAGTCGGTCTTGCCGCCGCTCGTCTTGGCCAACACCGCGGCGTACTTGGGCTCCTGCCACTTGAGGCAGTTCGTGTAGGCCGTGACGCTGACGGGGGTCAGGACCTCTCGGGGCGCGCCGGGCGGGGTCAGCATGTAGCGGGCCTCCTCGACGGAGTGGCACATCATGTCGTTGAGGACGCCGCCGCCCTGGAGGGTGCCTTCCCAGAACCAGGGCATGTGGGGCCCGCTGTGCTCCTCGGCGGCCCGGGCCAGATAGGGCGGGCCGGACAGCGCGGCGCCGCGGGCCCAGACGATCTCCCGGCCGCGGACGACGGCCGGGGAGAAGACCTGGTTCTCGAGATAGCCGTCGAGAAGGCCGGCCTTCTTGGCGAGCTCGAGCATCCGGCGGGCTTCGCGGGCGTTGCGCCCCAGGGGCTTTTCGCAGGTCACCCCGACGAGCCCGGACTTTCCCGTGAGGACGGCGTGGGCGATCTCCTCCATGACCTCGCCCCGGGTGAAGTTGGGGGCGCAGATCCACAGGGCCCCGATGCGCGGATCGGAGGCCATCTCGGTGATGGACGCGTAGGGCTTGGCCTGGCCGACGCCGAGCTCCTTGGCCAGGGCGCAGGCCTCGCGGGCCCGCCTGGCGTCGGGATCGAAGACGCCCAGGATGTCGGCGTCCCGGACGCCCACCCAGGACCGGATGTGGAAACGGGCGATGAAGCCGCCGCCGATGATGCCGACGCCGAGCGTTTGGGGCTTTTTGGCCATGTCGAGGTCCTCCTCCCGGGATAAAGGATTCTTCATATCTTAATTGCCGCCGGATTGTCAATTTCCCCGCCGGGAAGGGGAGGCGGGCCGCGGCTTTCAGGCCCCGTCGTCGAGGCGGCCGATGATGGTCCGGTTCTGGGGATTGACGATGTCCTTGGCTTCGGGCGTGTAGAGGTGGTCCAGGCGCGTCCGGTAGAACTCCGTGATGCGGCCCCGGACCATCTTCATGGTCGAATTGAGGAAGTGGTTCTCCTCGGTGAAGCCCTCGCCGAGGACGGCCACGGCCGCGGGCAGCCAGCGGGCCGGGAACGTCCCGGCCTGCCGCCCGCCCTCGCGGTAGGCGTCGATCTCCCCTTCGAGGAGGCGCAGGGCGGCCTCCTGGCCTTCGGGCGTCCGGGGCGACAGCCCCTTGCCCTTGAGCCAGCGCAGGACGTTGTCCTTGTTGGGGACGAGCAGGCCGACCGTGTAGGGCGACTGGTCGTTGTAGAGCATGATCTGCTCGATGTAGGGCGAGCCGTCGGTCAGGGCCTCTTCGATGGTCTCCGGGCTGTACTTCTCCCCGTCGCTCGCGATGAGCAGGCTTTTCATGCGGCCGAGGACGTACAGGAAACCGTCGGCGTCGAGGTAGCCGAGGTCGCCCGTGTAGAGCCAGCCGTCCCGGACCGTTTCACGGCTGGCCTTCTCGTTCTTCCAGTAACCGGCCATGACGTTCTCGCCGCGGATGACGATCTCGCCGGGCGTCCCCGCCGGGAGCGGCCGTCCGGCCTCGTCGCAGATGCGCAACTCGATGCCGGGCGCGACCCGGCCCGAGGAGCCGAGCTTGTGGGCCTTGAGGCTGTTGGCCGAGATGACCGGGGAGGCCTCGGTCAGCCCGTAGCCCTGGAACATGGGCATGCCCAGGGCGTAGAAGAAGCGCTGCAGTTCGACGTCGAGCAGGGCCCCGCCGCCGACGAAGAACTCCAGGCGGCCGCCGAAGTTGGCCCGGATCTTGGAGAACAGCAGCCGGTCGTAGAGGGCCAGCAGGGGCTTCTTGAGCCTTTTCAGGCCCCGGCCGCGGTCCCAGCCGACGCCGTTGTAGTCGTAGGCCAGGGCCAGGGCCCGGCGGAACAGGGCCTCGACCTTGGGATCCTTGTCGCGGACGCCCTTCTCGATGTTCTTGCGGAAGTTCTTGGCCAGGGACGGGACGCTGAGCAGGAGGTGGGGCCGGACCTCGCGGATGTTGCCGGGGATGTTGCGCAGAGTTTCCATATACGTCCGCCCGAGCTCGATCGAGGCCATGGCCGCGCCGCTCTTCATCATGGAGTAGATGCCGCAGGTGTGGCAGAAGCTGTGGTCCCAGGGCAGGATGAGGAGCGAGACGTAGTGCTCCGGGCAGTCGACCAGGGCCCGGGACTGCTCGATGTTGGCCGTGTAGTTGCGGTGGGTCAGGACGATGCCCTTGGGGTCGGCCGTCGTCCCCGACGTGTAACAGATGTTGGCCGGGTCGCTCTCCCGGACGGCGGCCAGGGCCGCGTCCAGGTCGGCGGCCCGGGTCTCCAGGAAGGCGTCGCCGCGCCGGAGGACCTCCGAGGCCGGCACCTCGTCGGGGGCGAGGGACTCGGCGTCGTCGAGGACCACGGTCGTGGCCAGCTCGGGCAGGTCGTTCTTGATCCGGCGGAGCTTGGCCAGCTGGGACCTCGAAACGACGGCCAGGCGGCAGCCCGAGTGGTCGAGGCGGAACTTCAGGTCGCCGAGCTCTTCGACCTTGACCGATATGGGGACGTTGACGGCCCCCGTCGAGAGGATGCCCAGCTCGGCCACGATCCAGTCCCGCCGGCCCTCGGAGATGAGGGCGGCCCGGTCGCCCCGGCCGAGGCCCAACGACATCAGGCCGGCGGCGAAGCGGCGGACCAGGCCGCGCATCTCGGCGAACGAGGTCGGCTCGTAGCGGGAGCCCCTCTTCTCCCAGATCAGGACGTTCTCCGGGTAAGCGGCGACGCTCTCCTCGAACAGCCTGGGCAGGGTCCGTTCGGTCATGGCCAACCTCCTCGACGGGGGGAATGCCCCCCATCCTACGTCCGCGGAGGCGGCAAAGTCAAAGTCCGTCCGCGCCCCCGCCCGGCCGACTAAAAGGTTACGGAAAACCATGGCTATGTCCGCGCGAAGGGGAGGTCGATGATGCCGTCGGACGGGAGGGCCGTCCGTCCATGAGGGACCGCCGCCGGGAGGTCCGCGTCCCCGAGGAGAACAAGGTCGTCGTCTCCCTGATGACGGGCGAGGTCCGGCCCGGGGCGGCGACCGTCTTCTACTCCCTGACCCGGGACATCTCCGTCGGCGGCGTCCGCATCCTGACCTCCGCCCGCCTCGAGCCCGGAGCGAGGGTCCTTCTCGACCTGACCTTGGGGCGGTCGCGCAAGAGGATCCGGGCCGTGGCCGAGGTCCGCTGGACCCGCGAGGTCTACGACGGGGAGGTCTTCGAAGCCGGTCTCCAGTTCACCGTCCTGGACCCCGACGCCGAGCTGGCCCTCATGGACCACATCTTCGGCGGCCGCAACGGCTGATCTCCGGACCGCCTTGAATTCCGCCCCCCACCTAATATACAAAGGATAGGCCCTCGGCGCGGGCGAGGAGGTCGGGATGGAATGGTGGACGGAGGCCCGGTTCGGGATGTTCATCCATTGGGGGCTCTACGCGCTCCCCGCCCGCCACGAGTGGGTCCGCAGCCGGGAGCGGATGACCGACGCGGCCTACGCCCGCTATTTCGACCGCTTCGACCCCGACCTCTACGATCCCCGGGCCTGGGCCCGGACGGCCCGGGAGACGGGCATGCGCTACGCCGTCCTGACGACCAAGCACCACGACGGCTTCTGTCTCTGGGACTCCCGCCACACCGACTTCAAGTCCACCCGGACGCCCTGCGGCCGCGACCTCGTCCGCCCGTTCGTCGAGGCCTTCCGGGCCGAAGGCCTGCGGGTCGGCTTCTACCACTCCCTCCTCGACTGGCACCATCCCGAATACCCGGTCGACGAGTTCCACCCGATGCGCGGCGATCCCGTCTTCGTCGAGGGCTCGAGGTCCCGCGACGTCCGGAAGTACGCCGACTATCTCCACGCCCAGCTCGAGGAGCTCCTGACCGGTTACGGGTCCATCGACACGCTCTTCCTCGATTACTCGTTCCCGGGTCCGAACGGCAAGGGCCGCGATGAGTGGGGTTCGGAGAGCCTGCTCGCGATGGTCCGGCGGCTCCAGCCCGGCATCGTCGTCAACGACCGGCTCGACCTCCTCGACGTCCCCGGCGGCTGGGACTACCGGACCCCCGAGCAGTTCCTGCCGCGCGATGGCGTCACCGCGGACGGCCGGCCCGTGCCCTGGGAGACCTGTCAGACCTTCTCGGGGTCCTGGGGCTACGACCGCGATGAGTCGACCTGGAAATCGGTCCGCCAGCTCGTGGCCCTGCTCGTCGAGACGGTCGGCAAGGGCGGCAATCTCCTGCTCAATGTCGGGCCGACGGGGCGGGGGACCTTCGACGGCCGGGCCCTCGCGAGGCTCCGCGGCGTCGGCGATTGGATGGCCCTCCACGGCCGGGCCGTCTACGGCTGCGGCCCGGCCCCGGCCGATGTGCCGCGCCCGGCCGGGGGGCTTCTGACCTACAACGCCGCGACCCGCCGGCTCTATCTCCATGTCCTCGAGTGGCCGGCCGGCCTGCTGGCCCTCGACGGCCTGGCCGGCCGCGTCGCCTACGCCCAGCTCCTCCACGACGCCTCCGAGGTCCGGGTCGTGGAACGGGGGAGCGAGCCCGGCTTCATGGCCGGCCGGAGGCCCGAGGAGCCCGCCGACAGCCTGAAGCTCCGGCTTCCCGTCGTCAAGCCCGACGTCGAGGTTCCGGTCGTCGAGATGTTCCTCGACGGGCCGTGAAGGACCGCCAGGGGAGACGCCCATGAACCGCCTCATCGCCCGGACGGCCGCCGCGGTCCTGCTGGCCCTGGCCGTTCTCGTTCCGTCCGCCGCGGCCAAGGATTACTATTTCCCCGAGGTCCGCGTCGTCCTCACCGTCGCCGCCGACGGCTCCTTCACGGTCGACGAGTCCCGGACCTTCGAGTTCGAGGGCGAGTTCAGCTACGCCTTTGTCGTCATCCCGCTCCGCCTCCCGGGCGGGGAGGGGCGGACGATCCGCATCTCCGACCTCGAGGTCCTGGACGAGCGGGACGAGGCCCTGCCGGTCACCGTCGACGACGACGGCGAGCGCCTGACCGCGCGCTGGAGCTACCGGGCCAGGAACGAGCGGCGGACCTTCCGCATCCGTTACCGCGTGTCGGGGGCTGTGACGAGCTACCCCGATGTCACCGAGCTCTACTGGAAGGCCGTCGGCGACGGCTGGGAGCGGCCCGCCCGCGACGTGTCCGTGACCGTCATCCTGCCCGAGCCCCTGCCGTCCAAGGACGACCTCCGGGTCTGGGCCCACGGCCCCCTGGCCGGTTGGGCCGAGGTCGTCGACGAGCGGACGGCCCGTTTCTCCGCGCCCGACCTGGCTTCGAACCAGTTCTTCGAGGTCCGCGTGGCCTGGCCGTCCGGGTCCGTGGCCGGGGTGCCGTCCGGCCGGCTTTCTCTCGAGGCCATCAAGGCCGAGGAGGCGGCCTTCGTCGATGAGACCATCGCCCGGGTCCAGGCCGCCCGGTCCGAACGGGAAGCCTCGGACGGCCGGACCGCCGCGCGCCGGCGGGCCTTCCTCAAGGGCGCGAGCGTGTGGGGCGTCTGGCAGGTGGCCGGCCCCATCCTGTGGCTCGTCGTCTTCCTGCGGGTCTGGTCGGCCGTGGGCAAGGACCACCGTTTCGAGGGGTTGCCCGATTACGTCCGCGAGCCTCCCTCGGACCTGCCCCCGGCCGTGGTCCAAACGCTCATGCGGGAGGGCCGGGCGGTGACCCCAGAGGCGTTCACGGCCACCCTCTTCGACTTGGCCCGGCGGCGGGTCCTGGAGATGGACGACCGGAGCGTCACCCGGCGCGGCCTGTTCGGCTCAAAGGAAGCGGTGGAGACATCCATCACGCTGAAGCGCGATCTGGCCGGGGCCGGGGACCTGAGGGCCTACGAGCGCTCCCTGCTCGAGTTCCTGTTCGACGAGGCCATGGGCGCCGGGACCTCCGCGGGGGCCTCGTTCACCGTGGACGGGCTCCAGAAATTCCTGAAGCGGAAGCCCCAGAAGTTCCAGGCCTTCTACGCCAAATGGACCAAGGCCGTCAAGGCCGAGGCCGCCCCCCTCGGCTTCCTGGAACCCGAGGGCCTCAGGGCCCGCAACCTCTTCTACGCCGTCTCCGTGCCCCTGGCCGTCCTGACGCTCAGCCCGGTCCTTCTCATCCTGTCCCTGGCCCTCATCCCGGGGCTCAAGCGGCGGACCGTGTCCTGGGCCCGGCAGAACGAGGACTGGAAGGGCCTCAAACGCTTCCTCGACGATTTCTCGGACTTCAAGGAGATCCCGCCCGAGGCTTACAAGCTTTGGGAGCACTACCTCGTCTTCGGCATCCTGTTCGGTTACGCCAAGAAGATCCTCAAGATGCTGCCGCTCATCCTCCAGGACGACCGGGCCGCCGTTCCGGCCTGGTACACGGGCATGGGACTGGCGCAGATGGGGGCGCTCGACGTCGCCCACATCGCCCAGGTCATCAGCGGCATCGAGCACGCGGCCACGGCCATCCAAGACGCCAGCCTCTCGGCCGCCCACTACTCGTCGGGCGGCGGGGGAGGCTTCAGCGGCGGAGGCGGCGGAGGGGGAGGCGGCGGAGGCGGAGGCGCGGGATGAGCCGGACCGGGCTCCGGCGGGCGGGCGCTCTCGCCGCGCTCCTCGCCGCGGTCGCCGTCGCGGCCGGATGCGGCGGGCGGTCCGAAGAGGACCGCGTCCGCGAGACCGTCTCGAAAGCCGCAGACCGGGCCGAGAAGAGGGACCTCGAAGGCCTCGGCCGTTACCTCGACGCCGGTTTCGAGTCCGGGGACGGCCGCGACAGGGCCGGGACCCTCGCTCTCGTCGCCGGCTACCTCGAGCGGAGACGGGGCGTCGTCGTCCACGTCCTCGGCTGCCGCGTCACCGGGATCGACCCCGCCGGCCGGGCCTCGGTCGAGTTCGAGGTGGCCCTGTCCCACGGCGCGGCCGAGGTCCTGCGCAAGCTCATCCGCTGGAGCGGGACCTATTACCGGTTCGCGGCCGGGCTCGTCCGGGACGCGGCGGGGGAGTGGCGGTTCGCCGCCGCCCACTGGGAAGAGATCCTCCTCACGGACCTGTTCCCGGAGTCGCTGGCCGTCCTGAAGGAACTCTTCCCGGACATCTGACGTATCAGGAGTTGGGGACGGCCCGGCCCGCGCCGGCCGGCCGAGAGGCCAAGAAGGGAGAACGCACATGACCGATGAGAAGAAGGACGGCAAGACGCGCTTCGAGGAATTCAAGATCAACGGCGGCGAGCTCGTCAACAAGGTCAAGGAGATCGTCCACGAGGGCAACGTCCGGCGCATCATCCTCAAGGACGAGGCCGGCAAGACGTTCCTGGAGATCCCCCTGACTGTGGGCGTCGTCGGGGCCGTCTTCGCCCCCGTGCTGGCCGCGGTCGGCGCAGTGGCCGCCCTGGCCTCGAACCTGACCATCGTCGTCGAGAAGATCGGCGACTGACCCGCGGCCCTCCGGGGGCCTTCCGCGGACCGGCCCTCTGTGCTATATAAGTCCCGGCCATCCCGATGCACGGAGGACTGACCATGGACCGTCGCCGCGCCCGTTTCTCGATCGTCCTGATCCTGTCGATCGCCGCCCTGGCCGCCGCAGGCGCCGCCGCCGTCCCGGCCGGCCGGCCGGCGACGGAACCCGGGGCCCTGTTGGGCCTGATGCCGGCTCCCGAGAGCGTGGCCGCCCGGGACGGGCGCTTCCGGATCTCCGAAGACCTCACCGTCGGAGGGCCGGGCCCGGCGACGGGCCGGGCTTTCAAGGCCGCGGCCCGGTTCATGTCCCGGCTCACCGGACGGACGGGGCTGTTCGTCAAGCAGGACTGGCTGGCCGCCCAGAGCCCCGCGGGCGACGCGGGCATCCGCTACGCCTTCGACCGGACCGGCCGGCTCCTGCCGGGCGAGGACGAGTCCTATATGCTCACCGTCGCGACAGACCGCGTCGCCCTGGCCGCCCCGACCGACCTCGGCGTCCTGCGCGGCCTCGAGACCCTGCTCCAGCTCCTGAGCGCCGACGAGGCCGGCTATTACTTCCCCTGCTGCGAGATCAAGGACCGCCCCCGCTTCGTCTGGCGCGGCCTGCTCATCGACGTCGGCCGTCACTTCCATCCCGTCGAGGTCCTCAAGCGGAACCTCGACGCCATGGCCGCGGTCAAGATGAACGTCCTGCACTGGCACCTGACCGAGGACCAGGGCTTCCGCATCGAGTCCAGGGTCTTCCCCAGGCTCCATCAGCTCGGTTCCGACGGCCAGTTCTTCACCCAGGCCCAGGTCCGTGAGGTCGTCGATTACGCCGCCGACCGCGGCATCCGGGTCATGCCCGAGTTCGACCTCCCCGGTCACTCGACGAGCTGGTTCGTCGCCTATCCCGAGTACTCGAGCGCGCCCGGGCCCTACGCCATCGAGAGGCGCTTCGGCGTCTTCGGACCGGCCTTCAACCCGGCCGACGAGCGCATCTATCCCTTCTTCGACGCCTTCTTCAAGGAGATGGCCGGCCTGTTCCCGGATCCCTACCTCCACATCGGGGGCGACGAGGTCGAGGGCCACCAATGGGACGCCAATCCCGCCATCCAGGCCTTCAAGAAGAAACAGGGGCTGGCCGACAACGGCGCCCTGCAGGCCTACTTCAACGGCCGGCTGCTGCGCATCCTGGCCAAGCACGGCAAGACCGCCGTCGGTTGGGACGAGGTCCTGCAGCCGGGGCTGTCGAAGGACATCGTCATCCACTCCTGGCGCGGTCCCGATTCCCTGGTCGAGGCGGCCCGCCGGGGGCACCGCGGCATCCTGTCGAACGGATACTACATCGACCTCTGCCAGCCCGCCTCCTTCCACTACCTCAACGACCCCCTACCGGCCGGCTCGCCGCTCGACGACGCCCAGAAGGCCCTCGTGCTCGGCGGCGAGGCGACCATGTGGTCGGAGCTGGCCACCTCCGAGACGATCGATTCGCGCATCTGGCCCCGCACGGCGGCCATCGCCGAGCGGCTCTGGTCGCCGGCCGCGGCCCGCGACGTGGACGACATGTACCGGCGCCTGCCGGGCGTCTCCCTGCGGCTCGAGGAGCTGGGCCTGCTGCACGTCAAGAACGCGGGCATGCTCCTGCGCCGACTGGCCGGCCGGACCGACATCGCCCCGCTCGAGGTCCTGGCCGGGGCCGTCGAGCCTCTCGAGGGTTACAAGAGACACGGTCAGGCGGCTTACACCAGCCTCGCTCCGTTCACCCGCTTCGTCGACGCCTGCGCGCCGGAGTCTCTCGAGGCCCGCGCTTTCGGCCGGGACGTCGAGCGCTACCTGGCGGGCGGCGACCGGACCCTCGCCGCCGCCCTCGCGGCGAAGATGTCGGCCTGGCGCGACAACCACGCCGCGGTCCTGCCGTACCTGGCCGCCTCGCCGGCCCTGCGCGAGGTCGAGCCGCTGTCACTCGGCCTGCGTTCGGCCTGCGAGATCGGTCTCGAAGCGCTGGCCGTCCTGGCCAAGGGGGAGGGCCGGCCGGCCGCCTGGGCCGAAGCCAAGGCCAAGGTCCTGGCCGAGGCCTCCCGTCCCGTCGCTCACGCCGAGCTCGCGGTCCTCGAGGCCGTCGGGAAACTCGTCCGGGCCGCGGCCGGGAAGGCCGAATGATGGGCCCCGGGCGTCCCTCGTACACCGTCCGGCGGGTCGAGGACTTCGGTCCCGACCTCGGCCGTCCCGAACCCTGGGACACGCTTCCGCCGCTCCCGGTCGACCGTTACCTCTGGCTGACGAGCGGCTACCGGCCCCGCGTCGAGGTCCGGCTGGGCTGGTCCGCCAGATCCCTCTATGTCCGGTTCCGCGTCGGGGAGAAGAAAGCCCCGGTCCGCTACACGAAGTTCCAGGACCCCGTCTACAAGGACAGCTGCGTCGAGTTCTTCGTCGACATGTTCCCGGCCAAGGCGCTCGGCTACGTCAATTTCGAGATGAACGCCGGCGGGACCCTCCTGGCCGCCTTCGGCCCGGACCGGGACCATCGCCAACCCCTCTGGCCCGAGGACCTGGCCGGACTGACCGTCGTCACGGGCGAAGGGGACTGGCCCGGCGTCGGTGACAGCTGGCACGTGGGCTACGATGTCCCGCTCGCCCTCTTCCGCAAGCTCTACGGGGAGGACCTCCGGGCCGGCGATCGGGCTTCGGCCAATTTCTACAAGTGCGGCGACGAGACACCGGTCCCGCATTACGGGGCCTGGAGCCCGGTCGGGACCGCCGCGCCGGACTTCCACCGGCCGGAGTACTTCGGCGAGCTCGTCTTCGCCTGAGCGCGGGCTATGAGGTCCCTCCGTCCCGTCATTCTGGCCGCCGCCGGAACGGCCGCGCTTCTCTTCGCGGCGGGACCGGCCGCCGGCGAGGATCGGCCACCCGTCACCGTCGTCGACAGCCTCGGCCGGACCGTGACCGTTCCCGGCCGCGTCGCACGGATCCTCTCTCTCGAACCCGAGGTCACCCGCATCGTCATCGCCCTCGGGGCGGGCGACCGGCTCGTCGGCATCGACCACTTCCTGCGTTTCAACGACCACCTGTTCCCGCTCGTTTTCCCCGCCGGCGCCTCCCTGCCCCTGGTCTCGAATCCGGCCCAGGACCTGTCCGTCGAGGAGGCCTTGCGGCTCCGCCCCGACGTCGTCTTCGCCTCCCCTTCGGAATCCCGCCTGACAGGGTCGGTCGAGAGGAAGCTGCGGGTGCCCGTCGTCGCCTTGGCTTCGATGGGCCGCTTCTCCGGTCTTCTGGAGGAGATCCGGACGCTCGGCCGCATCCTCGACCGTGAGGCCCGGGCCGGCGAGCTGATCGCCCGATTCGAGGAGACTCTGCGCGGCCTGCCCGGCCCCGCTCCGGAGGCGGAGGGACCGGGACGCCCGACGGTCTATCTGGCTTTCTGGAACTCGCTCGTCCGGACGCCCGTCGCCTACGATCCCGTGGACGCCGCCGGCGGACGGAACGTGGCCGCCGGGACCGCGGCCGACTATGCCGGATCGCCGGGGGTGACCGTCTCGCTCGAGAAGCTCCTGCTCTGGGACCCCGAGGTCATCCTGGTCCAAGGGAACTACCCCCCTTCGGACCGGCGGGTGACCGTCGAAGCCGTTCTCCGGGACCCGCGGCTGGCCTCGCTGCGGGCGGTCCGGACCGGACGGGTCCACTATACCTTCGGATACTGGTACTGGTGGGACCCGGCCCTGGCGCTCGTCGAAACGGTCTATCTGGCCCGGCTGTTCCGTCCCGGGACGGACCCTGGCTTCGACCTGGCCGCGTTCGGGGACGGCGTCTTCAAGGACTTCTACGGCGTCGAGGGGGCCTTCTCCGCGCTCTGCCGACGGCTGGACTGCCATGCGTGGACGCGGGAATAGCCGGACGGCGCTGCTCGCCGTCCTGGCCGTCGCGCTGCCGCTCGTCCTGAGCGTCGTGGCCCTCAACGTCGGCGCCTACCGGATCCCTCCCGGAGCCGTGCTGCGGACCGTGGCCGACGCCCTCCTCCCGGGCCCCGCCCCGGCCGGTCCGTCGCCTTACGCGGACATCCTCTTCCGCATCCGCCTGCCCCGGCTCCTGCTGGCCCTGTTCGCGGGCGCGGCCCTAGCGGTCTCTGGGGCCTCCCTGCAGGCCCTGTTCCGCAATCCCCTGGTCTTCGAGTTCAGCCTGGGCATCTCGCACGGGGCCGCGTTCGGGGCCGCGCTGTCCCTGGTCTTCTTGGGCCGCTCGGTGCCGCCGCAGTTCGCCGCCTTCGTCTTCGCCCTGGTCGCGGTCCTCCTGGTCGCGGCCATCGCCGGCCGCTCGGCGTCCCAAGTGATCACCGTCCTGCTCAGCGGCATCGTCGTCTCGGCCCTCTTCCAAGCCCTGCTTTCGGGCGTCGAGGTCTTCGCCGATCCCTACGCTCTCCAGTCCCTCGTCTTCTGGCTGATGGGCAGCCTCGGGCAGGCGACATGGGGGGACCTGGCGGTGACCCTGCCGCTCATCGCCGCCGGGGTCGTCATCCTGATCCTCATGCGCTGGCGGCTCAACGTCCTTTCGCTCGGGGATGACGAGGCCCGGTCCCTGGGGGCGGACACGGGCCGCGACCGGGTCCTGGTCATCGCCCTGGCCGCGCTGGTGACGGCCGCCGCGACGGCCGTCATGGGGGTCGTCAGCTGGGTCGGCCTCATCGTGCCCCATCTCGTCCGTCTCGCGGCCGGGCCGGACAACCGGCGGGTCGTGCCCCTTTCGGCCGGGTTCGGGGCCGCCCTTCTGCTCCTGGCCGATACCGTGGCCCGGACCGCGGCCCCTTTCGAGATCCCCATCGGCATCCTGACCAGCCTGGTCGGCATCCCGTTCTTCATCGTCCTCCTGAAACGCTCGGGGAGGGTCTGGCTGTGAACGTCCGGGTCGACGGCCTGTCCTTCTCCTACGGCCGGTTCGCGCTCGACGTCCCCGCCTTGTCGATCGGCGAGGCCCGGGTGACGGCGCTCGTCGGACCCAACGGGGCCGGCAAATCGACCCTGCTCAGGTGCCTGGCCGGCGTCCTGCGGCCTTCCCGGGGCACCGTCGTAGCCGGCGGCCGGGACCTGGCCGGCCTGGCCCCGCGCGAACGGGCCCGGCTCGTGGGCTACGTCCCGCAGGAACCCGCCCCGACGTTCAATTACGCCGTGCTCGATTTCGTCCTGATGGGCCGGGCGGCGTTCATCCCGGCGTTTTCCACGCCGTCCTCCGGCGACCTGGACGCGGCCTGCGAGGCCCTGCGCTACGTCGGCCTGGACGGTTTCGGCCCGCGCCCCGTGCTCGAGCTCAGCTCGGGCGAGCGGCGCCTGGCCCTGATCGCCCGGACCCTGGCCCAGCGCCCGGCCATCCTCCTTTGCGACGAGCCGACGACCTTCCTCGATCCCCGGCACGAGGTCGAGGTCATGGAGCTCCTCGACCGGTTGGCGGCCGAGGGCCGGACGGTCGTGGTCTCCCTTCATGCCCTCGACATGGCTCTCAATTACGCCGACGACATCGTCCTGCTCAAAGACGGGAAACCGGCGGCGGCGGGGCGACCGGACGACGTCCTCGATGAGGGCTTGCTGGGCGCGGTCTTCGGGACACCGATGCGCCTGCGCGAGGTCGACGGCCGCCGGGTCGTCCTGCGTTGAGGCCGTCCGGGCGGCGGCGTGGACGCGCGGCCCGTCATCGGCTATAATCCCCGGTCTTCGAGGAAAGAGAGGACAGGATGGAGCGAACGGAGAGCGGACGGGAACCGGGGCGGACCCGCGGGCCCGACCGGCGGGCCTGGGCCCTGGCCGCGGCCGCCACGGCGTTCGGCTGCATCTACTTTTTCGTCCGCCAGTACTTCAAGGACGGCGTCTGGCGCTTCGACGCCACCCTCGTCAACAAGTCTCTAGGCGTCGCCGCCCTGCTCCTCATCGCCCTGTCCATGTTCCTGACCGGCTGGAATTATTTTTCCCGCCGCCCGGGACGGTCGCTGGCCCTCCGCAAGCCCTACGGCCTGGCCGGATTCTGGCTCGGCCTCATCCACGGCGCGGCGGACCACCTCTTGCTCCCGGCCCTGGGGCTCAAGGCCGAGCTCAAGGCCGGGCCCGGGCCCGCCGAGCTCACGGGTTGGGCCGCGCTGGCGCTGTTCGGGCTCATGACGCTCGTGTCCAACGAGCGGGCCAGGCGGACGTTGGGGAACGGGCCCTGGCGGCTGTTCCTGCGTTATACGGGGTACGCGGGATTGGTCCTCGCGGCCGCCCACGCGGCCCTGCTGAAGAGCGGCAGCTGGTCGAAATATTTCCGGACCTTCGAGTCCGTCCTGCCTTCGCTCAGCCTCTTCGTCTTCGCCCTGGCCGCGGCGACGGTCGTCCTGCGGCTGGCCGTCTGGATCGCCGGGCGGCGGAAGAAGGGCGGGGGCTGAACCCTACTTGAGCTTCTCCTGGCCCTTGAACTCCCGGTAGGGGCTGAGGTAGGAGAGCGTCTCGCGGTCTTCGGCCGTTTCCCGCCCTGCGGCCAGGCGGGCGATGAGCTCGCCCAGCCCCGGTCCGAGCATGAAGCCCTGGCCGCACATCCCGACGGCCAGCATGAAGCCCTCGAGCTCCCGGGCCCAACCCACGATGGGGAAGCCGTCGGGGGTCATGGGATAGAGTCCCCGCCAGGTCCGCCGGACCCGCAGGGGGCGCAGGCGCGGCATGAGCGCGACCATCCGGGCAGCGACCATGGGCAGGAACGAGCTCGTCTCGCGGGTGTCGAAGCCCCAGATGCTGGGCTGGGGCGTGATGCAGAAGATGATCTGCCCCGTGTCGTGCTGGTAGAAGTAATAGTTGGCCGAGCCGGCGACGGGCCGGATGTCGACGACCATGGGCCCGAGGAAACGGGCCACGGCCTCGGTCACGGCCGCCTCGTGGGCGTCGGGCCTGACCGGGACGTCGAGGCCGGCCATGGCCGCGACCTCGGCGCCCCACGGTCCGGCCGCGTCGACGACGACCGGGGCCGCGTATGCGCCCTTGTCCGTGCGCAGGCCCCGGACCCGGTCCCCCTCGATGTCGAGCCCGGTGACGGTCTCGTTGAAACGGAACTCGGCCCCCAGGCGCCGGGCCCGGGAGTAGAACGCGTGGACCGCCAGGAGGGGAGAGGCGTTGCCGTCGTCCGGCGAGTAGGTGCCGCCGACGAGCCCGTCCGGGGCCAGGTCGGGAATGACCTCGAGCAGCTCCGGCGCGTCGAGCCAGCCGATGTTGAGGCCGCAGGGCTTCTGGACGGCCAAGAGGTCCTTGAGGACGCGCTCCTCCTCGGGCCGATAGGCGACGTAGCTGTAGCCGCCCTTGTTCCACTCGATCTTGTCGCCGTGGAGCTCCTCCCAGGTCGCGAAGACCTCGAGCGAGCGCAGGCAGAGCCGGATCTTGGCCGGGTCGGAGTGGGTCGCCCGCAGGCCGCCGATGGCCCGCTTGTTCGAGCCCTGGCCGACGCTCGGGAAACGGTCGACGACCAGGACCTTGAGCCCGGCCTCGGCCAGCGACATGGCCGCCGGAGCGCCGACGCTGCCGGCCCCGACGACGATGGCGTCGAACGCCCTATTCGCGGTCATGGCGTCCCTCCTTGCCGGCGAGCCCGGCGAAGGTCCCCAGGGGGACCTCCACGAACAGGGGGCGTTTCGGCTGGTCGACGACCTCGGCGTCGGGCACCCCTTCTTCGCGGAAGAGGCGTCGGACGAGCGGGGTGCAGGTCTTGGCCCCGCAGGAGCCCATGCCGGCCCGGGTGACGGCTTTGATCTCGCTGATGTCCCTGACGCCCTCTCGGATGAGCCTGCGGATCTCGCCCGCCGTGACCCTTTCGCAGCGGCAGACGATGGCGTCGTCGGGCGTGGGCCCGACGGGCTCGGCCAGCGGATCGCCGACGCTCTCCGGCTGGACGCGGATGCCGGCGATCGCCTTCGCGTATCCCTTGGGAGCCCGGACCTTGACCAGGACGGTCCGGTCGTTGGCCTTGATGGCCTTGACCGCGGCGACCTCGACCCGGCCGAGGACGCCGCCCTCGGTGTCCTCGACGACGACCGTGTCGCCCGGCGCGAGGGCGTCCTTGGGGAACTCGAACGGGACGACCACGGTCGGGAACTCCGGGTCCTTCCGGTAGTCGACGAGCGTGATGGCCAGGCCCGGGCAGATGGCGACGCACTTCTCGCAGCCCGTGCAGCCCTTGCCGTCCTTGACGCCGAGGAAGCCGGGCAGGAGCCGGATGTCGGAGGAGTCGATCTCGATGAGGCCGTTGGGGCAGACGGCCGTGCACGGGTCGCAGGGGATCTCCTGGTTGCAGTGGATGACCGGGAAGACGCCGGCCTCCGGAACGGGGGTCCTCTCGGGAGCCGTCGCCCCGGGGCGGGACTTGAGGATGTCGGCCGTCCTGTACCACTCGGGAGAGATCTCGCCGACGTCCCGGCCCAGGGCCCGGGCCACCTCGAGGCCGCGGATCTTGCCGGAGAAGATGGCCGCCGAGGCCTCGGCGATCTCCTCGGCATCGCCGGCCGCGAAGGCCGCCAGGCCGAACTCGCGGGCCTTGCGGTAGAACTCGTCGACGGGATCGAGCCCGACGGCGATGAGCAGGGTGTCGCAGCCGAAGGAACGTTCCGTTCCCGGCACGGGCTTGAAGGCCCGGTCGACCCGGGCCACGGTGACGGACGCGACGGCGTCGGCGCCGTTGGCGCTGACGACGGTGTGGGAGGTGTAGATGGGCACGCCGAGCCGGGCCAGCTTGTCCCGGTGGACCTTGTAGCCGCCGCACTCGGGCATGGCTTCGACCAGGCCGACGACGTCGATGCCGGCTTGGAGGGCGTGGTAGCCGGCGATGAGGCCGACGTTGCCGCCGCCGACGATGAACAGCCGGCCGGTCGGCCGGACGAGGTCGCGGTTGACGAGGGTCTGGAAGGCGCCGGCGCCGTAGACGCCGGGCAGGGTGTTGCCCGGGAAGGCCAGGTTCTTCTCCCGGGCCCCCGAGGTCACCAACAGGACCTCGGGCTCGACCAGGACGTAGCGCCGCCCCTCGACCAGCACGCCGACGCGGCGGTCGGAGAAGACGGCCAGGGCGGCGGTCTGGAGCCAGACCCGGACCGACGGGAAGGAGCGGACCTCGGCTTCGAGCCGGGTGGCGATGTCGATGCCCCGCGTCCCGGCGAAGACGGCCTCGACCGAGCCGAAGAAGCGGTGGGTCTGCAGGACGAGCTTGCCGCCGAGACGGTGCTTGTCGTCGATGAGGACGGTCTCGATGCCCCGCTTGCCGAGCTCCACCGCGGCCGACAGACCGGCCGGCCCGCCGCCGACGATGAGGACGGGCACGCGCACGGTCTCGACGGGCTCGGGCACGTCGCGGGCCGCGGCCCGGGCGTCGACCCGGGGCAGCTCGGGCAGGCCGTCGACGGGCTCGACGCGGACGCCGGGGCGGACGAGCTCCATGCACGACTTGACGGGCACGCCGTCGGCCAGGACGAGGCACTGGGCGCACTGGCCGTTGGCGCAGAAAATGCCCTGGGCCGCGCCGTCCTTGGCGTGGTGGCCGAAGACGCGGACGCCGGCGGCGAACAGGGCGGACGAGAGGGTCTCGCCGGCGAGGCCTTCCACGGCCTCACCCTTCCAGGTGAAGGGGACCCTGGCGCGATCGGGGATGGGCAGGATGGGGTGTTTGTCGATGCGGTGCATGGGCGTCCTTTTCCTTGGACCTGTGCCGGGGGGAGCCCGACAAAGGGCGGTATTATAGCACAACGAAAATCGGGGAGATAGAATCCGGGCCGGAATGGGGTATAATCGACTCGGACACCATGAGACGGGCGACGGGAACGCGCGCGGCGACGGCCGGTCTGGCCTTGGTCCTCCTCGCCGTCCGCGCCGTTCCGGCCCAAGAGGGGCCGGCCCGCAACGGCGCCGTCAAAGAGTTCCTCGAGGACGCCGGCCGGATCTGGACGGCGCCGTTCAGCCTCAAGGAGAAGGACGTCGCTCCGCTCGTCGTCCTGACGGCGGCGACGGCCTTCCTCATCGCCGGGGACGAGAATATCCGGGAAGGGGTGAAGGGCTTCGCCGACGACCGCCCTTGGGTCGGCGACGCGGCCTCCGCGGTCACGACGATGGGCGGTCCGGGCGCCTGGGCCGCCGCGGGCGCCTTCTACGGGGCCGGCCTCCTGTTCAAGGACGAGCGGGCCCGCGAGACCGGGATCCTGGCGGCCAGCGCCATGCTGCAGACCTTCCTCGTCGGCAACGCCGTCAAGGGCCTCACCGGCCGTCAGCGGCCGTTCTACGCCGACGGCGAGGACCACTGGGCGGGCCCGGTCGGGCTGGTCAAGAGGTACGATCCCGACACCCAAGGGAAATACGTTTCCTTCCCCAGCGGCCACACGTCCACGGCGTTCGCCCTGGCCACGGTCATCGCGCTGCAGTACCGGGACGAGCCCTGGGTCCCGGTCCTGGCCTACACCGTCGTCGGCTCGGTCGGGCTGTCGCGGATGGCCCTGGACCGGCACTGGGCGTCCGACGTCCTCGTCGGGGCCGTTCTCGGCCACGCCATCGCCCGGCTGGTCGTGCGCGGACACGAGCGCCGCCGCCGGCTCGTCGCCGCCCTCGCCTGTTCGCCGCGCGGCGTCGCCCTCGGCCTGTCCTGGGACCCCGGTCCGTTCGATCGATGAGCGCCGTGAGGGGGTCTCCATGTTCCGCAACGAAAGGGGTCGAACCATGAGAACCCTGTGCGCCTTCGCCGTCATCGCCCTCGCGGCCGCCGCGTCGGCCGGCGCCGCCTCCGGCCAGAAGACCGAAAAGCCCGTCCTCCACGGCCGGGAATGGGTGGCCGTCACGGGCAAGCCCCTGGCCGCCACGGCGGGGGCCATGATCTTCGCCAAGGGCGGCAACGCCGTCGACGCCGCCTGCGCCATGCTCGGGGCCGTCTGCACGATGTACGACGTCCTCAGCTGGGGCGGCGAGACCCAGGCCCTCATCTTCGACCCGCGGACGAACAAGGTCGTGGCCATCAACGCCCTCGGCGTCGCGCCCACGGGCGCGACGCCCGAGTTCTACAAGTCCAAGGGCCACGAGTTCCCGCCCGAGTACGGCCCTCTTTCGGCCGTCACGCCGGGCACGCCCGGCGGCCTGCTGACGATGCTGGCCGAGTACGGCACGATGAGCCTGGCCGAGGTCCTGGCCCCGGCCGTCCGCATGGCCGAGGGCTATCCCATCGAGAAGGAAACGGCCGATTCCATCGAGAAGCACAAGGAGCGCATCAAGGGCTGGCCCTACGCCAGGAACGTCTTTCTGCCCCACCTCGGCGCGGAACGGGAGGCCCCGGAGCCCGGCGAGATCTTCCGCCAGCCCGACCTGGCGGAGACCCTGAAGAAGCTCGTCGCGGCCGAGCGCGAGGCCCTGGCCGCGGGCCGGGGACGCAAAGAGGCCATCTACGCCGCCTACGACCGCTTCTACAAAGGGGATATCGCCCGGGAGTTCGTCCGGGGCTCGGCCGAGCAGGGCGGCCTCACGACGATGGAGGACCTGGCCCGGTGGAAGGTCCGCGTCGAAGAGCCCGTCTCGACGAACTACAAGGGCATCGAGGTCTACAAGTTGACGAGCTGGGTCCAGGGCCCGGTCATGCTCCAGGCCCTCAACATGCTCGAGTCGATCGACCTCAAGGCCCTGGGCTTCAACAGCGCCGCCTACATCCACACCCTCTACCAGGTCATGAGCCTGGCCTTCGCCGACCGGGACTTCTATTACGGCGATCCGTATTTTCCGCCCGACGAGCCCCTCGAAGGCCTCCTGTCCAAAGCCTACGCCCGTGACCGGGTCAAGCTCGTCCGGGCCGACCGCAACGATCCCGACATCAAGCCCGGCGATCCCTATCCCTATCAAGGCCAGTCCAATCCCTACCTGCGCCACCTCGACCGCTGGCTCGAGTGGGGGAGGGGGGACGCCGCGGCCCAGGGGCCGGGCGACGCGGAGGCCTCCGAGGAGTCTTTCCGCGGCGGCACGACCTCGATCCAGGCCGCGGACAAGGCCGGCTGGGTCGTCTCGGTGACGCCGAGCGGCGGCTGGATCCCCTGCGTCATCGCCGGCCGGACCGGCGTGGGCATGAGCCAGCGGGCCCAGAGCTTCGTCCTCGACGAGGCCCGCAACCCGTTCAACGTCGTCGCCCCCGGGAAACGGCCGCGGGCCACCCTGACCCCCGGGCTGGCCCTCAAGGACGGCCTGCCGTACCTGTCCTTCGCCGTCCAGGGCGGCGACACCCAGGACCAGAACCTCCTGCAGTTCTTCCTCGACGTCGTCGAGTTCGGCATGAACGTCCAGCAAGCCTGCGAGGCGCCGAACATCACCAGCTACCAGATGCACGACTCCTTCGCCGCCCACAAGACCTTCCCGGGCAAGCTCGAGGTCCACGACAGCGTCCCGGCCGAGGTCAGGGACAGGCTCGAGGCCATGGGCTACGTCCTCGCGGCCAAGCGGAAGACCTCGGGTCCGATCAACGCCATCTTCTTCGACCGGGTCCACGGCACGTTCTGGGGCGGCAGCAGCAACTACGGCGAGGACTACGGCATCGCCTGGTAGACGGCCCCGGCGGGGTCCTCCCCGCCGAAGGTGAAGGCGATTTCACCGCGGGCGGTGTTGCGGCCGGGACCCGGGCGGCGTATCCTGGCCTTTCCCGCAAGGGCCCCGACAATGACTTTCAACGACCTCCTCAAGCGCATGGTCGAGCGCAAAGCCTCCGACCTCCACCTCATCGCCGGACTCCATCCGGCGCTGCGCGTCCACGGCGAGCTCGAGCCTCAGACCGACATCGACCGCTTCACCCCGGACGGCCTGCGGGAGTTCATCTTCGCGGCCCTGACGGTCCATCAGAGGAACATGTTCGAGAACGACCCGGCCAGCCGCAACGAGCTCGACTTCGGCTACGGCATCCCCGGCGTCGGCCGCTTCCGGGTCAACGTCCACGCCAGCCGCGGCAGCGTCGGCGCGGCCGTGCGGGCCCTGGCCGACCGCATCCCCGGGCTCGAGGAGCTGGGCCTGCCCCCGGCGGCGGCCGAGTTCACCAAGGCCAAGAGGGGGCTCGTCCTCGTCACCGGCCCGACGGGCTCGGGCAAGTCGACGACCCTGGCCTCGCTCGTCGACGCCATCAACCGGACCCGCCGGGACCACATCCTGACGATCGAGGACCCCATCGAGTACATGCACAACTCCAAGATGTCCTACGTCACCCAGCGCGAGGTCGGGTCGACGGGGGACACGCTGTCCTTCCGCAACGCCCTCAAGTACGCCCTGCGCCAGGACCCCGACGTCATCCTCATCGGCGAGATGCGCGATTTCGAGACGATCGGCATCGCCATCACCTCGGCCGAGACAGGCCATCTCGTCTTCGGCACCCTCCACACCTCGAGCGCGGCCCAGACGGTCAGCCGCATCGTCGACGTCTTCCCGACCGACCAGCAGCCCCAGGTCCGGACCCAGCTGGCCTCGACCATCGTCGGGGTCATCTCCCAGGTCCTCCTGCCGCGTCGCGACGGCTCGGGCCGGGTCGCCGCCTGCGAGCTGATGACGGCCAACGCCGCCGTGCGCAACAACATCCGGGCCGGCAAGGTCGAAGCCATCTACCAGACCCTGCAGACCTCGGCGGCCGAGGGCATGCAGACCATGGACCAGGCCCTCATCAAGCTCTGCCGCGAAGGCGTCGTTGACTACGAGGCCGTCAAGCCCTATATTTACGAGAAAACGACCCACGAGACGATCCGGGCCCAGCGCCGCCCCTGCTGACCGACGGGCCCGGCCCGCGGGTCGGCGGAGGGCCCCATGAAACACCTCGTCATCCCCGCGGTCCTGCTCGCCTTCGCCTTCCTGGCCGCGCGGGCCGGCGCCGCCACGGACCCCGTCCCGGGCGCGGTCCGGGCGACCTGCGTCGCGTCTCCGCCCGCCGCATCGCCGAACCGGCACTACGCGTCCAACCGCCCGCCTCTCGCCGTCAGCCCCCTGGTCAAGCTGCCCATCGGCGCCGTCGAGCCCCGCGGCTGGCTCCTGGCCCAGCTCCAGCTCATGCGGGACGGCCTGACCGGCCGGCTGGCCGAGCTCAGCCCCTATCTCGGCCGGGACAGCGGCTGGATCACGATGAAGGGCAAGGGCTGGGAGGAGATGCCTTACTGGCTCAAGGGATTCGGCGATCTCGCCTATCTGCTCAAGGACGCCGGCCTGCGCCGGGAGGCCGAGCGTTGGCTGGACTATGCCCTCCGTTCCCAGGACCGCGACGGCTATTTCGGGCCGGCCGAGAACCGGGCCGGGCTCGACCTCTGGCCGAACATGGTCATGCTGGCCGCCCTCCAAAGCTATCACGAGGCGACCGGCGACCGCCGCGTCCTCGAGCTCATGAGCCGCTATTTCCGGTTCGAGCTCCATCTCCCCGACGAGAAGCTCCTGCCGGGCAGCTGGCAGAAGCTGCGCGGCGGCGAGAACCTGGAGAGCGTCTACTGGCTCTACAACCGGACCGGCGAGGCCTTCCTGCTCGAACTGGCCCGGAAGCTCCAGGCCCGCACGGCGGACTGGGCCTCGCCCATCCTGACCCCCGAGCGCGACCGGGCCTGGGAGGAGAGCTCGTTCTACCACGGCGTCAACATCGCCATGGGCTTCCGCTATCCGGGCGTGTTCTACCAGCAGTCCCGCGATCCCGGCCTGCTCGAAGCCGTCGAGCGCAACTACCGCCAGGTCCTGGACCGCTACGGCCGCCAGCCCGGCGGGATGTTCGGGGCCGACGAGAACATCCGCCCCGGCCGGGACGATCCCCGTCAGGGGGCCGAGACCTGCACCATGGTCGAGTTCCTGGCCAGCTTCGAGTCCCTGCTCAGGATCACCGGCGCCCCGGTCTGGGCCGACCGGGCCGAAGAGGTGGCCTTCAACTCCCTGCCCGCATCGATGACCCCCGACCTCAAGGCCCTCCACTACCTGACCGCGCCGAACCTCATCTCGTGCGACAGCGGCGGCGAACACGATTTCCAGAACGGCGGGACCCTCCTCTCGTTCGATCCCCGCGGCTACCGCTGCTGCCAGCACAACGTCGCCTTCGGCTGGCCCTGGTTCGCCGAGCACCTCTGGCTGGCCACGGCGGACAACGGCCTGGCCGCGGCCCTCTACGCGCCGTCGACCGTCCGGGCCAAGGTCGCCGGGGGCGCGGAAGTCAGCCTCGTGGAAGAGACGGGCTATCCGTTCGAGGACGAGGTCCGCCTGACCGTGGCCTGCGACCGCCCCGCGGCCTTCCCGCTCTACCTCCGGTTGCCCGGATGGGCGGGGTCCGTCCGCGTCCTCCTCAACGGGCGGCCGGTCGAAGGGGACCTGCGGGGCGGACGGTACGCCGTCCTCGACCGGACCTGGCGCCCCGGCGACGAGGTGCGCCTGGAGTTCGCTCCGGCCATCGAGGTCGTGCGCTGGCCCACCGTCGGCGGGGCCGCCTCGGTCCGGCGCGGCCCGCTCTGGTACGCCCTGCGGATCGGGGAGGAGTGGCGGCGGTACGGCGGCACGGACGATTGGCCCGCCTGGGAGGTCCTGCCCACGACACCCTGGAACTACGGGCTCGTCCTCGACGGGCCCGGAGGGGCGGACCTGCGCGTCTCCGGGCGGAGGAGCCCCGCCTTCCAGCCCTTCACGCCCGACGCGGCCCCCATCGTCCTCAAGGCCCGGGCCCGGCGCGTGCCGGCGTGGCGGGCGGACGGCCGCATGGCCGGCCTCGTCCCGCCCAGCCCGGCGGCGGGGGAGGGGCCGGTCGTCGAGGTCGAGCTCGCGCCGATGGGCTGCCTCCGCCTCAGGATCGCCTCCTTCCCCGTCGTCCGGTATTGACAGGCCGTCGCTCCTTTGGCTATAAGGGAGCGGGAACGATCACAGTAGGAGGTCCGGATGTTCAAAGAATTCAAGGAATTCGCCATGCGCGGTTCGGTGCTGGACATGGCCGTCGGCATCATCATCGGCGGCGCCTTCGGCACCATCGTCTCTTCGCTCGTCACCGACGTCCTCATGCCCCCCATCGGCATGATCCTCGGCAAGGTCGACTTCGCCAGCCTGTCCATCAGGCTCTCGGACACGGTCGCCATCGGCTACGGGAAGTTCATCAACTCGGTCATCAGCTTCCTGATCGTGGCCTTCTGCCTGTTCCTGATCATCCGGAGCATGAACCGGCTGAAGAAGAAAGAAACCGCCGCGCCGGCCGCGCCGACGACCAAGGACTGCCCCTTCTGCGCCACGGCCGTCCCCATCAAGGCGGTCCGCTGCCCCCACTGCACTTCGGAGATCAAATAAACCGGACGTAAAGGCTCAGAAGGCCTCTTTGGCCGTCACGTAGAGGCCGAAGCTCGACCGGCCCCAGGCCACGTCCAGGCGGAGGGTCGTGCCGTCCCTCTTGTTGACGACGTAGCGGAGACCCGCGCCGAGAGAGTAGGCCAGCTTCTCGAGGCGCAGCCCGGCCCAGCCCGGGAATATATCGCCCAGGCCGGCGAACCCGGCCAAGCCGAAGCGCTTCGTGACCAGGGTCCTGTATTCCCCCTGCACGGCGATCATGGCCTTGTCCCGGTACCGTCCTTTATAGTAGCCGCGCAGGAGCGATTCCCCGCCGGCCTGGGCCAGCCGGTGAAAGGGGACCTCGCCGCCCGAGGAGTAGACGAATCCCTGAAGGGCCAGGACCCCCGAGGCGCCCAGGGGCAGGTAGCGCCGGAGGTCGACGACCAGGCGGTTGAACGAGTAGTCGCTGCCCGCCGCCGGGCCGTAGGCGTCGGCGGTGAGCTGGACGAACGAGCCCCGCCGGGGGAAGAGCACCGCGTCCCGGGTGTCCCAGTCCAGGCTGACCCCGAAGCCGGTGAGCGTCCCGCCGCGGCTCCCGGCGATATCGCCGGCGTCGAGCAGCCCCCCGGCCTCGACCTTCTCCATCAGCATACGCTCGAAGTCGAAGCGCAGGCCGGCGAAGAGCGGGCCCCGGACGCGCCGCTTGACGCCGATCTCGACGACCAGGTGGCGGGGCGAGAACGTCTCCTCGGCCCCGGCCGGCGTGTCGTTGCCGACGCCGAAGAACTTCTGCGGCGCCCGTTCCCATCGCACCAGGCCGCCGAGATAGAGGTCGTTGCCGCCGAGGGTGATCTCGGGCTTGACCATGACGTTGAACTGCTTGGCCAGGTTGTAGCTGGCGTAGGCCCAGACGCTCGAGGTCCTCGTCTCGGCCTTTCGCCGGCCGGCCCGGAAGTTGACGACGCCGCCGCCGCCGAAGGCCAGCTTGGTCTCGGGCGAGTAATAGACGAACGGGATCCCGATGACCCGGGCCCGGTAGGTTTCGCGGCCCTTGGCGGACTCCTCCCCGTCGGCCGCGGCCAGGGGCCGGAACGGCCCGGCCAGGGCGGCCAGGACGAGGAGCGACGCGAGCGGACGGAGCATCATGGGCCTCGATTGAGTGGATTATCATAGCTCCGCCGGCCCGTCCTGTAAACCCCGCGTCCGCTTGACCGCGCGCCCGCCGCGGGCTATCCTGCCCGGCGAGGCTCCCGCCGATGACGCCGAAACAGAGGATGGCCGCGGCCATGTCCGGAACGCTCCCCGACAGGGTCCCGGTCATGTGCCAGATGAGCGTCGGCCACATGCTCCTGCAGACGGGGCTCCCTCCGGCCCGCTTCTGGCACGCCGCGCCCGTCTTCGTCGACGGGCTCCTGGCCCTGCGGGCCCGCTACGGCTTCGACGGCGTCCTCGTCAGCCTCCACGGCCACTCCCCGGATTGGGAGGCCCGGATCGACCGGCTCGAGCGGGGGCCGGAAGGGGAGACCGTCCGCTGGCGTTCGGGCGACACGACGCTCTTCCCGTTCGACGACCTGCCCGTCCACCGGCCGGCCGCGCCGGAGGCCCGCCCGGACTTCGCCCGCTTCGATCCCGGCGCCCTCCCCGGCCGGGCCGCCTACATCCCGGTCTCGCAGGGCCTCCGTTTCGCCCTCGACGCGGACCACCTCTTCGACGCCGTCGCCGCGGTCCTGGAGAAGGCCGGAGGGGAGTTCTCCGTTCACGGCGAGGTGACCTCGCCCTTCGATTACTTCCTCGACCTGTTCGGGTTCGAAGCGGCCATGATCGGGACCGTCGAGGACCGGGGCCGGGCCGCGGCGGTCCTGGAGCGGCTGACGGAGGGGGTCGCCGCGCTGGCGGCGGGCCTGGCCGCGCTGGGCGTCGACGCCGTCAAGATCTCCTCGCCGTTCGCCGGGGCGGGCTTCGTCTCCCGGGACTTCTACCGGACTTTCGTCCTGCCGTACGAGTCGCGCCTGGCCCGGACGATCGAGAGCCGGGGCGCCCGGGCCTATCTCCACACCTGCGGCGACATCCACGACCGGCTCGAGCTCATGGCCGCTTCGGGCGTCTCCGGCATCGAGTGCCTCGACCCGCCGCCCCTCGGCCGGACGGACCTCGGCGACGCCAAGCGCCGCGTCGGGGCCTCCGTCTTCATCAAGGGCAACGTCGATCCCGTCCACGTCCTGCTCGCGGGCGACCCGGTCTCCGTCCGGGCCGACGCCCGCCGGCGCCTGGCCCTGGGCCGGCCCGGCGGGCGGTACATCCTCAGCACGGCCTGCTCGATCGCCCCGCGCACCCCGGCCGCCAACGTCCTCGCGCTGGCCGGTGCCGCCGCCGAGGGAGGCGTCTATTAGGTTGAATCCCAAGCCCATCCTGGTTTATAACTGACCTTCCGACTCCGCGCGTTCGAGAGGAGCAGGCGCCATGAAGAAGATCGTCGTTCTGGGCGCGGGCATGGTCGGGCGGGTCATGGCCGCCGACCTGGCCCCCGATTTCGAGGTCACGTCCGTCGACGTCAGCCCGGCCAACCTGGCCCGCCTCGAAGGGCTCCCGGTCAAGCGCCTGCGGGCCGACCTGGGCTCGGAGGAGACCGTCCGCGGCCTCGTCCGCGATTGCGACCTGGTCGTCGGGGCCGTCCCCGGGGCCATGGGCTTCGCCACCCTGAAAGCCGTCATCGCCGCCGGCCGCAACGCCGTCGACATCTCGTTCTTCCCGGAGGACGCCTTCCTTCTCGACGGGGCCGCCCAAGCCGCCGGCGTCACGGCCGTCGTCGACTGCGGCGTCGCCCCGGGCATGGACAACATGATCCTCGGCTATCACGCCGCGCGGATGGCCGTCGGCCGCTTCGAATGCTACGTCGGCGGCCTGCCCTTCCGCCGCGAGTTCCCGTTCGAGTACAAGGCCCCGTTCTCGCCGGCCGACGTCCTCGAGGAGTACACCCGGCCGGCCCGCTACGTCGAGAACGGCCACGTCGTCGTCCGCCCGGCCCTGTCGGATGTCGAGCTGCTCGAATTCCCCGAGGTCGGCAGCCTCGAGGCCTTCAATTCCGACGGCCTGCGCTCGCTCCTGCGGACGATGAAGGTGCCGAACATGATCGAGAAGACCCTGCGCTACCCGGGCCACGTCGAACGCGTCCGGGCCCTGCGGGCCAGCGGCTTCCTCGACACGGCCGAGATCGAGGTCCGGGGCGTCCGGGTCCGGCCCTTCGACGTCACCTCGGCCGTCCTCTTCGAGCACTGGCGCCTCGACGAGGCGGACGACGAGTTCACCATCATGCGCATCGTCGTCGCCGGCCACGAGGACGGCCGGCCCAAGCGCTACGCCTACGACCTGTTCGACCGGCGCGACCGGTCGACGGGGTTCTCGTCCATGGCCCGCACGACCGGGTTCCCGGCCACCGCCGTGGCCCGGCTCATCCTGGCCGGCCGCGTCGCGCGCAAGGGCATCGTCGCTCCCGAGCACATCGGGGCCGACGAGGCCGCCTTCCGCGCCGTCCTGGCCGACCTGGCCGCCCGGAACGTCGTCTACCGGGTCGCCGCATCCTGAACGCGCCAGACAAGGAGGTCCGTCCGATGAAAAAGAGCTTCGCCCTCACCGTCGCCCTCGTCCTCGTCCTGGCCCTCGCGCTCCCGCCCGCCGCGCCGGCCCAGGGCCGCGCCGCGGCCAAAGCCAAGGCCCCGGCCGCCCTCGACGCCGCCGCGGTCCTCAAGTCCGTCGAGTACCGGGCCATCGGGCCGACCCAGCAGAGCGGCCGCTTCGTCGACTTCGCCGTGCCGCTCCAGCGGCCCCACACCTTCTACGCGGCCTCGGCCTCCGGCGGCCTGTGGAAGACCGAGAACAACGGCCAGACCTTCGAGCCCCTGTTCGAGAACGAGAAGGTCTTCTCCATCGGCGACATCGCCGTGGCCCCCTCCGACCCCGACGTCCTCTGGCTGGGCTCGGGCGAGGCCAACAACTCGCGCTCGACCTACTGGGGCGACGGCGTCTACCTGTCGCGCGACGCCGGCAAGACCTGGACGAACACGGGCCTCAAGGAGTCCCACCACATCGGGCGCGTCGTCGTCCATCCGTCCGATCCCGGGACGGTCTACGTCGCCGCCCTGGGCCACCTCTATTCGGAGAACCCCGAGCGCGGCGTCTATAAGACGACGGATTTCGGCCGGACCTGGGCCAAGATCCTCGACGTCGTCGTCGACGGCCGCTCCGTCGGCGCGGTCGACCTGGTCATGGACCCGTCCGACCCGCAGACCCTGTACGCGGCCTCCTACGACCGCTTCCGCCGGCCCTGGACCTTCGGCCTCGGCGGTCCCGGCTCGGGCATCCACAAGACGACCGACGGCGGCAAGTCCTGGGTCCAGCTCACGGCCGGCCTGCCCTCCGGCATCCTCGGCCGCATCGGCCTGACCGTCTATCCCAAGGACCCGCGGATCCTCTACGCCGAGATCGAGAACGCCAACAAGCCGGGGCTGTCCCCGGCCGACCGGTACAAGGAGATCCTGGAAGGACGCTCGTCGGCCGGCATGATCGACGGCGAGATCTACCGCTCCGACGACGCGGGCGCGACCTGGACCAAGGTCAGCCCGGAGAAGCGGTCGGTCGGCGGGAACCCGGGCTATTACTACGGACAGATCGTCGTCGATCCCAACGACGCGAACTCGGTCTACGTCCTCAGCGTCGGCGTCCTGGCCAGCAAGGACGGCGGCAAGACCTGGGCCAGCCCGTTCCGCTTCGGCGGCGACAACCACGCCCTGTGGATCGACCCCGCCGACAGCCGCCACATGCTCCTCGGCTACGACCACGGCCTGGGAGTGACCTGGGACGGCGGCAAGAACTGGTACCATCCCGACTTCCTGCCCCTGGCCCAGTTCTACGCCATCGATTACGACATGTCCTGGCCCTACCGCGTCGCCGGCGGGCTCCAGGACAACGGCAACCTCATGGGCCCGAGCACAAAGGTCGGAGCGGGCGGCGGCTACGGAGGGGGGGCGGGCGCCTCGGCCCCGCCCATCCGCCTCGAGGACTGGTTCAACCTGGGCGGCGGGGACGGCATGTACAACGTCTTCGACCGGACCGACAACCGGACCCTCTACAACGAGTCCCAGTTCGGGCCGCTCACCCGGATCGACCTGGTGACCGGGGAGGCCAAGGGCATCGCCTATCAGCGGCTGAAGCCCGAGACCCGCTGGAACTGGTGCGCCCCCATCCTCGTCTCGGCCCACGACCCCGCCACGGTCTATCACTGCGGCAATATCGTCGTCATGTCGGCCAACCGGGGCGACACCTGGACCGAGATCAGCCCCGACCTGACGACCAACGACCCGGCCAAGCTCCTCGTCGCCGGCAAGGGCGGCGACGGCAACATCCAGTACGGCACGATCACGACCTTCGACGAGTCGCCCCTCGTCCCCGGCCTGCTCTGGGCCGGCACGGACGACGGCAACGTCTGGGTCACCCGCGACAACGGCCGCCAGTGGACCAAGCTCAACGACCGCATCCCCGGCCAGCCCGGATATTGGGTCAGCCGGGTCGCCGCCTCGCCCTCGGACCCGGCCACGGCCTACGTCAGCTACACGGGCTTCCGCAACGACGATTTCCGGCCCTTCCTCTATAAGACGGCCGACTACGGCGCCACCTGGACCTCGCTCGCGGCCGGACTGGCCGAGGGGCCCGTCAACGCCGTCGTCGAAGATCCCCGGAACCCGGACCTGCTCTTCGCGGGCACGGACTTCGGCGTTTTCGTCTCTCTCGACGCGGGACGGACCTGGCTGAAGATGAAGAACGACATGCCGACCCAGCCGGTCCACGACCTCAAGATCCAGCCGCGCGAGGCCGACCTCATCGTCGCCACGCACGGCCGGGGCGCCTTCATCGCCGACATCAAGCCGCTGGAGGAGCTGACGCCGGCCGTCCTGGCCGCCGGCGTCCACCTGTTCGACGTGGCCCCCTCCGTCCGCTGGGTCGGGCAGGACCGCCGCGAGTCGAGCGCCTCCAACTTCGCCGGCGAGAGCGAGGCCCCCGGCGCGGCCGTCTCTTATCTCCTCGGCGCGAAACCCAAGGAGCCCGTCAAGGTCCGCGTCTACGCCGGCACCCTGCTCGTCAACGAGATCGCCGGCAAGTCCGAGATCGGGCTCAACACGGTGCGCTGGAACCTGACCGGACGGCGGGAGCGGACCCCGGACGAGAAGAAGACCGCCCAGGAGATGGCCCAGCGGGCCCGGGCGGCCGGCTACGGCGGGGCCGGGGCCGACGCCGGGTTCGCCTCCTTCCCGGTCCGGCCCGGGGAGTACAGGATCGAGCTCGTCGTCGACGGCCGCACCCTGTCCAAGACGGCCGTGGTCCTGGCCGACCCGCGCTATTGACCGGTCCGGGCTGTAAATAGGGTTTACGCCCGCCGGCGGTCCGGCTTCCGGGCCGCCGGCCGGGAACGGGGGAGGGGCCTTGGCGGCCCCGTTCGGGCCGCGCGGCACGGGAATTGCAGCTCACCGGAGCGGTCCCATGCTCGAACTGAGAGGCGTTTCCAAGAAGTTCTCGGCCTTCACGGTCGTCAAGGACGTCAGCTTCACCGTCGGGCCGGGCGAGGTCCTGGGCTATCTCGGCCCGAACGGCGCGGGCAAGACGACGACCATCCGCATGCTGGCCGGCCTGCTCGAACCGAGCCGGGGCACGATCCTCTTCGAGGGCCGCGACGTCCGGACCGATATCCGGGCCTTCAAGCGGCGGATCGGCTATGTCCCGGAGCAATCGGAGATCTACCCCCACCTCAGCGCCGTCGATTATCTCCGCCTCGTCGGGCGGCTGCGCGGCCTCGGGGAAGACGAGGTCCGGGACAAGTCCCTGGCCTTTCTGCGCGTCTTCGACCTCGAGTCCGACATGTACGGCCCGCTGGCGTCCTTCTCCAAGGGCAAGCGCCAGAAGGTCCTCATCGCGGCCGCCCTCTCCACGATCCCGATATCCTGCTGCTCGACGAGCCCCTGTCCGGTCTGGACGTGACGACGGCCCTGGTCGTCCGCGACCTCATCCGGCGCCTGGCGGCGGAGCGCAAGACCGTCATCTATTCCTCCCACGTCCTCGAGGTCACCGAGAAGATCTGCACCAAGGTCGTCATCCTCCACAAAGGCGAGATCGTGGCCAACGATTCGGTCGAGAACCTGCGCCGGCTCATGCACCTGCCGTCCCTGGCCGAGATCTTCAACCAGCTCGTCCTCCGCGAGGACACCGACGAGATCGCCGGGCGCCTCGTCCGGGCCATGAAGGGCGCGGGCTAGGGCCATGGCGGGCGGGGGAGCCGGTCCGGGTCCGTTCGCCCTGCTGACGCGGCATTTTTTCGGGCGCCTGTTCCACAACGACCTGGTCGAGTTCGAGGACCAGATGAAGGAGCGGCTCATCGTGGCCCTGGACCTGCTGGCCGTCTTCTTCTTCTGGGCCTCCGAACTCATGCTGTTCAAGTACCATTTCGTGCCCGATACGGGGCGGTCCTGGCAGGAGAAGTCCTACCTCCTGACCCTGATGATGCTCGTCTTCGGCATCGTCACCCTGCTCGAGTGGGACGTCCTCTTCCCCGACCGGCGGGACTTCCTCAACCTCATGCCGCTGCCGGTCCGCCTGAGGACGGTCTTCGCCGCCAAGCTGGCCTCGTTCGTGCTGTTCGCGGCCGCGTTCTCGGCGGCCATGACCGGGCTCTCTTCTGTCCTGTTCTCGATCTATCTCGCCCAATGGCGGGGGGACACGTTGGCCATGGCCGGGCGCTATGTCGCCGCCCGCGTCCTCGCCGGCTTCGCCGCCTGCTTCACGGTCCTGTTCGCCGTCATCGCCCTGCAGGCCCTGCTCTTGGCCGTCCTGCCGGAAGGGCTCTACCGGCGGACCGCTCTGGCCGTCCGCTTCGCCCTCATCGCCGGCGCCGCCTTCCTCCTCCTTTCCTTCGTGGCCGCGCCCTCGGTCGTGGCCGGCCTCTTCCGCGACCTCGAGCTCCTGAAGGAGACCCGTCATCCGTTCGTCTTCCGTTTCCCGCCGCTGTGGTTCGTCGGGCTCTACGAGGTCCTGCTCGGCACGCGGGACGCCGTCTTCGAGGCCCAGGCCCGGACGGCCGGCCTGGCCGTGGCCCTGGCTTCGGTGTCCTTCCTCGGCGCGAGCGTCCTGAGCTACCGCCGTCATGTCCTGCGGACCCTGGAGGTCCGGAGGGGGAGGCCGGCCTTGGCCGGGCTCCGCGAGACCGTCCGCCGCGCGCTCACCCCGGCCTTTTTCCGGGGACCGGAGGAGAGGGCCGCGGCCGGCTTCTTTTCCGGGACTCTCCGAACGAGCGCGCCTCACCGGATGTCTCTCGTCTACTACCTGGCGGTGGGCGCGGCCCTGCTGACCGTCCTGCTGGCGGCCAACCGGGCCGCCCTGCGCGCGCCCGGGCCGGACAACGGCCTGATCCTCGTCCTGCCCCTCCTCATCGCCTTCGCGGTCGCCACCGGCGTCCGGGTCGTCGTCGACCGCCCCGCCGCCCCCGAAGCCCGCTGGCTGTTCCGCCTGACCGAGTCGGGACGGACGGACCGCTATGCGGCCGGGCTCACGAAGGCCGTCTGGCTGAGCTTCATCGTCCCGCTCTTCCTGGCCGTCTTCGTCCTTCACGCCTTTCTCTGGGGCGCCGCGACGGCCGCGCTCCACGCGGCCTTCGGGCTGGCCGTCTCCACGGTCGGCCTCGAGGCCCTTTTCCACCGCTACCGCAAGGGGCCCTTCGCCTGCTCCTGGGTGCCGGGGCGCCTGAAGCTCCACTTCACCGCGGTGCCCATCCTGATCGGGCTCATTCTGGCCGGCACGGCCCTGGCCGCGTGGGAGAAGGCCATCCTGGCCGGTCCCCGCCGGGGCTTGGCGTTCGCGGCCTTCGCGGCCGCCGCCTGGGGGGCGCTGAAACGGAGCGGGCGGCGGTTCTACCGGAGGGCGGACCTGACCTTCGACGAAGAGCCCGAAGCGGCGATGGTCGGCTTCCCCGGCCCGGATTGACGGTTCTTTTCCGATCCGGTTTCTGGTACTCTAGGCGGGCGGAGGACCCCCATGCCCTACACCGTCGACGCCGTCATCGGCCGCATCGAGCGCTTTCCGCGGGTCGATCTCATCCACCGCCCGACGCCCTTGCGGAAGCTCTCCCGCCTGTCGGCCCGCATCGGCGGGCCCGAGATCTACGTCAAGCGGGACGACCTGACCGGGCTGGCCTTCGGCGGCAACAAATCGCGCAAGCTCGAGTTCATCGTCCGCGACATGCTGGAGAAGAAGGCCGACGTCGTCGTCACCTGGGCCGGCGTCCAGTCCAACTGGTGCATGCAGACGGCGGCCGCGGCCAAGACCTTCGGACTGAAGCCCGTGCTGGTCCTGTTCAAGGCCCCCGACCAGCCGGCCACGGCCGACGGAAACGTCCTGCTCGATGTCATCCTGGGGGCCGACATCCGTTTCGCTCCGGTCGACAAGGGCCGCATCGTCAAGGCCCCTCAAGCCATGGAGATCCTTCAGGAGATCGGCCGGGAGATGAAGGGCCGCGGCCACACGCCCTACCTAGTCCCCGTCGGCGGCTCGCTCGTCAGGGGCGACATGACCGTGCCGCTCGGAGCCGTGAGCTACGTGGCCGCCTTCGCCGAGATCCTCGACCAGATGCGCTCCGGCGGGGCCGAGCCCGACTACGTCATCCACGCCACCGGCTCGGGCGGCACCCAAGCGGGGCTGCTCGTCGGGGCCCGGTCCCTGACCGCGGGCTGCCGCATCCTCGGCGTCAGCGTGTCGGACCCGAAGGGCCCGTTCGCGGAGGACGTCCTGGAGATCGCCCGGGCCACCGACGACGCCCTCGGACTGGGGCTCGAGGTCCTGCCCGGCGACGTCGTCGTCTTCGACGAGTATCTCGGCGAGGGCTACGGCAAGGTCGACCGCGGGGTGGCCGAGGTCATCCGGCTGGTCTTCCAGACGGAAGGCATCGTGCTCGACCCGGTCTACACGGCCAAGGCCATGGTCGGGCTCATCGACCTCGTCAAGACCGGCTTCTTCAACCCGACCGACAAGGTCGTCTTCGTCCACACCGGCGGCACGCCGGCGCTGTTCCCGAACCGGGACAAGATCTTCGAGTTCCTGATGGACAAGGCCTAGCCGGTCAGAGCAGACCGGCCAGTCCGGCCTCGAGGCCGGCCAGCGGGAAGCGGTGGATGGCGATGGGCGCCGCTTCCAGGACCGCCGGCGCCTTCATCCCGCTTCCCGTGAGGACCAGGACGACCGGCCCGCGGCTCTCGTCGAGGGCCCCGGCCTCCCGCAGGCGCGTCAGCGCCGCCAGGGTCGTGGCCGATTCGGGCTGGACGAACAATCCCTCGGCCGCGGCCAGCTCGCGCTGGGCCCGGAGCATGTCCTCGTCGGAGACGGCGACCAGGACGCCGCGACGCTCCCGGACCGCGCGGAGCACGGCCTCGCCCGCGGGCGGGGTCGGGTTGGAGATGGCGTGGGCGATCGTCCGCGGCTCCGGCCAGCGCTCGAAGGACGTGCGCCCGGCCTCGAAGGCCTTGACAAGAGGGGCGCAGCCGGCGGCCTGGACGCCCGCGACGAGGGGATAGCCGGGGGCGAACCCTTCGCGCTCGAGGTCGGCGAAGCCGCGCATGAGGCCGATCAGGTGCCCGCCCGAGCTCAGCGGCGCGACGACCGTGCCGGGCAGCTTGCGGCCGAGTTGGACGAAGATCTCGAAGGCCGTGAGCTTGTAGCCTTCCATCCGGTAGGGATCGATGGAGTTCATGAAGGTGATGCCGAGCTTGCGGCCGAGGTCGAGGCTGGCCCGGAAGGCCGCGCCGTAATCGCCCTCGACGGCGACGAGCCGCGGCCCGTGGACGCCGGCCGCCCGCAGGCTCGTCAGCGACGTGCCCTCCTTCAACAGAACGAAGGTCGGCAGTCCCGCCCGGGCCCCGTAGGCGGCCGTCGAGGCGGCCATGTTGCCGGTCGAGACCGTGCCGATGCGCGGCCGGCCGAGGGCGACGGCCTTCTGGACGGCCACGGCCGTGCCCCGGTCCTTGAAGCTCCCGGTCGGGTTCTGGGCCTCGTTCTTGGCGAAGAGCGCGGACAGGCCGAGGGCGCGGCCGAGACGGCCGAGGCGGACGAGCGGCGTCCAGCCCTCGCCGAGGCTGAGCTCGGCATCGACGCTCTCGAGCGGCAGGAGGTCCTGGAAGGCCTCGAGGGCCAGGCGGCGGTCCTCGCGGAGGACGGCGCCCCCCGGACGTCCGGACGGGGCGACGAAGACCGGCTGCCCGCAGCCCGGGCAGAAAGGGGAGTAGGGATCGCGCGCCGCGAGCGGGCCGCAGGCCAGGCATTCGAATCGTTCCATCGCCGTCCTCCTGGAGAAGATGGCGCCGATTATAGACCGAAAGCCCGGCCTTGCCTAGCCGCCCCCGGCCGCGATAGAATCGGCGGGACATGGACGACCGCGAGATCATGGCCCGAGCCCTCCGGCTGGCCGCCCGGGCCGCCGCGGCGGGGGAGGTCCCGGTCGGGGCCGTGGTCGTGCGGGATGGCGCGATCGTCGGCCGAGGCGCCAACCGGCCGGTCGCCTCGTCCGATCCCACGGCCCACGCCGAGATCGTGGCCCTCCGCCGGGCCGCCCGCCGGGCCGCCAATTACCGCCTGCCGGACTGCGACCTGTTCGTCACCGTCGAGCCCTGCGCCATGTGCCTCGGGGCCGCCGTCCAGGCCCGGGTCCGGCGGATCGTCTACGGCGCGGACGATCCCAAGGCGGGGGCCGTCTCGTCGGTCCTGCGCTTCCCCTTCGAACGGCTCAACCACCGCCCCGAGATCGTCGGGGGGATCCTGGCGGAGGAGGCGGCCGCCCTGATGCGGGATTTCTTCCGGGCCCGTAGAAAGCGACGGGCGTTTCGGCTATAATCGTGTCCCGTTCCGTGTCCCCGATATTGCGGAGAGGTGGCCGAGTGGTTGAAGGCGACGGTCTCGAAAACCGTTATCTCGAGCGATTGGGATCGCGGGTTCGAATCCCGCCCTCTCCGCCAACGATGTCCCCGTCATGCTGAAGGTCCCCCTCGTCGTCACCGGCTTCGGCCACGTCGGCCGGGCCTTCGTCTCGCTCCTGCGCGACAAGGGCGAGGAGCTGCGCCGCCGCTATGGTCTCGAGCCCGAGGTCCTGGCGGTGGCCCGGGCCGAGGGCTGCTTCCACACCGGCGCCCCGCTCGACGTCCGCCACCTCTCCCGCGGCGGCGACGACTGGACGGCGGGCAATCCGGCCTGGCGCGAAGGCCAGCGGGCGACCGACGTCATCGCCGGGCTGGGACCGGGGGGCACGCTCGTCGAGTGCACCGTGTCGAACCTCCGGACGGGGGAGCCGGGGCTGTCCTACATCTCGGGGGCCCTGCGGAGCGGATGGAACGCCGTCGTCGCCAGCAAGGGGGCCCTGGTCGTCGGCCTCCCGGAGCTGCGGGCCCTGGCCGCGGCCAACGGCGTCGGGCTGCGCTTCAGCGGGGCCACGGCCGCGGCCCTGCCGACGATCGACGTCGGATTGGTCTCCCTGGCCGGAACGCGCATCGAGGGCATCCAGGGGGTCCTCAACGGGACCTCCAACTACATCCTGACCCGCATGGGCGAAGGGCTGGCTTATGAGGAGGCCCTCAAGGAGGCCCAGGACAAGGGCATCGCCGAGCCCGATCCGAGCCACGACGTCGGGGGCTGGGACACGGCCTGCAAGATCCTGCTCATCACCAACGCCTGCCTCGACGTTGCCTACGTCCTCGCCGACGTCCACGTCCGGGGCATCGACGGCCTGACGGGGGAATTCGTCCGGACCGCCCGGTCCGAAGGCCGGACGGTCAAACTCCTGGCCACGGCCGCCCCGGGCCGCAAGGGGGAGCGCTGGAGCCTGGACGTCCGGCCGTCCGTGCTCGAGCCGACCCACCCCCTCTATCACGTCGACGGGACCGAGAAGGGCATCTCGTTCTACACCGACTCCATGGGCACGGTCACGGTGACCGGGGGCCGCTCCAATCCGCGGGGCGCCGCGGCGGCCCTGCTCAAGGACCTCATCAACATCCACCGGCGCGAACGCGCCTCCGCCTGAGCCCGCCGCGCGTTGACCGGGCGGCCCTTTTCTGATAAGGTTGGCCTGTCCGGAGCGCGTCCGCGCGCCCCGTTCCCGGATCGGAGAGGTGTCCGAGCGGTTTAAGGAGCACGCTTGGAAAGCGTGTGTGTGCCGCAAGGTGCACCGCGGGTTCGAATCCCGCCCTCTCCGCCAGTCAACACTCGTCGAAGGAGCCGCCGCATGGACAGCAAAGACCTCATCGCCATCGAGGACCTCTACGGGGCCCACAACTACCACCCGCTCGACGTCGTCATCGACCGGGCCCAGGGGATCTGGATGCACGACGTCGAAGGCAAGAAGTACCTCGATTTCCTGAGCGCCTACTCGGCCGTCAACCAGGGCCACCGCCACCCGCGGATCGTCAAGGCCCTCGTCGCCCAGGCCAAGACGCTGACCCTGACCTCGCGGGCCTTCCGCAACGACCAGTGGCCGCTCTTGGCCCGCGAGCTCTGCGAGCTGGCCGGCTACACCATGGTCCTGCCCATGAACTCGGGCGCCGAAGCCGTCGAGACGGCCGTCAAGGCGGCCCGCAAGTGGGCCTACCAGAAGAAGGGCATCGCTCCGGACCAGGCCGAGATCATCGCCTGCAGCAACAATTTCCACGGCCGGACGGTCACCGTCATCAGCTTCTCGACGGAGCCCCTCTACCGCCAGGACTTCGGGCCGTTCACGCCCGGTTTTCCCATCGTCCCGTTCGGGGACGCCGAGGCCCTGGAACGGGCCATCACGCCGAACACGGCGGCCTTCCTGGTCGAGCCCATCCAGGCCGAGGCCGGCATCCTCATCCCGCCCGACGGCTATCTCAAGCGGGCGGCCGAGATCTGCAAGAAGCACAACATCCTCTTCATCGCCGACGAGATCCAGACCGGGCTCGGCCGGACGGGCAAGCTCTTCGCCTGCGAGCACGAGGGCGTCCGGGCCGACATGGTCATCGTCGGCAAATCGCTCGGCGGCGGCTGCTACCCCGTGTCCGCCGTCCTGGCCGACAAGGAGATCCTCGGGGTCTTCAAGCCCGGCGAGCACGGCTCGACCTTCGGCGGCAACCCCCTGGCCTGCGCCGTGGCCCGCGAGAGCATCCGGGTCATCCGGGAGGAGAACCTGGTCGAGAACGCCGCCGAGCGCGGCCGGTCCTTCATGGACAAGCTGCGCAAGGTCCGCAGCCGCCACATCAAGGAGGTCCGCGGCCGCGGCCTGCTCATCGGCATCGAGCTCCACGCCGCGGCCGGCGGGGCCCGCCGCTTCTGCGAAGAGCTGATGAAGGAAGGGCTGCTCTGCAAGGAGACCCACGACAACGTCCTCCGGCTGGCGCCTCCGCTGATCATCCGGGAAAAGGACCTCAACTGGGCCCTCAAGCGCATCAAGACCGTCTTCAAACGGCTGGCCTGAGCCGGCCCCTCGAGCGACTGTCCTCTCCGCAGGACAGCGCGCCTCCGGGCGGCCGGCGACCGGCAGGGAAGTGGCCTTGGCACGTTCCTTGCTGATTCTCGGAGCAGGAGGATGAAGATGAAAAAGACGCTTGGGCTGGCCGTCTTGGCCGTTCTCGTCGCCCTTCTCGGGGCGGCCTGCATCAGGTACGTCCCCTACGACGAATCCGGCCGCTACGGACGCGAATACGACGACTATTACGACCGGACCGACCGGTACGACCGCTACGACGACCTCGACAGCGCCTACTTCTACAACGAGCTCCAGCCCCACGGCCTGTGGGTCTCCTACAGGCCGTACGGCTACGTCTGGATCCCGGGCAACGTCGGCTACGGCTGGCGGCCCTACACCCGGGGACATTGGGCGTGGACGGATTACGGCTGGACCTGGGTCTCGCTCGAGCGCTGGGGCTGGATCGCCTTCCATTACGGCCGCTGGGGCTGGGACAGGCGCTTGGGCTGGTTCTGGGTGCCCGACGTCGTCTGGGGCCCGGCTTGGGTGGCCTGGCGCTGGGGCGACGCCCACATCGGCTGGGCGCCGCTGCCGCCGGGAGTCGATTTCGTCCGCGGCCGGGGTTTCGGGGGCCACCGCTGGGACATCCCCGGCGATCATTGGAATTTCGTCCACGGCCGCTACTTCCTGGACCGCAGCCTCGACCGCCGGGTCCTGCCGGTCGAACGGAACCTGACCATCGTCAACATGACCAGCCTGCGGGTCAACATCGAGGACCGGAACGACCGCGTCGTCAACGAAGGCGTCGACCGCGACGTCGTCCGGCGGCTGACGGCCCGCGAGGTCGAGCGATATACCCTGAAGGACCCGGGACGGGCCGGCGAGCAGAGAGAGGAGAGGACCGACCTCATCCTCTCCAAGCCCCCCGTCCGGCGCAACGAGGCGGCCAAACCGCGGGAGGTCCTCGATCCGGGGAGCGCCGAGAGGAGGCTCACCGGCGGCGACACGCCCCGCATCTACCGGCAGCCGGTCCGGGGCGAGGCGGAGGCCGTGCGCGAGGACCACGAGCAGGAACGCTGGCTCATGCGCGACAGCCAGGAGGCCGAACTCAGGGAGGTCCGGCGACGGACCGACGAGGAGAAGGCCCGGGTCCGGAACGAGGACGAGAAGAAGAAGCTCGAGGAGCAGGCCTCGGCCCGGATCGGCGAGCTGAAGGCGAAGCACGGGCAGGAGAAGGCCGAGCTCGAGAAGAGGCAGAAGGCCGAGGAGGCCAAAGCCAAGGCCAGACCCGCGGCCAAGCCGGTCCGCAAGAAGACCGACGGCAACTAGGCCGGCCGGCGGGCCCGGACCGTGGCGGCCAGGGCCGCGGCCAGGACGACGGCCCCTCCCGAGACCGTTCTCAGGGAGGGGCTCTCTTTCAGGAAGACGAGCGCCAAAAGGATGCCGTAGACCGGCTCGAGGGCGCTGAGCACGCTGGCCGTCCGGGCCCCGACCCCCTTCATGCCCTCGATGAACAGGCTGTGGGCCAGGGCCGTGCAGACGACGCCGAGGACGGCGATCAGGGCCAGGTCCCGTACCGAAAGCGCCACTCCCCGCGGCAGGACGACGGGCAGAAGGAAGAGGGCGGCGAACAGGTCCTGGAAGAAGGCCACCTTGAGGCTGGGATGGCGGGAAGCCAGGTCCCGGTCGAGGACGCTCAGGAAGGCGAAGGTCAGTCCGGCCAGCAGGCCCCACAGGACACCCCGGAGGACGGCGTCCGAGAGGTCGAACCGGGGCACGATCAGGCCTATTCCCAGGACGCACAGGAGGGCGAAGGCCAGGCTGGCCGGGTCCCACCGCTCTTTCATCATCAGAGGTTCGAGGAAGGCCGTGAAGACCGGGAAGCTCGAATAGGCGAGGAGGCCCACGGCGACCGACGAGACCTGGACGGACTTGAAGAAAGCCGTCCAATGGAGGGCCAGGACGAGGCCGCACAAGACGAGCCGGACGAGGTCGCGGCGGTCGGCGACGCGGAACCCCCGCCGGCCGGCTGCGAGGACGGCGGCCAGGGCCGCCGCGGCGAAGACGACGCGGCCGAGAACGATCGCTTCGGGGGACAGGGACAGCCATTTCCCGAACAGCCCGGGGAAGCCGAACAGGACGACGGCCAGGTGGATACGGGCCAGGCTGAGGGCGCGCGGCTGCACGGCGACATTATATTCCTTTTCCTTGATATTTGGCCCGATTGTGCTAAGATAAGCTTTACTTTTTGGGGGAAACCCCGGATTTCCATCCGTCCGCGGACGGCCTGAAACCCATGTCCTACGAGATATTCGCCCGCAAATACAGGCCTCAGCTGTTCGAGGAGGTCGTCGGGCAGAGGTCCGTCGTCCAGACCATCCAGAACGCCATCGCCTCGGGGCGCATCGCCCAGGCCTACCTGTTCTCGGGCGTCAGGGGCACGGGCAAGACGACCGTGGCCCGCATCCTGGCCAAATCCCTGAACTGCCTGCGCGGCCCCGCGCCGACGCCCCACCCGTGCGCCGTCTGGGGCGAGGACGATCCCCGGGCCAAGTCCGAGCCCGCCTGCGAGGCCTGCCGCTCCATCCACTCCGGCGCCGCCATCGACGTCCTGGAGATCGACGGGGCCTCGAACCGCAAGGTCGACGAGATCGAGCCCATCCGGGAGATGGTCAAGTACCGGCCGGCCTACACCCGGTACAAGGTCCTCATCGTCGACGAGGTCCACATGCTCTCGGACGCGGCCTTCAACGCCCTCCTCAAGACCCTCGAGGAGCCGCCGCCGAACACGGTCTTCGTCTTCGCCACGACGGAGTTCGACAAGGTCCCGGCGACCATCGTCTCCCGCTGCCAGCACTTCGAATTCCGCAAGATCTCCCACAAGGACATCATCAACCACCTCATGGAGATCGCCCGCCGCGAGGAGATCACCATCACGCCGGCCGGGCTGTCCCTGATCGCCGGGGCCGCCGACGGCAGCATGCGGGACGCCCAGAGCCTGCTCGACCAGGCCGTCGCCTTCAGCGGCAAGAACGTCGACGACGAAGCCCTCAAGACCATCCTCGGGACCATCGGCCCGGACGTCCTGTTCCGCTTCTCGGGCGCCGTGCTCGACGAGCGGCCGGAGGCCGTCTTCGGCCTGGTCGAGGAGGTCATCGCCTCGGGCTACGATCTGCGCTTCGTCTTCGGCAAGCTCATCGAGCACTTCCGGGCCCTGCTCCTCGTCCGGACCGTCGACAAGCCCGGCGACCTCATGCCCCTCAGCCCGGAAGGCCTGCAGGCCCTGCGGGACGAGGCCGCCAAGGTCTCGTCGGAGGACCTCCTGCGCTATCTCCTGGCCCTCCAGCAGGCCGAACCCGGCCTGAAGTATTCGGCCATGCCCCGCATCTATCTCGAGGCTTTCCTGGTCAAGCTCTGCCATTTCCGCAAGATCGTCCCCATCCGGGAGCTCCTGCGGGACGTCGCCTCCCTCCGGCCGGAGGGGACGCCCGCGAGACCCGCGTCCCGTCCGGCGGCCGGACCTCCGCCGTCCGGCGTGAGCGGCGGGCCCCGGTCCTCCCAGCGGACCGCTCCGGCCGTTCCCCCCGCGGGCCCGGCCGAAACGCCGGCCCCGGCCAAACCGGCCGCCGCGCCCTCCGGCAAGGACGCCTTCACCCGGGTCCTCGAGAAGCTGGCCGTCGACCGGGCCCCCCTCGCGGCCCTGTTGGGGCAATTCTCCTCGGTCCTGGTCAAGGACAATACCCTCGAGGTCCTGTTCGGCAGCGGCCGGGGCTTCTTCGTCACCAGCATCCAGGAGAAGGACATCCGGGCCGTCGAGAAAGCCGCCTCCGAGGTCCTGGGACGGGAGACCAAGGTCCGCTTCGCCGAGGAAGGGGAGGCCGCCGGCGGCCCCATCCGGCCCGGCCGCGAGCTCGAGACGGCCCTCAAGGACCCGGCCGTGAAGTTCTTCATGGACAAGTTCCGGGCCCAGGTCGTGTCGGCGGATCCCATCCCGGCCCGCGATCCCGGCCCCAAGGGCGGCGGGCCCCCGGAGAACGACGCATGAAGAACGTCATGGACCTCCAGAAGATGCTCAAGACGGCCAAGGAGATGCAGGACCGGCTCCAGCAGGAGCTGGCGGCCCTGCGGGTCGAGGGCTCGAGCGGCGGCGGCATGGTCACCGTCGTCCTCGACGGCCACAAGGCCCTCCAGTCCATCCGCATCGACCCCGAGGTCGTCGTCCGCGACGAGGTCGACATGCTCCAGGACCTCGTCGTGGCCGCCTTCAACGACGCCGCGGCCAAGGTCGACGAGGCCCTGGCCCACAAGCTCGGCGGCCTCGGGGCCGGCCTGAAGATCCCGGGGCTCGGCTGATGTTCGAGTACGCCCAGCCCCTCCACGACCTCATCGAGGAGCTGCGCCGCATCCCCGGCATCGGGGCCAAGACGGCCCAACGCATCGCCTTCCATTTCCTGGGCCTGCCGTCGGAGGACACCGACCGCCTGGCCGAGGCCATCCGCGAGGCCAAGCGGCGCATCTTCTATTGCTCGCGCTGCAACAGCATCACCCACGTCGATCCCTGCCAGATCTGCACCGACACCCAGCGCTCCGACGACTCGCTGTGCATCGTCGAGGAACCCTTCAACATCTCCTCGATCGAAAGGACGGGGGCCTTCGGCGGCCGCTACCACGTCCTCCTGGGGGCCCTGTCGCCGCTCAAGGGCCGCGGCCCGGACGAGCTGCGGCTGGGCAAGCTGACCAAGCGGATCGAGGAGGGGGCCTTCAAGGAGATCATCATCGCCACGAACCCGACCGTCGAGGGCGAGGCCACGGCCTTGTACCTCGTCCGGGAGCTCAGGCGCTACGGCGTCCTCATCACCCGGCTGGCCATGGGCTTGCCGGTCGGCTCCGACCTGGACTTCGCCGACCAGGTGACCATCAAGAAGGCCCTGGAGGGCCGCACGGAACTCAAGGAGTAGCCCGCAACGTCGCCCGCGGACGTTCGACGATACCGCACAAAGGAGTTGTCCATGGACGAGAAGAAGAGGAATATGCAGACCATCGACGGGAACACGGCGGCGACCCACGTCGCCTACGCGTATTCCGAGGTGGCGGCCATCTACCCCATCACGCCGTCGTCGACGATGGGCGAGCTGGCCGACGAGTGGTCGGCCCACGACCGCAAGAACATCTTCGGCCAGAAGGTGGACGTCGTCGAGATGCAGTCGGAGGGCGGCGCCTCGGGCGCGGTCCACGGCTCGCTTTCGGCCGGCGCCCTGACGACGACCTTCACGGCCTCCCAGGGCCTCATGCTGATGCTGCCGAACATGCACAAGATCGCCGGCGAGATGCTGCCGACCGTCTTCCTCGTCTCGGCCCGGTCCCTGGCCGCCCAGTCCCTGTCCATCTTCGGCGACCACAGCGACGTCATGGCCGCCCGCAACACGGGCTTCGCCATGACTTGCGCCGGCTCCGTCCAGGAGGCCCAGGACCTGGCCATCGTGGCCCACCTGGCCACCCTGCGGACCAAGATCCCGTTCCTCCACTTCTTCGACGGCTTCCGGACCTCGAACGTCCTCGAGAAGGTCGACCTCGTGTCCTACGACACCCTCCGCGACCTCTTCGAGCCCCAGTACCTCGAGGAGTTCCGGCTCCGCTCCCTCAATCCCGAGCGGCCCATGCAGAAGGTCGGCCAGCAGAACCCCGACGTCTATTTCCAGGGCCGCGAGACGGTCAACGTCCATTACGACGCGGCCCCCGGGCTGGTCCAGCACTACATGGACAAGGTCGGCCGGGCCATCGGGCGGCATTACCACCTGTTCGACTATTTCGGCGCCCCCGACGCCGACAAGGTCATCGTCATGATGGGCTCGGGCGCCGAGACGGCCGAGGAGACCATCAACCACCTCAACGCCCGCGGCGCCAAGCTCGGCCTGGTCAAGGTCCGCCTCTACCGGCCCTTCGACGTCCAGGCCCTGGCCGCGGCCCTGCCGGCGACGGTCAAGAAGATCGCCGTCCTCGACCGGACCAAGGAGCCCGGCGCCATCGGCGAGCCGCTCTATCTCGACGTCAAGGTCGCCCTGGCCGACCGCCCGGTCAAGGTCATCGGCGGCCGCTACGGCCTGTCCTCCAAGGAGTTCACGCCGGCCCAGGTCAAGGCCGTCTACGATCACCTCGACGGCGCGGCCTTCCACGGCTTCACGGTCGGCATCACCGACGACGTCGGCCACAAGTCCATCCCCGTCGGCCCGATCCTCGACACCGAGCTCCCGGGCACCGTGCGCTGCAAGTTCTTCGGCTACGGCTCGGACGGCACGGTCGGCGCCAACAAGAACTCCATCAAGATCATCTCCGACCACACGGACATGTACGGCCAGGGCTACTTCCAGTACGACTCCAAGAAGTCGGGCGGGGTGACCATCTCGCACCTGCGCTTCGGCAAGCACCCCATCCAGTCCCAGTACTTCCTGAACACGGTCGACTTCGTCGCCCTGCACAAGCCCTCCTACATCGGGCGCCTCGACATCCTCGAGGGCATCCGCGAGGGAGGCACCTTCCTCATCAACTGCGACTGGGCGGCGGCCGAGGTCTTCGGGCACCTGACCGAGGACATGCAGCGGACGATCATCGACAAGAAGGTCAAGGTCTACGCCATCGACGCCTACAAGATCGCCGCCGAGCTGGGCCTCGGGATCCGCATCAACTCCATCATGCAGGCCGGCTTCTTCAAGCTCTCCGGCGTCCTGCCCGAGGCCGAGGCCATCGGCTACATGAAGAAGGCCGTCGAAAAGACCTACGGGCGCAAGGGCCAGGAAGTCGTCAAGATGAACTGGGACGCCATCGACCGCGGCGCCCAGGCCCTCGAGGCCGTGCCCGTCCCGGCCCGGATCACCCAGTCGGCCCCGGTCATCCAGATCGTCCCCCCCGACGCCTCCGCCTACGCCCGGAACGTCATCGAGCCGGTGACGCGTTTCAAGGGCGACCTCCTGCCGGTCTCCCAGATGCCGCTCGACGGGGCCGTCCCGACCAACACGGCCCGCCTCGAAAAGCGCGGCATCGCCACCGAGAGCCCGAAGTGGATCCCCGAGAACTGCATCCAGTGCAACCAGTGCAACTTTGTCTGCCCCCACGCCACGATCCGGGCCAAGCAGATCGATCCCAAGGACCTGGCCGGCGCGCCGGACGGGTTCACGACCATCAAGTCCAACACCAAGAACGACCGCGGCCTGCTCTACCGCGAGCAGGTCTACATCGAGGACTGCGTCGGCTGCGGCTCCTGCGCCCAGGTCTGCCCGGCCAAGACCAAGGCCCTGGTCATGACCCCCATCGCCGAGCTGCGGGCGGCCGGCGAGGCGGCCAAGGCCGAATTCTTCGACAAGCTGCCCGACAACGTCCTCGACGGCGTCAAGCCCGACACCCTCAAGGGCAGCCAGTTCCTGCGGCCCCTGTTCGAGTTCAGCGGCGCCTGCGCCGGCTGCGGCGAGACGCCCTACGTCAAACTGGCCTCCCAGCTCTACGGCGAGCGCATGATCATCGCCAACGCCACGGGCTGCTCCTCGATCTACGGCGGCACCTTCCCGACCTGCCCTTACGCCCAGACGGTCGAGGGCAAGGGGCCCGCCTGGGGCAACTCCCTGTTCGAGGACAACGCCGAGTACGGCTTCGGCATGCGCCTGGCCGTCGACGCCAACCGGCGCCTCCTGCTGGCCTCCATCGAGGGCGCGCTGGCCGCCGGGACGACCCCGGCTCTGACGGACGCCCTGGTCAAGATGAAGGGCGCCTGGACCGACGTCGGCGCGGAGGCCAAGGCCGCGGCCAAGGCCGTCGTGGCCGCCCTGCCGGCGGCGCTCAAGTCGGCCAACGGGGCCAAGGCTCCCCTGGCCAAGATCGCCGAGCTCAAGGACTTCCTGGTCGAGAAGAGCGTCTGGTGCATCGGCGGCGACGGCTGGGCCTACGACATCGGCTACGGCGGCCTCGACCACGTCCTGGCCATGAACCGCAACGTCAACGTCCTCGTCCTCGACACCGAGGTCTATTCCAACACCGGCGGCCAGGCCTCCAAGGCGACGCCGACCGGCTCGGTGGCCAAGTTCGCCGCCTCGGGCAAGAAGACCTCCAAGAAGGACCTCGGCCGAATGGCCATGAGCTACGGCTACATCTACGTCGCTTCGGTGGCCATGGGCGCCAACATGAACCAGTGCCTCCGGGCCTTCCTCGAAGCCGAGGCCTATCCGGGCCCCTCGCTCATCATCGCCTATTCGCCCTGCATCAACCACGGCATCGACATGAGCAAGTCCCAGGCCGAGCAGAAGCTGGCCGTGGACACGGGCTACTGGATCAACTACCGCTTCAATCCTCTCCTGGCCAAGGAAGGCAAGAACCCGCTCCAGCTCGACTCCAAGGAGCCCAAGCTCGAGTACGAGGCCTTCCTCAAGAACGAGACCCGCTACAAGACGCTCGTCCAGCAGTACCCCGACATCGCCAAGGAGCTCTTCGCCCGGGCCGCCGAGGAGTCCCGCAAGCGGTTCGAATCCTACAGGAAGATGGCCGAATAGCCCTCTTCGCCCTAACGTTCGAAGGCCCCGGAAGGACCTCCTTCCGGGGCCTTTTTTTTGGCGCCGTTCGGATTGACAGGCGGCGGGGGAGGGGGCTATAACCGGGACAGAGACCTGGAAAGGAGCTTGCTATGAGCCAACGTTCGCGGATCGTCGTCGCCGCCATCGCCTTGGCCGCGTTGACGGCCCTGACATCCTGCGCGGCCCTGACCGACATGGCCTCGGTCATCGCCTCGCTGAAGAAGCTGCAGTTCAAGGTCGACGGCGTCAGGGACTTCAAGCTGCTGGGCATCGACCTCGGCGGCAAGGCGGCCCTGTCCGATTTCACCGCCGGGGACGCCCTGAAGGCCGTCCAGGCCTACCGCTCGAGGAAGCTCCCCGTCGAGTTCGTCGTCGACATCCTGGCCGTCAATCCCAACGACGGCACGGGCGGCTCCCGCCGCTCGGCGAGCACGCTGACGGGACTCGAATGCCGCCTGCTCATCGACGGCAAGCCGACGGTCACGGGGAACATCGACCGGCCGTTCGAGATCCCCGGAACGGGGCAGGAATCGGCCGTTCCCCTGCGGCTGAGCCTCGACCTGCTCGAATTCTTCGGCGACCGGCGCTACGAGGACCTCCTCGGATTGGCCCTGGCCCTGGGCGGGCGGGAACGCTCGGCGGCCAAGATCGCCCTCGACGCCCAGCCGACCGTCTCGACCCCCTTCGGCCCCATCACGTATCCCGACCGCATCACCATCGTCAGCACGGAATTCCGCTGAGGCCGGGGCTCAGAAGATCCGGTAGCGGCCCTCGGACATGAGGGTCTCCTCGGCGCCGCCCGGATAGCGGAGGACGACCGAGAAGACCGCGACGCGGGGCTGGGTCGCCGGGATGTAGATGCGGTCGAGATGGACGACCTCCTCGGGCCGGGAGAAGGCCGAAGGCCCGACCAGGCCCCCGAAGTGGTCGCTGCGTCCGAAGGCGACATGGAGGCCGAGCTTCTCGTCGAGCAGGATCTCGCCCATCGGCTCGAGGCCGAAATCGCCCAGGACGCCGAAGCCGAGCTCGGCCATGTTCCCGTAGGCCGGCTCCCGGCGCAGCCGGGCGGCCTCGTCGTTCCAGGCCGGGCCCAGGGTCGCCGCGGGGCGCACGGCCACGGCCCGGTTGGCCTCGACGGCGAAGACCAGGACCTCGCCGGAAATCTCGACGGGCAGCTCCCCGCGGGTCCGGCTGGCCTCGCCCCGTTCGCCTTCGTAGGGGACGATGTAGGCCTCGCCGCTGGGCAGGTTCCCGGCCGTCCCTTTCCTGGGGAAGCGGCCCGAGCTCTCGTGGGCCGCCCGGAAGCGGAGGTCGAACAGCATCCTGTGGGGCTCGAGGCCGTCCTTGACGAACTCGATCTCGGCCTCCTCGGCCCGGTCCAGGCGCTCCTTGATCAGGCCCACCCGCCGGCCGACCTCCCCGTAGTCCACGCGCAGGGCGGGGACCATCTTCTCGGAGAACCCGGGCATGGTGGCCGCCCGGAGGCCGTGGCGGGCGGCCGCGTTCTTGAGCGGGGCCGTCGTCGAGTACTCGGTCGGGGCCAGGAACAGGGGCACGTCCCGGAAGAGGGACTCGAAGGGGGTCCGGATCCCGGACGCAGGCAGGCCGGAGGCCTCGGCCGGCAGCCGGCCGCCGACGACGTAGGCCTCGGCGGGGAGGTCGGCGTTGTTCGAGCCGACGTCGGGGTAGGCCACGAGGTGGACCTCGTCGAGCGGGATCGCGGCCGCCCCGGCGCGCAGCCGCCGGGCCCAGTCCTCGGCCATGGCCCGGCGGGCCGCCCAATCGGGATTGTCGCGGGCGGCGTCGCGGGGGACGTCGACGAGCACGGCCAAGCCCCGGTCCTCGGGATAGCCGGGGAAGACGGAGCGGACGAGGTCGGCCAGTTCCTTTTCGGCGAGTGGGGCCACGGTCACTTCCTTTCCGCGGGCCCGGCGGGCCCGACGACGATGCGGATCGCCCTCTCGGGGGCCAGAACGGACTTGATATAGGCGTCGACGGCCTCGCCGGACACCGCGTCGAGCGCGCCCTCCAGGCCGGCGACGTGCCCGAAGCCCAGGCCGAGGACCTCGAAGCCGGCCAGCAGCCGGACCCGGGCGGCCTTGCCTTCGACGGCGCGCAGATGGCCGGCAGCCGCCATGGCCTTGGCGGCCTCGAGCTCGCCGGCCGGAAGGCCGTCGGTCCGGAGCCGTTCGAGCACACCGTCGAGGGCCTCCTCGGCCCGTCCGGCCTTGTCCGCGGACGTCTCGAGGAAGACCTCCAGGACGCCGCCGCCCCGAGTCCAGGTCAGGCGCGAGTCGACCGTGTAGGCCAGCCTCTCCTCGGCCCTCAAGCGCCATAACCGCGAGCCCGGCCCGCGGCCGATCGCGGTCTCGAGCAGGGCCCCGAGGGCATGATCCCGGACGGACGGGGCCGGCAGGGGGAAGGCCCGGCCGATGAAGGCCCGTTCCGTGTCTCGGTTCAGGCGGATGTCCCGGTCCGCGGGCGGTTCGGGGGCCGCGGCCGCGAGGGCCGCCGGCGCGGCGGCGGGGAAACCCGAAAAGCTCTTTTCGAGCAAGCCGCGGACCGTCCCCGGATCGAGGTCCGAAACGGCCACGAAGAAAACGGAGGAGCGGACGAATCGGCTCCGGTAGAAAGCCTGGACATCCTTGCGGTCGACGGCCTTCAGACTTTCTTCGGTCCCGTAGAGGGCCGAACCCACACCGACCCCGCCGAAGAAACCGGCCAGCACGGCGGCGTGGGCGGCCGAGGCCGGATCGTCCGCTTCCTCCCGGGCGTAGAGGGACAGGAGTTCCTTGGCCCGGGCCACGCGCAGGCCGGAGAGCAGGGGAGAGGTCACGATCCTGCCGGTGACCTTCAGGGCCGCCTCGAGGTTCTCGGACAGGCACTCGACGACGACGGCCGAGAAGTCCTCGGCGCAGACGAAGCTCGTCCGGGTCGCTTGGGCCATGAGGTCCCGGACCTTTTCCTCGTCGGGGATCTCCAGGGACAGCCGGGTCGTCAGCGTGGCCAGGCCGTCTTGGCCGCGGGGCACGGCGGCCCGTCCGCCCGGGGCGACCAGGGCGACGACCGTCACCGCGGAGGCGGCGTCCCGCTGGAAGACGAGGGGGATGCCCGACGCCAGGACGGTCCTCTCGGGCGGGACGGCGCCCGCGGCGGCACGGAGCCCCAGGCCGAGCCCCAGGAAGAGGAGCGCGGCCCGCCGGCCGGTCCGGAGGCTCATTTCGGGCCTCCCCGGCGCGGGGCCACCGTGACCACGACGTGGTCGGCCCGGCCGAAATACCTGGCCGCCGTCCGCCGCAGGTCGCCCGAGCCGATGCGGCCGATCTCGTCGAGGTAGCGGCCGGGTTTCTCGCGCGTGTTGAGCAGCATGTGCCGGACGAAGGACCCGGCCAGCTGCAGGCCCGATTCCTCGGCCTGGCCCGAGGAGAAGCGGATCTGGTTCTTGGCGCTTTCCAGAAAGTCGAAGGCGGCCATCTCGGCCACGGGGTCGAGGAAGTCCTTCTTGGAGTAGTTCTCGCTGCCCGCCCGCTTGAGGACGGACAAGGCCGTGCGCTCGACCGCGGCCAGGTCCGAGGGGACGGCCTTGACGGCGACGACGGCGGCCCCCCCGTACCGGAACTCCAGGTAGGACATGGAGACCCGCTGGACGGTATCGCGTTCGCTCCGCAGCCGGGCGGACAGGAGGGGATTGATGCCCCGGCCCAGGGCTTCGACCAGGACGCGCATGGCGTACCCGTCGGGGTGGTTGTAGTCCGGCGCGGGGAAGGCCAGATAGAGCGTGCCCTCCGTGACGTCCTTCTCGAGCCGGACCACGGAGTCCTTCCCGAGCGGCACGGCCATGGGCAGGGCGGCCGCGGCGTGGCCGGCCCGCGGCAGATCCCCGAAGACCTCACGGACCAGGCGCTCCATCTCGCCCGTCTCGAAATCGCCGACGACGGCCATGGCCGCGTTGTCGGCCGTGAAGAACCGGCGGTGGAAGGCCAGGAGCCCCTCGGCCGTGGCCGCGGCGATGACCCCGCGGTCGCCGTAGACCGAGCGGCCGTAGGGGTGGCCGGCGAAGATCTCACGGAGGACCCGGTCCGCGGCCGCGCGGTCCGGATCGTCCTCCATCTCGCCGAGCTCCTCCAGGACGACCTCCTTCTCGGCCTCGAGCTCCCGCGGGTCGAGGTCGAACCCGAACAGGATGTCCTTCTGGGAGCGGAGGGCGAAACCGGCGTGCGCGGAAGGGAGGGAGATCTCGAAGACGGCCAGGTCCTGGCCGGTCGAGCCGTTGAAATAGGCGCCGTGGCGCCTGAGGCCGGCACGGTCGCCGGAACCGCGGAAGAGGATGGCGTGCTCGAGCAGATGGACGAAGCCGTTGGTCTCGCCGGTCTCGTTCTTGGAGCCGAGGTCGAAGCCCGTGACGACGTGGACCAGGGGCAGGTCGCGCTTCTCGTACAGGAAGACCCGCAGGCCGTTCTCGAGGACGACGTAACGGCCGGGGTCGAGGGCGCCGGCGAGCGGCGGGGCCGGCAGGGCCAGGAAGGCCGGGAAGAGTCCCGCGGCGAGTATCCATCGGGAGAACCGCGTCATGACTCCGTTTCCCTCTCCGAGCCTTCAGCAAATCCCGTGCCAGTCTAACACAAGGCGAAGGCCCGCTCCAACCCGTAAAGGCCCTTTACGTCGCCAGGCCGTCCGTTCCGGCTTCTGGGAGAGGCGGGACCGCGCGGTTTGGCCGCCGGACGGGATGTATGCTAGAATCGTCCCGGAGGGCAGAAGTCCCATGAGACCCGAGAGGAAGGCCCGCATCCTGGTTATCGACGACGAGGAGGGCATCCGCAAGTCGCTCAAGATGATCCTCGAGTACGAGGGCTACGAGTTCTTCGAGGCCGCGACCGGCGAAGACGGGCTGGAGACGCTCCGGGACACGGTCGGCATCGACCTCGTCCTGCTCGATATCAAGATGCCCGGCCGCAGCGGCCTCGAGGTCCTGGCCGAGCTCAAGGAGCGGCCCTTCGTCCCCGAGGTCATCATGATCTCGGGCCAGGGCACCATCCAGGCCGCCGTCGAAGCCACCAAGCTCGGGGCCTTCGATTTCCTGGAGAAGCCCCTGCACCGGGAGCGGGTCCTCATCAGCATCCGCAACGCCCTCAAGCAGACCCGCCTCGACCGGGAGAACCAGGACCTCAAGAAGAAGGCCGAAAAGCGCTACGAGATCGTCGGGCGCCATCCGCTCGTCCAGAACCTGTGGAAGGAGATCCTCAAGATCGCCCCGACCAATGCCACGGTCCTCATCCACGGCGAGAGCGGCACCGGCAAGGAGCTCATCGCCCGCTCCATCCACGCCCACAGCCTGCGGGCCCGGGAGACCTTCGTCCAGGTCAACTGCGCGGCCATCCCCGAGGAGCTCATCGAGTCCGAGCTCTTCGGCCACGAGAAGGGCTCCTTCACGGGGGCCACGGAGAAGAAGACGGGCAAGTTCGAGCAGGCCGACGGCGGCACGATCTTCCTCGACGAGATCGGGGACATGAGCCTGCGGACGCAGTCCAAGGTCCTGCGGGTCCTCGAAGAGGGCGAGGTCCAGAAGGTCGGCTCGAGCAAGATCGCCAAGGTCGACGTCCGGGTCATCGCCGCCACCAACAAGGACCTGCGCAAGGAAATGGGGGAGGGGCGGTTCCGGGAGGACCTCTATTTCCGGCTCAACGTCGTCCCCCTGCGGTCGCCCGCCCTGCGCGAGCGGGCCGAGGACATCCCCCTGCTCGTCGAATACTTCTCGCGGACCTTCGCCGAGGAGAACAACTTCCGCCCCCGGAAGTTCTCGACCGAAGCCCTCGAGGTCCTGAAGCGGTATCCTTGGAAGGGCAACGTCCGAGAGCTGCGCAACGTCGTCGAGCGGCTCATGATCATGACCGACCGCGACACCATCGAGGTCAAGGACCTGCCGGAGCCCCTCCGCGAGAGGACCGAGGCCGCCCTGCCCGACGCGGGCGGCGTCAAGACCCTGCGCGAGTTCCGCGACCTGGCCGAGAGGGATTTCCTGCTGGCCAAGCTCGAGGCCAACGGCTGGAACATCTCCCAGACGGCCCGGGAGATCGACACGCCGCGGTCGAACCTCTATAAAAAACTCGAGCAATACGGTATAAAGGTAACGGCCGGAGCGGGCGAGACGGTCGCCTCTCCTTCCCGCGAGGGGGGAGAGGAGGAAAGTCCGGACTCCGAAGGGCAGGATGGTCGCTAACCGCGACTCCGGGCGACCGGGGGAAAGTGCCACAGAAAAGACACCGCCCTCCGGGGAGCGCGAGCTCTCCGGGGAGCAAGGGTGAAAAGGCGAGGTAAGAGCTCACCGCCCCGGCGGCGACGCCGGGGGCAGGGCAAACCCCATCCGGAGCAAGGCCAAACGAGCCCCATTTTGGGATGGCCCGTCCCAGGGGGCGGGTCGGCCGCTGGACCCCGGGAGCGATCCCGGGGCTAGACAAATGACCGTCACCCGCGCGAGCGGGGACAGGATCCGGCTTACGACCCGCTCCGGCCGTTCTATTCAAAGGGCTGCGAAGGAGGGAGAAGGATGCTGATCTGGATAGAGTTCCTGACCATCACAGGGCTGATCCTCTTCTCGGGGAATCGCCTCAGCCGATACGGTGACATCATCGCCGAGAAGACCGGATTGAGCCGGCTCTGGCTGGGGATGGTCCTCATGGCCGCCGTCACGTCGCTGCCGGAGCTGGCTACAGGGCTGAGCTCCGTCCTCGTGGCCGGGCTGCCCGACATCGCCGCCGGGGACATCCTGGGGAGCTGCGTCTTCAACCTGGCCATCCTCAGTATCATCGACGCCCTGTCGAAGAAGAAGCCGCTGTACTCGCTAGCCCACCAGGGCAACCTCCTTACAGCCGGCATGTTCATGCCTCTTATCAGCGCGGTCGGCCTCAGCCTCTTCCTAGGCGGCCGCGTGCCTGCCCTGGGCTGGTTTGGGCTCACCACCCCCCTTATCCTCGCCGGATACCTCGGTGCTATGGCCCTGGCCTTCAGGTACGAGAAACGCGGCTCCCCCGCGGCGGGAATCCACGAATGCCCCGCCGACATGTACAAAGAGATCCCGTTGAAGAAAGCGGTCGTTGGCTATGTCTTCAACGCGGCGGTGGTCGTCGGATCCGCCATCTTCCTGCCCCGGATCGCGGAAGGGCTGGCTGAGATGACCGGCCTCGGGCGGACCTTCGTCGGGACGATCTTCATCGCCCTGTCGACCTCCCTGCCCGAGCTCACGGTGACCATCTCCAGCTTCCGCCTGGGGGCTGTGGACATGGCGGTGGGCAACCTCTTCGGCAGCAACCTGTTCAATCTGGCCATTCTGGCCCTCGACGATCTTTTCTACGTCCGCGGTCCGCTCCTCGGCGACGTCGAGCCTCAGCACCTCATTAGCGTCTTCGCCATCATGGCCATGAACGGCCTGGCTGCCGCCGGGCTGATCTATCGTTCGGAGAGTAAGCGCTTCCTGATGGCCTGGGAGTCGTGGGCCATCGCAGCGGTCTTCGTCCTCAACCTCTTCCTGCTCTACGCCTTGCACTAAATCTTGATAACGGGAGGCCCTGGCATGCTGCTCTGGCTCGAATTCCTGGGCCTCACCGCGGCCATCCTCTTTTCCGGCCGGCGGCTGACCCGGTATGGGGACATCATCTCCGAGAGGACCGGAATCAGTCGGCTCTGGCTGGGCACGGCCCTCATGGCCGGGGTGACTTCGCTCCCCGAGCTGGCCACGGGGCTGAGCGCGGTGGCGTCGAACCTGCCCGACATCGCCGCCGGGAACATCCTCGGCAGCTGCGCTTTCAACGTTCTCATCCTGGGCCTGCTCGACGCCCTGTCGCGCAAGGTCCCTCTGTCCTCGCGCGTCAACCAGGCCAACATCCTGTCCGCCGGCCTGTCGGTCCTGTTCCTCGGGGGCGTCGCCCTGGGGCTGTTCCTCGGTCCGCGGCTGCCCGCCCTCGGCTGGGTCGGCTGGTACACGCCGGTCATCGTCGCCGGGTATTTCGCGGCCATGAGGACGACCTTCAAGTTCGAAAAGCGCCGGGCCGCGGCGGCGGCCGACGACATGGAGAGAGAGGCGTCCGCGATGACCCTCCGACAGGCCGTCCTCCGCTACGCCTTCCACGCGGCGGTCGTCGTCGGCGCGGCCGTCTTCCTGCCCGCTCTGGCCGAGCGCCTGGCCGAGATGACCGGGCTCGGCCAGACCTTCGTCGGGAGCATCTTCGTGGCCGTGGCCACGTCGCTGCCCGAGGTCACCGTCTCCGTCGCCGCCCTGCGGATCGGGGCCGTGGACATGGCCGTCGGCAACATCTTCGGCAGCAACCTGTTCAACATGCTCATCCTGGCTATCCAGGACATCTTCTATTTCAAGGGCCCGATGCTGTCCTTTGTCTCGAGCGCGCAGATGGTCCCGGCCATCGCGGCCATGGCCATGACCGGCCTGGCCATCGCCGGGCTCATCTACAACTCCGAGAAGAAGCGCTTCCTGTGGGCCTGGGACTCCTTCGGGGTCATCCTGGTCTACGCCGTCAACCTCGTCCTGCTCTACGCCCTGCGCTGAAGGGAGGTCCGCCGATGGCCCGCTTTGCCTGGTGGAAAGACGCTTCGCCGGAGGCCCGCACGGCCCTGGTGGCCGCCTCGTTCGGCTGGATGCTGGACGCTTTCGACGTCATGCTCTACGCCATGGTCCTGGCGGCCCTCATGGCCGACCTCGGCCTGGCCAAGGGCACGGCCGGACTGCTCAGCTCTCTGACGCTGGCCGCATCGGCCGTCGGCGGGCTCGTCTTCGGCGTCGTCGCCGACCGCTTCGGCCGCCGCAAGGCGCTGATGGCCAGCATCCTCATCTACTCCGTATTCACCGCGGCCTGCGGGCTGGCCACGGGCGTCGTTATGCTGGCCGTCTTCCGGATCTGCCTCGGCCTGGGCATGGGCGGGGAGTGGGCCAGCGGCGCGGCGCTCGTCTCCGAGACCTGGCCGGCCGCGCACCGGGGCAAGGCCCTGGGCATCGTCCAGAGCTCCTGGGCCGTGGGCTACGCCGCCGCGGCCGCGGTCGCCGCGCTCGTCCTGCCCGTCTGGGGCTGGCGGGGGGTGTTCTTCGTCGGCGTCATACCGGCCTTTTTCACCCTCTGGATCCAGAGGCGGGTCGAAGAGCCCGAGATCTGGAGAGCCTCCCGTTCGTCGGCGCCTCCCGTCCGGACGGGTTTCGGCGAGATCTTCGGACGCCGGCGCCTCCGCCTGACCCTTCTCATCACCCTCATGAACGCCTGCACGATGTTCGGCTGGTGGGGCTTCAATCTCTGGCTGCCGGCCTACCTGTCCATGCCGGCCGATCAGGGCGGCATGGGCTTTTCGCCGCGGACGATGTCGGGCCTGGTCATCTTCATGCAGGCCGGCATGTGGCTGGGCTACATCTCGTTCGGCTTCATCAGCGACCGCTTCGGCCGGAAAAGGTCCTATATCGGATTCCTCGGGGCGGCCGCCGCTTTCCTGCTCCTCTACGCCCGGGCCCGCTCGCCGTTCGTCCTTCTCCTTCTCGGGCCCTTCGTCGCCTTCTTCGGCACGGGCTATTTCACGGGCTTCGGGGCCCTGACCGCCGAGATCTACCCGACCGCCGTCCGGGCCACCGCCCAGGGCATCACCTACAACACGGGGAGGATCGTCAGCGCGGCGGCGCCGTTCGTCGTCGGCTCGCTGGCCCAGTCGAAGGGGTTCGGGTTCTCGTTCTCCCTGATCGCGGCGGCCTTCCTGGCCGCGGCCCTGCTCTGGGCGGGCATCCCGGAGACGAAGGGGCGGGCTCTCGCCTGAAGGCGGCAGGCCGGATCGCCGGACTCAGAACGGGGCCGGAAAAGCGCCCCGGATGAGGACGAGGAGATTGCCCGGCCAAAGGCCCAGCTGCAGGACGCCGAAGAGGCACAGGAACAGGACCAGGGCCAGCGCCGGATCGTTCCTTTCCCCCGCTGCGGGATCTCCGCCCTCCTCCATGTACAGGGCCACGACCACCCGGAGATAGAAGGCCGCGGAGACGAGGCTGGCCAGGACCGCGGCCACGGCCAGGGCGACGCGACCTTCCCGGACGGCGGCCCCGAAGACGGTGAACTTGGCCAGGAAGCCCGCCGTCGGCGGGAACCCGGCCAGCGAGAGCAGGAACACGGTGAGCCCCGCCGCGAGCCAGGGCGCCCGCCGGCCCAGGCCGGCCAGATCGGCGATCGCCACGGGCTCTCCGTCGGGGCTGGCCGCGAGGGCCAGGACGCCGAAGGCGCCGGTGTTCATGAAGAGGTAAGCGGCGAGATAGAAGACCAGGCCCGCGGCGTCGCGGGCGACGACGGCGACGAGCAGGAAGCCCGAGTGGGCGATCGAGGAATAGGCCAGCATTCGCTTGAAGCTCTTTTGCCCCAGGGCGCCCAGTGCGCCCGCGAACATGGTCAGGACGGCGGCGGCGCTGAGAACGTCGGAGAACAGGGGAGAGCCGGCCGCGGGCCCGAGCCGGGGGAGGGTGACCCGGAGGGCGACGGCCAGGCCGGCCGCCTTGGGGACCAGGGTCAGGAAGGCCGCGACCGGGGTCGGGGCGCCCTCGTAGACATCAGGGGCCCACATGTGGAAGGGGGCCACTGCGGCCTTGAAGAAGAGCGCCGTCAGGACGAGGGCCGTGCCCAGAGCGGCCGCCGGGGCGCCCGCGGTCAGAACGAGTCCGCCCGTCGAGCCGTACACGAAAGCCAGGCCGAAGACGAAGAAGGCCCCGGCGAAGCTGCCCATCAGGAAATACTTGGCCGCGGCCTCGGCCGAGGCCCGCTCGGCCCGCTGGAGCCCCGTCAGGGCGTACGAGGCCACGGACAGGATCTCGAGACCGAGGAAGACGACCAGGCCGTCGGTCGACGAGACCATGACCGCGGCCCCGGCCGCGGCCAGGAGGACCAGACCCGCGAAGGGGCCCGGCTCGAGGCCGCGGAGGAGGGCGTAGTCGAGGCCCATCAGAAGGACGGCCGCCCCGGCCAGGACGAAAACGACCGTGAGAGAAAGGGCCAACTCGTCGGCCTGGAGCCGGCCGCCGAAATAGGACCAGCCCCTGCCCCAGGCCCGGACGGCGCAGAAGGCGGCCGCGGCCAGGAAGACGAAGGCGGCCGCGGCCAGGGCCTTCGAGCGCCGGCGCCCGAGGAAGGCCTCGAGCAGGAGGACGGCCAGGGCGCCTGCGACGAGGGCCAGCGGGGAGCCGAGGGCCTTGATGGTCTCCATCCTAGCGCTCCGGCCTCGCCGCGAGGGGCGCCGGCGCAGCTGGGGCCGCCGTCTGGGCGGACTCGATGTAACGGGTCACGGCGCCGTCCGTCTTCCTCAGAAGGACGCCGGGGAAGAGGCCCAGGAAGACCATCAGCAGAACGACCGGGACGAGGACGAGAAGTTCGCGCCTGTCGAGGTCCCGGAGGGAGGCCCCGGCCGGGGTTTTGAGCGGGCCGTGCATGACCCGGCGATAGAGCCAGAGGAGGTACACGGCGCCCAGGACGACCGTCGAGAGTCCCACCACGGCCAGGGTCGGGCGGGCGCCGAAGACGCCGAAGAAGCACAGGAACTCGCCGACGAAGCCGCTCAGCCCGGGCAGGCCGGCCGAGGACAGCATGGCCAGGAGGAACAGGCCGGCGAAGACGGGCATGCGGGCCGCCGTACCGCCGTGGTCGGCGATGAGCCGGGTGTGGGTCCGCTCGTAGAGGATGCCGACGCACAGGAACAGCGCCCCCGTGCTCAGGCCGTGGCCGACCATCTGGAAGAGGGCTCCCTGAGCGGCCTCGGCGTTCAGCGCGAACACGGCCAGCATGACGAGGCCCATGTGGCTGACGCTCGAATAGGCCACCAGGGCCTTCATGTCCTTCTGGACGAGGGCCATCAAGCCGCCGTAGACGACGCCGACGACGGCCAGGACGGACAGGGCCGGGGCGAAGGCGGCGGCCGCCGCGGGGAAGAGCGGCAGGCCCAGCCGCAGGAAACCGTAGGCGCCCATCTTGAGGAGAACCGCGGCCAGCAGGACCGACCCGGCCGTCGGGGCCTCGGTATGGGCGTCGGGGAGCCAGGTGTGGAGAGGGACGAGCGGGACCTTGATGGCGAAAGCCAACCCGAAGGCCAGGAAGAGCCAGGTCTGGGTCCCGGCCGGGAGCGACAGGGAAGCCAGGTCGGCGATGGCCATGGAGAAGCCGCCCGTGGCCCGGTGATAGGCCGCTTGGAGGACCAGGATGCCGACCAGCATCAGGAGGCTGCCGAACATGGTCACCAGGACGAACTTCATCGTCGCGTAGAGGCGCCGCCGGCCGCCCCAGATGCCGATGAGGAAATACATCGGGACGAGCATGGCCTCCCAGAAGACGTAAAAGAGGAACAGGTCCATGGCCACGAAGACCCCGATCATGCCCGTCTCGAGAAGGAGCATGAAGATCGAGAACTCCTTGACCCGGTCGTGGATGGCCCGCCATGACGAGAGCAAGGCGACGGGGGTCAGGAAGGCCGCCAACAGGACCAGCAACAGGCTGAGGCCGTCGACGCCGACACGGTAGTCGACGCCGCGGCCGAGCCAGGCGGCCCGTTCCGCGAACTCGGCCAGGCCCGAAGCGCCGTCGAAGCGGGCGAACAGGACCAGCGACAAACCGAAGGTCAGGAGCGACACGGCCAGCGCGGCGCCGCGGACGGCCCGCTCCCGTTCGCGCGGGACGAAGACCAGCGCGGCCGCCCCGGCCAAGGGCAGGAAGGTGATCAGGCTGACCAGGGGAAGGCTCATGTCAGGAGCACTCCCAGGAAGACGACCACCCCGATGAGGAAGGCCAGGGCGTAGTCGCGGACGAGGCCGCTCTGTAGGACGTTCAGGCCCCGGCCGGCGGCCCTGACCGCCGCGGCGGAGCCGTCGAGGGCGCCGTCGACGACCTTGAGGTCGAAGCCGGAGTGCACCGCCGCGGCGCCCCGGACGAGGGGCCGGACGAGGAGCGCGTCGTAGGTCTCGTCGACGCGGTACTTGTTGAGGAGCAATCGGTAGAGACCCGGGAAGCGGTAGGCCAGGCGCGGCGGGATATCGGGATCGCGGCGATAGAGGACGAAGGCCACGAAGATGCCGAACAGGGCCGCCGCCGTCGCCGCCAGGGCCAGGACGGCTTCCGTGGCCAGGGATAGGTGGTGCGCCGGCGGGGCCAGGACGGGCTCGAGGAAGCGGCCGAATCGGTCCGCCCGCTCGCCGAAAAAGACCGGCAGGCCGATATATCCGGCCGCGACCGACAGGACGGCCAGGACGACGAGCGGTACCGTCATCGACGGCGGTGATTCGTGGATGTGCGCGCCGCGCTCCGGTTCGAACCGGGCTTCGCCGTAGAAAGCGAGGTAGACGAGGCGGAACATATAGAACGCCGTCAGCACGGCGCCCAATAGGCCCAATCCGTAGAGGACGTGGTGGCCGCCGGCGAAGGCGGCCGTCAGGATGGCGTCCTTGGAGAAGAAGCCGGACAGGAACGGCACCCCGGAGATGGCCAGGGCGCCGGCCAGGAAGACCGGGAAGGTCACGGGCAGGCGCCGGCGCAGGCCGCCCATCCGCCGCAGGTCCTGCTCGCCGCCGAGGGCGTGGATGACGCTGCCGGCGGCCAGGAAGAGCAGGCTCTTGAAGAAGGCGTGGGTGACGAGGTGGAACATCCCGGCGGCGGTGGCGCCGACGCCGCAGCCGAGGAACATATAGCCGATCTGGGAGACCGTCGAATAGGCCAGGACCCTTTTGATGTCGTTCTGGACCAGGGCGATGGTGGCGGCGAAGACGGCCGTGCCGCCGCCGACCCAGGCCACCACTGTCGCCGCCGGGACCGATGCCGCGAACAGGCCGCCGAGCCGGCAGACGAGGTAGACGCCGGCCGTGACCATGGTCGCGGCGTGGATGAGGGCGCTGACCGGAGTCGGGCCCTCCATGGCGTCTGGCAGCCAGACGTAGAGCGGGACCTGGGCGGATTTCCCCGTGGCCCCGGCGAAGAGCAGGACCGCCACGGCCGTGGCCAGGCCCGGGGCCAGGAGACCGGAGGCCGCGGCGGCGTTGATCTCGGCGAACTCGGCGCTGCCGAGACGGACGAGCAGGAACAGGACCCCGGCCAGGAAGGCCGCGTCGCCGATGCGGTTGACGACGAAGGCCTTCATGCCCGCCTTGGCCGCCGCCGTCCGCTCGAACCAGTAACCGATCAGGAGGTACGAGCAGAGGCCGACCCCTTCCCAGCCGACGAACATCAGGACCAGGCCCGAGGCCAGGACCAGGACGAGCATGAAGAAGGTGAACAGGTTGAGGAAGGCGAAGTACCGGGCGTAGCTCTTGTCCTCGGCCATATAGGCCGTCGAATAGACGTGGATGAGGAAGCCCACCCCCGTGACGACCAGGGTCATGACCGCGGCCAGCTCGTCGAAGACGAAGGACGCCGGGACGCGGAAGGCGCCTCCGGCGATCCAGGTCCCGAGCGTCTTCGTCAGGGCCGGGGCGTCCGGCCCGGCGCCGGCCAGGCGGGCGAAGCCCGCGACGGAGAGGGCGAAGGAGGCCAGGACCGCCCCGGAGGCCTGCAGGCCCACCCAGCGGCGGGGGAGCCTCCGGCCGGCGAGAAGGAGAACGAGCGCGCTCGCCCCGGGGACGAGGGGGATGAGCCAGAAGAGGTCCGCCATGTCAGCCCTTGAGGTCCTTGAGGTCGTCGGTCCGGACGGACTTCCGTTGGCGGAAGACGAGCACGATGACGGCCAATCCGACCACGGCCTCGGCCGCGGCCACGGTGATGACGAAGAGGACGACGGCCTGGCCGGCCGCGTCGCCGCGGGCCCGGGCCATGGCCAGGAAGGCCAGGTTGGCCGCGTTGAGCATGATCTCGACGGCCATGAACTGGGTCAGGAGGTCCTTCTTGACGAAGAAGGCCAGGACCCCGAGGGCGAAGAGCAGGGCCGCCAGGGCCAGGAAGGCGACGGGCGGGATCACTTCTCCTCCCGGGTGCCGGCCAGGGCCAGGGCCCCGACCAGGGCGGCCAGGATGAGCACCGAGGTCAGCTCGAGGGCGTAGAGGTGGTCGGTGAAGAGGAGCCGGCCCAGGCCGGCCAGGTCGCGGCCGGCCCCGGCCGCCGGGCCGAGGGAAGCCCCGAAGAGACGGACGAGGGCCAGGCCGGTCTCCGCGAGCAGGACCAAAGCCAGGGCGGCGACGACGGCCGTCCGGAGACGTCCGCTACGGGGCGCGGCGGGCGAGCGCAGGTCGAACATCATCAGGGCGAACAGGAACAGGACCATGATGGCCCCGGCGTAGACGAGAACCTGGACCGCGGCCGCGAAGGGGGCGTCGAGGAGGCCGAACAGGCCGCCGAGCGAGGCGAAGGCCAGCACGAGGAAGAGGGCGTTGTGGGCCGGGGCGCGGGAGACGATCATGGCCGCGACCGCACCGACACACACCAGGGAAAGCGCGGTGAATACGATCCAGGCCATGGAAACCCGCCCTATTTCTATTGGTTCCGGGAGCCAAAGTCAAGCCCGGCCGGGGCCGCTCCAGCCTTCGGGTAACAGGCTCAGACGGCGAAACGGAAATTGATGATGTCCCCGTCCCGGACGGGGTAGGACTTGCCTTCGAGCCGGAGCGTGCCGTCGGTCCGGCAGGCGGAGATATCGCCCCGGGCGATGAACTGATCGTAGGAAACGACCTCGGCCCGGATGAAGCCGCGCTCGATGTCGGAATGGATGAAGCCGGCGGCCCGGGTGGCCACCGTGCCGTCGCTGACGGTCCAGGCCTTGACCTCGTCGCTGCCGACGGTGAAGAAGGAGATCAGGCCCATCATCCTGTAGGCCGTGGCGATGAGCCGGTCGAGGGCCGAACGGGCGATGCCGAAGTCCGACCGGAAGCCGGCGGCATCGGTCTCGGAGAGCTGGCCGATCTCGCCTTCGATCTTGGCCGACAGGCCGACGGCCGCGGCCCGGCCGGCCTCGGCCCAGGCGGAGAACGGGGCCAGGACCTCTGTCTCACGCCGGATCTCGTCCTCGTCGAGGTTGACGACGGCGATGAGCGGTTTCTGGGTCAGGAAGCGGAAGCCGCGCAGGAGCGCCTCTTCGTCGGCCGTCAAGCCGGCCCGGCGCAGGGGCGTCTCGGACTCCAGGACGGTCCGGCATTTCTCGAGGGCGGCCAGCTCCCGGACGTCCCGGTCGCTCTTCTTGGCCGCGACCTGCTTGACCAGCTTCTCGATCCGGCTCTCGACGATGGAAAGATCGCTCAGGAGGAGCTCCGTCTCGACGGCGGCGAGGTCGCGCCGGGCGTCGACCGATTCCATGGGGTGGGGGACCGCGGGGTCCCGGAACGAACGGACCACGGCCAGGAGGGCGTCGGCCGTCCGGAGCTTGCCCAGGAACTGCTCGCTGAAGGAGGTCTTGCCCGGGCCGCCGGCCGCCAGGCCCTGAAGCTCGACGAACTCGATCGAGGCGGCCGTCTTCTTCTTGGGCTCGAACAGGGCGGCCAGCTTTTCCAGGCGGGGATCGGGGACCTTGACCACGGCGACGGGATCGGCCCCTTTGGCCGAGGCCGACTCCGTGCCCAGGCCCGTCAGGGCGGAGAACAGGGAGCTCTTGCCCGACTGCGGCAGGCCGACGATGCAGATCTTCACGCTCGTTTTCCTTCGGGGGATGGTCTCGACGAAGAAAAGAAGGACGGATTATAGCGGAATCCGCGTATCCTTTCAAGAAGCGTTGACAAGGCTGTCTGTTCTGGTATAATGACGCCGTTATCGCGGGGTAGAGCAGCCTGGTAGCTCGTCGGGCTCATAACCCGGAGGTCGTTGGTTCAAATCCAACCCCCGCTACCAACCGATCCCAAGTTCCCCTATGATAGACGAGGCCCCGGCCTCCGTCCGTCTTAAGCCCCTCAGGATCAGTCCGTGCCGACGCCGTCCCAGCAGAACGTGCAGAGCTTCGCCTTGGGCAGGCCGATGGCCGCGATGAGGTCCTCGAGGCTTTGGTAGCGCAGCGTCGTCAGGCTCAGGGTCTGGGCGATCCAGTCGACCATGGCGTCGTACCGCGGGGTGCCGGCGCGGGCGTACTCCTCGAAGCGCTTGAACTCCGGGCCCTCGAGGGCCCCGATGGCCCGGCGCGCGGCCAGGTCGAGCTCCGAGCGCGAGCGGGAGAAATTGAGGTACTTGCAGCCGAAGGCCAAGGGCGGGCAGGCCGGCCGCATGTGGACCTCGACGGCCCCGGCGTCGTAGAGCCGCTGGATGGTGTCCTTGAGCTGGGTGCCGCGGACGATGGAGTCCTCGCAGAACAGGAGCCTGCGGCCCCGGATGATCTCGCCGATGGGGATGAGCTTCATCCGGGCCACCTGGTCGCGGACGGCCTGGTTCTGGGGCATAAAGCTGCGGGCCCAGGTCGGCGTGTACTTGACGAAGGGGCGCCGGAAGGGCACGCCGGCCGCCGCGGCGTAGCCCAGGCCGTGTCCGATGCCCGAGTCGGGGATGCCGGCCACGAGGTCGACCTTGACGTCGTCTTGGCGGGCCAGGAGCTCGCCGCACCGGTTGCGGACGGTCTCGACGTTGATGCCCTCGTAGTTGGAGGCCGGGTAGCCGTAGTAGACCCACAGGAACGAGCAGATCTGGAGCCTGTCCAAAGGCCGCGCGACGGTCTCGAAGCCCTCGGCCGTGATGCGGACGATCTCCCCGGGCCCGAGGTAGCGGTCGATCTCGTAGCCGAGATTGGGGAAGGCGCAGGTCTCGAAGGAGGCCGCGCAAGCCCCGTCCTTCTTGCCCAGGACCACGGGCGTCCGGCCGTAGCGGTCGCGGGCGGCCAGGATCCCGTCCTCGGTCAGGACGAGGATCGAGCACGAGCCCTTGATCATCTCCCCGACGTGGCGGATGCCCTCCTCGAAGGTGTCCTTCTGGTCGATGATGGCCGCGACGAGCTCGGTCGGATTGATCTCGCCGCCCCGCATCTCGGCGAAATGGAGGCACTTGCCCTTGAAGGCCCGGGCCACGAGCTCGTCGATGTTCTTGACCACGCCGACAGTGGCGATGGCGTAGTTGCCGAGGTGGGAGCGGATGAGCAGGGGCTGGTCCTCGTAATCGCTGATGACCCCGATGCCGCGGCGGCCGTGGAGCTTGCCGACGTCCTCGCCGAACTTCGAGCGGAACTGGGCGTTCTCGATGTTGTGGATGTAGCGGACGATGGCCTCGCCGTTGCCGACGGCCAGGCCGCCCCGCTTGGTCCCGAGATGAGAGTGGTAGTCCGTGCCGTAGTAGAGGTCCTCGACGATATCGGCCTGGCCGGCGACCGCGAAGAATCCGCCCATGACGCCTCCTCAGCGTTTCAACGCAGGATGAAGCCGTCCCTCAGGGGATCGGCCGGATCGATCCAGAACTCAGAGACGCCCGTGACATGGGCGCTGCCCGTGACCTCCGGTACGACGGCCTCATACGGACCGCAGACCGCCGTCCGCACGGCCCGGCCGATGAAGGCCGTGCCCAGGACGCTCTCGACGATGAAGGGTTCGCCGAGCCCGATCTCGCCCTTGGCGTAGTGGAGGGCCGCCCGGGCGCTGACCCCCGTCCCGGTCGGGCTGCGGTCGACCTCGCCCTCGGCGAAGACGCAGACGTTACGGCTGTGGGCGCCGGGCGCCTGGGCCGGCCCGACGACGATCGTGCCGTAGAGGAAGCCCAGGTCGGCCTCGAGCGGGTGGCGGATGGGCAGCGCGGCCGCGACGGCCCGCTTGACCCGCATGCCCAGGTCGATGAGGGCCCGGAAGTCCTCCGGGACGAGGCGGACGCCGAGGTCCTCGGCCCGGCAGAAGGCGTAGAAAGCCCCGCCGAAGGCCACGTCGCAGGGGACGGGGCCGACGCCGGGGACTTCGGCGACATGCCCCAGGGCGTAGACGAACGAAGGGACGTTGAGGAAGGAGACGCTCTCGACGCGGCCGCCGCGCCGACGAGGCCGGGCTTCGACCAACCCGGCCGGCGTATCGAGGCGCAGGACCTCGATGTCCGGAGGGACGCCGAAGAGGCCCCGCTCGCAGACGGCCGTGGCCAGGGCGATGACGCCGTGGCCGCACATCGAGCTGTAGCCCTCGTTGTGCATGAACAGGACGCCCAGGTGGCTCCCGGGTCGGACGGGCGGCGTGACCAGGCAGCCGTACATGTCGGCGTGGCCGCGGGGCTCCCACATGAGCGCCGTCCTCAGGTGGTCGAGGTGCGCGCGCATGAAGCGGCGCTTATCGAGGATGGTCTCGCCGGGGACGTCGGGGAAGCCGCCGAGGACGATGCGCAGGGGCTCGCCGGCCGTGTGGGCCTCGAGGGTCGTGATCCTCAACGCGCCGTCCGGCGGCGGTCCGGGGAGGACGCGCGGGCTGTCCGTCATGATGCGGGCCATGATAACACCGGGCCGCGGCCGGCGCAAGGCGGTTGAACGGAGCGGGATTATCTGTTATATCAATCTTCAGTCCATCGCGAGGAGGTCGACATGTTCAACGCCGCCGTGTATGCCGAGAGACGGAAGCTCCTGAGGAAGGCCGTGGGTTCGGGCCTGATGATCTTCCTGGCCAACGAGGAAAGCCCGATGAACTACCCGGCCAACACCTATCATTACCGCCAGGACAGCTCCTTCCTGTACTTCTTCGGCCTGGCCTCGCCGGGGCTGGCGGCCATCGTCGACGCCGACGAGGGCCGCGACACCCTCTACGGCAACGACCTCGGCATCGAGGACATCATCTGGGAGGGCCAGCTGCCCAAGCTCAAGGACCGGGCCCTCGAGGCCGGCGTGCGCCGGACGGCGCCCCGGGCCGCCTTCGACGAGGCCGTCAAGACGGCCCTGGCCGCCGGACGGACCGTCCATTTCCTGCCGCCTTACCGGCACGATGCCAAGATCGCCCTCGGCGACCTCCTCGGCATCCCGATCAAGGACCTCAAGGCCAAGGCCTCGACGGCCTTCATCAAGGCCGCCGTCGACCAGCGCCTCATAAAATCCAAGGACGAGATCCGCGAGATGGAGTCGGCCGTGGCCGTCAGCCGCGAGATGTACCTGGCCGCCATGAAGCTGGCCAAGCCTGGCCGCTACGAATACCAGGTCTCCGGGGCCATGGAGGGCATCGCCCTGGCCTACGGCATGCACCTGGCCTTCCCGCCCATCGTCACCGTCAACGGCCAGATCTTCCACATGCACTCCCACGACAACGTCCTGGCCAAAGGCCGGATGCTGGTCTGCGACTGCGGCGCCGAGGCCCCCAGCGGCTATGCCTCGGACATCACCCGCTCGATCCCCGTCGGGGGCAAGTTCAACGCCCGCCAGACAGACATCTACGAGATCGTCTTGGCCGGGCAGACGACGGCCATCGCCTCCATCAAGCCGGGCGTCAACTTCAAGGACATCCACCTCCAGACGGCCCGGCTCATGGCCGCCGGCCTCAAGGACCTCGGCCTGATGAAGGGGGACACGGCCGCGGCCGTCGAGGCCGGGGCCCACGCCCTGTTCTTCCCCCACGGCCTGGGCCACAACATCGGCCTCGACGTCCACGACATGGAGGACTACGGCGAGAACCACGTCGGCTATGGCGAGAAGGTCGAGCGCAGCAAGCAGTTCGGGCTGGCCTACCTGCGGATGGCCCGGGAGCTCAAGCCGGGCCACGTCCTGACCGTCGAGCCGGGCCTCTATTTCGTCCCGGCGTTGGTCGCCCTCTGGCGCAAAGAGAAGAAGCACCGCGACTTCATCGTCTACGAGGCCATCGAGAAATGGCTCGACTTCGGCGGCGTCCGCATCGAGGACGACGTCCTGGTCACGGAGAAGGGGCGCCGGGTCCTCGGCCCGCCCATCCCCAAGACGGCGGCCGAGGTCGAAAAGGCCTGCCGGGCTTGAGGATCGCGCTCGTCCAGCAGCACGCGACCGGCGATCCGGCCGAGAACCGGGACAGGGGTCGGCGCGCCTTCCTCGAAGCGGCGCGCGGCGGGGCCAAGCTCGTCGCTTTCGCCGAGCTGGCCTTCACCCGTTTCTATCCGCAGGCGCCGGCCGGTCCAGGCATTGCGGCCCTGGCCGAGCCCGTCCCGGGACCGACGACCGAGCTGTTCGCGGCGCTGGCCAGGGAGACCGGGACGGTCGCCGTCCTCAATCTGTTCGAGCGGGACGGGGACCGGACCTACGATTCCTCGCCGGTCATCGACGCCGACGGACGCCTCCTCGGCGTCACGCGGATGGTCCACATCATGGAAGGCCCCGGCTTCCACGAGCGGGGCTATTACGCGCCCGGCGACCGGCCGAGCTTCGTCTTCGACACGGCGGCCGGCCGCGTCGGCGTGGCCATCTGCTACGACCGCCATTTCCCCGAGTACATGCGCGGCCTGAGGCTGGCCGGGGCGGAGCTCGTCGTCGTGCCCCAGGCCGGCGCGGTGGGGGAGTGGACCGAGGGGATCTTCGAGGCCGAGCTCCAGGTGGCCGCCTTCCAGAACGGCTATCACGCCGCCCTCGTCAACCGGGTCGGCCGGGAGGACGCCCTGGAATTCGCCGGCGAATCGTTCGTCGTCGATCCCGACGGACGGGTCCTGGCCCGGGCGCCGCGGGGCCAGGGCCACATCCTCTACGTCGACTGCGACCTCTCCCGCAACACGGTTTCGGCCGCGGCCCGGCACTTCCTCGGCGACCGCCGGCCCGGCGTCTACCGGTCCATGGGACTCGCCGACGAAGGTCCGGAGGGCGGCTGATGCTCCGCTGGTACGTCGTCAACACCAAGCCCAAGAAGGAGAGCCAGGTCGAGCGCCTGTTCGCGGAGGCCGGCTTCACCGTCTACTGTCCGAAGTCCGTCCATGAGAAAAGGACCGGCCCGTTCTTTCCCGGCTACGCCTTCCTGCGCTTCGAGTTCCCCGAACAGTACCAGCTCGTCAAGTTCACCCGAGGCGTCAAACGCGTCGTCGGCCGGGACGAGGGCCCGACGCCCATCCCGGACGAGGTCGTGCAGGGCATCCGGGACCGTGAGCGCGACGGCGTCATCGTCATCGAGAGGTACGGCGAGGAGCCGGGGCCGGGCGATGAGATCGAGGTCGTCGAGGGCCCCCTCAAGGGATTGCGGGGCATCTTCCGCAAGGAGACGGGGGCCAGCGAGCGGGTCATGATCCTGCTGAACTACGTCTCCTACCAGGGCCAGCTGCTCATCGAAAAAGACAAGCTGAAGAAGGCCTAGCCCGGACCGGTCGTCCTCTCTCGGTTTCGGCTTGGGGATATCCTCTAGCTCCCCGGCCCCCCGGAGAACCAGGTCGCACGGTTCCCCCCCGCTTCGCGGGTCCCCTCCTCCAGCAACGGGGATCTGCGAGGACAATCCCCTTCGCCGCCTCGAGAGGGATGCCGATGATGGGCTAGCGCTTATTCAGGGCGTCGAGGAAAGGCGGGGTCAGGCTCGAGGACGAGAAGAAGACGACGCCGTCCCCGCCCAGGCGCTTGGTGATCCTCATCTCCTCGATCATCCCCTCGGGCGTGTTCTGGTTGTGCGAGGTCCCGATGCCGATACCCGGGCAGACGAGCGTGCCGCGCTTGGCGAAAGAGACGGCTTCGCGGGCCAGCGCCTCGTAGAGCTTGACGTCGTTCGTGTAGAGCATGGGATTGAGCATGTCGACCAATCCCTCGCGGCCCCAGGCCGCCCAGTCCTGGCCGATGGCCACCCGGGCGTTGGCGGCGTCGGGGAAGACGGCCGCGCTGACCTTGACCCGGCGGCCGGTGGTCCGGAGGGCTTCCCTGAGCTCGCGGACGAAGACGGTCACCCGCTCGGTGTTCCAGCGCAGCCAGACGTTCCAGGCCGGGTTGCCCGTGTCGCGGGCCTTGACGGCGGCCATGTCGATGCCCGTGTCCTCCTTGAACAGGCGCAGGGTCTCGGCGTCGAAGCCGAAGAACGGCTCCGTCGGCTCGCATGGATAGCGGATGTAGTCGAGGTGGACCCAGTCCAGGCCGTACTTGGCGACGGCCTCGAGCATGAGGCCGATCTCGTAGGCCCGGACGGCCGGCAGGGCCGGATTGACGGCCCCGACCATCTCGCCCCGGGGGCTGCGGACGAGCCATTCGGGGTGGCGGCGGACCTCGCCGAGGAGTCCCGATTCCGGGAAGACGCAGAACCAGGGGTGGACCGTCATCTTCCGGCTCCGGGCCTCGGCCAGGAAGACCTCCAGGAAATCCCAGTTCCAGGCCGGGGCGGGGACGGCCTTCTCACTCCGGAAGAAGACGTGGCCGGAGGTGTCCTTGACCAGCATGATGAGGGTGTCGATGCCGGCCCGGGCATATGCGTCGAGCGTCGTCCGCATCCTGGCGACGGCGGCGTCCTTGTCCGGTCCGAAGAAGCCGGGATGCATCCAGACGCCGCGGACGGGCATCGCGATCGAGGTCTCGGCCGCGCCCCCGGCGCAGGCGGGGACGGCCGCCGCGGCCAGGGCCAGGGACAGGATGACGGCGACGGGGAAACGGCGTGCGTTCATCGGACATCCTCCTTCGCGGAGCGTTCAGGCCTTGCCGTAACCGCCCCCTCCGGGCGTCTCGACGCGGAGGATATCGCCCGGGCCGAGCCGGACGTTGACCTTGCCGCCGAGGGTCCGGGCCCGGCCGCGCGAGAGAAGGACGTTCCGTCCGGGCGCGCCCGGCCCGCCGCCCTGGGCGCCGTAGGGAGCGAACCGACGCCGTTCCGAGATGACCGTCAGGTCGACCGGGACGCGGAAGGCGTACTCCCGGACGATGCCCTCGCCGCCGGGGCGGGCGCCGGCCCCGCCCGAGCCCTTCCGCAGGCGGTAGGAACGGATCTCGACCGGCAGGTAGTTCTCCAGGGCCTCGATGGGCGTATTGAGGGAATTGGTCATGTGGGTGTGGACGCCGTCGAGGCCGGGGGCCGAGGCCCCGCCGCCCATGCCGCCGCCGATCGTCTCGTAATAGGCGAAGCGGCGCTTGCGGACCGGGTCGGCGCCGCCGAAGGCGACGTTGTTCATGGTCCCCTGGCTCGCGGCCGGGACGCGGTCCGGGACGGCCTTGGCCAGGGCCCCGAGCAGGACGTCGACGATGCGCTGCGAGGTCTCGACGTTGCCTCCGGCGCAGGCGGCCGGGAAGTCGGCGTTGACGATGGAGCCCTTGGGGGCGCGGATCTCGATGGGGCGCATCAGCCCCGTGTTGAACGGGATGTCCTCCTCGACGAGGCAGCGGAAGACGTAGAGCGTGGCCGAGCAGGTGATGGCGAAGTTGGCGTTGACGCCGCCCTGGGCCTGGGCCGCGGAGCCGGCGAAGTCGACCACGGCCCTGTCGCCGCGGACGTCGATCCGTACGGCGATGGGTATGGGACGGTCGGAGAAGCCGTCGTCGTCGAGGCGGTCCTCGAAACGGTACTCGCCGTCGGGGATGCCGCGCAGGGTCTGGCGCAGGAAGCGCTCCGAGTAGTCCTGGATGAGCCCGGCGTAGAGGCGGACCCGGCCGGCGCCGAAGCGGGCCACGGCCTCCTCGATGCGGACCCGGCCGATGTCGTTGGCCGCGACCTGGGCCAGGAGGTCGCCGCGACGCTCGTCCGGAGTGCGAACGTTGGCCAGCAGGAGGTCGAAGACGCCCCTGTTGAGCCGCCCGCGCTCGTAGAGCTTGAGGGGCGGGATGATGAGGCCTTCCTGGAAGAGCTCGGTCGCCAGGGGCATCGAGCCCGGGGTCATGCCGCCGACGTCGGAGTGGTGGGCCCGGTTGGCCACGAAGAAGGCCGGCTTGGCGCCGAGGAAGACCGGCGAGATGCAGGTGATATCGGGCAGATGCGTGCCGCCCCGGTAGGGATCGTTGAGGATGACGAGGTCGCCCGGCTCGAAGGCGACGGCGGCCAGCGCGGCCTGGACGGACAGGGGCATGGCCCCGAGGTGGACGGGGATGTGCGAGCCCTGGGCCAGGGTGCCGCCGGCGCCGTCGAACAGGGCGCAGGAGTAGTCCTTGCGTTCCTTGATGTTGGGCGACAGGGCCGTCCGGCCGAGGACGGCGCCCATCTCCTCGGACACGGCCACGAAGACGTTCTTGAAGAGCTCGAGCTCGATGGGATCGACTTTCGTCTTCATCGGGCGCCCGCCTTGCGGATGACCAGGTCGAGATGGGGGCCGACGCGGGCGGCGAAGCCGGGCGGCAGATAGGTCGTCGATTCGGGATCGATGATGAGGGCCGGCCCGCGCAGGGCATTGCCGTGCCGGAGGCGGGACCGGTCGTAGACGGCGCCGTCGCGGAAGCCCCGGCCGGTGTGGACGGGACGGCGCCGGACGAGGGCCGCCGGATCGAGGGCGGCCGCCTTCGGCTCCCGGACGAGCGGCAGCTTCGGCGTGACGGCCACGGCCTTGACCCGGACGTTGACGACCTCGACCGGGCGCCCGTCGTGGCGATAGGAATAGAGCCGCTTGTGCCGGCGGTGGAAGGCCTCGAGGAAGGCCGCGCCGAGACCGCGGGCCCGGCGAAAGGGGACCTCGATCTCGTAGGATTGGCCCTGGTAGCGGCAGTCGAGGGAGCGCTCGCAGACGACGCGGGCCAGATCGAAGCCGTCCTCGAGCATGTCCCGGCGCCCCAGGTCCTCGAGGGCCCGGAACTCCGCCTCGAGGCGGGCCGGCGTGAGCTGGGCGTCGGTCCGCATGACCGAGCGCGTATAGTCCTTGACGGGGTCGGACATGAGCAGGCCGAAGGCCGAGAGGACGCCGGCGTTGCGCGGGACGAGGACGGTCCCCATGCCCAGGTGGGCGGCCATCTCGACGGCGTGCATGCCGCCGGCCCCGCCGAAGGAGAGCAGGGCGAAGGCGCGCGGGTCGATGCCGCGCTCGACGGAGATGACCCGGATGGCCTTCTCCATATTGGCGTTGGCGATGGCCACGATGCCCAGGGCGGTCTCGACCGGGGACTTGCCGATGGCCCGGCCCAGGCCGGCGAGGGCCTCGAGGCTGCGCTCCGGGTGGACGCGCATCCGGCCGCCCAGGAAGAAATCGGGGTCGAGGCGGCCGAGGCAGAGGTCGGCGTCGGTCACGGCCGGCCGGTCGCCCTTGCCGTAGCAGGCCGGGCCGGGATCGGCCCCGGCGCTCTGGGGGCCGACGCGGAGGGAGCCGCCGCGGTCGGTATAGGCGAGGGAGCCGCCGCCGGCTCCGACCGAGTGGATGTCGATGATGGGCAGGCGGACGGGGAAGTCGCCGACCCGGCTCTCGCGGGTCCGGCGTATGCCGCCCTCGATGAGGGAGACATCGGTCGACGTCCCTCCCATGTCGAAGCTGATGACGTCGGGGAAGCCGGCCGCCGCGGCCAGGGCCCGGGCTCCGACGACGCCGCCGGCCGGGCCGGACAGGGCCGTGCGGATGGGCTCGAGGCGGGCCCGGGCGGGGGAGAGGTAGCCCTCGTTCGATTGCATGATGCGCAGGTCGGCGCCGCCGACGCGGCGGTCGAGCTCGCCGAGGTAGCGGTCCATGACCGGCATGAGATAGGCGTTGACGGCCGTCGTCGCCGTCCGCTCGTACTCGCGGTGCTCGGGCAGGAGCCGGCTGGACAGGGTGAAGAGCAGGCCGGCCCGCTCGAGCTCGGCGGCCAGGGCCTCCTCGTTGGCCGGATTGGCGTAGGCGTGGAGGAGGCAGACGGCGACGGCTTCGGCCCCCGCGGCTTTGACGCGGCGGACGATCTGGCGGACCTCGGTCATCCGGACCCGCTTGGCGATCTCGCCCGACGCCAGGGTCCGCTCGTGGAGGCCGAAGCGCCGCTCGGCCGGGATGAGCTCGAAACGGCTCTCGGGCTGGAGCGCGTAGAGGTTCCGCCGGGTCTGGCGGCCGATGGCCAGGACGTCCTCGAAGCCGGCCGTCGTGATCAGGGCGATGCGGCCGCCCCGGCCCTGGAGGAGGGCGTTGGTGGCCACGGTCGTGCCGTGGACGATGAACACGCCGGAAGGGGCCCCGATGATGTCGCCGATCCCCTCGAGGATGGCCAAGGACGGGTCCTGGGGAGTGGAGAGGACCTTGCGGTTGGAGAGCCGGCCGTCTAGGTAGATGACGAAGTCGGTGAACGTGCCGCCGGTATCCACCCCGACGCGGACCGGAGCGGGTTTCTTGGAGCGTGCCATGGGCGAAGGGCTATTAGACAGTCAACGGCCGGGGCAAGTCAAGGCCGCCGCGACGCCCGCGGTTGTGAGCCCGGAGGATCAGTGGCAGGTGCTGCAGGAGCCGGACGAACAGCTCTTGCACCCCGAGGACGAGGCCTTGAGGCGGCTCCCGCCGCCGCCGATGCCGAATCCCGAAATGAGCTTTTCTGTCTCGGGAGAGCCGCACGCGTCGCAGGCGATATCCTTGTCCTTGCCCGGGCTCACGAGGCGCTCGAACCTCTTCCCGCACTTCCGGCACCTGTATTCGTAAAGGGGCATTTGTAGTCCATTTTACACGAGGCCATCGTCGGGGTCCAGATTAAGTCCTTATCCGGATATTTCGCAGAAACCCGTCTCCGTGTAAGCTCCGGCGGGTTTCTGCCCTCCGCTCGCTTCGCTCGCTACGGTCGGATGGCGATGGCCTCGATCTCCACCTTGACGTCGCGCGGCAGCCGGGCCACCTGGACCGCGGCCCGGGCCGGGTTGGGGGCCTTGAAGAACTCGCCGTAGACGGCGTTCATCTTGGCGAAGTCGTTCATGTCCTGGAGGAAGACCGTGCACTTGACGGTGTCGTCCATGGAGGAGCCGGCGGCCTCGAGGACGGCGGCGACGTTCTTGAGGACCTGGCGGGTCTGGTCCTCGATCGAGCCCGTGTTGAGCTCGCCGGTGGCCGGGTCGATGGGGATCTGCCCCGAGCAGAAGACGAAGCCGTTGGCGACGATGCCCTGCGAGTAGGGGCCGATGGCCTTGGGGGCCTTGTCGGTCTGGACCTGTTTCTTCATGAGGACGCTCCTTGCGACGCCGGCGAGGACCCGGGACGCGGTCGCGACCGCGAGCCCCGCGGCGGCGATGAATTTTCGCCTGTTCACCGTTCCGCTCCCAAATCGGGGACTTTTCTAGAACATCCCCATTCGATCAGGACGACAGCCCGTCGAGGGCCGTCGTCAGGAACTTCCAGAACCTCCCGACCGAGCCGACGTGGACGTGCTCCTCGGGCGAGTGGGGGTTCTTCATGGTCGGGCCGAACGAGATCATGTCCATGCCCGGGAACTTCTCGCCGATGATGCCGCACTCGAGCCCGGCGTGGACGGCCACGACCTCGGCCTCCTTGCCGAACGTCCGGGAGTAGATGTCCTTGAGCTTGCCGAGCAGGGCGGACTCGAGGTTGGGCATCCAGCCGGGATAGCCGCCGTGGAGCTCGGCCTTGGCCCCGGCCAGGTCGCAGACGGACACGATGACGCCCCGGGTGGCCTCGAGGGCCGAGGCGACCGAGCTGCGGGTGCTGCAGAGGACCTCGAATTCCTTTTTGCCGGTCTTGACGATGGCCAGGTTGGTCGATGTCTCCGTCAGGCCGGCGATCTCGGGATGCATCGCGACGACGCCGTGGGGCAGGGCGGAGAGGAAGTCCAGGAGGGTCCTCTGGCAGCCCTGGGTCATGGCATAGTCCTTGCCTTCGATCGGCTCGACCGCGCAGGACGCGCCCGGCTCGACGGCCTTGTACTCGACCTTGATCTTGTCGAAGGCCTTCTTGACGGCGTTGGTCATGGCCCGGACCTGGACCGGCGGGCAGGCCAGGACGGCCACGGCCTCGCGGGGGATGGCGTTGTGCTTGCTGCCGCCTTCGATCGAGACGAGCTCGAACTTGGCCGCCGCCTGGGCCTGGGCCAGGACGCGGGACAGGAGCTTGATGGCGTTGCCGCGGCCCTGGTTGATGTCGAGGCCCGAGTGGCCGCCGCGGAAGCCGCCGACGTGGATCCGGTAGAGGTTCTTGGAGGTCTTGCCTTTCCGTTCGAGCGGCAGGGTCAGGCTGGAGTCGGCGCCGCCGGCGCAGCCGATGGTGAAAGTGCCCTCGTCCTCGCTGTCGAGATTGAGGAGCATCTTCCCGGAGAGAAAGCCCTTGGGGATCTTGTTGGCGCCGGTCAGCCCGGTCTCCTCGTCGACGGTGAACAGGAACTCGAGGGGCCCGTGGACGAGCGACTTGTCCTCCATGACGGCCAGGGCGGCGGCCAGGCCGATGCCGTTGTCGGCGCCGAGGGTCGTGCCCTGGGCGTAGACCCACTCGCCCCGGATCTCGGGCTGAATGGGGTCCTTGCAGAAGTCGTGGACCTTGTCCGAGTTCTTCTCGCAGACCATGTCGAGGTGGCCCTGGAGGATGGCCCCCACGGCCGACTCGCGGCCGGCCGTCGCCGGCTTGCCGACCAGGACGTTGCCGACCTTGTCCCGCTTGCCGGGCAGGCCGAGGCCCGCGGCGACGGAAAGAACGTAATCCCCGAGGGCCTTCTCGTTGCCCGAGCAGTGGGGGATGGTCAGGATCTTGGCGAAATGCTTCCAGAGAAGCTTGGGATCGAGGTCGGTGAGGGAAGTGGCCATGTGTGACTCCTTGGGAAGGGGATTGGCGAAAGGCCATGATGCCACAAAAAAGCGGTGGATTCAAGCCGGGGCGGCGGGTATAATCCGGGAGATGAGAGCATCGGCGAAGGTCCTTCTCGCGATGATGGCGGTCGCCGTCTCCGCCCGGGCCGCGGCGCCTTCCCCCGAGGACAAGACCCGCATCCTGGCCACCGTCTTCCCGCTCCAGGAGTTCGCGGCCGCCGTGGCCGGAGACAGGGGAGAGGCCGCCCTTCTCATCCCTCCGGGGGCCGGGGTCCACACCTGGCAGCCCAAGCCCGGCGACGTCGTCCGGCTGGCCGGATGCGACCTGCTCGTCTATATCGGCGCGGGGCTCGAGCCCTGGCTGCCGGACCTGCTCCGGGCCTTCCCGCCGGACCGCGTCCGGACGCTGGAGGCCGCCTCGGGATTGGCGGCGGCCGCGGAGGAGGAGAGAGAGAACGGGGTAGTGGCCGGGCATGCGGACGAGCACGGCCACGGTCCGCTCGACCCCCACGTCTGGCTCGACTTCGCCCTCGACGCCCGGATCGTCGACGCCCTGGCCGCCGAGCTCGGCCGCATCGACCCCGAAGGGCTTCCCCTGTTCGCGGCCAACGCGGCCCGTCTCAAGTCCCGCCTGGCCGCGCTCGATGACGAGTTCCGGGCGGGATTGGCGGGCTGCCGCGGCCGGACCTTGGTGCTGGCCGGGCACGGCGCCTTCGGCTATCTGGCCCGCCGCTACGGACTGGTCCAGACGGCCCTCTACGGCGTCAGCCCCGACGCCCAACCCCGCCCGAAGGACCTCATGGCCGCAGTCGACCTCTGCCGTTCCAAGGGCATCCGGACGGTCTTCTCGGAGAACTCCGTCCCTCCCGACCTGGCCCGGACCCTGGCCCGCGAGATCGGCGGCCGGGTCCTCGTCCTCCACGCCGGACACAACCTGACCCGGGACCAGCGGGAGGCCGGGGCCGGCTTCTTCGACCTGATGCGGGAGAACCTCGAGCGGCTGCGCGACGGCCTCGGCTGCCGGTGACGCCATGGACCTCGTCGAGCTGCGCCGCGTCTCCTTCGCCTACGAGAGCGCGCCCGTTCTCGTCGACATCGACCTGGCCATCCGGCAAGGGGACTTCCTGGCGGTCATCGGCCCCAACGGCTCGGGCAAGACGACGCTGGTCAAGGTCATCCTGGGCCTCCTGCCGCCCGACTCCGGAGAGGTCCGGCTGTTCGGGCGACGGCCGGGGGAGCCCGCGGAATGGGGCGCCATCGGCTACATCCCGCAGAAAGCCACCCACATCGACCCCTTCTTCCCGGCCTCGGTCGAGGAGGTCGTCGGCATGGCCCTCACGGCCGGGCCCCGGGCGGGCCGGCCCTCGCGGCGGGACGTGCGGGCCCGGGTGGCCGCGGCCCTCGAGGCCGTCGGCCTGGGCGGCTCGGCCCGGGCGCCCATCGGCCGGCTGTCCGGCGGCCAGCAGCAGCGGGCCTTCATCGCCCGGGCCCTGGTCGCCTCGCCCCGCATCCTGTTCCTCGACGAGCCCACGACCGGCATCGACGCCGGGACCCAGGCCTCCTTCTACGACATGCTCGACCGCCTCAACCGGAGCGAGGGGTTGACCATCGTCCTCATCACCCACGACATCGGCATCGTCAACCGGCACGTCAAGAGCGTGGCCTGCCTCAACCAGCGGCTGACCTATCACGGCGGCCATGCCGAGTTCTGCCGCTCGGACGTCTTCCGGGAGATGGTCACCCGCGGCGACCACCTCATCGCCCACGAGCACTGACGGACCCATGAGCGCCCTTCTCGCCTACGGTTTCCTCCAGCGGGCCCTTCTCGCCGGCGTTCTCATCGCCGTCGCCTGCGCCGTCCTCGGCGTCTTCCTCGTGCTGCGCAAGGACGCCATGATCGGCCACGGCCTTTCGCACATCGCCTTCGCCGGGGTGGCCCTGGGCCTGGCCCTGAACGTCCTGCCCCTCGCCGCGGCCCTGGCCGTGGCCGTCGCGGCCGCCGTGGCCGTGATGAGGCTCAAAGACCGGGCCGGGCTGCACGGCGACACGGCCATCGGCATCTTCAGCAGCCTGGGCATGGCCGCCGGCATCCTGCTGGCCTCGCTGTCCCGCAACTTCAACGTCGAGCTCATGGCCTATCTCTTCGGCGACATCCTGGCCATCGAACCCCTCGAGGTCGCGCTGACAGGGATCCTGGCCGCGGCCGTCCTGGCCGCGGTCCGGCTGAACTACGGCCGGCTCCTCTATATGACCTTCGACCGCGAATCGGCCCGGGCGGCCGGGGTCAGGGTCGGCCGCCTGGATACGCTGCTCATGGTCCTGACGGCCGTGACCATCGTGCTGGGGATGAAGGTGGCCGGGATCCTGCTCGTCGCGGCCCTCGTCGTCATCCCGGCCGCCGCGGGCCTCCAGGTCGCCAAGAGCTTCCGGGGCGCGGTGGCCGCTTCGGCCGCGGTGGCCGTGTTCTCCGTCGTCGCCGGGCTGGCCGCGTCCCTGGCCGCCGACGTGCCGGCCTCCGCGGCCATCGTCGGGCTGTGTTTCGCGGCCTTCACGGCCGCTCTCCTGGCCAAGCGCGGCGGACGCGCCCGCCTTCTTCCCAAGTAGGCGGGGAACCGCTCAACCGGCCGAGGCAAGAGCCTTGGCCACGGAAGCACGGACCGCTTTGGCATCGCGATCCAGGGACTTCCGGAGGGCCGACGCCCGTTTCCTGACCCTCGCTCCGAAGGCCGCGTCCCTGATGGACCCCAGGTTGATGAGGATGTTGTCGTAGGCGCCTTCTCCGGCGGCCCAGCCGACGAGCCCGGCCACGCCGGCGTCGCTGACCGAGTTCCGGTTGCCTTTGGCGGCCGCGGCCTTGGCCAGGGCGACGGCCTGGACCGCTTGTTCCAGGACCTCGAGCGGCACCAAGGTGGCCTCCTTGTTGGCGGCCTCCAGGGCCCGTTCCTTCTCGGCCGCCTGCTCGGGCGTCGCCTTGGGCAGCCGGAAGGCGTCCATGACCTTGTTGAAGGCCCGGGTGTCGCGGTCGACCGCCTCGAGCAGGGCGTCCTTGAGCGTCTGGCCGCGGACGGCCGTGGCGGTCATCTCCTCGGCGACGGCTTCGTAGCCCTTTTTGCCGACCGTCAGGTTGGCGACCATGGCCGCGAGCGCCGCCGACAGGGCCCCGCACAGGGCGGCGACGCTGCCGCCGCCGGGAGCGGGAGAATCCATGGACAGCTCGTCGGCGAAGCCGCGCAGGGTCATGGCCGCGAGTGACGGCCCGGCCTCCCGGAACTGGTATTCGATGATCTTCTTGTCGGGATCGAAGGGCACGACGTCGCCCAGCCCGAGGGAGCGGACGGCCGTCCGGACGAGCTCGGCCTCGGGGACCCCGGGGCTCTTGCCCTGTTTCGCCAGGTAGTGGCGGCCGGCCATGAGCAGGGCCTCCTTGGGGATGAGCCCGACGAGCTCGCTGCCCGTCACCCGCAGGCCGAGCTTGGCCGCTAACCGGCGGGCCTCGTCGAAGACGGCGTGGATGGGCGTCACCTTGTAGTTCGTGAAGTTGACCGAGATCTGGGCCAGGCCGTAGTCCTCGACGTACCAGCCGACGGACTTGACCTCCTTGAACTTGCCGGGGATCTTGACGGTGCGGCCCCGCTTGTCCTTGACGACGTTGCCGTCCTTGTCGCGTTTGGCCCGCCCGCTCTCGCGCAGGCTCAGGGCGATCTCGTGGGCCAGCTTGCGGTCCCGGGTGTTGAGATCGATGTTGTAGGCGATGAGGAACTCGCGGGCGCCGATGACCGTGGCGCCGGACTTGGGATTGAAGACCGGGTCCCCGAAGTCGGGCGCCCAGCGCGGGTCCTTGAGCTTGTCCGGCAGGCCCTCGTACTCGCCGGCCCGGACGGTGGCCAGGTTGCGGCGCTCGGGCCGCCGGGCGGCCGCCTCGTAGAGGTAGACCGGGATGCCCAGCTCGGCGGCGACCCGGGCCCCAAGGGCCTCGGCCAGGGCGACGCAGTCCTCCATGGTCACTCCGGAGACGGGCACGAACGGGCAGACGTCGGTCGCCCCGACCCGGCTGTGGGCGCCCTTGTGGGTCCGCATGTCGATGACCTCGGCCGCCCGGGCGACGGCCCGGAACGCGGCCTCCGCGACGGCGTCGGGGGGGCCGATGAAGGTCACCACGGTCCGGTTGGTCGAAGCCCCCGGATCGACGTCGAGGAGCCTGACCCCGGCGACGGCCTCGATCTCCCGGGTGATGGCTTTGATCTTCTCGAGGTCGCGGCCTTCGCTGAAATTGGGGACGCATTCGACGAGCTTCATGGTCCGACTCCTTTGCGGGCGGTGTACTTGAGGGCGCCGGCGGCGTCGTAGACCTCGACGGCGTCGAAGGCCTCGAGGAGGGCGGGCAGTCCGTCGGGCCGCCCGACGACGACGACGAGGGGCTTGGCGCCGAGGTGCCGGCGGGCCGTCTCCCAGACCCGGCCGGCGTCGACCCGCTGGAACCTCTCCGGGCCCCGGTCCCATTGGCCATCGTCGAGGGACAGGGCGACGTACCGGGCCATCCAGTCCGCGAAGCCCGCGGCCGTCTCGAAGCGCAGGGGCAGGTTGCCGATGAGGAAGGCCTTGGCCTCCTCGATCTCCGCGGGCGAGGCCGGCTCCGCGGCCATGGCCGAGATCTCGCGGAGGATCTCGCGGACGGCCGGCCCGACGGAGTCCGGCCGGACCCGGGCCCGGGCCCAGTAGACGCCGCACGAACGGAAGAACTCGGTTTCGCTGAAGGCGTAGTAGGCGTACCCCCGCGTCTCGCGCAGGTTCATGAACAGGCGGGCCCGGGTCGTCCCGCCGAGGATCTGTTTGAGGACGAGGAAGGGGAAGAACTCGGGATCGTAGGAGTCCATGATGACGTTGCCGGCGAAGATGGTGGCTTCGGGGGCGTCGGGCGATTCGACGAAGCAGATCCGTTCCCGGTCGTTCCCGGGGGGGCGGGCGGCGGCCGGCCGGCCGGGCGCCGGACCGGCCCAGGCCCCGAAGTGGCCCTCGACGCGCTGGCGCACGGTGTCCGCGTCGACCGGGCCCGAGACGAGGACCGCGGCGTTGCCCGGCCGGTAGAAACGGTCGTAGAAGGCGGTCACGTCCCGGACGGTGATGTGCTTGATGACGTCTTCGGCGTAGGTCCCGGTGGCGTAGGCGTGGCCGGCGAACAGGAGCCGCAGGAGCTGGCTCCAGGCCAGGACCTCGGGGTCCTTCTTCCGTTCGAAGAGCTCCCAGTAGAGCGTCCGGCGGACGGCCCCGAGCTCACGTTCGGTGAACAGGGCCTCGAGGGTGATCAGGCGCAGAAGGTAGAAAGCCCGGTCCAGGTATTCCTCGAGGACGTGCATGGTCAGGACGGTGTAGTCCATGAGGACGGTCACGCGGAGATCGGCGCCGATGGCCTCGATGCTGTTCTGGAGGTAATCGGCCGAGAGCATCTTGGTGCCCCGGCCGATGAGGCGGGCCGCGGCCGTGGCCACGGCGGGCCGCTCGGGCGGGGCGTCGGCCTCGCCGGCCCGGATGACGAGTTGGAGGGTGACGAGCGGGACCCCCGGCCGGACGGCCACGGCCACGGTCAGCCCGTTGGGCAGGACGGTCCGCTCGACGGCCGGCAGGCGGAGCTCGAGCGGCCGGGGGTCCGGCGGCGGCGGGGTGCGGCGGAAACGCTCCTGGGCCCCGGCCGGGCCGGGGGCCCAGAGCGCCGCGAGGACGGCGGCCGCGGCCAGCGCGGTCCGGGCCGGCGGAACGCCCGCGGGTCTCATCGGCCCTCCAGCTCCAGGACGACCCTGTTCTGGGGGATGAAATACTTGGCGACGAACGCCTGGACGGACAGCGGGCCGACGCCGAGATAGCGGTCCAGCTCGGCGCCGAGGTCGTCGAGGGGCGCCCCGGAGAACGCGGCGTCGACGAGGAACAGGGCCCGGCCCAGGTTGGTCGACAGGCGGTCGAGGTAGTCCCGCTTGAACCGGCGCTTGGCCCGGTTGATCTCGTCCATGGAGATGGCGTTGGTCTTCAGCTTGTCGAGTTCCGAGAGGATGGCCCGCTGGGACCGGTCGGCCATGACCCGGTTGTTGCCGAGGCAGAAGAACTTCAGGGCGGCGATGCTCAACCGGGAATCCACGGACGCGCTGAAGTGCCGGGCCAGGCGGTCCTTGCGGACGAGGCGGTCCCGCAGGCGGGAGGTCTCGCCTTCGGCCAGGAGGTATTCGAGGACGCGCAGGGCGTAGATCTCCCCGGGTTGGAAGGGGAAGAAGCGATAGCCCATGTGGAAGCCGGCCCCGTCCGTCCCGATGGGGACCGTGCGGACGACGGCGTCGTTGGGGCGGTCGAAGACCGGGCGGGGAGGCGTGGGCACGTCGGCGCCCGGCGGGACCGTCTCGAAATACCGCGCCACCAGCTCACGGGCCCGGCCGGCGTCGATGTCGCCGACGATGACCAGGGCCGCGTTGTTGGGGACGTAATAGGCCCGGCGGAAGGCGGCGATCTCGGGCTCGGAGAGCTTCATCAGCCCGTCGCCCGTTCCGAGCAGCGGCCGGCCGTAGAGGTCGTCCGGGAAGAGCAGGGAGTCGAAAGCGGCGAAGGTCCCGAAGAACGGGTCGGCGGCCTGGCGGCTTCGGTGGGCCTCGAGCAGGTCGGTCCGGGTCCGCTCGATGGCCGCCGGGGCCAGGGCCAGGGACCTCATGCGGTCCGATTCGAGCCACAGGGCCAAGGCCAGATAGTTGGCGGGCAGGGTCTCGTAGAACAGGGCCTTGTCCACGGTCGTCGTCGCGTTGAGCTCGCCGCCGACCTTCTGCACGAAGCCGACGTGCTGGAGGGGAGGGACGTTCTCCGAGCCCTGGAACATGAGGTTCTCGAGGAGGTAGGCCAGTCCTTCCTGGCCGGGCTTCTCCCTCAGCGTCCCGGCGCCGTAGGCCACGGCCACCGTCACCAGCGGGAGCCGGGCGTCCTCGGACAGGACGACGCGGAGGCCGTTGCGCAGGCGGTAGTCCTGGACGCGGAAGGGCGGCGAGGCGGGGGCGGGGCCCTGGGCCGGAACCCCCGGGGCCGCGGCGAAGGAGAAGGCGAAAAAGACGAGGAGAGCGGCCGTTCTCTTCATGCCTGGCGTAGGATCCTGCTTCCGCACGAAGGCCAACAATAGCACAAAGCCGGCCGGTTGAAAACCCTTCTGGAATGTGCTATTTTGGGCCGGATTTCGAGGGTCCGGCCGGACGGACGACAGGAAGGACGACCATGGAATACGACATCAAGGACATCGGGCTGGCCGCCAAGGGGCGTCAGCGCATGGAATGGGCGGCCCGCTCCATGCCCGTTCTCGACCGGATCAAGGCCGGCTTCGCCAAGGATCGGCCCCTCGAAGGCGTGCGCGTCTCGGCTTGCCTTCACGTCACCTCGGAGACGGCCAACCTCATGGCGGCCCTCAAGGCCGGCGGGGCCGACGTCCGGCTGTGCGCCTCCAACCCTCTCAGCACCCAGGACGACATCACGGCGACCCTGGTCAAGGACCACGGCATTCCGGTCTTCGCCGTCAAGGGGGAGGACCACAAGACCTATTACCGCCACATCCTCCAGGCCCTCGAGCACGGCCCCTCGATCACCATGGACGATGGCGCCGACCTGGTCTCGGTCACGCACTCGAAGCGCCAGGACCTGCTGCCGGGCATCCTGGCCGGGACCGAGGAGACCACGACCGGCGTCATCCGCCTGAAGAGCATGGCCAAGGACGGCGTCCTGCGCTACCCCATCGTCGCCGTCAACGACGCCCAGACCAAGCACCTCTTCGACAACCGCTACGGCACGGGCCAGAGCACGCTCGACGGCATCCTGCGGGCCACCAACGTCCTGCTGGCCGGGCTCAAGTTCGTCGTGGCCGGCTACGGCATGTGCGGCAAGGGGGTGGCCATGCGGGCCCGCGGCGCGGGCGCTCACGTCGTGGTCACGGAGATCAATCCCATCCGGGCCATCGAGGCGGTCATGGACGGCTTCGAGGTCGTGCCCATGGCCGCGGCCGCCCCGCTCGGCGACATCTTCCTGACCGTGACCGGAAACAAGGCCGTCATCCGCAAGGAGCATTTCCTGCGCATGAAGGACGGGGCGATCGTGGCCAACGCCGGCCACTTCAACGTCGAGATCGACATCCCGGCCCTCGAGGCCCTCTCGACCGGCAAGCGGCGGGTCAGGGACTTCGTCGACCAGTACACCCTCGGCGGCGGGAAGCGGATCAACCTGCTCGGCGAAGGACGCCTCATCAACCTGGCCGCGGCCGAGGGCCACCCGGCCATGGTCATGGACATGAGCTTCGCCAACCAGGCCCTGAGCGTCGGTTGGCTGCTCGGCCGGGCTCCGGGCCTGCCCAAGGACGTCTTCCCGGTCCCGGCGGAGATCGACGAGGAGATCGCCAAGCTCAAGCTGGCCTCGATGGGCTCCGCGATCGACAGGCTGACGCCGGCCCAGAAGAAGTATCTGGCCGACTGGCGCGAAGGGACCTGAGCGGCGGCCCGGCCTCAGCGCTGGGCCCCGATCAGCCGCAGGTAGCGGCTGATGGCGTCCCGGATGTCGGGGTCGGTGACCCGGGACTGGATCTTCAGGAACGCCTCCCTGGCCTTGCCGTATTCCGTCGTCTTGAAATAGGCCACGCCCAGGTTGTAATTGAACAGCACGTCGTCCGGCACGATCTTGACCGCGGCCTCGTAGGAGGCGACGGCTTCGACGAGGTTGTTCCTCTTCTCGTAGACCTGCCCCCGGAGATTGTGGGCCATGGCCAGGCGCGGCTGGATCTGGATGGCCCTTTGGACGCTGTCGAAGGCCTCGTCGAGACGGTCCTGGACGATGTACAGGCGGGCCAGGTTGGTGTAGGCGAGCTCCCGGCTCTGATTGAGGGGGTCCTGCAGCGCCGCCTTCCACTCGGTCTCGGCCTGGTCGAACCGGCCCATGCGGTCGTAGACGGTGCCCAGGTTGTTGTGGGCCTCATAGAATTGGGGATTGATCTCCAGGCACTTGAGGTAGGCCTTGACGGACTCGTCGAGGCGGCCGCGCATGGAGTGGGCCAGGCCGAGGGCGTTCCAAGACAGATAGAAGCGGGTGTCGAGCGACAGGGACTTGACGAAGTACTTGACGGACTCCTCGACGTTGCCCTGGTTGAGGTGGAACAGCCCGACGTTGTACTGGTACTTGGGGTCCTTCTCCCGGGCCTTCTGGATCCTGACCTGTTTCGAGGCGCAGAAGGACAGCGAAGCCGTGAGGATCAGGACGACGATGGCTTTGGCTCTCATCCGTGTTCTCCTTGTCGTGGGGTCACCGCCCGTCATTCCGCCTTGAGGGTCCGGGTCATCAGCTCGGCCACGGCCTTGCGGGGCTCCTTGCCCCGGTAGAGGACCTGGTAGATCTGCTCGGAGATGGGCATCTCCACGCCGAGCGCCCGGGCGATGCGCCGGGCCGTCACGGTCGTATGGACGCCCTCGGCGACCATGCGCGTCCCGGCCAGGATCTCGGCCAGCTTCCGGCCCCGCCCGAGCCCCTGGCCGACGCGGTGGTTGCGGCTGATCTCGCCCGTGCAGGTCAGGATGAGGTCGCCCATGCCGGCCAGGCCCGAGAAGGTCTCGCGCCGGGCGCCCAGGGCCAGGCCGAGGTTGGTGATCTCGACCAAGCCGCGGGTGATGAGGGCCGACCGGGTGTTCAGGCCGAAGGCCATGGCGTCGGTGATGCCGGCGGCGATGGCCACGACGTTCTTCAGGGCTCCCGCCACCTCGACGCCGGTGACGTCCGACGAGGTGTAAACCCGGATGCTCTCGCTCGAGACCGCCTGCTGGACCTCGCGGGCGGCGGCCGGCTCGCGGGAGGCCACGACCAGGGCCGTGGGGTTGCCCGCGGCGACTTCGCGGGCGAAGCTCGGCCCGGAGAGGACGGCCAGCCGCGGCCGGACGGGCGGGCGGAAGACCTCCTCCATGACCTGGCTCATGCGCATCAGGGTCCGCTTGTCGAAGCCCTTGGTCAGGCTGACCACGGTCCGGTCCCGGTCGAGGACCGGCGCAATCCGGCCGTAGACGGACCGGCAGAAATCGGACGGGACGGCGATGAAGATGAGCTCGCCGTAAGCCGCGGTCTCCCGGAGGTCGTCGGAGAACTCGACTGCGGACGGGAATTTGAAGCCGGGCAGGAAGGCCGCGTTCTCCCCGGTCCGGCGGGTTTCCGCCAGGACGTCCGGCTCCCGGATCCACAGCCGGGTGGGGATGCCGAGAGAGCCGAGGTAGCGGGCGAAGGCCGAGCCCCAGCTGCCGCCGCCGATGACGGCCGCCCTCACGACGCCTTCTCCCCGAGCTTCCTCTCCGTGCCTTCGAGGAGGCGGGCGATGTTGGCCCGGTGGCGGAGGACGATCAGGACGGCCAGGCCGGCGCAGACCAGGGCCACGTCCCCGCGCCCGCCGGCGGCCAAGAACACGGCCGGATAGACCAGGGCGGCCAGGACCGAGCCGAGAGAGACGTAGCGGGTGAGGGCCACGACGACGAGGAAGACGCCGGCGCTGGCGAGCACGGGGACCGCGGCGATGGCGGCGAAGGCGCCGAGCGCGGTGGCCACGCCCTTGCCGCCGCGGAAGCCGATGGCGAACGGGAAGCAGTGGCCGACGACGGCCGCCGCGCCGCAGAGGGCCGCGAGGAGCGGGTCGCCCGTGAGCTTGCCGGCCAGGAAGACCGGCAGGAAGCCCTTGAGGACGTCGAAGAGGGCCACGGGCAGGGCCGTCTTCCAGCCGCCGACGCGGAGGACGTTGGTCGCCCCCGTGCTCCGGCTGCCGTAGTCGCGGACATCCTTGCGGCCCGTCCAGCGGACCATGAGGTAGCCCGAGGGGACGGACCCGAGAAGATAGGAGGCCAGGACGATCAAGGCATTCATGCGAGCTCCGCTTCGTGGACGATCCGGTAGACGGGGCCGCCGGGGCCGAGGCGGCTCTCGACGAGTGCGATCCGGCGTGCCGTCATCGCGCCGAAGGCCTCGGCGCGCCGCTTCTCGAGCTCGGCCGCGGCCTCCCGGAGCCGTCCGGACCCCTTGACCCGGCCCAGGGTCAGGTGCGGCCGGAACTCCCGCGCTTCGGGCTCGAAGCCCTCGGCGGACAGAGCGTCCTCGAGGTCTCCGTGAAGAGCGGCCAGCTCCGGCCCCGCGGCGACGCCGGCCCAGAACACGCGGGGGGCGCGGTCCCCGGGGAACGCGCCCGTGCCCTCGAGACGGAGAGGGAAGGCCGGATGGCGCCGGGCCGTCGCGGCGATGACCTCCCCGACGCGGTCCGCCCGCGCGGCGTCGATCTCGCCGAGGAACTTCAGCGTCAGGTGCATGCCGTCCGGCTCGACCCAGCGGACGTCGGCCCGCGTCGCCCGGAGGGCCCGGACGAGCTCCCGGAGGACCGCCTTGATCTCGGGAGCGAGGTCGATGGCGATGAAGGCCCGCATAGGATCACCTGGGCCCATTATACGGCTTTCGGAGCGCCGTTGATAAGGGCTTTCCTGAGCATGTCGAGGGCTTTCTGCGAAGCCTGGAACTTGATCGCGCTCCGCCCGCCGGCGAAGATGTGGCGTTCGACGGCGGTCCCCCGTGCGTGGGCCAGGGCGAAGTGGACGAGCCCGACCGGCTTTCGGGCCGTCCCGCCGCCGGGGCCCGCGACGCCCGTGACGGCCAGCCCGTAGTCGGCCCCGGCCGTCTTGCGGACGCCCGCGGCCATGGCCCGGGCGACCGGCGCGCTGACCGCGCCGTGCCGTTCGATGAGCCGGGCCGGAACGCCCAGGCGCCGGACCTTGGCTCGGTTGGCATAGACGACCGCGGACTCCAGGAAATAGGCCGAGCTGCCCGCGACCTCGGTCAGCCGGTGGCCGATGAGGCCGCCCGTACAGGACTCGGCGCAGGCCAGTGTCGCGCCCCGTTCGCGCAGGAGAGACCCGACCACCGTTTCGAGCCCCGAGCCGTCGCGGGAGTAGATCCAAGGCCCGAGGACGCGCCCGACGGCCGCTTCCAGGCCGTCGAGCCGGGCCTCGGCCGCGGCCCTGTCCGGCCCGCCCCGGAAGGTCAGATGGATGGAGAGTTCGCCCGGTCCGGCCAGGGTCGTCACCGTCACGCCTTCCGGGACCGTCCGGTAGACGGGCCGGAGGAGGTTTTCCATGGCCGATTCGCCGAGACCCGTCAACCGCAGAACGCGCCGCGCCGCAAAGCCCCGGCCGAGGCCGGCCAGCCGGGGCAGGACCAGGCCGTCGAACATGGGCTTGATCTCCCGCGGCGGACCGGGCAGGAGGGCGACGCGGCGTCGCCCGGCCTCGAGCCACTGGCCCGGGGCCGTGCCGTTGGGATTCTCGAGGACCTCGGCCCCTTCGATGACGTAGCACTGCTTGAGGTTCGACGAGGTCATGGGCCAGCCGCGGCGCCGGAAGCGCGCCCGGATGCGCTCGCGGATGGCCGCCCGGAAGACGAGCCGGCGCCCGAGGACCTTGGCCAGGGTCTCCCGGGTCCGGTCGTCCTCGGTCGGGCCGAGTCCGCCCATGCACAGGACGACGTCGGCCCGGCCGAGGGCCGTCCGCAGGGCCCGGGCCAGGTCGCGCTCCTCGTCGCCGACGATGGTCTTGAAGGCGACGGCGATGCCCAGGGTGTCGAGCCCGGCCGTGAGATAGAGCGAGTTGGTGTCCTGGAAGTCCGGCGTCAGCAATTCCGACCCGACGGCGATGATCTCGGCCTTCATGGTCCTCCGAAGCTCAGACGACGGCGAGCGCCAGTCGCGCCAGGACGGCCGCGGCGAGACCGGCGCCGATGTCGTCGGCCATGATGCCCCAACCGCCCGGAAGCCGCTCCAACCGGCGGATGGGCCAAGGTTTGATGATATCAAAAACGCGGAACAGGGCGAAAGAGAGCCCGGCCGAGAGCCAGGTCCCGGGCAGGAAGGCGGAGGCGACGAGCTGGCCGCAGACCTCGTCGACGACGATCCGGCCCGGATCGGTCCGTCCGAGTTCCGCCGCTCGGGAGGACGACGCGGCCGCGCCGGCCAGGAAGAGCGCGGCGACGAGGAGGACATAGACGGGCCCGGGCAGGCCGCGAAGGGCCAGCATCCAGCCCGCGGCCGCGACGGCGCTGGCCGCCGTGCCCGGCGCCAGGGGCACGAGCCCGAGGCCGAAGAACTCGGCCAGGAGGGCCGCGGCGGCCCTGTTCACGCCAACCTCCCGGCGAGATCATAGGCGTCGGCCGCGGTGATCTCCACGCGGACGATGGGGGAGGGCGGCTCGGCCCGGCCATTACCGAGGGAGAATCGGACGACGCCGTCGACCTCGGGGGCCTGGAAGCGGCCGCGGCCCGACCACAGGCCCGGGCGTCCGGCGTCCGGGCCTTCGACCAGGACCTCGACCGTCCGCCCGATGCGGGCGGCGTTCTTGGCTTTCGAGACACGGGCCTGGAGCTCCATGATCTCCCGGACCCGGTCCTCCTTGACCGCGGCCGGAACGGGATCGCCCAGGGCGAAAGCGGGCGTGCCGCGCTCGGGCGAATAGGCGAAGACGCCGAGATGGTCGAAACGGGCCGCCGCGACGAACCGGCGCAGGGCCGAGAACTCCCGGCGGCCCTCGCCCGGAAAACCGACGATGAGGGAGGTCCGGAAGGCGGCGTCGGGGAGCGTGTCCCGGACGCGATCGAGCAGGCGCAGGGCCCGGTCGCCGTCGAGCCCCCGCCGCATGGCCCTGACGAGGCGGCGATCGGCGTGCTGGAAGGGGATGTCGAAATAGCGGCAGACCTTGGGGCCGGCCATGGCCTCGAGCAGGCGGCCCGAGATCTCCTCGGGATAGCCGTAGAGAAAGCGCAGCCAGCCGGGCCCCTCGACGCGGGCCAGTCGCTCGAGGAGCTTGGCCAGCCCGTCATCGACGCCGCGGTCGCGGCCGAATCCCGTCGTGTCGTGGGAGATGAGGACGATCTCCCGCACGCCCTGTCCGGCCAGGGCCCGGACCTCGCGGACGATCGAGGCCGCGGGGCGCGAGACGTACGGGCCCTTGATGAGCGGGATGGCGCAGAAACCGCAACGGTGCGAACAGCCCTCGGAGATCTTGACGTAGGCCCAGGTCCCGGGCGTCTGGACCAGGCGGGGCGAGGCGTCCGAGTAGAGGAAGGTCCGTCCCGGGTCGCGGACCGTCCGGCCCTCGACGATATCGGCGATGCGGTCGAAACCGCGCACGCCCGTCCAGGCGTCGACGGCGGGGAACCTGGCCCTGAGACCGGAAGGATCGCGCTCGACGTAGCAGCCGGCGGCGACGACCGTCTTGCCCGGGTCGCGGCGCTTGAGGGCCAGGACGCGCCGCAGCTCCGCCTCGGCCTCCTCGCGGGCCGGACCGATGAAGCCGCAGGTGTTGACGACGACGACGTCCGCGTCCTCGGCCCGGCCCGTCAGGGCGTAGCCGGCCGCCTTGAGGGCGCCGAGCATGACCTCGCTGTCGACGAGGTTCTTGGCGCAGCCCAGGCTGACCAGGGCCACGGACCGTCGGGCCCGCCGGCCGCCGCGGGCGCCGGACGCCGGACGGGTCAAGGATAGATCCTGTACAGGAGGCGCGGGAAGGGAATGGTCTCGCGGATGTGCTTGATGCCGCAGATCCAGGACACCATCCGCTCGAGGCCCATGCCGAAGCCCGAGTGAGGGACGCTGCCGTACCGGCGCAGGTCGATGTACCACTGGTAGGCCTCGCGGGGCAGGCCGTGCTCGGCGATCCGCCTCTCGAGCAGGTCGGGGTCGTGGATGCGCTGGCCGCCGCCGATGACCTCGCCGTAGCCCTCGGAGGCCAGGAAATCGACGCCGAGGACGACGTCCGGGTTCTCCGGCGCCGGCTGCATGTAGAAGGCCTTGATGGCGGTGGGGAAGTGGGTCACGGCGACCGGCGACGCGTAGAGCTCGGAGATGATGGTCTCCTCGGGCGCGCCGAAGTCCCCGCCCCATTCGATGGTCGAGCCCTTCTCGCGCAGGACGGGCACGGCCTCGGTGTAGGTCAGGCGCGGGAAGGGCTTGCGGATGGCCTCGAGGGGCTTGGGATCTCGCTCGAGGGTCTCGAGCTCGGCCCGCCGCTTGGCCAGGACGCGCTCCATGATGAACAGGATGAGGTCCTGCCCCAGGTCGACGACGTCCTCGAGCCGGGCGAAGGCCACCTCGGGTTCGACCATCCAGAACTCGATGAGGTGGCGGCGGGTCTTGGACTTCTCGGCCCGGAAGGTCGGGCCGAAGCAGTAGACCTTGCCGAAGGCCATGGCCGTGGCCTCGTTGTAGAGCTGGCCACTCTGGCTGAGGTAGGCCTTCTGGTCGAAGTACTCGGTCTCGAACAGGGTCGTCGTGCCCTCGCAGGCGCTCGGCGTCAGGATGGGCGTGTCCATGAGACGGAAACCGCGGCCGTCGAAGAAGTCGCGGATGGCCTTGACGACCTCGGCCCGGACGCGGAGGATGGCGTGCTGCTTGGACGAGCGCAGCCAGAGGTGCCGGTGCTCCATCAGGAAGGGCGTGCTGTGCTCCTTGAGCGTGATGGGGTACTCGGCCGCGACCTGGACGACCTCGATCTCCTCCATGGCCAGCTCGAAGCCGCCCGGGGCCCGTTTCTCGGCCCGGACCTTGCCGCGGACGATGACCGAGGATTCCTGGGTCAGGCGGTCGAACTCCTTGAACAGGGGGATGTCCTTGTCGGCGCTGAAGGCCGTGGCCTGGATGAGGCCGGTGCCGTCGCGGACGAGCAGGAAGCGGACCTTGCCGGAGGAGCGCTTGTTGTAGACCCAGCCGCGGACCTCGACGTCCTGGCCGTCGGAAGCCGCGATGTCCTCGATGTAGACCCATTTCATAATGCGCTCATTATAAGCGCAATCGGGCCCTTCTGCAATGTCACCCGGGTCGCTATGCGTCTCGTAAGCCGGTCTCGCCCTCATGGGAAAATTTTGAAGACGCCGGGACGTACGCCGGTCTCGGCGTCAAAACAACTCGCTCGCCGCGCGCTGCGGCTCGCTCAAACACGTTTTGCCGGTTTGCAGGCAAACTTCCCTCGACCGACGCGCGCCCCGGCTAAAATTTTCCCAATCGGGCTCAATCCGGCTTACTCGCCGCATCTCCCGCGACCCGGCCAAAGCTTTAATGGAATATGACGAGCTTCAAGGACAGCGGCCAGGGAAGCCTGCACGTCAGGACTGGATTAGCATATAATGGGCCAGATGGCTCAGCCGAAGGGGTTCGCCCCGGTCAAGCTCGTCTGCGGCGTCATCTATAAAGAGGAAGCGCTCTACGGCGAGGTCCGGCGCCGCCTCGAGGTCGAATGGGGGAGGGCCGACAGCGAGAGCCCGGCCTTCCCGTTCGACCTGACGGACTACTACGAGGCCGAGACGGGCCCGGGGCTCGTCCGCCGCTTCCTGAGCTTCGAACGCCTCGTCCGTCCTGAGACCCTGCCCGCAGCCAAGCTGCGGGCCATAGCCGTCGAGGAGGACCTGCGGCGGGAGAGGGGGAGCGCCGGGCGTCCGGCCAATATCGACCCCGGCTACGTCACGGCCGCGGCCCTGGTCATGGCCACGGCCAAGGACTTCGCCCACCGCGTCCCGCTCGCCGACGGCATCTACGCCCATCTCGAGCTCCTGTTCACACGGACGGGGTCGAGGACGCTCGATTGGACCTACCCGGACATGCGGCGCGAAGCGGCCCGGGCCTATTTCCGTTCGGTCAGGGACGCCTACCTGAGGCAGACGGGCGGACGGACGGCCTGACGCCGGCCCTCAGCCCTGGGGGCGGAAAGGGCTCATCGACCTGAACTTCGCGACGATCTCCGGCAGCTCCCGCAGGACCGTGGCCACGTCCGCCTCGGTGTTGGAGCGGCCCAGAGACATGCGGATGGCCGAGCGGGCGATCTCGGGCCGCAGGCCGATGGCCTGGAGGACGTGGGAGACCTCCTCGGATTCTTCGCTGCAGGCCGAGCCGGTCGAAACGTAGATCTCCTTGGTCGCCAGGGCCAGGAGGATGGCTTCGGCCTCCAGGCCGGGGAAGGCGAAGTTGAGCGTGCTCTTGACCCGGTTGTCGGGATGGCCGTTGAACCGGGCCTCGGGGATGGTGTCCTCGATGCCCTTCTTGAGCGTCTCCGCCAGGCGCTCGATCCGGGTCCGTTCCTTCTTGCCCTTCTCCTCCATGACCCGGACGGCTTCGCCGAAACCGACGATGCCGGCCGTGTTCTCGGTCCCCGCCCGCAAGCCGCGCTCCTGGCGTCCGCCGCGGACGAAGGGGCAGATGGCCGCGCCGCGGCGGACGTAGAGGGCGCCGACGCCCTTGGGCCCGTAGATCTTGTGGGCCGAGACGGTCAGGAGGTCGACGCCGAGCCTGCGCACGTCGACGTCGATCTTGCCGAAGCTCTGGACGGCGTCGGTGTGGACGGGGACGTCGCGCTCGTGGCAGATGCGGACGATATCGGCGACGGGCTGGATGGTGCCGATCTCGTTGTTGGCGTGCATGACCGAGACCAGGCCCGTCTTCGGGGTCAGGGCGGAGCGCAGATGGTCGAGGTCGACCGTCCCGTACCTGTCGACAGGAAGGTAGGTGACCTTGAAGCCCCGTTTCTCGAGAGCCTTGCCCGCCTCGATGACCGCGGGGTGTTCGACGGCCGAGGTCACGAACTCGTCGCGCCCGGGCCGCGACTCGAGGGTCCCGAAGACGGCGAAGTTGTCGGATTCCGTGCCCGATCCGGTGAAATAGATCTCGCCCCGGTCGGCGCCGAGGGCGGCGGCCACGCGTTCCCGGGCTTCGTTCATGATCTCCTTGACCCGCCGGCCGATGGGGTAGAGGGAGGAGGGATTGCCGAAGTGGTCGCGGAGGAAAGCCGCCATTCTCTCCGCGACGGCCGGGTCGACGGGAGTGGTCGCGTTGTGGTCGAGGTAGATCATGGCCCCATTTTACCAGAACGGGGGGGAAAAAAAGAGGGGCCGTCCCCGCCGGGACGGCCCCTCGCGGACCGGCGTCCTTATGCCAGTTTGTCCTTCAGGATGCGGACGGCCTCCAGGCCGGCCCGCTGCTGGCCCTCGGCCGCCGCGGCGCCGAGGTGGGGGATGGGGATGACGTTGGGATGGTCGACGAGCGAGAAGTCCTCGGGGGGCTCCTTGTCGAAGACGTCCAGCGCGGCCGCCCGGACCTTGCCGGCGTCGAGCGCGGCGCGCAGGGCCTTCTCGTCGACGACCCCGCCGCGGGCGACGTTGACGATGATGACCCCCGTCTTGGCCTTGGCGAACTCGGCCTCGCCCAGGATGGGCTTGGCCTGCTTGGGGACGTGGAGCGTGATGAGATCGGCGGCCCCCAAAAGCTCGTCCAGGGGGACCTGCTTGACCGCGAGTTCGGTCTTGATGGGGATGATGTCGTAGGCGACCACGGTCATGCCGAAGGCCAGGGCCCGCTTGGCCACCTCGTGGCCGATGCGGCCGAAGCCGATGATGCCCAGGGTCTTGCCGTAGAGCTCCGTGCCCTCGAGGGCCTTCTTCTCCCACTTGTGGGCCTTCATCGTCAGGATGGCCTTCCAGTGGTTGCGGACGGCCCCGAGCATGAGCCCGAAGGTGTGCTCGGCCACAGTGATGGAGGTGGCCGCCGGGGTGTTGGAGACGAAGATGCCTTTCTCCTTGGCGGCCTCGCGGTCGATGTTGTCGAGACCGATGCCGGCCCGGACCAGGACCTTGAGGTCCTTGCCGGCCTCGATGACGGGCCGGGTGATCTTCGACGCGCTGCGGACGACGATGCCGCTGACGCCGGGGACGGCGGCGATCAGGTCCGCTTCGCTCATCCCCTTGTTGACGGTGACTTCGAAGCCGGGGACGGCCTTGAGCTGTTCGAGGGCCCCCTTGTCCATGCCGTCGGCGATGAGGATCTTGGTCATTGCCAGTTCTCCTTGAGCACGGCCTGAGCGGCCTTGATGCCCGCGCCGGCCTCGAACTTGTAGCCGAGGTCCATGAGGGTCATTTCCAGGGCCGAGAGGGCCGTCATGATGTCGAAGCCGCCCATGTAGCCGAGGTGGGCGATGCGGAAGATCTTGCCCTTATAGGGCTCCTGGCCGCCGGCGATGTAGGCCATGTACTTGCCCTGCATGGTCTTGACCAGCTTGCCGCCCTCGACGCCTTCGGGGACCTTGCAACAGGTCAGGACGTTGCCGGGCCGCTGCGGCAGGAGCTCCAGGCCGAGGGCCTTGACCCCGGCCCGCGTGGCGTCGCCGAGGACCTTGTGATGGGCGAAGAGGCCGTCGAGGCCCATCTTCTTGATCATGTCCAGGGCGTGCTTCTGCTGCACGATGAGGGTGATGCCGGGGGTCCAAGGCGTCGTCTTGTCGGCCAGGTTCTTCTTGGCTTTCTTGAGATCGAAGTAGAACTTGGGCAGCTTGGCGTTCCCGGCCAGGGCCCAGGCTTTCTGACTGAGGGCGATGAAGGCCAGGCCGGGCGGGATCATGAACGACTTCTGCGAACCGGACAGGAAGACGTCGACCTTCCATTCGTCCATGGGGCAGGGCGTGACGCCGGCCCCGGAGATGCCGTCGACGACGAGCACGGCCGGGGTTTTGGCCACGACCTCGCCGAAGCCCTGGATGTCGTACATGGCCCCCGACGACGTCTCGGACAGCGTGGCGAAGACGGCCTTGCAGTCGGGCATGGCCTTGAGCTCGGCCTCGAGCTCGTCCTTGGAGAGGTCCTTGCCCCAGGGATCGAGGACGATCTCCTTGTAGGCCACGCCGTAGGCCTTGCAGATGTTGCCCCAGCGCTCGCCGAACTTGCCGCCGTTGATGGTCAGGACCTTGTCGCCCGGGCTGAGCAGGTTGACCACGGCGGTCTCCATGGCTCCCGTGCCCGAGGACGTCAGGATGTAGGCATCCTCTTTGGTCCCGAAGACGTACTTGATCCCCTCGGTGACCTCCATGAAGAGGGCCGAGAACTCCGGCGTCCGGTGATGGAAGATGGGCTCCGCCGCGGCCGACAGGGCCCGCTCGGGCACCGGCGTCGGTCCGGGGGAGAGGAGGTAGTACTTCTTGATCATGATGAACTCCTTTATGAAATGCTCGTCACGCGACCGCCTGCGCGGTCACAGTTCCTTCAACAGCTCGGTCAACAGGGCCGTCCGTTCGACCAGGGAAGGCAGGAGAAGATGCTCGTGGCGGGCGTGCAGGCCGTCGCCGTCGGGCCCGAGGCCGTCGAGGGTCGGCACGCCCAGGCCGGCGGCGATGGAGGCGTCCGAGCCCCCGCCCGTCCGGCCCCCCTTGAGTGCCAGGCCCATGCCGGCGGCGATCTCCTGGGCCCGCAGGAAGAGCTTCTCCGAGGCCTTGGTCTTCTCCATCGGGGGAGTCGTCCCCTCGACGGTGACCTTGAGCCGGGCCCCGGGCAGGACGGGCGGGCTCTCCCTAAGGACCTTGAGGACCCGGTCCCGGTCCGCGACCTTCCAGAACCGGATGTCCAGCATGGCGAAGGCGCTCTCGGGAACGACGTTGACCTTCTCGCCGCCGCCGGCGAGACCGACGTTGACGGTCGTCTCGCGGACGCGGAGCCTCTTGAGCCGGGCGATCTGGGCGGCCAGCTCCTCGACGGCGCTGACGCCTTTCTCCGGGGTCCCGCCGTGGGCCGAACGGCCCTTGACGTCGATGCGGACGACCAGGCGCCCCTTGCGCTCGAGCTTGAGGGCGCCGCCCGGAAGGGCCGGCTCGGGGCAGAGGACGAGCGAGGCCCGGCGGGCCAGCTTGCGGATGAGCTCGGCCGCAGCGCCCTGCCCCGTCTCCTCGGCCGTGTTGACGAGGACGGTGATGCGCTTGCCGGGCTTGGCGTTGAGGCCGTGGAGGGCGCGCAGGGCGGCCAGGACCATGACCAGGCCGGCCTTCATGTCCAGGACGCCCGGGCCGTAGATCTTCTCGCCCTGGACGTAGAAGGGCATCTTGACGATCTGGCCCACGGGCCAGACGGTGTCGATGTGGGTCAGTACGAGGATCTCGTCATCGGCGTCCTTGACCCGGCCCGGGGCGAACTCGGCCACGACCAGGTCGCCGAGGTCCTTCTGCGGGTGGGTCGTGACGCGGCAGGCGACCTTCTTCAGTTCCCGGGCGACGTACGCGGCGCAGGCGTCGACGGCCTTCTTGTCCGAAGTCGGGGATTCGAGGACGACGAGCTGCTTCAGCTGGTGGACGAGCTCTCCCTGGCGGGAGCGGAAATAGAGCCGGAAATCCATGCGTCCCTCCTCGGGGATCGGAAGCCTTAATCTACCACAGGGCGCGGGGAAAAGCACCCCCCCGCGTCTTGATTTCGGGCCTCCTTTCGCTTAGAGTGTCCGCAGAGGAGGCCGCAGGCCGGAACCGCCGGATGACCAGGAAAACGCCCCTCCTCATCGCCGCCCTCGCCCTCGTCGCGGGCTTTCTCGCGGCCGAGATCTTCTACCCCTGGAAGGACACCTACATCGGGTCGCTCGACGCCGCCGGATGGCCCGGCCTGGTCATCGCCCCGACGACCGACTGCGCCTACGCGTTCCTGCTGCGCGTCGACCGGGAGGGCGAGAGCGCCGAGGGCATGGACTTCTATTATCTCGTTTCGGAGGCCGGTCCCCATTCGCCCGACGGCCTGTACGCCCGGGCCCGCTTCGATCTCGGCCTGCCTTTCAAGATGGGCCGCTCGACGCCCGTGCTGATGAAGCCGGCCCCCCGCCGCCAGTCGTTGACCTTCGAGTGGTCGCGGCGCGACGAGCGGACCGTCATCGGCCGCGTCGTCGCCCCGGCCGGGGTCCGGGTGACCTTCGTCCACTATTTCCCCTGGGACCGCAGGGGCGAGTTGGCCCCGTTCGGCGAGGGACAGGTGCGCGGCCGGTGCGGCCCGCCGGGCGGGCCCGCCTTCGTCGTGTGGACGAGCCTCCCGGGGGAGACCGGCGTCGCCCCGCCGGGCTCCTTGGCCCGGACCTACCTTCCCGGCGACGACCGGACGGTCGCCTTCGTGGCCGGCGTCGGCGAAAGCCCCGCCGCCGTGAGCGACCGCATCACCCGTTACAAGAACGCCGAGACCATCGGCGATTTCCTGGACGAGGAGGCCGTCCTCTACGAGGAGAAGCGGGTCAGGGCCCGTGGCCTCTACGCCGGCGTGCCCGAGGCCGTGTCGGACAGCCTGCACTGGGCGCTCCTCTACAAGCCCGGCAGCCACCGCTTCTACGCGCCCGCCGGCCGGGCCGTCCTCTACCCCCGGCCCGACGGCGGCCGGGACGACTGGACCGTCACGGCCGACGCCTCCTTCCTCAATCTGCTGGGCCTGGCCCTCGAGAGCCAGAAGATGGCCCTCGACTCCCTGGCCTCGGTCCTCGAGACCCAGTACCCGAACGGGAACGTCCCCGGTTGGCGGGGCCGCTCGGCCGGCACCGCGGACCGCTCTCAGCCCCCGCTCGGGGCCTATGTCGTGCTGAAGCTGTTCGAGCGCTTCGGCGATCTCGAGGTCCTGCGGCAGGCCTATCCGGCCCTGCAGCGCTGGCACGATTTCTGGACGGCCCGCCGTCCCGACGGCCAGGCCCGGCGCGACGGCAACGGCGACGGGTTGCTCGAGTGGGGCTCGGACCCCGGCCCGGCGGCGCCGGAGCTGCCTTCCTGGGAGAGGAACGCCACGGGCCGGATGAAGGCCGGCCGGGAGTCGGGCCAGGACGACCTGCCGAGCTGGGAGGACGCCTCGTTCAACGAGGCGTCCGGGACGTTGGCCATGAACTGCCTCGACCTCAACGCGCTCTACGCCCTGGACGCCTGGTGCCTGGCCGAGATGGCCGGCGTCCTCGGCCGGCCCGTCGACGTCGAGCGCTACCGCGATGAGTACGACCGGATGAAGGCCCTCGTCAACGCCCGGCTGTGGGACGAGCGGGCCGGGTTCTACTACGACCGCCACTGGGACGGCCGGTTCTCCGTCCACAAGACGGCTTCGGCCTTCCTGCCGCTGCTGGCCGGCATCCCCGACCAGGGGCGGGCCCAGCGGATGGTCCGGCGCCTGCTCGACCCGAAGCAATTCTGGGGCGACTTCGTCGTGCCCTCGATCTCGCGGGACGATCCCGCCTTCCGGCCCGAGAGCCAGCGCTCCTGGCGCGGCGCCGTCCGGCCGCCGCTCAACTACCTCATCTACCAGGGCCTCAAGGCCTACGGCTTCGACGCCGTGGCCTCGGAGCTGGCCCGCAAGGGCGCCGACATGTTCCTCCGCAGCTGGCAGAGCTTCGGCCTGTCGCCCGAGAGCTACGATTCGCTGACCGGCGAGGCGGCCGGCGAACGGCACCACGCCTCCGGCCCGCTCGTGGCCCTGCCCGCGGTCGAGGAGTTCCTCGATTTCACGCCCCACGAGGGCTTCCGGTTCGGCCTGCTCAAGCCCGAGGCCAAGGGGCGCCTGACCCGCGTCATGGTCCAAGGCCGCCACTACGAGGTCGAGGCCTCCGGGTCGGCGACGGTGCTCCGCGAGGAGGGCGAAACCCTGATCGCCGTCGACGGCGGGGCCGTCGTCCGGCGCTTCCTCTACAACGAATCGGAGGTCTCCTTCGCCATCAAGGTCCTGAAGCGGCGCGAGGTCCGGCTGCGGCTGCTCAAAAAGGGCAAGTACCAGCTCCTCGTCGACGGCCGGGAGAATGACGTCTTTTCGGGCAGCGCGCGGAAGTTCGCCGTGCCCGAAGGGGACCACACCGTCCTCGTCCAGCTCCTCGAAGACCTGGACCGCGACGGCAAGAAAGGAGAACGACGACCATGACGGGATGCTCGAGACGCGATTTCCTGAAAGCCGGAGCCGGCGCGGGCGCGGCCGCCCTCGTCCTCGGGGGATCCGGGGCCCGCGCGGCGGGGCCGGCGTCGCCGGCCGGTTTGCGGGCGGTGTCCAGCGGCAACGGGCTGCGGGCGACCGAGAAGGCCATGGAGGTCCTCAAGGCCGGCGGCGATCCCCTGGACGCCGTCGTCGCCGGGGTCAACATCGTCGAGGACGACCCCGACGACATGTCGGTCGGCTACGGCGGGCTGCCCAACGAGGACGGCGTCGTCGAGCTCGACGCCTCCGTCATGTACGGCCCGACCCACCGGGCCGGGGCCGTGGCCGCGCTGCGCAACATCAAGAACCCTTCCAAAGTCGCCCGGCTGGTCATGGAACGGTCCGACCACGTCCTCCTCGTCGGCGAAGGGGCCCTCAAGTTCGCCCGGGCCCACGGCTTCAAAGAGGAAGACCTCCTGACCGAGCGCTCGCGCGAGGCCTGGCTGCGTTGGAAGGAGACCATGTCCGACACGGACAACTGGTTCCCGCCCTCGGCCGACGGCTTGGCCGCCGACCTGCACGAGGTCCTGCGGACCCACGGCACCATCAACTGCCTGGCCCTCGACGCGGCCGGCCGCCTGGCCGGGGTGACGACGACGAGCGGCCTGTCCTGGAAGCTGGCCGGGCGGGTCGGCGACTCGCCGATCGTCGGCGCGGGGCTCTACGTCGACAACGAGATCGGCGCGGCCGGCTCGACCGGCCGGGGAGAGGCCAACCTGCAGACCTGCGCCAGCTTCCGCATCGTCGACGCCATGGGCCGGGGCCGGTCGCCCGAACAGGCCTGCCTCGAGGCCTGCCAGGCCGTGGCGGCCAAGACCCGGCTCGTGCCCCGGCTCTGCGACGCCCAAGGCCGGCCGAAGTTCGGTCTCGACTTCTACGCCCTCAACCGGAAAGGGGAGTTCGGCGCGGCCGGGCTCTTCCGGGGCGGGCGGTACGCCGCCCACGACGGCGTCTCGAATGGGCTCCGGGAGGTCGCTTACCTTTATAAGTGACCCGGGGGACGGCCGCTAGGCCTCAGTCCCTGACGACGATCACGGGATAGCCCTCGGCGGCCAGGCGTCGGGCCGTGCCTTCGGCCTCGGCCGCCGCGGCCCGGACCCGGACGCGGAAGAAGACGGCCGTCCCGGTCTCGAAGCGGCTGACGGCCACCTCCTTGAACGAGGCCTCGAGGCGGCGCTTCAGGGCGTAGGCCGACTCCTGGACTGTGTAGGCACCGACCTGGAGCCAGACGGGGCCGTCGCCGCCGACGGCCCCCGCGGGCGCCCGGAATCCCTTCAGGACCTCGATGCGGACGCGGGCCGTGCCGGGGCCGACCAGGCCGATGACCGACGCCGCCGCGCGGGACAGGTCGAGGACGCGGCCGCGGACGAACGGCCCGCGGTCGTTGACGCGGACGACGACGGCCCGGCCGTTGGCCAGGTTGGTGACCATGACGAAGGTCCCGAACGGCAGCGTCCGGTGGGCCGCCGTCAGGTCGTTCATGTCGTAGATCTCCCGGCTCGACGTCGGCCGGCCGTGGAACTCCCCGCCGTACCAGGAGGCGATCCCCGTCTCGACGGCCCGGGGGAGCCGTCCCTCGCGAGGCAGGCGCGCGCAGGCCGGGAACGAGGCCAGCGCGAGCAGGACGAAGCCCGCGGCCGCGGCGACCCGGCGGTCAGCCAAGGGACCCCAGGAGCCTCTTCTTGAGGAAGGCGAAGGCCTCCTTGGGCGTCGAACAGATCCGGAAGAGGTCGAGGTCGTCGGCGCAGATCGCCCCCTTCTGGACCATGGAATCGAACTTGATGAGATCGCTCCAGTAATCCCGGCCGTAGAGCACAAGGGCCATCTCCTTCTTGGAGATCTTGCTCGTCTGGAGCAGGGTGGCGATCTCGAAGAACTCGTCGAGCGTGCCGAAGCCGCCGGGGAAGATGATGACGGCCTTGGCCTTATAGGTCAGCCAGAACTTCCGCATGAAGAAATAGTGGAAGGAGAAGGACAGGTCCGGGGTCACGTAGGGGTTGGCGGGCTGCGGCTGGGGCAGGGAGATGTTCATGCCGATCGTCTTGCCGCCGGCCCGGGCGGCGCCGCGGTTGGCCGCTTCCATGATCCCCGGCCCCGCGCCCGTGCAGACGACGAAGTCCTTGCCCTTGGGCGTCTTGATGCCGATGGCCCACTTGGCCAGCAGGTAGGCCAGTTCCTCGGCCTCCCAGTAGTAGCGGTGGAAGGCCGAATCCGCGTTGGTCGGGTCGGCCTTGGCCGAGCCGAGGAACAGGATGGTGCTGTTGATCTTGGCCTTGTCGAGCCGGGTCATCGGGCCGAGGTACTCGCTGAGGATGCGCAGCGTCCGGCCTTCCAGGGATTCCAGGAACTCCGGGTCGCGGAAGGACTGTTCGGGTTGATGCTTGGGTCTTTTCATGGCCGCGGCGACCTCCTTTGTCGGGCTCAGAGGGAGATTGTACCAAAGGCGCGGAAAAATGGAACCCGCGGCGGGGCCGTCCTTTGACTTGTCTCTCTCGGCTGTGTTATCAATGGGCCCGAAAGGACGGACCGATGAACGCTCCCGAACGGCTTCTCGCGGCTCTCGAATATCCCGGACGGCTCGTCGCGATCGGCGCCCCGCCGCGCGGCGGCGCGGCCGTCATCCTCTACGCCATCACCGGCCGCTCGGCTTCGAGCCAGGCCCGCCGCCTCGTCTTCCGGGACGGCGGCGTCTGGGTCCAGCCGACCGACGAGGCCACCCTCCGCCAGGGCAACGTCGACCTGCTCGTCTACCCGGCCGTCCTCTTCGGCCCGGCCGGGATCGCCGTCTCGAACGGCAAGCAGACGGCGGACGTCAGGGACGGCCTGACCCCCGGGGCCGACCCGGTGTCCGTCCTTTCGGGGGCCCTGGCCCGCTGGGACTACGAACCCGACGCGCCCATCTACACGCCGCGCGTCAGCGGCTGTCTGGCCGGCTCCCGGGCCGGGTTGAGCGTCGTCCGCCGCGGCCCCGCGGGCGAGAGCCTGCGCAGCTATTTCGAGGTCGGGCTGCGGCCGGGGGAGGGGCGGCTCGTTTCCACCTACGAGGGCCCCAACGCCGATCCGCTGCCCGTCTTCACGGGGGAGCCCCGCCGGCTGGCGTTCGAAGGAGAGGCGGCCGCGGAGACGGCGGAGGCGGCCTACGCGGCCCTGGCCCCGGCACCCGGGGCCAAGGACTTCCGCGTCGCCGTGGCCTGCGTCTTCGCCTCCCTCACCGATCCGGCCGCCGTCGAGGTCCGCATCATCAACCGCAGCGAAAGGACATGACCATGAGCAAGCCCGAACGCACCGCCCGCAGCCAGTACGCGACCAAGGTCCGCGAGGACTTCCCGGACACGCTCGTCCTGGGCGAGGACACCTTCGTCAAGAAGTTCCCCATGCGCTACGGCGAGAACCCCGGCTACCCGGCCGCCTTCTATCAGGAGGCCGGCGCTGCGGGACCCAACATGGGCGCCATCGAGGTCCTCCAGGAAGGGACCAAGGGCCTGAGCTACATCAACGTCGGCGACATGGACCTCGGTCAGCGCCTGGCCCGCAAGCTCGTCCGGATCTTCCCGGGACGACAGGCCTGCGTCATCATCAAGCACGAGATGCCGAGCGGAGTGGCCCTCGGCGACGAGGCCGTGGCCACCTTCGAGAAGGCCTGGAAGTGCGATCCCCTGTCGAACTTCGGCGGCGTCGACGTCTTCAGCTACCGGGTCACGGAGCCCCTGGCGCGCCTGCTCGTCGAGAGCCCGCGCAACGTCGAGGTCGTCTACGCCCCCGATTTCGCGCCCGAGGCCCTCGAGGTCCTGGCGAGCCGCAAGGTCCTGCGCGTCGTCCGCATGGGCGCCCCCTTGGAGGCCCCCTCCGTCGACAACGGCCTCGAGGTCAAGCGGGTGGCCGGCGGGCTGCTCCTCCAGAAGAGGTTCGACTCCAAGATCGTCTCGCCGGAGTCGGTCGACGTCGTCTCCCGGAGGAGGCCGTCGCCCGCGGAGGTCCGGGCGGCCCTGTTCAACTGGACGGTGGCCTGTTTCACCCGATCCAACGCCGTCGTCATCGGGACCGAAGACAAGACCCACGGCATCGGCTCGGGCCAGCGCAGCCGCATCGACTCGGCCGAGGACGCCGTCCGGCTCTCGCGGCGCGGCTACGGCCCGGAAGGCACGGTCCTGGCCTCGGACGCGTTCATGCCCTTCCCGGACGTCGTCGAGCTGGCCGGCCGCCACGGCATCACGGCCCTCATCTACCCGCTCGGGTCGGTCAAGGACCAGGAGGTCATCGACAAGGCCGACGAGCTGGGGTTGGCCATGATCATCACCCGCAGGCCCGGCGAGCTCGACTCGGAGCGCTGCTTCCTCCATCGCTGACGGATGAAGGGCATGAGACGCCAGAACGCCGGGGCCCTCTTCGTCGCCCTGGCCGTCTGCCTGGCGCCGGCCTGCGCCCGCCGGTCGGGCGCCCCGGACGCCGCGGCGCGTTACCGGGACGTCGTCGACCGCCTCCGCGCAGCCGGGCTGGCCGGGGAGCGGGCCCACCGGTTCCTCGAAAGGATCTGCTCCGTCGGGCCCCGGTTGACGGGGTCCGCCGAGGCCGACGCCGCCGTCGCGCTCTCCCTCGAGCTCATGTCCGGAGCGGGCCTGGAGAACGTCCACAGCGAGCCGGTCGAGGTGGGGCGATGGGTCCGGGGCCGGGCGGCCGAGGCCGCCGTCGCCCCCACGGCGGCGCGACCGGCCCTGCCTTTGGCCGTGGCCGCCCTGGGCGGCAGCGTGGGCACCCCGGACGGGGGCCTCACGGCCCCGGTCGTCGAGGTCCGGTCCCTGGACGAGGCGGCCGCGCTGGGCCCGAAGGCCGCGGGCCGGATCGTCTTCTACAACCGGCCCATGGACCGGCGCCTGACCGAGCCCTTCGCGGCTTACGGGGGGGCGGCCGACCAGCGGGTGGCCGGGGCCTCGGCCGCGGCCCGCAGCGGCGCCGTGGCGGTCCTGGTCCGCTCCCTGACCTTCCGTGAGGACCGCCACCCTCACACCGGGATGCTGCGATACGAACCCGGCGCGCCGGAGATCCCGGCCGCGGCCGTCGCCGCCGCCGACGCCGACCGCCTCGGCGCCCTCCTTCGCGAGGAGCCCGAGGCCCGGGTGACCCTGATCCTCGATGGCCGGAACGAAGGCCGGGTCGTCTCGGCCAACGCCGTCGGCGAGATCGCCGGTTCGGAGCGCCCGGACGAGATCGTCCTCTTGGGCGGGCACCTGGACAGCTGGGACCTCTCCGTCGGGGCCCACGACGACGCGGCGGGCTGCGCCGCGGCCCTCGAGGCCCTGGCCCTGCTCCGCGATCTGGGCTTGCGGCCGAAGAGGACCGTCCGGGCCGTCTTCTTCATGGACGAGGAGTTCGGCGGCACGGGCGGCCGGGCCTACGCGGCCTCGCCCCTGCGGCAGGGCGAACGGCACATCGTGGCCGCCGAGTCCGACCGGGGCGGCTTCGTCCCCGTGGGGTTGGCCGTCGGCCGGCCCGGCTCCGCGGCCCTCGAACGGATGACGGCCCTGCGGGACCTGCTGCGGCCCTTCGGCGTCGCCGCCGTCGGCCCCGGCGGGGGAGGAGTCGACGTCGCCCCGCTCGTCGCGAAGGGCGCGGAGCCGGCCGCCGTCCTGCCCAACGCCCAGCCCTACTTCGACGTCCACCACTCCGCCCTCGACACCGTGGCCGCCGTCCACCCGCGCGAGCTCGAACTCCAGGCGATCGTCCTGGCCGTCCTGGCCTACGTCCTGGCCCAGGAGGGGGTGGGAGCGCCATGAACGGCCCGGACCTCCTGTTCGCGGTCCACTGCCATCAGCCGGTCGGCAATTTCGCCCACGTCTTCCGGACGGCCTTCGCCGACTGCTACCGCCCTCTGCTCGAGGGCCTGGCGCGCCATCCGTCGTTCGCCTTCGCCCTCCATTTCTCGGGCCCGCTCTGGGAATACATGGAGAAGAACGAGCGGGGCTGCTGGGACCTCGCCGGGGAGATGGTCCGCCGCGGGCAGGCGGAGCTCCTCGGCGGCGGCTTCTACGAGCCCGTCCTGACGCTCATCCCCGAGGAAGACCGGCTCGGCCAGCTCCGGATGATGGGCGATTACCTCGGCGAGAGGTTCGGCCGCAGGCCGCGGGGGGCCTGGTTGACCGAGCGGGTCTGGGAGCCCCAGCTGCCGCGGACGCTGGCCGAAGCGGGCCTCGAGTACACGCTGCTCGACGAGGAGCACTTCCGTTACGCGGGCGTTGGCGACCTCCACGCGAGCTACGTCACCGAGGACCAGGGCCGCCCCCTGCGCGTCTTCCCGATCGACAAGACCCTCCGCTATCTCATCCCGTTCCGTCCGCTCGAGGACCTCGAGCGCTACCTCGGGCCTCTGGCCGCGTCCGGCGGGACGGCCGTCCTGGGCGACGACGGCGAGAAGTTCGGCCTCTGGCCCGGGACCCACCGATGGGTCTACGAAGAGGGGTGGCTCGAGCGCTTCCTGCGCTTCGTCGAGGAGCGCGGCGTGCGCCCGCTGCCGTTCTCCTCGTACCTGGACTCGCGCCCGCCGGCCGGGCGGGTCTACATCCCGCCGGCCTCCTACGAGGAGATGATGGAGTGGGTCCTCGATCCCGACGAGCAGGCCGCCTTCGCCCGTCTCAAGTCGGCTGCGGGCCCGGAGGCCCGCCGCTTCCTCCGCGGCGGACTGTTCCGCGACTTCCTGCGCAAGTATCCGGAGGCCGACCATCTCCACAAGCGCATGGTCGCGGTCTCCGAGGCCGTCCGCGCGGCGGACGCCCCGGCCGGCGTCTGGGCCGATCTCTACCGGGCCCAGTGCAACGATCCCTACTGGCACGGCGTCTTCGGCGGCCTTTACCTGCCCCACCTGCGCGAAGCGGCCTATCGTCACCTGCTCGACGCCGAGAAGGCAACGCCCGCCCCGCGGGGCTGGCGGACCCTCGACTACGACGGCGACGGAAGGGCCGAGCTCTTCTTCCGGGACGCGGTTTTCGGCCTGGCCGTCAAGCCGGACCCCGGCGGGACGCTCCTCGAGATCGACCACATCCCCGCGTCGCGGAACCTCTCGAACGTCCTCAGCCGGCGCCGCGAGGCCTACCACCGCCCGGCCGAGGCGGGCCCGGCGGGGGAGGGGGACGGCGGGAAGAGCATCCACGAACTCGGCAAGACCCTGCCGCCCGGAGCGGAGGAGCTCCTTCGCTACGACCGGGGCCCCCGCCGCTCGCTCGTCGACCGCTTCTTCGCGCCCGGCACGGTCGAAGAGGCCTTCCGGAACGGGACGGCCGGGGATCTGGGCGACTTCGGGACGGGCGCCTTCCGCCACGCCGTCGACGGGCCCGTCCTGGGCCTCGAACGGCGCGGCCTCCTGAGGACCGGGGCCGACCCCGTGCCGGTCTCGCTGCGCAAGACCGTCGAGAGCGCCGACGGGGCCCTCCGCGTGACCGTCGAGATCGAGAACCTGTCGGACCTTCCCCTCGAGGTCCTCTACGGCTCGGAGTGGAACCTCCTGGCCTTCCCTCCCGAGCTGGACCTCCGCGACGGCGCGCCGGGCGCGGCCCTCTACGGCGGAGCGCTGGCCTTCGAGCCCGAGGGGGCCGAGGCCCTGTGGTCCTACGCCCTGCGGACCCTCTCCCAATCCGAGGGGGGATTTGATATAATTCATCAAGGGTACTGCCTCTGTCCCGTCTGGCCGGTCGGTTTGGCCGGCAAGGGAACGAAACGCCTGACCGTGACGCTGAAGGAGCCGCGTGTCCGATGACCGGACGGACCGCGCCGTGGATCCCATGACCAAAAAGACCCTGACCATGATCCTCTGCGGCGGCAAGGGCGAGCGCCTCTACCCCCTGACGCGCGACCGGGCCAAGCCGTCCGTGCCCTTTCTCGGCGCCTACCGCATCGTCGATTTCAGCCTGTCGAACGCCCTCAACTCCGGGCTGCGCCGCATCGTCCTGCTGACCCAGTACAAGTCGCTGTCCCTCGACCGCCACATCACGAACGGCTGGAACATCTTCCACGCCGAGAGCGGCGACTTCATCATCTCCCTGTCGGCCCAGGGCCGGGTCAGCGACAATTGGTACGAGGGCACGGCCGACGCCGTGTTCCAGAACATCTACACCATCCAGCACGAGAACCCGGAGGCGGTCCTGGTCCTCTCGGGCGACCATATCTACGCCTCCGACTACCGCCGGCTCCTGGACGCCTTCCGCCGGACCGAGGCCGACGCCCTCATCATGGCCCGGACCATCCCCGTCGGCGAAGCCTCCCGGTTCGGCGTCATCGGCGTCGACGCGGAGAACCGCATCGTCCAGTTCGCCGAGAAGCCCCGCAAGCCCTTCCCGGCGCCGTGGGACCCCGGGCGCAGCCTGATCTCGATGGGCGTCTACCTGTTCAGGACCCCGGTCCTCATCAAGGCCCTCATGAAGGACGCCCGCGATCCCAAGAGCTCCCACGACTTCGGCAAGGACATCATCCCCGCGCTCATCGCCGGGCACCGCGTCTTCGCCCACCCCTTCGACGGGTACTGGGAGGACATCGGCACGATCGACGCCTACTGGGAGGCCAACATGGCCTTCCTCGAGCCGTCGCCGCCCGGCATCCTGCGCGACCCGGCCTGGCCGATCCGGACCTACAAGCCCCAGTATCCGCCGACCTTCGTCTCCGGCGGCGACCTCCGGGCGTCCATCATCGGGCCCGGCAGCTCCTTCACCGACTGCCGCGTCGTCCACTCCATCGTCGGGCCCGGCGTGCGCGTCGACGAGGGGACCGAGATCGTCGACTCCATCGTCTTCGGCGACGCCCACATCCGCCGGGGCGCCCGCCTGCGGCGGGCCCTCGTCGACAAGGGCGCGGTCCTGCCCGAGCGTTTCGAGGTCGGCTTCGACGCGGACAAGGATGCCGGCGACTTCAAGATCAGCAAGGGCGGCGTCCGGGTCGTGCCCAAGGGGTGGTCCTGCGAATGATCGAGTCCTACAACATCCTCTCGCCGGACTTCGAGCGCGACGCCCCCCGCGAGCTCATGCTCCTGTCGATCATCTCCCAGAGCTTCTTCCAGCCCTTCTCGCTCGAAGACAACCTCCTGGTCATCCTGACGGCCCTGACCTCGGGCTCGGGCGTCGGTTTCAACCGGGCCATGCTCTTCCTCCGCCAGGGCGACCGGATCAAGGGCGAGATGTGGCTGGGCCCGCGCTCGGCCGAGGAGGCCGGGCTGATCTGGGAGGTCCTGTCGACGCCCGGCATCGGGTACGTCGAGATCCTCGAGCACAACCGGGCCCTGGTGGCCAAGAACCAGGACACCCTGAGCGGGCGCCTCAAGGGCCTCGTCTACGCGGCCGACGAAGAGTCGGCCCTGTTGCCGGCCGCCGCGGTCTGCCGCAAGGAGCTCCTCCATGTCAGGGACGCCGCTAACGATCCCCTCGTCGACCGGCGCTTCCTCAACCTCATCGGCGTCGACGAATTCCTGTGCGTGCCTCTCCTGGCCCGCGACGACGTCGTCGGAGTCATCGTCCTCGACAACGCCATCACCCGGAATCCCATCGCCGCCGCCGACATCAAGCTGGCCGGCGTCTGCGGCCTGATGGCCGGCAACTACATCTATTCGACGAGCCTGCACAAGAAGCTCCTCGAGGTGGAGAAGATGGCGGCCATGGGCGAGATGGCCCTGTTCGTGACCCACCAGCTCCGCAATCCCATCGTGGCCGTGGGCGGCTTCACCGACCAGCTCCTCAGGCCCGACGTCCCGGAGGAGAAGAAGCGGCGCAACCTGGCCATCATCCGCGACGAGGTCCGCCGCCTCGAGGATATCATCTACCAGATGGGCCACTTCCTCAAGGTCAGCCTCAAGGAGCCCGTCTACTTCGACCCGGCGCCGGCCCTGGCCGCCGTCCTCGACAGCCCCGAGGTCCGGGCCAAGGGCCAGGGATACGCCCTCGAACTCCGCGTCGATCCCTGCCCGCCCGAGATCCTGTGCGACCCGACCTCGTTCGGGGAGGTCGTCCGCAATCTCCTCGACAACGCCTTCGACGCGACGCCCGCGGGGGGCGCGGTCGCCATCCGGAGCTACCGGAAGAACCGCTCCGGGTACGTCGTCTCCGTCCGGGACACCGGACGGGGCATCTCCAACCCCGACAAGGACCAGCTCTTCCGGCCCTTCTTTACGACCAAGGAGAAGGGCATGGGCCTGGGCCTGCCGTTCATCAAGCGGGTCATGGACACCTGCGGCGGCAAGGTCGAGGTCCAGAGCCGGGTGGGGAAGGGGACCATCTTCCGCCTGACCTTCAACTACCGCGACAAGGAGCCTCAGCCATGAAGAAGAAGATCCTGCTCGTCGAGGACGAGAAGGCCCTCTGCCTCCTCTACGAAGAGGAGCTGAGGGGCGAAGGGTACGACGTCGTCGCCGTCAACGACGCCGAAGCCGCCCTGGCCGAGATCGGCCGGAACACCTTCGACCTCATCATCACGGACATCCGCATGCCGGGCAAGAACGGCATCGAACTCATCACCCAGATCATGGGCCTGCGCAAGGACGTGCCCATCATCATCAACTCGGCCTACCAGAGCTACAAGGAGGACTTCATGACCTGGGCGGCCGACGCCTACGTCGTCAAGTCGGCCTCGCTCGACGAGCTCAAGGCCAAGATCAAAGACATGCTGGGGGCGTGATGTCGGAGCTGAGAAAGGACATCGTCAGCGGCCGCTGGGCCATCATCGCCACCGAACGGGCCAAGAGGCCCGACGATTTCCGGCCCGCCCCCGGGGCCGCCCCGGCCGCCGAGGCCGCCGGCTTCTGCCCCTTCTGCGAGGGGAACGAGGCGAAGACGCCGCCCGAGGTCTTCGCCCTGCGGGCCGCCGGCACGGCGCCCGACTCGCCGGGCTGGACCGTCCGGGTCGTGCCCAACAAGTTCCCGGCCCTGACGCGCGGCACCCCGCCGCCCAAGCCCGCGGAGAGCGTCTTCCCGTCGATGGAGGGGACCGGGGTCCACGAGGTCGTCATCGAGAATCCCGTCCACGGCCTGGAGCTGGCCGACCTGCCGGTCGCCCACGTCCGGGACGTCCTCGGCGTCTTCCAGGCACGCATCCGGACGATCGAGAGCGAGCTCCACTACCAGTACGTCCAGCTCTTCAAGAACAAGGGCAAGGAGGCCGGCGCCTCCCTGAGCCATCCCCATTCCCAGATCGTGGCCACGCCCATCGTGCCCAAGCGCGTCAAGGAGGAGATCTACGGCGCCGACCGCCTGCTGCGGTCCTTCAAGGAGTGCGGCTTCTGCCGCATCCTGCGCGAGGAGGAGGCCGCCGGCCGGCGGATCGTTTCCCGCGACCGCCACTTCACGGCCGTCGCCCCCTTCGCCTCGCGCTTCCCGTTCGAGATGGCCGTCTACCCGCGACGCCACTCGGCCTTCTTCACCGACGTCGGCGGGGACGAGCTCCTGGGCCTGGCCGAGACCCTCAAGCGGGTCCTGACGCGGCTCAAGGACACGGTCGGGGACCCGCCCTACAACATGGTCCTCCACCAGGCCCCCAACCGGGCTCTGTCCCTCAAGGGCTGGCCGGACATCGACCGCAGCTATCACTGGCATCTGGAGATCTTCCCCATCCTGACCAAGGTGGCGGGGTTCGAGTGGGGGACGGGCTTCTACATCAATCCCGTCCCGCCCGAGACGGCGGCCCAATTCCTGAGCCGCGGCTAGGTCAGGCGGCCGAGACCCGGCGGTACAGGTCGAGGTAGGCCGCCGCCGAGCGCTCCCAGGAGAAATCGGCGGCCATGGCGTTGGCCACCAGGGCCCGCCATTCGCCGGCCCGGCCGTAGGCCTTGACCGCCCGGGCCGCGGCCTCGAGGAGCGGGGCGGGCGCCGCCTCGCCGAACTTGAAGCCGTTGCCGCGGCCGGAAGCGGCGTCGAACTCCTGGACGCTGTCGTCGAGGCCGCCCGTGGCCCGGACGACGGGGACCGTGCCGTACTTCATGGCGTACATCTGGGTCAATCCGCACGGCTCGTAGCGCGAAGGGATGAGAAAGAGGTCGCTCGCGGCGTAGATCGTGTGGGCGACTCGCTCGTCGAAGGCGATCTTGAGCCCGATCCGGGAGGGATTCTTCTTCTGGGCCGCGGCCAGGAAATCCTGGATCCGGGCCTCGCCCGTGCCCAGGATGACCAGGGTCAGGCCCAGGTCGAGGAGCCCCTCGAGCGCCTCGCAGACGATGTCCAGGCCCTTCTGTCCGGCCAGGCGGGTGACCATGCCGGCCACCGGCAGGCCGGGAGGGACCTTAAGCCCGAACATCCGGGCCAGCTCATCGCGACAGGCCGCTTTCCCGCTCATATCGGACGGCCCGAAGTTGCGGGGGATGAGGGGGTCGGTCACCGGGTCCCAATCCTTGTAATCGACGCCGTTGAGGATGCCGTGGAGGGCCGCCGCGCGGTGGCGGAGAAGGCCGTCGAGGCCGCAGCCGAACTCGGGCGTCTGGATCTCCCGGCTGTAGCGAGGGCTGACCGTGGTGACGGCCGTGGCGTAGAGGATGCCCGCCTTGAGCGTATTGACTTGGCCGTAGAACTCGAGGTCGTCCATGTTGTAGAGGGCTTCGGGGAGGCCGACGCGGCCGAGGACCTCGCGCTCGAACAGTCCCTGGTAGGCCAGGTTGTGGATGGTGAAGAGCGAGCGCGTCCGGGCGAAGAACGGGTCGGCCGTGTAGACGTGCCGGAGATAGGCGAAGGCGGCCGCGGCCTGCCAGTCGTGGCCGTGGACGACGTCGGGCCGGAAATCCAGGGCCTTCATGGTCTCGAGCGCGGCCCGCGAGAAGAAGGCGAAGCGCTCGGCGTTGTCGGGGTAATCGCCGGCCGGCGTCCCGTAGAGTTGGTCGCGGTCGTAGTAGTCGGGACGGTCGATGAACAGGACCGTCACGCCCTCGGCGCGGTGGGCGAAGACCGAACAGCTGACGGGGGCGCCGCCCATCGGCACGGGCAGGCCGACCAGGACGGGCTCGAGCGGCAGGTTCTTCTTGCGGACCTCCCGGTAGAGGGGCATGAAGACCCGGACGTCGGCGCCGAGCCGGACCAGGAACTTGGGCAGGGCCCCGGCCACATCGGCCAGGCCGCCCGTCTTGGCGTAAGGGATGACTTCGGAGGCGAGGAAGGCGACTTTCATGGTCCGGCCATTCTAGCACAAGTCCACCCGGAGGTCATCCCGCCCGCTTGAGGTCTCTGGCATCATCTCCGCTCGCTGGGCTGATTTTTCACGCCGTTCCGTTCGATGGATTCGGCGCCAAAACAACTCGCTCGCCGTCCGCTACGGCTCGCTCAAACACGTTTTGCCGGTTCCCAGGGGAACTCCCCGCATCCATCTTCGGAACGGCTAAATCAGCCCTGATGCTCGCCCCGATGACACCCTCGACCTCTTTTCGATCGGACTCTCCCCCAGGTGGCTTGTCAACGGATCGGGGCTGGACTAAGATGATGCGGAAAGCTCGGATATGACAGACGAAGAAGGGCGGCGGAGGATCGTGACGGCGGCGGTCGTGGAGCGGGAAGGGAGGATCCTCGTCGCCCGGCGCCGGCCGGAGCTCGTGGCCGGCGGCCTGTGGGAGTTCCCGGGCGGCAAGCTCGAGGACGGGGAGTCGCCCGAGCGGGGTCTGGCGCGGGAGCTCGAGGAGGAACTGGGCGTCACCGCGAAGGTCGGAGAACGGCTCTGCGCCGTGCCCTTCGCGGGTCCGACGGCCCGGTTCGAGCTCCTCGTCTTCCGGACCGAGCTGCTCGGCGAGCCCACCCGTCTCACCGACCACGACGCCCTGCGCTGGCTGGCCCCGGCCGAGATGGACGAGGCGGAGTTCTCCAAGCCGGACCGGCCCGTGGTCCGTCTCCTGGCCGGGAGGCCGGCGTGACGGCTTCGGCCGTTCTCAAGCCGGGCCGCGACAAGGCCGTCCGCCACCGGCACCATTGGATCTTCTCGGGCGCCATCAAGGACCTGCCGTCCTTCGAGGACGGCGACATCCTGGCCGTGCGCGCCGCGGGAGGCGAGCTCCTCGGGCACGCCTATTTCAACAGCAAGAGCTCGATTACCGGGAGGATGATCGCCTTCGGGGAGGAGCCGCCGGAAGCGGCCGTGCGACGGAGCATCGAGCGCGCCCTGGCCCTCCGGTCGCGGCTCTTCGACCCGGCCGTGACCAACGCCCGCCGCCTCGTCAACTCGGAAGGGGACGGGCTGCCGGGCCTCGTCGCGGACATGTACGACGACGTCCTCGTCCTGCAGGTCGCGACCCTGGGCATGGACAAGCTCAAGCCGGCCGTCGTGGCCCAGATCACGGCCGCCCTCCGGCCGCGGGCCGTCATCGAGCGCTCGGACCTGCCGGCCCGCCGCGAGGAGGGCCTCGAGCCCGTGGAAGCGGTCCTGGCCGGGGAGCCGGTCGACCGGGTCCGGATCGTGGAGGCCGGGATCCCGTTCTGGGTCGGCCTGGCCAAAGGCCAGAAGACGGGATTCTACCTCGACCAGCGCGAGTCGCGGGACCTCGTCCGGCGGTTCGCGCCGGGCCGCCGGGTCCTCAACGCCTTCTCCTACACGGGCTCGTTCTCGGTCTGCGCCCTCGTCGGCGGCGCCGTCCGGGCCGACTCGGTGGACACGTCGGCCGCCGCGCTGGCCCTGGCCCAGGAGAACTTCGAGCTCAACGGCCTCGCGGCCGACTCCGGCCTGTTCTTCGAGGCCGACGTCTTCGAGTTCCTGCGCGAGCCGGCCCTCGACCACGACTTCATCATCCTCGACCCGCCGGCTTTCGCCAAGAGGCGGACCGACGTAGTGGCCGCCTGCCGCGGCTACAAGGACATCAACCGGCTGGCCCTCCAACGCCTTAGAGCGCCGGGCTTCCTGCTGACCTTCTCGTGTTCCCATTTCGTCGACGAAACCCTCTTCCAGCAGGTCGTCTTCCAGGCGGCCCACGAGGCCGGCCGGCGCGTCCGCATCCTCCAAAAGCACCGCCAGGCGTTCGACCACCCGGTCAACGTCTACCATCCCGAGACCGCCTATCTCAAGGGGTTCCTCCTCTACGTCGACTGAACGGCCGCGGCGCGATTGCCTGGGCGCCGGGATTCTCTTATAATCCCAAGGACGGACCGGCCCGGCCGGCCGCCGCGTCAGGAGGCCGCCATGGACCCTCGCGAAGAGCTGCGAAACCACCTCAAGCCGGCCGTGCTCGTCGCCGCCGCGCTCGGCGCGAGCATGGCCGTCTATTTCGTCCTGGTCGAGGTCCTGAGGCGGGCCCGGCCGCCGTTCGCCGGGTTCGCCGGCCCGGGGACGGACGCTCAGCCCTTCCGCTACGCCGCCTACGGGCTGGCCGCCCTGGTCGTCCTGCTCATCCTCGTCCTCAGGCCCCGCCTGTTCCGCCGGCGCGACGCCGACGACCTTCCGGCCGCCCTGCGGCGCATCCAGAGCGCCTCTCTGATCATGCTGGTCCTGGGCGAAGTCCCGGCCGTCGCCGGGCTGGCCCTCTTCCTCGTCGCCGGGCAGGTTCTCGATTTCTACAAGCTCCTGTTCGTGTCCCTGTTCCTGACGTTCCTCAATTTCCCCCGGGCCGGCGCCTGGGAGGAATGGCTAAAGGGTTGACATGGCAAAGTTTAGGGGGTCGCTCATGAACGCACGCACCGCCCTGGCCGGCCTGCTCGCGGCCGTCCTGTTGGTCCTGCCCGCCGCGGCCCGGCCGGCCCAGGACCCGCCGCCCGCCGCCTCGGCCGCGGCGCCGGGTCTGAACTACGAAATCTGGGTCGAGCTCGACGCCGCCGGCAAGTCTCTCCTCGGAAAGGAGGAGATCGTCTGGACCAACACGTCGCCCGAGCCCGTGCCCGACATGCTCTTCCACCTCTACTGGAACGCCTTCAAGAACGAGGACAGCGCTTTCCTGCGCGAGGCCGCCGCCGAGTCCCTGTTCAGCCGCGGCGCCGCGCCCGAAGACGGGGAGTGGGGCTGGATCGACGTCACGGACATCCGCCTGGCCGACGGCACCGATCTCAAGCCGAGCCTCCACTACGTCACGCCCGACGGGCCCGAGCACCCCGGCGACCAGACCGTGGCCCGGGTCCTGTTCCCGGCCCCCGTCCGGCCCGGCGAGAGCGTCCGGCTGCGGCTCGAGTTCCGCAGCAAAGTGCCCCGGACCGTGGCCCGGTCCGGATACTACAGGGACTCCTTCTTCATCGCCCAGTGGTACCCCAAGCCGGGGGTCTACGAAGCGGGCCGGGGCTGGAACTGCCACGCCTACCATCAGAACTCCGAATTCTACGCCGACTTCGCCGATTTCGTCGTCCACCTCACCGTGCCCAGCCGGTTCGTCGTCGGCTCCTCGGGCCGACAGACCGAAGCCCGCGTCGACGAGGCCGCGGGGCGGACGACCTATACCTTCCGCCAGGCCATGGTCCACGATTTCGCCTGGACGGCCGATCCCCGCTATCTCAAGATCGAGCGGGACTTCGTCGCCGGCCGGGAGGTGACCGCCGCCGAGTACGCCGAGACCGCGGCCCTGCTCGGACTGCCGGTCGACGAGGTCCGTCTGCCCGACGTCCGCATGATCCTGCTCATCGCCCCCGAGCACAAGGCCCAGATCGAACGCCACTTCAAAGCCCTGCGGGCGGCCATCAAGTACTACGGCCTCTGGTACGGGCCCTATCCCTACGAGACCGTGACCATGGTCGATCCGCCCTTCCGGACCGGGAGCGGCGGCATGGAGTATCCGACCCTGTTCACGGCCGGCACGAGCGTCACGCCCAGCCCGAACGTCCTTTCGCCCGAGGGCGTCATCGTCCACGAGTTCGGCCACGGCTACTGGTACGGCCTCGTGGCCAACAACGAGTTCGAAGCCGCCTGGCTCGACGAGGGCTTCAACACCTACTCGACCGGCCGCGTCCTGGCCCGGGCCTACGGTCCCGGGGCCCTGTCCTTCAAATTCAAGGGCTGGTCCCTCGACCGCCTGCTGCGCCTGCCCAAGACCTTCGACTTCGAGCTCAACCGGGCGGCGGCCATCAACACCGTCCGCTACGACCCGGTCACGGCCTGGTCCTGGAAGTTCTACAACGGCGGCAGTTACGGGGCCAACGTCTACATGCGGGCCTCGACCCTGCTGGAGACGCTCGAACGGCTCCTGGGAGAGCCGGCCTGGTCGCGGATCATGCGGACCTACCACACGCGCTTCCGCTACCGGCACCCCGTCAAGGACGACTTCGTGGCGGTCGTCAACGAGGTCTCCGGCCGCGACCTGACCTGGTTCTTCGACGGCCTCCTCGAAGGCACGGAGGCTTTCGACTACGGCGTCGCCTCGGTCTCCTCGGTCGAGGTCCCGATCCGATCCCGCGGCGTCCACGACGTCGATGGCGCCCGGACCGAGATGACGGACCGGAAGATCGCCGAACTCGAAGCGGCCGCGGCCAAGGAGCCCGGGAAAGCCGCCCCGCCGGCCTACCGGACGACGGTCGTCCTGAGGCGCTACGGCGAGGCCCGTCTTGGCGGGGACGCCCAAATCGAGGTTGCCGTCCGGTTCAAGGACGGCTCGACGGAAATCCGGACCTGGGACGGCCGGTCCCGCTGGGCCCGGCTGGAGTTCGTCGGGCCGGCCCGGGTCGAGAGCGCCCAGGTCGATCCCGCCGGGATCTGGCTCATCGACGAGAACACGGCCAACAACAGCCGGGGCGTCGACGGGCTGCGCCGCAATGTCGTGAAACTGATGAGCCAGGCCGTGTTCGCGCTCCAGAACCTGCTCCAGTTCGCGGCGTCGTGGATCTGAGGAGGCCGCCATGGGTATCCTGAAAGCCCTCGCCAACGGCATCGGGACGTCGGTCCGCAAGCCCCGCGTCGTGGCCGTCCTCTACGTCGTCAACATCGCCTTCGCGGCCGCCGTCGCGGCCCCCCTCCTGGCCGTCGTCCAGGCGGAGCTCGGCCACTCCTTCCTCGGCTCGAACGTCCGCCCGCTCGACCTCAACTGGCTGGGCGAGGCGGCCCTGGGGTACGCGAAGGCGGCGCCGGCCCTGGCGGCCGGACTGCTGCTCGCCCTGGTCCTCTTCGCGGCCCTCCAGATCTTCCTTAACGGGGGGGTGGTCGGCCGCCTGCTCGACAAGGAGGGCCGGGCCACGCTCGAGGCCTTCTTCGGGGACTGCGGCCGCTACCTCGGGCGCTATGTCCGCCTCTTCCTCGTCTCGGCCGTCTTCCTCGTCCTGGCGTTCGGCGTCGTCCTCCGGCTCGTCGCGGCCGCCTTCGAGCCCTTGAAGGAAGGCGCCGCGACCGAGTGGCTGCCGCTCATCCTGTCCAACGTCCACCTGCTCCTCACGCTCCTCCTCCTCTCGGCCGCGCGCATGGTCGTCGATTACGCCCGCATCGCCGTCGTGGCCGACGACGAGCGCCGGGTCCTCAAAGCCCTGCGGCACGCCCTGACCTTCCTGCGGAAGCGCTTCTTCCGGGCCTGGGCGCTCTATCTCCTCGTCGTCGCCCTGACCGCGGCCGGCACGGCGGCCTTCTACGTCCTGCTCGGGCCCCTCGGCCGCCCCACGGCCGGCGCGGTCGTGGCCGCCATCGTCCTCATGCAGGCCTACATCGTCTTCCGGCTCTGGGTCCGGACGCTCTTCGTCGCCGCCCAGGCCGAATACTACCGGTCCCACCCCTACTGAGAGGCGACATGAAACTGGCTTTCTTCGGCGCGGCCCGCCAGGTGACGGGCTCCTGCTACTATCTCGAGGCCGGCGGCAAGAAGATGCTCGTCGACTGCGGCCTCTACCAGGAGCGTCCCTTCCTCGACAGGAACTGGGACCCCCTGCCCGTGGCCCCGGACGACCTCGACTTCATCCTGCTGACCCACGCCCACCTGGACCATTCGGGGCTCATCCCCAAGGCCGTCCGGGACGGCTTCGCCGGCACCATCCTGACCACGGAGGCGACGGCCGACATCCTGTCCATCGCCCTCATGGACTCGGCCGAGATCCAGGTCGAGGACGCGGCCTTCAAGAAGCGGCGCCACGAGAAGGAGAAGCGGACCGTCGACCATCCCGTCGTCCCGCTCTATACCGTCGAGGATGTCCAGGCCGCCATGCCCCTCGTCGAGGAGACCGCCTACGACGAACCCGCCGAGGTCGCCCCCGGCGTCACGGTCCGCTTCCGCGACGCCGGCCACATCCTCGGCTCGGCCATGATCGAGATCGCCGTCCGCGAGAACGGGATGTCCCGGACGATCGTCTTCTCCGGCGACATCGGCCAGCGGGACATGCCGTTCGTCCGTGACCCGTCCCTGTTCGAGAAGGCCGACTACGTCGTCATGGAGTCGACCTACGGCGACCGCGACCACGAGGACCCGGGCCGTGTCGGCGATCTTCTGGCCGCCGTGATCCGGGAGACCGCCGCGGCCGGCGGCAACGTCGTCATCCCGACCTTCGCCATCGAGCGGGCCCAGGACCTGATGTACCATCTCAGCCGGCTGGTCCACGCCCAAGCCATCCCGGCCGTGCCGGTCTACCTCGACAGCCCCATGGCCCGGGAGGTGACCGAGGCCTTCGAACGGCACGGCGAGTTCTTCGACGACGAGACCCGCCGGCTCTTCGAGGCCGGCCGGAACCCCTTCCGCTTCCCCGGTTTGACCATCGTCCGGACGACCGAGCAGTCCAAAGCGCTCAACGCGGCCCGGGGCCCGGCCGTGATCATGGCCGGCTCGGGGATGGTCACGGGCGGCCGCATCAAGCACCATCTGGCCCAGAACATCTTCAGGCCGGAATCGACCGTCCTGTTCGTCGGCTATCAGGCCCGCGACACCCTGGGCCGGCAGATCCTCGAGGGCCGGACCGAGGTCCGCATCCTCGGCAGGACCCTGCCGGTCCGGGCCAAGGTGGCCAAGATCAACGGCTTCTCGGCCCACGCCGACCGGTCGGGTTTGCGCCGCTGGCTCGACGGCTACAAGACGCCGCCGAAGCGGCTCTTCGTCACCCACGGGGACGCCGAAGTCGCCGGCCGTTTCGCGGACGAGGTTCGCAGGGAACGCGGCTGGACGGTCGAGCTGCCCGATTATCTCGAGGTTTGGGACCTGGACTGAGCGGCTACGGACGGGGCAGGGTCAGGTCCACGCCGGCCGCTCTCGCGTACGCGGCCATGATCGCGTCGAACTCCCTGCGGACCCCCTCGTCGAGGGGCGGCGCCGCGTACTTGGCCAGACGCTTCCCGACGTCCGCGCGGGCCTTGTCGACGATCGTCGTCCGCCCGGCGGCGACCCAGGCGTCGTAGGGGTCCCGGTCGGCCAACCCCGGCCCGAGGTGCTCCTTGCGGTACCACTGCCGGGTGTGCGCCGTCGTCAGGAAGGACTGGCCCTCCCGGAAGCCTTCGAACAGCCCCAGGGCCACGGGCTCGTCCCGCTGGGCGATGCCGTCGAGCAGGCGGTAGATCATGGCGCAGATGCCGTCGTCGATGACCAGCTTCTCGAGGCTCTGGCAGCTCTCGTAGTCGAGCATGCCGGGGCCCGAAACGACGTTGACCCCGGCCAGCGCGGCCAGGACCGCGCCCAGGGCCGTCTCGAAGCCGGCCTGAGGGTCGTTGACCTTGGCGTCGCTGAGGGCCATGTAGGCGTGGGTGGGCAGGTTCAGCCGCTTGCCGATCTGGGCGTAGGCGGCGTCGATCATCATGGTCTCCACCGCCCCCATCGGCGTGGTGCCCTTGCGCATGTCGAAGCTCGAGGGCGAGCCGCCGAAGATGACCGGCGCGCCCGGCCGGGCCGCCTGGCAGATGGCCAGGCCGCTGAGGTTCTCGGCCGTGTGCTGGACCAGGGTCCCGGCGACGGTGGCCGGCGAAGTGGCGCCGGTCATGCCCATGGAGATGAGCTCCGAAGGCAGTCCGGCCCGGGCGGCGTCGACCAGGCTCTGGGCCGTCAGACGGCTCCACTTCAGGGGAGGGGAGGGGCAGGCGTCGAAGATGGCCAGGGGCCGGCAGCCGAGCTCGCGCTCGCCGCCGCGCACGGCGGCCAGGAGGTCGCGCATCGGCGCGAAGCCCTCGACCCGGAAGGTCCCCGTTACGAAGGGCTTCTCCGACAGGGTCAGGCCGAGATAGAGGCGGTAGGCGTCCGAGACGGCGGCCGGGACGTCCGAGGCGATGAGGGCCGTGCTCTGGAAATGGAGGTGGTCGAGCGTCTCGACGAGCTTGTAGAGATCGGCCAGATCCCTCGTCGTGGCCTTGCGTTCTTCCTGGGTCGCGTGGTCGAGCATGGTCACCGCGGCCGAGCCGGGATCGAAATGGACCTCGTCGCCGCCGACAGCGAAGGCCCGGCCGCCCGTCCGGTCGTAGAGGGCGATCGTGGCCGGGGTCGAGGCCAGGGCGTCCTCGACGAGCTTGCGGGGGAGCCGGGCCCGCTGGGCCGCGGCGTCGACGGCCGCTCCGGCCTCCCCGAGGAGGCGGAGGGCCTCGGCGTTCTCGACCAGGACGCCGTGGCGCTCGAGGAGCGTCAGGGCCTCGTCGACGATCTTGCCGGCGAAGGCGTCCTCGAGGAGCTCGATCCGGGGTCTTTTCGCTGCGAACATGTCGATGCCTCCTCAGGGCCGTCCGGCCAGGGCCTTGGCTTGCCGGACGGCGGCCACGGCGTTCTCGGCGTAGCCGTCGGCGCCGATCTCCTCGGCCCAACGCCGGCTGGCCGGCGCCCCGCCCACCAGGACCTTGTACTTGCCGCGCAGGCCCCGCTCCTGGAGCAGGCCGATGAGCCGGCGCTGGTTGGTCATGGTCGTCGTCAGCAGGGCCGACAGGCAGATGAGCCCCGCGCCGACCTCCTCGGCCTTGTCGACGAACCGCTCCAACTTGACGTCGGCCCCGAGGTCGAAGACCTCGAAGCCGCCGGCCTGGAGCATGGAGGCGACGAGGTTCTTGCCGATGTCGTGGATGTCGCCCTCGACCGTGCCGATGACGACCTTGCCGCCCATGCGGGCGCCGATGTGCCGGCGCTCGAACTCGGGCTCGAGGACGGCCATGGCCGCCTTCATGGCCTCGGCGCTGGAGATGAGCTCGGGCAGGAAGTACTCGCCCTGTTCCCAGAGCTCGCCGACCTTCCGGATGCCGGGGACGTAGCCTTGTTCGACGACCTCGGCCGGGTCCAAGCCTGACCTGACGGCCTCGGCGGCCAGGGCCGCCGCGGCTTCCCGGTCGCCGGCCACGATGGCCTCGTTCATCTTCGCGTACAGGTCGGGATGGGTCATGGGGCCTCCTTGCGCAGGGTCCGGGCCATGGCCCGGATGAAGGATGGGGTCGTCCCGCAGCAGCCGCCGACGAATCGGGCGCCGGCCGCGACGATGGCCGGGACGTGGGCGATGTAGTCCTCGAGGGTCTGGGAATAGGCCACGGTGCCGTCCGGCAGGGCCACGGGCTGGCCGGCGTTGGCTTGGGCGACCAGCGGCAGGGACGTCCCCCCGGCGAGGGCCCGGACGCAGGCGGCCATCTGGTCGGCGGCCAGGGTGCAGTTGGCACCGACGGCGGCCGCGCCGGCCCGATCGAGGGCGGCGGCGGCCTTGGCCGCCTCGTCGCCCATGATGGTGAAGAAGCCGCGGGGGAAGGCGCCGAAGGTCATGGTCACAAGGACGGGCCTGTCGGAGACGCTCTGGATCCCGCGCAGGGCGGCCAGCGCTTCCCGCAGGTCGTATTGGGTCTCGACGATGAAGACGTCGACGCCCCCTTCGACCAGCCCGCGGGCCTGTTCGGCGAAGGCGGCCGCGAGGTCGGCTTCCTCGAGCGTCCCCTGCGGTTTGAGGAACTTGCCGGTCGGCCCGACGCTGCCGGCCACGAACCGGCCGGACGGCGCCGACTCCCGGGCCAGAAGGGCCGCGGCCCGGTTGAGCTCGCGGGCTCGCGCTTCGAGGCCGTGGGCGGCCAGCTTGACGGGCGAGGCCCCGAAGCTGTTGGTCGAAACGGCGTCCCCGCCGGCCTCGAAGTAGGCGGCGTGGACCTCCCGAACGGCTTCGGGGCGCTCGACGTTCCACAGCTCGGGCACGCCGCCCCGGGGCAGGCCGCGGGCCATGAGCTCGGTGCCCAGGGCGCCGTCGAAGAGCACGGTCCGGGCCGCCGCCAGGTCGAAAAGAGGGTGGCTCATGTCGAGGCCTCCGGGTAGCGGCCGAATTCGAGGGCCCGGACGAACTCGTCCTGGAAATCGGGCCTCGTGGCCAGGGAGACGTGCGAGATCCGGGCGGCCAGGGCCTCGGCCGCGGCCCGGGCCGGCCGGGACAGCAGAAGGAGCCGGGCCCCGGCGAGCGAAGCGTTGCCGACGAAGGCGATGCGCTCGGCCGGGACGTCGGGGAGGAGCCCGATGGCGACGGCGTTGGCGACGTCGAGGGAGCTGCCGAAGGCCCCGGCGACGATGACCCGGGCGAGGTCGCCCGCCTCCAGGCGGAACTCGCGGAGCATGAGCCGGACGCCGGTCCGGACGGCGGCCACGGCCAGCTGGACGTCCCGGACGTCCTGCTGGGTCAGGGCCAGCCGTTCGGTCAGCCGGATCCGTTTCTCGGTCCCGGCGATGCGGCCGTCCTTGCCGAGGAGACCGCGGGCCAGGGAGACGGCCAGGACGTCGACCAGGCCCGTGCCGCAGATGCCCTGGGGCGGCAGGTCCTCGACCGTGCCCAGCTTGAAGCCGTCGGCCCATTCGGCCCTGCGGACGGCCCCGGGGACGGCCAGCATGCCGCAGCTGATGTTCATGCCCTCGAAGGCCGGCCCGGCGGCCGTCGAGGTGGCCACGAACTCGGCCCCCTTCTTGAGGACGATCTCGCCGTTGGTGCCGAGGTCGACGAACAACTCCGTCCCGGCGGCCGCGGCGAAGTCCGTGGCCAACAGCCCGGCCGTGATGTCGCCGCCGACGAAGCTCTTGATGTTGGGGACGGCGTAGAGCCGGGCCTGGGGGTGGAAGCTGAACCCGAGGTCGGCGGCGCTCTGCGCGGGCAGGGCCGAGAAGACGGCGTGGAACGGGGCCAGGGCCAGCGAGTCGACGGGCACGCCGCAGAGGATGTGGTTCATGGCCGTGTTGCCGGCCACGACGGCGTCGTAGACGCGGTGGCGCGGCACGCCTCCCCGCCGGCACATCGAGGCGGCCATGTCGTTGATGAGATGGACGGCGGCTTGCCTCAGGCGCCGGAGGTTGTCGGGATTCTCGAACGCGAACGTGATCCGGGAGACGACGTCGGCGCCGTAGGAGGCCTGGGCGTTGACGGCCGCGGCCCGGTCGACGGTCCGGCCCGTGCGCAGGTCGACCAGCTCGGCCGCGACCGTGGTCGTGCCCAGATCGACGGCCAGGCCGTAGGCCTCCCCGGACGAGTCCTCGGGCTCGAAGTCGAGAACCTCGCGGTCCTCGTAGAGGACGGCGGTGAACCGGCGCGCCGGCGCGAGGCTCTGGCCGCCGAGCTTGGCCAGGGCGGGGAGCGGCAGGACGAGGTCCGGCGTCCGCAGGGCGGCCCGCAGGGAGTCGGCCGCCGCCGCCGGGGCGTAGAGGGAGGGTTTTTCCAGGACGAGAGGGAGCTTCCTCACGGCCGGGTCGACGAAAGTGGCCGAAGGCAGCCCTTCCTCGAGGACGGGGACCGTCTCGAGCCGCGAACCGGGCAGGATCTCGACGACGAGATCGCTCGCGACGGTGTAGAGGCAGGCCAGGCGGTGGTCTGGCCCCAGGCCGCGGCTCTCGAGGAGAGAGGCCTCGAGGGCGTCCGGGAAGGGGAGGGGGCCGGCCAGGATGCGTACGGCGCACTTGCCGCAGATGCCCCGCTTGTGGCAGTAAAGACCGAGCGCGATCCCGGCCCGGGCCAGGACATCGGCCAGGACCTCGCCGGCCCGGGCCCTGACCTTGGTCCGGTCGGGGAGGATGGTCACGGTGAAGGTCGTCTCGGTCATCGGATCGCTCTCTTCTCCCTCCGGTCAACCCATCTTAAACGAAATCGGACCCACGGGGGAAGCGTTTTTCACGCGTCCTTCGGCGCGGGCGCGGCCGCCCGGCGTTTCTTCCAGACGGCATAGACGGGCAGGGCGGCCAGCAGGAGCCCCAGGCCGGCCAAGGATTTGACGGGCTGGGAGACGACGATGGAGACGAACACGGCCAGGCTCATGACGATGAAGACGGCCGGGACGACGGGATAGCCCCAAGCTCGGTAGGGGCGGACGGCGTCCGGCGCCCGGCGGCGCAGGACGAAGACGGCCGCCCCGGTCGCGGCGAAGAAGAGCAGCAGGGCGAAGACCATGTATTCGTAGAGGGATTGATATGTCCCCGAGAGACAGAGCGCCGACGTCCAGGCGGCCTGTCCCCATAAGGCGCCCACAGGCACCCGTGAGCGCCGGCCCAGCCGGCCCATGGCCCGGAAGAAGTAGCCGTCCCGGGCCATGGCGTAGAAGACCCGGGGCCCGAAGAGGATGTTGGCGTTGAGACAACCGAAGACGGAGACCATGACCAGGGCCGAGAACAGCGCCGCCGCGCCGGCACCGAAGAGGGCCGCGGCGGCCTTCTCTCCGACCCGGACGACGCCCGCGATCTCAGAGAGAGGCAGGGCCAGGAGGTAGACCAGATTGACCAGGACGTAGATGGCCGTGACGGACACGACGCCCAGGGCCAGTCCACGGGGAATGGTCCGGCCGGGATCCCGGATCTCCTCGGCCGTGCAGTTGACGGCGTACCAACCGTCGTACGTCCAGAAGACGGCGACCAAGGCCAGGCCGATGGGTCCGAGCAGGGCGGGCAGGCCCGGACCGGGCGGGAACAGGGGATGGAAATTCCCGCCGCCGGCCTTGACCCCGAAGAAGATCCCGAGGACGACCAGGGCCGCGACCGTGCCCAGCCGTATGACCGTAAGCGCGTTCTGGACGACCGCACCCGAGCGGATGCCGAAAGAATTGACCAAGGTCAGGAGGAGCGTCGCGGCGGCCGCCACGACCTGGCCGGCCGTCAGGGTGTAGGCCAGGCCGGCGATCTCGGTCCGGACGAGCACGCGCGTCGTCCCGAGGGCCGGGATGAACGAGCCCAGGAATTCGGCGAAAGCCACGGCCAGGGCGGCCAGGCCGCCGCACATGATGAAGCCGAAGAAGGCCCAGCCGAATACGAACGCGGCCCCGGAGCCGTAGGCTTCCCTGAGGTAGACGTATTGCCCTCCGGCCCTGGGGAACATGGCCCCGAGTTCGGCGAAGGAGAGAGCGCCGCAGAGCGTGATCAGGCCCCCGGCCAGCCAGACGCACATGAGAAGCCCCGGAGACGGGAGCCCCGCCGCGATGAGACCGGGGGTCATGTAGATGCCGGAGCCCACCACCGCCCCGATTACCAGGAAGGATGTGTCGAGCAGGCCCAGGCGCCGGATAAATCCGCCGGTCACAGGTTCCGGGTTCGACATATCCTCCCCATTGTACGAAAAACGGCCCTGCCGTCCAGGGAATTCTCAGCGCATCCGTATTTGCTTTGTTTTCAACATGTTACAATATTGCTATAATTTGTTTATTATCAATGATTTACTCGCCCTTCATAATCCTACTTTATCCGCTCTGATCATCTCTCTCACGGCATGAAGAACGACTCGAAATTCTCCCGCGTCTCTCACACGAAAAGTCGACACACTTACGTTCGAAGCGGGAAACGGGTCTCCAAGTTTGGCCAAGACACGATATCCATAAAAGCGCAATTGTCGGCATGCCGACAATCAATCCGGAAAGATGCATATCTTCGAGCCTGGGACCTCTATCGGATCGCCGGCCAGGCGGCGGCCGTTAAGTCTATTAGTTTTTTTATGTCATACATATTAAATGCGATACGGGAATTGTCGGCATGCCGACATTGGGTCCCAGGTCGGTGCCGTGGGGTTATGACTGAGAGTTAAAAATAGTTCCTCGAAAGGCTTGCTTTTTGCGCGGGCCTGTTCTATATAGAACTCTCGGATGTGACCGCGGGCATCCGGGTAGGAGAGAGGCTCTTGATCATCGCCATTACCAACCAAAAGGGAGGCGTCGGCAAGACGACGACGTCGATCAATGTCGCCGCCGCCATCGCGTTGATGGGGAAGAAAGTGCTCCTCATCGACATGGACCCCCAGGCCCACAGCACGATCTCGACGGTCGCGAACCCGGAAAAATACGAGAAGTCCCTGTACGACATCCTGATGAACAAGAATGAGCGTCTCGAGGACATCATCGTCCGTTCGAACATTCCGGGCCTGGACATGTCCATCACCAAAATCTCCATGGCCAAGCTCGAACCGTCCCTCAGCGGTGAATTTGACGCTCATTACCGGCTCAAGGACGCCTTGGAACAAGTCCGCGGCAAGTATCACTACATCTTCATCGATACCCCGCCGACCTTGGGATTGATCACGCTCAATGCCCTGGTGGCCGCCAACTACATCTTCATCCCGATCCAATCGTCCTACCTCTGTCTGGAGGGAACCGACGACCTGCTGGAGACCATCGAAAAGGTCAAGAAGATCGCCAATCCGCACCTCAAGGTCCTCGGGGTCGTCATCACCCTCTACGACAAGAGGACGAACCTGGCGCGTGACGTCGTCCAGAGGATCAAGAAGGTCTTCGGGGACAAGCTGTTCAAGACCTACATTTCGAAGAGCGTCAAGCTCGAGGAGAGCCCGGCCTATAAGGAATCCATCTTCACCTATGCTCCGGGTTCCATCGGGGCCGAGCAATACCGCAAAGTCGCCGAGGAGTTGATGAGCCGTGCAAAAAACTAAGCGCTCCGGCCTGCCCGTTTCCGTCGATCTGAAGCACGACGGTCACTTCGTCGACCTCATATCGTCCCGTTCCCTGGGGCCGCGGATCCGGATGATCTCCATCGAGAAGATCGATCCGAATCCCCATCAGGCCCGTTGCGAGCTCGGCAACATCGATGAGCTCCAGGACTCCATACGCAGCAAAGGGATCCTCGAGCCCATCCTGGTCCGGGCCAAGGGCAGCCGATTCGAGATCATCGCCGGCGAACGGCGCTATCAGGCCTCTAAGAACCTGGGCCTCAAGGAGCTGCCCTGTATCGACATGGACGTCGAGGACGCCGAGGCCATGGAGATCGCCCTCATCGAGAACCTCCAGCGCAAAGACCTGGATATCTTCGAAGAGGCCGACGGCCTGCAGGCCCTGGCCGACATCCATAGCTACAACCACGAGCAGATCTCGGGCAAGCTCGGCAAGGCTCGATCGACCGTTACCGAGATCTTGGGCATCGCCCGGATCCCGGAGACGGCCCGGGACCTCATCCGAGAGGCCGGTGGATTCGGCCGTTCGACCCTGATCGAGATCGCCAAGCTCAAGTCCGAAGAGGATATGGTCAAGCTGACCAGGGATATCATCGAACGGCGGTTGACGCGAGAGGACACCCGGGACCTGGCCAAATACCTCAAAGGGAAGACCAAAAAGCTCAAATATTACGTCTACAACTTCGTTCCCGCAGACACCGACAAGTTCCGGATGCGCCTGGAATTCAAGAAGCAGACGGTCTCGAAGCAGGAGATCATCGAGATCCTGCAAGAGATCATCGACAATATACGGAAGACGGAAGGCAATCCCAGTCTCAAGAGCTGAGCCTCGGGCACATCCGAACGCTCCCTTTACGATCCTGCTGAGGCTCCTCCTTCGCTCCCGATATTAGTTTACATAATATCTCTTATGCGACTCATTGTGGCCGAGCCGCCATGTTCAGCCTTATCAGCGATATGCCGCCATCCACATCCTGTGGGAATCCCTCTGCCCAAGTTCCAGGCAACTGTGGAAAACGGCTTTCTCCCATATTGATCGTGTCCATATGGCCTGGAGACCCATATTCTAGCTCTACGGACTCTGTCGTATCACTTGAAATCGGCCTTGCGGTGATGTTGTCGTGAGACGCACTACCTGGTGCTTTTCCGAGCCGCTTCGTAACCCGTATTTCGTTTTAAGCAGGCCGGCCAAAGTCAAAGTCGGGGTCACATGTTGAAGGAACGCCTTCCCTCCTGTCGCGGAATCGTCTCGTCTCGAACCCCTCCCCTATTGTCGCATCGAACTACCCCTCATTTGCTTTATTATGTGTGACATAATTGCATATATTCACTTATATATCAGATAATAATATAATTAATGTCTATTTTCTGCCGTTGGACGCCCGTTTTCTCCGACTTGACCCGGAAGATGATGCGGGTTATCTTTCCACTCGGTTTCCGCAATACCGGATACCCTTCAGGAGGCGCCATGAATAAGCTCCCGCTTTCGATCCTAAGCCTGCTGGCCCTGGCGGCCTTGGCCTTTGCTTCGGTCCCTGTGTCCCTGGAGACTACCGCCCCGGCCCCCAGTCTCTACCTTATGGCCGATATTCAGGTCGAAGTGGCCAGGGTGCCCGAATACGAGGCCGCGTTCAAGGCCCTCATCACCGCCCTTCGGGACGCCGATTTCCCCGAGGTCTTCGACACCTATGCCACCGACGACAGCCGCTTCTACATCGTCTACGGCCTGCCCAAGGGCTATTCATCCGTCGACGACCTCCAGGCGGCCTGGCGCGCCGCCGCGAACCGCATCGGACCGGCGGAGTTCCAGGCACTCCACGCCGGCATGACCGGCTGCGAGCTCGGCCGCGTCCTCCGTTTCTGGACGTTCCGGCCGGATATCTCCTATCTGCCGCGGCCGGAGCGCCTGAAGCCTGAAGAGTTCGGCTACTACACCTGGGACTACGTCTGGCTCAGCCCGGGAAAAGAAGCCGAATTCGAGGCCCTGAACCGCGAATGGATGGCCCTGAGCGCCGCCCGCGAGTCACGGGACCCGTTCATGACCTACCAGGGCGGATACGGCAACGATGAGCCCGTCTACGTCTGGTTCGAGTACGGCAGGTCGGCGGCGGACTATGCTCAGGCCGAGGAACGTTTCTGGACGTCCCTGGGGGACGCCGGCGCGGCCCTTTCGAAGCGGACCCGCGGATTGATCAAGAGAACGGAGACGAAGACAGGCCGCTACCGTCCCGACCTGTCATACGCCCCGGTCAAGTAGTCTCGGGGACGTCGAAGCCGGGACGACCCGGACCGCCGCCTGTTCTTTTAACCCAGGGTTCTATATAATCAGGCCCGGAAAGCGCACATGTCCCAAACCCATGATCCGTTGATCGGGAGGCCGGTTTCGCATGTCCCGACCCCGGCGCTGATCGTCGACATCGGGGCCCTCGAGCACAACCTGCGCCTCCTGTCCGGCTTCTTCGCCGGCCGCCACGCCAAGCTGCGCCCTCATTTCAAGTCCCACAAGTGCGTCACGATCGCCAAGCGGCAGCTCGAGGCCGGCAACGCCGTCGGCGTCACCTGCGCCAAGCTGTCGGAGGCCGAGGTCCTGGCGGCCGGGGGCGTCCCGGACATCCTCATCGCCAACCAGATCGTCGGCCGGGACAAGCTCGAGCGGGTCGCCGGGCTGGCCCGCCGCTGCCGTCTCGCCGTCGCCGTGGACGACGAAGCCCAGGTCCGGCAGCTGTCCGCCGCCCTGGCCGGGTCGGGCGCCACGGTCGGCGTCCTGGTCGAGGTCGATGTCGGGTTGTCCCGCTGCGGCGTCCCTCCCGGCGAGCGGGCGCTCCAGATCGCCCGCGTGGCGGCGGCCGCCTCCGGCGTCGAGTTTCTCGGCATCCAGGCCTACGAGGGACATTGCATCACGGTCCTCGATCCCGAAGACAGGCGCCGGCAGGTCCTGGCATCGATGCAGAAGGCCGTGGACACGCGGCGGCTCATCGAAGCGTCCGGCCTGCCGGTCCGGGTCCTCAGCGGCGGGGGGACCGGGTCCTACGATATGACCGGGCTCATGGACGGCGTGGACGAGGTTCAGGCCGGATCCTACGCCCTGATGGACGGCTATTACGTGAAACGACGGCCCGAATTCGCCACCGCGTTGAGCGTGATCACGACCGTGATCTCGAGCAACGGATCGGATCACGCCGTCCTCGATGTCGGCGTGAAGGGGGTCGGGGCCGATCTCGGTCCGCCCGCCGTGCTGGACCGCCCCGGGGACGCGATCTCGCGCTTCGAATCGGAGGAACACGCGTCCGTCCGGGTCGGCGGCCCCCCGCTCGAGATCGGCGACAAGGTCCGGCTGCTCCCCTCTCACGGGTGCACGACCTGCAACCTGCACCGGCGCCTCATCGCCGTCCGGAACGGAACGGTCGAGGACGTCTGGGCGATCGACGGGAGCGGCTGCCTGGATTAGGACCGGCATAAATGCGGAGGAAGTCGCTTTGGAAGACTTGATCGGACGGCATTGGCACCATCTCCCCGAAGAGGAGGTCGTCGACCTCCTCGGCGGCGACGTCCGGCGCGGACTGGACCTCTTCGAGGTCGAGCGCCGCCGCCGCCACTTCGGCCCCAACGTCCTGACCCCTCCCAGGCGGACCTCGCCGATCGTCCGCTTCCTCCTCCAATTCCACAATTCCCTGGTCTACATCCTCCTCGGGGCCGCCGTCATCACGGGCGTCCTGAAGGACTGGGCCGATGTGCCTCGGTCATCTTCGGCGTCGTCCTCGTCAACGCCGTCATCGGCTTCATCCAGGAGGCCAAAGCCGAGATGTCCATCCACGCCCTGGCCGGCACGATGAGCGCCGAGGCCGTCGTCATCCGCTCCGGCGAAACCCGCAGGGTCCCCGCCGCGGACGTGGGCGTGGCCATGGGTCTCGCCGGGACCCAGGTCGCCAAGGAGGCGGCCGACATGGTCCTGACGGACGATAACTTCGCCTCCATCGAAGCCGCGGTCGAGGAGGGCCGCGGACGTAGGCCCGCCGCGATTCCTCGCGGACGATGCCCCGGCCGAGCTCGTCGTAGATGACCTGGTGGACGACCTCCCGCTCGGGGGCGTCCGGCACCAGGACCTTCAGGCCGTGGGCCTTTTCCAACCGCGCCCGGTCACTGTTCCCTTTCTCTTTTACTGAGATGCTGGACTTGAAGAGAAAAAAGCCTTCACTGGAGTCTTTGGAAGAGTATCTTAAACAGGGGGGCTTTCCAGAATACCTTAAGCACGGGAATGATGCCATGTTGCAGCAGGTCCTCAAGGATATAAACCGGGATGTGGTTGTGAGGTATGGCCTGAGAAACAGCAAGCTGATAGAGCAACTGGCAACCTATCTGTTGGCTAATGCTGGAAAAGAATTTTCCCATAACAACTTGAGGAAAATGTTTGGTGTCGGCTCAACTAATTCAATAACCAGCTATGTTTCCTTTTTTGAGGATAGCTATCTCATATTCACCATCCCTAGGTTTGACTATTCCTATAGGAAACAGCTTGTAAACCCTAAAAAAAGTATATGCTATCGACACTGGGCGTGCCCAGGCGTTTCAGGAGATGGGCCGAGGTGCCGCGCAGGACGGCCCGCACCGCGGCGTAGCCGAGGGCGAAGGGGAAGACGTAGGCGGCCAGGCCGATGAGCCACAGAATGGCCTGGGCGAAATAGGCGCCGACGCTGCCGGCGAAGTTGCGGACGCGGTGGCCGGCCTCGGGCATGCTGGCGAAAGACGGGTCTCCCGCGTCGTAGCTCACGACGCTGATCAGGGCGAAGAGGGCCAGGAAGATGAGGACGACGCCGGTGATCTCGACGGCCAGGGCGCTTTTCTTCGGCGCGCCCTTGCCGTTGCGCCCGTTCTTGCCGTTGGCGGACTTCGCCTTCCGCTTTTTCACGGCGGGGATTATAGCACAACGCTCGGGGACATGTACCTCGCGTCCGTGTCCCCGGCCCTGGGCTCAACTATCCGGGAAGTCGATCCGGTAAATCCATCTTGCGCACGATGGCCTGGAAGCGCGGATGGCCGCGCACGGGATCGAACTGGTGATACACGTGGATGATATTCATATAGGCGGCCCGCTCCGCGTAACCGGCCTCGAGACAATCGAGCGCCCGGTCGGTCTCGCCGAGCCCCAGGTGGACAAGGGAGATCCAATACGGGGACAAATAGGCCTTTTCCCGGCGCGCTTTCAATTCCTCGAGGATCCCGCGTGCTTCGCCGGTCCTGCCGGCGAGGCCCAGGGCGTTCCCGAGGGCCGCTATCGCGAAGGAATCGCGCTCCGCGAGCTCGGCGCTTTTCTCCAGGGCATCGACGGCTTGCGGCTCTTGGCCCTTCTGCTGATAGGCCATGCCCATGACGCAATACGCAAACCACATGTTCGCGTCCAGAGCGATCACGCGCCGGCATTGTTCGATGGCCGCGTCGCTCCGCCGGGCCTGCATGAGCACTTCGCCAAGGCAGACCGCCGGCATGATGGAAAGGGGGTCTAGCTCGAGGGCAAGCCGCATCTCGGAAACGCTCTCCTCGTGGCGACGGGAGATGCTCAGGAACCAGGAGTGGCACATGTGGACGAAGCTATCGCCCGGCGTCAGCGCGATGGCTCGCCGATGGGCCGCCTCCGCGGCCGCCCAATCCCAGTCGAAGTCCTGGCTGACCTGGCCGAGCGCCGTGTGGGCCACGGCCAGTGTCTCATCGAGCTCCAACGCTCGCGTCGCGGCCGCCTTGACGCGGGGCCAACCCTCTTCCGGCGATACGTGGCCCAAATTGCTCAAGGCATAATGGCAGATGGCTAATTCGCCGTACGCGAGGGCGTATTGGGGGTCTTCGATGAGCGCCTGATCGAGGTATTCGATCGCCCTGTTGAGAGCTTTTTGGGTAAATAGGTTCCGATACTGGCGGCTCCTCAGGCAAAGCTCGTAGGCTTTGGCGGACCGGGCCGGCCGTTTGGTCAGACGCCTCTTGACTTCGGCCACCAGGTGAGGCCTCACTCTTTCGGCGATCTGACTGGCGATGTCGTCCTCGACCGCGAAAATATCTGAGAAGGCGCGGCTGTATTTTTCCCCCCAAACGTGCGTTTTTGTCCGTATGTCCATGAGCTCCGCGCTGACGGACAGCCGCTCGTTCCGCCGCAGGACTCGCCCGGTCACCAGCGCCTGGACACCCAACTCCGACGCGCAGCGCTCGGGGTCGATCCCTTCGCCCTTGAACTGGAAGGCCGAGGTCCTGGCGATCACTCTCAGCCGGGGGAGTTGGGCCAGGCGGTTGATGAGGCTCTCGGCGATCCCGTCGCTCAGGAACTCGGCGTCCGGGTCGCCGCCGACGTTGACGAAGGGCAGCACGGCGATCGAATCGACGGCCTGGCGCGGCCGCTCCGCCCGGGACTTGGGAGCCGCCGCGGCGCGGCCCGACTCCAGGGCGCGCTTCAGGCGCTTCAGCTCGGCGCTCAGCTCCGCCGCCGAGGAGAAGCGCCGGTCCCGGTCCTTTTCGATGGCCTTGTTGATGATCCGCCCCAGATCCGGGGGGAGTGTGGCGTTCAACTTGACCGGGGCGACAGGCGTTTTGGTCAGGATCTCTGTGAACACCAATCCGGAGGTCCGGCCTCCGAACGGCCGCTGGCCCGTCGCCATCTCGTAGAGGACGACGCCCAGGGAGAAAAGGTCCGTGCGCGCGTCGATCTCCTCGCCCCGCACTTGCTCGGGCGACATGTAGGCCACGGTCCCCACGACCACTCCCGGGCTGGTCAATTCCTCGGGCTCCGCGGTCAGCGTGGGCGGCGTCGTCGCGCCGGCCGGCCCCGCGGCGGGGCGGCGATGAAAGGCCACCTTGGCCAGCCCGAAATCGAGCAGCTTGGCCTGGCCCCGGCCGGTAACGAAGATATTGGCCGGCTTGATGTCGCGATGGATGATCCCTTTCTGGTGCGCGGCCTCCAAGCCATCGGCGATCTGGGTGGCCAGTTCGAATATCAGGTCCAACGGAAGCGGATTTCCCTCCAGGCGGTGTTTCAGCGGTGTGCCCTCGAGCAGCTCCATGGCGATGAAGTGCCGGCCCTTGTGTTCGTCGATGTCATGGATGGTGCAGATGTTGGGATGGTTCAGGGCCGAGGCGGCCCGGGCTTCCCGCCGGAAGCGCTCCAGGGCCTGGGGGTCGCCGGAAGCATCCTTGGGCAGGAACTTCAGGGCGACGGGACGGCGGAGCTTGGTGTCTTCCGCCTTGTAGACAACGCCCATGCCGCCCGCGCCGAGCTCCTCCAGGACCCGGTATTTGCCGGCGACGAGGCCGCCCTCCGGGAAGTCATGTTTGACCTCTTTGACCGACCGGGCCCGAGTCTTCGGGCTCCCGCCGGCCCTTGTGAGCGGAGCTCCGCATTTGCCGCAAAAGGAGGATTCGTCGGGACACTCCGTGTGACACTGATCGCACTTGGCGGCCATGGCGTTCAACCTCCCGAATTGGCCGAATCATATCAAGGTTCAAAACGGTGAGTCAAACGCTCCGGTCCTGAGCGCTCTCTCCAGCCGTTGACTTTCGGGTTCTCCGGGGCTATCCTTTGGCCGGCAGACAGGGGGACCGCCCATGGCCATCAAGTGCCGAGGTGTCAGCGCGACAATGCTCCCGATGCGGCCTTCTGCTCGCACTGCGCCGACGCCGCTCGTCCGGGAGCTCGTCTTATTGATAGGAATTTCCTTTTGCGGGCGGCCGGGGATCGCCCGTCCCAGACGCGAAAGCAACCGTTCCCATCACAAAAGGGAAGGTATCCCGGGGCCGAGCGGTTGTCAAGTTCCCAAATCCCCCCG